>Ga0315280_10000165_pt1 | contig 124482 bp, 88 predicted proteins | sample YL17G06_40_MG_FD_203697 | JGI IMG/M metagenome (GOLD analysis project Ga0315280, IMG submission 203697) | Sediment microbial communities from Yellowstone Lake, YNP, Wyoming, USA - YL17G06_40 | ecosystem: Environmental > Aquatic > Freshwater > Lake > Sediment | place: USA: Wyoming | collected... | reverse complement strand
CTCTATCGAATGAGCAGGCTTGTGGGTGACCCTGAGGATCAGCCCTCAAATCAGCAATCAGCAATTAGCGATTCAAGGGAATTCCGCGGCAACACCATACATGTTACTCCTGCCGAAGGGAATTCCCGCCCGTACACCGCACAGATCCTCGAGGACTCGGCGATCAGCCCGTCCACATCGAAGGGCAGGCCATCCAACGGCATCCCTACCTCCCGGGTACGCGGTGCGACGAGGGTCAACCCTTAACCAGGAGCAATCCGGGATGGGTCCCGGTGAGGCTCCTGCCGCCTTCCGGCGTGACCACAAAGGTGTCTTCTATGCCGACCATGCCCACGCCTGGGATCCCCTTCTTGGGCTCCAGGGCAATCACCATGCCTGCCACCAGGGGCTCGTCAAACCCCTCGGCCAGCACGGGCATCTCGTCGATCTGCAGCCCCACCCCATGTCCGAGGAAACCGGCGCGGCGGTCGCCAAAGCCCATGAAGTTCTGGAGGAACGCGGGATCCAGGCCGGCCATGACGGCGGCGTAGATCTCCGCAGGAACGGCGCCGGGCTTGACCAGCGCGGCCAGCCTGCGCTGGATCTCCACGCAGCGACGGTGGGCAGCGATCGCCTCGTCTGGCAGCGGCCTGCCGAACATGTAGACCATGGTCTTGTCCGTGTGGTAGCCCTCTACGGCGCAGCCGATATCCACGAACACCAAGTCCCCCTTCCTGAGCCTGCGGTCGCGGCTGCCCAGGACCGGCGCGGCAGGCCCTATGCCCAGGCACCCGCCCGGGCCGTCGAAGCTGGTCGGGTAGATCGAGCTGGCCCCAAAGCCCATCTGGCCCACCGCGATGTCCACGTTGAACAGCCCGAAGCGCACCACACCTTGATGTCCCCGCCTGACCATCAAAGAGAAGAGGTCGCACGCGAAGTCCGCCTCGGAGATCCCCTCGCGCAGTAGCGGCGCCACCCCCTCCTCCAGGATCTGTCTGTGGATCGCTCCTGCCCTCTCCAGGAGCGCCAGCTCGTACGGGCTCTTCACGGCCCGCACCCGGGCGACCTGGCGGTCCAGAGACCCCACCTCCTGGCAGGGGAAGTACTTCCGGAACCGGCCCAGCAGAGCCGCAGGAACCATCTCCGTATCGACGTGGACGGCGTGGTGGGCCGCAGGCACGAGCGGCGCTGCGTCACGAAAGCCCTTCATGAGCCGGAGATCCGGGAAGAGCGACTCCGTGCAGGCCCGCTCGTAACTCCTGCGCACGCAGAACACACTGGGGCTGCTGCGGGGGATCAGCAGCACGCCATCCTGCATGGTGCCGGTGAAGTAGTATTGGTTAATCCGCCCGAAGATCGCGCCCAGCTCCCAATTAGGATTCTCCGCGTCCATGCAGGCGCGGAACCGCTGCATGCGATCGTTCAGCTCTGTGACAGGGACTCTGGTCATGAGGTGCAGTTTAACCTCGCATCTGGCCGCGAGCAAGTGCGGCGGAATTTCGGGAATTCCGGAGTCCCGGGGACAGAGGTGAACCGCTATCCCTTATCTTCATGCCATTCGTACCTGACACCTTAGATTCCTTGACACCTTAAATTCCTGGCACAGGAACGCTGAAGATCCGTGTGTTGCCGGTTCAGGGTCGAGGTAGCTCCCACGACAACCTGGGATAATCCTTCCCTTCATCAACCCACCAGATGTCCTCCGTGCCATTTTTCGTTTCACCCACGAAGTCCCAGCCGGCATCAAGAAACGTCTTGGCGGTCTGCATCTCAGCCGTAGTCTTGCCGGTGCCGCCGGCACTCGTGGTCTGGCCTGAGAACTCTGTGTCCCAGAATGAGTCTACCACGTTGCTGCCCGGATTACTCCCCACCAAGCCGCCAACGTTGCTAACCCCCGTCACGCCGCCGGCCGCGTAGCATTCTGCTATTACGGTAGTGATGGGCTTCTGCGCCAGCGACAGGATTTGCCCCACAAGTCCCCCCACGGAGTCTTCTCCGAGAACGTTCGACGTGGAGTAGCACTCTTGAATGTCCACATGCGCACTATCAGCGAGAAAGCACACTCCGACGAGTCCACCGACCATCGTGCCGCCGGTCACTGTGCCCCACGAACGGCACCGGCGTATTGGGCACCTGTTGAGACCCACCAGACCGCCGACTATATGTCCTCCTGTAACTGCGGCGGTCGAATAGCAGTCGGTCATTTCTCCGCCTTGACTTACTCCAACTAGGCCTCCAACCTGACACAATGCAGCGATTGTCCCTGTAGAGTAGCAATTTCTTATCACCCCGAAGTTCTCCCCAGCCAGTGCGCCGACTTGATATGAGTTTGCGACGTTGACAACGATGTTTTCCAGACCGACATTCTCAATTACCCCTATGGTGCTTCCAAATAGTCCGATCGGAAACAGGTAACCGGAACGGACCCACTTGAGATTCCATATCTTGTGGTTGTTGCCATCAAAGAAGCCGGCAAAATAATAAGAAGGAGAGTCTACTCCGATGATATTGAATTGAACCACGTTGAGTTCATTCATGTCGATGTCGTTTGTAAGGACAAAGTGTTTATCCCACTCGCACGGAAACACTCCTATCAGATTAAGCTGCTGGGCGGTGGAAATCAGGTATGGCTCGGCTTCTGTGCCCTTACCTGCAACGAAATCCAATAGCTGCTGCTTTGGGAGGGGTTGTCCGGGCCTATCCTCCCATGCAAGATGAGGATAGTCGTTTGCATCATCGATTTTCCAAACCCCTTCATTTCCGCGGCCTCCCCAGCCGGAGAAAGTGCTGGCTCTTTTCATCTCGGCCGTGGTTTTGCCCAGTCCGCCTGCGCTTTCCAAGTGGCTAGAGGTCTCGATGTCCCAAAAGCTGTTGACCACTCCGCCGGACATACCGGTCAGTCCGCCGCTCGTATAGCCAGCATCTGCTACCCTACCGGTTGAATAGGAGTATACTATTGTAGCGCCTCCGCACAGTCCGCCGCTAGCCCCCCCAGTGATGGAGACTGTCGAATAGCAGTTGACTATGAGTGCACAGAAGCCGGCCAAGCCACCGCAGCAATCCCCTCCTCTGATGTTGCCCGTTGAATAGCAGGCGCTTATCTTGCCGTAACCCCAGCCTACCAGTGCTCCGATGTAAGTCGACTGCGGCCCAGCGTCGATATTGACGTTTTCCATCCCGACGTTCTTCACCGTACCCCCGAGACATCTAAACAATCCAACCAAGTCGGTATCCTCCGAATTCCTTGTGAAGTTCAAGATCCTGTGTCCTCTGCCGTCAAAAACGCCGGTGAACGCTCTAAGGTTGGGGTCATCCAAGCCCGAACCCCTGCCAATGAGATTGAACTGGTTGCCGGTGTAGCCAGATAGGTCTACATCGTTTGTAAGGACGAAGTCCTTGTCGAAGTCATCTTCGTGGTTGTTGATATCATTGAGGTCTTGTGCGGTTGCGATCCTGTAGGGGTCGTTTGGCTCTCCCGTGCCGCCGCTGTATCTGGCCATAGTGGTGGAAACGATGGCCAGAAGAAGACCAACAGCGACAATCCCCCGGAATCTGTGTGCAATGTTCATGCTCCACCTCCAAGTCGATAGGTACGCCTGACCAGGCCGTCGTGTGAAAGAGCCTTCGCCTTCAAGAAGACAGGCCCTTGCCGCATGCTCCGTTATGTCCCAGTTCTGTCAGCGTATCACATTATGGGCGGGATAAGGAAGGAATATCTGTTCACGCGTCTACGCCTGCGCGGCCATGTGTGCCTTTGGGCGGTTCCGGGCTACTCGCATTTGGACCGATCTTACGAGCTTCCACCCATCCGGCGCGTGCCGAAGTGCGTGCCAAACATGTACGTCTGGCCGCCGGCCGATCATCGGTTGATCTACGCCCTGAATCTGTAAGCCTTTGCCTGATCGATGTTTAACCCCTCATTCTTGAGCAGATAACGAGAGTTTTGAACACCCGGGGCAACGCCCAACCAGTCCGAATATCCCCACTGCGTGCCCTGTGGAGCAGAGGAGAACGGCTCTGCCACTGGATGTGCCATAAGATTTCGGATTGACCTCTGAGGTTCCTTCAACTGAAGAGTAATGGAGCACTAGAGTACGCGGTCCCTTTTTCGAAGCTGTGACCATTCAAGGGGAAAAGAAGTACGGCGCCGAGCAAACCCTGCGGGACTCGGTTATTGTCTATCGTGCAGCGCCGGATTTCCTGTTGCCCTTCGGCGTAAGGTAGGGGTAAAATACGGGTGCGGCGGGAGAAATCCGCCGCGTGAGACAACTGATACACCTGAGATTTCAGACGCTTTGTTGCGAACGGTCAGGTTTGTTTTTGCGGAGCGTTTGGAAGGCTCGGTGCTTTCTGTTTCTACGCAGAGAGCACCGACGCTTTATGTCTCTGAGATAGGCATCCTTGATTTGTCATCCGGCATGAAGCTCGGGCTCCCGCGTAGAGTCTGTCTGCAGAGAGCATCGTTGACCTTTCACGTCCGCAAAGGGCCCTGACCGGCCTGCAACGAGCGTGATGGCGGCGGTGCTCTTTTTCGTTGGGCCGCCGAATACGAGGGGAACCGGGGGGCGGAAAGGGCGGCGAGTATGCGGCGGGTGCGGCGGTGTCCGGAAGAGGAGGTACTGGCGGTCTATGAGCAGATTGTCGAGGTCTATACGCCGTATGTGCTGGTGCGCTGCGCCAGGTACACGAACGGCCGGAGGCAGGCCCAGCAGATCGGAGCGTATACGCTGATCGTCACGTGTCTGGCGGCGCGGGCGGTGGGCGATGCGGTGCCGGTGGGCCGGATCGTGGAGTGCATACTGGGCGCGGTCGGGCCGGACGTGATGTCGGGGGCACGGGGCGAGGATTGGCGGGATGGGCCGGATGAGCTACCGCTGGTGGACCCGCGCATGCGCTGTATGGCCACGGCGCTCAATGCGCTGAAACGGCGTGGACGGGAGGTTCTTGTTCTCCATCACGTCGCCGGACTGACGCCGGAGGATCTGGCCCGGCTGTTGAAGCAGCCGCCGGGGGTGGTTCTGACGCGGATCGGCCGGGCCGAGAGGTGCCTGGCCCGGTGGCTGGGTGTGCGGGACGTACGGGCCTCCATGGCGGAGTTCGCGGCGGGCCTGGACGCCGGCTGGATGCGCGAGGTGGCGGATGGTGCGATGGAGTACCTGGCCACCTGCCGAATCTCGGCCGGATGGCACGGCGAGGCCAAAGGCCTTGGTTTGTAGTGTGCCCGTAAGGGCATAAGAAGATAACGCCTTACGGCGTCACTACAAACGGGTCGGGCTTGTCGGTGCCACCCACAGCTCCGCAGGGCAAGCTCTCAACCTTCCGTCCGACGTTCGACGGGATGAGGGACAAACGTAACCCCATTTCCGATGGAAGGTTACAGTCGTTGGGTACGAAAAACGGCCGGGAAGGACGAAAAAAGTGTTACACTACTAGGGGCGAACGGCACTTATTTGCACAATGATTACGATGGAAAACACAACTAAGCTCGGTATGGATAGGCAGGCAAGTGAGATCGAGTTGGTAGAGCGAGCTCAGCAGGGAGACAAAGCCAGCCTCAACCGGCTGGCGGAGATGGCCAGGGAGCGGCTTCGAGTTTATGTCTACCGTATCACGCAAAAAGATGATCTGACGCAAGAAATCGTTCAGGAGAGCTTGTTGGAAATGTGCAAGATACTTGGCAAGCTGCAAAAGACCGACCGGTTTTGGCCCTGGCTGTACGGGATCGCGACCAATAAGCTGCACCGGCACTACCGGACTGAGAAGGCCATGCGACACGCAGCCGCCTCGGAGGAGAGACGCAGAGGATCCATGGAAGACCGAGAGCGAGGACTGGAAGACCTGGTCGGACAAGAACTTAAGGAAATCGTATCCAACGCCATGCAGAAGCTCAGGACCCGGCACAAGGCGGTGCTGGTCATGCGATGCTACGACGGGATGTCCTACGGCGACATCGCTGAGTCGATGGGCTGCAACGAGTTCAGCATCCGCATGCTGTTCGTGAGGGCGAAGAGGGCTCTGCAAAAGGAGCTTCTGCGCAATGGCTTCGGCAGAGGGTCGCTGCTGGCCGCCTTGATCGTGTTCGGCAAGATGACGGCTCCGAGCAAGGCGGCCGCGGCCCAACTGACGGTCCCGGCCGCGGCGCTGAAGGTCGGACTGGTAGCGGGTGTAGCGGGCCTGGCGACGAGCACCACGGGCATCGTGTCCCTCGCCGCGGCGGGCGCCCTGACGGTCGGCACAGTCGCGACGACTCCGAGCCTCAGACCGGTTGTCAGCACTCCTTCCGCTGCGGTGAGCGTAAACTCCGGTACGATAAGTCCTTACGCGACGTCCAGCACGGCTCATCAGCAATACTGGTACTACTTTCCCGGCGGGCCGCAGGGCTCGATGATGCTCCGGGCTCAGTCTCGAACGACCTCGGCCCGCATTTTGCAGAACGATCAGGCCAACTATAGCTTTCAGGGCGACACGGTCTACATCAATAACTACCGGATGTGGCTGGACGACTTGAGCGTGTTCAAACTCCCCACGGACGGCGCCGAGATGAGAGGCTTTCTGGCGCAGGTCGAGGGAATTCGCAACGATATCCAGCCGGTTTCGGCCGGGAGAGGCCGCGGCTTGCTGACTGTCCTCGAGCGTAAGATCGAAGGCGCCGATGTCAGCCAACCCTGGACGATCAGCAGCTCAAACGTTCTGGACAGCGACTACTTCCAGAGCGATTGGCCGGTGGATGCCCGGATCGTGGACAACCGCGACGCCATGCACCAGCGTGGGTGGGCCTACTTCCGCGTTCGCGGCAGCGTGCACGGACAGAACGTCAGCGGCGTCGGGCAAATCCCGTTTGTCTACGCCACCGCCCGCCAGCATAGCGCCTGGATGAGATGGAAGGTCGGCGACAGCATGTCTGTGGTCGATAGCGGCTCCGGGGCGGTTCTGCAGGACGCCCAGGGAACGGCCCTGGCCGAGTACCCGCGCGGCAGTTTCTTCAAGGGCCTGGCGCGGCCCTGGATGGGTCTGCACACGATCGACTCCGTCCGCCGGGATGCCGCCGAGCAGAGGGCACGCTTTGAGACCCAACTGTTGGCCGGCGGCCGGCAGGCACGGGTCACGGTCGTCTCCGGTAATACGAAGCTCACGTACCTGATCGACATCGAGGCGGATCTGGTCCGCCAGATCGGCTTCTCTGTCGCCGGCTCGCAGGTCGGCGCGCTCGAATTCGAGTACCTGCAGGACGTGAACACTCGGCAAGGCGAATTCACCGCCCCGTCCTTCCGTGGCGACCGGGCGACGCAACACGAGGGCGCTGGCCTCCTCTGGCTCGTCCGGCTGGCCAATGGCAATCTCGGCGGTCAAAAATAGGAACCACAAGGGCCTACGGTCCCATACAGTCCCTAGGTCCGATTTCGTCGGTGAGAACATGGCTTCGGTGACAGCAAGAATGATAAGGGGGGTTCAAAGGTCAAGGAGAGAGTTGGCGGACGCCGACTCGTTGCCTCCGGCCACCGCGGCGGCCCTGCCCGCCGGAAACTCCGGCCGGAAGATGGAGGACCCTGTCGAGATGAGAACCGAAGCGTCTGTCTCTAGCGTGAACTACAATGTGGCTTCGCCGAGGGCTTTTCTAAGGAGCGCCCCAATCGAAGGTCGTGATGACACAGCCATGATCGGGGCGGCTGCGAACTACCCGCGTGTCCCCGGGACCTTTGCGATCCCGGATGACACACGGATCACCATAGCAGTGCGATCTTCATCTTGTCCACCAGAGCCATCCACCGGAGGAGGTGCTGCCAAGGAAGGGAGAAACGCTCCAGTTGCAATCGACACGGAAGTCGTCCTCGCCAGGATTCATATGGTGGATGACCCGAGAGACTCCGGGGCCAGGAAACTCCGCCCCGGAGTCTTTATCGGTCCGCGGGGCCACGGTCCCTGTGACCTCGCTTCCCAAAAGGCGTTTGGCAACTGAATAAGTTGCTGGTTGTTTGGCGGTGGGTCTTTAGGTGGGTCGCCCCACCTAAAGATCCAGTATTTTCCGGCGGCATCGAATGAACTGTGTGAAGGTGATGAATTTCGTGCGATACATCCTGTTGTCCTCTGTGCTCTTGACGCTCCCAACAGGGTCAGTCCGGGCACAGGGGGCTTCCGACTACGCGGACGATTTCTCCACGGATAAGGCGCAGTACGACTGCTATTATTCCTCGACCTTCTGGCCCAGCGACATCAACAGTCCCCCGGCCTGTCCCTATCTGTCCTATCGCGGCAGCGGCAGCGCCAGGGGCCTTGCGTTCATGGATTACGGGGGGGAGTTGGCTCAGTTGGGGTACGGGTTCGTCCTCGGCACGGCACCGACCAGCACGCAGTTGCGGGGCACCCTCCGGCTGGAGGTCTCCTTCCCGTGCAATGCGGAGATCTCGCAATTCCCGCCGGGGCAGTTGTCCTGCTCGACCTCACCCGATGGACTGGTGTGGTCGATCCCCCAGTCCCTGCCGGCCGGGCGTCAGGAGCTCTCGATCCAGTCCGCCAAGGGCACGTGCTATGTCCTGCTCACCGGCACGCGCGCGATCATTGACAACCTTCGATTCTCTCCCGCCGTACCGGGGGCGACGGTTCGCGTCACCCAGAACGGTGGCGTGCTTCAGGTAGGCAACGGAGCCCGGCATGCGATCCTTCACGTGGACGCGCGACTGGGGCGGGACTGGAACGACGGCCGCACCAGAGGCAGCGCCCTGGCGACCATCCAGAAGGCGATCGACAAGGCACTGAACGGCGACACCGTTGTCGTCTGGCCGGGTGTCTACCAAGAGGAGGTCCGGTTCAAGGGTAAGGCCATCACGGTCCAGAGTGCGGCCGATGCCGCGGTGATTACGGCCCCGCGCGGGTACGCCTTCTCCTTCTACGATGCCGAGGGCCCCGAGACCATTCTGACGAACTTCGTAATCACCGGCTGTGGCATGGCCGGCATCTTCTGCGACTTTGGCTCAACTCCAACCTTGCGGAATCTGACGATTGCCGGGAATCAAGCCGGCGTTGTCGCTTACGGCGGTGCCAATCCCTACATTGTCAACTCCATCATCTGGGGCAACGTAAACGGACCCCTGTCCGCGTGGAGAGCCAATTTCAACTGGCAGGTCTACTATAGCTGTATCGACCAGAGCAACCCGAGCAAAGCGGCCGGCAACATCCGGGCCGATCCGAAGTTCGCCGATCCTCTGAACGCGGACTACCACTTGAGGTCGCAATGGGGTCGCTACGTGCCGTGGACCGACACCTGGACCCTCGACAGCACGACCAGCCCGTGCATCGATGCCGGCGACCCGCTGGACGGTCCGCGTGCCGAGCGGGTGCCCAACGGCGCAGTGATCAATATGGGTGCTGACGGCGGTACGCCCTATGCCAGCATGAGCGGCGGACCCGCGTGCAGATAGCCTGGCTGGTGATAAGGCCGGGACGAGCCGGCGTCAGACAAGGAGTTGTGACAACGTGAGGACTGAGGCCCTCAGTACGGCGGTGGGAATCGAAGAGCCGGTCATAGTGCCGGCGGGGGGTGGATGGAGAGGGGTGCGAGGCGGTCAAGACAGTTCTGTCCGCCCCGCATCCGCTCTCCTCCGGAGTGTCAAAGTGCGTTTTTACGCCGGAACAGGACCTTCGTGCTCTTGGAGAGACAAGATGTAGTGGCACGCCGCGTGTCCAGCTACAAAGTGTAGCATCGTGAGGAGATACGCCAAAAATGATGAAAATCGCGGCCGGCCGCCAGCTTTGTGCTTGAACGCTGGGCCGCAAAGTCATATAATATCAGCCTGAGATAGTGACGCGGCAGGTAGGGGTTTTCCAACGCGATACTTCGCGTTTGGAAGTCCGAGAGAGTCGTTTGGGTTAGGGAGGGTAAGAAAATCGGCAAGAGATGCCAACACATCTCTGTTCGAGCCGGTGGGGTGAAGGGTCCCCTGTGGCACAGCCGCCCTCGGCTGTGGAGTTCAGAGGATCACTCCCAAGGGCGGGGGTACTACCTGGCTGGAAACCCCCGGAGAGCATTCACGCTCGTAGAGCTGCTCGTCGTGATCTCCATTGTCTCCGTGCTCATGGCCATACTCATGCCGGCCCTCAGCGTCGTGAGGCGCCAAGCGGCTGCGCTGACAGGAATGCGAAATCAGCGGGAGGTTGCCAATGCCGTCAATCTCTTCGCCGCCGATAATGATGACCTCTATCCGCAGTCGGTAGCCACCGTCGGACTGGAAAACGACTGGCACTGGTATGACCCGACCGTGCTCACCGGCAAGAAGAAACGCAGCCCGCAGATTCACCGTTCGATGAGCGCGTACCTGCACGACTACGTCCCGGATGCCAGGACCGTCTTCTGCCCATCCGCCCCGCAGCAGTACAAGTACCTCCAGCAGTCCTGGGACGCCGGTGACAATTGGGACAACCCGGACAATGAGCTCGACTCCGACCCCGTCGACGGCACTTACTGCTTCTTCTGGAACTACATCGGCTATCTCGGCGGACCCCGCCAGTTGTTCCGAGGACCGCGCGGCCCGGCCAGCGGCGGCTGGGACAGCCAATTGCTCGTCAGCGATTACTTCGGCTATGGCCACTGGCGGACGCCCGACTCGTTCGCGAGCTGCGAGAAGCTTCCGGGCGGCGATATCCTGGAGGAGCAATGGTTGGAGTCCGCCTGGTGGAAGCTCGCGGGCGACCCGAACCACGGCATGCCCCAGATCAAGCTGCGGGCCGCCTACACCGATGGCCACGTCGAGACCTATTACCCGAATGAGGTCTCGGCGATGCGCGTCTCCATGACGCCGGAAGGCACACCCCCCTACCCAGACGGCGCCGGCAGTCGCGGCATCTTCTACATCCCCCGCAACGCCGTACGCTAACGTCCCCGCGTTGGATCGGCCATCGTCAAGACTCTCCGCTTGAACGCCAGGGCAATTGCATGTGAGCCCCGATAGCCCATGAGGGAGCGGTGCGTGGTACGCACCCTACGAATGATGCACGGCTCCCAACCCGTAGGGTGCGTACCACGCACCATCTTTAGGTGATGGCAAGGCTCCATAAGCGCGCATGCGATAGCCCTGGCTTGGACGCGTTCATTGACTCTTCGGCAGAACGACGGACTGGAGCACCTTGAGGTATTGCCCCTGCGGATCGCCCTTGGTCGGGGCAATGTAGCCACCCTCGCCGAACTCGTTCCAGGCGTAGATGAGGACCAGCCGCTCCTTCGTCGTCTGCTCCGGGTGCCGGTCCATCCAGTCGATGGCGGATTGCACAAACCGTCCGAAAGCCGCCGGCGTACGGTCGGGGAAATAGTACCCCGGCTTTTGGTTCAGTCCCTGCGGTCCTTCCCACGGCCGCTTGTCCCAACCGGCCGTGACTTCCGGGATATACGACTGTTCCTGAGAACCGGACCAGGCCTTCTGGTGGGCCGCGACTAGCTCGGCGTACGGATGCTCCTGCGCCCCATCGGCATAGCCCGGGATGATGTTATAGTGCGTCTGCAGCGTGTAGCCCAGCTTCGGGTCGCCCCTGCCACAAGCCGCGACCGACACCCCCGGCAATCCCGCTTTCTGCGCCGCCGCTTGCAACGCCGCCAGACCCTCGCCGTGCCCGTCGGCCGGATTGAAAATGATCACCAGCGGCTTACCGTCCACCGTCACATATCGTTTGTCCGTGAGATACGGCATCCACCGCTCGGCCGCCCGCGTCCAGTTCTCGGCATTGCCGATCAGGAAACCCTCGTGATTGGCGACCAAGAGACAGTACTTCATGCGATCCTTGTTCCGAGCCTTGAGGAACAGGTTCAACCCGGTGTGCTTGGGGTCCTCATCGATCTGCTGCTGCGTGGGGTGCCAGTACCAGCAGAAGGCGAAGAACGCGATGCCATGATCGGCGGCCAGGTCGATCTGTTGCTCGACGATCTCCTGCCGGTCGTCCCGCCAGCCCCAGATCGGCTCCCGCTCCGGAAACTCCTCGAGCATCCGCTTGGACAGGTGCGTCGGCGCCTCTCTCGCCCAGGCCTCCGTGTCCGCCAGTCGATGCTTCCCCGCCCATCCGTCAAAGTAGTAAGCCCCCACCACGGCCCGTGACGCCGGAGCCTGGCCGGCGTCCACTCGTCTCACTGCCGCCCACCCACTCAATAGGACAAGCCCGACGAGACCAAGGATTGCCGGCATCCGACCCAACCACGAAAAGGATTGCGTTTTCACTTCTCAGCCCTCGCGTCAAAAGACCGAATCAGCCATGCCCAGTTCACCCGCTCATGGTACCCGCTCAATCTCGAACCTGCAAGACCGGTGTCGGTCTCCCCCTGCGAGGCACTGCTATCGCGGAGCTGATTGAGCATTTGCCTGACACGGATCTCCGGACGCAAGATGTGACGTGCACACCTTCTTCCTGCATGGCGTGTGGTACCGCCGCGAGACTGAGGACGCCTTTGTGCAATCCGTGAGCACAATTCAGGTTGACGCAGGGAGTCTCGTGGGGTATCCTCCTTTTGACTGGAGTGACCGGGAGCACTTGGTCGATAATTCCTGCGTGCAGGCGTCTTTCGGGAGGAATCATGAAGGATTATTGGCTTGCCAAGCTGATCAGTTGTGTGGATGCGGTGGACTCCCGGAAACGGTTGCAGAAATCAATCTACTTGCTTCAACTGTCCGGCTCGCCGTTGGCTTGCGACTACATATTGCATTACTACGGCCCCTATTCCTTCGAGTTGGCTTCGCTGATCGATCAACTGAATGGCGCCGGCATTATCGAGGAGACGCCCGAGCCTCTTGCCTCCGGCATGGTTCGGTACAGGTCTGTCGTTAAGGAAAGCGGCAAGAAAGCGCTGGACGAGTTTGAACGCACTGACAGGGGGCGTCAACTCCGTGCCCAGATCGAGCCTTTCATTGAGCAGTTCAGGAATCTCAACAACCAAGACCCCTGGATACTGGAGTTGGCAGCGACCGTTGCCTTCTACCATGAGGGTGATTGGAGCGAGGCTCAGAAACAGACCGCTGCGTTCAAGAAGGTCCGCCAAGATGACAAGAAGCTGAGACAGGCGGTGGAACTGGCAAGGAGGTTCACACGGTCCGCCTGATGCAGGGAGAGGCATGGCCCAGAAGCTGTTCCGCGATCCACTTTACGATTACATCTCCATCGACCGTGACAAGCATACCTGGCTTCTCGACCTGGTCAATTGTCCGGAGCTTCAGAGGCTACGATTCATCAGTCAACTCGGCTTATGTCAGTTCACGTATCCCGGCTCGACCCATTCGCGATTCTCGCACAGCCTCGGCGTAATGCACCTGATGATGGAATGCCTAGCGCATCTCAAGCAAGACCATCGTAAGGACTTCAAGCCATTGGATGAGGAAGCTTTGCTGGCGGCAGCGCTGTTGCATGATATCGGCCACGGCCCGTTTTCTCATGCAACCGAGAGGGTCTTTGGCGACCACGAGGCGAGAGGGGTCGCGATGATCCGGGACCCCTGCTTGGAGATCCATAAGGTCCTTTCAAAGCGAGCAAAAAGTCTTCCGGCAAAGGTAGCTGCATTGCTGGAGAAGGGTTCGCAGGCGCCATTGTGGCAGAAATCGCTCATATCCAGCCAACTCGATCTTGACAGGTTGGATTACCTGCGTCGCGATTCACTGTATTCGGGTGCGGAATACGGGAACTTCGACTGCTTCAGAATCACCCACACGATGGAACTGAGGACGAAGACCATCGAGGGAAGACAACAGGGACTCTTCGTGGTCTGGCCAGACAAATCCAAGTTTGCGATCGAAGAGTACCTATTCTCGCGATTCTACATGTACCAGAGCGTTTACTTCCATCATACAACAAGAGCCTATGAAGGCTTGCTCGACCGGATTTTGACGCGGGCCCAGTATCTTGCGCGAAACGGCGGCGAATTCAAAACACAACTGCTAGCGCCGCTAAGAATTCTTGCCGGCGGCGGGAAGACGCGGAATCGCAGGGATTTCGAGGGTCTCACGGACCATGTTGTACTGGCGCAGATAACACTATGGCAGGAGTGCAAAGACAAAATCTTGCAGGATCTGTGCCGACGTCTCTTGGCCCGCAAAGGAATCGCATGGGCGGAAGCGCCGACTGGTGCTTCCTTCGAGATGACCCGGAAGATCGAGGCAGTGCGTGACTATCTCAAGAGACAGGGTAAAGACAGCGAGTACTACTTTATAGAACACGCGTCCCAAGCAACCCCGTACAGGCCATATAGTTCGGGTTCAGCAGGAGAAGAGCAGACTTCGGTAAACTCCATCATGCTCTATAATCCGAGGTGGCGCGTCACAGGCTTTTGCGAAATTTCCCAAGTTTCCGGCCTGGAGCGACTGAAGGCAATAACAGGTGCCCAGCCGACTGTTTTGCGGTACTACTTCCCGAAAGAGCACGAACCCGAGATCAGAAGACTCCTGAACGGTTGAGCCCCGACAATGAATAGATCCAAGAGAAAGAAACTGGCCAAGGCCGGATGGAAGGTAGGGACGGCTGCGGAGTCCCTGCATCTGACGGCGGAAGAGGAATTGTACGTCGACTTGAAGGCATCGCTCAGTCAACAGCTCCGCCGACAGCGAGAGAAGAGCCACCTGACGCAGGAGGAACTGGCCCGGATGCTCAAGCCCAGTCAGTCCCGAATCGCCAAGATGGAAAAAGGTGACCCCAGCGTCTCGATTGACTTGCTGATCAAATCCCTCCTCGCCCTGGGAACCACCCGCTGCGAAATCGCCAAGATAGCAGCGCAAGGATGTTGTCACGGTGAGCGCACCGAGAACAGAGAGTGCCGTCTGACTTGCGCCAAGAAAAGCGAGACGCAATCACGGGTCTTACCAAGGAAGACGCATGAGAACAGAAGATCCAGGATATAAGCTCTACGTTAAAGTAGATGATGCCAAGGATGTGCCCTGCGAAGTATTCCTGCCAGCCAAGTCCACCGACAATGTAGTGCTGCACTTCTATCCTGAACCCAATACTCCCCCCTCGCCGTTTCCCTGGAGGTTTTCAATCTGTGGGGAAATTCGGAGCTTCGACGGCGTCATTCAGACTCTACTGGAAGCCAAGACGGTTTACCGAAGACAAGAGAAAACAAGACACTGGGCTCACAATGTCGTACAGAGGACAGTCGTCGGCGAACCAATTGATCTCAAAATCACAGACTTCATACACCGCGAACCATCCGCGAACCGAGAGAATAGGCTACGTGGGTGTTATTGGATCAGCCCATGCCAGATGCTGCTGCGCCCGAAATTCATTACGCGATCTTATACCGGGGCCATCACAGTAAGCTCTGGAAAGCCCAAGAGAGTCCTGCTTGCCAATGGAATCAAGGTGCGATTTGACCAACGCTTTCGTCACAGAGATGACCCAAATGGCGGTATGGTCGCGCTGGAAGAGCAAGTTGCCGAATTCGACGTTGACGCCTCGTTTGACAAGAGGGTAGAAGACTTGGCTGTCATCGATGACTTCTTGATGCTTGTGTCATTTGCGGCAAGACAGCGTTGCGTGTGCGCAGGATGGCGCATCGCGCGTGATGATCGCGTGACAACGCTCTATAGGCGAGACGTGACCATACCGGCAGTGAAGCAGGGATACAGTTTCGATGATGCACTGGTCGATTTTGCACATACCAAGGAGTTCATAAAACAGACGTACAGGCGATATCTTCGTATTGATGAGCCGGAAAGAGGTCTGCTGCGCAGAGCCATCCATGGCGCAATCGGCCAAGAGAAGCACACCCTCGAGTCCTCATGGCTTACACTGTTTTCTGCTCTCGAGAGCGCGTTGCGCTTCTATCAAACAGTGAGTCCTAGCTCAGGTGGAGTTCTGAAGCCTGCGGACTGGAAGAGCTTGAGTAGCAGACTTGACGCCTGCGTGAGCGATTTTGCAGAATCGCGCAAGAAGAAGTCGAAAGTGCTATGGAAATCGAGAATTGACCAAATGAGAAAGAACCTCGGCAGCCTTAATAGGCCACCTCTTTCGTCCGCTTTTGACCAGATGTGCAAGCACTACAGGATAGATTTGAACGATCTGTGGCCGATCTCCAGAGGAGGCAAGGGGCAAAGTTCGCTCTATGGGATACGAAATAAGCTTGTGCACGGGCAAGTCTTCCCCTACGCGCAGCAAGGTGTCGCGTTAATAGGCGCAAGAGAGCACCTCCGTTGGACGCTGGAGAGAGTGCTTCTGTCAATCCTTGGATGGCCCGTTGAACAATCGAGAGTGAGTCCACGTTTCCTCGCAGCCCGCATGGCCTGCTACAAGGACTGGCAGGCAGACAGGGACATATTGTCCAAAGAATAGAGAGTTGCCGGCTCGCGCCGGAGCCATGTTTGGGTCGTTCGTTCTGCGTGTCTCTGTGGCCTCTGCGGCGAGAAATCCTGGATTCCCGCCCCATTCGGCTTCGCTCAGGGCGGACCTTCGCGGGAATGACAAACGAATCTCTACGGACTTGTCAAAGAACGGCGAGAGGAGAGAAGTGACATGTGACAAGAAACAAGTGACAAGCAAGAGCACCGCCGCCCAACGTCTCTCCCCTCTGCCTTGTCACCTGTCACTTGTCACCTGTCACCTATCGCTTGCCCCTCTTGCGGCTGCGCCGCAAGCCTTTCGCCTCTGCTTCTTTCCATCTTCGTCTCTTCTCCTCGATTTTTTCCCGGATCGGCTGGAACTCGGGATCGGCGGGGTCTTTGCCGGCGAATTCCTCGGGGAAGTTGAGCCAGGCGAAGGGGCCGTGAAGAATGAAGGCCCAGCGGTCGCGGGCGTGGGCGGCCTCGACCTCGTCGTCGAAGAGGCCGATGTACGCCCAATGGCCGTCCGTCCGGATGCCGGCCTGCCACCGGCCGTGGGTGGACCGGCAGACGCCCTTGAACCGTGACAGGCCATGGTGCTTGGGCAGGTTGTGGAGGTTCTGGGCGTGGGTGCAGTTGCGGAGATTGCGGCGGCAGTTGTCCACGCCGTTGCCGTCGATGTGGTCGACCACCATACCCGGGGGTGGGTTCATGATCAGGCGATGCATGTAGACCGTGCGGCCGTGAATCCTGGCGGTCGCATAAACCCTGCCGTTGGGCGCAAACTGGGCCCGCCAGCACCACGGGCGGAGCCGCTCGTAGTCCTCGGGATCGACCATGGCCTGCAGGCCCCGGGTCAGGGGAATGTAACAGACCTGCTGGCCGGGCAACGGAATCGGCGTTCGTGCGAGGGCCGCCCGACCGCGCGGGCGGAAGTTGCGGCAGACGCCATCGGCCACGACCCCCATCAAGACGCCCGGTGCTTCAGCACAGTTGGTGCAGACCAGCAAGGTGGGATATTGCCCCAGAATGGCCCGGAAGCACCGGCCCGCCGGCCGCGTGCTGTTCACACAGTTCTGACAGCAGCGCCTGCGCGCCTCCGCTTGCTGGGCCTTCTCGAACTCGGCCCGGGCCCGCTCCCGGCCGGGCAGCGGCCGGGGAATGGGCGGGCCCACGACCGGAACGATGAAGGCGGGAGTTGCCAGTTGCCGGTTCTCCGTTGCCAGCGGGGGTTCGGGGCCCGGCTGCTCCGGCTTGGCTTCCCTGAATCCGCAATCCGCAAGCAGCGATCCGCAATTGTCCCGTACCCCCTCTTCCGCCCTCTGTTCTCTGTCCTCTGTCCTCCGTCTTCTGTCCTCCGTCATCATGTCTTCTCCCTTCATTTTCAATCATCAATCGAGGACCGCCTCGGACCGCGCGGTCCCTCTACCCTTGGGCAATGTTGCACGAATGTTGCGGAAATTCTGTGCGCGCGAGAGGACCGAAATTGATGCAAGTGTTTGTTGCACAAGGAATAAAAAAAATTTCGTGCCCGGGGTGTTTTTACTTTTCAAGTGTTGCACGAATTTTACTATTCATACCTACTCGACGGGTATGAATAGGCACAGAAATTGCGGTCCGACCGCAAGAATGGGAAGCTCACAAGACGCGTAGAGCGGTAGGGGTTGCGCCGTTGGGAGTACCGCCTTCAGGCGGAAGGGCTAATCCCCGTAGGGGCAACCCCCCGTGGTTGCCCTCTGCGGTTGAACCAGGGCAGGCACGGGGGCCTGCCCCTACGGGCGGACATACACATCACATCGGCCGGCTGTAACCTTGTTGTTGGTAGCGTTCGAGCAACGCCGTGAGACGCTCCACAATCTCGGGATGCTCGGCCCACCGGTTCTTCTGCTCACCCGGGTCGTCCTGGAGGTTGTAGAGTTGGCCTTGGGGCCCGCCGGGCTTGGGCTTGATCTGCGCCGGTGCGGTGAAGCCGCCGGAGCCGAGGCCCTGAATCAGCTTCCACGGGCCCTGGCGGATCGCAAACAGGCCGTTGCCCGAATGATGCACGGTGGCCTCACGAATGGGCTTGTCCAGGTCCGGATTCAGCAGCGCCGGCAGAATACTATAGCTGTCCTGGCCCGCGTCGGCGGGCAGCGGGTCATCGACAATCGCGGCGCACGTCGCCAACAGGTCAGTCAGGCAGATCGTCTGGCGACTCTGCGAGCCGGGCTTGATCCGGCCGGGCCAGCGGCAGATGAAAGGCACGCGGTGGCCTCCTTCCTGGATATCGGACTTCTGCCCGCGCCAGGGGCCGTTCGCCCGGTGGTTGAATTTCTCGATCTGATCGGCCGGCCAGTGCGACCCATTGTCCGAGGTGAAAATGACCAGGGTATTGTCCTTGAATCCGGTGTCGTCTACCGCCTTGACGATCCGTCCCATCGCCCAATCCACCTCAGTGACGAAATCGCCGTACCAATCCACTTTTGTCTTGCCCCGGAACTCCTTCGTCGGCATCCAGGGCGTGTGCGGTGCGGTAAGCGGGACATAGAGAAAGAAAGGACGATCTGCCGTCTGGCGTTTGATGAAGTCCACCGACTTGGTCGTGATGGTCGGTAGCACCTCATAGAAGTCGAAGGATGGTGCCATCGCTCCGGCCCGCCAAAAGCCCCCGCCGCCCGACCAGCGGCGCTCACTGCCCGGCGTGTGTCCGGTCGGGGCCTCGACGAGGCGACCATTCTCCAGCCAGCAATAGGGGTCCATGTCCAGCGAGGCCGGAATGATGTAGCTATAGTCGTACCCCAGCGACGGCGGCCCATGCGTCACGGGTTTCGCAAAGTCGATGTTGTCGGCTTTTGCCATCCCGCCCCCGTCCTTGACCGGCCAGCCCAGCCCCAGGTGCCATTTGCCCACGCAGCCGGAAGTATACCCATGCCTCTTGAGAAAGGACGCCACGGTCACGCGATCCTTCTCGATGAGCGGCTCACTGTAGCCGTTCAGGACGCCCTTCTTCAGGGACGACCGCCAGCAGTATCGTCCCGTCTGAATACCGTACCGTGTCGGCGTGCACAGGGCCGTGGGCGTATGAGCATCAGTGAACCGAATCCCTTCCGCCGCCAGCTTGTCCACCTGAGGCGTGGGGATCTTCGACTCCGCGCTGTAGCAGGTCGGGTCGCCATACCCGAGATCGTCGGCGAGGATGAAGACGATGTTCGGCCGATCCCGCTTTCGTTCGGAGGATTGTGCCAAGCCCCGGCTGCCAGTCAGAGCAAACGCGGTTGCGGCACAGCCGATCGCCTTCAAGAAGTTGCGACGTGTATGCATATGGTCACTCCATTCGGATTCGCGCACATGCCGATCCAATGTGATTATGCCGAGATAACCGCAGCGTATCAAGAACGCTTTGGAAACCTTTACGGGCACTCGTTCTTCCTCGCGTTTTCTATCGGCCGTTTCCTCTTTTCAGCAGGGAACAGCCGACGGGTACAGCGAGTCTTCTTGGCGGCCGGTTGCTGCTTCGTCCCCCTTGGCGGCACCATGACCGGGCACGCACAATCCAGCGGCGACATCCACTATAATCACATGTAATATAGTTAATTAAGAAGTTTCATGTAACCCTCAAGAACTCACGCAATACAATGATCTGCATACGATCAATTGCTGCAATTGCTTCGTATAGCAGCCATTGCACGAATCAGCTATTGTTCCAAGAGTGAACAGAATATGACGATGAGAATCTGCATTCCGAGAGAGACGTTTCCGGGTGAGACCCGGACGGCCATCGTGCCGGAGAATGTTGCCAAGCTCGTCAAACGCGGCGCGCAAGTCGCCGTCGAGGCCGGCGTGGGCGCGGCGTGCGGGTACTGCGATGGGGACTACACTGCGGCAGGGGCCGAGGTGGTCCAGAATCGCAAGACGCTGCTATCTTCCGCAGACATGGTACTGCGGCTGCGCAAGCCCCCCGTCGAAGAGATCGGTTGGCTCAAGAAGGGCTGCGTTCACGTCAGTTTCCTCGATCCCTTCAACGACTCCGACTTGATCCAAGAACTGGCGGCGAAAGGAGTTAGCGCCATCAGCATGGAGATGATCCCCCGCACCACGCGGGCACAAAAGATGGATGCTCTGACCTCCCAGGCCAACCTGGCGGGTTACGTGGCGGTGATCCTGGCGGCGGACCACTTGAACCGTGTGTTCCCTATGATGACGACGGCGGCCGGAACGATCATTGCGGCCAAGGTCCTCATCATCGGGGCGGGCGTCGCGGGATTGCAGGCCATCGCTACGGCGCGGAGGCTCGGCGCCACCGTGGAGGCCTTCGACACACGGCCCGTGGTGGCCGAGCAAGTGCAGTCCCTGGGCGCCAAATTCGCCAAGATTGACATCGGTGAGACCGGTCAGACCAAGGACGGCTATGCCAAGGCCCTGACCGAGGAGCAATTGGCCAAGCAGCGGGAAGGGATGAAGAAGCTCTGTGCGGCAGCCGATGTGGTCATCACGACGGCCCAGGTCTTCGGCAAGAAGGCCCCGACCATCCTCACCGCCGACATCGTGGGCGCCATGAGAAGAGGCAGTGTCATTATCGATCTTCCTATCGAAAGCGGCGGCAACGTGGAGGGCTCGGTCCTCAACCAGGTCGCCGACAAGAACGGCGTCAAGATCGTGGCCCTGGCGAATTTGCCCGGACGCGTGCCCCTTCCAGCCAGCAAGGTCTACTCCACCAACCTGCTCGGACTCATCGAAGAGTTCTGGGACAAGGAGGCGAAGACCTTCGTCCTGCGGCTGGACGACGAAATCATTCAAAGCTGCCTGATGACGCACGATGGTCAGGTTCGCGACCGCACGGTAAAGAAATAGCGGATTCGGTAGAACCCCAGCATACTAACCCGCATTTTTAGGAGCAGGGCATCATGCAAGTATCACTCAAGCGACCTTTGGCGGCCACGATAGTGCTGGCCGCAGGTGGTGTGGCGACCATGGCGGCGGAAACAACCGCTCGAGCCGTGCCGGGCGCCGTCCAGCATGCCTCCGTGCCGGGCATGGACTATGTCTCAACCCTCTTTGTCTTCATGCTGGCCACGTTTGTCGGCCTGGAGGTGATCCGGCGGGTGTCGCGGCTCTTGCACACACCGCTGATGTCCCTGACCAACGCCATCTCAGCCATCGCCGTGGTCGGGTCCATTCTGATCGCCGGCCAGCAGCACTCCGATTTCAGGTTCAATCTTCTGGGCCTGGTCGCCATCGTGGCCTCGGTCACCAACATCGTCAGCGGGTTTCTCATCACGGACCGCATGTTGAAGATGTTCAAAAAACGGGAGGTGGCCAAAGCATGAGTACTTGGATCCAAATCGCCTATCTGGTCGCTACCGCGTTATTCATTCTCGCTCTGAAATGGATGAACAGCCCTGAGACCGCCCGGCGGGGTGTCATGGCCGGCGTGGCCGCGATGCTCGTGGCCGTGGCCGGCACCCTGATCAACCCAGCCATCGCTATCGCCAACTACAAATGGATCGCGCTGGCCATCGTGATTGGGTCGGTAATCGGTGTGCCGCTGTCGTGGGTGCCCTTGACGGCCGTGCCGCAGCGAACCGCCCTTTCCCATGCCTTCGGCGGTCTGGCCGCCGGACTGGTCGGCGTGTCGGAATTCTATCTCAGCTTCAGCGAATCCGGGGTGGAACTGAACGCCTTTCGCACGGCAGCGTTGTGCGTCGAGGTGCTGCTGGGCTTTCTGACGTTCACGGGAAGTCTCATGGCCGCCGGCAAGCTGCAAGAGATCGTTCCCACGCGTCCCATCACGTTCCGCGGGCAGAACATCGTCAACATCGGCATTCTCGCGGCAGCCGTCGCCGGGTGCGTGGCCCTGACGATCAATGCCAACTATACGTTCGTTTTCCCGCTGATTATCGTATTGGCTCTGGCTTTCGGCGTCATGCTGATCATGCCCATCGGCGGGGCGGACATGCCGACGGTCATCTCGATCCTCAACTCCTACGCGGGGCTCTCGGCTGTGGCCATGGGCTTCGTGATGAACAACAAGCTGCTGATCACCGCCGGCGCCCTCGACGGCTCCTCGGGCCTGATCCTCTCGATCATCATGTGCAAGGCGATGAACCGCAGCTTCGCCAACGTGCTGTTCGGGGCCTTCGGCCAGGTGCAGGCGAACACCGCCAAGGCCGCCCAGAAGACCGTCAAGAGCGCGACGGCGGAAGACGCCGCCCAGATCATGGAACAGGCCAACTCGGTCGTCATCGTGCCGGGCTACGGCATGGCCGTCGCCCAGGCCCAGCACCGGGTCCGCGAGCTCTACGATCACCTGACCAAGCGGGGCATCAACGTCAAATTTGCGATCCACCCGGTGGCGGGCCGGATGCCGGGACACATGAACGTCCTGCTGGCGGAGGCCGACATCCCCTACACCGACCTCGTCGAGATGGATGATATCAATCCCGAGATGCCGCAGGTCGATGTCGCGCTGGTGGTCGGCGCCAACGACGTGGTGAACCCCGCCGCACGCACCGACAAGAGCAGCCCCATCTACGGCATGCCCATTATCGACGTGGACAAAGCCAAGACGGTGCTGGTCATCAAGCGCAGCATGAACCCGGGCTTCGCCGGCATCGACAATGAGTTGTACTATGCCGACAAGACCCTGATGGTCTTCGGCGACGCCAAGGCCGTGGTGGGCGACCTGGCCAAGTGCCTCTCCGGCGAAAACGGCCACCACTAAGAAACTATCTCAAAACTCCGCTCCGGCTTGTCATTGCGAGCGCAGCGAAGCAATCTACCACCCGCGGGATTGATAGGGCCCCCAAACGCGATCCATCGCGTTTGGGAACCCAGATTGCTTCGTCGCTGCGCTCCTCGCCATGACATTCAGCGTTTTGAGATAGTTTCCAAACCTCAGGCACCGATGGCGAACAATTCATTGTCCACGTCACCCGTGAAAGACGGAAGACGACGGTCTGACAGCCGCCTCTTCCGTCTTTCCTTTGCGCCTTTGGGAATAATCATCTGGCCCGCGGTCTCGATTCATGGTTTACTATCGACGCTGGGCGGTCCGGGCCGGGTAATCCGGAGTTTCGCGGCAGCGAACCATCAGATAAGGCAGACCGCCAGCCACGAGAAGTGCCGGCGTCGCGGCATCATTGGAGATCGTTCTATGCTGGGTGATCGAGCCCTTGGACAGACCCGGGCAGTGTCGATAGGCTGGTCGCGCTGGGGCATCTGTGCCCTGCTGTTCTTTGCGACCACGCTCAACTACATCGACCGCCAGGTGATCGGCATCCTCAAGCCGGAGTTGTCGAAGCAACTCGGCTGGAATGAGATCGACTACAGCAATATCGTTTTCGCCTTCCAAATCGCCTACGCGATCGGCTACGCCGGCGCCGGGCGGCTCATGGACCGCATCGGAGTAAGACTGGGGTATTTTCTGGCGGTCTTGTTCTGGAGCCTGGCGGCGATGGCCCACGCCTTGACCCGCTTGATCCCCCCGGAAGCGACCCTGGGCAACTGGGCGGCGCCCGTGGCACACGTCGTCGGGAACTGGCTCCTGGTGATTCCCATGACGGTGCTCGGCTTCAGCGCCGCACGCTTCGCCTTGGGACTGGCGGAGGGCGGCAACTTCCCGGCGGCGGTCAAGACCGTCAGCATCTGGTTTCCCAAGAAGGAACGGGCCCTGGCCACCGGCATTTTCAACGCCGGCAGCAACGTGGGCGCGCTGGTCGCCCCGCTGCTGGTGCCGTGGCTGACCATCACCTTCGGCTGGCCCACGGCATTCCTCGTCACGGGGGCGATCGGCTTGGCGTGGCTGGCCTTCTGGTGGTTCTTCTACCAGGAGCCGGACAAGCATCCGCGCGTTTCTCCGGCGGAATTGGCGTACATCCGCAGCGACCCGCCCGATCCTGTCGTCAAGATCCCCTGGCTGACGCTCCTGCGGTATCGCCAGACCTGGGCCGTCACGGTGGGAATGTTCCTCAGCGCGCCGATCTGGTGGTTCTACCTCTACTGGATTCCGGACTTCCTGAACAAGCAATACGGGTTGGACTTGCTGCATCTGGGTCCGCCGCTGGTGGTCATCTACCTGATGACGGACGTGGGCAGTATCGGGGGCGGCTGGCTCTCCTCCTGGCTGATCAAGCGTGGCTGGACCGTGAACGCCGCTCGCAAGACGGCGATGCTGGTCTGCGCATTATGCGTGGTGCCGGTGTTCGCAGCCTCCCAGGTGTCCAACCTCTGGATCGCCACATTGCTGGTCGGCTTGGCGGCATCCGCGCACCAGGGGTTTTCCGCGAATCTGTTTACCCTGGCCTCCGACACCGCGCCCCGCCAGGTCGTCAGTTCCATCGTCGGCATCGGCGGTATGGCGGGCGCCATCGGGGGGATGTTCATCGCCAAGCTGGCCGGGTACATCCTGGAATGGACGGGCGAGTATCGGCTGCTATTCCTCATCGCCGCCTCGGTGTATTTGATCAATTTGCTGCTCATTCATGTGATCAATCCTCGTCTGGAACCGATGCAGTTCGATGTGCCGCCGGCGGCGAAACCGTAGAGGTGCAGGGTTTCCCGTCCTCCGCCGAACAGTTTTTCGAAGAAAAACGGGGAGGGGACTTGACAAAGTTAGGTGCGCCTAATTATAGTATGGAGAGGAATGAACCCTTGGTCGTGGAAAGCAGGATGACTCCGGAAGAATCCCGAAAACTCAGTGCCTCTCTGGAAGATTACCTGGAGGCAATCTTCAACCTGGCGGGCGAATCGCGCGAGGCGCGGAGCAAGGATATCGCCGAAGCGCTCGGCGTCGCGCGCTCGTCGGTGACCGGCGCGTTGCAGGTCTTGCGCGAGAGAGGTTTGGCCAACTATCAGCCGTATGGCTGTGTCACGTTGACGCGTCAGGGGCAGGCGGCGGCCCGGGAAGTCGTGCGAAAACACGACGTGCTCCAATCGTTCTTCGTGGACGTGTTGGGCGTCGAGCAAGAGGAGGCCCAGGAGGCGGCGTGCCAGGCAGAGCACGCCCTGGGGCAGGAGATTATCGGGCGATTGGTAAGCTTCGTCGATTACGTCGCAGCCAGCGGCGACAGCGGCCGCGATGTGGTCGACGAGTTCCGGCAGTTCTGCCGCCAGCGGCCGGTCCGGCGATCCAAAGGAGCAGTACGGTGATGGGGAAAACAGTCATGGAGCACAGTCAGGTTCGGTCGTTGTCGGCCGTCAAAACCGGCGAGAAGGCCCGGTTGGTCCGCGTGAACGCCAGCCGGGGCTTGAACAGCCGACTCGCGTCGATGGGATTCGTGCCGGGCGTGGAGATCACGGTCGTGAGCAATGGCCATCCGGGGCCGTTTGTGATCGTGATCAAAGACGTCAAAATGGCCCTCGGCAGAGGCGTGGCCCCCAAGATCATGGTGAATTAGCAGCATAGAAGAGAGATTTTTTTGCCGAATAAGTTCGGCTTGCCTAACTTTGGACCTATGAAACGAATCGTTGTCGGCCTGGCGGGCAATCCCAATAGCGGCAAGAGCAGTCTGTTCAACGTGCTCACCGGCGCCCATCAGCACGTGGCGAATTATCCGGGCGTGACCGTCGAGAAGAGACAGGGGTCCTGCCGCTACCAGGACCACGAGATCGTGGTGGTCGATCTGCCCGGCACGTATAGTCTGACCGCCTACTCGCTGGAGGAACTCATCGCCCGCCGCTTTGTCCTGGAGGAGAAGCCGGATGTCGTAGTGGACGTCGTGGACGCCTCGAACATCGAGCGGAATCTGTACTTGGGCACGCAACTCATCGAGATGGGTCCGCCGCTGGTGTTTGCCTTCAACATGGCGGACCTGGCGCAACGGCGCGGTCTGGTGTTCGATCTGGAGCAGTTGTCGCGGCTGCTGGAGGCCCGGATCGTGCCGACCGTGGGCAACAAGGGCGAGGGCCGCACCGCCTTGCTGGAGGCCATCGTCCAGACCGCCCAGGAGGGCCGAAAGCCGCGCCTCCATACGGTACCTTACGGAGGCGAGATCGAAGAGGAATTGGCCCGCATCGAAGGGGCCGTCGCGCAGAAGGAGAAAGAGCTTGCCGAGAAATACGGCACGCGATGGCTCGCGGTGAAATTGCTCGAACAGGACGAAGAGATCGTCGCGAAGGTGGAGCACCGGGAGGTGCTCGACGTCGTGGACAAGAGTGTCCGCCACCTGCGCGGCATCTTCCGCGACGAGCCCGAGATCGTCATGGCGGATCGACGCTACGGCTTCATCTCGGGGGCGTGCCAGGAGACGATCCGGAATTCTGTCGAGCGACGGCACGACACCAGCGACAGCATCGACGCGGTGGTCACCAATCGCATCCTCGGCTTGCCGGTTTTCCTGTTGCTGATGTACGTGGTATTCTGGGCGACCTTTGCCCTGGGGGAGTACCCCATGCGGGGGCTGGAATGGTTCTTTGGCTGGCTCGGGACCGGCGTGTCAGGACTATGGCCTGCGGCGAGCGAGAGTTGGCTGCGGTCCCTGCTGGTGGAGGGCGTGATCGCCGGGGTGGGGGGAGTCGTGGTCTTTCTGCCGAACATCTTACTGCTATTCCTGGCGATCGCCCTGCTGGAGGACACGGGGTACATGGCTCGTGCGGCGTTCGTGATGGATCGCCTCATGCACAAGATCGGCCTGCACGGCAAGAGTTTCATTCCGATGCTGATCGGCTTCGGCTGCTCGGTGCCGGCGATCATGGCCACGCGTATCCTCGAGAACCGGCGTAACCGGCTCACCACGATTCTGGTGATCCCGCTGATGAGTTGTGGGGCGCGATTGACGATCTACTCGCTGATCATCCCGGCCTTCTTCACGTCCGCCTGGCGCGGGCCGGTGATGTGGTCCGTCTACCTGATCGGGATCATCCTGGCCGTGGTCTGTGCCAAGCTGCTGCGTCTGACGATCTTCCAGGGCGAGACCATGCCGTTCGTGATGGAGTTGCCGCCGTATCGCGTGCCCACGCCCCGGTCGGTCTTGATCCACACCTGGCAGCGCGGTTGGATGTTCCTTAAGAAGGCCGGCACCGTGATCCTGGGGATTTCCATCCTCTTGTGGGGCTTGGCCCACTTCCCCAGGCCCGCCGCCGAGCAACTGGCAGGCTTGGACAAAGCACAAGCCCAGCAGGTGGCGTTGGAGCAGTCCCTCATGGGGCGTGTGGGGCGACTGATCGAACCGGTCATCCAACCGCTGGGATTCGACTGGAAAATCGGCACGGCCCTGATCGGCGCCACGGCGGCCAAGGAGGTGTTTGTCTCGCAACTGAGCATTGTCTACGCCGCGGGTTCCGAGGACAATACCGATGTCTTGCGCGAAAAACTCCGGGCCAACTACACGCCTCTGGTGGCCTTTTGCATCCTGCTTTTCTCTCTGATCTCGGCGCCGTGCGTGTCGACGGTAGTCATGACAGGGCACGAGACCGGCTCCTGGCGCTGGGCGGCGTTTCAGTTCCTCGGCCTGACCGTCCTGGCCTATGTCATCACGTTCATGGTGTTTCAGTTGGGCAGACTCTGGATGTGAAGCACGGAGGCCGCCGTTACGATTCCATCACTTCTGTCTCGTCTGAGCCTCGATCCATTGGGCCATGGTCTCCAGGGCCACTGGCGCGATCGTCTCTTCGATCTTGGCGTACTCGTCGATGTTGCCCGTCTGGGCCGTCTGGAAGAGATGGTTCAACCCCGGTAACTCCTTGACCACAAAGTGCGTATTGCCCCCTTCGCGCAGGGCCTGCTCGATGGCCGGCAGGTTGTCCTTGACGGGGACTTGCTTGTCGAGCTCGCCATTGAGCGCCAGGACCGGGCACTTGACCTTACGCAGAGTCACTTTCGGGTCGTGCGTGATGAAGTAGCGGAGCCACTTGGAGGTCGCCATCGAAGCCTGGGCGCTCACCATATCATCCGAGTACTTCATGGCCCCTTTCTGCTTGTCCTCGAGGCTCGCCATGAATTCGCCAATGATCGAGCGAATCTTCTCCTTGGCGACGTTGGGATCGGCCTCGTGCATGGCGACATCCACGACGCGTCTCTGGCTCTTGAGCGCCCTATCGATCAGGGCCTGGTCGGCCCCGCCGGCCTTCAACAGGTTCTCGATTTGTCTTTCCAGGATGACGTCGCCCGGCACGCCGGTGCCGGCCATCAGCACGATGAACGCCACGTCAGGTGACTGGGCCGCTACGAGGGGAGCGACGCTGCCACCTTCGCTGTGACCGATCAGGCCGATCCGCTTGCGGTCGATCTCCTTGCGGGTCTTGAGATACTCGACGCCCGCCAATACGTCCTGCGCGAAGTCCTCGCTGGTGGCCTGCGCGGCGTCGCCTTTGGAGCCACCGACCCCGCGATCATCGACCCGCAGGACAGCAATCCCCCGGCGGGTCAGGTAGTCCGATAACACGAGAAACGGGCGATGCCCGAAGACGCTCTCATCGCGGTCCTGGGAGCCGGAGCCGGTAATCAGGACCACGGCGGGAAACGGCTGACCGGTCCGCGGCATCGTCAGTGTCCCGGCCAATGTGAAGCCAACCTTGGTGTTCTGATAGGTCACTTCCTCATCGATATAGGGGTAGGGCTTCTTGGGCTCCTGGGGCCGCAGGACTTTCGGGGCCTCTTTCACCCGCTTCATCACCACGTCCAGCGCCGCGCCCCCCTGCTTCCACTGGCCGCTCATCTCGGAGCCGTCCGCGCTGAGCGTCCCTTCAAAGCCACCGCCGATGACACTTACTTCGACCTTGACCTGTTCCTTTTCGACGGCAATCCGGCTGATGGCAATGCCGGTGGCGCCCTGGTCCGGACTGTCGAGCGTGCCGGAGAACGAACCATCGGGATTGGCCCGGATGTTGAACACGATCCGCAGGGAGTCAGTCGGTGATACCTTCAGGGCGCCCACCCATGGACCTTCGAGAGACGGACCCTTGGCATTGCCGGATCCGGCCGACGCCGGAAACGCCAACAGAATGGGGCAAAGCACGGCTACCACAAAAACGCTCGTTCGCACGGTCCTCATCGGTGTTCCTCCATCAAAAGGTTGTGCGTTCTTATACGGATTAGACCTGAGAATCTCGCCGTCCGGGTGGCAGCCTCAAGCACAGCTCGCTCGTAGTGACGCCGTGAGGCGTTTCTTATTATGCCCTTACGGGCACACTACAAACCAAGGCCTTCGGCCTTGAGGCTGCCACCCAGACACTGACTTCGGATGCGAAGAACGCAACTGTAAGCGGTGCCATTCGACGAACTGCCACCGGCAAGCATACAGTACGCTACGCGAAATTCGATCGAGATACGTATGAGTCGCCGATTCTGTCATTTCTGTTCGGTCCGGTCCACGATCCACGTGGCCACGGTCTCCAGGGCCACGGGCGACATCGTCTCTTCGATCTTGGCGTACTCGTCAAGGTTGCCCGTTTGGGCCGTTTGGAACAAGTGATTCAGGCCCGGCAGCTCTTTGACAGAGAAGTCAGGATTACCTCCCTCGCGGAGGGCTTTCTCGATGGCCGACAGGTTCACCTGGGCCAAGACTTGGAAGTCCAGTCCGCCGTTGAGCGCCAGGACCGGGCATCTGACCTTTCGCAGCGTCTCCTGCGGGTCGTGGGTGACGAAGAAGTGGAACCATTTGGAGGTCAGCGCCGGAATCTCGGAATCCGCACAACCAAGGTCGCGCAGCCTCTCGTTGGCCAGGATGGGATCCGTCACGCTCTTGACGACGTCAATGACACGCCTCTGCTGCTGGAGTGCCGCGTCGATCGCAGGCTGGTCCGCGCCTGCGGCTTTCAGCAGGCTTGCGATTTGCCCTTCGATGACCAGGTCGCCGGTCACACCAGGTCCGGCCATCAGGACGATGAAGGCCACGTCGTTCGAATCGACCGCCGCGAGGGGAGCGATGGCGCCTCCGTCGCTGTGGCCGATCAGACCGATTCGCTTGGGATCGATCTCCTGGCGCGTTTTGAGGTACTCGATCCCGGCCAGGACATCCCGGGAAAAATCTTCGCTCGTCGCCTGGGAAGCATCGCCCGTCGAACCGCCCACACCCCGATCGTCCACGCGCAGCACGGCGATGCCCCGGCGGGTCAGGTAGTCCGCCAGAACGAGGAAGGGCCGATGCCCATAAGCACTCTCATCGCGGTCCTCCTGGCCCGAGCCGGTGATCAGGATAACGGCGGGGAAAGGCCCCCCGGTGAACGGCATAGTCAGTGTTCCGGCCAGAGTCACGCCGTCCTTCACGTTCTGATACGTCACTTCCTCGTCGAGGTACGGATACGGCCTCTTCGGCTCCTGGGGCCGCCGCCGCAACGGCAAGTCCAACGAGGCTCCCCTCTGCGTCCACGTGCCGCTGATCGCGGAGCCTTCCGCGTTCAAGATCCCTTCATAGTGGCCCCCAATGGCGCTCACGTCGATCGTGACCCGCCCGTCTTCCAGGCTGATCCGGCTCAGAGCAAAGGCGGTCGGGCCTTGGTCCGGACTGAGGAACGTGCCGGAGAACGAGCCGCCAGCATTCGCACGAATGCTGAAGACTGCCCGTAGAGAGACTGTGGGCGAGACCTTCAGCGTGCCCAGCCACGAGCCATCGAGAGATGAGCCTTTCGCGTCGCCCGATCCGGCCCCTACCGGCAGCGCCAGCAGGATAGGGCCCAGCACGGCTGCGACCCAAACGCTTGTTCGCGCGGTCTTCACTGGCGTCCCTCCTGAAAAGTCCACTCTCTACTCGACGATCACCGCCGTGCCGTAGGCGAGAATCTCGGCGGCGTGCGTCGCTACCTCTGAAGTCGAGAACCGCACCCCAACTATTGCATTGGCCCCCAGTTTTTCTGCCTCCTCCACCATGCGGTCGAGCGCCTGTTCGCGCGATTCCCCCAGTAGCTTGGTGTATTCGGTGATCTCCCCACCCACGAGATTCCGCAGGCACGCCAGCAGGTCCTTGCCTACGTGCCGGGCGCGGATCGTGTTGCCCCGCACCAGGCCCAGGTGCTTCGTGATCGTTCTTCCCGGTATCGTGTCTGTCGTTGCGAGCAGCATGGGTTATCTCCTGACGTCTTTATATCGGTCCCTGCTCCAGAAGTATACCCTCTCCCGCGCCACGGAGACAAACAGGATCGCCAGGCCGCCCAACAAAGCCAGCAGGCCGACCTTTGCCAACACCCCCACGGTCCGATCTTCAATGATGCCCTCGATCAGCTCAAAGCCCCCGTAGGCCAGCAGCGCGATCGCGGCCACGGAAAACAGGATCCAGCCGGTGCCCCGCTCGATTCGGTTGTACACGCCGCCCCAGTACTCGTTCCACACCCGGTCCTCCGGCTCGACGAAGGCCACGCCGTCGGTGATCTCTTTGAGTCTCTGGAACTGGGCCAGGTCTTTCGTACATTCCGGACAGGACGCCAGGTGTCCTTCGAAGGCCCGCCGGTGCTCCTCATCCAGTTCGTCGTCCAGGTATGCCATCATGAGGTCTTTATGGTCCTGGCAGGTCATAGCATCTGACCTCCTTTCCGGGGCTCCGCTTCTTCCCCAGCCGAGGGCGGCTGGGCTACATCATCTGAGGAACCCCTCTCGTGCTGGGCGGCCCAACTCGATACCTCGGGTCTGGGGGCCCCTTCCAGTATTTCTTTGAGTCGTTGGCGGGCGTAGAACAGCCGGCTGGTGACCGTCCCCCGATTGCAGAAGAGCAGCTTCGCCATCTCGTCGTACGACAGGTTCTGGAAATGCCGCAGGATGATCACTTCCCGATGCTTCTCGTCGAGCCGGCCAATCGCACGCCAGATGCGATCCTTGGATTCGTTTCTCTCCGCGATCGTCTCCGGGTCGAAATGATCGCCGACTTCGGGTTCCGGACCGCCCTCTTCCACGTTGTCCAAGGAACTCGCCCGGCGGACCCGCCGCTTGCGCAGATGGCTGAAACACAGATTCCGCAGGATCTGGTAAAACCACGGGAAGAACTTGCCCTTGGCGTTGAGCTGGTCATAGTGCTTGTAAGCCTGAAAAAAAGCCTCCTGGGACAACTCCAGAGCATCTTCGCGGTTGCCGACCAGACCCAAAGCAGTCAGGTAGGCACCCTTCATATGCTGCTTGACGAACGCCTCGAAATCATCCTTCGAGCGGATGTCGGGGCCACACAGCGGTACGGACTGTCCGCAGACACTTTCCAATGGCCGGCTCCCAGCGGCCTCCGGACTCGCCCGGAGGTCTTCTGCTGTAATAATAGACTACTCGAAGCACGCATTTCTTCAAAGAGCCTGCACTTTTTTTTGGCGTGCCATTCTGGCAAATGCCGATAGGCCGGGAGTGTACTGAATTTTGGCAATCGTCGGCCGGTTGGCGGCTCGTTGCCGCTTGTAGTGACGCCGTAAGGCGTTTCCTTCTTTATGCTCTTACGAGCACACTACAAACGAGCCGCGAGGCCCCCAACGCATCATTTCGCGTTGGGGACCCCTGGCAACCGCAACCGCTTGGCGATCATCGTTATGGTTTCAAACACGACATATTTGAAACAGCCCGTTGCGGCCATCGCCCGCAAGGACTTCGTCGTCCTGCGCCAGGACCTGACCGTGCAAGAGGCCCTCAGCACGATTCGACGGCGCGACCTCGGCGAGAGGATCGTCTATTTCTACCTGGTCGATGGACAGGACCGTTTGGTGGGTGTAGTCCCCACCCGCCGTCTGCTGACCGCCGAACTGGAGCAAACGCTCTCGGATATCATGGTGCGCCGCGTCATCACCATCCCCCACACGGCGACCGTTCTCGATGCCTGCGAATTCTTCGTCCGGCACCGCTTCCTCGCCGTACCGGTCGTGGATGAGCAACAACACCTGGTGGGCATCGTCGATGTCAGTATGCTCACGGGCGAGGTCTTTGACAGCGCCGAACGGCACAAGGCGGACGAAGTGTTCGCAACCATCGGTCTTCGTCTATCCCAGGTCCGTGATGCCTCGCCGGCCAAGGTGTTCCGCTATCGGTTTCCCTGGCTGATGGCCACGATCGGCAGCGGCCTGTTCTGCGCCCTGCTGGCCAGCATCTTCGAGATGACGCTGGCCAAGAGCATCGTCCTGGCCTTCTTCCTCACGCTGATTCTCGGGCTGGGTGAAAGCGTGAGCAGTCAATCGATGACGGTGACGATCCAGGCCCTGCGGGCGAGCCGGCCGAAGCTGGATTGGTATCTCAGGACGCTGCGCCGAGAGCTGACCACGGCCCTGCTGCTGGGCATCGCCTGCGGCGGCCTGGTGGCCCTCATCATCCTGCTGTGGCGTCAGGAACCCGCGCCGGCGCTGGTCATCGGCACGACTATTCTCCTGTCGCTATGCTCCGCCTGCGTGGCAGGACTCAGCGTGCCGACGCTGCTGCACGCCCTGCGGCTGGACCCCAAAATCGCCGCCGGACCCGTCACCCTTGCCATCGCCGACACGTTCACGCTGCTGTTCTACCTCGTCCTCGCCTCCCTCATGCTATGATGAATTGATGGTCAGCTCTCTTCGAGCCGTAAGCGTAGGGTGGGTTCTTAACCCACGCGTCCAAGGCGCATCGGTCGGGGACACGCGTGGGTTGAGAACCCACCCTACGAAGACTCGGCCGGACCGTAGTAGGAGCAGTAGGTTCGGTCGGATTCCCAGACGGTGACGCAGTGCAGTTGGGCGGGATCGAATTGGCCGGCCAGATGCTCCCAGGCAAAGACGGCGAGGTTCTCCACCGTCGGGATTCGGTCGTGGAAGGCGGCCACGTCGAGGTTGAGATTCTTGTGGTCCACCAATTGCATCAATTGTGAATCGACGACGTGCTCGAACGCGCCGACCTCCAGGCTTGGACCCTGAGCCGGGGTCTTCACCGTGACCTCCACCAGGTAGTTGTGCCCGTGGCCGGTCGGGTTGGCGCATTTGCCGAAGACCTTGAGATTCTCCGGCTCGGAGAAGCTGCTATTCCATAGCTTGTGCGTGGCAGCAAACTCGAATTTCTCGCTGAAGTACAACACGCCGGGCTCTTTCGTATCCATCGCAAGCTTCCTGAAGGGATTGAGTTGCAGGGTGAGCCGATCCACTTGTGCCGGCCCGAACTTGTTGCGGAGGCACTCCCAGGCGGCGGTGAGCATGGGCGCGATCTTCTGGAAGCTGATGTGCTCGCCCCGGCACAGATGCTCGCAAATCCGCTCGGTGAAGACCGGCACAGCGTACCGCCGCACGGCCCGGTCGATATCGCTGACGTTCACGAGCAAACCGGTCTGGGGCACGAGCGGTCCCACCAACTCGACCGCCAACTCCAGAAAGATGCTCAGCCCTTCTCCGGCGGGCTTGGAAGCATACGAATTGAACCCGGGGCCGTGGTGCTCAAGAAACGGATTGATTGAAAACCGCACCCGCCTGCCCAGTCGTACCATGTCTTCACGACTACTCATCTGCTCATCTGCGATTCATGATTTTCGATTGTTGATTTGGAGCCTCTAACAAAGTGAAGTACGCCCAAGGCTGATTCCGCGTCCTTGCCATTCCCGCGCAGGCGGGAAGGGTTCCCAATCCAGCCAAGTCGCGGCTTTCCTGGCCCCCCGCCTGCGCGGGGGTGACAGAGGGGAGACTCCTTTGTATCCATTCTGTTGGAGGCTCATAGAAAACGCTGCCAACCGGGCCGCCAGCACGAATCAACAATCAACCAGCAAAAATCATACTTCATCATTTGCCATTGTGCATCAGGTGCAGTACTTCGGCCCGGCTGCGGGCGTCCTTCTTGAAGATGCCGCGCAGGGCCGACGTGACCATCTCCGAGCCCGGCTTGCGGATGCCGCGAATGGTCATGCAGCTATGGGAGGCCTGCAGGACCACCGCCACGCCCAGCGGCCGCAGGTTCTGCATGAGGAAGTCGGCGATCTGCCCAGTCAGTCGCTCCTGGGCCTGAAGCCGATGGGCGAAGCTGTCCACGATCCGCGCGATCTTGCTGACGCCCAGGACTTTGCCGGTCGGCAGGTAGGCCACGTGGGCCTTGCCGATGAACGGCAGCAGGTGATGCTCGCAGACGCTGTAGAACGGGATGTCCCGCAGCAGCACGATCTCGTCGTACTTCTCGGTAAAGACACTCTGCAAATGGACGCTCGGGTCTTCCAGCGTCCCGCCGAGCAGTTCCGCATACATGCGTGCGACCCGCTCCGGCGTCTTGCGCAGACCCTCGCGCTCGATGTCCTCGCCGACGGCCAGCAGGATCTCTTTCACCGCCTTGCGGATTCGCTCCAGGTCCATTGTCTTCGGTTCTTCCGCCATGATCTCTACCCACCTCGCTTCATTACAGACGCGCGATCACAAAAGCCGTTCGCGTCATTTCCCTTTGGCCAAGTTCATCAGATACGTGGTCAGCAGCCGGACGCCGAAGCCCGTCCCGCCGACGCAGCCGTACTCCGTCGGCTTCAGGAAAACGTCCATCCCGGCGATGTCCAAGTGGGCCCACTTCGCCTCGCCGACGAACTGCTGCAGGAACGACGCCGCGGTGCAGGCCCCGCCCCAGCGGCTGCCCGCGTTCTTGAGATCGGCAATTTTGCTCTTCATCTCCTCGGCGTACTCATCGCCGGCCGGCAGGTGCCAAACGCTCTCGCCACTCTCGTCGGCCGCCTTCCGGAGCGCCCCCACGAGATTCTCATCGTTGCTCATCAGGCCGGCCTTACACGTGCCCAGCGCTACAACACACGCACCGGTCAGCGTAGCGATGTCGATGATCACGCCGCACTTCTGTTGGGCCGCGTAAGCGATCGCGTCGCAGAGAATCATCCGGCCTTCGGCATCGGTATTGAGAATCTCCACGGTCTTGCCGCTGTAGGTCGTGACGATATCGCCGGGGCGATAGCTCGATCCACTCGGCAGGTTCTCCGCCGACGGGATCAGGCCCAGCACGTTCACCGGCAACTCCAGCGCGGCCAGCGCCTGCATCGTCGCCAGCACGGCGATGCCGCCGGTCTTATCGAACTTCATCTGGTCCATGTCCTGGGCCGGCTTGATGCTGATGCCGCCGGAGTCGAACGTCACCGCCTTGCCCACCAGGGCCACCGTCGGCAAGTCTTTCGCCGGCTTGCGGGCGGGCGTGTATTTCATGACAATCAGCCTCGGCTTACTCTGGCTGCCCGACCCGACGGCCAGGATGCCGCCCATCCCCAGCGTCCGGAGCTTCTTCTCGTCAAAGATGGTGCAACTCACCCTCTTGAGCCCACGTGCCAAGTCCTGCGCCACCTTGGCCAAAGCCGGCGGATTGATGACGTTGGCCGGCCGATTGACGATCGTTCGCGCATAGCTCTGAGCCTGTCCGATGACCGCGCCGGCCGAAACCCCTGGCGACAGACTCTTGATCCGCGCGGCATCGGGGTCCACGATCTCCACGTCGAGCGCACCCAGCCGGCCGTTGCCGTTCTCCGAGACGTACTCGTCGTAGCGGTAGCTGCCGAGGTAGACGCCTTCGGTCATGGCCCGGCCCAGCGCCGCCGCAGCAAGGCGGTCGCCAAACGAACGATGCAGAGCCAGAGAGACGCGCTTGACCTTCAGTTCGACCGCCCGGTTGGCCGCCGCGGCCGCGGCCCGTCGCAGAGTCTCCAGGGTCGCTTTCTTCTGCTCGCCCAACCCCAGGAGCAGGACACGATTCGCCGCGATCTTGCCTTCGCCGTAGACGATGGCATGCGTCTTGGGTTTGCCCGTAAAGTCGCCCAACTCGGCCAACTGACCGATACGGCCGCCCAGTCTTTCATCGAGAGCCTGGACCACCTCATCCGGCTCCCCATCCGAGAACCGCCCCACCACGAGCATGTCCGTCTTGCACTCGGTGAATTTCGCTTTTCGGGTTTTGACCTTGACGTCGATGATCTGCTTCATGTCTGAGTTTCTGCCGGTGTCCTGGATCGAAGTTCGAAGCCTAGAGAATGTCATTGCGAGGAGCGCAGCGACGAAGCAATCTCAACCCTGGGGATGGGAGATTGCTTCGCTACGCTCGCAATGACGTGCTTCCCACTTGCCACTTCCAACTTCTCACATCCAGTTATTCCTTCTTCTTGTTCTTGGCGCGGTCGCGCAGGCAGCTTTCGATGAACGGCTCGAGCTGCCCATCGAGGACCGCGTCGACGTTGCCGGTCTGATGGCCGGTACGGTGATCCTTGACCATCTGGTACGGCTGGAGCACGTAGCTGCGGATCTGGTTGCCCCAGGCGATTTCGCCCTTGTCGCCGTAGAGCCTGTTCATCTCCTTGTCGTGTTTCTCCTGCTCCATCCGCTCGATCTTCCCTTGCAGGATGGCCAAGCCCATCCTCTTGTTCTGCACCTGGCTGCGCTCGTTGACGCACTCGACGAGGATCCCCGTGGGGATATGCCGGATGCGGACGGCCGTGGAGACCTTGTTGACATTCTGCCCACCCGCCCCGGAGGAGCGGCGGAAGAAGACGATTTCGCAATCGCTCTCCTTGAGCGTCAAGTCGGTTTCGGGCAGCTCCGGAAGCACATCGACGGCCGCGAAACTGGTGTGCCGCCGGGCATTGGCATCGAACGGACTGATCCGCACCAGGCGGTGCACGCCCATCTCGCACGAGAGCTTGCCGAACGCGAACGGCCCCATCACCCGCAACTGGATCGAGCGAATGCCGGCCTCTTCGCCCGGCGTGATATCCAGCTCCTCGTATTTGTATTTGTTCATGTCAAAATAGCGGGTGTACATCCGCAGCAGCATGCTGGCCCAGTCGCAGCTTTCGGTGCCGCCGGCCCCGGCATGGATGCCGAAAAAGCAGTTGCGCATGTCCTCCGGGCGCGACAACAGCCCTTGCAGCTCCACCTGCTCGCAGCGCCGCTCCAGGGCTTTGACATCCGCCTCCAGTTGTGTCAGCTCGTCCGCATCCCCTTCGTCGGACGCCAGTTCATAGAGCTCCGCCAGGTCCTTGACCTCGCGCTGCATCTCCTCGACCGGATCGACCAAGGCCTTGAGCGCGCTCAATTGGCCAACGACGTTCTGGGCCGATTCCTGGTTATCCCAGAATCCCGGCCGGGACATCTTGTTGCCCAATTCCTCTAACTGCTTCTTCTTCGTCGGCAAGTCAAAGCCAGTCCCGGATGTTGTTCACCCGGGCCTCGATCTCGCCAATTGTCGTTTTCAGTTCCGCTACTTCCATAACACCTTCCAATCATTTGTCATGCATCGTCAGGGAAACCACACGAGAGGCTTATACCACATCCACTCTCTATATGCAACTTGGCATTATCCTGTTCGCGATCTCAAGCCAAGCACGCATCCCCTCGAACCAGTCCTTTTCCTTTGTCCCGAGAGCGAGAGACTGTTATGATGGGTGTTACCATGATAACGACACGACTGCAGGCACTGGAAATCGCTTCGCAAGCGCGCCGGAGTCTGAACGAGATCTATGGCGTCCGTTTGCGCGGAGTATACCTCTACGGCTCAGCCGCTCGCGACCAATTGACTGCCGATAGCGATATCGATATCGCCGTAATTCTTGATGAGATCCAGGACCGCTTTGCCGAACATGAGCAGACGAGTCAACTGGCTTCCGACTTGAGTCTCGAACACAATACGGTTGTCACTTTCCTGTTCGTGACAGAGAGAGACTTCACGGAGGGCTCGTTTCTAGTGTACCGGATGGTCAGACGGGAAGGTATATCTGCGTGAGACGAGACGTGCAGCGACATCTGGAGAGTGCCGACGGCATGCCGGCAATTATGCTCCGCAAGCGGGTAACGATGCGATCTCGGTTCGCTGCCGCGTAGCAACTCAATCTCCGCCCTTAACCCAACGAGGCAACGCCAGACCAAGTCGCGAGAGTCCACGTTGCTTCGGGCACGGTGGCACGATAGAATCTCCGCCATGAAGAGATTGTACTGGACGCAGCCGGATGTGTTCGAGACCGAAGTTGAAGTCGTGACGGTGGGGCCAAACCAGGTCACGATCGACCCGATTCTCTTTCATCCCGACGAGGGCGGACAGCCGGCGGACCGGGGCACGATCGGCGAAGCCGTCGTCGAGGACGTTCAAGTCGTGGAGGGCAGGATCGTCCACACGCTGGACCGGCCGCTGGCAGATGGGAAATATGTTGCTCGCCTTGATAAGGAACGCCGGCTCTATACGGCGACGCAGCACACGGCCCAGCACATCCTGTCGGGAATCGCCTCCGCGCAATTCGGCTTGGAGACGGTGGGTGTGCACATCGGCCTGGAAAGCTGCACGGTAGACTTCGACAAGAAGGTCGAGTGGGAGGTGGCGGAGCAGATTGAGCGACGGGCCATGGACGTGGTCACGCTGGACATTCCCGTCGAGACGACGTTCAATGACCAGGACGCCCAAGCGCGAAGCCGGTTCGACCAGATCGAGGCGGACGTGATCCGGGTGGTGCGGATCGGCGAGTTCGACAAGTCCGCCTGCTGCGGGGCGCACGTCCTATCCACCGGTCGGCTCGGCGTCATTCGCATCTTCGACTTGGAGACGAAGAAACAGGGAACACGGGCCTCGTTCCTCGCCGGGGCGCGGGCCTTGGAGCAATCCCAAGCCGAGACATCCATTCTGCGCGAGCTGCGAAAACTTGCCGGCTGTGCGACCACGGATTTGCCCGCAACCTTCCAGAAGAGCCAAGAGCAAACCAAAGAACTCGGCAAGGACGTGGAACGAATATGGTCCTTGAGACTCGCCGATCTGGTGAAGTCCGCCGAAGCGGTCACGGTTGGCTCGTCACAGGTTGGCGTCTATCTGGGTGAACTGCCGAGGGAGCTTGCCGCCGTCCTGGCCGGCATGATCGCGGAAGCGACGGGTGGCGCGGGAGTGGTCGTCAGTGACACCAATATCGCCATCAGTTCCAGGACCCTCGACGCCGGCGGTCTGCTCAAGAAGATTCAAGGCACGGTCGGGGGCAAAGGCGGCGGGTCGCCCAAGTCGGCCAACGGCCGGCTCAACCGCCCCATCGTGATGAATGAGCTGGTAGACATCCTGCGGCGAGAGTAAGCACACGTGGAGGATCGGAGAAATGGTGCAGCCCCTCAAGTGGATTTGTGGCCTTGTGATTGCCTGTGGGCTCGGCACAACAGCACTGGCCCAGAGCAATACCGCGACGGTGTCCTTCCCATCCGCCCGGCCCATCTGGCCGGCAGATCATGAGACGGAGAAGAACCTGTTCGTAGGGTTCCGCGCGGTTTTCGAGTGTCCGCCGGGGGACAATCCCGTGCTGCGGATCGCGGGATCGTCGCTGTACCGCATCTATCTCAACGGGCGGTTCGCAGGTCACGGCCCCGCGCGCGGACCGCATGGTTTCCACCGGGTCGATGAGTGGCCCCTCGACCGTAGCGTGGCGGGAAGGAACACCCTGGCTATCGAAGTAGCCGGCTACAACGTCAACAGCTTCTATCTGCTTGATGAGCCGGCTTTTCTCCAAGCTGAGGTCGTGTCCCACGGCAGAGTCCTCGCTTCGACGGCCGGCCAAGGCGCCAATTTCGAAGCCACGATTCTGACGCAACGTCTTCAGAAGGTGCAGCGTTATAGCTTCCAGCGTCCGTTCATCGAGTATTATCGACTCAGCGAGGGCGACGACCAGTGGTGGGACAAACCGCTGACCGAATCCGCGAAAGTATCCGTGCAGCCTGCCCCGAAGCTCCTCGTCCGACGCGTGGCCTATCCTCGCTTCTTAGAGCGTCAGCCGATCCGGATCGTCTCGCAAGGTAAGCTCCAACACGATGTCCCTGTCGAGCGACTGTGGAAAGACCGCTCTCTGGTCAACATCGGGCCCCAGTTGAAAGGGTTCCCGGAGGCGGAGTTGGAGGTTGTGCCCTCCATCGAGCTGCAGAAGACTCGCTCGGCCTCTATGGAGAAGATCAACAAACCGTACCAGCCTGATAAGGCCATCGAGCTGGACGAGAACACGTTCTCCATCGTCGATCTGGGCACGAACCTGACCGGCTTTGTCGGCGCGGACGTCCGGTGCTCCCAGCCGACCACGCTCTATGTCACCTTCGACGAGATTCTTTCGCAAGACGACGTGGATGCCAAGCGGCTCGGCTGCGTCAACGCCGTGTGCTACGAGCTCAAGCCTGGCACGTACCACCTTGAGTCCTTTGAGCCGTACACGATGCGGTACGTGAAGCTCAACGTGCTGCAAGGCGGCTGCGAGGTGACGAATCTGCACTTGCGCGAGTACGTGAATCCCGAAGTGGATGAGGCCACGTTCTCGTGCAGCGACTCGAGACTCAATCGCATTTTCGACGCCGCGAAACAGACCTTCCGGCAGAATGCGGTCGATATCTTCATGGATTGTCCCTCCCGTGAGCGGGCCGGCTGGCTGTGTGACAGCTTCTTCACATCCCGCGTCGCATTCGACCTGTGCGGCAACACCACGATCGAGAAGAACCTCTTCGAGAACTACCTCCTACCCGCGAGCTTCGCCCATCTGCCGGAAGGGATGCTGCCGATGTGCTACCCGGCGGATCACTATGACGGCGTATTCATCCCCAATTGGGCGATGTGGTTCGTGGTCGAGCTGGAGGAGTACCAGGCCCGCAGCGGTGACCGCGAGCTTGTCGCAGCCCTGGGGCCGCGGCTCCAGGCCCTGCATCAATATTTCCAGAAGTTCAAGAACGAGGACGGCCTGCTGGAGAAGCTGGAAAGCTGGGTCTTCATCGAGTGGTCCAAGGCCAACGACTTTGTGCAGGACGTGAGCTTCCCGAGCAACATGCTCTATGCGGCGGCTCTGGCCGCGGCCGGCCGGATGTACGATCAGCCCGGCCTGCTTGAAGAGGCCGAGCAGATCCGCGCGACGATCCGCCGGCAGTCGTTCGACGGCACGTTCTTCGTGGACAACGCCGTGCGCAAGGACGGAAAGCTCGAAATCACGCAGAATCACTCCGAAGTCTGCCAGTACTTCGCCTTCTTCTTCGACGTGGCCACACCGCAGACGCACGCGGAGTTTTGGAAAAGGCTCGTACACGATTTCGGGCCGGACCGCCAAAGGACAAAGGCCTTTCCCGAGGTCTATCCGGCTAACGCCTTCGTCGGCAACTATCTCCGGCTGGAGTTGCTGAGCCGCTACGGCTATCCCGCCCAGATTAGGAAAGAGCTGGCCGATTTCTATCTCTACATGGCCGACCAGACCGGGACGCTCTGGGAGAACATCGGAGCTTCCGCCAGTTGCGATCACGGTTTCGCTTCCCACGTGGCCCATGGTCTCTATCGCGACCTTCTCGGCATCTACGCCGTGGATACCCAGAAGAAAACCGTCCACATAAAGATCGCCGAGGTCGGCTTGGATTGGTGCCAGGGCCGGCTCTTGACCCCACAAGGCCCCGTCGCCCTCGAATGGTGGAGAGACGGCAGCGGGATAACATACCGCGTCCAAGAACCCGCCGGATATAGGCTCCAGGTGGAGAACCTGACGAAACGCCCCCTGAAGCTTCAATAGTCCATAGGAGGTGAGAATGAGTAAGCCCGCATCTAAAACGTTCGCCGTAGTCTGCCTATGCTTGTGGGCTATCGTCGCGACATGCGAGGCGAGTGAGGCGCCAAGTGTCATTCCTCTGCCTGTCTCCATGGAGCAGCGAGACGGATCTTTTGCCCTCACGCCATCGACGTGCGTCGTGGCAGAAGGCCCCGCCGCGAGCGAGGCGGCCAAGCTCGTCGACGCCCTGGCACCGGCCGTGGGATACCGCCTGAAGCTGGTCGCTGATTCGCCAGCAAAAGGCAGCATTCAACTAAAGATCGAGCCCTCGCTACAAGGTCGGCTCGGCGAAGAAGGTTATGAGCTTGAGGTGACCGCCGATGCTGTCACTATTCGTGCCGGCGCACCGGCGGGGCTGTTCTACGGCGTGCAGACACTCCGGCAATTGCTGCCGCCGGCTATTTTCAGCAAGCAGAAGGTCGATGGAGTCCAGTGGACCGTACCATCCGTGCGTATCACGGACTACCCGCGCTTTGCGTGGCGGGGCCTGCTGATCGATCCGGCCCGGCACTTCATCCCAGTCCAGGACGTGGAGCAATTCATCGATACGATGGCCCTGCACAAATTCAACCGCCTGCAAATTCATTTCACCGACGACCAGGGCTGGCGCATCGAGATCAAGAAGTACCCGCAACTGACGCAGACCGGCGCCCGGATGGACTTCACGACGATCGTGCAAGGCAACAAGGCCGAGGGCCAACGACCGGGCGGCTATTACACCCAGGAGGACATCCGCCATCTGGTCCGCTACGCCGCGGAGCGGTATGTCACCATCGTGCCGGAGATCGAGATGCCCGCCCACACGGGGGCCGCGATCGTCTCCTATCCGCAGATCGGTCTGTATCCGCAGAAGTTGAATGACTTGCCCCTCCCGCAACGCTGGACGGCCCACGAGGGAGTCCTGGCCCCGCGTCCGCAGAGCGTCACCTTCATGCAGGACGTGCTCACGGAAATCATGGACCTGTTTCCGAGCAAGTACATCCACATCGGCGGTGATGAGGCCAACATCGAGCACTGGAAGAAATGCGCTGAGATGCAGAGTCTGATTCGCGAGATGAAGCTCAAGGATGAGGCCGAGCTCCATAGCTGGTTCATCCGGCAGATGGACGCATTCCTGACCTCTCACGGCCGGCGATTGATCGGCTGGGACGAGATCCTCCAAGGTGGTCTGGCGCCAGGGGCGGCTGTCATGAGCTGGCGGGGCGAGGCGGGCGGCATTACCGCCGCCCAAGCCGGACACGATGTCGTCATGGCTCCGACCTCGCATACCTACTTCGATTACTACCAGGGCCCCTCCCAAAGCGAGCCCAAGGCCATCGGCGGCGATCTACGCTTGGAGAGGGTATATCAGTACGAGCCGATCCCGGCGGCTCTCAATGCGGACCAGGCCAAACGCGTGCTCGGCGGACAAGCCCAACTGTGGGGCGAATACATCAGCAATCAGAAGCACCGCTTCTACATGACCTATCCGCGGGCCGCCGCGATGGCGGAGGTGGTCTGGTCGCCGCGTGAAAGCCGCAACTGGAGCCAGTTCCTGACTCGCCTGAGCAGCCACCTCGCACGGCTCAAGGTATTGGAGGTGAATTACCGCCCCCTGGACAACGCACCTGCTTCCCAGCCCGGGCGCACGGACCCAAACGCGCCGGCTGCTGCACGGGCGTTGCTCCGGCGCCTGCTGCCGCAACACGCGGATCGCTTTATCTTCGAAACAATTTCCCCCGTCTCGGGCCGGGATGTCTTTGAGATCGAGAGCCGAGGCGACACGGTCGTCCTTCGCGGCAACACGGCTACATCCATGGCCACGGCCCTGAATTGGTATCTCAAGCATTACTGCCATTGTGATGTCTCTTTGTGTGGGACTCAGCTCGATCTGCCGAATCCGCTGCCACAAGTCCAGCCGAAGGTGCAACAGGTCTGCTGGGCGAAGCATCGCTATTTCCTGAACTACTGCTGCTTCGGTTACTCGCTGCCCTGGTTCGACTGGGCGCAGTGGGAGCGGTTGATCGATTGGATGGCGTTGAACGGCGTCAATACGCCTCTAGCCGTGACCGGCCAGGAGGCCGTGTGGCAAGCGGTCTGCAAACGGCTGGAAATGACCGACGAGCAGATCAGCGGATTTCTCGCGGGACCGCCTTATCTGCCGTTCCAATGGATGGGATGCCTCGACGGCTGGGGCGGGTCGCTGCCCCGGAGTTGGGTCGACCGGCACGAGGAATTGGCGAAGAAGATTCTCGCCCGCGAGCGCGAGTTGGGTATGACGCCGGTCCTGCAGGGCTTCACCGGTCACGTGCCCTCAGCGCTCTCGCAGCGCTACCCCGAGGCGAAGGTGCACCATATCCGCTGGATCGAGTGGGAGACCACCCTGCTTGACCCGCTCGATCCGTTGTTCGCGAAGATCGCACGAATCTACCTAGAAGAGCAGGCCAAGCGTTTCGGCACGGATCACCTCTACGCCGCGGACACTTTCATCGAGATGCGGCCGCCCAGTGACGATCCGAAGTATCTGGCCGATCTGGCGCGTGCGGTCTACGCGGGCATGACAGCCAGCGATCCCCGGGCCATTTGGGTCCTGCAGGGCTGGATTTTCACGAACAACCCTGACTTCTGGAAGCCGCCTCAGGGCCGGGCGATGTTCGGGGCCGTGCCGAACGACCGCATGCTCGTGCTCGACCTGATGTGCGAGCAGAATCCGGCGTGGGCCAAGACCGAGGCCTTCTACGGCAAGCCCTGGCTCTGGTGCAACCTCCAAAACTTCGGCAACACGGTCCACCTGAGCGGCGCCTTGAGCAAGATCGCCCAAGACCTGCCCGCGCTGCGACAGCAGCCCCAATCTGGCAAGCTCGCCGGCTTGGGTTTTGTCAATGAAGGGCTGGGCTACAATCCCGTGGTCTATGACGTGATGTTCGAAATGGCTTGGCGAGATCAGCCCGTCGATGTGGAGAAGTGGCTCGGAGACTACGTGCTGCACCGTTACGGGCGAGCGAACGAAGAGACCCGGCGGGCGTGGCAGATTCTGTTGGGCACCGTCTACGACGGCGCACACTATACTCGCTCGATCCTGGACCAGGTGCCACACGTCCAAGCCGCCACGAAGCTGCCCTACGACAACGCCAAATTAGCTGGAGCCTGGGAAGCGTTACTCGCGGCGGCAGGCGAGATGGGCGGGATTGACACGTTTCGTTTCGATCTCGTCAACGTGGCACGGCAGGTGCTATCCAATCATGCGGCGGTTTTGCACGGCGCGCTCGTCCAAGCATTGCAGGCAAAGGATGCCCCCGCGTTTCGCGACGCGTCGGGACAATTCCTCCAGTTGATCCGCGACCTCGACCGGCTGCTGGCCACCCGCGAGGAGTTTCTGCTGGGCCGCTGGCTCGCAGATGCCAAACGATGGGGTACGACCGACGCCGAACGGGCCCGCTTGGAATGGAACGCCCGGCGTGTGCTGACGATGTGGGGCCAAGGCGCGTCGCTCGACGACTACGCCCGCAAGGAGTGGTCGGGCATGCTGAGCGGGTACTACCTGCCGCGCTGGGAATTGTTCCTGCACGAGCGGAGTGCTTCGCTCGACAGCAACACACCCTTCGATGAAAAGGAGTTCCAGAGCAGACTCCGCCATTGGATGGCCGACTGGTCCGACCAGCGGGAGGTCTACCCGACCCAACCCCAGGGCGACAGCATCCAAGTGGCGAAGACCCTGTGGACCAAGTATGTAGGGTGGGTTCTTAACCCACGCATTCCCTACCGAACCATACCTCAACGCGTGGGTTAAGAACCCACCCTACGGACCGACGGTCCTGCAACTCAGGTAAGGATTTTGCATGAAACCAACGTTACTGGTTCTGGCCGCGGGGCTGGGAACCCGCTACGGCGGGCTCAAGCAGATCGACGCGATCGGTCCCTACGGCCAGACCATTATCGACTACTCCATCTACGACGGTATCCGGGCCGGCTTCGGCAAAATGGTCTTCGTGATCCGGCACTACTTCGAGGAGGCTTTCAAGGAGAAGGTCAGCCGCAAGTTCGCAGGCTTCGTCGAGGCGGCATATGCCTACCAGGAATTGGACGCCTGCCTTGGCGCGTTCCCCCTGCCGCCGGACCGCGAGAAGCCATGGGGCACCGGCCATGCCATTCTTGTCAGCCGGGAGGTCATCCACGAGCCCTTTGCGGTGGTCAACGCGGACGATTACTACGGACGCCAGTCGCTTCAAAAGATCGTCAGCTTCCTGACGCGAGCCACCGGGTTTCGTGTCGAGGGCGTCCCGCCCTCGAATCGCGGGCAGGATGCCCGCGACACGGGGCTGTGCCCTGGCAGAGCCGGACCGAGTGATTATGCGATGGTCGGTTACGTCCTCAAGAACACCCTGAGCGACTATGGAGCCGTGGCGCGGGGCGTCACGGAGTGCGATGAGCACCTGTTCCTCAAGCGCGTCGTCGAGCGAAAGAAAGTCGAGAAGACCCCCGAGGGTGCGCGCTATGTCGATACCGATGGAACGCCGCATGCCCTCACCGGCGACGAGCTGGTTTCTATGAATCTCTGGGGGTTCCAGCCCTCAATCTTCGGCCACTTGGAGTCGCAGTTCGCCCGGTTCCTGGTCGAGCGTGGCCATGACAAGGGTGCCGAGTTGTATATCCCCTTCGTGGTCGATGCGCTGGTGACCGCCGGCAAGGCCACGGTGAAAGTCCTGCCCACGGACGATCCCTGGTTTGGGGTCACCTATCGGGCGGACAAATCCATTGCGACGGCCTCCATCCGCAAGCTGATCGAGGCAGGTATCTATCCGGAAAGGCTCTGGGACCGGTGATGAAATACGACCTTGCGTCCATTGCCAGGCAGTTTTGCACCCAGGGCGAGCCCATCGAGATCGCTCCCATTCCGGTCGGGCACATCAACGATACGTACATCGTGACCACGGCCGGCCGCAGGTACGTGCTCCAGCGGATCAACCAAATCGTCTTCACCAAGCCCGTGCAGGTGATGGCGAACATCGTCCGCATCACGGAGCACATCCGGGCCAAGGTGACCGCGACCGATCCCCAGTTGGCCGCGCGGCAACTGGAAGTCATTCCGACGAAAGACGGCGGCGGATACTACCGGGATGCCCATGATGACGTCTGGCGGATCTACAACTTCATAGAGGATGCGGTCACGTACGATTCTCTCCAGTCGGCAGCGCCGGCTCGCGAGGCGGCGCGGATGTTCGGTTGGTTCCAGAGGATGCTGATCGACCTGCCCGGCCCGCCTTTATACGAGACGATTCCCGGTTTTCACAACACGCCCCGGCGGCTCGAACGATTCCAGGAGGTACTGAAGGCCGATGTCGTCCACCGCGTGAAAGACGCCAAGGCCGAGATCGACTTCGTCTTTGAGAACGCGGCGCTCTGCCAGGTCTTGTTTGACCTGGTGAAACGAGGTGAGGTCCCCATCCGCATCGCCCACAACGACGCCAAGATCAACAATGTCATGCTGGACACGAACACCGGCCAGGGCGTCTGCATCATCGACCTCGATACGGTGATGCCCGGACTATCCGTCTATGACTTCGGCGACCTCGTCCGAACGGCCACCTGCGCGGCGGCGGAGGACGAACGCGACCTGTCGAAGGTCGGCGTGGATATCACTCTGTTCGAAGCTCTGGCGCAAGGCTTTGTCGAGGAGACACATCTCTTCCTGACGCCGGCGGAAAGGCGTCACCTGGTTTTTGGCGGCAAGCTCATCACCTTCGAGCAGCTCATCCGGTTCCTGACAGACTATCTCGCGGGCGACGTCTACTACAAAGTCCACCGCGAGGGCCACAACCTCGACCGCACCCGCACGCAAATGAAGTTGACGCAGTCGATCATCGAGCAGGAAGAGGACATGAACCAGTTGGTGGAAAGAGCGTTGTAGGGTGCGTACCACGCACCATTCCACCGCCGGCATAAGCGGTGCGTGATACGCACCCTACTTAAAAGGAGTGGCATATGACAAGAAGATGCTGGAAACACGATCTGGTCTGTTGGACGGTCTTGGTCGGACTGTTGGGAGTTGGTGCCATGAAAGCAAAAGGCTCCGTCGAATACCCCGGCCCGGCGCCGGGCGTGGCGAAAGCTTCAGTGCAGGATGGGGAAATCGTTCTGAGCAACGACGCCCTCGAATGTAAGTGGAGCGTGGCCGAGGGAAAGCTCAGGCCCATATCCATCACGAACAAGCACTCGGGTGCGGCCGTGCCTCTGCATGAGAGCGAGTGTTTTCAACTCCTCCTGCCGAATGCCCAGGCATTGAAAGCCTCCGACCTGAGAATCGTGCGGGGGCCGGACCTTGAGAGCCTGCCCCCGGACTCCAAGGCCCTTCGTCTGGGAGCAAGGAACGCCGGCAAGCACGTCCGTGCGATCCTGGCCGCCCCTGACGACCTTCTGATCCAATGGCGTGTGGAGTTGCGCGACGGCTCGAACTACGTCCGCCAGTACGTGTCTCTTGCCTCCAAGAAAACCGACGTGAGCCTTCGAGAAATCGTCCTCGTGCTGGTGACGTCGTCGGCCGCCAAAGCGGCCGGGATTCTGGATGGTGCGCCGGTGGCGGTAGGCGACATCTTCCTGGCCTTCGAGCACCCGTTATCCAAGATTCGAACACTTGACACGGGGCTTGCATGCGGTCTACCGCGTAGCACGCCGTTAAAGGCAGGCGAGGAGCAGGTGTACAGTTCCGTGATGGGCGTCGTTCCGCCGGGGCAGCTTCGCCGCGCGTTCCTGCATTACGTCGAGCGGGAGCGGGCTCAGCCCTATCGGCCTTTCCTCCACTACAACAGTTGGTATGACCTTGGCTATGGACTCGGGAAGATCATGGAGCCGGATGCTCTGAAGGTGATCGATCTGTTCGGCAAAGAATTGGTCGAGCAGCGCAAGGTCGTGATGGACTCCTTTGTGCCTGATGACGGCTGGGACGATCCTGCTTCCCTGTGGCGTTTCCACGAAGGCTTCCCCCACGGCTTCACGGCCCTGCAGCAGGCGGCCGAGCGGTACCACGCCGAGGTAGGCGCGTGGCTGTCGCCCTGGGGCGGCTACGGCAAGGCTAAAGAGGAAAGAATGAAGTACGGCCTGAAGGAGGGCTTCGAGACGAACAAGAACGGCTTTTCGATGGCCGGCCCGAAGTACTACGCCCGCTTCCGAGACGCGTGCCTCGGCATGGTCCGTGACTATCGCCTGAACTACTTCAAATTCGACGGGATCAGCTCCGGCGGCGTACCGACCGGCGCCCCGCCCCAATCCGCGGCGGATGTCGAGGCCCTGCTGCGACTGATCGGCGACCTGCGCGAAGCCAAACCCGACCTCTTCATCAATGTCACGACCGGCACGTGGTCCTCGCCGTACTGGCTGTGGTACGCGGACTCGACCTGGCGGTCCGGCCGGGACTGGGGCACCTGCGGCTGGGGCTCGCAGCGACAGCAGCAGGTCACTTATCGCGATGCCCAGACCTATCAAAACGTCGTATGCCGGGCGCCGCTGTACCCAATCAATTCGCTGATGACGCAGGGCGTCATGTTCGCCAACCACGGCCTGCCGAAGGACACAGATCGCCTCGTCGAGGACATCCGCGCGTTCTTCGCCAGCGGCACGAACTGCCAGGAATTGTACCTGACGCCGTCGCTGCTCGATGCCAAGACCTGGGACGCTCTGGCCGAGGCGGCGAACTGGTCCCGCGCGAACGCCGATGTCCTCGTGGACACCCACTGGCTCGGCGGCGATCCCGCCAAAGGCGAAGTCTACGGCTGGGCCTCCTGGTCCAAACGCAAAGGCATTCTCGCCCTGCGCAATCCGAAGGACGAAGCCGGCAAGATCACGATCGACATCGGCAAAGCCTTCGAGCTGCCGCAGGGCGCTGCCCAGAAGTATTCTCTGAGAAGCCCCTGGAAAGAGGACTCAGCCACGGAGCCGCTCACTCTGTCGGTAGGCAAGGAACACACCTTCGAACTAAAGCCCTTCGAAGTCTTCGTGTTCGACGCCACGCCACGATAAACGAAGGAAAGACGGTGCGTGATACGCACCCTACCGTCTTTCCGCCAGGCGCACCATCGTCTCGTAGTTCTTCATGATTCGTGACGTGATCTGTCGGCCGTTGGGGGCGGCGGAGGGCATCAGGACGAAGCCTCGACCTTCGCCGCACGTGCCGGCGGCGAGGGTCTGCGCCACGAGTCGCTCGAATTCGGGAGGCTCCATCGACTCGATATCGGAGAGCTCGATATTCCCGAAGAGGACCAACCTCTCGCCGTACTTGCGACGCACGTATTCGAGGCTGACGTCGCCGTGGGGAGGCGGCTCGATGGGGTCCGTCGCGTCGGCGCCCATCTCGCAGATGGAATCCAGAATGGCGCTGAGCCGGCCGTGACAGTGAACGCGGGCAAAGCCGCCGTGCTTCTTGATGGCCCGAATCATCGGCTCGGTGTAGCGAACGACGTAGTCCTTGAACAAGCGTGGCGGCAGAAACGGCTCCGCCGCATATTCGGGACCGTAGATGCGCCAGAGGTGGCCGGGAAAGGCTGCGGATACGTGCTCGGTCCGGGCGTACAGAGGACGCGAGAGCTTGTCGAGCAGCCGATGAAACAACTCCGGCTCCGTCAGGGCGACGGTCAGAAAATCCTCCATGCGGAAAAGCGACGCGGCGGCGCAGATGGGGTCCTCGGTGTCCACCATGACGATGCCGCGATCGCCGACCTTGGCATCGTCCTCATGGAGCTTGGCGATATCGATCTCTTCGGCAAAGAACTCGTCGGGCAGCTCCAGATAAGCCTTGAGATCGTCTACGTTCTTGAGCAGGTGCTCCGTTGTCCAGGTGGTGTCCACCTCCGGGCTGCGGCGCATCGTCTTGGACAGCACCCGGCCGCCCATCTGGATGGTCACACGGGTACAATGCCACTGGCCGTCCATGTACTGGTGTATGCTGTTTGGAGTACCGCGTTTACGCGGGTCGGACTGGTCTTTTCCGCCCAAAGGCGGTCCTCCGAACTGGGGGTCCCAGGAGCGGGAGCGCACGGCGCTGCGCATCCGGATCAGGTCGGTCCGCCGCTCGGCCAGTTCCAGCAGCGGCCGCCAGGAGGGGTCGTGGTAGACGTTGAACTCGTCCGGATCGGAGGGGTCCACGTCGAATCCGCCGATCTCGTAGAAGTTGACCGCGGGGCGATCCACTGGCGCGCCGCACAGAGTCGCCATCAGCCGTTCGCGGGAAGTCATCATAAGAAAGCACGAAGCACGAAATCCGAAATTCGAAACAAGCACGAATGTTCAAAATCCAAAATCCGAAACGGGTCCAGGCACGGCACCGCATTTTGGTCATTTGTGCTTTGAGTTTTGAATTTGTTTCGGATTTCGAAATTCGGATTTCGGATTTACTCTCTCAACGCTTCTTGGCAAAGTTGCCGGTACTTGTTCTGCTCACCGCGGCCCTCGAGGCCCGCCGCACCTTCTTTCCAGGCCGACTTCGCCTCTTCCGAGCGGCCGAGGGCTTGGAGCGACTTACCACGCCAGTACTGAGCGGCGGCCTCCTGCGGGCGGTCCGACCGCCCGACGCCGATGTTATCCGGGTACGTCAAAGCGGCCTCGAAATCCTTCAACGCCCCGGCGAAGTCCTTGGCGTCGAAGCGGTTCTGCCCGCGTTTCATGTGGGCCCCGTGGAAGAGGTTCCACGTGATGGACTGACCTTCCCAGTTGACGAAATACGGCGTGGACTCCAAGAGCTTGATGGTCCCGTCGTGCCGCTGCTCGTCCTCGTACGCCCGAGCGAGCATGATGATGATGTCCGCACGCCGGAGACCTTCGGAGGGCACGGACTCCAGGAGCTTGATCGCCTCGGGCCGCTTCGAATCGGCCATAAGGACTTCGGCGAGGTCCCGGTACAGGGTCTGGTCCGTGGGCCGAGCATCGATGGCTTTGCGGTAGAATTGCTCAGCCTGGGCCAGATCGTTGCCCGGCCCCCAGGCATAAAGCCCCAGATTGCGGTAGGCCACGCTGAGCGCCTTGTTCAGGTCGGCGGCCTTTTGCCAGTGGTCCACCGCTTCCGTTGAACGCCCGAGATGGGCGTACAGGTTGCCAAGGTGCAGGTGGGCGCAGGCATCGTTCGGGCTCTCTTGCACGGCGTACCGGAGCACCTCCAACTCCTCAGGCCGCGATGGGAACGCAAAGTCCCGGTATGTCACCGCCGCCCGACGCAGCCACTCTTTCGCCGCCGGGGAGTCCTGTGTCGAGGGCGTCCCGCCCTCGGATCGCGGGCTGGAAGCCCGCGACACAGCGAGCCAGGCCAGGGTGTACAGGGGCAGCGGACTGCGCTGCGCCTGCGGGACCGCTTCCACGCAGACGGCGTAGAGCAGTTGGGCCGCTTCCTTGGCCAGGCCCACCTCCGCCAAGGTGAAGCTCGTCTCGATCATCTCGAAATCGTCCTCGCCGACGAAGCTCCTGACCTCTTTGACGAAGCTCTGCATGTCCTTCTGACCCCGCAGAGCCAAGAGGGCCCGGGGCACCACGTCGGTCGGATCGCCGGCGCTGGCCTTCTGGGCATACTTGAAGGCGGAAGCCGTGTCCCCCGCCGCATACAGGGCCAGCAGCCAGTGATCGCTGGCCAGCGGGTCCCTCGGGTTCATACGGGTGGCCTTCTGGAAGGCATCGAGGGCCGCCCGACTCTCTCCCAGGGCCGCATGGGCACGGCCGGCGAGATCGAACGCCAAGGCCCCTGTCCCGGCACACCTCGTCGCCTCACGGGCACAGCGCAGCACCTCTTTCGGATGGTGCGTTCGCAGGTAGTTCACGCCGAGGAAGTACCAGGCGACACCGTCGCCCGGATCGCGTTCCACCGCTTTTTGCAGCCGGGCAATGGCCTCCTCGTACAGACCGGCCTCGGTATCGAGCACGGCCAGCGCCCGCAGGGCCGGGGCATAGTCAGCATCGTCCGCCAGGGTCTTCTCGTAGTACTCGCGGGCCTTCTTGCGATTGGTGGCCAGATCCTGTTTCTGGCCTTTGAGGAACTTCTCCTCCGTCGTCAACTGCCCATCAGGCTTGTTCGTGAAGTCAGGCCGCTGCGGCGGCTCCGTCTTGGGAATCGGCAGCGGCGTGGTGAACGAGGCCAGGATCGCGCCGCGCGAGGTCTTGATCGTCACATCGACCGGGACCTTCGGGTCCGGCGCGACGGTGATGACTTGCGGCGTCTTGGGGTCGAGGTCGAAGCGCTTGACGGCGAGCTCTTCACCGTCCCGCGCCACGATGCAAGAGGCGCCGGGGAATCGGCCGGTCGCGAGCAGCCGCAATTGCAGATCGCCACCCTCGCGGCTCGTCTGCGCAGCTATGTCCCTGGTGGCAAACTCGAAGCCGTCGCCCAGTCCGTGGACCGGATACCACCATTCGCGCCACGCGACCTGCTGGCGCGGCAGCAGCATGCCATAGTCGGACTGCGTCGGCAGCGGTCCGCTCTGGATCTCGATGTACGGTCCATCGTCATCGGTCAGGTTCTTCTGGCAGACCAGGGCGAAATCCGAGGTCCCCCAGGTCCACGCCTTCTTGCCGCTGAGCTCGTAGTGATCCGCCACCTGGACAACACCCCGGTCGGCGTCCACATCGTAGCCCCCGAAGAAGTCGAAGACACAGTCCACGGAGAAGATCGACGAGGCTTCCGGGTAGTTCTTCAACCACGACAGGTCCCGACCCTCATGAACGGGCCAGTTGAAAAACCGGACGCCGTTGTGGTCGGTCCCCAGCGTCATGGGATAGATGAACCGGGTGCCCTTGCGGCACGGGAACGCCGTGCAATTCCAGAAGTAGTAAGGATTTACGGCATCCACCGGATTGAAGATGCGAATCTGCTCGTCGAGGTAGGCCCGGCCCGGATGGAGCGTCACGCGGACGGTCCAGCGGGTTCGCAGGGTCTGCTCCAGATTGCTGACCTCCAGGTAAGCGGAGCCGTCCGGGTCGGTCCCGATCAGGGCATTGACCGGCGAAACGATGGTGACGGTGTGCACCTGCGGTCCGGCGTTCCACTCGACACCGCCGCTGATGAAGGCCCCGCGCATTGCGATCATGCTGGGCTTGATCACGTGGTTCGCGTGGAACGTCTCTTCGTTCGTGGTCTTATCCAGGACCGAGTGCAGCCGCCCGCCCAGTTCCGGCAGGCACGTCACTTTGAGGTACTCGTTTTCGAGGAACAGGGCCTTATACGTGCGGTCCGCCTTGGTCCGGGACAGGTGGTCCTGCATGGAATAGGGGTACACGATGGCCCCTTTGACCGTCGTCGAGAGCTTGACCTGGTCCTCCAGGGCCCAGAACTTGGGGTTCACGTCGTCCGACCAGCCATAGGTCGGAATGGTGATCGTCCCCTCCCAGGCCCGGGCCTTCGCCCAGCCCGCCGTAGACACGGACAAGGCCAACATCATGCCGGCCACAGCCACCAACAGGTCTTGTTTCCACCTTCGCGGGAATGTCGTCTTGGACATGTTCATAACTCCTGCCTCACATAGGTTATTTCACACGCGTCATTTGACACCCGCCGTCGGGCCAGTGTCAAGTGGCAAGTAGGAAGTGTCAAGCTGGGCGGGCCAAGTGCCCTTCGTAGCCCCCTGCGCGAGGATGCGCAAAGCCCGCGAAGATGATCAACTTGTTTTGCTTGATCACCTTGATCATCTTGAGAATCTGTCCGCGTACCGTCCTCCCCGAAGATGCTCACATCTGCCGAAGATGCTCAAGAAAAAATGATGAGCATCTTCGCTCCTCTTGAGCATCTTCGATGCCCTTGACTATTCTCGATGTGGCGACCGGCATGGACACCCTGCGGGCCCACGGAGTAGAATCCTCGCGGGAATCGGTGCCCTCAGGGTTTCGCAAGGCGGACGGATTCGGTGGGAGTACCGCCTTCAGGCAGGGAAGACCAGTCCGACCCGCGTAAACGCGGTACTCCGAACGGGTCACGACCGCGTCAAGAGCGTAGCGGCGAATGCTTATTCGCCCTGACCAACGAACGAAGTGTGCCAGCCACCCTCCCTCGAAGATGCCCAAACCCACCGAAGATGCTCAAGGAAAACAGTTGGGTATCTTCGATCCCCTTGAGCATCTTCGATGGGACGACGGAGATGGACACCGTGAGGTCTGGCGGGGTAGAATCATCGCGGGAATCGGTGCCCTCGGGGTTCCGCAGGGCGGACGGATACAGGAGACATTGCGCAAGACGACCTGCATAGGGATGATGCGGAATGATTCGTGGAGAGGCCAAAATGAAAGTCACGAGGGTCTGTCTTCTGGCAATCGTGGCATGTTCGTGCCGTAAGGTTGTTAACAATCCCGCGTCAGGGCCGTCGGAAGCCACGATGGAACGCCAAGAGGAGGTGCGCAAGCTCATCAGCAGCTATATCCACCATCCCGGCGTTGAGATCGTCAGGGGTCCTTTGACGGTTCGTGAGGTCCGGAAGGAGTTGGGAGCGTACGGGAGGAGCCTGGGAGGAGTCCCTGGCTGGCAGGAGCTTAGGCCCAAACTTAAACGGGGTGATGAATTCTACTACTACACCACAGACCGTCAGAGTTGGGCTGAGCTGTACGGACGCGAGGGATACGTGGCGATTCGAGGGGATGAGGTCGTCGGTAGCTTGCTGACGGCTATGAATTAGGAGGAAACGGCGGATTAGAGCCTATCTCAGCCGCGCCTGGGCCTGTCATTGCCAGTGTGGGGCGGCCTTCGGCCGCAACCAATTGCCCCTGTCGCAAGAGATGCCGGGACGTGTAGCCCAGCCGCCCTCGGCTGGGAGCCGCGAAGACACAGCCGGGGGCGGCTGTGCTACAAGGTCTCTTCACCTACGGTGCGTTTGCTTTCCGTCTCTCTGGCCGAGAAAACCAGCTTTCTAGGGTGCGTATCACGCACCATCAACCATTCGGCATGTCGAGAGGCGGTGCGTGGCACACACCCTACTGGACTGTCATTTCTCTCACAAGCCACGAGAATATCCCCGCAGGCGCGGTCCGGCCGAGGAAACGCAAGAGCGGACAGCCCCGCCAGGAACCTCGGTGGGAGTACCGCCTTCAGGCGGGAAAGACCAGTCCGACCCGCGTAGACGCGGCACTCCGAACGGGTCACGACCGCGTCAACAGCGTAGCGGCGAATGATTATTCGCCCTGACCAACGAACGAAGTGTGCCAGCCACCCTCCCTCGAAGATGCCCAAACCTGCCGAAGATGCTCAAGGAAAACAGTTGGGTATCTTCGATCCCCTTGAGCATCTTCGATGGGGCGACGGAGATGGACACCGTGAGGTCTGGCGGGGTAGAATCGGCGCGGCTGTGGATGCACAGGTGATGGTCTGCCACGAAACGGTTGGTGAAAATGGGCCAAGGCGGCACCGCTCGGTAACGGCTGCGGCGTAACCCTCTCTCGGAGGAATGACATGAAGAGACTCAGTCTCCCCGTCCTTTTGATACTCTGCTGGTCCGCGGCTGGTGACGCGGCGTACGATGTCGAGGCGATCAGGGCCGACAGGAAGTTCTTTACGGAGGCCAGTTGCAGCCGGCTGAAGGCGGATGTCTCGGCGCAGGACCTGGCGGGCTTCAAGAGTGACGTGCTCAGGACGGTGGCGGCCGGCCTGCTGGAGGGGACGTACGACACCACGTACCGGACGGCCCGCTATGAGGCCTATCCTTCGCCCAGCGAACTGGGCCGAACCTTGAAGCTGGGGGATGGTTTCAGCCGGTACGAGAACATCACGGGCATCTACTTGGAGGCCGGCCAGCACGTGGTCCTGGTGGGCAGTACCGGGGGCAAGATCCTCTGGCTGCTGGTTCCGGACTGGATGCGGAAGCCCGCCGCGGGAGTCAACCCCGCCAAGGATCCCAACGGATGGGGTTTGCGCAAGCAGGTGGATGAACTCAAAGAGGGCGTCAATGTGATCCAGGTCACCAAGAGCGGCAATGCGTACGTCAGCTACTTCGACGACCATGCCGAACAGGCCCCCAAGGTGCCCATTCACTTTCCCACGGGCCAGGTCAATGGCTTCTTCGACGCCACGAAGCATACGAACGCGGATTGGGACCGCCTGCTGGATCGGGCGGTCAGTCCCATCCTGGATGCCCGCGGCAAGCACATCCAAGTGGCCTACCCCGTGGAGTGGTTCAAGGTATACACCCGCGGCAAGGGTGTGGAACTGATCCACAACTACGATGCGATGCTCAATCACCACTATACCCTGATGGGGCTGGTGAAGTACCACAAAGTGCCCAGGAACCGCATTCTCGCCCGCGTGAACTACAACTATTACATGTTCCGCGATCGCGACGGCGTGGCGTACCTGGGCGATAAGAGCACCATGCGCAAGGTGGCCGATCCGAGCATCGTGATCTCGGGCGACCCCTGCTGGGGTTTTTGCCACGAGGTCGGACACGTCCTGCAAATGCGACCGCAGATGACCTGGGGCGGCATGACGGAGGTGAGCAACAATATCTTCTCGCTGTATACCGTCGGCAGCATGGGCAATCCGAGCCGGCTCAAGGCCCAGAAGAACTATGAGTCGGCCCGCCAGAGCATCATCGAGGCCGAGCCCAGGAAGTCGCTGCTGGAGGGCACAGACGTCTTCGATCGCCTGGTCCCTTTCTGGCAACTCCATCTCTATTTTTCGCGGCACGGCCGGCCGGATTTCTATGCCGACGTGATGGAGCAGATGCGGGGCCGCCCGCACGCCGGCTCGGGAGACGACGCGATTCGCAACCAGTTCGAGTTCGTGAAGATCTGTTGTGACGTGGCCGAGCTGGACCTGACGGACTTCTTTGAGAAGTGGGGCTTCTTCTGGGTGGGCGAGCTTACCGTGAACGATTACCGCAAGTACCGCTATACGATCACGCCGCAGATGGTGGAGGAGACTAAGGCGTACCTCGCGAAAAAGCAGTACCCGAAGCCGGCCGGGGACATCACCCTGATCGAGGATTAGAAACTATCTCAAAACTCCGCTCTGGCTTGTCATTGCGAGCGCAGCGAAGCAATCTACCACCCGCGGGATTGAGATTGCTTCGTCGCTGCGCTCCTCGCAACGACATTCAGCGTTTTGAGATAGTTTCTTAGCCCTGTTGGGAGTCCCGCCTTCAGAATGACATATTCAGGGTCATTCTGTTGGAGGCTCTCAAGACCGCGTAAACGCGGTACTCCCAACGAGGGAAACAAGTTCCATCGCACGGGTGCCCTTTTTTCTTGCAGGGACGGCCTGAATCGAGTATAAATACACCCTAGAGGCACTGTGCATTTCGTATCTTGACACACCTGTGCCTGGAACACGTTGAGATTCACATAACGTCGAACCGCAGCCGTGAGCAACGCCGGATGTTGGTAGTGTGTCCGTAGGGGCAGGCCCCCGTGCCTGCCCATCCAGGGAGGGCAACCACGGGGTCGGGTTCCCAAACGCGATACATCGCGTTTGGGGTCCCGGTCGCCCCTACGGCGGTTGAATGGTGGGCCCATTTTTTAAAGGAGGACGAGTATGTGGAAAGCACCGTTGTACGTAATCTGCCTGATCTCTGTTTTGGCCGTCACCGGTGGTGGACCGGCTATTGGCGCTGCGGCGGAGATTCCCAGGGATCCGAATCTGGTGATCTACTACTCCTATGAGAAGGTCGGCGCGATCGTCCCCGACGAATCGGGTAGAGGCCACAATGGCACGGTCTGCGGCGACGTCTCGGCAGCTCCCAGCGGCATCAAGTGGTATGGGGCGGCCAAGTTCGAGGGGATATGGGGACCGACCAAGTACAGTTATCTCGATTTGGACAGCCCGCATTATCCGGCGGCAGACATTCCCAAGTCTGCGATTACGCTCGCCGCCTGGTGCAAGTGTCGCAAGACCGGTCAGGAACACGCCATCATCAGTTGTCGAGCCGCCGACAATACCTGGGTCGTTCACCCTCAGATCAACGATAACGGCACCTTCCGCTGGTTACTCCGCGCGAAAGGTTCTGCGCAAATCTTCAATCTCAATGGCGTCGGCACCCATGGGTGGGATGAATGGCTGCACTATGCCGGAACCTACGACAGTACGACCGGCAAGGGCATCCTGTATATCAACGGGGATGTGTGTGCCTCGACCGATGTACCTCGTGGTCAACTGATCGCCGATTGGGGGACGGGTGCACGCGTGGGATACAATATTGACAACGCCAGGCCGTTCACCGGCATTATGGACGAGCTCTATCTGTTCACGCGGGCGCTGTCGCAGGCGGAAATCAATGATTTGCTGGCGTCGGACGGTCCGGCCTCCGTCAAGGCCTCTCATCCCAACCCGGGCAATGGCAAGGAGCTGGATGCCACCTCGACGGTCCTGGAGTGGTTGCCGGGAGCTTATGCGGTCTCCAACGATGTGTACTTCGGCACGAGTTTTGAGGATGTAAACAATGGGGTCGCCAGTACGTTCAAGGGCAACCAGACGGGGGCCCAGTTTACGGCGGCCGATCTGGTCTGGGGCACGACCTATTACTGGCGGATCGACAGCGTGAACGAGGCCGATCCGAACAGTCCGTGGAAGGGCGAGGTCTGGAGCTTCTTGCTGCGTCCCGCCACCGCCTGGAACCCCACCCCGGCGGATGGCGCCCAATGGATCGACCCGAATGCGGACCTGAGCTGGAGCCCGGGCCGGGGTGCGATCATGCACTATGTGTACTTCGGCGACAATCTGGACAAGGTGACGAATGCCGCGGGCGCCCCGCCGCAGACCAAGACGACCTTCGACCCCGGCCCCATGGGACTCGAAAAGGTCTATTACTGGAGGGTCGATGAGTTCGACGGCTCCGCCACGCAGAAGGGCAACGTCTGGCGCTTTACCACGATGCGCGCCGGCAGCGGCCTCAAAGGACAGTACTACAAGGACATGGAGTTGAAGACCCTGGTCCTGACACGCGTAGACCCGGGAATCAACTTCAACTGGGGCGCGGCGGCGCCGGACCCGAAGGTCCCCGCCGAGAACTTCTCCGTCCGCTGGTCGGGTGAGTTGGAGGTGCCGTTCACCTCGTCCTGGACCTTCACCGCCAACTGCGACGATTGTGTGCGGCTCTGGGTCAACGGCCAGTTGCTCTTTGACAAATGGGGGCAGCAGTCGGGCGTGGAATGGATCGGAACGCTGGATCTGGCCGCAGGACAGAAATACAGCATCGTCCTGGAGTACTATGAGAATACGGGCGACGCCCGGGCGATCCTCTACTGGAACAGCCCCTCCTGGCTGACTCCCTATCAGCCCAAGCAGGTCATTCCGCAAGGCGCCTTCTCACCGCCGCTGAGGGCCCGGAGTCCCGAGCCCGCCAATGGCGCGGTCGATGTCAGGCAGTCACTTGCCCTGAGCTGGACCAAGGGAGACAAGGCGGATAAGCACGAGGTGTACTTTGGCACGGACCAGGCCGCGGTGGCAGCCGCCACGACGGCCACGGCCGACATCTACCGCGGCCGCCAAGCCCTGGAGGCCACCACCTACACCCCGGCGGAGGCTCCCCTGGAATGGGGCAAGACCTATTACTGGCGGGTCGATGAGGTCAACGACGCCGCGGCGGACAGCCCGTGGAAAGGCACCGTGTGGAGCTTCACCACGGCTAATTTCCTCGTCGTCGATGACTTCGAGAGCTACACGGATCAGCAGGACCACGAGATCTTCTCCGCCTGGCTCGACGGCTTCTACTACACCTACATCGTGCCCACCCCCGACAAGAAGAGCGGCTCCACCGTCGGCCACATCCAGGCCCCGTTCGCTGAGCAAACGATCGTCCATAGCGGCAAGCAGGCCATGCCAATGGCCTACGACAACACCAAGTCGCCCTACTACTCCGAAGCGGAGCGGACCTGGGACCAGCCGCAGGACTGGACCGTCAACGGAGTCGCTACGCTCGTGCTCTTTGTGCAGGGCCTGGCGTCGAATACGCCGAACTCGCTCTACGTCATCGTAGAAGACAAGGCGGGAAAGACCGGCGTCGTGACCAATCCCGACACGGCCCTGCTGACCAAGACCGAATGGACCGAGTGGAAGATTCCGCGGACGAGCTTCGCCGGCGTGAACCTGGCGGCCGTGAAGAAGATGTACCTCGGCGTTGGGAGTCGAGCGGCCTCGAAGCCCGGCGGCAACGGCACCGTGTACCTCGACGACATCCGGGTGATCAAGCCCTAAGCGCTGAACGAACTCGCTTAGGCCGGCTTTGCCGTACGCAATGCCGCTGGTATACTGGAGGGACCCTTGCAGGAGGGTTACGAGAGCATCTCGTAGCCCTCCTTTCTTTTGGTGACATCCGAGTGGAGGTAACATGGCCGGCACGACACACGTGTGGGTGACCTGGGCGGGGCTTCTCATGGCGACCGCTCTCTGCCAAGCCGACACCAGCGTCCTGCCCACGGGCAGTAATCCGGCACCCATCGAGTTCAAGCACTTCCCGGATCGATTGCACGCGTTCGTCTGGCGGAACTGGGAGATGGTGTCCCTGGAGCGGATGGCCGAGGTCCTGGGCACCACGTCGGAGAAGGTCCGCCAGCTCGGAGAATCGATGGGCCTGCCGCCCCACCGAACGCCGCCGGCCGAGTACCAGCAGCGCGGCTACATCACGATCATCCGGCGCAACTGGCACCTCCTACCCTACGAGCAACTGCTGAAGCTGCTGGGCTGGGACGCCGAGAAGCTCGCCTTCACGCTTCGAGAGGACGACTTCCTCTGGGTCAAGCTCGGCAATCTCAAGCCCGCCTGTCCGACCCTCCGCTACGCCGAGCCGAACGAAGCGGTCCTCAAGCGATGCGAGCAGATTAAGGCGGTTGTCACTTCGCATTTTGCGGACCAGTTGGCGACACCTCCCGTGCCAAGGTTCGATTTCGTTCGCGATCTCTCCGGAACGAGTGGCGTTCGTAGTGTGCCCGTAAGGGCATATCAAGAAACGCCTGACGGCGTCACTACAAACGCGATTGCGCCCATCACCCAGACAAGCAGGAGACCGGAGAAGATCCGTTTTCTCTACTCCTATTGTGGTGTCTTCGGAGATCCCCTGCTGACGCCGGAGTTGGACCCGTACCCGGATGGACTGCTCCAACGACTGTCGGACCTGGGCGTTAACGGCGTCTGGCTCCACGTGGTGCTGCGTCAGTTGGCCCCGAGCTCGATCTTTCCGGAATTCGGTGCGGGCCACGAGCAGCGCATCGAGAACCTGCGCCGGCTGGTCGAGCGGGCGAAGAAACATGGCATCGACATCTACCTCTACATGAACGAGCCGCGCGCCATGGAGGCATCGTTCTTCAAGACCCACGAGAGCCTCAAGGGTGTTCAGGAAGGCAATTTCCATACTCTGTGCACCTCCACCCCGGAAGTACGGCAATGGCTCACAGACTCGTTGACCTATGTCTTCAAGCAGGTGCCGGGCCTGGGCGGTGTCTTCACGATCACCGCGTCTGAGAACCTGACCAACTGCTACAGTCACAGCCGCACGGCGGCCGGCTGTCCCCGCTGTTCGAAGAGATCGGGGCCGGAGGTGATTGCGGAGGTCAATAGGACCATCGCCGCCGGAGTCTGGGCGGGTAATCCCAAGGCCAAGGTCATCGTCTGGGATTGGGGCTGGCCGGATGCCAGTGACGCGAAACAGAACAACTCCGGTTGGACCGAGCAGATCATCAACGCCCTGCCGGACAATGTCTACCTGATGAGCGTCAGCGAGTGGAGCAAGCCCATCGTTCGTGGCGGCGTCGCCAGCACCGTGGGCGAGTATTCCATCTCCACGGTCGGGCCCGGTCCTCGCGCGACGAAGCACTGGGCCCTGGCCAAGAAACGGGGGCTCGAGATACTCGCCAAGATCCAGGCCAACTGCACGTGGGAGATTTCAGCGGTTCCGTACCTGCCGGTAATGAACCTCGTAGCGCAGCATTGCGCCAACCTGGCGGATGTGGACATTGACGGTCTGATGCTCAGTTGGAGTGTCGGCGGGTATCCCTCACCCAATCTTCACCTCGTGCGGTGCTTCGATGCCGAACCGAGACCCGCCGTAGATCAGGCCCTGGCAAAAGTAGCCGAGGCCCGCTACGGCTCCGATGCTGCTCCCACCGTTCTGAAGGCCTGGTCCAAGTTCAGCACGGCCTTCGCCGAGTATCCCTACCATGGCGGCCTGCTCTACAACGGACCCATGCAGTGCGCGCCGGCCAACCTCCTGTATCCGCAGCCGACCAAGTACCGCGCCAGCATGGTCGGATTCCCCTACGACGATCTCGACGGGTGGCGCGTGATCTACCCGGCCCAGGTCCTGGCGGGCCAGTTCGAGAAGATCACGGCCGGATGGGACGAGGGCCTCTCCCTCTTTCAGGCCGCGACCAGGAAAGCGAGTGTCCCCTCTCAGGAGGCGAACCTCCGCCAAGACGCAGGTCTCGCCGAGGCGGCCGGGCTCCATTTCCGCAGCACCGCCAGCCAGGTTCGCTTCATCATGGCCCGAAATGCCTTGCTGTCCGGCTCTCTGAAAGGGAGCGAGCGTCAAGCTCAGATCGATACCATCGGGCAAGCCACAGCCGCCGAGATCCAAACCGCCAAGCGGCTGTTTACCCTCGTCAGCCGGGATTCGCGCATCGGCTTCGAGGCGTCCAATCACTACTACTATCTGCCGTTGGATCTCGTTGAGAAGGTGGTCAACTGCGACTACGTGTTGAACACGTGGCTGCCGCGTGTGTCTGCCGCTGGGCATTCGAGCGGCCAATGACTCGTGGCCGCCTTTCGCCAGTCCCGCAAGCGTGCGGGCCGAGCCCTCACCTGTTGCCTTGTGGCGCACGGCTGTTGCCTGATGATGGTGCGTGGTACGCACCCTACAGAGAACGCATGACCCGTGGGGCGTAGCCGTAACTGTAGGGTGCGTACCACGCACCGCTCAACTTGGGTGCGAAGACTCATTTGGAGGGGACGGCGATGGTCACGGAGACATTCTCCGGGTCACCGTCACAAGAGACTGTATAGGCATCCGGCTCGGCCAAGTCCACGGTCCTACTGCGCAACTGGCCGTCGATGCGGTACTCGTGGGTGATCCGGACGCCTGTGCTCGGCGGGTCCTTCGGGAGCAGGTGCAGACACGCCCGCATGGTGTTCAGGCCGGGGTCTCCGTGGAAGCGAACGTAGACCGCGTCGGCCGGCGACGGGAGCCTGATGTCGGTGTCCCAGTTGTAGCGCCAGTGGCTCACCCACGTCGGCACCACCGATCGGTAGATTTCCTTGAAGTCTCTCGGCTGGCCGACCGCGTAGGCAATTCGGTTGTCCGTCTTTACGGCTTGCTCGCCCTGATGCGTCCGAAACGCCGCCCCGACACTGAGCCAGGCGATGTTCGTCCCCGCCGGGGCCGCCAGACGCAAGGTGGTGTCGCCTAGGATACGAGCCGTGTGGCGCTGCGGATCGTAGTTCTCCGGCATGGCCACGACGTACTTCGCCAAATCCTTGGGGTTGGATGTGTCGGGACTCACGAGCATGGGGATCGTCCTGAGACCGTAGCGGTCGCCCACGTCGTACCGGAGATGGTTCTCGCCCCGCCTTAGTCGCGGCAAGCTGATCGGCGCCACCTGCACCCACGTGTCAATCGACATCGACTTGACGGCTGCCTGCTTCTCGGTGCCTGAAGCAGACAATCGCAGTAAGTAGCCGTAGGTCCCTTTGACGAGGGGTGTCAGATCAATCGCCTTCCTGCCGGTTTGGACCGTCTCCGTCTGTTTCCACGTCAGGCCGTGATCCAGGGACACCGCCAGGCCCACGGGCAGACCGGTCTCCAGAGTGACGACCGAAGCCTCCACATCATCGCCGGGATCGTCGAGGTCGTTGATCTTGGCCACGATGATGTAGGGCGTGAAGACCTCGAACACGACCTCGGCATCACCCGCGTTGATGAGATGCAGCCCCTGCTCGCCCGGAGTCAAGTTGTGCCTGGCGCAGGCTCCATCCTGGAAATCCGTCGAGCTTACCGAGAGATTGGGAGCGTAGTGGAAGAGACCGTTGCCGTGGTTCCAGCGGGTGAAGTCGCGATGGTTCGGCTTCATCCCGACTGGCGGCGTCAGGAGAAGGTCCCGCACCCACTTGGTTTGGCTGTAGCGTGGCAGATGGTGCCAGCGTCCGCCCTGGGGCGTCCACCAGCGTGTGAAGGACTCACCCTGCCGCAGGTAGAAGTCCATCGTGTGCGTGCCTTCGAACCAACGGTAGTAGCGGTACACCGGGCTGTCGTGGTAAATCGCAAAAACCTTGCCCTTGTCAGGCTCGTTGGGGAAGAACGGCTCGACATGCCTTGGCGGCGTCACCCAGAGGCTACGGTTGCGCTGGGCCTCGTCAAGACTGGCCACCGTCCCCGTGCCATCCAACAGAACGCCCCGGACATCCATGTCGAAGTAGTGCCAGGCGTTGTCATACCAGACCTCGGTGGCACAATGATTCCAGCGCACCAGTCCGAAGGACCGCCCCTGCTCGAATCCGACACCCTGGAAGATGCCATCCAGCACGGGGCCGAAGATGCCGCAATAGCCCACATTGTAGACGTTGAGGATCTTCAGTGGGTCACGGACTGTGGCGTACTCATCGAAGGAGTCGCTGCCGTCGAGGACCTCGTTGAAGTGATAAACGCCGGTTTCGTAGTCGCACAGGTAGCGCCAGATCGCAAGGGCCAGATCGTTGCCAGTCTTGTCCTTCCACGGTTGGAACTGGCGGAACCGCCCCAAGTCCGTCGTATCGGCAGTGTGCTCGCTCGTCACGCGAACGCAGACGACCTTCGCGAGAGAATTCGGCGCGATAATCGACAGCAAAAGGAACAGAGCTACAACACGCGGGAGCACGACGTTACGGCCGTCTTGACAAATCGACATCCGGACACCTCTGGTACTCTAGCCTCCCTGGACTGGTGGGTGGCAGCGGCAAGCGCCAGCTTGCCGATGGCTCGCGTATACGCCAGTACACCATCGGCAAGCTCCGAAGACTCCGCTTGCCGCTGCCAACCCGGCATCCACCACATTGGCGTGGGCGAAGCGAGACTGGTGGCGCGGCCCACCCTACACCTTGAGCCGCAACTCTGCGTTCTGCGAAACGAGCAGCTTCTGGAGGGCCGTCACGTCGAGCTTACGCGGCGGGACGTTGCCCTTGGCCGCCAGGGCCGCCGCACAGCCCGAGGCGTGTCCGACCGCCATCGCGGGCGCCATGGAACGGGCGGACTGGAACGGCCCCTGCTCGCACGAGATGCAGCGGCCGGTGAGCACCAGACCCTCGACCTTCTGCGGAACCAGCGAGCGATACGGGATATCGAAGCCTTCGTGCGCGAAGAAGAAGCGCTGGCCGTGATAGCTCGGCATAGGATTCGAGCTGATGGCTACACAATCGGAGAAGTGCGTGCCCTTGATCGCATCTTGCTCGGTGACCACGTACTCGCCCAGAATCCGCCGGGTCTCACGGACGCCGATGCCGGTGGCCACCTGCGACAGGTACACAGACTCCTTGCCCGGTTCCTTTTTCAGCTTCTGCACCTGCTCCCAGAGCTTCAGGCGGCTCTCCACTTCGGCCCGGGTCAGGTTTTCGACGTCTATTCCATCGCCATTGAAGCCCGGCCCCCACTTGACCACGCGGTCGCCCAGGCGAATACCGCCGGAGTCTTTGATGCTGGGGATCATCCCGCCGAGGACGTACATCAGGCTCATGCCCATGCGGTCGCCCTTGCCCGCAGCGCCGCTGCGCGTCGGGTCAATCGGACTCATGAAGGGCGCTCCCGCGCGGGCGGCCACGTCGCCGTCACCCGTGGCGTCAATGACGATGTCCGCTACGATCGCCTGCCGGCCCGACTTGGACTCCACGATCACGCCCGTGACGCGCGCGCCGTCGAGCATCGGTCCGACGACCCAACTATGCAGGCGCAGCGTGACACCTTCCTTCTTGAGCAGGTTGAACGAGGCGATCTTGGCGGCCTCGGGATCGAAACCGATGCAGTAGGGTAAATCGCCCCTGGCGGTGTCGTGCTTGCTCTTGGGATACGGATCGTCCTGGGCGATGCCGCCCAGCCGGACCAGTTCCGCGATGTATTCGGCGGGGATGCCCTTGACCGTCTGCAAAGCCTCGGGCGGCCGCTGGTTGCGGAAACCATTGTAGCAGGTCATCAGCCCCGCCGTACCGTTGCCGCCGAGAAAGGCATAGCGCTCGATCAGCAGCGTGCTCGCCCCGCTGCGGGCCGCCGCCGCTGCCGCGATGACTCCGCTGGGGCCACCACCGGCGACGACGACCTGGTACTTCCCCACAATCGGCGTCTCCAGACGCTCCGAATATGACTTGGCGCCAGTCTGAGCACCCGTGCCACTGACACCGGTGGCCACCGCCACACCGAACGCCGATCCCAAAAACTCGCGACGATCTATGTTCATGATGATTCTCCTTGACTGCTACGACATGTGGGTTTCCAGGGCTTTGCGCTCTTCTTCATTGAGGGGCTGCTTCTCACAGACAGTCGCGACGTTGGCCCGCACGTGGGCCACCGAGTTCATGCCCACGACCGCGGCGGTGATCGGCAGGCCCAGGGCATAACGAATCAGCATGCCTGCCTCGGTCTGGCGCGGGGCCTGGTCGTGATACCAGTAGGTGCTGAGGTCGTTTTTCAAAGGATTGCCGGCGGCCAGCGCACCGAAGCCACCGCCCATGACCTTGATCGCCAGAATGCCCATCTTCTTTTCGCGCGCCAGCGGAATCACAAGTTCCCGGAAGGGCTGACGCCTGGCGGTGGGATTGAAAGTCGTCAGGATCGTGTCGAAGTCGAAGAGTTCGATGGCCCGCCGCATCGCCGGGGCGCTCTCGTGACCCGTGACACCGATGAACCGCGTGACCTTCTCATCACGCAGCTTGTGCATCGCCTTTAAGACCCCGCTCGGCCCATCCCATTTGGCGAAGTCCTCCTTCGCGCTGACCCCATGAAGCTGGAGCAGGTCCAGGTGATCCGTGCGCAGACGCTTGAGGCTGGCCTCCACGCTCCGCAGGGCGTCATCATAGGACCGGCTGCCTGTCTTGGTCGCGAGGAACACTTCCTTGCGTCGCGTGGCGAGCACCTCACCATAGTTGCTCTCCGACTGGCCATCGCCATAGGACGCCGCCGTATCGAAATAGTTGATGCCCGCATCGAGAGCGGCGTCTGCCAATTGAGCCGGATGGAAAGACATCGTCGGCGCCTGCTTCATGGCGACGACCCCACCCAGGATCAGAACAGGCACCTCCACCCCGGTCTTGCCGAGTGGCCGCCGTGGGATAGCAGACTTTATCAGACTGACTTGCTGCCCGCGTGCTCCGCCCACCGAAACAACGACCACCGCCGCAGCCTGTTTCACAAACTCGCGTCGATTCATGACATCTCTCCTGCTACTCCAATACTGCCAAAGTCCACAATTTCAATTCCGGTATCCGCACGCTGAGCGTGCCGGCATTTTGCGTCAGTTCCACCTGTTGCGAAGGCCTATCGAATGACAGGAGTCTGGCGGTGGATTTCGCTGGCGAGAACAGGGTCTTGTCCAGCGATACCTCCACATTCGCCAGTGGCTTGATGCTCTTGGTCTGGGCGTCGTAGTCGCGATTGAGCACGTGCAGAACGACCTGGTTTGAGCTGCTCTTCTTACGAACCGTGACCAGCACGTTCGCCGGGACGACGGGCTTATGGTCCTTGACATCGACCGCTTCAAAACCATCGAAGCAGGCCGCATTCTGGCGAATGAAGCGATACATCGGGGCGTACGCCTCCATCGGAGCGGCGTACCAGTGCGTCCCCAGCTTGTCGGTGAAGCACCACTGGCGCTGCGGATGCGGGACCATGAACCGCTGCCCATACGTGTAGGCCAGGGCAATCCAGAAGCGAACCAACTCCTCGCAGTTGTTCTGCTTGACGAACGCCCAGTCCTGGCCCGACGCGGTAGACGCCATCGGCTTGCCCAGGCTCGCGACCAGTTCATACGCCTCGAGGGCATGATCGATCTGGCCCGTCCCCGCCCAGGCATTCTGCCCTACCTCGCAGATCACGTGCGTGAGGTTCTTCACGACGTAGGTGTGAGCCTTGCTGGGCAAGCCGGCGTTGGCGCTGAGCAGCACCGGGTGACCCGCCACCTCCGCGGCCAACTGTCCCAACTGCCGGGTATGCTCGGCGGCCGCCTCCGCCTGGAACTCCAGGAACAGCTCCATCAAAGGAATCTGATGTTGCACCTTCTTGTATTCTGGCCGAGTCTTCGCGTACTTGCGCACCAGCGTGCGATAGTCGAAATCGTCGATCTGTCCCACGCCGGCTTGCTGCAACTGCTCTTTGGTGGCGTGGGTCTTGAGATACTCGCGAAAACCCTTCATACAATAGTCGCAGAACCCGCCGCCCTGCCACCACGCGGCGCCGGCCGTCCCCAGATGGTCGTCCACGTGCAGGCCATCCGCCTTGCCGGACATGGCTTGACGGACCCGCTCGCGACAGAGCTTTTGGTACTCAGGATTGTTGGTGCAGCCAAAATAGCTCTTCGTCCCCTGGTACGTGTGATCGAACAGCCACGGCACTTCCACCGGATTGCCTTCGATATCGACCGCACAGGCGGCGCGCAGCTTGGGGTCGTTGTGGAGGTTCTCGGCTCCCGCCGTCAGGCACCACATGGAGCCCGTGCAGCGAATGCCCAGATCGTGGTGGTGCTTGACCTTGTCCGCTGCCTCGGCCCCGCCCCACGCGACGAACGTCGCATCATACGCCCGGTACGCCTCATCCGAAGCAGCATACATGAACACCACTTCGGAGTGACGAAGCACCGGCTCGGTATCCGATGCACGCAACGGAGCGGAGGATGCCGAATAGATCAGGAGACCTGCCCACAAAACACCCATCCGAACCAGCCCGATCCTCATGTCAATACTCTCCATTGCTCATTTCGTCTGGGTCTGTTGCCCCGCGTTTGCCTTCTTCCGTCCCTGCTTCTGGCGTTGGGCCTGCTTCTTGGCACGGTTCTTCCCGGCGGCCTCGTCTGCGGCGGAGATCGTCTTGCCGCCGGCCGGGTTGAGCTGGTCCAGCACCGCTTGGAGCCGCTGGCGGGCCGTCAGCGCTGCGCCGTCTTTCGAATCGGCCGGCACGAGTCGCTCGACGAAAGGCGCATCCTTCATGTCAGACAACTCCCCCGCCTGGTTGAGCTTCCAACCGTCGTCGCGCACGTACCAGCGGCGTCCCAATTGCACGTAGATCCACTCGCGGGGATTGCCTTTCTGGCCGCGAAGCTGTGCCGCGAAACTACGCCCGTCGATCGTGACGCCCTGGGGCAACTTCGTCCCCACCACCTCCGCGAACGTCGGCAGCAGATCACTGAAATCCACCAGGTCTTTAAGCACGCGTCCGGCGGGCGCGACGCCCTTCCAATGGGCGATCAGCGGCACGCGGGCGCCGCCTTCCAGCATACTGCCCTTGACGCCATTGATCGTTCGGCCGCCGAGGGTGTCCGGCTGCCCCACCGTGCCGTTGTCGCCGGAGAAGAGAATCAGGGTATTCTCCCGCAGGCCCAGCCGGTCCAGTTCGGCCCCCAGCAGGCCCACCTGCTTGTCGAGATAAGCGATGTTGTCGTTGTAGAGAGTCCGCCGATCCACCTCTCTCGGTTTGCTGTCGGGCGTCCGCAGGATTGGGGCATGCACGAAGTGCGAAGCATAGTAGAGGTAGAATGGCTTGGCCAGCGTGGAGTCCTGGCGCGCGTGCCGCCGCAGAAAGTCCACGGCGAACTGATGGTACGCATCCGGGCAGTAGACTTCCTCCGACGTTTCCACGAGCTTGCCGTTCTTCCTGTAGCTCTTTTGCCAGTACCAACCACCGGCGGTATTGTCGGTGATGTACTCGCCGAAACCCCAGTCGGCGGGCGTTTCTCCCATCTGCCGCCATTTGCCCGCGTGGCAGGTGTCGTAGCCGGCTTCCTTGAGGATGCGGGCTAGCGGGTACTCATCCTGGGCTTTGGGTCGGCCGGCGGTGGGATTGGTCAGGCCGCCCGTGCGGAAGGCATACCGGCCCGTCATGATCTCGCAGCGGGTCGGTCCGCACAGCGGGGCCGAGTAGCATCGCTCGAACCGGATACCGCCGGCCGCCAGGGCATCGATGTTGGGGGTACGGCCCTTGTGGCGATCCGATCCGTAGCAGCCCGTATCATCCAGACCCCAATCATCCGCCAGAATGAAAACGATGTTGGGGCGGCTGCTTGCTTTCGCTTGCTCGCCTCTTGCGGTGACATAACTCGGGGGACCGCCGATGGAGGCGGCCACGCCGGCGGCAAGTCCGCTTCTGAGGAATCCTCTTCGCGACAGGCTATTGTCCACGGTCTGCCTCCTTTCCATTTGTCGGCATCAGCATCCCGCCCCCAGCCAACCTCCGCTAAACGGCCTTTCATCCTATCACTCACTTCGGTCACGATCAATATGCAGGGAAGGATTGAAAAACCGGCGCGTCTGGGCTACAACGGTCGTGTCCATGTGACACCCCCGCCGTGGCGAGGGTATCCTGCCCTTGCACCTTGGGATACCACGGGCATGTTGTGCTCGGGTGAGGCGAGGCCAAGATGGCCTCGCGCCGCAAGGGCGGGACGCCCTCGCCACGCGGCTGGGCCACATACCCGCTCAGACACAGGAAGGGAAGACTGATGCTTACAGGACATTCGTTCCAAGCCAAGTTGTCCGCGCTGCTCGTCGCCTTGAGCCTGTCCCTGCAGATGGCCACGCCGGGTTTGGCGTCCACGGATTTCTATGTTGCGCCGACGGGGAAAGATCAATGGTCCGGTCGCCTGGCGCTGCCGAAGGGAGACTCCAGTGATGGACCGTTCGCCACGCTACGAAGGGCCAGAGATGCCATTCGCGCATTGAAGAAATCTGCGGGTCTGCCGGAGGGTGGAGTGACGGTCTGGATCGCAGAAGGGATGTATCCCCTGGAACAAGGGTTGGAACTAACCGCGGAGGATTCCGGCGAAGTCGGCAAGCCCATCATTTACCGCGCGGCAGACGCGAGACAAGTGCGAATCACCGGAGGCAAGGCCGTGACCGGCTGGCGAAAGGTCGAGGACCCCGCCACCTTGGCCAGGCTTGATCCCACCGCACGAGGAAACGTTTTGCAGGCAGACCTCAAGGCCCAAGGCATTACGGACTACGGAAAGCTTCGTTCGAGAGGCTTCGGCCGCAGCGAAGCGCCGGCGGCCTTGGAGGTGTTCTTCAAGGACCAGCCGATGACTCTGTCTCAATGGCCGAACGCCGGCTTCGAGAAGATCGCCGGGAGTCCCGATGCGGCCCGGGATGAGCATGGCGGGACTTTGGGCAAGCTCGCCGCCGGCTTCCACTATGACGGGGACCGCCCCAAACGATGGGCCGACACCGATGACATTTGGATTCACGGCTACTGGGCTTACGATTGGGCCAATTCCTACGAGCATCTTGCCAGTATCGACACGGAAAGACGCCTGATCAAGACCAGCCCGCCGCACGGCAACTACGGCTTTCGGACGGGCCAGCGGTTCTATTTCCTCAATATCCTCGAAGAGCTGGACGAGCCAAGTGAGTGGTACCTCGACCGAAAGACCGGAATCCTCTACTTCTGGCCCCCGGCGTCACTGGCAAGCGGTGACGTGACAGTCTCGCTCGTGGAAAGCCCCCTTATCCGGATGAACAACGCCTCTCACGTTCAAATTCGCGGTCTGACGCTTGAATGTGGGCGGACCGATGCTGTGCAAATCACCGGCGGGAATGACAACCTGGTCGCGGACTGCACGATCCGCGATATGGGCAACTCCGGCGTTACGGTCAGCGGCGGCACCAGCCACGGAGTTGTGAACTGCGTCATCTACGAATCAGGCGACGGCGGCATCTCCTTGACGGGCGGCGACCGCAAGACCCTGACGCCCGCAAACCACTATGCCCGGAACAATCACATCCATCATATCGCCCGGTGGTCCCGCTGCTACGCCCCCGCCATTGCCATGACGGGCGTGGGCATCAAGGCGTCGAACAATCTGATCCACGATCACCCGCACTGTGCGATCCTGTTCTCGGGCAATGAGCACCTCATCGAACTCAACGAGATTCATCACGTCTGCTTGGAGACGGGCGACGTGGGGGCGATCTACACGGGGCGAGACTACACGTTCCGGGGCAACGTCATCCGCCACAACTTCATCCACCACACTGGCGGTGTGGGCATGGGCTCCATGGGCATCTACATGGACGACTGCGTCAGCGGCACGCAGATTTGCGGCAATGTCCTCTGGAAGCTGCACCGCGCGGTCTTCCTCGGCGGCGGACGCGATTTCAAGATCGAGAACAACATCTTCGTGGACTGCGACCCCGCGGTGGAACTGGACGGCCGCGGTCTGAGCAAGTCGCCCGTCTGGCATGATATGGTCTACCAGACGATGAAGCAAAGGCTGGAAGAGGTGAACTGGCGTCAGCCGCCCTATCGGACGCGCTATCCGGAACTGGCCGACCTCGAACCCTACTACGCGAAAGACGACGGCGTCCCGCCCGGCAAGGTCCTCGTGGCACGCAATGTCTGCGTTGGGAGCGATCTCCTCAAGATCACCTGGGGCGCCAAAGAGGGCATGGCCGAGAGCAAAGATAATCTCGTCAACACCGACCCGCTGTTCGTCGACGCGGCCAAGGGTGATTTCCGGCTCCAGCCCGACTCCCCCGCCTACAAGCTGGGCTTTCAGCCGATCCCATTCGAGAAGATCGGCAGACAGGCGTCGCCCCAGAAGGAGCCCGAGCAAGGCTTCCAGATTCGCGGCACGCTCCCCTGGCACAATTTCCTCTCGGGACCAACCGCCTGGAACAAAGACGATTACGAGCGGTACCTGGACCGGATGCGGGAACTGAAGCTCAACTTCATTGGCTTTCACTGCTATACCGGAGGGGCGGAGCGCTACGCGCCCTATGTTGAGCCGATGATCCGCATGGAGTACCGGGACGTCGTGCCCACGGCGTCCTTTGACACCTCGCTGACCGCACGTTGGGGGTACCGGCCCCTGGCTGTCAGCGATTTTGCCTTCGGGACACGGAGCCAATTTCCGCTGCCGGCCGGCACACGAGGATTCGGGGCCGACTGTGCGATCCTGGCCCGAGACAACGAAGATCGTTATCGCCGTGCCCAAGGCCTGATGCGGCAGGTGCTCGACATGGCCCATGCCCGCGGCATCCAGATGGCGCTGGGCTTCGAGTTCGGCATCCACCCGCCGGAGTTTGCCTCCATCGTGCCGCCGGAATCATGGATACGCGGGGCAATGCTGCCCGACCCCACACATCCGGCGTCCATCGAAATCCTCCAGGCGACAATCGATGACATCCTGCGGGCCTATCCCGGCATCGACTGGATCTGGCTGTGGCTGCACGAGCATACGATGTATGTGCAGGCCGCCAAGCTGTCCGGCGACTTTCGCAAGTTCTACGACCAGGAATCGCACTTCTTTGACGCGGCCGGGCAGGAAGACGCCAGATTCACCGGCGTCTGGTCGCTGGCCTACATCCGGGCCGCCTACGCTCATATTCACCGGCGTGCACCACAGGTAAAGATCGCCCTCGGCGGCTGGGGCGGCGGTGTTCAACTGCCGGCGATTCTGCAAGGACTGGACCAAGCCCTTCCGAAAGACATCGTCTTCACCTGTCTCAATCCCAATCAGGGTTGGGCGCCGCAGCCCGACTTCATGGCCCGGATCGCCAAGAACCGCGTGGTCTGGGCCATTCCCTGGCTCGAAGGCGACCGGCAGCTTTGGCACCTTCAGCCCCGGGTCAAGCTCATGCGGGATCACGTCAAGCTCGCCCATGACCAAAACCTCGGCGGCGTGGCGGCTATTCACTGGCGCACCCGCGAGACCAGGCTGAATCTGGACACCTTCGCCCGCTTTGCGGCCGGGCCAGAATCGGAGATGACGGTGGAGGCGATCTACCAGGAGGATTGTGAGAGACAGTTCGGGCAGGAGGCCGGCCGGCAGATCGCCTCCATCCTCGCCCGGATGGACACTGAGAGATGGCTGGACCCGGCCGACTCGCCAGAGTACTTTCCGTACCACCCGCGCTGGGGCCGTATCGATGCGAAGCTGAGACAACGGCTTTCGGAGGTGATCGGACTGACAGACAGGGTGAAACCGGCAACCAAGACCGCCGAGCAGCAGGCCAACCTCTCCTGGCTCCGTGCGAACCTGCGATTCACGCTCCTGCTCGATGAGGTCGGACGGAAGATCGAGCCGGCCTACGAATTGAAGAATCGCTGGCTGGTGGGCAAGGTCGATCAGGCACAGCTCGGCCGGGAGATCAAACAGGCGAAGACCGATCTCGATTCCGCTCCGATTCAGGAACTCTTGACCACGTACACCACCAATGTGAACTCGCGCGGCGAACTCGGCGTGCTCAGTTCGCTCAATCAGAAGCTCTGGCTGCAACATCGCGAGTTGAAGGACTTCCTGGCCGCCGTCGAGGCCTCCGCAAATTGACAGGCGGCATCATTAAGCGCGTTCGTAGGGGCAACCCCCTGTGGTTGCCCTCTGCAGATGGGCAGGCACGGGGGCCTGCCCCTACGGACACGCTCCCAACCAAGACCTTCGGCCCTAGCCTACCACCCAACCTCCGCCAGGCACACGTTCAGCCTATCATTTGCACGTGCGCGATCGATAAGACGGTCTTAACGTTATCTTAAGGCTCGATCGTCTACCCTGTACTTGGAACACGATAGCGCAGCTTTATCGAGAACCTTGTGCCGTGCCGGAGGTGATTGTATGACTGTGACTGCATTGCTGATTTCGGCCATCGCCGTCAGTATGGCGGTAGGGGCGAATGATTATTCGCCCGTACGGCCCCTGCCGGCAACCCATCGTCCGATCCGCAACCGCCAGACCCTGGTCCTGACCGTCGGCCAGACCGAAGGAGATCTGCAGGGCAAAGACGATAAGATTATTCAGGCCGGCATCGAATATCTGAATCGCCTGGGCGGCGGCACGCTGCGCCTCCTGCCGGGCACTTACACCCTGCAAAACGCCGTCTACCTGCGGCCCAACCTCACCCTGCAGGGCGCCGGTGCGACGACCATCCTGCGCAAGGCTGCCAGCGTCGTGACGCCGCTGGTCCGGGACTCCGACTGGTTCGAGTACGGGGTTCAGGTCAAGGATGCCAAAGGATTCACGCCGGGCGGAGGCATGATGCTCTGCTGCAAAACGGGGTCCGGGGAAACGCCGTTCCAGGTGCTGCGAGCGACGGTGACGGCGCTTCAGGGAAACACGCTCCTCCTGGACCGGCTGATTCAGACCGATTCCTGGACAGACAAGAACGCCACGGCGGCCACGATCTTCCCGATCCTTACGGCCGAGAACGTCAACGACGTGATGGTGAAAGACCTCGTGCTCGACGGTCAGCGCGACCACAACGAGTACATTAACGGCAACTTCGCCGCGGCCGTATTCATTCAGCAGTGCGACCACTGGCGTTTCGAGAACGTGGTGGCTCGGGATTACAATGGCGACGGTTTCAGCTTCCAGGCCTGCGACGATATCCTGTTCCAGAACTGCCAGGCCCTGCACAATGCGGACCTCGGGTTCCATCCCGGCAGTGGCTCCCAGCGACCGATCTTTCGCGACTGCACGGCCCGCGGCAACAGCCTGGGACTCTACTTCTGCTGGAGTGTCTGCGACGGACTGGTCGAGAATGGCGCCTTCTCCGAGAACGACAAGTACGGCATCAGCATCGGCTACCGCGACACGGACAACCTGATCAAAGGCTGCACGATCGAGCGCAATGGCGAAGTCGGCATCCTCTTTCGCAATGAAGGCACCGAAGCGCGGGGGGGCCATCGCAATCAGATCGAAGGCTGCCCCATCCGTGACAACGGCACGAAGAAGCCGGGCATCGGGATCGACATCCAGGGAAGGACGTGGGACATCTCGATCCGCAATACCAGGTTGGAGGACACGGCAGGCGGAAAACAAATCACAGGCATCCGCATCGGCAGAGAGGCCCAGCGCATCGTCTTGAAGGACAACACGTTCGAAGGCTGCCGTACCTCTGTCGAGGACCTGCGGTCCAACTGGGCGGGTCCGTGACCCAGAACCTCTGACAGAATGAACACAGAGGGGCCTCCCCTCTGTCACCCCCGCGGAGGCGGGGGTCCAGGAAAGTCCAGACTTGACTGGATTCCCGCCTGCGCGGGAATGACAAGGACGCGGAACTGGCCTCGGGCATATTTCATTGTGTTAGAGGCTCTTATGAACTCACGATTTATGGATCGCTGATGAACAGAGCCGGCGGCTTGGCGAAGAGTCCGTAGGCTTCCGGCACCTGGCCTTCTTTGGCGTCGCCGTCGTGCACCCAGACGCGGAACCGCAGGGTCAGGGCTTTGCCCGGCTCCAGATGAATGATCTCCACGCCGGGCCAGGAGACGCCAATGAAGCCGTAATCCCGCAGGCACCAGCCGGCGGGACAACTCGGATTAGTGGAATGTTGAAAGATCGCAGCCCCGCTCAGGGTAGGCGAACCCGCGAACTTGCCGCTCTCATCGGCCCAGGGGAATCTCTTCAAGTCGCTGTCGGCGGCCTCCACACCCCGCGGCGTGGTGATGATCGTCGTCTGACGCGGCCCATACCGCAGGCCAAACCCGCTGTAGCCTTTTTCCTTTCTTCCAGAGAGATCAATAGGCTCCAGGGCCCTCAACGTCAAGAGCACGTCAATCGCCCGCCCATATTCGTTGGCAGGAAACGCTCGAATCCAGACCCACTCATCCATGACCTTCCGCTGCGCGGTCCACCAGGCGTTCTTGACCCCGAGGGTGGCACAGACCGGCCCATTCTCCTGGGCCAGCCACTTCTCGAAGACCTGCCGGACACCCTCACAAGCCCACAGGTCGTAGACCTCGCCCCCAACCCCGACGTGTGCCCAAGTCCAGGACAGGCCGCGATGGTGAACGTGGTCTTTCGGAAAGTCATCAGAGATCACGTTGCCCCGCAGGTCGAACAGCGGATGGATGTACGTGGACCGGCGGTATTTCTCGGGAACGCCAGCCGCAAGCTGCGGCGTGTGCCGGTAAACGAACACGGGCCGTCCACGCTCAGACAGCGACAGGCCATCGGCAGTTTCCGCCAGGGAGAACCGGTTCTCGACCGGCTCCTCCTTCAGCAGGAACCGGCCGGAAGCGACATTCCTCGGCAGGACGGTACAAAGCGTCCTCGTGACTTCTTCGGCGCTGGGCGAGAAGAACAAGGATGGACAACTCTGCAAGATGACGTTCGCGCCGCCCCCTTCGGGAGTACCACCAAGAACGCTCTCAGACGGCATGTGCCCACCCGGCGGCACCTCGACCGCGACATCCATCGAACGGCTCGGGACATTTATCACGAGAGTTCTGCCTGTCTGGCCCGCAGCGGCGCCCAGGAGCAATGTGACGACCATCAAGAGAGCCAATCGATTTCCCATGTCTGTCGTGTCCTCCACAAACGAGGGCGTTTGCCCGCGCCATTCCCCACCCGGAATGGCTTCCGGGACTTGGTGCAGTATATCATGGCGCGCGACAAGCGGCGATTGCATTTCGTGGACAAGGCTGGTATCGTCTGGGAGTAGCGCCACCCACGAGTGACGATGAAATAGGGTGAATGTGGAGACCAACCATGAGAGCTATCACACGTCGGAGTTTCATGAAAACCACGATCGCGGCGGGGACGCTGGCCGCCCTGCCGTTTTCCCGAGTGCGCGGGGCCAACGACACCATTCGCGTCGGTCTGATCGGCTGCGGCGGCCGCGGTACCGACGCTCACATTCCGGGATTTGCGAAGCAGACGGGGGTAGTCGTGGTGGCCGTCAGCGACCCGGACAAGAGTCGTACGGCGGCGGCGGCCAAGATCCTCGACTCCAAGTACGGCAACCAGGTCGAGCAGTACGCCGACATGCGCAAGATGCTGGACCGCAAGGACATCGACGCGATTGCCAACGCCACGCAGAACTACTGGCACGGGCTCAGCACGATCTGGGCCTGCCAGGCCGGCAAGCACGTCTACGTGGAAAAGCCGCTCTCGCACTACCTCTGGGAAGGGCGGCAGATGGTCAACGCCGCACGAAAGTACAACCGTATCGTCCAGTGCGGCACGCAGCACCGCTCGGAGGCCCATTTCGCCCAGGCTTTCCAGTGGATTCACGAGGGGCACCTCGGCGCGATCAAGTTCGTCATCGCGTTCGACAATAAGCCCCGCTCGTCCTGCGGCAAGCGTGAGACTCCCCTGCCGATCCCCGAGACCATCGATTATGACCTCTGGTGTGGCCCGGCCCAGAAGGTGCCCATCTATCGGGACCGGCTGCAATACGATTGCAGCTTCGACTGGAACACCGGGGACGGCGAGTCCTGCAACCAAGGCGTCCACGAAGTCGACGTCGCCCGCTGGTGTCTCGGCGAGAAGGGCCTGCCGCGTCGCGTCATCAGCCTGGGCGGTCGCTTCGTTTTCAACGACGCCTGCAACGTGCCGAACTCGCAGATCACCTACTACGATTTCGCGACGGCCCCGATCCTCTACGAGGTCCACAATCTGACCAAGGCCAAGGACTCCCGCGAAATGCCCAACTTCCGGGGCGAATCCGTGGGCGTGATCGTCGAGTGCGAAGGCGGCTCGGTGAGTCTCTATCGGGGGGTCGCCTGGGACAAAAGCGGTAATCAGGTCGCGAAATTCTCCGGTGGCGGCGACCATTTCGCCAACTTCATCTCGGCCGTGCGCAAGGGTGACTCGAAGCTGCTGAACGCTGATGTCCTGGAGGGCCACGTGTCTACTGCCGTCTGCCATGCGGGGAATATCTCCTATCGCCTGGGCGAGAAGGCATCCCGCAGGCAGATGCAGGCCCGACTGGAGGATGTGGCTGTCTTTCTGCCGGTGTTCGAGCGCTTCATGGAGCACCTCACGGCCCACGAAATCGATGTCGAGGCCCAGACCGTGACGCTGGGTCCGTGGCTCACCATCGACGCTCCGAACGAGCGTTTCCAGGGCAATGAGGAAGCCAATCGTCTGGCCCGCGGCTTCTACCGTGACCCCTACACTGTGCCGGAGGTGACCGTATGACTCTGATAACCTTGCTGGCATCGGCCCTTGTCATGGGCAGCGTAACCGGTCAGCCTGTGACAACCACCAATCGTCCGATGCGAAACCGACAGCCCCTCGTCTTGACCGTCGGCCAGACAGAAGGCGATTTACAGGGCAAGGACGATAGGATCATCCAGGCCGGCATCGAGTACCTGAACCGGATGGGCGGTGGCACGCTGCGTGTTCTGCCGGGTACCTACACGCTGCAAAACGCCGTCTACCTGCGGCCCAATATCACGCTGCAAGGCTCAGGCGAGACGACGATCCTCCGCAAGGCCGACGGCGTCGTGACGCCGCTGGTCAGGGATTCCGACTGGTTTGAGTATGGCATTCAGGTGAAAGATGCCAAAGGGTTTTCGCCCGGCGGCGGGATCATGCTCCGCTCCAAGACCGGGCCGGGAGACTGGCAGTACGATGTGGTGCGAGCGACGGTCACCGCCGTTCAGGGCGACGTGATCTACCTTGATCGGCTGACGCAGAAGGATTTCTGGACCGATAAGGAGGCCACAGCCGCGACGATCTTCCCTGTCCTCACGGCGGAGAACGTGGACGACGTGACAGTGAAGGACATCGTCCTCGACGGCAATCGTGACAAGAACGAGCGCATCAATGGCAACTTCAGCGGGGCCGTCTTCATCCAACACTGCAACCGGTGGCGCTTCGAGAATGTCACCGCTCGCAACCACAACGGGGACGGCTTCAGCTTCCAGGTCTGCGACGATATCCACTTTCAGAGTTGCCGGGCGATGAACAACGCGGACCTCGGATTCCATCCAGGCAGCGGTTCCCAGCGACCCGTCTTCCGTGATTGCACGGCGAAAGGCAACAGCCTGGGGCTCTACTTCTGCTGGGCCGTCTCTGACGGGCTGGCGGAGAACTGCACGCTCTCGGAAAACAAGAGATTCGGGGTCAGTATCGGACACCGGGACACCGACAACGTCATCAAGAACTGCACGATCGAGCGAAACGGGGAAGTCGGCATTCTCTTTCGCAGCGACGGCGGCGAGTTTCGCGGCGGCCATCGCAACCGGATTGAGAATTGCACCATCCGCAACACCGGTGCGGATAAGCCAGGCATCGGGATCGATATCCAAGGGAAGACGCAGGACATCACGATCAACAACACGAAGCTGGAAAACACCGCTGGCGGAAAGCAAAAGACAGGCCTTCGCATCGGCAAAGATGCCCAGCGGATCCTCCTGCAAGACAATACATTTGCAGGCTGTCCTATCCAGACCGAAGATCTGAGAGCATCAAAGTAGCCATCTGCCAGATTTGGGACGGACCTCTACTGCAAACGATATACAGTGACTATTGGGATGCATGCGCTCCAGTATTATCATCGTCAATGAGAAAGCCAATTGGGGATCGGGCCGACACAAAGTCCGTCAGATGATGGTCTTTCTGGACAAGCAGGGACTCCCCTCTTCCGTGCTTACGACCCAGTACCCCGGCCATGCGAGGGAACTGGCCGCCGGCGCGGCGCAGGGGATCGACACGGTCATTGTCATTGGGGGAGACGGCACGGTCAATGAGGTGGTCAACGGCCTCTTGACCTCAAACCAGGACAACAGGCCCTGCCTGGGCATCATCCCCGCCGGCTCCTCGAATGACTTTTCCAAAAGCCTGGGGATTCCTCAGCATCTGCAGGGAGCGTGCGAGGTGATTGTGAAAGGAAGAGTCCGGGAGGTGGACGTGGGACGAGCAGGGTCCCACTACTTCTGCTCGGCCTCGTGCCTCGGTTACTTCGCCGAGGTAGCGGCCCGGAGTCTGGAGATGAAACGGCTACGCGGGTCCTTGCGCTACGTGGTGCCCGCGCTCGGCGTGATCCGGAAAATGACGGAGGGGTGGGAGATGACCGTGAAAGCCGATGACCGGGTATTTCACGGTGAGTATGCCGTCCTTCTGGTCGGCAATGCGCCGCGCTTCGGGGGGCTCACCATGCTCCCCGGTGCCCGGCCCGATGACGGCGCGCTGGACTGCCTACTGATCGAGATGGCAAGCAAGTGGGAGGCCCTGCATCTGATCCCGCTGCTTTACCGAAAGGCCCTGGAACGTCACCAGAAGGTCACGCGTTTTCGCGCCGCGACCCTTTCCGTGACCCTCCATCGTCCCAGCCAGGTCTGCAATGACGGGGAAATGGCGGCGAGTCCCGTCCAGAGCATCGACTACCGCGTGTTGTCTCGCGGCATACGAGTCCTCTGCTGAACCGTGTTCCTGGGAGCGCTACGGCCGGTGGCCGGCGAACACTTCTCTGGTCCCGCTACAGAAGCAGCGGCAATCATTGGCAACACTGGGGATGGGATCGCGCCAGTACCACCACTGTCCCACATGCGGGAATCTCAGATGACGAAGGTAGAGCAGACCCAGGGAGGCAAGACCCTGTCTGTCCGACAAGCGTCCCCGCAAGTCAAAGAGCAAGTTGATGAACATCACATCGTTCCGCTGCGGCGGCAGCGCGTCCGGCAGGTCCCAGCCCAAGGCCAACAGATAGGTGGCATGGACGTTGTTGATGCCACACCAGGTATCGAAGAAGTTGCACTGCCCGATGCGGGGATTGGTCTCAAAGTACTTGTATTGGCCGTCCCGATCGTCGAACTTGAATTCCATCATGGCCGGTCCCGTGTACCCTAACTGGCGGCCGATCTTCTCCACCAGGGCCACGACTTCCGCGTTGGGCCGGCTCCGGGCATAGCTGGTTTGTCCTCGATGGGGCGGGTAGAGGGAGAGTCTTTGAAAGACGAAGGCCTGGGCCAGCCTGTTGCCATAGTCGAATGTACAGTTGCACACCCACTGGTTGCTGTCCGGGCCGGGCACGATCTCTTGTACCAGGAGTTCCGATAGGATCGCGGAATGCCCAAGAACGAAGTCTCGCAACCGGGCCGGCGAATCCACGATCCGGTTCTTCTCGCCCAAATCCCGCAGGGCTTGAGGGGTGGTCGGTTTGATAATGACGGGGAACCGGAAGGAAGCGACAATCTCCTCGACCGGTCGCGTCATTTCGGCCGTGTAGGGAACAGGGATCCCGAAGCGTTGTACGGCTTGCACTTGCCGCGTCTTGTCCAGAAGCAGCGCCACCACACCGTCGCTGGGGATGCAGAAATGAAAGGACTCCGCCAGCCGCGCTCGATGGGACGCCATCCACTGGACTTGGGCATCCGATGTAGGAATCAGGACAGAGCCCGCGAGAAGATGAGCCTCCAGGTAGTCACAAAACTCCGCGCCGGCCCTCAGGACATCGCCGTGAAACACGTGCCTGCGTTGGACGTAGCGTGAGCGCATGACCGGATCGGCCGCATCCGACGATACCAGCGCCACCGGCACCCGTGCAAAGGCGAGGCTTCGGATGGCGCCGAGGGCATTGGGTCCTTTGCCAATCACGACCGCTTCAGGAACTGCTCTTTTCATGGTTCCACCGACACCGCAACCTCCGGTACGCAACCCGTGTGTTCAGCGTGATCCATTGCCGGAAGTTGGGCAGCGTGTACACCTTGCCGAACTCGCGAATGACGGCCGGCGTGAAGTCCGGGTCCGCCACTTTCTTCAGCGCGGCATGCAACATGTCTCCATCCGCGGCCCGCAATCTCGCCCGCAGCGTGCTCAACGTGTCATGGGGGTAGATGGGAAGGTGCTTTTCCTCGATGGGCACGCCGCAATCCAGGCCGGCGGCGATCTTTTGGACCGTGATCCCGATCTCGCGCTCCCCGTGGTACAATTCCCACAGTCCCGGTGGCATGCCCCGGTACTTCCTCATGTCCCCGTGATGGTAGGAGAGAATGCCTCTGGGGCAGACGCTCAAAAGGGGCTCCCGGATGATCCCAAAGCCGCACAAAAGCGCCACGATATCCAGGTGATATGCGCGAATGCGCTCACTAACCGGTGCAGAGTAAGGATTCTCCGCTTTGATGAGCTCCCAACCGTTCTGGCGGCAGAATTCCTCCGTGTCCACGCTTTTCTCCGGCTCCGTGAGCAGGCTCTGAAGGGCCAGCACCAGCGTGTACGCCCCGCGGCCTTTCTTGAGGTGTCCCATCACCTTCTGCCTGGTCGTCTTCGGAGGTCGTCCGTCGACAACCACCAGCGGAATCTCGAAATCCTTGTCCGACAAGATCGGCTGCAGTATCTGGAGATGATGCTCGCTGAGTGTCCTGCCCGACAGGAGTCCGACTCTCACGGCTCCACCTCGTCGGTCCATCCGAATTCCCGGTTCCAGCCCAACACGGTCTTGAAGAATTCCCACAGCCCACTGGCTTTGACGATCAGCTCATTCATGTCGTCGGTGTCGTTGACCGGCAGACGTTTGAGCCGCCAGAGGTCGGAGTTCACCGTGTTGAAACCGAAATCGACCGTCATGCCGCACTCGTACCCGGCGCGCCGGCATAGCTCAATGTCGCGCTCGGAGTAGTCGCCGTGCGGATAGGAGATAGCGTTGACGTGCAAGCCACACTTCTGGCGGAGCACGTCACGCGGACGCGCGATCTCATGCCAGGCCTCCGACGAACGGCACCGGGGCAGACAGGGATGAAAGAGCGTGTGCGACTGGAAGTCCACCCAGGGCTTCATCTCTTCGATCTGGCTCCGGGTCAGGGCGTGGGGTTCATCGTACTCGGCCTCAGGCGTGAATCCCGCCGCGGCCAGGAACCGCCGCCGTTCCACGCTGGGCATCTTCCGCAGTTGGGAACAGTGATAGTTCGAAGGCTTGTGCTTGAACCAGAAGTGCCGTTTGGTGTCGATGAGCCCGGCGCACAGGAAGATGGTTACGGGAATCCTTCTCTCCCTGAGCACCGGCAGCAGGTCGTGGTTCTTGATGTAGCCGTCGTCAAAGGTCAGGATGAGACTCTTGGGTGGCAGCCTTGTGTGGCCGTTCTTGCACGTGCGGATGAACGTCTGAAGATCGAGGAGATGGTAGCGCTTCGACAGGCAATCAAACGTTCTCTGCGCTGTCTCCTGGGAGATGTCATGGAACAGCAGGATGGTGACGCGGCGTCTTTGAATCAACTCCCGGAGAAGGAAGGGCAAGCCGGAGAACCGCAGGATCTTGAATAATACCGTTTTCATGATCGTGTGGGTACCTGCCAAGGGGGAATCACAGAGGGAGCAGGGTGTCGCGTGCGATACACTCTTCCGCCAGCCGCGTGAACAGACCGGCCCGGTGGTTGGCGGATTGGAGAGAGCCATTGACCAGGATGGCAATCTCGCACTCCACGGACTTGGCGCCGGGGACATTGCCGATCGGGAAGCTCATGGTCATGATGCGTACGAATCCGGCCGGAGTTTCTGCTCGGTGCCAGATGGACGTCTCCCTGCTGCCGTCGGCCTTCGTCGTCTGCAAGGAAACCCAGGCCAGCTCCAGTTGCTCCGCGGCTTCGCAGACCGCCTGCCAACTCTGACTCGTGGTGCGAACTGCACGCACGGAGAGCTGCAAACGTTCGAACTTGTGCTGCTCCTCGCGTAGCTGCCGCGAATAGGCGTACTTCTCGCGCAGGCGCGCCAGCGTCTGTCGCAGACGGATCGCCCCCACGGCCCGGAACAGAAGCAGGATCAGAGACAGCACACCCAGAAAGATCGCCAGCGCACCGAGATCATTCCGGGCCAGCATGAGCAATCCCAGACCGGCAGCCAGCAGGGTGGCCCCGTAGATGAGGATCACCGCTTGCCGTTGGTGCAGACCCAAGTCCAGCAGCCGGTGGTGAAAATGGCTCCGGTCCGGGGCAAAGATCGACCGGCCTTCGAGGAACCGACGCAGCGCGGAGAACAGGGTGTCGAAGATCGGGATTCCCAGGGCCAGAGCCGGCAAGGTGAGACCGACCAGGGCCGCGGACTTGGCGGTGCACATCACGCTGCACGCGCCGATGGTAAAACCCAGGAACAGACTGCCGCTGTCGCCCATGAAGATGCCCGCCGGATGGAAGTTGAAGACCAGAAAGCCGCACAAGCTGCCGAGCAAGGCCAGCATGAAGATGGCCATCGTGATTTCTCCGCTGCGGATCGCGAAGATCGCCATGACCCCGCAGGTGATCGCGCAGACCCCAGCGGCCAGCCCGTCGAGCCCGTCGCTGAGGTTGACGGCGTTCGTGACCCCGACAATCCACAGCAGGGTGAGCAGACAGCCCCAGCCGCCCAGGTGCAGCGTCCACTGGTCCGTCAAGGCCACGCTCGAAATCCGGACACCTCCGCCGCACAGCAGACCGGCAATCAGAAGCTCGGCCAGCAGTTTCCATCGCGCGGGCACGTCTTTGAGGTCGTCGGCCAACCCGATCAGGAAGATCAGCGTCGCGCAGCCTAGCAGCGCCGCCAAGTGTCTCTGCACGCTGCGAGAGGCTTCTCCGACCGCAGGATCGAAGACCAGCAGGGCCACGATCGGGCCCAGGGCCGAGAGGAAGATCGCCACGCCGCCCAGGCGCGGAATCGGCCGCCAGTGCACGCCTCGCAGACCCGGCTGATCCATCGCGCCAACGCGACGGGCCAGCCAGATCGCCCCAGGGGTGAGCAGAACTCCGAGAAGGGCCGAGCCAAAATAGGCGTAAAGGAATGGACTCACGTCTGCTCCACGTCCGCCTCGTGCGGCGTCAAGTTTGCAGTTGCAGGTCGGAAGTGGCGGTTCGTCCGATTTCAGACTCCGCAGTCCCCACTGCCTTGCTGATTCGCGAGGCCAAATCCACCATGGTTCCGAACCGGTGATGCTCACACAACCACTGGAGCTTGGGAAACGTCGTCTCCAGGTTGTTATAGCACTTGAATCTCCGCCAGAGTCCGAGGGGCAGGCGTGGGTGATCGGGGTCGATCTCGCGGGGGTGCACGTAGACAATCAACGGTCGTCTCGCGCGCTGCAAATGCCGCGCCCCCCAGCGAATCACGGGCAGGGGCGAGAGCCGCAGATAGCCGCCGCCAAAGAAACAGAGCCGGCATCCCAGGATGCGTACCGTGGAGACGGGGATTTCGACCAGCGGCCCATGCAGGGTCGCAATGGTGTGCGGCTCGGGATCGATTCCGGGAAATCCGCCATGACCGTGGTGCGCCGGAAACACACTCGCATCGTAACGGTAGCCCGACTCCGATACGACGTCGAAGAACCAGGTATTGTCGTTCTTCACACTGAATCCCGGGGACCGGAAGCCGACGACTTCGCGGCCCGTGATGTCTTCCAGAATGCCTTTGGCCCGCACGATGTCTTCCCGGAAGAGGTCCCGGTTCGTGCGACAGGCCATCAGGTGGGCGTACCCATGCGAGCCGATCTCGTGGCCCGCCGCCTGGCATCTCCTCACCACCTGTGGCATGCGCTCCGCCATCCACCCCAGGCAGAAGAACGTCGCATGCACCCGTGCGCTTTCGAAGAGCTGAAGGAGCCGATCGACGTTGCGTTCCGCCCGGAGAGGCAGCTTGTCCCAATCTTCGACCTTCGGAACCCGGTCGTGATCGAGAATATGGAACCAGTCTTCCAGTTCGCAGGTCAACGCATCGGGCGTGGGTTCCCCGACGCGTTCTTGGGCCTTGGGGGTCCCCGTCTCCTGCAGTTCAACGGCTTCCGTGCCGAGCGGCATTATCAATCCCCTTCCTGGGAATGGATGTACTCACCCGTGAGTGATCTGAATAGCTGGTGGTGTCCAGGCGCGTGGGCTCGTGCGACGCGTCACGGCAGGGCCGGACTGATCACGGGGCCGATGACACGGCTGACCCAGAGCGGCATTCTCTTCCACATCTGAACCTTCCGGCGGTACTTGGGATCCTCCGGCCGAGTGAATTCCGGTTCCTCCCCTCCCGGCGTCCAGTACTGCCAGCACAGGTTGATGGGACTGGCGCCCCACCGCTCTTTGAACGTATACTGGCCGCTGCCCACGGTGCTCCGTCCGAAATCAAACCACTTCATTCCCTCCTGGCAGTAGTGCTCGATGGCCGCCCAATTGAGAATATAGTTGGGCCCGATCTCGTCATACTGGCGCAGGGCCGCCCCCCAGCAACTTTGCACCCAGCCTTGGAAAGCATGGGCGAACAGGCCCGCCGTCGTGACACCGTCGAGCTTGGCGAGGAAGATCCGGACCAAGTCCGGAAAGGTTTCCATGATGCACCTGAAGAGCTTCCGTGGGTAACAGGGTGTGCCCAACTCGTGCATGCGAACCGTCCACATGCGATAGAATTCATCGAGGAGATCTAATCCGCCGGAAACCACCACCAGCCTGGCTCCCTGAGCCTTGCGCACGCGGTTACGCGTCTTATGTCGCAATCCTTTCCACACCACCTGAGGGTTTTCAGCCAGGGGAAGACACATGGAGACCTTGTCCGTACGCTCATGCAGCTCGTACGGCAGGGCCGCGGTGTTGCGCAGCTCCATGGATTCACAGCCGGACTCCGCGGCAATTTCGACCGCCCGCCGGTAAAGCGCTTCCCGCGCGGCGGCGTTCGCCGCGACCGGTCCGCCGTAGTCGCTGAAAGGCTGAGAGATCAGCCGGTTGCCGAACAGGCGGCTGCGCACGTGCATCAGCGGTAGAACGCCACAAACGTGCCCGTCCTCGCGTGCCACGAGGTACTTGCCTTGATGGCCGAACGTCCTCTCCACCATCCGGGTCCAGGCCGGCAGATGGCACAGCCTGGCCCCCTCCGTGCACCGCACAAAGTTGTCACATTCAGGAATAGATGAATCCGCTATCGTGATTTCCATACCCGCCTCAAGAAAGTGCCCTTTTCAGCCACGCCTCCCTCCAGAAGTGAAAGCAGGAGCGGTCGCAGCCGCCGAATTCCCGGCCGTCGCACATCACGTGCTCGAGCAAAACCGTGTTCTTCATGTTCCGCAGTTCCCCATTGCTCTCGAGCATGATGCGCTGCACCCTCCGGTACACCCGATACCGCTGACCGCAGTGCTTTCGCATGCCGGTCATCCATCGCAGGCCTTTATGCCGGCGGTGCCGGTCGAGAGTCGCGAGGATCTCGTCAATGGGCCTCACCTCGACCAACTCCCCCGGCTGCAAAGCCAGGACCTCCTGCGGTCCGGCTGTTGGTCTCTGCTCTCCCGCGCGGGACGACCTCGTCGCCTTGCGCCACAGCCCGAGACACGCCATCCGCACTCCTTTCCACCGACCCCAGTTCTCGATGTGCCAAACAAAGTAGCTTCTGAGTTTCTGCCAGCGCTGGGCCGGCGGGTTCAAAAGCCATGGACTGGAGCCGCAGCGCAGGCATTCCCCGACCCCGTGGCATGGTTCAGCATTCATGGATAAAGCCTTTTCACGTCGCCTCCACATCTATGGAGATTCTGTCCTGCGCCGCGCGCGGAGCTGCGCCGACAACCGAGATCAGAACCTTCTCCCACAGGTCGATGTTGGGCTGGGCCTGGTAGTCAGCCTCAAACAGGGCTCTGGCCCGGGCGGAGATTGCTTCTCGCAGAACAGGGTCGTCGCGGAGCTCTCGAATAGCACGGACCAGCCCTTGTACGTCGCGCTCCTCGATCACGAATCCGAGCTTGTGATCCCGAACCAGATCGGCGACCTCGCAGAGCGGCTCTCCGATATAGAGGATAGGCCGTCCCACCGCCAGAATCCCGTAGGTCTTGCCCGGAACTCTCAGGCCGCCCAATCCCTTCTTGTTGGTGACGATGTGAACGTCGCCGGCGCTGAGGCTGTACGCGAGCACGTCCTTGTCCTGGTACGGCAGGAAGAGCACCTGGCGCAGCGACACGCACTCCGCCATTTGCCGGAACTTCTCCAACCTGGGGCCTTCGCTGATTAGGACAAAGACAATGTCTCGATCCGCGCGCAGTGCAGCGAGCGCCCCCACCAGGGTATCCATATCGCCGCCCAATTCCAGATTGCCGCTGAACATCACGACGAACCGGTCTTCGAGCTTGTGCTGCCGGAGGAACCAGTTGGCCCGGCGGGGAATCGGCCTGGGATCGTCGCCGACCGCCCACACGGGCACCACGTGGATGCGGTCCTGTGCCACGCCATATCGACCGATCCGCTCGACCATGTACGGGCTGATGGCGACGATTCCACTGGCGCTGCGCAGATAGCGACGCGTGAAGAACGTGCAGATCCTGTGGGCCAGCCCCTTCTCTTTCACGATTCCAAACAGAACCCCCGTATCCGGGAATAAGTCCATGCACCAATGCACGTGTTTGGTGCGTTTCCAGAGGCTCTCCAGCCATCCCAGCACGCCGACCAGCAGCGGCGACGTCAAGGTCACGACAACATCCGACGCTGGCAAGCGCACACATTTGAGCAGGGCCATGCCATGAAACGATAGGTAGTCCAAGATGCGGCCTTTGATCCCGGACTCTTTGCCATACCCCAGCGTGCCCACCCGATGAATCAGAACGCCGTTATGACGGTGCTGTCGGGAAAAGACCGTCCCGCCACCGGTGTATGGATTCCGGGAGCATAAGACCGTGATGTCGTGGCCCCGTGCGGCCAGCCCCTCGGCCAAATCCGTCAGATGCTGGGCCGTGGAGACGTGGTCAGGCCAGTAGCATTGATTGATGAAGAGAATTCTCACAGAAGTTCGTTGAAACTGATCAGGCGGACGTGCGAATCTTCAAGGTATGGGCGTCCGCGTGCGAGCAGGGGCATCGTATCGAGCCGTCGCCACGGCTCGTCCCAGCCCGGGTGGATGCCGATCTCCGTGACCCCCGCCGGGAGGTGTGCGATGCAGTGTTCCCACCAGCCCAGATCGCCGGTGCCCAAGGTCCCCGTGACCATCAGGAAGTAGTCCGTGGTCTTGCCCAGAAGGCGGACGAACACGTTGGTCAGGCGATTGAAGCAGCGACGTGAGAGGCGGGGCCTCTTGTAGAAGAGGTTCTGCGTGCGCCGCACCGTCGCGATGCCGGACGCGCCGAGCACGCCTCGTAACGCATACGGGACGAGTGCCGCCTTGTGCACGTGTCCGTGGGCATCGACATGGTGGACCGAGAGGCCCTTCTCCTTCATTCGCGTCAATTGGGCCAGCGTTTCCCGGCGAATGTCGTCTCCCGCGATGCGACCCGTCAACGCCCGTTTGAAAAACTCGGCGGTCCGCCAGAAACAGCCGTCGGGAGCCACCAAGGTGGGAATCGCGGCCGGGTCCGACACAGGCCGCTCATCGGTCAGGCACAAGTGCAGCCCATAGCTGAATTGCGGATGCGCACGGGCAAAAGCCGCCGCCCTTTCAAAAGCGGGCATGTTCGGCATCATCGTGGCGCTGGATAAAACGCCCTGCTCGAAACACTCGATGGTCGCATCGACCGTGTGCTCGGAACAGCCGAAATCGTCGGCGTTGACGATCAGCAGCCTGCCATCCGTCAAGGTACTCCGTTTCAGACCGGTAGACCCTCCTTGCGTCGCCGCAGTTCCCGCAGTTTCAAATCGATCATGTACTCGTAGATCATCCGCAATCGGCAATAGGCCAGACCGGCAACACCATCAAGGAATCCGAGCCGAAGAACGTATAGATAGAAGAAGACAATGGCCGGCCGGCAGGGCATGCGGTACGCCAATTGCTTCAGGGATCTTCTGCGTTGCGCCGGCTCGCGGGAGAAGAGGTCCCGCAGGCACAACCGGCCTTTTGTCTCTCCGGCCAACGTTTCGGCTTCCATCGAGGAATACTGATTGTGTCGGTGCAACCAGTGCGCAACCCCCCGGTTGAACGGATGATGGATGAAATGGCCCTTGAGATATCCCTTGCTGCCGGAGGTGAGGTACTGCTCGTTGATGGCGCGCTGGACCGTCACGTCCCCCAGCTTGAGCAACCGGCCCGCCCAGGTGGGGTAGCCCGTGTGACGCAGCCACCGGCCCAGAAACATGTCCTTGCGCAGGAAATAGTAGATCGACACCTCGCCGTTGCGGGAGATGGCCTCTTTCATTTCCTCGTACATCTCTCGCGGCCAACGTTCGTCCGCATCGACAAGGAGCACCCAGGGGTGCCTATATGGCACTTGCGTCAGCGCGGCGTTCCGCTGGGCGGCGTAGTTGTCGAATCCGCGCTGGACCACCCGTGCCCCGCGGGAGCGGGCGATCTCCACCGTGCGGTCGGAGCTGAACGAATCGAAGACGACGATGTCATCCGACCAAGCCACCGACTCCAGGCAGCCGGGCAGATTCACCTCTTCATTCAACGTCAGGATGAGCACCGACACGCACATGATTTCCAGTCCCCGAGAATGGCGTCGACGGCCGCCTCGACGGTGCCGTTATTGCTCACAACGACCACATCCGCATTTCGTTCCAGTCTCTTGTATAACCGATGCCGGAAGGAGCGGCTCATGTCCTGCGCCACATCCGGGCGTGAGGAGACCATGCTGCCTGAGTCCCGGACAACCAGGTATTGTCTCGTGCCCGGCGGCAGGATGTGCGTGAATCGCCAGTACCACTTGCCACACAGAAGACAGCGGCGCCTCGTATCGACCGCCAGATCGACCAGGATGTCCCGAACCCATCGGTCGCATATCACGACGTCCACCTTCTTGCGCATAAGCCTGGCGGTCAGGATCAGCCGCCCCAGCCAGACATCGAGCCAAGTCAAAACGAGGTAGAACGAGGCGAAGGGCCGGCTGCGATGGAATTCGTGCCGCCACACGCTCTGGCCCTCAATCTTGTAGTGCCGGCTCAGACCAACGAGTCGGGACAGGCCGTGGACCGGACGCACGAGCCGATGGTTGTACCGTAGCCACTCGTATCGCGTCGTAAGGCCCTCCTGTTCCAGCCTGCGTCTCAATTGGCTGATGACGGTTGTCTTGCCGCATCCGTCGATCCCACTGATGACGATGAATTGCGTCACCTCGGGTCCTGCTCCACATTGGGCGGCGCCCGGCGGCTGACGGCCTTTTCGGCCACCGCCAGCCAGGATTGCGCCACCTCGTCCCACGTTGGGTGCGCGGCATAGGCACGCTGGGCGGCATGGCACTTACGGGCATAGAGTTGCTGGTCGTCGAGCAGTCGCAGCATTGCCTCCGCCAGGGCTTTGCTGCGACTCGATGGAACAGCCAATCCGAACTCCCGGACGAAATCCGCCGTGCCGCCCGGCCCGGTGGTAATGACAGGTTTGTGATGGCCCGCCGCTTCGATGGTGGCCAATGGAATCTCCGAGGGCACCAGGAGAAAAGGCAGCACGACGGCATAGCACGCCTTGAGAAAGGCATCCAGATCCGCCCGGCCCACGGACTCCCAGACACAAAGGATGCGTTCGGCAGGAGGCGCGAGCTCCACCTGTCTGCGGACCTCAGCGACATCGGTCAAAGAGTCGGACCTGAACAGGCAAACCAGCCACACATCCGTCCGCTGACCGGCTAACCAGTCAAACGCCTTCAGGAGGGGTCGTATCCCGCGAATTCGGGTAGGCGGCCCCAGGAACAAATAGAATGGGCGCCCTGCCAGCTTGCTTTGGAGGGTGTTGAAAACGATCGGTTCATCGCCATGGGCAGGCATTCCGTCTGCCGGCTTTCCCGGCGGGACGACGAACACGTCGTCGGCAGGCCATCCGGCTCGGCGGACCGCCAACCGGGTGAACTCCGAGGCGGTGATCATCAACCCCGTCGCGGGACTCCAGATCCTTTTGAGGAACAGCCGTTTGGGATAGACCGATTGCATCAAGAAGGGCAAAGCCGATCGCACACCCAGACCGGAGACGGCGCGTATCGCCTGACGCAGAGAGTAGCAGGCGCCCGGAACATACCAGACGATAGGGAGAGAGGTCTTCCGGAGCCAGTCCCCCTGCCGCCGGGCGCCGTACCACGCCACCGGCCAGAACAAGACATCACATTGGTTCCGCTGAATGGCCCGCTGCAGACTCTCTGTCGCCCCATCGGAATAGGGCTTGGCGATTTCTTCGACCGGGCAGTCGCCATAGGCCCAAGGGTCCGCCGTCGGGTCGCGCCGGCCTGAGAGAATCCGCATTTGGTGCCCGGCTTTACAGGCGGCGTTGCCGATTTCCAAGACCATACGCCAAGGCATCAGATACCGATTCTCTTGCGTCACATCGCTGGTGTAGATCGCAATTCGCATGAAGCATGTTGCGGAGAGAAGCCAAGAGGCTCTACAGAATGAGTAGCAGACGCACGCCTTCTTGTCGCCCCCGCGCAGGCGGGGGTCCAGAAGAGCCGCGACGTTCCTGGATTCCCGCTTTCGCGGGAATGACATAAGCGGAAGGCTGCCGTCGAGGATCTTTCATTTCATTAGAAGCTCTAGGCCGCTGGCACACGCGGTTTCAAGGGTACGCACGGATGTCCGACACAAACCATGCCCTTCGGCATGTCCTTGAGCACGACAGACCGAACCCCGATCACGGCATCCTCCCCGATCGTGACGCCGGGACCAATGAAGGCGTCGGCGGCGACCCACACGCCCCGCTGGATCGAGATCGGCTTGCGCAGGATGTCAAACTCGGGACGCGTGTAGTCGTGGGTGCCGGTGCATAGGAACACACGCTGAGAGACCGTCACATGGTCGCCGATGCGTATTTTGCCCAGACTGTGGATCCACGTGTTCTCCCCGAGGGTGCTGTATGGGCCGATCTCGAGGTTCCACGGCAGATCGATCCGCACGCTGCGCTGGATGCTCGCCCGCTCGCCGACCTTCGCTCCGAACAGTCGCAAAACCCACCGCCGCCACGCGTACATGGGGCGCAGCGAACACTTGAACAGCAGGAAACCCCCGATCCACCAAAGAACCCGCCCCACCTGCTCGCGCCGGGAGAACACCACGCGGATTTGGCAGTCATAACCCCACTCTCGTGTCGGACTCGTCTGAACGTTGGCAGCGATACTGCTCCTCATAAGCCGCGTCAATTCCCAATCGTATCCATGCCGTTCGTTGCTGCCGCAAAGGGCAACCACGCCTGTTGCAGCCTAGCCCAAAGAGATTTCATGGAGTAGTTCTCCACAACCAGTTCCCGACTGAAGCGCTCCGCCGCAGGGAGGTCGAGAGCCTCCAACATGCGCCGAGCATACGACTTAACGTCGCGATCCGGCAGCACGAATCCGTTCTTGCCCTCAACGATCAAGTCATGGACGCCACTAACGTCCGTGGTGACGATAGGCCGGCCGCAGGCAAGCTGCTCGACCATGGCGACCGAGAAGCCCTCGGTGTAGGAGGCAAACAGGCCGGCGTCGGCACAGGCGATGAGTTCCGCCACCTGCGGCGGCGGGCACATGCCGAGGAATCGAACCGAGTCCGCAATCCCCAGGCGAAATACGAGTCTCTCCAGATTCTGCCGCTCCTCGCCGTCGCCGACGATCAGAAGCAAAGCGTCAGGTCGGGATTTCCTGACCACCTTCAGGGCTTCCAGGATGAGAGGGATACCCTTCACCGCCGTCAGTCGCCCCACAAAGACGTAGATAGGGGCATCCAAGGGCAAGTTCAGCTTAGGCCGGACCGTCTCCTTGGATTGAGGTTTGAATAATTCCACATCCGTAGCCGTGGGCAGAGGATGAATCCCGATATCGGTGCCAAGCTTACGTAGGCGTCTCTGGTGCTCTGTGATAGCATCACGGGAAGCTGCGGCGAGCACGACATTCGCTCTCCGCAGGGCCATCGATTGCACGACATCATACGGGCCCGCCAGGATTCTCCCCAGAATGGGATGGCGGCCATACCGCATGGAGTTGCCAAGACCCGGCAGGTAGTAACAAACGTCCCAGCGGCCCGGCCAAAAGGCGAAGAACCACAGGACCGCCCAGGTCTGAGTGAAGACCGACTCGATCCCCATCTCCTTCAGTGCCTTCCTGTGCTCGGCCAGCGCCACAGCAAACCGAAAGACCCTCGATATGAGAATCGTGCGCTCGACACGGGCGCGATGGATCACCGGCAAGAACAGGCACCTGCGCCCATAGATCTCCGCATGAGTCCACCGTCCGATGGCATGAGTGCCGGAGGTCATACCCACAACCGCCAGGTGACTTCCAAAGGACCGGATGATCTGCGCCACGACGGCAGCACCGCCGCCCCCGTACAACGGCCTGGTAAAGTCCTCTGGTTCCACAAGAAGCACGGACATGGAATTGACTATCAATCCTCCTTCATCAGTCTCTCGATCCGGGTCTCTTTGCCCTCGGGGTAGGCGAGGTCCAACCTGGGATCGTCCTTTTTCAGAAAGACCGGCGGTTCGTCTTTTCGCATTCTCTTCAGGAAGGAGATGCCGTCCACGAGGTAGATGTCCAGCGGCTGGCGGGTCCACCAAGCGATTCCTCGTTCCCGAACCAGGACCAGAACGCCCGCAATCCCCTCGGAAAGCCCCCGGCGTCTCAGCAAGCGCACGTCCAGATCACTGCGCGGGTGCCATTGTCCCCGGGCCACACTGCCGAAGATCATGGCGCCGGCAATGGACCGATCCGTCTTCAGCCGAGCGGCCATCCGATTGAGGTAGTCACAAGTCGCCCGAGGCCCCCGGTTGCGCAGGCCCGAGAACGCGAACAACAGGCCCGCCCACCAGTTGCCGTTGAGCATCCAGTTGAGGGTGTGAGTGAGGAACAGACTGCCGCACCACAGCCCCATGCTGGAGAGCGGCACCCCGCCGATTTCACTAATCAGCCCGGCGAGGATCCCTGTGGGCACGATCTCGAAGACCACCCGACCGATCTGTTGCGTGCGATCCAGGTAGAAGAAGCTCTGGTGTGCCCATCCGCGGGGCAGGTTCCAGAGTCTGGCTCTCCCGCCGGCCAGTGCTTTGTGGTGCCCCTTCCGCGTCAACAGGTCCCCATCCCCCAATTCAGCATGGCAACGACAGATCGCACTCGTCGCTGATCGGCAGCCCTTCCGGCTCGGTCGCCGCGAGCCGTCTCTCGACGTAAATGACAGCCCCGGCCAGGATCAGCATACTGGCGTCGAGATAGACGAACACGGTGGCCGCCAAGGCTTTCACCAGCAGGAAGACCATCACCCCGGCGATCGAGACCGACTCATAATCCAACGTCGTCCGCGACCGCAGCAGACGGTACAGGCGGCTACCCACCGCGCCGATGAAAAGCAGCCACGCGACGGCCCCCAACAGCCCGACGTTGAAGTACAGCTCGACGAGACTGTTATGGGCATGCCCCGTGGTCAGGTCGTCGTCATAGCGAAAGCCGGCGGCATACCCGCGCCCCACGACGGAGGCACGATAGTCCTTCAGCACGTGGTCCCACATTTCGAGCCTGTGGCTGGAGAAGGTGTCGAGGCTCCGGTCTTCCTGCCCCCGCGCGAGGTGATCGACGACGAGGGTCCGAACTCTCGGGCTCGTGCCCACCAGTAACAGGCACAGGACGAGAGCCCATCCCAAGGCGTGCTTTCTCAGCAAGGCCAGGGAAAACACCACGGCCACCGCCAGGCCGAACAGAGAGCTTCGGCTGTAGCTGCAGACGACCGACGCCAGGCCGAGCAAGGCCGGCAGGGTGTGGCCGGGCCGCAAGATCGGAGGCTCGCAGAGTCGGGGCAAATAGGCGAGGAAGAGCACCGCGCCGAAGAGTCCCACGGTGTTGCCGTTGATGACGGGAAAGACGCCGCTGAGCGCATGGCCGAACAACGGGGTCTCGCCCCGCAGCGGCACCCAGGCCAGGGTGGGAAATAGAATACTCTCGATCCAGATAATCACAGTGTACAACAGCACGATCTTGACGTTCAGATGGAAGAAATCTGAAGGCGCCCCGGCGGTCGTGGTGATCCCGATGAGACACACGAGAACGACCAGGCCAATCTCGCAGACCTTGAACAGGCTCAGGAGAGGATACGCGGAAAATGGCACCGACAGGAGACAGCAGCAGAAGTACAACAGGAAGGGGAGCATGACACTCCCCAGGCAAACGGCATAGGGTATCCTCCGCCTCACGACTGTGGCGAGCGCCAGCGAAGCGCCGAGCAGGATGGTGACGACCCGGATGCCCTTGAACACGAGAGGATCGTCGCGCAGAATGGCATTAGTATCGGTCCCCTGCTGCACATTCACCAGGAACCCGCACGTGACGATCAAAGCGATGATGTTCTCCGGCCGGGATAGACCCTCTCCCACATCCCATTTGGAACAGACTCCATCGACAATGTCACGCATGTAAGCTTGTGTCGAGGGCGTCCCGCCCTCGAATCGCGGGCAGGATGCCCGCGACACGCCCGTTCGTCACGTCCACCGTCGCGGCAACCGCCCCGGCGTTAAGAGAGGACCGGATGTACCGTCGAAACGCGAGAGCCAGATACACGCGGCTGAACAAGCGCGTGAGCAGAAAGCCCCAAGCCACACCCCAGACGCCGAAGACGCAAGTCAAAGGCAATCCGATCAGCGCCGTCAGGATGAGGGAAACCACTTCCGATTGGAACACAGCATAAGCTTGCTTGCAGACAACCAGACCGACGCTCAAGGGGACGGCCGTCACCACCAAATAGGTCCGCAGGGCGAGCAAGGCCACCAGCCAGCCGGAAGGATCGTACTTTCCCGCAAACAGCAGCTTCATGATCGGAGTGGAAAACCACCCGAGGATAATCGGGAACACAATGAATGTCATACCGATGACGAGACTCGACCTCAGCACGATCTGTTGTACGCGGCGTATCCCGCGCTGGACAGCGTGCGACGCCTTCGGCAGCAGTAACACATTGATCGCCTGCACCAGGGGAGACATCACAGAGCCAGGCAGCAGGCAGGCGCCAAGCAGACCCACCGCCGCCGCCCCGCGCGACGACGCCAGGACCCAGCTATACACCGGCCCCGAGACCACGACGAGGGCCGCTTGGGCGAACAGCCAACGACCGATACGCCAGTTTTCCAGGAACTGGCCTCGTAGACTTCCCGGGTCGAATCGCAGACAGCGTCTCTTGGACCAGAGCACGAGCAAGGTAGGCAGGAGAGAACAGCCAGCCAGAGACAGGTAGGCCGTCCACGCATCCAGGCTTCCTGTCAGCTTCAGCCCCAACAATACTGTGATGAGAGACCCATGAACAGCGGTCCCAAACACGAGATTGCGGCCGACGTCCAGATCCGCCAGCAGGACCTGCCGGAAGAACTCCCGGAAGAGTACGGCGAAGTAAGCCACGGCAAACGCCGGAATAATCCAGGGCGACAAATCGGCGGCCCCCGGCAGAGGAAGAACATACAACAGACCGAGCAGGAACATGGCGGCGGCCCCCGCCACCAGAAGCTGAATCAGCACGGCGCCGCCCAGGTAGAGTTCCTTGTCTTTTCCCACCCGGGAGGGGCTCTGCACCACGTAGGGGGTGTTCACGAGCGCCGATTGAAACGTTTCCGCGGTGACCAGGAGGGTCAAAAGTAGAGTATAAAAGCCGAACTCGGCCCGCCCGCAGGCCCGCCCGACCAGCATGGCAGACAGAAACGTCGAGGCGCTGCGGAAGGACTGGTCGCCCAGCACCAGCAGACCCTGGGCAATCACGCGCGTCTTCATCACGGAATGAAGGGGTTTGCCTGAACATGTCCTCGCCACCAGTTGTTTGGCGTCACGGCAACTCAAAGAGCCTGCTGTCCCCATTCCCTGCTCACCGGGGCGCCGGACCACTCCGCATCGGGGTCGCTTCCGGCACGCCCAGGTACTGGGCCGCGGCCCACTGGAACGATCGGTCCGGATCGTATCGCTCCGGCGCCCACGAGAAATCCGCCGCCGTGCGCCAGGAGATCAGGGCCGCGTCTTCTCTTTGCGGGATCTTGGGCAACCACGTAAAGCCGGCGATCTTCGCCCGTACCACGGCATTGTGCCAGGCGATGAAGCTCAAGTAAGGAACGGCGTACTCGTTGCGGTCCTCGATCCCTTCGGAATAGAAGTTGGAGACAATCGCCACGGTCGGGCGACCCGTCAGACAAGTCGCGGCCAAAACGTCCTCGTCGTAATACGAGACCGAGTAGATGCCAATCTCCAGGGGCAGCTTCTGCAACTGCCGCAACCGCAAGCTCGCCGTAGTCTTTTCCCCGTAGTTGCCCGTCTGGCTGTAGTCCATGGGCACCACCATGAACTGAATATCAGGATGCAGGGCTTTCAAACGGCTGTAGACCTCACTGATGAAGTACACCTGGGCCGCACCGATGTCGTTGCCGAAAGCATTGACATCCGCCGGAACCAACAATTGGTCCTCCCCGATATTCCCCAAATCATCGAATCGCAATCCGAAGTGGCGCAAACCCAGTATGTAAAGCGTATCCATCTTCTGGACCACGGTACTGATGTCGGCCTCAGAGGAATATTGGAGAGGCGGATTCTTCCCGCGCGGCCCGATGGCCATCCACACCTCAATGAAGTTCTTCCGGTACAGCTCGATGAAATTCTTGAGGGTGGTCTTCTGGGAGCCGGTGAAATCCAACCTCCAGTTGTCCGTGTCCAAGCAGTTGTCCAAAAGGGAGCCCTGCGCCCAGACGAAGTTGAACTTGGATTGTGTCAATCGCTTGAGAGCCTCCCCGTTTCGCTCTTCAAACCACTGCAAGCCCATGGGAATTCCGCGACAGGCGATCGTAGGCTTGTCGAGGATGTCCGCGACGTAGACGGACCTGTTCTTGACCAGTTGCTTGAGGGTCTGAACGGCGTAGAACCGGCCCACGTGACTATTGGCACCGACGTAGATGTGGTTCTGGCCCTCCCCCCGGACCACGGCGAGGAAGTAGCCCTGTTCCTCCAGGTCCGACCAGGTATAGCTGGGAAAACGCAACGAGAATTCCCGAGAGAGCACGGAGCTGGTACTGTCCCCCAGGACCAGTTGGGTGGCATAACGACCCGGCGGCGGATCGCCCCCGGTAAGGAACGCGTGCATGACCCCGATACTGGCGAAGAAGGAGTCCACCGCCGCCCGGAGGCGAGGGTCGTCGCACTCGTTCGCGATGGCAACACTACGCAGCTCGAAGGTGTCGCCGTTCAGTCGGGATTGCCAGGGATGGGGAATCACCACGGGGTTGCGGATGCCGTCCAGGTTCACGACGGGCACTTCTTCCGCCACGGACACTTGGGCATCATCGATCCACACGGTGCCGGTGCAGGTCGTCAGCTTGATGGACAAGTCCATCGTCGCCGCTGCCTCCGGGACGATCATGCCGCCCTGGATCTTCTTCCAGGAAAATGAGCCTTGCTCGTTCATCAGATCCCGGTGCTCGATCTTGACGCCGGAGGCGCTGCGTGCCGTAAGGGTGACCCGCAGGCCGTACCAGTTCGCGTCTCCCTGATTGGCCACCTCGCTCGCCTTCAACCACACGGAGGCTTCCACGCGGGCATGAGGTGGCACCCGAAACGGATTGGACGTCACATCCATGGAACGTTCCGGCGCCGGGGCTTGGATCGAATTCATTCGCAACGACCGCTGGCCGGAATGGACGTCGTCGCTCCCTCCCTCGGTTTGAATCCAGTCAAACGTGTTCCCCTCGGCTCCATCCGCCAGCCGCCACGCCGCGGGGGCATTCCAGCGCCGCATCTCAAAGCCGGGATTGGCAATCAGATTCTCCTGGGGCGCACCGGCGGTCGTGACCCGACAGGAACCGGTGGAGATGCCGAGGAGCAGCACCATCTTGCAGAGCGCGAGAGGAACAGTGTTCGTCGCGGCGTAATCCATGCTCATGGAGACCGAATGATCTTATCGCAGACTCCGTCCCCGTCGGCGTCTTGCTCTCGCGCCGACACCTCTGCACCGCCCCCAGCACTGGGACGAAGGTGAGAGGGAAAGAAAGTAAGCTGGTCGGCTTTCCCGACCGTCTTACCTTCTCACGCTCGCTGCCACCTGACGCCTCGTTGGCTCTGCGCCAGAATGGGAGCGAGTTTCTCCCCGCGGATGGCGCGGGCCGGGTTTTCCACGCACAGAAGGTGCGCCAGGTCACGGCCCAGGTGGGCCGCAATCGCCTTGAATGCCATTGTCATCCCGAGGGGCCGGGAGTCGTCGTGCGCGTCCGTCGCGACGCAGACGCGCCATCCCTCGGTCACCAAGCGCCAAGCGGCTCGTTTGACATGTCGCCCCCACTGGCCGGTGAGACTGGCAGCGGTAACTTGCAGACCGATCCCGCAAGCCCGCCACCGTTGCAGAATCTGCGGCCGTCGCAGCAACGGGACGTTCCTTTCCGGATGAGCAATGATGGCATGAATGCCCCGATACGCGAGTTGCATCAGCAACGGCTCGATATCGATCAAAATATCCCAAGGAAGCTCGAGAAGAACGCTGCGGCCTGCATCGGCCAGCGTGAGGACCTCATCCTGGGCCAGCAGTTCGTCGATTCTCTCATCGACCCGAACCTCAGCGCCGGGAAGCACCACCAGAGCGAGGCCGCGCTCCGTCAGCTCGCGATTCAACAGGCCGGTAGCCCGTCGGATCGCTTCCGCACGAATACGGGTCTCAAAGGGCCCAAGCTGGTGAGGCGTCGCCACCACGGTGGACACATTATCTTCCACCAGCCTCCAGCACAGGGCAATCGCCTCCTCCATCGACGCCGGCCCGTCATCCAGATCCGGCAGACAATGGCAGTGCACGTCCGTGAATTTCGTCGCCGCCCGCAGGAGCCGGCGGTCCACGGGGCTTTCCTCCCGACGACACCCCGGATTGTATCCCATCCCCATCATACTCCCTCGGAGGTCATCCGCACCGGCAAGACCCTGGGGTCTGCGACCACCGGGACGTTGCTTTTCGCTGGGCTGGTCCCGCCCTGCTGCGGGCGGGTACCGTAGTATTTCCGATACCGATCGTAATAATAGCCATACCGGGTGCCCCGCTTGTGGACCTCGTTCACCACCACTCCCAGCAGATGCGCCCCCACGCTCTGCAAGGCGTCGATGGCGTGCAGGGCCACCCGCCTCATGGACTTGTCCGCTTTCAGGACCAGGACCGTGGCGTCGCACAGGGCGCCGAGAATCTGCGCATCCGTGACCACAATGACCGGCGGCGCGTCGATCACGATCCGGTCATAGACCTCGGCGAGACAAGTCAGAAGATGGGCAAACTGCCGGCTGTGGAGAACCTCGGCCGGGTTCGCCACCCGGTATCCGCAGGTGAGAATATCCAGTCCCTCCACCTCGGTGGCTTGGACCGCGGCCGCCAGCGTCAGAGCGCCCGCAAACACGTCGCTCAGGCACCGCTTCTGCGGGTCCAGCCCAAAGATGAGGTGCTGCGTCGGTTTGCGAAAGTCCGCATCGAGGATCAGCGTCTTCTGTCCGGCCCGCGCCATGGCAATGGCCAGGTTGCTGACCAGCGTAGACTTGCCGTCGCCGGCGGCCGGCGAGGTAATCAGCAGGGTCTTGGCCGCACTGGCCGAGGCGCTGAAGAGCACCGCCGTACGGATGGTCCGGAACGCCTCCGCTTCATGTGAGTCCGGCTGCAAGAGCACCTTCCGGCCCCGCTCCTGCATCCTCTTTCGACGCGACATGGCCGGCACGGCCCCGAGGACCGGCACACGCAGCAGCGCGGAAATCTCGTCCGTCGAGCGGAGCGTCTGATCCAGCCAGTCCCGCGCCACGGCGACGCCGCCGCCGAACAACAGCCCCAGGATCAGGGCCATGGCCATGATGCGCGCCATCTGCGGCTCCGAAGGGACCAACGCCGGCTGGGCCGGCTCCAGGACCGCCATTCGCAACTGGCCCACATCTTCCCCCACGATCTTGCTGATCTCCCGGACCTGCTTCTCGCGATCCTCGGAACACGTCGTCAGATACTCCACCTTGGAGCGAAGCCTCTGATATTCCTCCACATCGGCATTCAGCGTCTCGACCTGTCCCCGCTGCTGGCGGCACAGCTCCGCGATGTGCTCTTCCTCCTGTTTGGCGTCCGCGTGCTGCCGCCCGGCGGCGGCCGTCACGGCCTGCACAAACTGATCGTCCAGCTCCTTGAGCCGCGCCTCAATCCGCTCGATTTCCGCGCTCAACGCGGTCACCTTGGGGACATGCGCCGTCAAGGTTTCGAGCAGACCTTCGCGCTGATGTTTCAGGTCGATCAGCTTGGTTTCCAGCGGTGCCTTTTCCTGATCCGCCGCCAGGTACGGCCCGCCAATCCCCCGCAATTGCACGTACAGCCGCAATCCGCCGGCGTCCCGAGCCAACGTCCCAATCGTCGTTCGAAAACGCTCCGCATTGGTGGTCTTGAGCTGGGCCTGCATGTACGTATTCTGGAGCTCAAGGTAGTGCTGGGTCACGACGTTGCCTTGATCCGATCCCAAGGTTAACGGCAGGTGCTCCCTCCGGAAGGCCGTCAACTGCTTCTGCCGGTCGTCCAGCTCTTTGTTGATGCTCGTGAGCTCATCCTGGAGGATCCGCAGTACTTGGGCGGAATTTCGTTGCTCGTGCTCGGACCGCGACGCCTTATAGGCATCCACCACGCAATTGACAATCTCCGCCGCTTCGTCGGCATGTGGCGAGCGCAGGGAAATCGAGATCACCTCATCCTTCTTGCCGATCTCCACGGTGAGGTTCTTCTGGAGATAGGCCGTGGGGACCTCCGCCTGCGCGAGCGTTCGCAGGCGTCGCGACTGCAGCACGTTCCAAGCCGAGGCAAGGATCGGCCGGGATTTGATCAGCTCCGCTTGGGTGTACAGGTACTTGTCTGTCTGAGGCCGGCCTCCGGGCTCATAGGGATTGCTGATGCGGATGCCGGCGTAATCCAGGTACAGCTTGGCCGTGCTCGTGTAGATCGGAGTGACGGTCCGAACGTAGGCGACCCCGGCCACCGCCGCGACCAGCAGACAGAGCACCACGGCCCAGCGGCTGCGCCACAGGACCACGGGCAAACTATTGGTGGCAACCGCGGAAGACGCTTCGCCCGATAGTACTCGGGTCGGTACCGCGAGCCTCCGGCTGCCTAGCGGCAGCGCCACACCATTGCGTACGGTAAGGGCGTCGGGATTGCCCTCGCGCCTCTTGGTGTTGGCGAGCGCGTCTCCCGCACGGTCCATGTCGTTGGCGGGCTCGGGTCTATCTTCGGATGCCGGCTTCTTCTCAATCATTCCAAAGCCTCTCTGGACTGACGTACAGGCCCAAGCTGATACGGAAGACTCGGTCGAGAAAGACGTTCGTACGGGTGCGCAGCGTATGCTCGACCGAGACTACATCGCCCGGCCTGAGCGGCAAGGCCAGGGAGTCGGTGAGCTGCTGCGCGCGATGAGGATTCACCAGTTGGAACGTGGCACTGACGATCTCGCCTTCTGGATTCAGCCGGTAGACACTGACGTATCGGGGGTCGGCCACCAGGTCCAATCCGCCTGCGAACGCGATGGCCTGGATCAAATTGTATCGGGTGCCGGGAGGGTAAGGCATATTGCCCGGCCGGGTGACCAAACCCACGATGGAAACCGATTGCTCCCGAGGCGGTTCCACCACGACGGTGTCGCCTTCCTCCAAAGTCACGTCGGCAAAGGGAATATTCAGCCCTCGGACCGGCAGAACCAGAGTCTGTGTCTCGGGAGGTCGCACAACACTTGGCGGGACGCGTTCTACAGGATCGCCCTCTTCCACAGGGGTTTTCGCTGCCACGGCTCGGTTAGGCCGACGGCCGTCCTCAGCCCAAGCGTAGGAACCGGTCACAAAATGGCTGGCGTCCACGGTCCGCCAACCTGCGGCGGGCTTGCCCATGCCGGCGTTCGCGCTCGGTCGCTCCTCCAGGTACGAGGCCAGTTGGACCAGTCTGGTCCTCAGATCGTCTGTCGCCAACCCTTGGGATTGGCTCGCCAAGGCGCCGAGGAATTCCCGCCGCTGGGGCTCATTGCCAATGTCCAGCCATTTGCGGGCGCTGAGCCGGCCCTGGTCTTGTTCCACTTGGAGCCAGCCGGTTGTCCGCAACGGGCCTTCCCGCTCGAACGCCGCCTGCAAAACCCCAGCGCGAGCCTCGGAGGACAGGGGAAGGACCGGCTCCGGACCCAGCCCGGTGTCGGTGGCCCGCGTGATGCGGATGACGGCAGCGCCTTGTCCGACAATGCCTCCCGCCTGCATCAACAGCGCGACCAGCGACATCTGGTCATGCCGCAGAGAATGGATGCCCGGCTGAGTCACCGCCCCGACGATGGAGACGCGCTGCATCTGATACTCCTGCACACTCACGTAGACCGGCAGCGGCGCCGCCACGTACTTTGGGTAGTATTGGGCGGCAATGGCCGATTCGATCTCCGCCAGCGATTTGCCTCGGACCGCGAGCGAGCCGATGATCGGCAGCACGATGGCCCCGTCATCGCCAATGCGGCAGTTGTATATCTGCCGGCTGTCGGCGGCGGGTTGAGCCGGCTGCGGTTCCAGAAATCGCGGCATCTCCAACCGCAAGACGTCGCCCGGCACGGCGCGATAGGGCCCCGCGACAATCTTGGCTTGCAGGACCCGGTTCATGTCGACGCTGGGACTCGTCTGGTCCGCCGCCTGGAACCGGGCCAGTTCCTCGGGCGAAGGACGGCGCACCCGATCGCAGCAACCCGCCAACACCAGACACGTTCCCGCGAGGAGAAACGTTCTCATCAGTACCATACTGAGCCTCCTTTGGGGACGGGTCCTTCCGTGCGATCTGTCGCACGCGGGCGCCCGTGCCCCAACGCGACACACCGGGACGGGAGCCCACGGCTCCCGCTTGGGCGTACTACCCCCATCTGTTCCATGTCATCCAATTCGGGTTCATGGCGTCGCAATCCGGATGGCGACGCCGGCGCACGGCAACCCCCATGTGCTGAGTCCTTCGAGGAATCTCAGGCAGAGGCAGACTCTTGCATGATCCCCCCTCTACGATTCTCAACACCTACTCTCCGAGGAGTCTCCGAAACGCCGCGGATTGCGTTTCGAGAACCCGAGTAGCCTCGGCGATTTCCGCGTCACCCCCATGGCTGGCCGTCTCGGCCAGCGTGTATCTCAGTGCCTCTTCCGGACGCAGCAGGCCTCGTTGGCCGATGTCTGTCCCAAGCACGCACCGACGACGCACTATGGCATCATGCCTGCCGAGGCCTTTTCTTTCAAGTCATCATTTCGATTGCCGTCAGGAGCAATGAGGACCGCAGATTGGCCTTCGCCCGCGCGGTCCCAGGGCCCGAGCGATCCGTCGCCGCAGGTCTGATGTTGGGGAATCCGCCGCCTACCCTTTCATCTGTTTGCGTATCAGGAGGAATCCCGTGGCGATGGTCCCGACTGCCCCCGCAAGAATCAACGCCGTCCCCCCGCGCGCCGGAGAGCCTGACCTGGCGGGTTTGCGCAACTGCCCACCTTCGGTGCCGACTTCGGCTCCAGGCCTGATGACGGCTTTCACTTCCTTGTGGACACCTCCGACATATGGTAGTCTGGTGACCGCATGGTTCAATCATTATGTACGCGTGCTAGCGTTGAGAAGGGCCCCCAACCGCGGCGTAACGCGGTGGGGACCCAGGACCATGCGAGCTTCATAGGTTCTTTGAAAGGAGGATTCATTATGAGGCACGAGACTTCTCGCGGGGCAAGACATCTGGTGTGGACGATCCTTGCCCTCCTGGCGGTCACAACACCGCAGGTGCTGGCCGCCGAAGACGTCAGCGGCGAGTGGGAACTGGCATCGGACTTCAACGGGCGGCAGATGCTTTCCACCCTGACCATCGCCAAAGGTACGGATGGAACGTTCACGGGCAAGTGGGGCAGCACCGATCTATCCAACGTGAAGTTCGACGGTCAGAAGCTGACCTTCGTCCGCACCATGAAATTCGGCGATCAGGAGTTCTCGATGGACTTCGCGGGGACCCTGAAGGATGGCAAGCTCGCGGGCACGGTCTCCAGCGACCGGGGCGAGACCACCGTCAATGGGACGCGCCGGAAGCCCGAGCCCCCCGCCGTCGGCCAGTGGGACCTCAGCTATCGGTTCGGCGATCAGGACATGACGGCCAAGCTGGTCGTTTCTCAGAAGGCCGATGGCACGCTCGATGCCAAGTGGACCAGCCAGTTCGGCGAAAGCGCCATCTCCAACGTCAAAGGCCAGGATGGCAAACTCGGTTTCACCCGAAAGATCAAGTTCAACGACAATGAATTCGAAACGACCTTCGAAGGCACGGTGGCAGGCGATAAGCTGACCGGTGTCAGCAAGAGCGAGCGGGGCGAGATCCCGGTCACCGGCCAGCGCTTCGGCGCCGCCCTGATCGGCAAGTGGGAGCTGACCACCACCACCGATCAGGGCACCCGCACGAGCGCCCTGATTGTCCGTGGCGATCTGTCGGGCCGCTATGAGTCCTTCGGCGGCGAGATTCCCGTCAAGGATCTGAAGCTCGAAGGCAACCAGGTGAGTTTCAAGGTGACGATGGGCTTCGGCGACCAGGCACAGGAGAGGGAGTTCAAGGGAACGTTGGACGGTAAGACCCTCAAGGGGCAGATCACCTCACAAAACGGCACCCGCGAAGTGACCGGCAAGAAGATCGAAGCCGCCCCGGCCCCGGCCGCCGAAGTTGTCCTGAAGCCCATGGCACGGCAGCCGGACGTGATTTTCGTGCCCACGCCGCAGGCGGTCGTGGACAAGATGTTGGAACTGGCCGAAGTGAAACCAGGCGACGTGGTTTATGACCTCGGCTGCGGCAATGGTCGCATCGTCGTGACGGCGGCGAAGAAGTATGGCGTTAAGGCCACTGGCTTCGACATCAACCCGGAGCGTATCAAGGAATCGCTGGAGAACGTCAAGGCGAATCACGTGGAGAACCTCGTTACCATCCGACAGGAGGACATCTTCACGCTCGATCTGAGCCAGGCCTCCGTGATCACGCTGTACCTGTTGCCGTCGCTGAACGTCAAGCTCATGCCGCAACTGGCCAAGTGCAAGCCCGGCACGCGCATCGTGTCCCACGACTTCGACATGCGCGGGGCCAAGCCGGTGGTCACGCACCGGATGACCGTGGAGGGCGACAGCTCCGACGAGAACACCAACTACGGCCCCGATCACACTATCTACAAGTGGGTCGTGCCCTGGGAAAAGGAGTGATTGGAAGTCTGAGGTTTGAAGTGTGAAGTTTGAAGTGGTGCATCGGAAGCAGCAGGGCACAAAGCTTCCAACTGCGAACTTCAAACTTCACACTTTCTTTTAGGAGGTTGCCATGAGGACACCAACCGGATTGCCGTCTCGTCGTGATTGCCTGAAGCTCGCCGGCGCTGCAACGCTCGCGGTGCCCCTGGCCGGCTGGGCGGCCGATGATCTCAAAGTCAAGGCGAAGAAGAATCTCAAGCTTGCCATCTTCACCGGCGTCTATGCCGGTCTGCCCCTCGAAGAGGCCGCCAAGAGGATCAAGGCGGATGGGTTCAGTGCCGTGGTGCTGGAGGGCGTTTTCGCCGATGTCCGGTTCGATCCCCTCGCGCCCGACTGGGAGGCCGCGAAGAAAATCACAAGCTGCTTGGATCGCAACGGGATCAAGGTAGTCGGCCTGTACGGCTACTATAACGTCGTCGCTCCGAATGTGGAAACTCGCCGGCGCGGCGAGCAGCGTATGCAATTCCTGATCGAGAATTGGAAACGTCTGGGCTCCAACAATATCTCCACCGAGACGGGGTCGCTCAACGCGCAATCGGAATGGAACGATTCGCCCGAGAACGCCACGGAAGCCGCCTACCAGCAGTGCCGGACCTCGCTGGAGAGGTTCGCCAAGCTGGCGGAGAAGACCGGGGCCGTCATCTCCATCGAGGCTTACTGGAAGAACGTCATCGGCACCGTCGAACGAACGGAGCGACTGTTCCGCGATATCTCTTCGCCCGCCCTCAAGCTGGTGATGGACCCGTGCAACTACTTCCGCAAGGCCGAGCTCGCCCAGATGCAGCCAATGCTCAAGGACATCTTCCAGCGGGTCGGAAAACAGACCGTCATAGCGCACGCGAAGGATGTCAAAGCCGCGGCCAATGCCGATGACACCGAGCTACCTTATGCGGGCAAAGGCGTGCTCGATTACCCGCTCTATCTGCGGCTGCTGGCCCAACTGGACCGCGAAACGTACCTGGCCGTCGAACACCTGACGCTCCCCGACGTACCGGCGGCGAGGGACTACGTGCTGGCCCAGTTTGAGAAGATATAGCTGACCGAATCGTGTATCGTCCAGCGGTTGCGCGGCTCGTTTCGTTCGTAGTGACGCCGTAAGGCGTTTCTTCTATATGCCCTTACGGGCACACTACGAACGAGCTTCGCAACTGCCGGACGATCCTTTCGCTACCAGTCCACGACGGAACCGTCGTCTTTGTCGTAGGTCTGGGGGTAGCCCTGGGGCTCGCCTACCTGGGCCATCAATTTGTCTTCGTCGATCTCGATGCCCAGGCCCGGCCCTTTCGGCAAGGGGAGATACCCGTTCTCCACTTTGAACGGCACCTTCAGCAGGTTCTCATAGGTGTTCGTGCCGCGTTCCTGAATCAGGAAGTTCGGGATCGATGCAGCAATCTGGCAACTGGCGGCCAGCGAGCACGGCCCCTGCGGGTTGTGCGGTGCGATGGGGATATAGTACGCCTCAGCCATGCCCGCAATCAATCGCAGTTCCGTAATCCCGCCCGCATAGCAAACATCAGGCTGCAAGATGCTCGCGGCCTTCTTCTCCAGGATCTCCCGGAAGCCCCACTTGGTGAAGACGCGCTCGCCCGTGGCAATCGGGATGTGGGTTTTATGCGCCAGGTCGGCCAGGACATCCACGTTCTGGCATTGCACCGGCTCCTCGTAGAAGAAGGGCTGGTGCGGCTCCAGGGCTTTGATCAGGAGCAGCGCCGTTTGCGGTTGGACGGCTCCATGAAAGTCGATGGCAATGTCCACCTCCGGGCCGAACTTCTCCCGCAACGCCGCGAAGTCCTTCGCCACTTTCTGGATGTACGCGGGACTCTCGACGTACTTGTATGCGGCACGGCCCTCGGCACGGGGCGACGTCTTGAAGGCCTTCGCCCGGCCCCGAGCCACGTCTTCGGCACTGCCGTAGACGCGGATCTTGTCCCTCGTGGGACCGCCGAGCAGCTCATAGACCGGGACGCCCAGCGCCTTGCCCTTGATGTCCCAGAGTGCCTGATCGATGCCGCTCACGATGGCGGTCAGGACCGGTCCGCCGCGATAGAAAGAGTGGCGGTAGATCGCCTGCCAGTGCTGGACCACGGCGCGGGGGTCCTTGCCGATCAGATAGGACTCGACCTGATGGGCGCCCGCGGCACAGGTCTTGCTCTTGTCCTTGAGCATCTCGCCCCAGCCGGTGATCCCCACATCCGTGGAGAGCTTCACAAACACCCAACTGTTCCTGAGGACGAAGGTCTCCAGCTTCGTGATCTTGATCGGCTCCCGGGGGGAGATGGGGCCGCGGTTCACGGCACCCGCCTCCACCTCCCGGCTCATTCCGAGCAGGCCGGCCAATCCTGCCGCCGCGGTGGCTCGCGTGACAAACCCCCGGCGCGAGATGGTGGAATTCGATATCGAAGCCTGCTGGATGGTGTCATTTTCGTTGTTCACGGTTTGTCTCCTTGACTGGCCTTGCGCGTGAAATTACGAATCCGAAGCCCTGAGAAACAGATCATACTCAGGAGCCGCCTCGACGGCAATCCGGTGTGGACGGAATGTCGCTTGACTCATTGTCGCCGGATCGTGACAATCCTCTGCATGAGTGCTCCTGCATATGACATTCTGAAAGACGATCTCAGCCGATTCCACCAGCAAGGAGGGACCCCAAACGCAAGGCATCGCGTTTGGGAACCCGGACCGGTGTTTGTTACGTTTGGTGAGGTGATGATTCGCGACACCCCGGCGGACCTGGAGCGTCCGGAGCGGACACGGCTGGTGCATCTATCCCCGGCGGGAAGCGAATACTCGGTGGCCGTGGGGCTGGCCCGCCTGGGGATTCCGTCGGCGTACGTCACGCGTGTGCCGGACAATCCCTACGGGCAGGCCGTGCGGAGCATCGCCCGGGAGAACGGCGTCAATGCCGACCACTTCGTGTGGGCGCCGAGAACCGACCTGATCGGCCGGATGATCTACGAGATCGGACGCACGCCCCGGCGGAGTGTCACCGTCTATCAGCGCAAGTACTCCGCGGCCTCCCGGCTCGCTGCCGGTATGGTCAACTGGAAAGAGGCGTTGCACGGCGCCAAGTTGTTCCATGCCGCGGGAATCACATTCGGCTTGGCGGCCCACAGCGGCTACGACCGCAATTACTGCTACGAGGCGTTCCAAGAGGCCGTTGCGGAGAAACCCGAGGGCTGCTTGGTGGGGCTGGATTTCAACTACCGTAGCGCCCTGTGGACCGTGGAGCAGGCGCGTGACGTGATGACGCCGATTGTGACCGACCACGTGGATGTGCTGGTCACTACCCTTGGGAACATGGCCGAATTGTACGGCATGAGTTGCGGCCGGCATTCCGCCCGACAAATCATCGCCGGTGACCTCGGTCGCCTGGAAGACGACGACCTCCGGGAATTCGCTCAGCAAGTCCATAGCAGGTTCAAGACCACCATCGTCGCGATCACGATTCGCCATCCGGATTCGTGCGAGCAGCACCGCTGGGAGTCTGCAGCCGTCCACGCGGACGGTACGTTCTTCCGCTCGCCTGCGGTCCAGCCGATCACCCTCTGGGATCGGTTGGGCGGCGGAGACGTTTGGACCGCCGGCTTCTACTATGGCCTGCTGACAGAGGATTTCCGCCCCGCCGGGATCGCGAAGGGGGTGCTCGTCGGCGATGCCGCCACACGACTGAAGCAAACGCTCATGTTCGACCTGCCGATCATCGAGAAAAGTGAAGTTCAGGCATTACTGAGTGGAAAGGACTGATACTATGCTCGTTCTGCGTCATTTGTTCCTGATAGCTATGTGCGTGGTCGCAGGTGCGGCGTCGGTCTCACCCGCCCAGAACAGCAAGAACACCGATTGGTTCAAAGATGCCGGATACGGCGTCTTCATGCACTTTCTGCCCGGAGACGCCAAGGGCCTCGCCTTGGTCAACGAGTTCGATGTCGAGGCTCTGGCCCGACAGTTGGAGACGCTGGGCGCGAAGTACTTCGTCCTCACCCTGGGGCAAAACTCGGGCTTCTTCAATTCGCCCAACGCCACATATGACCGATACACCGGCTACGCACCAGGCGAACGCTGCTCCACACGCGACTTGCCGCTGGCCCTCTATCAAGCGTTGAAGTCCAAGGACATTAAGCTGATGCTCTATCTGCCCTGCCAAGCCCCGAATCAAGATGCCCGTGCGCAGAAAGCTTTCGGGCTACGGGAGGGAAAGCAGGACCAGCCGATCAACCTGGAGTTCGCCCAGAAGTGGGCCCAGGTGATTCAGGAATGGTCGGATCGCTACGGGGACAAGGTGGCCGGCTGGTGGTTCGACGGCGGCTATGATCATATCAAGTTCAACGAGGCCATCGCCCAAGCCTACGCCAAGGCGGTCAAGCACGGCAATCCGAAGGCGATCGTGACCTTCAACCCCGGCGTCAGCCTGATCCGCCACACCCAGGCAGAGGACTATACCGCGGGCGAGTTGAACGAGCCGTTCAACGTGCTCCCTGCTTCACGATGGGTGGAGGGCTCCCAGTGGCACGCCCTGACCTTCCTCGGCTCGCAATGGTCCGGCCGGAATACACGGTATCCCACAGAGAAATGGGTCCAATGGGTCAGCACGGTCCTGTCCAAGGGCGGTGTCGTCACGCTGGACATGGGACCCAATTGGAATCCGCAGGCCGGACCGATTGGCGCTCTTGCGGAAGTGCAAATGGCACAGGTCCAAGCCATTCGAGCCGCAGTCCGAACGAATCCTGATGATCGTGCTCATCCGTCTCGCTCGGCGGTGGAGTTGCGGGCTCGCGACGGCCTGCCCAACTTCTTTGCCAAAGCGAAGGCCGGCGGCAAACTGACTGTAGCGTATTTCGGCGGCAGCATCACCGCCGCCAACGGCTGGCGGCCACAGACGACGACCTGGTTACGACAGCAATACCCGAAGACACAAGTCACGGAGGTCGATGCAGCCATTGGCGGCACCGGCTCGGATCTCGGTGCCTTCCGGCTCGGGCACGATGTGCTGGACCATCGCCCGGACCTGGTGTTTGTCGAATTTGCCGTGAACGACGGCGGTGCATCCCCCGAGCAGATCTACCGTTGTATGGAAGGCATCGTGCGACAGATTCGCCACGCCGACCCGGCCACCGACATCTGCTTCGTCTACACGATGCACGATGGTATGCTGAAGGACTTGGCGGCCGGCCGGCTGCCGCGCTCGGCCTCGGCCATGGAGTTCCTCGCGGACCACTACGGAATCCCGTCCATCCATCTCGCTCAAGAGGCGGCCCGGCGCATCAATGCCGGCGAATGGGTCTTCACCGCCCCGAAACCGGAAGTCCCCGCCGATCCCGCCAAGGGCCTTCCGGCTCGCACTGCGTTCGCACCGGACAGTTGCCACCCCTTCGCTGAGACGGGCCATCGACTCTACACCGACACGATCCGCCGCTCCTTCGAGACGATGGAGGGCCTCGGCAAGCCGGGACCGCGTCCCCTGCCGGCGCCCTTCACGCCGGACAATCACGAAACCGCCAAGCTCATTCCGTTGACCGCCGCGATGCTGGGCAACGGGTGGCAGTCGCTCGACCTCAAGACCGATCCCATCGCGAAGAACTTCGCACGGCGACTGCCGGTCCTGTGGCGGGCGGATAGGCCGGGCGCAGCACTAACCTTCGCCTTTCACGGTCGCTCGGCGGCGATCTACGATCTGCTCGGCCCTGACGGCGGCGAACTGGAGATGCTCGTGGACGACCGGCCCGCCAAACCGGTCCGGCGGTTCGACGCCTACTGCACCTATCACCGCCTGGGCACGACGGCTCTCCTGTCGGAAACGCAACCGGGCGACCACACGGTGACAATCCGGCTGACTGACAAGTCCTTTGACAAGGCCGCGATCCTCAGCCACAATCAGAACAAGATCGACAACCCCGCCCGCTACGCGCCGCTGCGCTGGTACGCCGGGGCGTTGTTGATCGACGGCGAGTTGAAACAGACTCAGGCGACGGGTCAGCAAGCAACGACACCCAAACGACTCAGAAGGTCCGAGAGTTTCCTCGGCATCCACTTCGATTTCCACGCCGGTCCCGATTGCACCGAGATCGGCAAGAACACAACGCGTGAGATGATCGAGAACGTCATTGACCAGGTCCATCCGGACTACATCCAGATCGACTGCAAGGGGCATCCCGGGCTTTCTAGCTATCCGACCAAAGTCGGCAACCAGGCACCTGGCTTTGTGGGTGACCCCCTGCGGCTCTGGCGGCAGGTAACCGCCGAGCACGGCGTCGCCCTCTACATGCACTACTCCGGCGTGTGGGACTCCGAGGCCATTCGCCGCCATCCCGACTGGGGCGTCGTCAACGCGGACGGCAAGACGAATGGCAACGCCACTTCGTTCTTCGGTCCCTACGCGGACAAGCTGCTGATTCCGCAACTGCGCGAGCTGGCGGGCGACTATGGCGTGGACGGCGCCTGGGTGGATGGCGATTGTTGGGCCTCCGTCCCGGACTATGGCGAGGCGGCACTGAAAGCCTTCCGCCAAACCACGGGCCTCGAGGACGTGCCCCGCAAGCCGAGCGACCCGCACTGGTTCGAGTTCCTCCAGTTCAACCGCGAAGCCTTCCGCCAGTACTTGCGTCACAACATCGCGGAAGTGAAAAAGACGAACCCCGATTTTCAGTACTGCAGCAACTGGGCCTTCACCGACCACATGCCCGAGCCGGTCAGTGCGCCGGTGGATTTCCTCTCGGGCGACTACGCCCCGGACGACAGCGTCAACTCCGCCCGCCTGTCCGGGCGATACCTGACGCGCCAGGGCGTGCCCTGGGACCTGATGGCCTGGAGCTTCAGCCGCGGTAAGAGCAAAGACGGGCGAGACCAAAAAACGGTCGTCCAATTGCAGCGCGAGGCGGCCGTGGTTCTGGCGCTGGGAGGCGGCTTCCAAGCCTACTTCACGCAGAAGCGGGATGGATCGATCCGCGAGGAGCGGGTGCCCGTGATGGCCGAAGTGGCAAAGTTCTGCCGCGAGCGACAGCCGATCTGCCATCACGCGACGCAGGTGCCGCAGGTGGCGGTCCTGTTCTCCACCGCCGCCCACTACCGCAAGAGCAATGGCCTCTTCGCGCGGGACCTGGCCCGGATCAACGGCGCCCTGCAGGCCCTGCTGGAGGGCCAGCAGTCGGTCGAGATTCAGAGCGAACACCACCTCGCCGGCCGCTTGGCGGAGTATCCGCTAATCGTCGTGCCGGAATGGGAATACCTGGAGCCGAGCTTCAAGAACGACCTGCTCGCCTATGTAAAGGGAGGCGGCAATCTGCTGCTCATCGGACCCAAGACGGCGACCCTGTTCGAAAAGGAACTCGGCGTAACGCTGGAAGGCCAGCCAACGCCCGCGGGTGACTATCGCCTGGCCTACCAGGGCGGACTGGCTCCGATCACCGGACAGAAGCAGGTTGCGAAGCTGGGGCCGAACTCCAAGCCGTTTGGCGAGATCCAAGGGACCAGCCCAAACAGTCCATCGTCACCCGCCGCGTCCATCTGTGAGCTTGGCCGGGGCAAAATCGCGGCACTGTATTTCACCTTTGGCCAAGACTACGTCAACACGCGCAACGAGCTATCACGCCAATTCCTCAACGATCTGACGCGGGAGCTTTTCCCCAGGCCGATGGTGGAAGTGAAGGGCTCGCCCGAGGTGGACGTGGTGGTCAACCGCCTCGGTGGCCGACTCGCGGTAAATCTCGTCAACACCGCCGGTCCGCACCAGCGGGAGCCGATTCTGGACTCCATCCCGTCCGTGGGCCCGCTTGAAATCACGATCCGCACCCCCAAAGAGCCCACGCGAGTCACGTTGGAGCCCGGCGGCCAGTCACTCCCCTTCCAGTACCACGACGGCGAGGTACGCCTGACACTGCCTCGTCTGGAAATACATAGCATCATCGTCATTGATTGACGAAGGGAGGACAACCTGAGATGTGCACCTGGAGCCGAATCTGTGTGATCGCGGCGCTGACGTTGGTGAGCGCTCGCGTCTATGCGCAAAATGACATTCCGACCGACTGGATCGACCCGGACACGGGCCACCGCGTCGTCCGGCTGTCGCGCGAGAACAACAGTCGAAGTTCCTACTTCCACCAGAATGAATTCACCCCCGACGGCAAGAAGCTGGTCTTCACCGCACCGACAGGGCTGTATACGGTGGATCTGCAGACGCGCGCAATCGAACAGATTCGGGCGGGACGCACGGGCCTGCTCTGCGTGGGCCGCAAGACAGGGCTGGCCTACTACCTGTCCCGGGGCGAGCAAGGCGCAGCGCTCTGGACCGTCAATCCGACAACGAAGGAAGATAAGAAGGTCATCGACGTTCCCCGGGGCCTGTCGATCGCCAACATCAATTGCGACGAGACGCTGGCGGGCGGCACCTTCGACCTCAAGCGCCCGCAAGGATTTCCCGGATTCGGGCCAGGCCCCGCCGGCAATCGTGGCGAGGGCGTCTCGCCCTTGCGTTCCGCCGGCATCTTGCCGGCGAGAATGGAACAAGGGCAGGATGCCCTCGCCACGGCCGAGCGCGGCGGTTCGCGGGCCCGCCCGCGCGGTGAGCAGCGGCCGGGCTTCGGCACGTCCAACACCGACCGCGACATGCAACTGATTACCCTCGATCTCAAGACCGGCGCGGTCAGTAAGTTCAATGAGAGCCACGCCTGGCTGAACCACGTGCAATTCTCGCCGACCGATCCACACCAGATGCTCTTTTGCCACGAGGGCACCTGGGAGCTTATGGACCGGACCTGGATCATCCGCACCGACGGCACCGGCCTGACCAACGTCCACCCGCGTACGATGAACCGGGAAATCAACGGCCATGAGTTCTTCAGCCCGGACGGCAAGAGCATCCTGTACGACCTGCAGACGCCGCGCAGCCGGGTCTTCTGGGTGGCCCGCTACGACATTGAGACCGGCAAGCGTACGTGGTACAACCTCAAGCAAAACGAGTGGTCGGTGCACTTCAACATCTCGCCCGACCAGAAGCTCTTCTGCGGTGACGGCGGCGGGCCGAACAGCGTCGCGGCCCCGGACAACGGCCAGTGGATTTACCTCTTCCGCCCGCACATGGTTCCGCCGGTCCGGGGCGGCGCCAGCGACCCGGAGAAGCTGATCCAGAGTGGATACTTCGAGGCCGAGAAACTCGTCAACCTGGCCAAGCACAACTACTCGCTGGAGCCGAACTGCCAGTTCACCCCCGACGGCCAATGGATCGTCTTCCATGCCAACATGTTCGGCCCCTCGCACGTCTTCGCGGTCGAAGTGGCCAAGGCGAAGCCATAGATGCTCAACGCGCGGAGATAATGTCCTTCAGCAGCGTGAATTCGAGGTCATAGACGCGGCGGAGTTCCGCATCGGGCACAACGTCGCCAGTGACACCCATATGGGCGTCGGCAAAGCGCGAGGCGAAACCAACGACGGTAACGGACCCGCTGCCATGACGCACCGCAGCCGCTATCGGCGTGCCATCCAGTGAGATCACCGGCTCGCCACCGGCGACCCGATACGCGGCCTCGATCGGTATAGCAGGCTGGTTGCCCACGGCGGCGAGCGATCCGTTGAGCGCACGGCTTGCGTCCAGGCTCAGGCCAAAAGGATAGAGGAGACTGTTGGCGGTCGAGCCCGCGTTCTCGGGGGAATCCAGGACGAGCACCTTTCCGCCTGCTGCCACGTAGCGCACGACGGCCTCGCGAAACGCATCGGTCACCACGCGGTTGGGGTAGGCAAACACGACGAGGTCCCCGGTGAGCGCCTCCGGGCCGCTGCGACGTGAGGTGAAGTAGCCCAGACGCAGGATCCACCGCTCGAAAATCCCGAAGCCGTTCGCTTCTCCGGCGAGGAATCCGCTTTTCGACAGCGGCGTGTTGCAGAGGGTGCGGTCCATGACGACGTGAACGAACGATTGGGTGGCCTTGGGCAATGGCATGCCATGCTGGTGCACCGCCCGCGCCGCCACGGCCGCCGTCGTCCAGGCGAACATGCCAAGAGCTAACAGCAAAAGGAACAAGCGCGGATTGCGGCGTGAGGCAACGAGCCCACCGATACAGAGCGCGAGACCGCCCTGGATCAGCCACGGCCGCGAGTCCAGATGAATTCCGCGAAGCTGCGGCGAATTCCGGTGGTTCAGCCATTCGAGCATCCCGAGCATCAACTCCGCTTTGCCCGGCTCAAACGTGGAGAAGTTCGAAAAGACCGTCGAATCGGTGAAGGCAGCGACGCGGCCGGCGCCGCGACGCGTAGCCCAGAGCTGAGTGAAGGCCCCGTAGCGGCTGTAGACGTGGTCCTCGACCTGGGGATAGAAGTTGCTGACGTGGTAATCCGCCGGTAGATTTCGCAGGCCGGTGGATCGGATGACGGCCCGGCCGAGGCTCGCGCCAGGATCTAGGGAGCAGGAGACGGCGAAATCGAAGAAAGGCAGGCTCTGCACGATGGGATGCGCCACGACCGGCGGCCGCCATAGCTGCTCGAAGACCGCGTCGATGTCGAACAGGCAGTCGTACCGGAAGCGGAAGCCAAACCGCTGCGCGATATCGTTGAGGTGTGTGCCGGTGTCGAACACGTTCGTGTGCTCGCCGATCAACAGCAGGCCGCCTCCCCTTTTGACGAAACGTTCAATGGCAGCGATCTCCTCCGGATCGTAGCGCGACGTCGGGACCTTGACGATCAGAACATCACAGTCCTGAAGCACGGCATCGTCGATGCGCGTGCTGAGCCGTCCCATCCGGTAGAAACGCGAGCAGTAGTCATAGATGCAGGCGTAATTGTACCCGGATTTCTCGCCGTACCACTCCGTGTCAAAGGGCCGATCAGTTGGCTCCCAGGTCGAGTGGTACTCATCCATGAGAATACGACCGTCCTTGCGTCGGCCCGCCGGGTCCCACAGCAACCCGAAGCACAGCAAGAACACCCCCGTGAAGACCAGGGTCAAGGCCACGGCGCCGCGCCGCGTAGGGTGGGCCGTGCCCACCATTTCTGCCTTTGCCCCGGGTGAAGCCGACGATTCATCCAGACCCGACGCCACACACCGGATGGCCAGCAACACCGGAACCGACAACAGGGCCGAAAGAACCCATGGACTCCAGAACTGGTTCATCAACGACAGTGGCGCTTCATACTCCGTCCCGAGTGCCCGGTGCGTGAGGGTCGCCATCAGCAGAGCCGCACGGGCCGGCAGCCACAGGGCGACCACGAGCATCAAAACCATCGTGGCCCGTGCATTTCCGCGCCATACCCCTGGGCGAACGGGAACACTCGCCCTACTCCACAGCATGACGATTCCACCAATCAGAAAGCAGAGTGTCGGCAGGTCGGAGAAGAGTTCCCAGGTTGCCCCCAGGCAATGCACTGTGCGAACGGAGTACAGAGCCAGGTCGGACCCGTCCAAGGCCGCATCGATGCCGAGCAGCCGAGCCACGCCCAGAAGGGCCGACGCCAAGAAGTGAGGAAGCTCGTGGGATCGGGCCGTGAGGCTCTCATAGGCGACCACGACCAGTGATTGGGCCGCCAGAATGACGCCGGCTGCCAAGGCCGCCGAACCAATGGTTTTCGGCCATCGACGAGGGATGGGCGCCACCCACAGGGACAGGCCCACGAAAACCAACAGCGGCGCGGCCCGATACGGCCAGGGAGCCACCACAAGGACCGGAAGCAGCAACACCAGAGCAAAGATCGATTCGGCCTTGCCCGGCGCGGGCAGCCGGATTCGGGTAAGCAGGCCGGTCCCGGCGAGGATCAGAGCCGCCCACGTGGGCCAACTCCCACCGTGGAAGTAGCGCAAGCCAAACAACCACGAGGCGCTCAACAAGGCCAAACCTATCCAGGCTCGTCTCATGGCGTCCCCTCCTGGTTGGGCTCGCGGGCGGAGGCAGGCTTCTCCGCCGGCTTCTCGCCGCTCAGCGCCGGCGGCACCCACGCAGGCTCCTCCCGCAAGTGGGTGAGGAACCACCGCCAGAAATCGGCGTTCTCCCGCAGGCCCTCGAAGGGCTCGCCGTCTTCGCGCTCGAGATTGTCGTTCGTGGCAAAGCGTGTATCGCCGATCAGGACCGCCTTCCCGGCCCCGAGGCGACGCACGAGAATAACCGGCAGATTGTCCCGGCCATAGGCGATGATCTGGGTATCGGCGTCGGTGGCAATCACGGGCCAGGCCGCATGGAACCGAACGAAGACACGCTGGTCTTCCGAGCGAAGGTACGGGGACTTGAAATGCCCCATCGGCACGGTCTCTCGGGAGTCAAGCCGCTCGGTGCCGACCTCGAAGCCGAAATCGGACAGCAGCGGGCGGCTGGGCCCGGCCTCGTCGCATCCCACGGTCGTGAGGAAGATGCCGCCGCGATTGACGTAGTCGCGAAGCACGGCACGTTCGGACCGGGAAAAGGCCCGATGCGGCGCGAGGGAGATGAGTAGGCCCGCTCGCTGAAGTCGCTCAGCGCTGAACTCGGGGAGAGAGAGCGTCAGGTAACCATTTCGCATGAGGGTCAGCACCAGTCCGCCGATGCTGTCCCCGCGCCAGGATTCCCCGCCCGCTGCTTCCAGATGCGAGGTGTCGATGTACGCCAAGTTGTTGGGCGTCTGAAGCCGGCCATCCGGGAGAGACTTCCACGCGTGGCCCGTCACCGCCGACGTGAAGCTCAGCGATCCGGCTAAGCCGAGCACGAACAGGACTACCGTCCGCCCGCTCGGCCGTCGAAGCAACAGGCCGAGGATCATGGCGCCGAGCAGCAGGCCAAGGACTTGCCGCCACACGGCATGGGCGCGAACGGAGCCGGCCGCCAGGTAAGCAAACAGACGCGAGGTGAAGACATGGGAGCTGACGTTGATGCCATTCGTCAACGAGGAGGTATCGCCGAACGCGACGATCTTTCCCTTGCCGAACGGCTGCTCCGCCGCCAGCAGGAGATCGCCGAGCTTCTCGCCGGGATCGTACCGCTCATTGCCGATCATGGCGCGGCCGCTACCCTCGTCTCCCCAGTCCGACCAGCCCCACCGGCCGACCACCACCGGACGGGCCCGCCAGCCGGTCCGTAGCGAGGCGCCGATGACGATGCCCAACTGATTGCGGTCGTCGGGAATGCCGGCGGTCATCGGGTGAAGTATCGTCTCGTAAGATTGCAGCCAACCGCCGATGGCGAACGTCGCGCAGTCGAATTCCACCTGCATGTCCGTGGGCTGCAGCACTTCGTTGAACCGGCTGCTGCCGTCCCGATCACGGGTGGTGTGCTCGCCCAGGACGAGCAGGGAGCCGCCCCGGCGTGTGAAGCTCCAGATGCGGTCAAGCTGCCCCTCGGCCCAGGGCTGATCCGGGAAGATCAGGACCAGGGCGGCGGCATCCCGCAAGTCCTCCTCGGACAGGTCCGCCGAGATGACACTTCGCGCTCCCAGGCTCTCGAGGAAGACAGGGAGCATGCCGTACATGCCGCTGCCCAGGCGCCCGTAACTGTCATGCGTGGGTTTGAGCCAGTTGAGAAAGCCCTTTTCGTAGAAGACGATCTTCTTGCCCCGCAGATCCGGCGATGCGGGATAGAGCGAGGTCACGACGGGCAAGAGTATGGCGACCAATAGAATTGCGGATTGCGGATTGTAGATTGCGGATTTGACTCGTGACGTTATCGCGCTGTCTCGCGGCGTCCAGGCCGACCAGCGGAACAGAGCTGCGGCGATCAGCGCTTGGATCACACCGGCGAGCGCCGGCACATTCCAGGGCACGGCCTTGTGGAAGAGCCCTGCCCACGACCAACTCGCCTGCGTGACCGCAGGTCGTGGGACCACGGCAAGCAAGTCCGGCACATAGGATAGGGCGACGAGATAGACCCCATGGCCCGCGAGAATCCCCACGAATCCACAAATCGCCCGCCTCGCCCAGGGCCGGCCAGCCAGCACGATCCAGGCAACCCACAAGGCCGACATCACGACCAGGTAGTCGAGGCCGGCAAAGGTGGCACCGACATTCAACCGTCGGGACGAGAATAGACCGCCCACGCGGCCCATTCCTTGTCCGAGAGAGTCCGCCGCCATCCACACCAGCGGGATCGTCGTGTACGCCATCCGGTACAGGGCCAAAGCCGCCACCCCTACCGATGCCGAGAGCAGGACAGACCGGTCTCGACTGGAGAGAAGGAGTGCCATAGACGCAAGCGCGAGAGCCACGCCCAAGATGTTCACGACCGGCAGGGAAGAAGCGATCATGAGCACGGCCGTGACTACCGCCGCCATAGCGAGCAGGAGCGATTTTGGCCGTTTGGATGGGAAAGGCAGTACGAGAACGGCCGCCGCCAAGAGTCCCAGAGTCAGTGCTCGTGCCAGGGGATGCGCGAGCAGACCTACGGAGCCTGCTGCTGTCCAAGCCGCGGCCAAACCGGCTGTGGCAGCAACCACGACGCGCACATCACTCCCGGCGGCTCGCAAGGTCTCCGCCTGCGGACGATCATCATTGGCGCGTACGTCGGAAAACACGCCGTGATTATCGTCGAGACGAATACTCTATGCAAACCGATTTACCGCTGCGCCACCACCACCGAGGGGCAGATCACATCCAGCGCCGGGCAGGGCACAGAGGTTGCCGCGGCCGCAGGTGCCGGCGCACGGAGACAAATCGGCGGACACCTGGTCGCTGACGGGGGGCACTGAGTCACCGACAACGGGCACTTCGTCTGCGACGTCGGACACGAGGTCGATACGATGGGGCACTGGGTCGAGACCGCCGGACATTGCGTCTGAAGCATGAGACACTGGCTTATGGTCATCGGACATTTCGTCGTGGAGAGCGGACATTGGGTGAACGCGGCCGGGCACCTGGTCTTCGCCTCCGGGCAACGCGTATCCGCCGACGGGCATTTCGTATCGACCGCCGGGCACTGGGTGTCTACGACCTGGCATTGGGTCGCGGTGGGAGGACATTTCGTCAAGGACTCCGGGCAGCGGGTCGTGTAAGCCGGGCATTTCGTCGACACCGAGGGGCAACGCGTATCCGCCGGCGGGCATTTCGTATCGACCGCCGGGCACTGGGTGTCCACGACCTGGCATTGGGTCGCGGTGGGA
>Ga0315280_10000164_pt1 | contig 124863 bp, 112 predicted proteins | sample YL17G06_40_MG_FD_203697 | JGI IMG/M metagenome (GOLD analysis project Ga0315280, IMG submission 203697) | Sediment microbial communities from Yellowstone Lake, YNP, Wyoming, USA - YL17G06_40 | ecosystem: Environmental > Aquatic > Freshwater > Lake > Sediment | place: USA: Wyoming | collected... | reverse complement strand
GGCGACCCATCCTTGGAAGGTTTATCATGGCCCGGCCGAGATCGGGGTGACCGGGAGACCCTAGGCGATGACAAAAGCGGAAAGATTCACGTTGCCCAGGACCGGAAAGATTCATGTTGCCTTGACACCCCCTCGAATTCCTTTGACTTTTGCCGGGGCCTTGATATATCCTACGCCTCGGGGAAACCCAGCAGAGGCGCTAAGCGCCCCCCCGTCGGCGACACTCCGCGGGCCCTTTTGAGGGAGGCTGAATATGGGAGACAAGGGGATCGAAAGGCGGTTGTGCCAGCGTTTCAAAATCCCCGGAGCGACCATCTCCTACCGGAAGGAAAAGCTCCTGTCGACCCAGGTCGCTTTCGACGAGGAGTTCTGTCCCGTCCTCGACCTCAGCCGCGGCGGTGTCCGCTTCCTGACGCAGAAACCCCTGAAATTCAAGTCCAAGGTCGTCCTTCAAGTCAGCATTCCCGGTGAGCGGGTCCCGTTGAACCTCAAAGGGCGAGTCCGGTGGTCGTCCTTCAACCCGGGCAAGAGCTATAAATACCAGGCCGGCGTCCAGTTCAATCCCTACGGCGAAGAGAAGAACCAGAATTATCCGGGCGCCCTGGTGAAGATCATCGCCCTCGAGCAGAAGTTCATCGAACCGACGAACGGGGACTCGACCGACAAGGGCAGCGAGTTCAGTATCTAGCGGGACGCGGCCGCGCGGGCCGGCTTCTCGCCTTCCACGACCACCTGCGAGTAATCGGCCGCCTGCGCCAGCATCCGGGCGATCGCCTGCAGCAGCCCCAGGCGGTTCTGCCGCAGCTTCTTTTCTTCCGCCATGACGAGGACACGCTCGAAGAACGTGTTGAGGACCGGCTGGAGCTTGAAGATGATGCCCTGGGCGCGGACGAAGTCCCCGCGGGCGATCATCGGCGCCGCGTTGTGCTCGATGATCGAAAACGCGGAATAGAGGTCACGCTCCTCCTTCTCGACGAAGAGGTCCGGGCTGACCTTCGCCTTCGGCTGGTCCCGGAGGATGTTGTTGATCCTCTTGACCATGAGGATGAAGGGCTCGAACTGGGGGCTGGCCTTGAGCGAGTCCAGCGCCTGGACCCTGAGCAGGACGTCGAGGATCTGCTCGACCCCGGGCCCGAGCGCGGCGCTGACCAGGTCGTAGCGGAATCCCTGCCTCTCAAGGATGAAGCGCAGCCGGCCGATGAAGAAGTCGAGGACGGCGCGCTTGACGTCCTCCCGCTTTTGGGTCAGGCGGTCGCCGTAGGCGGCGAGGACCCTGTCGACGAGACGGGGGAAGGAGAAGCGGAGTTTCCGGTCCAGGATGATCTTGCAGACGCCGTGGGCGTTGCGGCGCAGGCCGAACGGGTCGCTCGAACCGCTGACCTCGATCCCGACACCGAGGACGCCGACCGTTGAATCCAGCTTGTCGGCGAGCGAGAGGACGGCCCCCCCCAGAGATGAAGGCGATTCGTCCTCCAGACTCGCCGGTTGATAGTGCTCGTAGATCGCCCGGGCGACGGCGGCGGGATAGCCTTCTTCCCGCGCGTAGAGCCCTCCCATCCGGCCCTGCAGGCTGGGGAATTCCTTGACCATCTCCGTCAGCAGGTCGGCCTTCGCGAGGCCGGCGGCCTCGACGGCGCCGTCCTTGACGTCGGCCGCCTCGAGCTTGCCGCAGAGATAGGACACGATCTTCTTCAGCCGCTGGGCCTTGTCGTCGTAGCTCCCGAGCTTCTCCTGGAAAACGACGTTCTCGAGGCCCGCGGCCCGCTCGGCCAGGGGGACCTTGCGGTCCTGCTCCCAGAAGAACCGGGCGTCCTCCAGCCGGGCGCGGAGGACCCGTTCGTTGCCGGTCCGGATGAAGCCCCGCACGTCCTCGCGCGCATCGGCCACACCCAGGAAGCGCGCGATCTGCTTCCTGTCGCGGACGACGGAAAAGAACTTCTGGTGCTTCCTCATGGCCGTTGAGAGGACCTCGATCGGCAGGCCCAGGAAGCTTTCGGTGAAGGCGCCCAGCACGACGAGCGGGTGTTCGACGTTGAAGACCAGCTCCTCGAGGAGCTCGGGATCCGGCAGGACCTCGGCCTTGAGGTCGGCCAGCCGGGACTCGATCTGGCCCAGGATGAGCGCCTTCCGCTCCTCGGGCTCCACGATGACGCCGTTGGCGGCCAGCTGCTCCTTGTATTGGGCAAACCCGGACACCTCGATCCGCACGGGGGATATGATCCGGTGGCCGACGGTGGCCCCCCCGGCTTTGAGGTCCGCGAACGTGACGTCCAGGACCCTGCCGTCGACGAGGCAGAGCAGCCCGTGGACGGGACGGGAGAAGCGGAACGGGCTCGTCCCCCAGCGCATCGCCTTGGGGAACGTGAGCGAGCCGAGGATGCGGGGCACGGCCTCCGAGAGGATGGCGGCCGTCGGTGTCCCGAGCGACGTCTTTTTGAAGCCCAGGTATTCGCCCTTCGGGGTCGTCACGACCTCGAGGGTGCTCTCAGCGATCCCGTGGGACCGGGCGAACCCCTTGGCCGCGGCCGTGAATACCCCGTCGGCGCCCACGCCGACGGCCTTGGGCGGCCCTGTCACGACGGTCTCCCTGTCTTCCTGCCCGGCCGCGAAGTCTCCGCTGACGACGAGCCGCCGGGGCGTCCCGAGACACCGGATCATCCGGACCCCGACCCGGGCCGATCCGAGCTCCTGGCGGAACTTGGCCTCGAGCTGCTCCAGGGCCGAGCGGACGTGGGAAGCGGGGAGCTCTTCGGTCAGGAGTTCGAGGAGGAATTCCATCAGTCCGCCCCCTCCGGCGCCGTGAACTTCCGCGCGATCTCGGTGACCAGGACCCGGATCGAGGAGATCATCTTCACCCGTTCTGTGACGCTGATCGCCCCCCGCGCGTCAAGAAGGTTGAAATTGTGGGAACACTTCAGGCACATGTCGTAGGCTGGCAGGAGCAGGCCCTTCGCCGTGAGCCTCGCCGCCTCCTTTTCCGAGGCCTGGAAGGCGCGGCGGAGCGTCCCGACGTCCGCGGCGTTGAAGTTGTACTCGGAGAACTCGCGCTCCTCGCGGAGGCGGAGGTCGCGGTAGCTGACGTCGGCCGACCAGTCGAGGTCGTAGATGTCGTCTTTCTGCTCGAGGAACATCTCCAGGCGCTCGAGCCCGTAGGTGATCTCGATGGGCACCGGCGAGAGGTCGATCCCGCCGCACTGCTGGAAGTAGGTGAATTGGGTGATCTCCAGCCCATCGAGCAGGACCTGCCAGCCGACGCCCCAAGCTCCGATTGTCGGCGATTCCCAGTTGTCCTCGTCGAACCGGAGGTCGTGGTCGGCGAGGGAGATGCCGAGCGAGGCCAGGCTGCGGACGTAAACATCCTGGATATCGCCCGGGGAGGGCTTCATGATGACCTGGTACTGAAAGTGTTTCTGGACCCGGTTGGGGTTTTTGCCGTACCGGCCGTCCGTCGGCCGGCGTGACGGCTGGACATAGCCGACCTTCCAGGGCCGCCGGTCCAAGACCCGGAAGAACGTGTCCGGCGTCATGGTGCCGGCGCCGACCTCGAGGTCATAGGTCTGGGCGATGTAGCAGCCCTGGCCGGCCCAGAACTTGTGGAGGTCGAGAATGAGGCCCTGAACGGACATCTAGCCCTTCTTTTCCCAGCGGAGGACAGGCGTCTTGGCTGCGGCGACCTCGTCCAGCCTGCGGACATAAGTGACGTGCGGCGCGGACTTCAGGAGGTCCGGGTTCTCCCTTGCCTCCCGGGCGATCGTCTTCATGGCGTCGATGAACAGGTCCAGGTCGCGCTTGCTCTCGGTCTCCGTCGGCTCGATCATCAGCGCGCCGTGGACGATGAGCGGGAAGGACATCGTCGGCGGGTGAAGGCCATAATCGATGAGCCGCTTGGCGATGTCCAGGTTGGTGACGCCGAACTCCTTCTGGAACTTGTCGGAGAAGACACACTCGTGCATGGACGAGGCCGTGTACTTCAGGTGATAGTCCTGCTCCAGGCTCTTCCGGATGTAGTTGGCGTTGAGCACGGCGTATTCTGCGATATCGCGGATCCCCCTCGGACCCAGGCTCAGGATATAACAGAGCGCCCGTACGATGACCGCGAAATTCCCGTTGAAGCTCCGGACGCGGCCGATGGATTTCGGCCGGTCGAAGATGAGCGAATAGCGTCCGCCCTTCTCCCCGATGACGGGGACGGGCAGGAAGGCCTCGAGCTCCCTTTTCACGCCCACGGGGCCGGAGCCGGGCCCGCCACCGCCGTGGGGGGTCGAAAAGGTCTTGTGGAGATTGATGTGCATGACGTCGACGCCCATGTCCCCCGGCCGGACGATCCCGGTCAGGGCGTTCATGTTGGCCCCGTCCATGTAGACGAGGCCGCCCCGGGCGTGGACGATCGCGGCGGCCCGGCGGATGTCGCTCTCAAAGACGCCGAGCGTGTTCGGGTTCGTGACCATGAGCGCCGCCACGTCCCCCGTCATTTCCCGCTCGAGGCTGGCGACGTCGATCATCCCGTCCTCGTTCGACTTGATCTCCTTGACCGTGTAGCCGCAGATGTGGGCCGAAGAGGGGTTCGTGCCGTGGGCCGAGTCCGGGATGAGGACGTACTTGCGGGGGTCGCCCCGGTCCTCGAGGGCGGCGCGGATGATCATCATTCCGGTGAGCTCGCCGTGGGCCCCGGCCGCGGGCTGAAGCGTGAACGCGTCCATGCCGGCGATTTCCGAGAGAAAACCCTCCAGCCGCTTGAGGAGTTCGAGATTGCCCTGGACGAGCTCGTCGGGTGCCTCGGGGTGGGAGGCGGCGAATTCCGGCAGCGCGGCCAGCCTCTCGTTGACCTTGGGATTGTATTTCATCGTGCATGACCCGAGGGGATAGGGCCCCAGGTCGATGCAATAGTTCTTCTGGGACAGCCGCGTGAAATGGCGGGTGACCTCCGGCTCCGAGACCTCGGGAAAGCCGTCGATGTCCTGGCGCAGAGGCACAGCCGTGAGGACGCCCTTCGTTTCCGGGACGTCAAGGGGCGGCAGGTGGGAGGCCTGCTTGCCCGGCGCACTGAGCTCGAAAATGAGGGGTTCGCGGATCTCCTTGATCATGACACGGCCTCCTGGAGAGCCCGGCCGAGCAGGTCGATGTCGTCCTTACGCTTGAGCTCCGTGACGCAGACGAGGGCCGAGTTCCGGAGCTCGGGGAAGGCACCTTCGAGGGCGAGCCCCCCGAGGATGCCCTTCTCCCTCAGCGCCGCGTCGACCCGGGCCCAGGGCTTGGGGAATTCGAGGACGAACTCGTTCCAGTGCGGCCCGCCGAACTTGCGGCGGACACCCGGGACAGCCGTCAGCACCTCCATGGCGTAAGCGGCCTTCTGGGCGTTCTGCCAGGCCATGTCCCTGAGGCCCCTACGCCCCAGGCTTTCGAGGAAGATCGTGGCCCGCAGGGCGCAGAGAGCCTGGTTCGTGCAGATGTTCGAGGTGGCCTTCTCACGGCGGATGTGCTGCTCGCGCGTGGCGAGCGTCAAGACGAAACCCCGCCGGCCCTCGACGTCGGTCGTCTGCCCCGCGATCCGGCCGGGCAGCTGACGGACGTACTCCTTCCGGCAGGCCATGAAGCCGAGATAAGGGCCGCCGAAGCTCAGGGGCAGACCGAAGGATTGCATCTCGCCCGTGACGATGTCGGCCCCGAGCGTCCCGGGCGCTTCGAGGAGCCCCAGGGAGAGGGCCTCGGCCACGACCGCTACCGAGAGGGCCTTCCGGCCGTGGGCCGCCTCGGAGAGGGCCTTGAGGTCCTCGATGACGCCGAAGAAGTTGGGCGATTGGCAAATGACGCCGCAGACCGTGTCGTCCATGAGGCCGGCCAAGGCCGAGGCGTCGACCCGGCCGTCGTTGCCGTAGGGGATTTCAACGGCCTGGACGCCCAGGTTCCTGATGTAGGTCCGGATGACCTCACGGTACTGCGGATGGAGCGTCCGGGCGACCAGGACCTTCGGCCGCCCCGTCAGGCGGTGGGCCATGAGGACGGCCTCGGCCGCGCCCGTCGCGCCCTCGTAGAGCGAGGCGTTGGCGATATCGAGCCCGGTGAGCTGGCAGACGAGGGTCTGGAACTCAAAGATGACCTGGAGCGTACCCTGGCTGACCTCGGCCTGGTAGGGCGTGTACGGGCTGACGAACTCGCCCCTCGAGCTCAAGGAGTCGACGACTGTCGGGATGAAGTGGTCGTAGGCGCCGCCGCCAAGGAAGGACAAGAACCGCGGATAAGCATTCCGCTTGCCGATTGCCTCGAGCTCGCGGACGAGCTCCAGCTCGGCCGCGGGCCCCGGCAGCGCCAGGTCGCGACCGAGGCGGACGTCCTCGGGGATACAGCCGAAAAGCTCGTCGGTCGAACCGATGCCGACCGCGGCCAGCATCTCCTTCCTGTCTTTGTCACTGAGAGAGAGATAGCTCATGGACTCGGCCCCTTCCTGTGACCGGAGCGGAGGGTCAGGCTTCGAGACCCTCCAAGAACTTCTCGTATTCGGAGGCCTTCATCAGGCCGCCGAGCTCTTTCTTGTCCTTGATCTTCAGGCGGACGATCCAGCCTTTGCCGTGCGGGTCCTTGTTGAGCAGGTCGGCCGTCTGAGCGAGGGCCTCGTTGACCGCCGCGACCCTTCCGGAGACCGGGGCGTAGACGTCGGACACCGACTTGACGGATTCGACGACGCCGACCGGCTGGTGAACCTCGAGCTCCTTGCCAACCTCGGGTAGTTCGACGAAAATGATGTCGCCGAGCTGGTGCTGGGCGAAGTCCGTGATGCCGACCAGGGCCTCATCGCCCTCGACTTTGATCCACTCGTGCTCTTTGGTGTAGAAGAATTCGTTCGGATACATCGCAACCTCCTCCTTCATCTCGGGCGGCGGGTCCGCAGCCCGCGTGCGCTCGTGGTTTATTTCTTGTCGGCCCTCTTGTAGAAGGGCGTGAGGACGACCATCGCCCGGAAGGTCTTGTCCCGGATGCCGACCTCGAACTCCGTGCCGGGGGCGGTGGCCCCGATCGGCAGGTAAACGAGGCCAATGGCCTTCTTGAGAAGCGGCGAGAATGTCCCAGACGAGACCTCGGAGACCTTCTGCCCGTTAACGAAGGCCGGGTAATGGGGCCGGGCGATGCCCCGGTCGATCATCTCGAACCCGGCGAGCTTTCTCCGCAGGCCCTCGGCCAGCTGTTTCTCGATGACGGGCTTCCCCAGGAAATCTCCCTTCTGGAGCTTGACGATCCACTTCAGGTCGGCTTCGAGGACGGTCGTCTTGTCGGAAATGTCATTGCCGTAGAGCATCAGCTTGGCCTCGAGCCGGAGCGTGTCGCGTGCGCCGAGCCCGATCGGCAGGAGGCCGAGCGGGCTCCCCTTCTCGATGATAGACGTCCAGACGGAGCCGGGATTCGGGTCGGTCGTGTAGACCTCGAAGCCGTCCTCGCCGGTGTAGCCGGTGCGGGAGATGAGGCAGTCGATGCCCGCCACCTTGCCCCTCGCCCACCAGAACGACTTCATCCCGGCCAGGTCGACGTCGGTGAGCGGCTGGAGAATTCTTTCCGCGAGCGGCCCCTGGAGCGCGACCTGGGAATAGGCGTCGCTCAGGTTCTCGACCTTGACGTCGAAACCCTTGGTGTGGCCGGCGATCCATGCGTAATCCTTGCCGACATTGGCCGCGTTGACGACGAGGAGGTAGGTCCCCGGCTTTTCGATGCAGTAGACGAGCATGTCGTCGACGAAGGTCGATTCCGGGGTCATGAGGGCGGTGTACTGGACCTGACCGGAAGCGAGCCGCGCGACGTCGTTGGGCGTCAGCCACTGGACATAGGCCAGGGCGTCCTTACCGCTGACGAGGACCTCGCCCATGTGGCTGACGTCGAAGAGCCCGGCCTTGGTCCGGACGGCCATGTGCTCTTCGATGATGCCCTTGTACTCGATGGGCATCTCCCAGCCGACGAATTCGACCATCTTGGCGCCGAGCTTTTTGTGCAGTTCGTTGAAGCGGGTCCTCTTCATGGGGCCGTCCTTTCTCGGAAAGAAACTTCAAATTATCATATTCGGGCGCGGCGTTCAAGTGTCGCGCTTGCCGCGGTCGCGGATTTTGCTATAATAGGGCCCTGTTATGAGCGAATTCAAAAGTCGCTTGAAAGAAACGATTTACGCGAGACTAGCGGCTGTCTATCCCGTCGCCCCCGACGATATCGAGCTCACCCCGACACCCGACTTGAGCATGGGCGACCTGGCCCTCGCCTTTCCCCTGCAACTTGCGAAGAAGCTCAAGACGCCTCCGCGGGCTGTCGCGGCGGAGGCCGCGGCCCTCCTCGCGGACCTGGACGGAGTCCGGAAGGCCGAGGTCGCCGGGGCCGGCTTCATCAACCTCTTCCTCGACCGCTCGGCGTACTTCGCCCGCCTTATCGAAAGCCTCGGCCGGCCGGGGCTCCGGCCCGAGGAAAAGAAGATCATCATCGAGCATACCAACATCAACCCCAACAAGGCGGCCCATATCGGACACCTCCGGAACGCCTGCCTCGGCGACACGCTCGCCCGCGCGCTGCGCTTCAAGGGCGAGACGGTCGAGGTCCAGAACTATATCGACGATACGGGCGTCCAGGTCGTCGACGTCGTCTTCGCCTTCATGGAGATCGAGGGCAAGGCCCTGGCCGACGTGGAGGCGTTCCCCGGGAAATTCGACTACTACTGCTGGGACCTCTACGCCCGGGTCGCCGGCTACCTGGCCGGGCATCCCGAGTCGGAAAAGCGTAAAGCCGAGGTCCTGAAGAAGATCGAGCGCGGCGAGGACCCGGAGTACGCGTTGTCCCGGCACATCTCCCGCCGCATCGTCCGGGCCCATCTGGCGACCATGGCCCGGCTGGGCATCACCTACGACGTCCTCCCCTGCGAGAGCACGATCCTCCATCTCAAGTTCTGGGAAAAGGCCTTCACCCTCCTCAAGGAGCGCCAGGCTATCCAGTACGTCACCGAAGGCGAGAACAAGGACTGCTGGGTCATGCGCCTCGAGGACGAGGCTGACCGGGAAAAGATCATCGTCCGCTCCGACGGCACGGTCACCTACGTCGGGAAGGACATCGCTTATCAGCTCTGGAAATTCGGGCTCCTGGGCCTGGACTTCTACTACGAGCCCTTCGCCGAGGAGGGCGGCCGGACCCTCTGGATCTCGACGGACACGCCGCGGCCGGCGGGGCCGTCATTCGGCAAGGCGAGCAAGGTCTACAACGTCATCGATACGCGCCAGTCTTACCTCCAGAAGGTCGTCGTTCAGGGATTGCGGTCCCTCAAGTTCGTCGAGCAGGCCGCCAAATCCGTCCACTTCTCCTACGAAATGGTCGCCCTGTCGCCCAAGAGCCTCAAGGAGCTCGGCTACACCGCCACCGAGGAGGAAAAGGAGCGGTCGTTCCTCGAGGTTTCAGGCCGCAAGGGCTTGGGCGTCAAGGCCGACGACCTCCTCGACCGGCTCGAGGAGAAAGCCTGGTCCGAGATCCAAAAGCGGAACCCCGGCCTGTCCGCCGACGAGAAAACGCGCATTTCCCGGGAGATCGCCGCCGGCGCCCTCCGCTATTTCATGCTCAAGTACGCCCGGAACTCGCTCATCGTCTTCGACTTCGAGGAGGCGCTGAGCTTCGAGGGCGAGACCGGGCCCTATCTGCAGTACACGGCCGTGCGGCTGAACAGCATCTTCCGCAAGCTCCGCGAGAGGGAGGGCACAACCGAGGAGGACATCCTCCGCTCGGTCGCGGGCGGCGCTCTCGATCTAGCCGGCCTCCCGGACAAGGAACAGGCGGATTTCTGGGACCTCGTCCTGTTCGGCTCCGGCCTCGAGGAGGAAGTCCTGCGCTCGGTCAAGTCGCTTGAGTTCTCCCACCTGGCCAAGTTCGCCTTCCTCCTCTGCCAGAAGTTCAACGCCTATTACCACCGGTATCCGATCCTCGCCGAAGAGAACAAGAATGTCAGGGCCGTGCGGCTTCTGACCATCCGGTACATCAAGGAGCAGCTCAAGAGCGCCCTGGCACTCATGGGCATTCCCCTGCCCGAGCGTATGTGACGCAACCCTCGGCGCGGACCGCGAGTTCATCAACAACAAACGGAGGTTTTTATGATCGAAGTCCAAGACCTCACCAAGAAATACGGGGACCTGACGGCCGTCCGGAACCTGAGCTTCAAGGTCGAGACGGGCAAGATCTGGGGGCTCCTGGGCCCGAACGCGGCCGGCAAGACGACGACCATGCGGATCCTGACCGGCTACCTGCCGGCGACGGAGGGCAAGGCCTCCGTGGCGGGATTCGACGTCTTCGAGCAGCCCAACGAGGTCAAGAAGGCGATCGGCTACCTGCCGGAGGTCGTCCCCCTGTACCCCGAAATGACCGTGGCGGGATATCTCGGCTTCGTGGCGGCGATCAAGCAGGTCCCCGCCGCAAAGCGGAAGGGGGCTGTGGCCAAGGTCCTGAGATCGGCCACCCTCGAGGACGTGAAGGGGCGGCTCATCAAGAACATCTCCCGCGGCTATAAGCAGCGCGTCGGCATCGCCCAGGCCATGATCCATGACCCGCAGGTCCTCATCCTGGACGAGCCGACGATCGGCCTGGACCCCGCTCAGATCAAGGAGATCCGGGAGCTGATCAAGAGCCTGCGCAGCGAGCATACGGTCTTGCTCTCGACCCATATCCTGGCCGAGGTGACCCAAGTCTGCGATGGGGTCGTCATCATCAACGACGGCCGGCTGATGGCCTCGGGCTCCCTGGAGGAGCTGACGGCCTCGTTCCGCCGGAAGGAGGGGGTCATGGTCAAGGTCCGCCGGGGCGGCGAGGAGGCCGCGGAGGCGGCCCGACGCATCCCCGGGGTCGGGAACGTCTCGGTCGAGGGGAACGAGGTCCGGATCGAGTGGAGCGCCGGCCGCGACCTCCGGGACGAGGTCGCCCGCCTGGCCGTCGAGCGCGGCCTCGGCCTCCTCGAAATGAGGCCTGTGGCCATGAATATCGAGGACCTCTACCTCCAGGTCGTTTCAGGAGGGATCGAACAATGAAGAACATCTGGTCCATCACGAAAAAAGAACTCGGCTCCTATTTCACGTCGCCCATAGCCTACGTCGTCATCTTCGGCTTCCAGCTGCTCTTCGGGTTCTTCTTCTATAACCTCGTCTGGTGGTTCAACGCACAGGCCATGCAGATGGCCCAAAATCCTTATTATTATCAGCAGGCCAACATCAACCAGATGGTCTACGCGCCCCTCTTCCACAACATGAGCATCATCCTCATCCTGGTCGTGCCCCTGCTCACCATGCGGGTCCTGGCCGAGGAGAAGAAGATCGGGACCGAGGAACTGCTGTTCACGTCGCCCGTCTCCGTCACCCAGATCATCCTTGGCAAGTACCTGGCATCGATCATCGTCCTGGCCGCGATGCTCGGCCTCACGGCCATGCTCTCGGTCGTCGCCTTCGCCTATGGGAACCCTGAGTTCGCCCCCTGGCTCATCGGCTACATCGGCCTGTTCCTGATGGGGGCGACGTTCATCGCCATCGGGTTCTTCTTCTCCTCCATGACGGACAACCAGATCGTCGCTGCTTTCCTGACGTTCTCCGCCCTGCTTCTCCTGCTCGTGTTGAACTGGGTGACGGCCTCCGGCAGCGGCACGTGGCAATCTGTCCTGGGTTATCTTTCCTTCTCTCAGCACTTCGAGGACATGACCCGCGGCATCCTGGACACGAAGGACGTCGTTTACTACGCCAGCCTGTCGTTCTACGGTCTCTTCCTGACCCATTCCGTGATCCAGTCCCGGCGGTGGAGGTGAGCCATGGAAGGTCTCAAGAAAAGCCTGAATTACCTCGCGATGGGCCTGATCCTGGCGGCCCTCGCCGTATGGATCATCTGGCCCCAGAGAGCGGCCGTGGCCCTCGCCGCCGGCCTCCTCGGCGTCCTGGCCCTCATCGCCTATCTCGTCCTGAACATGTCGTCCCTCAAGCGGGGCTTCCGGAGGCGGTCGTTCATCTACGGGGGGAACACGATCCTCATCGCCGTCCTTGTCCTGGCCATCCTCGGGCTGGCCAACTACTTCTTGTCCAAGCACGACTTCCGGGCGGACTTCACCGCGGCCAAGCTGCACAGCCTCTCCGACCAGTCGGTAACCGTCCTCAAGAACCTCAAAGCCGACGTCTCCGTCAAGGGCTTCTTCCGGGACGGCAACTACGGCCGGGGGGCCATGGAGAACCTCCTCAAGATCTATGCCTACCACTCGCCGCGGGTCAAATACGAATTCATCGACCCCGACAAGAACCCGGGCCTGGTCAAGCGGTATGACGTCACGCAGGACGGGACCACGATTTTCGAGGCCGGCGGCAAGGAGAGCCGGATCACTGCCTCGGGCGAGGAGGACGTCACGAACGCCCTCATCAAGGTCACGCGCGCCCAGAAAAAGGTCATCTATTTCCTCGAAGGCCACGGCGAAGCCACATTGGCCGAGACCGAGGACAACGGCTACGCCACGGCCAAGACGGAACTCGAGAAGCTGGGCTATGAGGTCAAGAAGCAGACGCTAGCCCTGGCGGCCGGATTCCCCAAGGACTGCGCCCTGCTCATCGTCCCCGGCCCCCAGAAGGACCTCCTGCCGAACGAACTCGAGACGCTCAAGGGCTACATCCAGGGCGGCGGCCGGGTCTTCTTCATGGTCGACCCCGAGACCCAGATCCCCGGGCTGGCGAAGTTCCTGGCCCAATACGGCTTCAAGCTCGACGACGACCTTATCGTCGACACGGTCTCGCGGCTCCTCGGCGGCGATTACTTCATGCCCGTGGTCAGCGAGTACGAGGACCACGCCATCACCCACAAGTTCAACTACGCCACGTTCTACCCCTACGCGCGGTCGGTCGAGGTCGGCGACACCAAGCCAGAAGGCGAGACGGTCACGGCCCTGGCCAAGACGAGCCCGAATTCCTGGGCCGAGCGGGAGCTCAACAAAAAAGAGGTCAAGTTCACCAAGGGCAAGGACCGGCAGGGCCCGGTCACACTGGCCGCCGTGGCCACGCTGAAGGTCCGGACGGAAGCGCCCGTCGCGCCCGCGGGCAAGCCCGCGGAGAAGGCCGAAGAGAAGAAAGCGGAGGAGAAAGAGGCCCGGATGGCCGTTGTCGGGGATTCCGACTGGGTCAAGAACCGCTACTACAACCTCTCCGGGAACGGCAATCTCTTTCTCAACATCGCTAACTGGCTGACGGAGGAGTCCGACCTCATCTCGATCCAGCCCAAGACCCAGACGCCGCGGACGGTCCAGCTCACGCCCTCCCAGGGCCGGCTCCTGTTCTTCCTGAGCCTGGTCATCTTGCCGCTGGCCGTCCTGGTCATCGGCGTCTATGTCTGGGCCCGGAGGAGGTCGCTGTGAGATTCAAGACGACCCTCGTCCTGCTCGCCGTCTTCGCCGCCCTGCTCGCCGTCGTCCTCTTCTTCGAGTCCAAGGGTAAGAAGGACACGGCCGCCAAGGACAATGAGAGCGTGCTCGTCGACCTGGCCGCGTCCGACATCCAAAGGATCGAGCTCAAGAAGGCGGACGGGACGATCACCCTCGAGAAGGACGACCAGGGCGGCTGGCGGATGACGTCCCCGTTCGAGGCCAAGGCCGACGCGACGGAGGCCGACGGCCTGGCGTCGAGCTTCGCCGGCCTGCGCATCGACCGCGTCGTCGAGAATGAGGCCAAGGACATCAAGACCTACGAGATCCCCCGGACGGAGGTTTCCCTCTGGGTCAAGGGCAAGAGCGCCCCGGTGAGGGTCCTCGTCGGCATGGAGAACCCCCTCGACAAGTCGCTCTTCGCCAAGCGCGAAGACGACCCGCGGGTCGTTCTCCTCGCGAGCTCCCTCACGGCGACCCTCGACAAGAAGGCCTTCGACTTTCGTGACAAGACGATCTTTAAGTTCGAGACGGCCAAGGTCAAGAAGATCCGTGTCCAGGCCAAGGACCGGTCCTGGGAAGCCGCCCGCGAAGGGAACAGCTGGCTCTTCACGGCGCCGTTCCGGGCCCTAGCCGAGAAAAGCAAGCTCGACTCCCTGATCGAGTCCCTGTCCGATCTTAAGGCCACGGAGTTCCTCTCGGAGGACAAGAAGCCCGCGGACGTCAGGAGGCTCGGCCTGGAAAAGCCGGAATACATGGTGACCTTGTCCTTGCCGGCGGCCAACAAGGAAGTCGCTTTTTCCCTCCATAAGGACGCCGCCAAGTCGTATGCCGCAAGCTCCGACTCCACCAAGATCGTCGCTTTCGACGGCGCCCTGTTCGCCGACCTCGAGAAGAAAGCCGACGAGCTCCGCGAAAAGAAGGTCGCGGACTTTGCGAGCTGGGAGGCGGACCGGGTCGCCGTGAAGAGCAGAGGCTTGACCCTCGCGGCGGCCAAGGAGAAGGTCAAGGACGCGGAGCAGTGGCTCCTCGACACGGCCGCCAAGGACGCGGCCGACGGGCTGAAGGTCGAAGCCTTCATCCGCAGGATCGAAGGGCTCGAAGCCGCGGCCTTCATCGACAACCCCAAGAGCTTGGCGGAGTTCGGCCTCGACAAGCCCGCCGCCGAGGTCAGGATCAGGACGAAGGACGTTGACAACAAGGCCAAGGAGACCGTCATCCTTGTCGGAAAGGAAGACGCGGCGAAAAAGCAGGTCGTCGTCAAGAACGCCGGGCTCGATTACCTCTTCCGCGTCGACGCCTCCTTTCTCGCGGACATCCCCAAAGAGGCGAAAGACTGGAAAGCGGAGCCGCCCGTGGCGGCAGAGCCCGCGGACAAGAAAAAATAAACGCCGGCGCCATGAGCAAGAGCCGCTCCTCCGCCCGCACGGAGGTTCCGGGCGGAAGGCCCGGGGACCGGGAGTTCTCGCGGCGGCTCCTCCCATGGTACAAGGCCCATCACCGGCGCCTGCCTTGGCGTGAGACCTCGGACCCCTACGCGATCTGGGTGTCCGAGGTCATGCTCCAGCAGACGACCGTCCCGGCCGTCATCCCCTACTTCGAGCGGTGGATGCGGCTCTTTCCGGGCGCCGGGGCGCTGGCCGCGGCCCCGCTCCGGAAGGTCCTCCGGGCATGGCAGGGCCTTGGCTATTACGCGCGGGCCCGGAACCTCCACCGCGCCGCGCGGACGATCGTCCGGGACCACGGCGGCCGGGTTCCCGATGACGAAGCGGTCCTCGCCCGGCTGCCCGGATTCGGCGCTTACACGACGGCGGCCGTGCTGAGTTTGGCTTACGGCCGTCCCGTGCCCGTCGTGGACGCCAACGTCCGGCGCGTTCTCATGCGGATCATGGGGCTCCGGGGAGAGGCCTCGCCGCGGTCGGACGCGCTCGTCCGGAGATACCTCCAAGATGTCTTCGACGCGCGCCGCCCCGGGCTCTTCAACCAGGCGCTGATGGAGCTCGGGGCGCTTCTCTGCCGGAGCCGGAATCCCCAGTGTCTGCTCTGCCCCGTTTCCGACTACTGCCGCGCCGCGCGCGACGGCGTCCAGGAGCTCATCCCCATGCCGAGCGTCCGGGACACGAAGAAAGTCGAGGCCGTCGTGGCCGTGATCGAGGACCGGGGCCGGTTCCTCATCCAGCAGCGTCCGCCCGGCGGGCTCTTCGGCGGGCTCTGGGAATTTCCGGGTGGAAAGCTCAAGCCCGGCGAGCGGCCCGAGGCGGCCCTGAGGCGGGAGGTCCGTGAGGAGGTCGGGACCGAGATCAGCGACATCCGGTTCCTGACGACCGTGACCCACGCCTACACGCAGTTCCGGGTGACCCTCCAGGTGTTTTCGTGCGTGCCGGCGAAGACCGTGCCGCCTCCAAGGGCCGATCGGAGGTGGGTCTCGCTCCGCGCCATCCGCCGCTATCCCCTGCCCTCCGGGAGCGCCCAGATCGTCAATTTCCTGGCCGGAGCCCAGGGCAGGTGCCGCCGGGGCGCCCCGCGGCCGGAACACCGCCTGGCCTAACGTTCAGGCTGCGCGGAACACTGCCCGGTCTATTTCAACTCCAGTTCCGCGTGTTTCCTGGCGACGGCCTCGGCCAGCTTGCCGAGGGCTTCGAGGTCGGTCGGCTTCGGCAGTCCCCTCGCGATGACGGGGTCCAGGAATTCGAGCTTGAGGTTGGTCATGGCCCCCTTGATCGTCTCGACCATCCTGCCGCCCCAGCCGTAGGACCCGACGACGGAGGCGAACCGGGCCTTGGGCCTGAGCGCGTTGGCCAGCACAACGGCGTCGAGGACGGCCGGATGGGGACCGGCGTGGACCGTGGGGCAGGCGACGATGATGGTCGCGGCGTCGACCAGGCGCATGGCTAGCTGGCCGATATCCGCAGCCGCCATGTTGAAGGGGAAGATCTGGACGCCGCGTTCGGCCAGGGCCGCCACGAGCCTTTCGACCATGATCGTCGTCGAGCCGTGCATGCTCACCCATGGCAGGACGACGGAATTGTGCGGTTTGTCGTCCGTCCAGTCCCGGTACGCCGTGATGATGGACTGCGGGTCGCGGTAGATCGGGCCGTGGCTCGGCGCGATCAGCCTGATATCGAGGTCGCGGATCTTGTCGAGGTTCGTCTGGATGATCTTCCGGAAGGGCATCATGATCTCGGCGTAGTAGCGTTTCGCCTCTTCCCGGACGCAGTCGGCGCTGTCCACGAAGAGCTCCGTCGAGGCCAGGTGGGAGCCGAACCAGTCGCAACTGAAGAGGATCCGGTCCTCCTCGAGGTAGGTCGACATCGTCTCCGGCCAATGGACCCAAGGCGTATAGATGAAACGGAGCGTCTTGCCCCCCAGGCGGAGCCTCTCCCCATCTGCGACGGTCCGGATCCGGCCCTCGGCCAGGCCGAGATGGTGGACGAGCATGGCCTTGGCCGGCTCCGAGGCCAGGAGCTCGATCCCGGGATAGCGCTCCAGGACCCAGGGGATGCCTCCCGAGTGGTCCTGCTCGGTGTGGTTGGAGACGAGATAGTCGACGCGCGGCACGTCTTCGAGGCAGGTCCTGAGAACGTCCAGCTTGGTCGGCTCCACGGCGTCGATGAGCGCGGTCTTGTCCGCGCCGCGGACGAGATAGGCGTTGTAGCTCGTGCCGTCGGGCAGAGGGATGAGGGCGTCGAACAGGCGCCTGTCGAAATCCTGCGCCCCCACGGCCAGGACGCCGGGCACGATCTCTCTCGGTTTCATGATGGCGCGACTCCTTTGGTATCGATAATCCCTACTTATTTTATAGTATTTCGCCCCATCTTACAATAATAAGGGGCCCGGCCCTCCTCGAACCTCTGATGCCCGAAAAAGCCTGCGATCCAACCGACGTCTGTCCGGATGTCGGCTAAGCGAGCTCCATCTCGGCCAGCGCTTTTTCGTAAATGTCAAAATTCTCGCGGTCGAAGCACACAAAGACGACTTTTTCGATCTCCGGATGCCGTTTCAAGAATTCAGCGCTTGTCTTGATGGCGATGGCGGCGGCCCGGTCCTTGGGGAACGCGTAGACACCGGTGCTGATGTTGGGAAAGGCGATGGTCTTCAGGCCGTTTTCGGCGGCCAAGCGCAAGGAGTTATGATAAGCCTCGCGAAGGAGCCTCTCCTCCCCCGCTCCCCCGCCTCTCCAGATCGGACCGACGGTGTGAATGACGAACCTCGCGGGGAGGCGATATCCTTTTGTGATCTTCGCTTGTCCCGTTTCGCAACCGTGGAGGCCCCGGCACTCTGCCAGCAGTTCGGGCCCTGCGGCCCGGTGTATGGCGCCGTCCACTCCGCCGCCGCCGAGGAGGGATCTGTTGGCGGCGTTGACGATGGCATCGACCATGAGCTTCGTGATGTCGCCCTGGACGAGCTCGATAGGAACGTTCATGGCCTTCTTCCTCAGACTTCCGGGTGCTTGCGCTTGGCGAAATAGATGATCTCGGGGTGTTTCTTATAGCCCAGGCTCTCGAAGACCGCCATGGAGACCGTGTTCTCCTCCTCGATGAGGCAGGCGAAGATCTCCATGCCCGCCTCGGCCAGCCGCCGCTCGGCCTCGAGGACGAGCCGCCGCCCGAGCCCCCTCCTCCGGCGGGAGGCGTCCACGGCCAGGCGGTTGATCCAGCCCTTGCGGCCGTCGTGGGTCGCGAGGACCGTGCCGATGACCCGGCCGTCCGCTTCCGCGACGAGGAACATGACGTTCCGCTGCCGGACCTGCTTCTCCATCAGGGCGCGGCTGTCGCGGCCCTGGGGCTTGACGGGCAGGCGGCCTGCGGTCCAGATCTCCATGACCCGGTCGTAATCCGCCGGCGCGAACTCCCGGATGAGGATCGCGCCCGTTCGCATGTCTCGAGCCATCGCCCGCCCCTTTCAGGCCCGTTGCGGACCGCGGCGCGCCGGCCTAGCGCACGAACAAGACGAACGCGCCCGCGACGACGGCCGCGGCCAACCCTCCGATGAGGGCCGCCCGGAGGCGCGCGCCTTTCTTCTTCTGATGGCCCTGCCCGGCAGCGAGTGTGAGGAGGACAATGGCGGCGGCCGCGGCGAGGATATACAGGAAGACGTAAATGACTTGCCACCCGCCCGGCGCGGAGAGGCTGTCGACAAGCTCCTGCTGGCCCATGCCCAGGGCCAGGAAAAGCGCCGCCAGGGCCTCCGGGATCCAAGCGACGAACAGGGACGCGGCCAGCGCCACGCCGGCGGACGCGGCCGTCCTCTCGAAGGCCGGCCGGGCCCGCTCGCGCTTCCCCAGGATGTGGATAAGGCCGGAGACGAGGATCCACACGAGGAGGACCCAGGGCAGGATGAAGAAGACCTGCCAAAAATAATAATTCTCGGGCGGGACGAGGATAAGGACCGTCGCGAGCGGCACGGCCCCGGCCAGGGCCATGACGGCCGAGGCCAGGACGTAGAGCAGCCCGACGAAGCCGACCGCGCGGGCCGCGGCCCGGACCGGGCGCGGCTCCGCCGAGAGCCGCTGGAGAGCTTTGACGGGCGACACGGCCGGGGCGACGGCGTAGTAAGCGAATGACATCATGGCCGCAAGTTCCTCTCAGCTCACGAAGAGGGTCTTCGTGGCGAAATTCGGGTCGCTCGTCAGGTTCATGCCGAACCGCCTCAGGCCGGCCTCGTCGCCCGGCGCCGGGATGTGGGTCGTGTGGACCTCGCAGCCCTGGAGGTCCTTGAGCTTCTCGAGGGTCAGCTGGGCCATGGGGTTCGAGGCGGCGTTGATGCTGAGGCAAATGAGGACCTCCGAGAGGTCGAGGCTGACCGTCTTCGAGCCCATGATCTTTTCCTTGAGATTGGCCACGGACTCGATGATCGCCGGCGAGAGGAGATGGATCGTGTCGGGGAGGCCGGCCAGCTTCTTGACGGCGTTGAGGACGAGGGCCGAGGCCGCATGCATGAGGGGCGTGTTCTTGCCCGTGACGATCGTCCCGTCGGGAAGCTCGAGGGCCGCGCCGACGAAGACGCCCTTGTTCCCCTTGCCTGTTTCCTGGGCCTCGACGGCCGCCCGCCGGGCTGGGCCGACGACGGTCCGGTCCTCGGGCTTGACCTCGAGCTCCCTCATCAGCAGCTCGGCCCGCTCGACGGTCTCCTTCTCGACGAACCCCAGGGCGTACTCACAGCGGTATCGGAAATAGCGGCGGATGAGCTCCTGCTTGGCCGCTTCCCGGACCGCCGCATCGTCCGAGATGCCGAAGCCGGCGGCGTTCATGCCCATGTCCGTGGGCGAGTTGTAAACGGAGTGGGTCCCGGTGATCTTCTCCAAGATCCTCTTGAGGACCGGGAAGACCTCGACGTCGCGGTTGTAGTTGACGGCGATCTTCCCGTAGGCCTCGAGGTGGAAGGAGTCGACGAGGTTGAAGTCGGCCAGGTCCGCCGTGGCCGCCTCGTAGGCGACGTTGACCGGGTGCTTGAGGGGCAGGTTCCAGATGGGGAAGGTCTCGAATTTGGCGTACCCCGATCGCAGCCCGCGGCGGTAATCGTGGTAGAGCTGGGACAGGCAGGTCGCCAGCTTGCCGCTGCCGGGCCCCGGCCCGGTCACGATGACCAGGGGGTGCTCGGTCTCGATGTACTCGTTGGCGCCGTACCCCTCGTCGCTGACGATGAGGTCGACGTCGGTCGGATAGCCCTTGGTGAAGCGGTGGGTGTAGACCCGGATGCCCTGCCGCTCGAGCTTGTTCTTGAAGACCTTGGCCGAGGGCTGGTTGTCGAACCGGGTGATGACCACCGTCCGGATCTCGATCCCCCATTCCCGGAGGTCGTCGATGAGCTTCAGTGCATCGACGTCGTAGGTGATGCCGAAATCGGCCCGGACTTTTTTCCGTTCGATATCGCCGGCGTAGATGCAGAGGATGATCTCGGCCCGGCTCCGGAGGTCCCGGAGGAGCTTCATCTTGACGTTGGGGTCGTAGCCGGGCAGGACGCGGGCGGCATGGTAGTCGAAAAGAAGCTTCCCTCCGAACTCGAGGTAGAGCTTGTTCGGGAAGCGGGCCATCCGCTCGAGGATGGCCTTCTCCTGTTCCCGGAGATAGAGGGCGTTATCGAAGCCTGTCGTACGGGTCATCCTCCGGTCCATCCTTTCTGTCCGCTCACCGGCGGACCATCTTCTGCAGCTTGAAATCCTCGAACAGCCCGTATTCGACGACGGAATACTCGCTCCCGGGCGGATAGCCGCCCTTGGCTCCCCGCTGGAACGAGCCCGGCCAGGCCCGGCCGAGCGGCGGATCGCCGTGGAACGGCCCCAGCGTGTTCTTGAGCGTCCCGCAGACGACGACCGAGACCTCGTTCGGCCCCGAGGCCAAGGCCCCGGTGATGTCGAGCTCGAAGGGCGAGAAGGCGATGACGCCGGCCGGCTTGCCTCCGACGAGGACCTCGGCCAGAGCGCCACGCCATCGGCCGAGCTGGACGACATAACGCTCGTTCGGACCCGGGGCGGCCGGCAGGTCGAAGGTCTTGCGGTAGCGAACGGACCCGCCGTACAGGGGCAGTCCCTGCCCCGCCCAGGGCCCCAGCGTCATCGCGGCCGGCGGCCTGAGCTCGAATCCCTTGGGCGCGGCGAGGAGACGGAAATCCCCGAGAACGTAGACGGGCTCGAGCTCCGAGTGGATGGTGAACGGTCGGGCCCTGACCGTGATCCGGTTCCTCCCGGCGACGACGTGGGGCCCGATGGGGAAAACGCCCAAGGCCCGGTCGAGCCACCATTCGCCGGGGAGCGGCTTGACCTCGTGGCCATTGACGGAGACGCCAAAGAGCTCCGGCCTCTCAACGACGGCCTCGAGCGAGGCGAAATCCAGGGCGTCGCCCTTGACGGCCGTGAGCCAGAAGACCGCCTCGAACCCCGATTCGGGGCGGAACTTGTCCCGGTCGAGGATGTTCGTTTTGTACTGGACGGCGCTGTCCCAGGGGTTCCGGGCGAGGCCGTGGAACTCGAAGGCCTTGCGCTGAGCGTCGTAAAAATAGATGTCTTTTTCGGTTTTCCCGCCGAGGGCGAGGTCGCAGTAATCGATGGTCAGGACGTTCCGCGAGACCCGCTCGATGGCGACGGGCGACGCGGCGGCGACCTCCTCCCCGCTCCACCGCGGCGCTTCGACGGGCCGGGCCCGCTTGGACGGCACGCAGAGGAGGAGGCTCCCGCCCGGCGGGAGCGCGAACGTGGCCGTGACCGAGCCGCGCTCCCTCCTGAAAGGATAGGGCTCGACCTTCCCAGTGAAGAGGTCCCAAGCTTCGACGGACCCGCCGTCCAGGCTGAGCGTCCCCTCGGCCGGCTGGACCGGGCTCGTGTTGGCCAGGAAGACGAACTGGCCGCCGTCGAATTCCCGGCGCTGGTGGAACAGCGCCGGGTGCTCGGCCGGCTCCGAGAAGACGAGCCGCGGCGGCGAGAACTTGCGGACCCGCTCGAAGCCTCCCCCCGGCCCCGGGTCGAGCCAGCGGTCGCCGTAGGAGGCGGCCAGGACGCGGATGTCATCGGTCACCTTTCCGTCCACGTAGTCCGGCGGCGCGGGCCAGGCGATGACCTTCCCGCCGCGCATGAGGTAGTCGCGAAGGAGGATGAGGGTGGAGTCGTTGATGTTCTCGAACCCGGGCGGCAGAATGACCAGGTCGTAGGACCTCTGCCCGACGGCGAGCTTCAAGTTGCGGATGGCGGCGAATTCCTCGAGCGTCTTTTCACTGGCCAGGTCGTATTCGACGTGGTTCCGCTCGAGGAGGTTGATGAAGCTCTGGAAGTCCTCGCCGAGCGCTTTCAGGCGGCCGAACTCGGCAGCCGGCGAATAGTACATCCAGGCCGAGGTCGTCGGCTCGAGGACCAGGATCCGGTTGACCTGCTCCCCCGCGCTCATGACCACGGACAGGCGGCCGAAATAATCGGCTAGGACGTGATAGGACCCCCACCACGGCTCGTGGTAGGAAAAGGACTGCGGGTGGTCGCGCTTGCGCGCCCCTTTGATCGTGACGTAGGACAGGTGCTGGTCGAGGAAGTTCACCCCCAGGGCGTATTCCCAGTCGCCGATCCTCTTCTGGTCGAAAAAGGTCAGGTCCCAGCCTCCGGCGCCGTAAGTCTCGGACAAGGTGCGCCGCCGTCCGAGCTGGTTCGCGGCGCTCCGGATCTCGCGCACGGACCGGGCGTTGCCGAACTGGGCGTGGGGGCCGGTCGACCAGTCGTTCATCAGGATGTCGATGCCCGGCATATGGGCATAAGCCGCCATGGCCAGGTTGTCCGGGGAGTTCCTGGGGATGGGCCACTCGTGGTCCCAGTAATGACCCGTGAACTGGAGGTTGTTGTCCGTGCAGTAGGCGTAGTAGGGCTTGGCCCAGTTCTCGATGAACAGGTCGAGCAGGGTCGAATAATAATTGTGGCGGACCCGCTTCCAGTCGCCCACCTCGTCGAAAAGGGACACGAGATGGGGCCTCAGGTCGTAACCCCAGCTCGTCTGGAAGGCCTGAAAGAGGGCCGGCGTGTAGTTCACCGTGTCGATCTCCCCGGGCGGGGCGATCTCCGCTTCGTCCTGGAACGAACCGGGGACGGTGGCTCCGAAATCGCCGCCGGCCGTCCGCTTGTAGGCGTTGAGGGTCACGTCGAGGAACTTCTCCGTCACGTCCTTGCGCATGAGGTCGACGTAGCCGAATCCCCCGAACCACGGCGACGGCTCCTGGCGCACGACGTCAAAAACGTAGTAAGGGGCCGGGTCCTTCGTCCCGGGCTTGAGCTTGGCCGTCACGTCCTCGAAGCCCGAGAGGGTCTGACGGAGCACGAGAAAGGGCGGCTTGGCCAGCGCTTTCGGGGCGCCCGAGAAGCGGGTCATCCGCAGCCCGCTCCGAACGGCGTCGGGCATGGCCGCGGGGACGTTCCCGCCCGCGAACCCGGAGGGATAGGAGTTCTCGTCGTAGATCCAGACCTTGAGGCCGAGGGATCTCCCCGTTTCGACGGCGTATTGCCAAAGGGACAGCCACTCGTCGGAAAGGTAGGGTGTGATGAGTCCCGGCCGGGGGTGGACAAAAACGCCGCCGATGCCCTGTTCCTTGAAGTCCACGAGCTGGCTGCGGATCTCGTCCTTCGTCATCCGGTCGTTCCAAACCCAGAGCGGGGTCGTCCGGAATTCGGACGGCGGGTTGTGAAAGGCGGCGAGGATCGTCTCGTACGTCTCGCCCGAGGGTTTCCCAGCGCAAGACGCCAGGGCGAGAAGGCCGCCGGCGAGGATAGGCAGGAAGAGAAGGCCGCGGATTCGTTTCATGGCGTGTCCCCTTCGTGAACGGAGAAAAGCGCGCCGTCGCGCCGTGCAGGATGGAGGATGAGGATCATTCCGCCCAAATCTAAGGGAACGGCAGGGCAATGTCAAGCGAGGAAGGGAAAGTGGCGGAGAGGGCGGGATTCGAACCCGCGGCCCCAGTTTGAGCCAGGGCAAACGCTTAGCAGGCGTTCCTGATCGACCACTCCAGCACCTCTCCGCGGTTTCGGAAACGCGGCGCTATTCTAGCACGTTTCCGAGGAGATGGGAATTCTCGAGCGTCAGCACGGCCCCCACTTGTGACGGGGATGGCGCTTTTCGTATTCCTCGGCCGTCCTTTTCGTGATCGCATGCCACGGCTCACCGGTCTTCGCCCCGACGATGCCGGCCAGGGCGCAACGGCAGAGGGTCGAGTCGACCTTCTTTCTTAAAGTGTGAAAAACTTCGTAGGGGTCGCGCTTGAGGAAATCCTCCGGGGTCCTGATGCCGATCCTCTCGAGCTTGGTTGCGGTCGTCTTGCCGATGTTCGCGAGGTCGGTCAACTTCGCCGGTTTCTTGGCCATTGGGTTCATGGGACCTCCAATCCTGTCTTCCCCTGTCCGCGTCCTCCGCCGTGTCAACGGATCCCGGCAAGCTCCCGAAAACGAGCGTAGGCGGCTTTTCTGTTCCCACGAAGAACGCCGTACTCTTTGCCTAACTTATCCTCTTTGGCCACTTCATCCGGGCCGGGATTCCGACTCCTGGGCATGGCGTCGTAGGCCTTAAGACTATCGAGCTCTCTCCGAGAAAGGTCGGCGACCTCGCGCGCCTGGTCCATGAGCTCCGCATCGTTCTTGATCAACGAAGAGAGTCTCAAAGACGCGTTGGCCTGAAGCTCGATCACGGCCTCGCCAGCTTTGCCAAGCGCATCGAACCAGCCTTTAGCGGTATAAGAGTCAATGACCTTATCGAAGTATTCGTAGGACGCCATAAAACCCTTAAGCGCCTTGATGTCGTCATGGTACATACGGAAAAAGAAGAGAAAAACGACTGCTGCGACCACCGGGACAAGGATGAGCAGCCATTTGTATGGCTTGGCTGTCTTCATGTCGGTGATCCCGCGAGTTTGGTCACGGTCTGCCAATTCCGGGTCGTCACCTCTCGTCCGAAGGCCCTTTCGAGGAAAGCCATAAGGTCGGGCGTGCCGGCATCGGGAGAGAGTCTGACGACGCTGAAGACCTCGCCCGGACCGGCCCGGAGGATCCGAAAGCCCTTGGCCGGCGCCGGGAGCCGAGGCGGCGCGCCGGCCGCCTTCCTTGGGGCCAGGAAGGTCACGTAGAGCCTCACGTCAGGGTCGGAGAGCACGGATCCAAAGGGCTCGGAGGCCACGAGGGCCCGCAATTCCCTGACCGTGCGGAGGACGACCTTGACGGGAAAGCCGAAAGCTTTCTCGAGACCCCGGGCGACCGTCAGGTCCAGGTGCGGGTCCTTGCCGGACGCTTCGAAAACCACATTTCCGCTGGCCAGGACGGTCCTCACGTCCCTGAAGCCCATCGACTCGAAGGCCTTCTTGAGGGCGGCCATGGCGATCTTCTTATGGCCGCCGACGTTGACGCCTCTCAGGAAAGCGACAATGGCGGAGGGAGAGGGATTCGAACCCCCGTTCCGGAGGACCGGAAAGCGGTTTTCAAGACCGCCGCCTTCAACCACTCGGCCATCCCTCCGCATATCTATCGGACGATTCGTTCGAGCCCGTTCATGTACGGCCGCAGGGCCTCGGGGATGATGACCGAGCCGTCCTGTTGCTGGAAGTTCTCGAGGATCGCGGCCACGGTCCGGCCGACGGCGAGCCCCGACCCGTTGAGGGTGTGGGCGAACTCGGTCCTGGCCTTGGGCTCGCGTTTGAACCGGATGTTGGACCGCCGGGCCTGGAAGTCCGCGCAGTTCGAGCAGGACGAGATCTCCATGAACCCCTTGCGGCTCGGCATCCAGACCTCGAGGTCGTAGGTCTTGGCGCTGGCGAAGCCCATGTCCCCCGTGCACAGGAGAACCACCCGATAATGGAGCGCCAATCTCTTCAGGACTTCCTCGGCCGAAGCGGTCATGAACTCGAGCTCGTCGAAGGACGTCTCCGGAAGGCTGAAGATCATCATCTCGACCTTGTTGAACTGGTGCTGCCGGATGAGCCCCCGGACGTCCTTGCCGTATGAGCCCGCCTCGCTCCGGAAGCACGGCGTGTAGGCGACGAAGCGCCTAGGCAGGATGCCGCCGTCGAGGATCTCGTTCCGATAAATGTTCGTCAGCGGCACCTCGGCTGTGGGGATGAGGTACCAGTCGAAGCCCTCGAGCTTGAACAGGTCCCCCTTGAATTTGGGAAGGTTGCCGGTCCCCGTCAGGCTCTCGGCGTTGGCGATGAACGGCGGCAGGACCTCGGTGAACCCCCGCTCCCGGGTGTGGATGTCGATCATGAAGCTGATGAGGGCCCGTTCGAGCTGCGCCCCCGCGCCCATGGAAACCGTGAAGCGGGAGCCGGTGATCTTGGCCGCCCGCCCGAAATCCAGGATGCCCAAGCCCTCGCCAAGGTCCCAATGGGCCTGGGGCTCGAAGCCGAAGGCCGGCGGCTCGCCCCAGCGCCGGGCCTCCTTGTTGTCGCCCGAGCCCCGGCCGGCCGGCACCGACTCGTGCGGAACATTCGGGATATTGAGCAGGGTCTGCTTGATCCCTTCCTCGACAGCCTTAAGGCTCTCTTCGAGGGCGGAGATCTCCTCCCCGACCTTGCGCATATCGACGATCCGGGAGGCCGCGTCCGTCCCCGCCTTCTTCATCCGGGAGATCTCCTCCGAGGCCTTGTTCTTCTCGGCCCGGAGATCCTCGAGCTTCCGAAGCGTGTCCCTTTTCTCGCCTGAAGCGCGAACAAAGCCTTCGAGATCGACCGGCTGACCCCTCGTTTCGAGCCTATTCTTAACGAAATCAAGATGTTCCAGGACGTATTTCGGGTCCAACATGACCCCGATTATAGCACAGGTCCCGGATGGGCGACAGTCCCCGCCGGAGGGGATACTCCCCAGCCGCCGGCCCGGTTTTGACAATGGGTTCGGATTGTTCAACAATAGGCGCGATGGACGCGAAGCCGGGTCCCAAAGCCTTCCGCGGATACATCCAGGTCTACACCGGGAACGGCAAGGGCAAGACGACCGCCGCCCTGGGTTTGGCGCTCCGGGCCGCCGGCCATGGCCTCAGAACCTATGTCGGGCAATTCCTGAAGGGCCAGCCGACGGGCGAGGTCGAAGCCGCAAAGAGGTTCGCGCCGTTCATTGTCATCGAGCAGTTCGGCCGCAAGGAGTTCATCCAGGTCAGGGAGGGCGTCGATGATGAGGACGTCGACCGCGCCCGGGCCGGGCTCAAGAAGTGCCTCAAGGCCATGCTTTCGGGCGAATTCCGGATCATCGTCCTCGACGAGATCAACACGGCCGTTCATTTCAAGATCCTGGCCGAGCAGGACGTCCTGGGCCTTATCGCGAAGAAGCCGCCGGACGTCGAACTCGTCCTGACGGGGCGGTACGCGCCCCCTGCGCTGGTTGAGATGGCCGACCTCGTGACCGAGATGAGGGAGGCCAAGCATTATTACGAGCGCGGGGTCCGGGCCCGGGAAGGCATCGAGAAATGAGGCGCGTCCCTCGGCCCTTCGGCCGGAGCCCCTTCATCCCTTGCCTGGACAGGGAGGTGTTCGAGCGCCTGGTCGAGCAGTCGCTGGCGTCGATCCCGCCGCGGTTCAAGAAGCTCATCGAGAACCTCACGGTCATGGTCGAGGATGAGCCGCCGCCCGGCCGGAACCTCCTCGGCCTCTACCACGGCGTCCCCTTCAAACACCGCTCGCCGGGCTCCTACGGCAACGCGGCCCCCGACGTCATCGTCATCTACCAGGGCCCGATCGAGAGGATCTCCCGGACCCCCGAGGAGATCATGGACAACGTCCGGGACACCGTCCTCCACGAGGTCGGGCACTATTTCGGCTTGGAGGAGGAGGAGCTGCGGGAGATCGAGCGGGACATTCGGAAATCTCGCCAGGGAGAGAAGAAATGAGCCTGCCCCTCGAAGGCGTCTACGCCGCCTTGACGACCCCTTTCGCCGGGGACGAGATCTCGACCGAAAAGATGCGGGAGAATGTGGCGAAGTACAACCGGACGGAACTCGCGGGCTACCTCGTGCTCGGGTCGACCGGGGAGAGCGTCCTCCTGACCGACGACGAGTCAGAGAGACTCGTCGAGGCCGTCGTCGGCGCGGCCGCGCCCGGCCGGAAGGTCCTCGTCGGCACGGCCCGGGAATCGACCCGGGCGACGATCGAGTTCACGGCTCGGGCCGCCCGGCAGGGCGTCGCGGCGGCCCTCGTCCGGCCGCCTTCCTACTATAAATCAAAGATGACGCGCGAGGCCCTTAAGCGCCACTTCCTGGCCGTGGCCGAGGCCAGCCGCGTCCCGGTCATCGTCTATAATATGCCCCAGAACACGGGCATCTCCATCGAACCGCAACTCGTCGTCGATCTCGCCCCGCACCCCAACATCGTCGGCCTCAAGGAAAGCTCCGGCAGCCTGGCCTTCCTGGCCGAGGTCGTCCGCGGGGTTCCGCCTGACTTTCATTACTTCGTCGGCTCCGGGCACGTCGTTTACCCTGGGCTCGAGATGGGGGCCTCCGGCGCCATCCTGGCCGTCGCCAACGCGGCCCCTGAGACTTGCGCCGAGATCTTCCGGCTGTTCAAGGCGGGGAGAAGGGACGAGGCCAGGAAACTCCAGCTCGACCTCGTCCCCCTCAACAAGGCCGTTACGGAGACCTTCGGCATCGCCGGCCTCAAGTGCGCCCAGGACCTGCGGGGCTATTACGGCGGCCCTGCCCGCCTCCCTCTCCTCCCGATCGACGAGGAGGGAAAGCGAGACATCGAGGCGCTGCTCAAGAAGCTCGGCCTTCCGGGCGTCTGACGGGCGAAGAAATAAAAACGACCGTGCACCCTGCTCCGACAGCGCCCTCCCCGCGTGTCCCCCGCCGCCGGCTCAGGCGAGGCTGACTGCCGCACAAGACACCCTCCCGCTGCCGCTGCTACCTTCCGGTCCTGACGGGGTTTACGGGCGGCGCTTTGCGCAGGGCCCCGGCCCTCATCGCCACGTGCGAAGGCACTGGCCAGAAAGGGAGAAGCCTCGGCAGGGAATTCAACCCCACTGGAGCGGATTGTGGGTGACAGGGCACCGCTAGCTCCCCATCTAGCACGGTCAGCCCCATTATACACGGAATTCAACCCCTTCTCTATTCGGCGGGCCTGGAGTAGAATAGTTTGGATATCCATCCGGAGGATCAGGCTATGTTTTTCGGCGATTATACGTTCTTCCTCCTCATCCCGCCCCTCATCCTGGCCTTTTACGCTCAGGCCAGGGTCAAGGGCGCCTACAGGAAATACAGCCAGGTCTTTGCCTCGTCGCGCATCTCCGGGGCCCAGGCGGCCCACGAGTTGCTCCAGACGAGCGGCGCCGGCGACGTGAAGGTCGAGAAGATGCCCGGCGAGCTGACCGACAATTATGACCCCAGGACCCGCGTCCTCCGGCTCTCCCAGGGCGTCTACGATAGCAGCTCCATCGCCGCTCTGGGCATCGCCGCCCACGAGACCGGCCACGCTATCCAGCACCAGAACCATTACCAGCCCCTCCATCTGAGGACCGTGATCTACCCCGTGGCCAGCCTGGGCTCGACCCTGGCCTTCCCCCTGTTCTTCATCGGGTTCATCTTCAGGCGCGGCGGGCCGAGCGTCCTCATGGACATCGGCATCCTGCTCTTCGCCGGGGCCGTCCTCTTCTCCGTGATCACCCTGCCGGTCGAGTTCAACGCCTCGAAGCGCGCCCTGGTCCTGCTCGAAGAGCGCCGCTTCCTGACCCCCGAGGAGATGACCGGCGCCCGGCGCGTCCTCGGCGCCGCGGCCCTGACCTATGTCGCCTCGACGGCTATGGCGGCAATGCAGCTCCTGAGGATGTTCATCCTCCGCCAGTCGCGGGACTAACCCGCGGCCTTCCCCTGCGGTTGACGGGGCCTGCCCCACCCTGCTATCCTCCCCCCTCGCCATTCGGGCCGGGCCCCTTCGGCCCGGACGCCGAGGAAAGGAGCCCAATGGACCGCACACACCGGCTGGGACGAAGGGAATTCTTCAGGAAAACCGCCTTGGGAGTCGCCGCAGCCGGTCTCGCCGCCGGCGGCCTGGGCCGCGCCGACGGGGGGCAGGACGAGGCCCCCCCCAAGATCAAGGAATACCGTGTCCTCGGGCGAACCGGGTTCCGGGTCTCGGACCTCGGCTGCGGCTCCATCATGGACGACGGCGTTCTCCGCGCCGCCTTCGACGCCGGCATGAACTACGTCGACACGGCGGAACAGTACCCCGGCCACCACGGGATCGTGGCCAAGGCCCTGAGGGGCCTCGACCGGAAATCCGTCTTCATCACGACCAAGCTCGAGGTCCTCGAGGACAAGTCCAAGGAGGGGTTCCTGAAGCGCACGCGCAAGGCGCTCGAAGAGCTCCGGACCGATCATATTGATTGCCTGATGATGCACATGCCGGAGCGGGCTGAGCTGCTCAAGACCGAGGGCTTCCACGCGGCCATGACCGAGCTGCGGGCCGAGGGCCGCGTCCGCTTCGTCGGCGTCTCGAACCACGGCTCCTTCTGGTTCCGGGACCCCGAGGAGACGATGGAGAAGATCCTGATGGCCGCCGCCGAGGACGGCCGATTCGACGTCTTCCTCATGGCCCACAACTTCCTCCGCCGCGACCGGTCGGACGCCGTCCTCGAGGTCTGCGGCCGGCGGAGGATCGGCGTCGCCCTCATGAAGGCGACCCCCATCGCGATCTACGAGACCCTGAAGTCGCGGATCGAGGACATGGAGAAGAAGAAGCAGGCCGTTGATCCTCTCTACGCCGACGGCCTCAAGCGCTATAAGGAAAAGTTCGAGGCGGCGCGCGAGTTCATTGAGGCGCACGGCCTTCGCGATACCGACGAGATCAGGGATGGGGCCGTCCGTTTCGTCCTCGGCAACGCCAACGTCGGCACGGTCTGCTGCCTGGTGAAGACCTACCGGGAGCTCGAGGCCGTCGTCCGGCTCTCCGGCACGCGGCTCGACGCCCTCGGCCGGAACCGGCTGGAGGCCTACCGGGAGGGTTGCGGCGGCCTCTATTGCCGCCACGCCTGCGGCCAGTGCGAGCCGGGCTGTCCGAAGGGCGTGCCGGTCAACACCATCATGCGCTACCAGCAGTATTTCCTGGGCCAGGGCCGGGAGAAAGAGGCCCTGGGGCTCTATGCCAGGATCCCGGGCGCCCGGGCCGACGCCTGCCGGAGCTGCCAGGCTCCGTGCGAATCCGGCTGCCCGCACGGACTCCCCGTGCAGGGCATGCTCATCGCCGCGCACGACCTCCTGATGCACGGCTGACACGACCGCCGTCGCGGCCCGCGGGGTCGTCCTCCCCAGAGACGTGGGGGGACGTCCGCAAACGAGGACACCCGTAATTTAACATTATCCGATAGATTTAGCGTATTTTTCAGGCCGAGGCGGCCGACCCAGGGGGGAGGGTGTCCCGGGCTGACGGGAGACCTTCCGGGTCCCGGTGACGCCACCTCCGGCCCGGCCGAGGCGTCCTCCCGTCCCTCCAGGCGGGCCGAATTTGGCACGGTGCTTGCATATAACCTAAGTGAAGTTAGGAGGTCATATGAAAACCATCAGAGTTCTATTGGCATTGCTGGTCCTCGGCGCTGCCGCCTGGGCGCAGACGGAGGACCTGGGCATGGGGGCTTTCGCTAACGAGAAAGGCGGCATCAAGCTCGCCGTCGACGCCGCCCTCGTCAACCAGGACATCAAGAGCCCCTACGTTATGTTCGTTGTTTACATGGCCGCCGGCAAGGAGAATCAGGAGGTCGTCGTCGGCCGCGAGGGCGTGGTCATGCTCTACAACGGGAAAGAGTACAAGATGCCGTCCCTCTCCGAGCTCCGCAAGAACTACCGGGGCGAGATCCGGGACGTCACGTTCTACCGTCACCTCGGTAAAGAAGGGATCATCTCCTCCTGGATGCGCCTCTACGATTTTCCCCAAAGGGCCGATTTCTTCCCTCCCCTTACCCTGAACGCCCCCGTCAAGGCCGATGCGGGCTCCATGCTCAATTTCGTCGGCTTCCGGACCAAGTGCTATTTCAAGAATCCCGGCTTCAACAAGGGCGACAAGCTCGTGATCCAGGTCACCGCCAAGAACAAGCCCGAACTCTCCGGCCAGGTCGAAGTCACCCTCAAGTAACCTCCTCAAATTCCCATAGCTCTCTGGCCCGGCGACCGCCGGCCGGGCCGGGGAGCACTCTTGCCCCTCCCCTTCTTCCCTGCGGCTTGACACCCCCCGGAGCGAATGATAAATAGGGGTCCTTAACCTTGAGAAGGAGGTCCCGATGACCCGCCGGATTTCCGTGCCCGCCGTCATTCTACTGACCGTCGCTGCGTTCGCCAGCTCCGCCCTCCTCGCCCAGACGCCGCCCGAGAAGTTCCTCGGTTTCAAGGTCGGCGCCGACCGGAAGCTGGCCGATTACGCCCAGATCACGGCCTATTTCCAGAAGCTGGCCCAGGAGACGCCGAAGCTGAAACTCTTCACCATCGGCGAGTCCGTCCAGAAACGGCCGATGATCATGGCCGCGATCTCGACGCCCGAGAACCTGGCCCGGCTCGACCGCTGGAAGGAGATCACCCATAAGCTGCGGGATCCCCGGACGCTTTCCGCGGACGATGCCCGGAAGCTGGCCCGGGAGGGCAAGGCCATCGTCCTCATCACCTGCTCGCTCCATTCGACGGAGATCGCGGCATCCCAAATGTCGATGGAGCTCGCCTATGACCTCGTCACGGGCAAAACATTCTACGACGCCGACAAGATCCTCAGGGACGCCATCGTCCTCTTGGTTCCCACCCACAACCCCGACGGCAACCAGATGGTCGTCGACTGGTATAAGAAATACGTCGGCACGAAGTACGAGGGCAGTGCCATGCCCTGGCTCTACCACGTCTATGCCGGCCACGACGACAACCGCGACTGGTATATGTTCAACCTGCCCGAGACGCGCGCCGTGACCAAGGTCCTCTACCACGACTGGCTGCCCCAGGTCCACATCGACGAGCACCAGCAGGGCTCGAACGGGGCCCGGCTCTTCATCCCGCCGTTCATGGATCCGCCCCTGCCGAACATCCAGCCCATGGTCTGGCGTAGCGTCAACCTGCTCGGAACGGGGATGGCCTACGACCTCCAGAAGCACGGCATGAGCGGCGTCGTCAACGGCCGGTCCTACACGGCCTGGTGGATCGGCGCCTGCGACGACACGTCCTGGCTCCACAACGTCATCGGCATCCTGAGCGAGGCGGCTTCGGTCCGGGTCGCAACGCCCATCTCGATCGAGCCGAGCGAGCTCCCGACCTCCTTCTACGAAAAGCGGATGGACTTCATAGACCCCTGGCCGGGAGGCTGGTGGCGCCTCCGCGACATCGTCGATTACGAGCTCGTCCTGTCCAAGAGCCTGATCAAGACGGTCGGGCTCAACAAGGACGACTTCCTATTCAACTTCTACCAGATGTACAAGAACTCGATCGAAAAGGTCGACCGCGGCCAGCCCTACGCCTTCGTCATCCCCGCCCGGCAGCGTGATTATCCGACCATGCTCAAGATGCTCGACGTGCTGATGACGGGCGGCGTCGAGGTCCAGCAGGCCAAAGCCGACTTCACGGCCGGCGGCCGGCTCTATCCCGCCGGCTCCTTCGTCGTCAGGATGGCCCAGCCCTACAAGACATACGCCTGGGCCCTCCTCGAGCGGCAGAAATACCCCGACATGCGCCAGTTCCCAGGAGGCCCCCCGGTCCCGCCTTATGACAACGCGGCCTGGACGCTCCCGCTCCAGATGGGCGTCCTCTGCGACCAGATCGACGAGGCCTTCGAGGCCAAGCTCGAAAAGCTCGACAAGGTCCCTTATCCGAAGGTCCCGGCCCAAGGAAAGGGCACCTACTTTGTGCTCGACCCGCGGGTCAACGCGTCCTATGCCATGGTCTTCGCCCTGCTGAAGGATCAGGCGGAGGTCTGGAGGACGAAAACAAAAGCCACCGTCAAGGGCATCGACCTCCAGGCCGGGGCGTTCATCGTCAAGAATTCGGCTTCCGTGAAGAAGGCGCTCCCGGCCCTTGCCCAGAAATTCGACCTGGCTGTGCTCGACGTCGACGACGTCGGCGGGCTCGACAAGGCCCCGGTCAAGTATCCCCGCATCGGCCTCTTCCAGTCCTGGCGCGGCAACATGGACGAGGGGTGGACGCGCTACGTCTTCGACGACATGGGCATCCCCTACAAGACCCTCCACAACGACGATATCAAGGGGACCAAGGACAAGAAGCCCGACCTGCGGGCCGACTACGACGTCATCATCTTCGCCGACGAGAACGCCAATACGATCAAGGGGACTCGGCCGGGGGCCGCCGGGACCGGTGGCGGGCCGGGTGGGACACCGGGCGCCGAGTCGTTCATGTTCCGGATGTTCCAGCAGAACGTCCCGCCCGAGTACGAAGGCGGGATCGGCCAGGAGGGCGTCGACGCTCTCAAGGCTTTCGTCGAGAAGGGCGGCATCATGGTGGCTCTCAACCGGGCTTCTGAGTTCGCCATCAACGAATTCAGCGCCCCGGCCCGGAACGCCCTCCAAGGCCTGGACCAGACGAAGTTCTTCTGCCCGACCTCGATCCTCAAGATCCTCGTCGATAATGAGACGCCGATCGGCTTCGGCATGCCCAAGGAGGCCGCGGCCATGTTCGTCGGCAGCCTGGCCCTAGACACATTCTCGCCTCCCTACGACTGGGACCGCAAGGTCGTGGCGACGTATCCCGAGGACGACGTCCTTCTGAGCGGCTGGCTTCTCGGCGAGGAGTATCTGGCGCGCAAGGCGGCCGTCGTGGACACGAAATACAAGGACGGCCGGATCATCCTCATCGGCATCCGCTGCCAGAGCCGGGCCCAGTCCCACGGCACCTACAAGTTCCTGCTGAACGCGCTGCTCTATCCGGCGCAATGAGGGGATGAAGCCGGGGCTCGCGGCTCGGGCCCGGCCCGTTCTTAAGAGAGCGCACCCGCCCCGCCGGGTCCACCAGGGCGGGACGGGGGGCTCTTTCCTACTTGGCCCGAAGGATCGCGCATTCCCCGGGCTTCATCTCGATCTCGATCAGGGTTCCGGTCCTGCGGACCCTCTCGGCCGGGACCCCCGTGGCGTCGAACAGGGCCACGCCGAAAGGATTCTCGAGCCGGCACACGCCGGCCTGTTCAGAGACGATGCGGACGTCCGTAACCATCCCCCCCCTTCTCCGGGCGGAAACAAGGAACGCACCGTAGGTCCTCAGCATATCGAACGCGGTGTCCCGCCACGAGGCTGGGACGGCCGGAAAAAGCCGTACGATCCCGGTGTGGCTCTGGATGAGCATCTCCTGGACCCCGGCGGCGAAGGCGAAATTCCCCTCGAGGGTGAACGGCCGGTAGGTCAGCTTGGACTTGCCGCTCTTCGACTGGTCGCCGTTCGCGTGGAAGCTGTTCGGCAGGCAGAACGACTGGGCGAAGGTCCGCAGGGCCGCGGCCGCTTTGTCCCCGTCCATGGCCCGCGCGGCCAGGTTGGCGAGCCAGCTGTAAGAATAGCCGCACCACCCGTCCGGACCGAGACGGTCGAGCTCGGCGAGCGAGGTCCGGATCGTCCGCCGGTCGGCTTCGCCGCCCGACCAGTCGATGAGGCCGAGCGGATGAATGGCCATGAGGTGGGAGAAATGGCGGTGAGATTCCTTGAGCGGATAGTTCGGGGCGATGAGCAGCCTTCCGTCCTCGGGCGAGAGGGCCAGGTCGGGCCACTCGGACAGGGCCTTGACGAACCGGTTCCGCTCGCCCTTCTTGTCGAGTTCCCCGGCCAGCTCGGCCGCCGCCTTATAAACCCAGCGGATGAGGGCCAAGTCGAAGTTTGTCGTCTCCGTGAACCAGGCGTCGGCGCGGTTGTCGTTGATCTCGGGGCTCGAGCTGAGCGGCAACTGCCGCTTCCCGTCCGGACGGCGGACGGCGATCGAATCGATGAAATCCACGACATCCTTGATCCAGGGGTAGGCCCGGTCTGTGAGGAAGGCCCGGTCGCGGCTGTACTGCCAGTGGAGATAGAAGTGCTGGGCCAGCCAGGCCGAGACCGTCGGCCCGAGCGAATACTGGATCCAGCCGCCCATGGGGCGGCCGGCCAGGGTGCAGACACCGGGGACATTGAGCCCTTTGGCCGCGAAATAGAGTCTCGTGTACTTTTCGGCCTCGGGCCGGATCGACCACAGCCAGTCGAGGAAGGCCAGTCCCTCCTCGAGATGATTGGCGCCGTAGCCCGGCCAGTAGCTGAGCTCGGTGTTGAGGTCGTTGTGGTAATCACCCTTCCACGGCGGCAGGCCGCCGTCGTCGGCTGTCCAAACGGCCTGGAGGGTCATGGGCGGCGCGCCCTGGCGCGAGGCCGCGCCGAACTTGTAGGTTTCGAGGTACCACTGCTTCTCGAGCAGCGGGTCGGGCAGCTCGACGGCCGACCGGGCCCAGAACCGTTTCCACCAGCTCTTGTGGGAATCGAGGTCGATCGCGGCGATCCGCTTCCAGGCCGCCGCGACCGAGGCGCCGGCATCGCCGCTTTCCCGGCCGGGAACGCGGGCCCCGACGCTCCAGACGCCGATGAGGGTCGCCGGTTCCGACTTCTTCCATTCGACGGCGATGTCGTAGCTCATGCCGTCCCAGCCGCGCTGGCGGAAGCCGGCGGATGTCGCGTCCCCGGTCGTCTTGGGCGCCGGGTAGCCCAGGGCGGCCAGCGTCTTGGCCGCGGCGGGCTCTGCCGGCGCGCCCTCCGTCGCCGCAGGAGCGAAGGCCGGCGGGACGAGACGAGGCACGAACGATTCCGGCACGCCCTCGAACTTGAACCAGCCGACGGGCTCGACGGCGTGGACGTAGACCGTCAGCCGCGCCCCGTTCTTCCAGAGGACCTCGCAGACCGCGTCCTTCAAGATGAGCCGTACCGAGGCCACTTCGCCGAGGGAGGCGATGTCGAATTCGAGCGCCCCGGCCGGGATCTTCGTCGGGGCCGCGTCCCGCTCGTAAGGGAGGTCGCCCATCTCGTGGACCGACTCGATGTCCCCGTTCGCGACCTGAGCCTTGACCCAGGCGAACCGGAACTTGGGGGTGTCGAACTCCTTGACCGGCCGGAGGTCCCAGAGGTCGGCCCGGTCGAGCGACAGGCGGAGGGAGTCCCCCTTCTGCCACACGAGGGCCCCCAGCAGGCCGTTGCCCAGGGGAACGCCCTCGTCCCAGCTCCGGGGGAGGCCCGCGAAAGCGAGGTCGTGCTTGTCGGCCGGCAACGCGGATGCCGGCCCGGCGGCGGACAGCCACACGCCGACGGCCACGACGATGGTCAGGACTCCGGCCGCGAGGCGGACGCCGCCGCCCATGTGTTCTTTCATGGCGCGCCCCTCCGTCATTTTTCCCTGTCCGAATCTGGTGCTTATTTTATGCGAAGCCCGGGCCGGTGTCACGAACTATTTCCGGAAAGGCCTCTGCCCCGCGCCGCGGCGATTGAGTCCGGGCCTGGCGAGGAGTAAGATGGACCCGGACCGAAGGAGGGAAAATGCCCGAGGGACCCCGTCAGAAAATGGCCCTGATCGTTTTCAGCGGCGACATGGACAAGCTCTTCGCGGCCTTCACCCTGGCCACGGGCGCGGCCGCCTCCGGCATGGATGTCGTCATGTTCTTCACCTTTTGGGGGCTCCGGGCCCTCAGGAGGAAGGGCCGCACGGGGGCGAGCCTCTTCGGCCGGCTGATCGGCTGGATGTACGGCGGGGATATCGAGCGGGCCGGGCCGAGCCGTTTCGCCTTCGGCGGGGTCGGCCGCTGGATGTTCAAGAAGATGATGGAGGCGAAGAAGGTGCCCTCCCTGGCCGAGATGCGCCGGACGGCCCTCGACCTCGGCGTCAGGTTCTACGGCTGCACGACGAGCATGGGCGTCATGGAGATCCCGCGCGAGGCCCTGATCGATGGGGTTCAGGCCTGCGTCGGCGTTGCGTTCTTCCTGGAGCAGGCGCGGGAGGCTAAGGTCACGCTGTTCATCTGAGCGGTTCAGCCGCCCAGGACCTGGATGGCCCGGTCGATGTTCGAGACGTCCATGATGACCGAGATGAGGTTGCCCTTGCGGGAGAGGGTCCCGTAACAGTACTCGATGTTGATGCCCTCGTCGCCCAGCTTGGTCGTGACCTCGGCCAGGGCGCCGGGCCGGTTCTCGAGGTCGACCCTGAGGACGTCGCGGAGCTCGACGATGTAGTTGAGCTTGCCCAGCAGTTTGACGGCTTTGTTGAGGTTCTGGACGTACAGCTTGGCCGTGTCGTGGAAGACACCGATGGCGTCGATGTTGATCTCGTTCTCGGCCAGGAAGCTGCACAGGTCGCCCAGCACGGACGGCTTGTTTTCTAGGATGACATAAAGCTCGGTGATCCGTTCGAACATCGCCTAACCCCCTTATCGGAAGATGGACCGGCCGCCGCCGGTCAATCGAAGATCTTGCCCGGATTCATGATGCCGGCCGGGTCGAAGGCCCTCTTGATCGTCCTCATGAGGTCGATCTGCTTCTCCTCGAGGACGAGTGAGAGGAAGGGCTTCTTGACCAGGCCGATGCCGTGCTCGCCGGAGATGACGCCGCCCCGCTCCCGGCAGTCCCGGAACAGCTCTTCCCGCACCGTATCGACCTTGTCCCTCCATTCGGCCTGGGGGACCGGGACCATCTGACCGTTCATGTAGCGGGCCTTCATGATGTGAGTGTGGATGTTGCCGTCGGCGGCGTGGCCGAACGTCGGCAGCCAGATGTCATATCGCCTCGCGACCTCACCCACCTTGCGCACGTGGCCGGCGATCTCGGCCCTGGGGAGCGAGATGTCGAGGATCTCGACCGTGCCCGCCTTGATGGCCTCGTAGATCTTCGAGCGGATGGACAGGACCTCCTCCTGGCGGCTGGGCGTCTCGGCGATGAAGATGTTCATGGCCTCCTTCTCGACACAGACGTCGGCCACGACCTGGGACAGGCGGTCCATCTCGTCCTCGGAGTTGGCGTCGAGGATGATGAGGAGATGCGTCTTGCCCATCTTCGTCGGCCATTTCAGCCGGAGGTAGTCCTCGGCCAGGGAGATGGGTTCGACCTCGAGGAACTCGACGGCCATGGGCACGATGCCCTTCTCGAAGAGGAGGGGGACGGTCTCCAGGGCCGGCTCGAGCTCGGCGAAGGGGACGACGAGCGTCCGGGTCAGCGCCGGCTTGGTGATAAGCTGGATGATGGCCTTGGTGACGACGCCGAGCGTGCCCTCGGCGCCGATGAAGAGCTGCATGAGGTTGTAGCCCGTGCTCGACTTGATGTACTTTCCGCCGAGCTTGAGGATCTCCCCTGTCGGGAGGACGACCTCGAGGCCGCGGATGTAATTGCGGATGGTCCCGTACTTGACGGCGCGGCTGCCCCCGGCGTTGGTAGCGACGAGTCCGCCGATCATGGCGCTCTCGTCCCCAGGGTGCGGCGGGAAATAAAGCCCGGCGTATTCGACGGCCGTGGTGAGGTCGGAGAGCCTGAGGCCGGCTTCGACCACGGCCACCTGGTTCGCGGGGTCGATCTCGAAGAGGCGGTTCATCCGCTCGAGCGAGAGCACGACGCCTCCGCTCGCCGGGACGCAGCCGCCGCAGAGACCCGTCGCCCCGCCCCGCGGCGTCACGGGAAAGCGGCGCTCGGTGGCCAGGCGCAGCAGCTCGGAGATCTGGTACTCCGTCCCAGGCTTGACGACGAGCTCCGGTTCTCGGGCGATCTCGCGCAGGGAGAATTCGTCATGGCTGTAATCGAGAGTCTCCTCGCGGCCGGAAAGGACGTTCGGCTTGCCGACGACGGACTCGATGGCCTCCCTGACGGCGGGCGTAATCTTCTCGAACATGGGCGGAACTCCGTATGTGACCTATATAAACCAACGCGGGACGGGTGTCAAACGCCGGCCTTGACCTGGGCGGCAAGGCCGATCACGATCTGGGGGCGGCCCTTGAACTCCTCGACCAGGCCCGTGACCTCCACTGTCCGCCTCTCGAAATCGATGGAGCCCGGGAAGGTCGTCAGGACGTCCCTCGGCGCCACGGCCTCGAAATCCCCTTCCGAGGGCAACAGGATCATGAATCGGCCGCGCTCGAACATGCGCGCGCACAGGAAACGGACGGTTACGACCTCTCCGCGGCGGCGGCCGGCCTCCCCGGCGCCGACGACGTCCCAGGGGCGTTCGCGCCACAGGCCCCGCCCCTCCCGCCGGGCCTCGGTCTCCGCCTCCCGGAGTCTTGCCTTCACAGCCTCATCGAAGGGATACTTCAGGTAGGCGCGGGCGTACCCCTCCCGGACCAGGGTCTCGTTGAACATCGTCCGATTATTCATCCAGACGTAAGCCAGGAGACGCCCGTAGGCGTCCGCCTCCTCCTTGTCCCGGGTCAGCCGGACGGGCTGCTGATTGAGCTTCCAGCTGACGAATCGGCGGGCCAAGAAAGCCAACAGGCGCGACGGTTCCTGAGGGTCGTTGAGCTCGGGAGAGTCGACGCCGATCAGCCGGACCCTCTTCTCCTTGCCCGACTCCAATCGGACCTTGATCGTATCGCCGTCATAGACGTAGGTCACGGTCCCTGAAAGTTCGCCGGAGGACCGGACCGCCTGTCCGTGAAGGCCGGGGACACGAAAGACGAAGAGCAGCAGAAGGGTCCCCAGGCCGGCCTGGAGCGTTAAATTCTTTTTCACGGCCATGCCGCGCCCGGCTCGCGTGTCCGAAGTCCTCCGATCATCTCCCGGCGAGATCCTTGACGGCGCGGACGATGGCGCCTGCGCTGATGCCGTATCTCTCGAGGAGCTCCTCCGGCTTGCCCGACCTCGGGAGCTCGCGGATGCAGAGATGCTTCAGCACGGCCTTCCCGGCCAGGGCCGCGGCGACCGCCTCGCCCAATCCGCCGGCCGGGTAATGGTCCTCGACGACCACGGCCCGTCCTCCCGTCTCCGCGACTTCGCGGGCGATCCCCGCGGCGTCGAGCGGCTCGACGGAATAGGCGTCGACGACCCGGACGCCGAGCCCCTCCTTCTTGAGCGCGTCGTGGGCCTTGAGCGCCTCGTGGACGGTGATCCCGGCGGCGATGACCGTGACCGCGTCCCCCTCCCCTTTCCTCAGGACCTTGGAGCCCCCGATCGGGAACGGCTCCCCGGCCGGATAGAGGACGGGCGTTGCCGGACGGGTCGTCCGGATGTAGGCCATGCCCTTGTGACCGGCCATGGCCGCGACCGAGGCCTCGGCGGACACGGCGTCGCTCGGATAGAGGACAACGCAGCCGGGCACGGACCGGAAGATGGCCAGGTCCTCGAGCCCCATCTGCGACGGCCCGTCCTCACCGATGCTCACGCCGACATGGGAGCCGCAGAGCTTGATGTTGGAGAACGAATAGCCGGCCATCCGGACCTGGTCGTGAGCCCGGGCGAGGAATGCGGCGAAGGTGGCAATGAACGGGACGTAGCCCTTGGCCGCGAGACCGATACCCATGCCGACCATGTTCTGCTCGGCGATGTAGCCCTCGAAGGACCGCTCGGGAAAGGCCTCGAAGAACTTGTCGGCGTAGGTCGAGTTCTTGACGTCGCCGTCGATGGCCACGACCGACGGGTCGACCTTGCCCAGGGCGAGAAGGGCGTTTCCGTAAGCCAAGCGCGTGGCCGTCCTATCCTTGTAGGCGGTCCTCGGGAAATCGGCCCGCGCCGAGGACCTGGACTTTGGGACTCGGGAAGGCCGGGGTGTCCGGACGAGTTTCCGGCCGTCGACATCGGGCAGGCCGCCGATCTCCTCCATGGCCCGGGCGAGCTCGTCGGCCTTGAGCGGCTTTCCGTGCCAGCCGTTCCTGTCCTCGATGAAGGAGACGCCCTTGCCCTTGAGCGTCCGGGCCAGTACGGCCGTGGGCCTTCCCTGCTTGCCGACCTTCTTCAAAGCCTCGAGGATCTTATCCATCTTGTGGCCGTCGACGGTCAGGACGTCCCAGCCGAAGGCCCTGAATTTCCGGGCATAGGCTCCGAGGTCGTGCTCGTACATGGTCGGGTCCGACTGGCCCAGCCGGTTGACGTCGACGACGGCGCAGAGGTTCCGAAGCCGCGCGTGGGCGGCGAACGCGGCCGCCTCCCAGACGGCTCCCTCGGCGCATTCTCCGTCCCCCATGAGGACAAAGGTCCGCCCCGCCGACCTGTCGAGCCGCTGGCCGAGGGCAAGCCCGGCGCCGACGGACAATCCCTGGCCGAGCGATCCGGTCGCGGCCTTGACCCACGGCACGCGCGGCGTCGGATGACCCTCGAGGTCGCTCGTGATCTTCCGCAGGTTAAGCAGGCTCTCGGGCGGGATGAGGCCCGCCTCGGCGTAGACCGCCCAGAGAAGCGGAGCGGCGTGGCCTTTCGACAGGACGAACTCGTCGTTCGAGGGGTCGGCGGGGTCCTTCGGGTTGAAGCACATCTCGCCGAAGAACAGCGCGGCGGCAAGGTCGGCCGCGGAAAGGCAGCTCGTCGGGTGGCCGGAGCCGGCCGCCGTCGTCATCCGCAGCGAGTGGATGCGGAGCCGGGTGGCGATTTTCCTCAGGTCGTCGATCTTGGCCATCGGTGGACGCTCCTTCGCCGGAATCGGGACTCTGCCCCACCCAGGGCTTCGGGTGGAGAGGGTTCAATATAACATTTTTGGGGCGCGAACTCTATGCAAGAACGGCCATCTGATCCGGCCGCTCCTCCCCGCCGGGGTGCGTCTTTCCCGGAATGTGTCCGTTGACATGACCCGCCACGGGGAATAGGATCCGTCTGGGAATGGGGTCGGCGCGAGACGCGGAGGTCTGCGATGTCAGAGCCGCTTGATCTCGTCCCTGTTCCCCGCCACGGCCGGATCGCGCGGGTGGCACGGACAGCGCGAACATGGATTCCTCCGGCCGCCGCAGCCGCTTTACTCGTCCTGGCCCTTCATCCCCAGGAGCTTCGCCACACGACCGGGGTCGTCAATGTCGAGGTCCCGGTCCGGGTCTTCGACGGCGACCGGTTCGTCGACGACCTCGCCATCCGCGATTTTGAAGTCTTCGAGAACGGCAAGCCGCAGAGGATCGTCGCCCCCTACGTCGTCCAGAAAACGAACATCCAGAAGCAGGAAGCCGCAGCACCGGCGGCGAGCAAGCCGGCTCCGAAGACGGCCCGGACAATCGTCCTGGAGTTCGAGGTCCTGGACCCGATGCCCAAGCTCGACGACGCCGTGGACTATTTTTTCAACGATGCCCTGCAGCCGGACGACTCGCTGACCGTCGTCACCCCGCGAACGACCTACCGCTTCAAGCCGGAAGCGTTGGCCCGCTTGCCGCGACCGGAGATCGCCCGCCAGCTCAAGGGGAAGCTGCGCAGCGATATCCTGGCCGGGGCCTCGGATTACAAAAGACTCCTGGGCAACATCCGGGACGTGAGCTCGATGCCCCTGGACCCCGACCAGAAGCAGCAGATGATCAGCGAGTCCATCCGACAGCTGCGGGACCGGCTCGGCGTCGACCCGGCCTCCCTCCGGCGGATGGCCCAGGCGCTCAAGGCCCAGGAGGGACAGAAGTACGTTTTCCTCTTCTATCAGAGGGAGCTTATCAACTCCGCGTCCCTCGGTCAGTTCGGCGACGAATCGCTGGACGCCGCGGAGAGCAGCCTGTCCGACGCGTCCAACGCGGATGCACAGAGGACCTCGGAGGTCACGCCCAAGATGATCAAGCGGATCTTCTCCGACGCCTCCGTCACAGCCCATCTCATATATCTCACCCAGTCTAAGATGAACGCCGCGGGCCTGGACGGCGAATTCCAGCGGGGCGGCGGGGGCGGTCTCCAAACGAAAGACCTGTCGGCTTCGATCTTCAGCTCCCTGCGGGAGATCGCCCGCGCCACAGGCGGGATCGTCGAGTCGTCGGGGAACCCCTCGGCGGCCTTCCGCAAGGCCGTGACCGCCTCCGAGAATTATTACCTCCTGTATTATGTCCCGGCCGACTATCAAGCGGACGGGAAATTCAAAGAGATCAGGGACTCGGTCAAGGGGAAAAGTTACCGGGTCTCGAACCGGGCCGGCTATTTCGCTAACTGAGGCCGAGGCGGAGGGGCCTGCTTCTCCAGTCGCGCGAGCTCCGCCCGGACCTTCCGGATGTTCGCCTCGCTCTCCCCGCGGGTGTCATTCAGGTAGAGCTTGAGGTATTTCACCGCATCGTCGGGGCGGCCGCTTTTTTCGCAGGCCACGGCCAGGTTGAAGTAGCCGACGGGCGTCGGCTGGATGGCCACGGCCCGCTCGAGATACTGGATGGCCGGGCCGAATTCGCCCAGGTAGGAATAGGCGATGCCCGCGTATTCGTAAAAGCCCTGCTCCTCCGGGAAATCCTCGATCAGCCCCTTGTAGACCTCGATCGCCTCCCGGAGCTTGCCGACCGAGGCCAGGTTGGCCGCGTAGTTCATCCGCAGGAAGCGGCTCTCCGGCTCCACGGCCAGGGCCCGCTCGTAGAAGGCACGGGCCTCGTCCTTCCGGCCAGCCCCGTCTAGGGCGCTGGCCGAAACGGTCAGGGCCTCGACGCTCCGGGGATCCATGGCCAGGACCTTGTCCATTGTCTCCAGGGCTTCGCGGGGTTTCCCGGCGAGCGCGTAGGTGAGTCCGAGCCTGACCAGGAGGGTTTCGGAATCCGGCATTCGGACGAGGCCCTGCCTCATCGTTTCCAAGGCTTGGTCGACCCTTTTCTGCCTCGCCTGGATGACGGCCAGATCGACGTAGCTCTCGGGCGAATCCGGGATGGCGCGCACGATCTCGCCGTAGACGCTCTCGGCTTCGGGCAACTTTCCGTCGAACTCGAGGGCCTGAGCCTTCTGGATGAGTTTGAGCAATCCGACCTCGTCCTTGGGGTCGGGGGCCGCCGAACCCTGCTTGGCCGGGGCGAAGCTCACGTAGCCCAGGGACCTCAGCCGCTCCAGGTCTTCCGCCCGCGTCTTGGCCGGCGCCCCGGCGGTCGCTCCCCCGGCGCTCAGGCGGACGATCTCCGCTTCGAGCTCGGCCTTGAGCGCGGCGGCGCGACCGGCGGAGACGGCGAACAGGTTTTTCGCCTCGGCCTGGTCATGCCCGAGGTCATAGAGTTCGGGTTTGGGGGCCTGGATGAATTTCCAGGCACCTGACACTATTCCGACGAGTTCCGACCAGCCGAAGTTCTCCCGGGGAAAGAAGGTTTCGACGACGCTGTCGAGGTCGTTCCGTCGGGCACCGCCAAGCCAGGCGACGAGGCTCCGCCCCTGCATCCCTGCCGTTTCCTTGTTCAGGCCGAGGAGCTCCAGGATGGTCGGGGCCACGTCCACCAGCCGGACCGTCCCCTGGACGACCCCGGGCCGGGTGAGGACGCGCGCGTTCTGAAAGATGAGCGGCACGCGGAGGGTCTCCTCATAAAGGAAGATGCCGTGGCCGAGTTCGACTTTGTCCCCGAGGCCTTCGCCGTGATCACCGGCGACGACGATGAGCGTCGTCTCGAGAAGGCCCTTGGCCCGCAGCCGATCCAGGACGGCGCCGACGTAATGGTCCATGTAAGCGATCTCTCCGTCATAGAGACGGCTACTGAACTCCTCTTTGTAGGGTGAGGGGGGGTCGTACGGCAAGTGCGGGTCGTAGTAATGGACCCAGCAGAAGAACCTGCCGCCGGGAGCCTTGTCCAGCCAGCGGGAGAACCGGTCGAAGGTCTCCTCGGCGCGGCGCTGCGTGTTCGGGCCTTTTAGCGACTGCTGGGGCTGAAAGGTGTCGTCGTAGACGTCGAAGCCACGGCCGATGCCGAACCTGGAATCGACCGAGAAGGATGACACGAAGGCCGCGGTGGCGTAGCCTTGCGCCTTCAGGATCTCCGCCAGCGTCCGGATCCCGCCCGGTAGAACGTGGCCGTTGTTGCGGACGCCGTGTTTGAGCGGGTAGAGCCCGGTCATGATCGAAATGTGGGAGGGCAGGGTCAAGGGAGCGGGGCAGTAGACCCGGTTGAACCGGACGCCGCCCGCGGCCAGCCCGTCCAGGGAGGGACTCCGGGCCAGCGCGTCGCCGTAGCAGCCGAGGTGGTCGGCCCGGGTCGTGTCGAGGGTGAAGAGCAGGACGTTCAGGGAGGCCCTGGCGGGGAGCCTGAGCCGGCTCCGCGCCGGGGCGATAGCCAGGACATAATATAGGATGAGACCCGCGACGGCGGCCGCACCGGCCAATCCGAGGACGAAGCCCCGGCGGCGGCCCGGACGGACCCTCCCCGCTTCGCGAGCCTCCCCGGACTTCCCCGCCGGGGCGCCTTCCGGCCGGCTGAGTTCCGGCCGCGGGGCGGGTTTCCTGTGTTTCTTCTTGCGGCTCATCGTTCCTCGGAACCTGTCCAGGATAGCGGTCCGCCCCGCCCTCTGTCAAGAAAAAGGGCCCGCCCCCGCCGCCGGGGGACGGGCCCTCGAAGCTCAGATGTGCGAGTCGCGCGGCTCAGAAGGACAGCTTGAAGCCCAACCGCGCCGACCAGGTGCCGAACCTGGTCGCCCACTCTTTGAAGGCATTGTTCGTGTCGCCTTCGGCAGCGATGATGGACAGGTAGTCCCGGGCGAACGTCCCGTTGAGGATCTCCGCGTCGTATCCGGAGAAGCCGTCCACGTTGGCATCGGAGATCGAGCTCTGGATCGTCTTGGTGTTGAACACATTATTGACCTGGAGGTTGACGGAGGCCCGGTACTTGCCATGGATCTTGAAGCTGTAGTCTAGGTAGAGGTCAGCCCAGAAGGTGAACGGCAGCCGTCCTAGGTCCCCTCGGCCATTGGGATAGAAATACTTACTGCCGTACCAGATCCTCGTCGTCAGCGGCAGCCCGCTCCGGCCGTAGGCGACGGCGCCCACGGTCAGCCCGAACGGGAAGGCATAGGAGCCGTAGGCCTTCAGGTAATGGGTCCGGTCCTGGGGCAGAGGGCCGTTGAGCACGTGGCCCAGGGCGTCGTAGGCCATGAACCAGCGGTCGTAGTCCTGCTCGACATTGGGTCCGATGCGGCCGCCTTCGTCGGAGCTGGCCAGGCCGGAGTAATCGCCGGCGACGCGGCTCAGGGTATAGTTTAAGCCGCCCTGCCAGTTGTGGCTGAACCTCTTTTCGAGAGAGAGGTTGAGGCCGTAGTACTCCCTTGTCGCTTTCGGGCAGGCCCAGTAGGCGTCGGAGAACTCCCCGCCCTGGGACTGCAGCCTGGTCACGCCGTAGCCGGGGTTCGCGATCCAGAAGTCCTGGGAAACGCTCGTCGATCCATCCGGGTTGACGGTCACAGTCTGCACGCCGACGTCTTCGATCGTCCGGATCAGGTGCTTATTGACGAAGCGGACGGAAAGGGACAGGTCCTCGAGCAACTTCTTCTCGGCGCCGAAGGAAATCTCCCTCTGCGCGGTCGGTTTCAGGTTCGGGTCGACCCGGCCGAACGAAGGCGGCAGGAAATCCATGACTCCCGCATAGTGGTTGGTGCCGTCGGCGGACCCGCTGGTCAGGTCGCCGAGCACGCCGTTGGCCGAGATCTGCGTCCAGTCGGGATTCTGGAGGGCGAAATAATTCTGCGTGCGCTTCCAGCCGCCGAACGTGAGCTCGGCCATGTAGAGCTTCATGACGTCGTAGTAGATGCCGAAGCTCGCGAAGACCTTCAGGCTCGAATTGCCGAACACGTCATAGGTCGCACCTAGCCGCGGGGCCAGCATCTGCCACGGATTGAACTTGACGGGCTTGGTCGTGAAACCCGCGTAGGACGTGTCGTTGGTCATGGACGGGATGTACTGTCCCTCTCCCCGGATGCCGAAATTGAGGGTCAGCTTGTTCTTGATCGTCCAGGAATCCTGGACGAAGAACGACATGTTGTTGCTGTGGATGTTCCAGAAGCCTCCGTAGGTGGAGGTGATGCCGCGCACATAATAAAACCCGTAGGGGCCGTAATTAGGGTTGGGAGTAACCCCATCGGGCAGGAACTGGGGGGCGCCGACGCCGACGGGAAAGCCTAGACTGGTGTAGGTCCGGCCCCAATAGAGCCAGACCCTCGGGTGGGTCTGCACGTCGGAGACGTTCTCATGGAGATAAGTATAGCCGATGCCGGCCTTCAGGGCGTGCTCGCCCATCCAATTAGCGTAATACGAAACGTCGACGTTGTTGCTAATCTTGTCCTGCAGGCGTTTCGTCGTTAGGAGATAGCTAGCGTTGTCCGTGTTCCAGCCCCCCAATTTGATGAGGTCCGGATTGGCCACGAAGAACGGGTCCGTGCTGTAGCGCGAATTGCCATAGATGAAAGTGTAATTTGTGCTGTCCGGCGGCGGGAGCGTCTGGTGGTTCGTATTCTGCATGTGATAGCCGCCCCGGTAGCTGATGAGCAGGTTGTTGCCGACGGAGTAGTCCGCGGTCAACGCGACCGTCGAATTGGGATAGTCGAATCCTTCCTGCTGGAATGCATAAGTCGGGTATCCGTCGCCGAGGATGCTGGGGATGGCCCCCCGGTACTTGGTGAAATTGTTGATGAAGCTCGCCGCCACACGCAGGCCGTGAATCGGCGCAGCCGAGATGCGGATCGACCCGTTCCAATCGGTGTTCTTGTTCTTGAAGTTCGAGAACGGTCCGGCCCTCAGGTTGAAGTCCCTCAGGGCCGATGTCTGGGAATAGACGGGATTGAACGAGCCGAAGAACCACAGCTTGTCCTTGATGATGTAGCCGCCGAGGCTGAAGACCCCCTCGTACCGGTTGTAGCGGTCCCTGTCCTTGCCGCCGTTGAAATAGAGGTCGTCGTAGTTCACGTACTGGAAATCGTAGTCGTCGTACGGATTCTGCCTGAGGAAGGTCCTGGTCTTCCCCTGCATCAGGCGGTGGTTGTTCTCGTAGTAGCCCATGATGGCGCCGTGGAACTCGTTGCCGCCGGACCTCGTGATGACGTTGACGACGCCACCCATCGAGCCGCCGTACTCGGCGTTGTAGCCGGAGGCCGTGACCTTGACCTCGTCCAGTAGCTCAAGGACCGCGTTCTGGCCCTTGATGCCCAGGTGGAAATCCGTCACGTCCGCGCCGTCGGCGTACCACATGTTCTCGGCGCCGGAGGCGCCATCGACCGAAATGCCGGCGGCGATGGGCTCGTTCTGGACGCCAGGAATGGTGCTGATGAGGGAATCGAAGGTCCTCCCCCGAGGCAGCGACATGAAGACCTCCTTGGTCATGACCTGGCCCTTGACCGTGCTCTTAACATCGATCAGAGGGGACTGGCCGACGACCGTGACCTCCTCCTGGACGGCGGCCTGCTCGAGCTTCTCGTTCAGGACCAGGGTCTGCGACAGTTCGAGATAGACGTCCTTGCGGATGACCTTCTTGAACCCTGGCAGCGTGAACGTGATCTCATAGAGCCCCGACGGCAGGGCCATCAGCCGGTAGGTGCCGGTGGCGTCGGTCGTCGTCGCCGCTTTGCCGAGCAGCTTGGGGCTGGTCGCTTCGACCACGACCCCGGGAAGCGGGCTCCCTTGGCTGTCGAGGACCTGGCCGATGATCTTCCCTTGCGGCGTGAGCTGGGCGACCGCCGTTCCGGCGGTCAACATACAGATGATGACAGCGAGACATATTGACCTGTGTTTCAATTGCATTGACTCCGCCTTTCAAACACTTTTTACCCCACTCCGTTGTGCTGGACCCTCTCGGAATCCGCCACGACCTCAGGCATCGAAAATAGGTTTAAGTCGTCCCGTGATTCACACTCCTCAAAATCCCACCGGCCGCATCGCTGCGGAGGCTAACCGCCTCCGTGCCGAAGGCGAATGCGCGGCAACCTCTCGCAGGCCAATGATATTTCCTCTCGCCGAAGGTTGTCAAGATATTATCTCGACCGATCAATGGGAGACCATCTTTGGGGAGTAAGGAGGAACACCGTGCGCAGATTTCATTTCCCGAACGGCGAGTCCGGGAGGAGGATCCCCGCCGTGGTCCCGCGCGACGCCGCGTCCAGACGGAGGAGGAACATGCCGATGCCCGCGGCGCCCTGCATGTAGCCGGTCTGGGCGACAAGGAGGTCGGGCCGGACGCGGTGCTCGGCCTGGACCCAGGACATCCGGCCGTCCTCGACCGTGGCCTTGGCCTGCAGGCGGGCCACAACGCGGTCGCAGAATTCGAGATAGGATCTGTCGCCAAGGGCCCGACCGAGTTCGAGAAAGAAGTCCGCAACCCCGGCCAATCCGCAGCAGAGGCCGTCGTTGTTCCAGAAGCCGGGCGTCTCTTTTTCCGGGATGCCGCTCGTGAGCAGGGCGTTGGCCGACTTCCGGACCCAGTCCAGCCAGATTCTGTCGCCGGTGGCCATGCTCAGGGCATAGAAAAGCCGGGCCGTCCCCACGGGACCGTGGCACCAGCCGAGATAGAAAAGGTCTTTGCCGTCGGGTTCGTGATGGAAAATGCGGCAGGTCTCGCCCTCCGTATCGGCCACCGACAGCAGGTATTTCGCGCCGGCCAGGGAGGCATCGAGGAACGCCTTCCTTTTCGTCTCCTGGAAGAGCCGGGCCAGGAAGTAAGCGACGCCGGCCGTGCCATGGGAGAAGTTCGGCATGAGTCGTGGGTACTCCGGGTCCATGGCCCACTTGAGCCCGCCTCCCTCGCTCCGGCCGAGGTCGATGAGGCGCATCCCCGCGCGAACCGACAGGTCGAGCCAGGCCCGGTCGGCCGTTTCATGGAACGCGTAGATAAGGAAGAGGCCCGTCCCGGCGCCGCCGCTGATGATGTCAGTGACGCCCCCCCACTCGACTCCGGGCCCCTTCGGAATCGCGCCTTCACGGATCCTTTTTAGCCCGTCCGAGAATCCCCGCCGGTATTTCAGGTCGTGGGTCGCCTTGAACGTCTCTTCGAGAGCGAAGAGAACGCCCGACAGGCCTTCGTAAAGTCCCATCCCCTTCTCTTTCGGGACAACGGCCAATAACGAATCTGCGCCGCCACGGGCGTCTCGGAGATAAGCGTCCTTTCCGGTCGCTTGATAAGCCGCAAGGAAGAACAGCACGATCCCGGGGGTGCCGGCGTAGAGGGTCGTGTTGACGGTGTCCGGGTCCTTCGGGTCGGCAGGCCAGGCCAGGCCTCCGGGCGATCGGATGGCGGAAGCTTGGATCCAAGCCGCGGCTTTCTCCGCCGCGCCGATGTACGGGCGCGCAGCCCCTTTAGTCGCACTCAGGACCTGAGCGCCAAACGCAGTTGCGGCCAAGATCAGAATCCCCGTCAAGGCCATTGTCGGAGCTTTTTGAGCGGCCATTCTTCTCTTAAACACAGCGAACCTCCTCATGGACCCGGCCCCGTCTGTCCCAGTACCGGAATAGGGTCCGCGGGGGGTCCTTCAGCGCTCTCTGGCGATCTCCTCGAGCTGGCGGCGGGCTTCTGGCAGGTCAGGGCTCAGGGCCAGGGCCTTTATGAACTCCTCCGCCGCCTCCGAGTCCTTCTCCAGGCCCTTCAAGCCTAACCCGGCCAGAAAATGGTATTGCGCCTCGTGGGCCTTGGCCGACTGCCCCTCTCCGAACTTCTCAAAGAAGTCCATCGCCGGCGATGACCGGAGCTTCTCCCGGGCGAACGCAACCAGGCCGGAAAAAACCGCGTCCGCCTCCGACACCCTTCCCAGGCGGGAGAGCGCCAGGCCTTTGAAGTACGCCTGCTCAGACCAGCCGGGCTCAAGGGCGGCCGCCTTTTCCGCAAAAGATGCCGATTCGCTCTTCCTTCCCATGAGGTCATAGGCCAGGGCGATCAGGAAAAAACCCTTGGCCGAGCCGCCTCCGCGTGACGGAGGGGCGACCTCGAGGTTCGCGGGATAAGACAGGGCCGCCTCGAAATCCTCCAGGGCCTCGCGACCATGCTTCCCGTCAAGAAATTCACGCCCCCGAAGCTGGTTGGCCTCGACCCACAGGCCATAGATCTCCCCTCCCCCTTCCCAAATATGAAAGTGATGGCCGCGGAGAAGTTCGAGCGCCTTACTGGATCGGCCCGTCTGGACGAGCAGTCGGACCTCTCGGCTGAGAGCGTCATCGTAGCCGGAGACGACGTCGTGATTCTTTTCGAGAAGCGCCAGCCGCTTTTGCGGGTCGGCGCCGGCGGCCTCTGAAAGGGCGTCGAGTTCGTAATAGAGCCTTGGGTCTTTGGGGTTCGCGGCCACGGCCTTTTCAAGGCTCGCCACAGCGGCCGGCAGGTCGTTCTCGACCCGGGCATAGGCCAGCCCCAGGTTGCGGAGGACGACGGAGGATGGGGCTAAGGCGCGTGATCTTTCCCAAGCTTCGATGCCCTTCTCCGGCTGGAGGTCGAAGAGGAGGTTTCCGAGGTAAGACGGCGCCCGGGAATCGGCTGGATTCTCCTTCATCGCCCACGCCAGGATGTCCATGAATTCGAGTTCGAAGGGGAAAACGAAGTCGGGGGGACACAAAGCCGCGATCTTGAGGTATTTCAGGGCGTCGTCCCTGCGGTTCAGTCTGGTGAGGACATAGGCCATGGCGTAGGCCGGCAAAGGGTTCCCGGACTCTTGCCCGCCGGCCACCGGCTCAAGGACGGCGGCGGCTTCTCGCCACAGCCCTGCATTGATCTCATCCATCGCCAGCTCGAGCGTGTTTGCCGAGGGGGCGTGCCGCCTGAGACGGATCTCCCCGAGCGTCCTCCGGGTATCATCGAGAGCCGGACCCGGTCCTAGGCTCGAACTCAACGATGCCTGGCGACTCGGGAGGTCGAGCGGGTCGACGAGTCTCGCCATGGTGGAGGCGCTGGTCGCCTCGGCGTCCTTGCCCAGACGGCGCAACAGGGCCGGCCTGAGATCGAGGGCCGCGAGATCAAGACTGTTAGCGGAGAGCGCCCGGTCGAGATATTCAAGGGCCTTCGCGTGGTCCTCCCTCGAGGAGGCTATTTCAGCCAGTTGATGAAATGAAGGTCCGTACCATGCGGCGCTCCAGCCCGCTCTCTGGAAGGCGTCTTCGGCCTCGACGAGCTTCCCCTGGCGGCGAAGAGCGACGCCCAGGTAGTAGAAGGGCTCACCGTCCTTCGGCCGCGTGTAGTTCCGGGTCAGCCGGGCCACGGCCGCACTCAGCTTGACCTCCGCCTCCCGGTACATCCCGCGCTTCAGATAAAGGACGCCTAGGGCCGTGTTTGCCCGGACATCTCCCGGGTCGCGGCGCAGCGCCTCTTCGTAATACGGATAGGGTTCGAGGGCGGGGTTGTAAAACTGCTCCAGCCGCAGGCCCGCGAGATAGAGCTCTTCGTTGGTCTTGACATCCTTGGGTGGCGGAGGCGGCAGAACCACGGCCGGAAGCGGCTCGTTCTTTCTGTGGGGCGGAGCGTAGCCGATGATCTCCCGGCCGTCCGCGGCGTAGAGCGCGAGGCGGAGGCGCTCCGCGTCCGTTCCCGCGGGCAGAGGGATCCCCCTTGAATAGGGCGAGCCCGGCCCGATGTCGAAGGTCTCTTCGAAAACCACCCTCTCCCCTTCCCGAAGGACGCCCCGCGCGGCCTTCCTTTCCGAAGTTGCGTTGAAAGCGATCCTGGCTTTGCCGTCCGCAACGTCCAGGTTACAGGCCGCCTCCCGGTTCGCGTTCTTCAGGCCTCCGAGGCCGCGGATCGGATACCAGAATTGCTGGACAGCCTTGGTCTCGTACGGCTGGGTCCAACTGTAATCGGGTTGGTTATCCGAATAGGAGCCGATCATGAGCTCGAGGTACGGCCCGTCGGCATCCGTGAGGATCCTTTCCCACGTCTTCCCTTCCGAGCCCGTGCCCCAGGTCCAGAGCTTTTTGCCCGGCACGACGTTGTGGTCGCCGATAAAAGCCACGCCGGCCTTGCGGCCGTGGTCGTAGCCGCCCAGAAAATCCTCCTCGGCATCAAAGGCAAAAAAGGATGTCGGAGTCAGGTGATTCTTCCACCAGCTCACGTCGACCCCCCGCGTGTAATCCTGGCCGTTGTAGACCTGGCGAGAGATCGGCCAGCCGGAGAACTGGTTCTTTCCGTGGAAGGTCGCGACTTCGGTCGTCGGCGGGAAGAGGACCTGGTAGTTCTCGTTGGCGTGGACGGCGACGTTGGCGAAGCAGAGGATGGAGTGAGCGAGCGGCGTCCGGTTGAAGATCCTGATCGTGACCTCGACAGCGGACGAATCCGGCCGGAGCGTCAGGCCGACGATCCACTTTGTCCTGTGACGGAGCTCGATCTCGCCGACCCAAATGGTGGCGCTGCCGTCGGCGTCGTTTTCGAGGGAGGAGTCGACGGTCATGAAGGTCGTGGCCCGATGGTGGTGAGGGATATTCCATTCGACGCCGCCCGAGATCCAGGCGCCGAGCATGCCGATGAGGGCCGGTTTGATGACGTGCTGGCGATAGACGAAATCGTAGCCGTTCGTTTTGTCGACAGCTTCGAAAATCCGGCCTCCGATCTCCGGCAGGACGCAGATCCGGATATAGGGATTCTCGAGATACAGGGCCCGGTAGGCCTTATCCTCCTTCCGGTCGGAAAGCCGGTCGAGGAGCGGATAAGGATAGACGGGTCCCTTGGCGCCCTGGTAGGCCCGGCCGTTATAGAAGATGGGGTTGGCTTCGACCGGTCCGACGGCGTAGGTCGGGATGATGAGCTTGTCTTCCCAAGCCCTGGCGGTCCGCTCCGCGGCGGGCGCCGCTCCTGGCGTCCCGACAATGAACAGGCCGATCTGGAAAACAATCAAGAACGGATAGCTGGGTTTCTGCATTCCCCAATCCTCCTGGTGAGCCGGAGCTCACAGGATCGGCCAGGATTTCGGCAGGAAGATCTGCTCGTAGAGGGCCATGGCGTACCGGTCCGTCATGCCGGCGACGAAATCCCCGACCCGGACGATGAGCGGGTCGCCCTCCGGATATTCCTTGACATACCCCTCCGGGTTCTCGGACACGTAGGCGAACAGGTCGCGGATGATCTTCTCGGTCTTGCGGAGCTCCTCGCGGGCCGTCGAGTTGTAGTAGACACGCTGGTAGAGGAAATCGCGGAGCTCGAGGACGGACTTCATGACCCGGTCGCTCATGGCGATCCGGTCGAGCTCGGCCCCCAGGCTGGCTTCGACAACGTCCATGACCATCCGGTCGATCCGCGTCGCCGGCCACTTGCCAAGGGCGCGGACGAGGCTCGGCGGGATGTCCTCCTCCTGGATGATCCCGGCGCGGAGGGCGTCGTCGATATCGTGGTTGACGTAGGCGATGACGTCGGAGACGCGGACGATCTGGCCTTCGAGGGTCGAGGGCATGTCTTCCGGATCGGCATCGAAGATCTCGCCGCGTCCCTTGGAGTGCTTGGCGATCCCTTCCCGGACCTCGAACGTCAAGTTGAGCCCCTTGCCCTCGTATTCGAGCTTCTCGACGACCCGCAGGCTCTGGTCCGCATGGTGGAATCCGCCCGGCAGGAGCTTGCTGAGCGTATCCTCGCCGGCGTGGCCGAAGGGCGTGTGGCCGAGGTCGTGGCCGAGGGCGATGGCCTCGGTCAGGTCCTCGTTGAGGCGCAGCGCCCTGGCGATCGTCCGGGCGATCTGGGAGACCTCAAGGCAGTGGGTCAGCCGGGTCCTGTAGTGGTCGCCGAACGGCGAGAGGAAGACCTGGGTCTTGTGCTTGAGGCGGCGGAACGACTTCGAGTGGATGATCCGGTCCCGGTCCCGCTGGAAGTCGGTGCGGAGGACGTGCTGGGCTTCGGGCCGGACGCGGCCTTTCGACCGGGAGCTCAGCGCGGCTTTCGGCGACAGGATCTTCTGTTCGATTCTTTCCAGCTCTTCGCGGATGGTCATTCGTTCCCTCTGCTCATGATCCTGGGCCGATTATAACATACCGGCGACTGTGCTAGAATGAGGTCCGGAGAGTTCGAATGATCGCTGACAACGTGCGGGCCATTCTGGCGGAGCTGCCCCCCGGGGTCGAGCTCGTCGCCGCGGCCAAGACCCGGACGCCCGCCGAGATCCTGGAGGCCATCGGGGCCGGGGTCCGCATCATCGGCGAGAATTACGTCCAGGAGGCCGCAGCGGCGGTGGCGGCCGTCGGTCGCGATGCCCGCTGGCATTTCATCGGCCATCTCCAGACAAATAAGGTGCGGCAAGCCGTCGAGATCTTAGACCTCGTCGAGACTGTGCATTCGGCCGCTTTGGCCCGGGAGATCGATAAGCGCTCGGCCTCGATCGGCAAGGTCATGCCGGTCCTCATCGAGGTCAACAGCGGCCGCGAGCCGCAGAAGTTCGGCGTCCTGCCTGAAGGCGTCGAACGTCTCGTCCGGGAGGTGGCCGCTCTCAAGAATGTCCAGGTGGCAGGTCTCATGACCATGGGCCCCCTCGAAGACGATCCGGAGGACTCCCGGCCTTACTTCAAGGAGACGAAAAAAGTCTGGGACGCGCTCCGGGCCCTGGCCATCCCCGGCGTCGAGATGCGGCACCTATCCATGGGCATGACCAATTCCTGGCGCGTCGCTATCGAGGAAGGCGCCAACATGGTCCGCATCGGCACGGCCATCTTCGGCCCGCGCCCTTGATGCCGGCGAACGTCCCCCGCTGTCCGCGCCCGTCTAACCGCCTTGTCTCGAACTATCCAGCCCTCTTTATTTTGCCTCGCCCTTTTCCTCCTCCGCGTCGTCGAGGGCCAGGACCTCGGCCTCCCCGAGGACGAACTCGCGCTCGATCCCCTTCAGCCGGCGCAGGTCCTCGAGCTTCTGGAGCGGCCGCTCGAGCTTGTTTCGGCGGGTCGTCGAGAGCTTCTGGAACTCGTCCCGGGCGTCCTCGATCTTGCGGCCCATTTTGTCCATGGACTCGACGAACTTCTCCCACTCCTTGTTGAAGCCGCCGATCAGGCGGAGCATCTCGTTGGCGGCCTTGGCCGTGCTGAAGTTCTCCATGGCCTGGCGGATGATGGCCAGTATAGCGAACAGGGTGAACGGCGAGCAGAGGATGACCTTGCTGCGGAGGGCGTCGTCGATGAGGGCCGGGTCGTTCTGGTTGATGAAGGCGTAGACCTGCTCGTTTGGAATGAAGACCAGGACGTAGTCGAGGGTCTCGTCCTCCGGGTTGATGTAGTCCCGGGTCGTGACCTCCTTGATGCGGGCCCGGACGTCCTTGAGGAACTGGCCTTTCTGGACGTCCCTCTCCAGGTCGTTCTCCGTCTCGAGGAAGCGGAGGTAGCTGTTCATGGGGAACTTGACGTCCATGTTGAGCTTCCGGCCCTGGGGGAGCTGGAAGGTGTAATCCGGCCGCGAGCCCGAGCCTTCGAGGACCTTCTGCCTGAGGTAGTTGACGCCCTCGACGAAACCGGCCAGCTGGAGGACGTCCTCGGCCATGCGCTCGCCCCACAGCCCCCGGGCCTTGGTGCTGACCAGGGCCTGGCGCAGGTGGTTGGCCGTGTCCTGGAGCTTGGCCGTCTGCTCCGCCGCCGTCCTCAGGTGGGCCGAGAGCTCGCCGAACTTCTGGGTGCGGTCCTTCTCGAACGAGGAGACGAGGTCCTGCATCTTTTGGAGGTCGCCCCGCATGGACTCGAGGGACTGGTCGATGAGCTTCTTCTTGCCCTCGAGCTCCATCTCGCCCGACTGAGTCTGCTGGCCGAGCTTGGAATCGGCCAGCTTCATGAATTCGTCCTGCGTTCTCTTCAGGGCGTCAAAGGACATGGCCCCCAGCGAGTCCTTGACCCGGCCCAGGAAAACCTCGAGCTCGTTGCGCTTCTCCGCTTCCGTCTCGCTGACGAGCTCCCGGGCGATCTCTCGGGCCTCCCGTTTCTTGACCAGCTGGATGATGAGGACGACCGCGGCGCCGAAGACGCCGCCTCCGATGAACAGATAAACTCCTGTCAAGCCCGTCATCTTCCGCCTCCTTTTTGCGCGCCCGGCCGGTCACAAGGCATCGTCGCCGCCGGCCGGTCCTCCGCCGGTGCCTTCTCCCCCGCCGCCGTCCTCTTCCATCTCCTCGACGGCCCGGTCGACCTCCGCGTCGAAGTCCTCGCCCGCCTCCTCGCCCATCTCCTTCCCCATCTTCTTCATCCAGCGCGCGACGCTCTTCGGGTCCTTCTCATCCAGGCCGGAGAGCGAAGAGGGATCGGCCAGGCTCTCGAGCCGGCTCTCCTCCGAGCGGAGGAAGGCGACCCGGGAGACGAGCTTGACGACGTTCGCGCCGCCGCAGTGCCGGCACTTCGGTTCGACCGCGGCTTTGACCGACAGGGTCAGGAGCTGGGTCTTCTTCCCGCAGTCCGAGCAGCGGTACTCGTAGATGGGCATTTAGATCAGGACCCCGTCCTGCCAGCCGAGCCGGACGAGCTCGATCCGGTCCTCGGCGCTCACGCCGAGGTGATACCTCGTGTCGGCCAAGAAGATGTGGTGCGGCGTCATCGGCAAAGGCCGGTCCTCGCCGAAGTGCTCGCGGCGCTTGGCCAGCAGGACGCGGAGCCCGGTGGCATCGGCGGCTACGGGGTCCCGGCTGACGATGAGGCCCCTGTAGGGCCAAGTGTATTCCTTGCTGTAGCTGCTGGGCCCGATCCCGTGGAAGAGCGGCGTCAGCATGACCAGGATGTTGAGACGGGTCTTGCCCTTGACGTGGGGCAGGCTCCATATCGCCGCTAGGTCGGCGCAGGTGTCGCCATGATATTCGAAGGGCCTGGGGACGAACTGGATGTAGTTCTTGATGCAGCTGCCCATGCCGGCCCAGTGGTGCGTCCGGGCCGGCCGGGCGTTGATGAGAGCCGTGGCATTCTGGAAGACCGGGTTATGGAGGACGCCGCGGTCGTCGATCGAGAGCTTCCCCTCCGGCACTCCCGCGCTCATGACGCCGCGCTTGATGGCCTGCTCGACCTCCGCCGTCGTCGGCAGCTTGTCCCAGACGTTGGTTTTAATGCCGACGACATCGTCCGGCTTGATGAGCTTCTTCCAGGCCGCGGCGGCGTCCTTTTCGCCCTCGAGCACGCGAACGGCCTCGTCCAGCATCCTCTGGATGACCGCGCCGTCGGGTTTGCCCGAGGCGTCGAGGGCGTTCGGGTCGCGGACGAGGACGACCCGGACCTTCCCGCCGGCTCCCGCCTGCCCGGCCTTGAGCACCGGCAGGAACGCGCCGGCCAGCGGAGCCACGGAAGCGGCCTTGAGGAAATCCCTGCGGGTGATCGTCGTTCGTCTCATCGTCGTGTGTCTCCCTTGTCCCCTTCTATTTCTTGACCGTTGGCGCGGTCTCTATCAATTCCTGGACCGCCGCGAGCTGGGTCATGGCGAACTGGTCCGAATCGGCGTTGAAGACGACGATGACGACCGCCCCGTCCCTGGCCGAGGCGGTCCACTTCTTATCCTCGGTCCGGACCAGGCCCGGCTTCTTGGCGTCCGGCATATAATTCTTGCCGAAGGACGCGAAGGCTCGGACCGCCTTGGCCTCGTCCGGGTAGGCGACGACGAGCAGGTAGCTCGTTCCCCCGGCCGTCTTGTACGGCGCCAGGACGGCCGAGGCCGTTTGCTCGAGGAGAAGGATGTCCTTGTCGGCGACGAAGAAATGGTAGTTGAGGATTGAGTAGTTGTGGAAGAACGAGGTCCGCCCGGGCTCCAGGCCGTCGGGCGGAAGATAGGACAGGAGCTTCGGCCCCGGCCCGTTCTTCGGAATGGCCGTAGCGATCCTGCGCCCGACGTCGAGGATGGCGGGCTTCGTGTCCTGGGTTTCCTCCTCGGCGGAGACCGAGACGAAATAGCGGTCTTTCCAGAAGGACAGGAGCCCGGCCTTGTAGTTCGAACCCTGGCCGACCCCGGCGTCCTCCCCGTCGAGGTCGTGGGTGAAGACGCCGAAGGCATCCTCCGACGTGCCCATGTCGAAGAGGTCGACGACGATATCGGGCCGGCCGTCCTTGTGGAAGCGGCGGGAGACGAGGAGCTTCATGTTGTAGGACCGGTAGACTTCTCCCGCGCCGTCGATGTACTGGAAGATCGTCTCGGCGTCGTAGACGTGGTCCTCCTCCGAGAGCCAGGGCCCGGCGGTCCGGGGGATGAACGAGGCCGGTCGTGCCGGGGCGGGATTTTTTTGGGCGATCATCAGGCCGGCACCTCCTGCGTAGAGCATGGCGAGCGCGACGAGGACGGACACCCTTTTCATTGGCAAAATTGTACCACGCGTCCCGGCGGGTGGCAAGAGCGCGGGGCTGCGGCGGAGGCCTATGCGGCCCGGGCGATCCGCTCCCGGATCTTCGCCCAGGTCGGCGTCGTGAGGAAGCTCTCCTCCATGTTCCCGACCATGGGCACGAACTTCTCCCAGGGCGCGGCGAAGGTGACGCGGTCCGGCTCGACGTAAGGCCGGGCCGAGGGGTCGAACATGCCGATGACGCAGCGCGGCGACGGCGAGCCCTTCTCGAGGTAAGGGTACTCAACGATGGAGCCGCAGCCGGCCGAGAACGGGGCGATGACGCCGCTCGACTCGGCCGTGTCGAAGCTGGCCAGAGTGAACAGGCCGGCCAGGACGTCGGGTGTCGCGAAAAAGACAACGGCGTCCGGGCTCTCGTTCTCCTCGAGGAGGTTCCAGCGCTTGAAGACGATGAATTTTGCCGGCGCCTCGAAGGCCGGGCTGCGGGCCATGACCTCCCGGACGAGCTCCGGGGATTTCTTGTAGCGCTCGCCCTCCATTTTTCCCGGGATGCCGCAAGAGAGAAAATATTCGAACCCGGGCTGTATGACGTCGGCGAAACCCGCGTACCTCTTCCCGCCCGGGCAGCCGATGGAATCCGCGCCGAAGCGGAGCGTCTCCCCTCTCCGGACCCGGACGAGGTTGGCGACGAGGCAGCGGTTCGACGACCCGGTCGCGATGCGGTGCCCCTGGGCCGCGCCGTCCGTATAATAAAAGACGATGGGAAGTTCGGCCGAGGCGAAGTACTTTTTCCAGACGTCTTGGAAAGCTATCTTCAGATTCATGTCCATGTGCGGCTCCTTCCGCCCCGGTCTCCCTGCCTTCGCAGTCTTCCTCCCAGGTCTCCTGCCGGACTCCAGCAAGAAGCCCTCGCTATCTCGACGTCCGGAGCTCGTGGCCCATGTACGCCCTCAGGAACCGGACGGCCTCGTCGGCCCGCCGGAAGACGGGCACGCCCTCCCCTTCGAGGAAAACGGCCAGCGGAGTGTAGAGCTCGCCGGCGTCGAGGCAGACGACGAGCGGCTTGTCCGTGCAGCGGAAGAGATCCACGGTCCGCCGGGCGAAGCTCGCCTCGCGCAGGAAATCCTCGCCGTGGCCCTCGCTGGAGGGAAGCGTCTGCAGGGCCCCCGTCAGGGGGACGTTGGAGATGACCGCGCAATCGACGTTGGCGTCCTCGACGAGGGCGCGGGCGCAATCCGAGAAGACGGTGTCGTCGGCGACGGGGGTGACGTCGAGCGGGTTGTGGACGTCCTGGAGCCGGTCGATGCCCAGCGGCTCGAGGGCCGCGACGATCCTGCGCTGGGTCTCGGCCGTGAAGGACGCGAGCTCGAGCCCGGCGCCGTTCTTCAGGTTGTCGGCCAGGACGACGCATTCGAAACCGGCGTTGCTCATGAGCCCCGCCCGGCAGCCGCGGACCTTTTTCCCCTCGAGGAAGACCAGGGCCTTCATGAAGCTCTCGAACTCGAACAGGTCCGCAGCGACGATCGCCCCGGCCTGCTCGAGGACCGAGCGGAAGACGGGATAGTCGCCGGCGACCGAGGCGGTGTGGCTCGAGGTCGCGGCCCGGCCCTCGGGGCTCCGTCCCGACTTGTAGACGAGGACCTTCCGGCGGCCCCCGGCCGTGATGTCCCGCACGGCCGCGGCGAAGGCCAGCCCGTCCCCCGGCTTGAAGCCCTCCATGTAAACCGCGACGGCCCGCACGTCCGGGTCGTCCTTGAGGAAGTTCATGTAGTCGGACACGGTGAGGTCGATCTGGTTGCCGAGGGACACGGCGTAGAGCGGCCGGATCATGGGCAGCTTGCTCGTCCGGCAGATCATGAACGCGCCGCTCTGGCTGACGACCGCCAGGCCCGACGCCGGGCCTTGGGGCCGCGCGAGCTTGTAGTCGGGGATGAAGGTCGTGTCATAGCGTCCGGGCGCGGAGGCGATGCCCAGGCAGTTGCCGCCGTTGACGATCGGCGTCGTCCGGCCTTCGGCCCGGCCGCGCGCGAGCGACCCGCGGATCTCGTCTTCGATCGACGCCCCGCCGGACTTCTCGCCCATGCCGCCGGCGATGAGAATGACCGAGCGCGCCTTGCCGTGCTCCACGAGGTCGGCCATGACCGCGGCGCACTGGTCGGCGGCGAGGGTCAGGACGAAGAGGTCCACCGTCCGCGGCAGGTCCTTGACCGACGGCACGCACCGGCACCCCTCGATCTCGGCCGGCCCCGGCTTGACGACGAAGACCGCGTCGCGGGGGAAACCGTTCTTCAGGATGTTGTTGAGGATGATGTGGCCGATGTTCATTTTTTCGGAGACGCCGATGATGCCGATGGACTCCGGGCGGAGCAATCGGCCGATGTCCCCGGCGGGCCGGGCTGTGGCCGTCCTCTTCGCCCGCGAAAAGCGGCAGACGCCGTCGAGAGGAACGAGACGCCCCGCCTGGACGACGAACGGGTTGACCTCGGCCTCCTCGATGACGAAGGACGAGCCCCCGGCGAAGGGTGAGAAGGCCGCGGCCAGGTCGTGGAACCGCAGGAACGTCCCGGCGAGAGAGCGGGGCGAGAGAAGGGGCTTTCGGCCGCGGAACTCCGCCGCGAGCTTGCCGAAGAAGGCCAGCGGCTCGAGGAGGCGGGGCACGGCCTCGTCCTCGGTGAGAGCGACGGAGCTCGTCAGGACGGCCCGCCCTTCCCTGAGGCGCTCGTTCATGTATTCGACGTCGAGCCCACCGCCGCCCATGGTCAGGACAGGGCCGAACTCGCGGGTGTTCCGGACGCCAACGAGGATCTCCGAGCCGAAGCCGACGTTCTCGAAGCGGACCTTCTCCATGACCAGGAACCCGCGGATGGAGGCGCGGACGGCCTTGAGCGCGGGGGCCGGTCCCGAGTCCGAATGCCGGATCTTGGCCTCCCAGCGGAGGTAGCTCAGGGGGACCGTCCGGAGCATGCGGCCGCAGGCCCGGTTGACTGCGGCCGAGTCCGCCTTGACGAACTCCACGCCGCCGACGTCGGACTTGTGAATGATGAGGGGCGAGACGACTTTGACGACGACCGAGTCCCTGGCGAGAGCCGCCAGGCGCTTGCGCGGGACCTTCTCCCCGGCGGCGATGAAGAAGAACCGGGGCGGGGCGATCCCCGCTTGGTGCAGGACCTCGTAGACTTCGGGCTCGAGGAGGAAATCCCTGCCGTCACGTTCGGCAGCCTCGAAAATGCGGTCGATGCGGCGGATGTTCATCTTCATCGGGCCCCCCGGCGTCAGGCCGCGCCCGCGGCTTTCCGGCCGAGGTCGAACGCCTTGAGGTTGGCCTCGACCAGGGCCGGGCCTCGCGGCTTGAAGAGCGACTCGACGAGGGACCGGAGGCTCTCCTCCTTGAGGATGAGGAAGGGCGAGGCGGCGCCGAGCATGACGATATTCTGGGCCTTGACCGTCCCGGCTTCCTTGGCCACCTTTTCGGAGTCGACGATGACGCTCCGCTTGGCTTTCCGGACGCCGGCCAGGACCCGCTCGAGGTCAGGGTAGTCGGGGATGTTCTTGTATGGCGTCGAGCTCGTCACGACGATCCCGTCCGGCCGGAGGTACTCGAAGTAGCGGAGCGCCTCGAGCGGTTCGACGCTCAGGATCATGTCGGCCTCGCCCTTGGGGATGAGGTCGCTCCAGACGCGCTCGCTCGAGAGCCGGAGGTGGGACTGGACGGCCCCGCCCCGCTGGGCCATGCCGTGGACCTCGGCCTGTTTGAACTGGAGGCCGTCGGCCAGGGCGGCGTTGTCGATGACGAAGGCGATGGACAGGATCCCCTGGCCGCCGACGCCTGCGAGAATGATGTCCTGCTTCATGGCCTAGCTCCTTTTCTTCCGCGACTCCTGGATGCACTCCCGGACGGCGACGATGACGGACAGGCCGCGGTGGTCGAGCTCCTCCTTGATGACCTGGACATTTTTCTCGTGGTTCTTGGGGAGGGGCTCGATCGTCCGGAAGTGCTCCCGGGGAACGCCAAGGCCCTCGACGACCCTGAGGAGGCGCTCGCCGGAGCCGTAGCTCGGCTGGCCGCCGGTCATGGCCACGGTCGCGTTGTCGAGGATGATGACGGTCATGTCGGCGTCCGCGGCAGCGGCGCCGAGGAGCGGCGTCATCCCGGAATGGGCGAAGGTCGAATCGCCGATGACGGCCACGGCGGGACGGACGCCGACGTCTGAGGCCCCGCGGGCCATGCCCACGCTCGCGCCCATGCAGACGCAGCTCTGGATGGCGCTGTACGGGGGCAAAGCGCCGAGCGTGTAGCAGCCGATGTCGCTGAAGACGCTCGCCCCCGGATAGGCCTCCCGGGCCTTGTTGAGGGCTTTGAAGGTGTCGGCGTGCGGGCAGCCGATGCAGAGCTGCGGCGGCCGCCCCGCCAGCGGGACGCCGCTCGGGTCGTGGGCCGCGAGCGGGGCCAGGCCGAGGGCCTTGCGGACAATGTCCGGCTCGAGCTCACCCGAGGCGGGAAGCGTGCCCGTCAACCGGCCCAGGACCTTCTTCCCGGGGATGCCGAAGAATCCCTGGAGCTCCTTTTCGATGAGCGGATAACCGTCCTCGAGAACGAGGATGGTCCCGACGTGGTCGACGAGTTTGCGGACGAGGTTTGCCGGGAGCGGGTACGTCGAGATCTTGAGGAACGACGGCGAGATGCCCCCCTTCGCGGCTGCCTCGCGGAAGTAGTTGGCGGCGATGCCCGCGGCGATGACGCCGAGCGAGCGGTCCTTGCCGTTGAGGGAGAGCGCGTTCGCCGGCAATTCCTCAGCCAGCCGGGCCATCTCCGCCTGCCGCTCGAGGAGGAGAAGGAACCGCCGCCGGGCGTTCCCGGGGAGAAGCGTCCAGTCTTTCCAGTCCCCCTTGCTGAGCCCGTTCTGCGGCCGCGGCTCGCGCGTCTCGACGGACGAGCGGCTGTGGGAGAGGCGGGTGACGAGACGGATAAGCACCGGCAGGCCCAGCTCCTCCGAGATATCGAAGGCTTGGCGGGCCATGTCATAGCACTCCTGGTGGTCGGCCGGCTCGAGGCAGAGGACGCGGGCGAACTGGGCGTAGAACCGGCTGTCCTGCTCGTTCTGCGAGCTGTGCATGCCGGGGTCGTCGGCGCTGACGACGACGAGGCCGCCGTTGGCGCCGGTCATGGCCGAGTTCATGAACGGGTCGGCGGCGACGTTGAGCCCGACGTGCTTGAAGGAAACCATGGCCCGCTTGCCGGCGAAGGAAGCGCCGAGGGCCTCCTCGTAGGCGACCTTCTCGTTGACGGACCAGGTGGCCTTGAAGCCCCCCTCCTTCTCCGACAGGCGGATGAGGAACTCCATGATCTCCGAGGCGGGTGTGCCGGGATAGGAATAGGCGGCGGACAGGCCGGCATGGACGGCCCCCAAGGCCACCGCTTCGTCACCGAGCAGGACTTGTCGTGCCATGGCCATCCCCCAATCAGGAATTCAGACGGACGATCCCCCCGGCGCCGCGGAATGAAGGGGTTCGCCGAACATGGGTTGAACGAGTAGGATACAACCCGCCCCGGAGGGTGTCAAGCCGATCGCGCCTGCCGGCGGGCATGATTACTAAACTGATAATTCCTATAATATTATGTTGAAATAACGGCTTGGATGCGCTAACATGGACACGGGACGGGACGCTCCCCACTTGCCGCTAAGGAGTTCCTCATGCTCAGGCTATCGACCAAGGGACGCTACGGCACCCGCTTGATGCTCAACCTGGCCCGCCATTATGGAAACGGCAACCGGACGGTCATCCTCAAGGACGTCTCGACCGATGAAGCCATCTCCATCCGCTACTTGGAACAGATCATCATCCCCCTCAAGATCAACCGTCTGGTGAAAAGCGTGCGGGGCGCCGGCGGCGGCTACACCCTGGCCCGCCGGCCCGAGGAGATCAGGCTCGATGAAATCCTCCACGCCCTCGAGGGGACCTGCTGTCTCGTCGAATGCATCGAGGACGAGGGTTTCTGCGACCGGATCGAGACTTGCCCCACCTTCGACATCTGGAAGGGGGCGTCGGAGCTCCTGAAGAATTACTTCAGCGGCATCTCCCTCCGCGACATCGTCGAGAACGCCGAGAAGAAAAAAAAGAAGCCGCGGGCCAAGCCCAAGGCGCACTAAGTCCAGCCCGCACGCACGCCCACCCCAGCGAATCAAGGAAAAGCGACGTTCCGTCCGTCCGGCTCAGGCCTTTTCGAGGCCCTTGAAGAACGCGGGCCAGAAGGGGTCCTGCTCGGGGATCCCCAGGGGCACGACGCGTCCGTCCCGCCGCCTCAAGGTTCGGCGCCGCTTGTCGGAAACGACACGCCCGATAACGGACGCCGCGATCCGCTTCCTCTTGAGCCTGGCGATGATCCGGCCGGACGACCCGGGCCGCGCCGTGACGAGGAGGCTGCCCTCCGCGATGGCCGCGACCGGATCGATCCCGAACGACTCGCACACCATCCGGACCTCGTCGGGATAGACGAAGAGCCGTTCGTCGACCTCCATCCCGACGCCGCTGGCCGCGGCGATCTCGAAGAGCCCGCCGACGACCCCGCCCTCCGTGGCGTCGTGCATGGCCGTCACCCCGCCCGCGGCCTTGGCCGTCAGGGCGTCCTCGACGACGGTCATCCGGAAGCAAAGCCGCTTCGCCGATTCGACCAGTGAGGAGGGATGCGACGCCAGGAGTTCCTCCTCGCGCAGGGCGGCGAGGAGCCCGGCCGTCTCGATGGCCGGACCCTTGGTCAGGATGACATCGTCTCCCGGCCTTGCGCCGGCCGGCGTCACGTACTCCCCCTTCCGGGCCACGGCGAAGACGGTGATGCCGCCGATCGTCGGCGCCTGGAACCCGGGGTAGAATCCGGTGTGGCCGCCGACGATGGCGATGCCGAGGTCGAGGGCCGCGCGGTGGATGGAGTCGACGATCGTGCCGAGGTCCGCCCGGCCGGTTTCCGGCGGCAAGAGAAGAGAGTAGGTCATGTACCGGGGCCTGACGCCCATGACGGCGACGTCGCTCGCGCCGATGTGGACGGTGAACCAGCCGAAGGTCTCGAGCGGCAGCCGCGGCATGGTGAAGATGGGGTCCTCGGCCACGACCAGGACCCGGCCTCCGCCCAGGTCGACGACGCCCGCGTCGACGCCGGCCCGGGGCGGGACGAGAACCGTGCGGTCCTTCTTCCCCAGGCGCCGCAGGACGAGGCTGCGAAAGATGCCGTCGTCGATCTTGCCGATCTTCATGGGGCTGGATCCCTCCTCAGGCGGCCAGGCCGGCCTTCCTTTCGGCGGCCTCGATCGTGTTCATCATGAGCATGGTCACGGTCATCGGCCCGACGCCGCCGGGGACCGGGGTAATGGCCTCGGCCTTCTCCTTGATCGGCTCGAAATCGCAGTCGCCGACGAGCCGGAAGCCCTTGGGCGACGACGGGTCCGCGACGCGGTTGACGCCGACATCGACGACGACGCAGCCGGGCCGGACCATCTCGGCCTTGATGACCTGGGGCGCGCCCATGGCCGCGACGAGGATATCGGCCTGGAGGGTGAACCGCGCGAGGTCCTTCGTGCCGGTGTGGCAGACGGTGACCGTGGCGTTCGCGCCCTTCTTCTTCTGGATGAGGAGAGCGGCCAAGGGCTTGCCGACGATGTTGCTCCGGCCGCAGATGACGACGTGCTTGCCCTCGGGGCTGTAGCCGCTCCGGCCGAGGAGCTGGACGACGCCGTAGGGCGTGCAGGGCAGCGGGCAGGGCTCGCCGCGGAGCATCTTGCCGACGTTGACGGGATGGAAGCCGTCGACGTCCTTGTCCGGCGAGATGAGGTTGATGACCTTCTCGGAGCTGACGTATTTCGGCAGGGGCAGCTGGACGAGGAACCCGTTGTAGCGGCCGTCACGGTTCAGCCCGTCGACCGTCTTCAGGATCTCCTCCTCTGACGCGGTCCCCGGCATCCGGATCGTCGTCTCGAAGATGCCGATCTCCTCGGCCGCCCGGGCCTTGGCCGTGACGTAAGACACCGAGGCCGGGTCCTCCCCGACGAGGACGACGGCCAGTCCCGGCACGACGCCTTTCTCCTTGAGGCGGGCCGCCCGGCCCTTGAGCTCTTCACGGATTTGACCCGAAACGTCCTTGCCGCTGATGATCTTGGCCGGCATCCTTCCCTCCAGACGAGATGTTGTCCGGCGCCGCCCGCGGCAAGATACCGCGTGCGCGCGACCGCCTATCATATAAGATATTCCCGCGGCATGGTCAAGCCCCGGGGACCGCTCTGCCTCTTGAAACGCCTCCGGCCCGAGTGTATAATCTCTGCAGTTTAGCGGCAGCAGAGACTACGGGAGACACGTGTCGGTCCGGCGTGTCCTATTCACTTCCTTCGCCAGGAGGATACGGAGATGAGAGTCGGAATCCTGACCGGCGGCGGGGACTGCCCCGGCCTCAACGCGGCCATCCGCGCCGTCGTCCGCAAGGGCATCACGGTCTACGGCTATGACATCCTGGGCATCAAGAACGGGTGGCAGGGCCTCATCGAGGGCCGTATCATCCCGCTCGACCTGAACTCGATCTCGGGCATCCTGCCGCGCGGCGGGACGATCCTCGGCACGTCCCGGACCAACCCCTTCAAGATCGAGGACGGGGTCGGCAAGATCTTCTCGCAGGTCGAGAAGTTCGAGATCGACGCCGTGATCGCCGTCGGCGGCGAGGACACCCTCGGCGTCGCCCAAAAGCTCCATGAGCGGGGGCTCCGCTGCGTCGGCGTCCCGAAGACGATCGACAACGACCTCGCCGGCACGGACTACACGGTCGGTTTCGATACGGCCATCACCGTGGTCACCGAGGCCCTGGACCGGCTCCACACGACGGCCGAGGCCCACCACCGGGTCATGGTCGTCGAGGTCATGGGCCGGCACGCCGGCTGGATCGCGATCGAAGGCGGCCTCGCCGGCGGGGCCGATATCATCCTCATCCCCGAATTCCCCTTCGACATGCCGGAAATCTGCTCCCAGATCCTCAAGAGACGGGAGCGGGGCAAGCTCTTCAGCATCGTCGTCGTCGCAGAGGGCGCCCAGCCCAAGGATGCTACCCTGATCATCCAGACGGAAGAAAAAGATGCCTTCGGCCATGTCCGGCTCGGCGGGATCGGCAACGTCCTGGCCAGGGAGATCGAGAAGCGCACGGGCATCGAGACCCGGGTGACGGTCCTCGGCCACATCCAGCGCGGCGGCACGCCGACGGCCTTCGACCGCGTCCTCGCCACCCGCCTGGGCGTCGCCGCCATCGACATGGTCAATCGGGAAGAATTCGGCCAGATGGCCGCGCTCCAGGGGAATAAGATCGTCGCGGTCTCGCTGGCTGCGGCCCTGGCCGATACCAAAACCGTCGACGAAGACCTCTACGCCACAGCCAAGGTCTTCTTCGGATAGCGGCCGGCCCCCCGTGGCCCCGGGAGTCCGTTGACTTGTCCCCCCGGGCCGTGCTAACCTTCCGCCTGAGGAAGGAGGCGGAGCCCATGAGATATGCCCGCTCGGTGGGGGCCTTTCTGGCCCTGTCCTGTCTCGCCGCAACGCTGCCTCTCGGGGCCGACGTCCGGGCCGAGCTCGGCTTCGGCTGGTCGCTCGCCGCACCTGCGCTCGGCACGTCCTACCTGAACCGGTTCACGCCGCCCATGACGCCTGCCGCGAACGCCCTCGCGAGCTCTGCGTCGCAGACGGTCCGCCTGAGCGGGAAGGTCGGGGCCGGCATGTCCGGCTTTTTCAACATCCTCGTCAACGGGAGGGTCGGCGTCCAAGTCCTCGTGGACTACTTCCGCCCGAGCCTCGGAGGGTCGAACTCGGCCTATGACGTGAACCTAACCTATTACCTGACAGACCCCGCCGTCCAGTACGTCTACTCGAAACAGGGCGCCTGGCCGGATTCCAGGGGCGACTTCTCGGAAACGACGTTCAGCCTGAACGGCCTCGTCCGGCTCCCCATCGCCCCGAACCTGGCCTTGAGCTTCTCGGGCGGAGCGAGCGTGTTCTCCCTGAAGGGCCAGGCGACGCCGATGGGCTTCTGGAGCTTCCGCTTCGAGCAGGTCGACGGCGTCAACACCCTCTACATTAAGACCTATCAACTGGTCTACGATTTCGGGCCGAGGACGACCGCCGGCATCAACCTGGGCGGGGAGTTGTCCTACACGGTCATGCGGATGATGATCCTGGCCCTTGACGTCCGCTATTTCCTGAGCCGCAAGGCCGATTTCCAGATGAACGTCACGCCCAACGAGGGTCTGACCGACCCCGTCGAGCCGATCGCCGCCGCCCTCGGCCTGGGCACGATCCGGATCGACCCGTCCTACCTCCGGCTGAGCTTGACGCTGCGCTTTAAGTTCTGATCAGCGCCGCGGTCCCTTCCTCCGGTCGGGCCGGAGAAAGTAGACGTTGACCGCTACGATGAGCAGCACCCCCGCTATTGTGACGAGGATCTTTCCCGCCATCGATCGTCCCTCCCTCAGATCCTGGCCCGCCTGAGCCGCAGCGAATTCGAAACGACGGAGACCGAGCTGAAGGCCATGGCCGCGGAGGCGATCATGGGGTTGAGGAGCAGGTGGAAGAACGGATAAAGGACCCCCGCCGCGACGGGGATGCCGACGACGTTGTAGAAGAAGGCCCAGAAGAGGTTCTGACGGATGGTCCTGATCGTCCGCCGGCTGAGCTCGATGGCCGAGACGACGCCGGCCGGGTCGCCGGAGATCAGGGTGATATCGGACGACTCCATGGCCACGTCGGTGCCCGTCCCGATGGCGATCCCGAGGTCCGCCTGGACCAGGGCGGGCGCGTCGTTGATGCCGTCGCCGACCATGGCCACCGTCCTCCCCTCCGACTGGAGCTTGCGCACGACTTCGGCCTTCTCGCCGGGCAGGACCTCCGGGATGACGCGTTCGATGCCGGCGCCGCGGGCGATGGCCTGGGCCGTGCGGCGGTCGTCGCCCGTAAGCATGATGACCTCGAGGCCCATCTTCCTCAGTTTCGCCACGGCCGCCGGCGTCGTCTCTTTGAGCGTATCGGCCAGGGCCAGCAAACCGGCCGGCTTCCCGTCGACGGCCACGAAGGCGCTCGTCTTTCCGGCAAGGGCCAGGTCTTCGGCCTGGCGGACGAGACTGCCGAAATCGAGTCCCGCCTGGAGGACTAGTTTCTGACTGCCGATGAGGACCTTCCTCCCGTTGATAATGGCCTCGACGCCGAGGCCTTCGAGGGCCTTGAACCCCTTCGGGCTTTCCGGGGAGAGGCCGGATGCCCGGGCCCGGCGGACGACGGCCTGGCCCAGGGGGTGTTCCGAGCCCGATTCGGCGCCCGCGGCCAGGGCCAGGACCTCCTCGAGCCCGAACCCCGGGGCGGGCAGGATGTCGGTGACCTCCGGCTGCCCCCTGGTCAGGGTCCCGGTCTTGTCGAAAACGACCGCGTCGACCTTGTGCGCCGTCTCCAGGCTCTCCCCGCTCTTGATGAGGATGCCGCGCTCGGCCCCCTTCCCCGTCCCCACCATGACCGCCGTCGGCGTCGCGAGCCCCAGGGCGCACGGGCAGGCGATGATCATGACTGCCACGAAATTGAGGAGGGCGAAGGCCAGCCGCGGCGGCGGACCGAAATCGAACCAGACGACGAAGGTGAGGATGGCGATGGAGATCACGACCGGCACGAAGTAGCCGGCGATGCGGTCGGCCAGCCGCTGGATCGGGGCCTTGGTCCCCTGGGCGTCCTCGACGAGCTTGATGATCTGGGCCAGGGCCGTGTCCTGACCGACCTTCCGCGCCCGGAAGACGAGGCGCCCCCACTTGTTGATGGTCGCCCCGATGACTTCGTCTCCCGGCGCCTTCTCGACAGGCAGGCTTTCGCCGGTGATCATGGCCTCGTCGACCGAGGACCGGCCGTCGATGACGGTCCCGTCGACCGGGATCTTTTCGCCCGGCCGGACGACGACCGTGTCCCCGACGAGGACGTCGTCGACGGCGACCTCCCGCTCGGCCCCGTCGCGCAGGACCGTAGCCTTGGCCGGCCGCAGTCCCATGAGCTTCACGATCGCTTCCGAGGTCCGGCCCTTCGCCCTGGCCTCGAGCATCCGGCCGAAGAGGATGAGGACGACAATGACGGCCGAGGTGTCGAAGTAAACGTTCCGGGCGACCCCCGTCGAGCCAAGCACCGAGGGGAAGAGCGTGACGACGGCGCTGTAGAAATAGGCGGCGGACGTGCCGACGGCGATCAGGGTGTTCATGTCCGCCGTGCGGTGGCGGAAAGCCCCCCAGGCGCCGCGGTAGAACTGTCCGCCCATGAAGAACTGGACGGGTGTCGCCAGGGCCCAGAGGACGAAGAAGTTCTGGAGGAAGGCCGGGACCCAGGGGAACCAGCCGGGCATGCTCCCGAGGAAAATGAGCCCGGCCAACAGGCCGCCCCAGACGACCTTGTCGCGGAGCGTCCGGTACTCTTTTTCCCGGAGCAGCCGCTCGGTGTCGAGGCCGGCCGCGCCTTCGGGCAGGTCGAGGACCCGATAGCCCGTCCCCTCGATGGCTTTCCGGATCCCGGCCAGCCCGACCTCGTTCGGAAGGAAGTCGACTTTGACCTTTCCGGACGCCAGGTTAACGGCGGCCTTGACCACGCCGGGGAGGTCGAGAAGGGAGCGTTCAATCTTCAGGACGCAGGAGGCGCAGGACATCCCCTGGATATGGAGCTCGGCGGAGGCGACGGCCACGTCGTAGCCGGTCTTGCGGACGGTCTCGATGAGGGCGCCCGTGTCGAGGAGCGCCGGATCGAAAAGGACCGTGGCCTGGGACGTGGCGAGGTTGACGTTGGCCTCCCGGACGCCGGGAAGCTCCCGGAGGCCGCGCTCGATGCTCGCGGCGCAGCCGGCGCAGCTCATCCCGAGGACGGGCAGGTCGGCCCGGCCGCTCCCCTTCCGGGATGGCGTCGCGGGAGGAATAGGTTCGGGAGCGGCCTCGGCCGCAAGGTATCTCTCAGGGTCCGCGTCGAAGGCTTTCTTGCAGGGTATGGAACAGAAAAAATAGCGCCGGCCACGGTATTCGGAGACGCCGGCGGCGTCCTCTTCGCGGACGTCCATGCCGCATACCGAGTCCTTGGCCACTCCCCTCTCCTTTAGGACGGTCCTGGGTGATCCCGCGCGCGGGATCGGCCGAGCGCGAAACAAGGCGGGCGGACGATACCCTCCGGAACCGGCAGCGTCCGGACCGCGAAGCGGACGAAGCTGCAGCTAGACGGTGTCTGGTCCTTTCGGTACGGCCTCGCAGCTCTTCTTCGTCCCGGTCGAGAAGACCGCGTAGACCGGGCAGAAGCCGATGACACTGGTCAGGAATAAGATCACGGCCAGGACTCCGAGGACGACGCCGGCCACGCCCTTCAACATCCCGAGAAAGAAGAACACGGCGATGGCGACGGCGACGATGATGCGGAGGATCCGGTCGAGCGGGCTCATGTTACATTTCATAGTGCCCTCCTTTTTGGGGAATTATAGCACAAAGCCCCATATAATACAAAATCGATAAGTTTTGTAAGAATTGACCCCCGGATCGGCCCTCCTTTGGTCCGGCCTGGGCGCCGGCCCGGGGCGGCGGGCGTCCTCTCGGGGTCCGAGGGGGGGCGCGGCGGGGCCGGCGCGGGAGGTTTGCACCTGCCCAGGTTTTGTGCTAAGATTCTGGCGCTCGACAGGATCAGGAGAGGACCATGTCCGGACATTCAAAATGGGCTTCGATCAAGCACAAAAAGGCGGCCACCGACTCCAAGCGCGGCAAGGTCTTCACCCGGCTCATCCGCGAGATCAGCATGGCCGCCAAGGCCGGCGGGGGCGACCCCGACAAGAACCCGCGCCTGCGCAAGGCCATTCTCGACGCCAAAGCCGAGAACATGCCCGCCGACAACGTCAAGCGGGCCATCCTGAAGGGAACGGGCCAGCTCGAGGGCGCGAGCTACGAGGAGGTCGCCTACGAGGGCTACGGCCCGAGCGGCGTCGCCATCTACATCCAGGCCGTGACCGACAACAAGAACCGCACGGTCTCGGAGCTCCGCCACATCTTCGCCAAGAACGGCGGCCGGATCGGCGAGCAGGGCAGCGTCGCCTGGAAGTTCAAGAGGATGGGCTACATCGACGTCGAAAAGGGCAAGGCCAGCGAGGACCAGCTCATGGACATCGCCCTTTCGAACGGCGCCGACGACCTCAAGGACGACGGCTCGAATTTCGAGATCACGACCACCCCCGAGAGCTACGAGACGGTCCTCGAGGCACTCAAGAAGGGCGGCATCGAGATCGCGGCCTCGGAAGTCGGCTACCTGCCCCAGACCTACGTCAAGGTCGAGGGCAAGGAAGCCCAGCAAGTCCTGCGGTTGATGGAGGAGCTCGAGGACCATGACGACGTCCAGAACGTCTCGTCCAACTTCGACATCTCCGAAGAGGAGATCGCCAGCTTCTCCCAAGCCGGCTGACGACCGCCGAAGGCCCATGCGGGTCCTGGGGATCGATCCGAGCCTCCAATCCACGGGTTTCGGCATCATCGAGGAGGACGAGGGCGGGACGAGGCCCGTCGCCTACGGCGTCATCAGGCCGACCGCCGGCCTCCCCTTCTTCAAGAAGCTGGACGAGATCCGCGAGGAGATCGAGAAGCTCATCCGCGCCTATGGGCCGGGCGAGGCGGCCATCGAGAACCCGTTCTTCGCCCGGAACGCCAAGACGGCCATGCTCCTCGGCCAGGTCCGCGGGGCCGTCCTCGTGGCCATCGCCGGTACGGACTGCGGCTTCCACGAGTACTCGGCCCTTGAGATCAAGAAGGCCGTGACCGGGTACGGCCAGGCGGATAAGGAGCAGGTCCAGACGATGGTCAAGGCCCTGCTCGGCCTCGGCGACGACCGCATCCCGCTCGACGCCTCCGACGCCCTGGCCGCCGCCATCTGCCACCTGAACGCGCGGCTCTATCATCTCAAAGTGGAAGGAACGGACCGGACATGATCGCCTACCTCAAGGGCATCCTCATCCACAAGACCCCGGGACACGTCATCATCGACACGGGCGGCGTGGGCTACGCGGCGGCGGTCCCGCTTGGCACCTACTTCAAGATCGGGGACGTCGGGCTGCCGGTCGAGCTCCTCATCTACACCCACGTCACGGACGATTCTCTGTCGCTCTTCGGGTTCGCGTCCCAGGAAGAGAAGGGCATGTTCCTCAAGCTCATCGGGATCTCCGGCATCGGGCCGAAGCTCGCCATGAACATCCTCTCGGGCATCGAGCCGGCCGACCTCGAGGAGGCCATCCGCAAGGGCGACCTCGCCCGCATCGTCCTCGTCCCCGGGATCGGCAAGAAGACGGCCCTGCGCATCACCATGGAGCTCCAGGACAAGCTCGAGAGCAAAGAAAAACTCCTCGCCGCCCAAGGGTCGCCGGAGAGGGAGGACCTCGTCTCGGCCCTGCTCAATATGGGCTTCCGCCGCAAGGAGGTGGAGCGGGTTGCCGACCAGGCTATCTCCGCCCACAAGCCCGAGGCCGGCTTCGAGAAGCTCCTCCGGGACTGCCTGAAGCGCCTGGCCAAGCTTTAGATCAAGAGTGACTGTCCCCTGCGGGGACAGTCACTCTTTCTCTCTATCTTTGCGGTTGCTTTCCCGCCCTTATTGATTAAAATAACATAGAGAAAGCCGATGCCAGCGATCCTCAGCCCCATCCGGACGAAGGAGGACATCCTCTTCGAGGACAGCCTCAGGCCCCGGACGTTCGACGAGTTCGTCGGCCAGGAGACCGTCAAGGCCAACCTCCGGGTCTTCATCGAGGCGGCGAAAAAGCGCGGCGAGCACCTGGATCACGTCCTCCTCTACGGCCCGCCGGGGCTGGGCAAGACGAGCCTGGCCTACCTCATCGCCAAGGAGATGGGGGTCACGATCAAGCCGACGGCGGGCCCGGTCATCGAACGGGCCGGCGACCTCTCGGCCATCCTGACCAACATGCAAACGAAAGAGGTCCTCTTCATCGACGAGATCCACCGCCTCCAGCCCTCGGTCGAGGAGATCCTGTACTCGGCCATGGAGGATTTCAGCCTCGACATCGTCATCGGGCAGGGGCCGGGCGCCCGGAGCCACAAGCTCAAGATCAAGAAGTTCACGCTCATCGGGGCGACGACCCGGGCCGGCCGGATCACGGCGCCGCTCCGGGGCCGGTTCGGCATCATCCATCGCCTTGACTACTACAAGGACGAGGACCTCAAGCAGGTCATCCACAGGTCGGCCAAGATCCTCAAGGTCAAGATCGACGACGAGGGCGCCGGCGAGATCGCCCTCAGGTCGCGCGGCACGCCGCGCGTCGCGAACCGCCTGTTGCGGCGGGTCCGGGATTATGTCGACGTCAAGGGCGACGGGGTCATCACGGCCAATGAGGCCCGCAAGGCCCTGGACATGATGGAGGTCGACTCGCTCGGCCTCGACGACGTCGACCGGAAGATCCTCTCGACCATCATCGAGAACTTCGGCGGCGGGCCGGTCGGGATCGCCACCATCGCCGCGGCCATCGACGAAGAGAAGGACACCATCGAATCGATCTACGAGCCTTTCCTCATGCGCATCGGCTTCCTCGATAGGACCATCCGGGGGCGCGTGATCACGCCGCGGGCCTACGCCCACCTCGGCTACGAGTACGCCGGGTCGAGGGGGCACGCCGCTGGCGGCGGAGGCAAGAGCAAGCCTCCAGCCGGGCAGAAGAAGCTGTTCAAAGACTGAGGATGCCTTCCGTCCGGCCATGACCCCCGGCAAGCCCCTTCGCGTTTCGGATTTCGACTACGCCCTCGCGCTCGAGCTCATCGCCCAGTACCCCCTCCCCCGCCGTGACGACTCGCGGATGATGGTCGTCGAGAGGGCCTCCGGCAGGATCAGCCATCATCGGTTCAAGGAGCTCCCGGGTTTCCTCAAGGCGGGCGACGTGCTCGTGCTGAACGACACGAGAGTCATCCCTGCCCGGGCCTGGGGCCGACGCGGCGGAGCCCGGATCGAATTCCTGTTCGTCAGGGAGCACGGGCCCGGCTTGTGGGAGACCCTCTGCCGTCCGGCCCGGAAGCTCGGGAGGGGCAACCGGGTCGATTTCGGCCCCGGCTTCGAAGCGTTCGTGGAGAAAGCCGGGGAAGAGGGAAGACGGGTCCTCCGCTTCGACAGGCCCGATGTCCGGGCGGAGCTCGAGCGCATCGGCTATGCGCCCCTGCCCCCTTATATCAAGAGAGGGCGCGAAGACCGCGGCAGCCGCTCCGAAGACCTCGAAAGGTACCAGACCGTCTTCGCCAGAAAGGAGGGCGCCGTCGCCGCGCCCACGGCCGGGCTCCACTTCACCAAGGGGACGATCGCGGAGCTCAAGTCGAAGGGGGTCGCCATCCGGCACGTGACGCTCGACGTCGGCCTGGCCACCTTCCAGCCCGTCCGGGAGGAGATCGTCACGGAGCACAGGATGCTCGAGGAGTGGTATGCGGTTTCGCCGGCAGTGGCCCACGGCATCAACGCCGCGCAGGCCGGGGGGCGCCCGGTGACCGCGGTAGGGACGACCGTCGTCAGGACCCTCGAGAGCGCCTGGCAGGACGGCCGGGTCCGTCCCGGCCGGCGCCCCACCTCCCTATTCATCCATCCCGGGTTCGAGTTCCAGGTCGTCGACCGGCTGATCACGAATTTCCATTTGCCCAAATCCACTCTCTTGATGCTCGTCTCCGCCTTCGCCGGGCACGAGCTGATCATGAAGGCCTACCGGGAAGCCGTCGAGCAGCGTTACCGCTTCTTCTCCTACGGCGACTGCATGCTGATTCTCTGATCCGCTGGAAAAAGAACGGCCGTCGCCGCTTCATCCCGGCTTCCCGAGGCGAGGGCAGAAGCGCGGAACGCGCTTCATGTATTCTCTGTACGGGGGGATACGCTCCACCAGGTCCAATTCCTCAAACCTCGCCTGGACGAAGACGAAAACCCAGCCCAGGGCGCTCGCCACTAGGACCGGGACGGTCGGCCGCATCAGGACGAGACCGATGAAATCCAAAAGAAGCCCGCTGTAAATCGGGTGGCGGATATGCGCAAAGAGGCCTCGATCAACCAATGTGTCCTTCTCCGTCGGCCGGAAGGACCGGAGGCGGAGAAGAACGAGGGCCCAGATCATGAGGATGGTGCCCAGGCCGAGCAAGACCCAGGCGAGAACCCTGGCCGCGACACCTGCCTCAAATAATAGCCTCGCTTCCGTCCTTGTCGCCAGGGCTATGCCCAAGGCCCACACCGGGATCCCCAGGATGTTCCGTGTGATGAAGGTCACGACCCGTCCTCGCCGTTCACCCCATTTCCGCGAAAAGAAGTGTGTGAAGGCGCTGGCCCAGTTGAACGCAAAGCCGATCGCCACAGGGATAAGAAAATGGATCTTCATCCTTTTCCACCCAATCTATTCGAGCTTCTTGTGGAAGCGGAGGACGCTCAGGAAAAAGAGCACCGCCCCCAGGACGAGAAGCGCCGCGGCCTGGTCCCAGAGCTCCGGCCAGCCCGCTCCCCTGAGCAGGATCCCCCGGATGATGACGAAGAAATAGCGGGTCGGGATCGCGTGGGAGACGAGCTGGAAGAAGCGCGGCATATTCTCGATGGGGAAGACGAACCCGCCGAGGAGGATCATCGGCATGATAAAGAAGATGGTCGTAAACATGGCCTGCTGCTGGGTCCTGGAGATGGTCGAGATGAAGAGGCCGATGCCGAGGGTGTTGAGCATGAAGGCTAGGCTCAGGGCGAAGAGAAGCGGGACGCTGCCCCGGACCGGGATGAGGAACCACCACTTCGCCACGGCGACGACGAAGGCCGCCTCGACGAGGCCGATGAGGACGAACGGCAGGAGCTTGCCGACGATGAGCTGATGTGGCCGGATCGGGGTCACGATGAGCTGCTCCATCGTGCCGTTCTCCTTCTCCCGCACGATGCCCATGGAGGCGAGGGAGAGGGTCATGATCATCAGGATCAGCCCCAGAACGCCCGGGATCATGAAATTCCGGCTCCGGAGCTCCGGGTTGTACCAGACCCGGACCTCGGAGTCGACGAGAACCGGCCTCACCCCGGACGCCTTTATCCTCTCGAACTTATCCAGGATAACGCGTTGGGTGTAGCGCCCGGCGATCATCGTCGCGTAATTGACCCCGATCGTCGCCGACTGGCTCTCGGCCCCGTCGGCGATGATCATGACCGAGGCCTGCTTCCCGCCGGCCAGCTTGTCGCCGAACCCCCGGGGGACGACGAAGGCCATGGCCGCCTTCCCGTTGTCGAGGTAACGGTCGATGTCCTCCATCCGCTCGACCCGCGCCCGGATCGAAAAGTAGCCCGAGTTGGCGAACCCGTCGACGAACCCGCGGCTGGCCTGCGACCTGTCCATGTCGCAGACGACCGAAGGGATGTCGCGGACGTCGAGGTTGGCCGCGTAACCCAAGAGAAGGAGCTGGAGGACGGGGGAGATGAAGATGACCGGGAAGAGACGGGGGTCGCGGCGGAGCTGGACGAACTCCTTCCAGATGATCGATAGGACGGCCCTCATCGGACCCGCCTCCTCCGCCTGGGCCGCTCCTCATCGCCCAGCCGCAGACGCGCCGCGCTCGCCCCGAGCGACAGCGCGGCGAACCCCACCAGGAGCAGGAACTGCGGCCAGACGGCTCCGAACCCCACGCCCTTCAGGATGATGCCCCTGAGCGCGGCCAGGAAATACCTTCCCGGGACGAGGTAGGTGATGGCCTGGACGGCCGCGGGCATGTTCCGGATCGGGAAGACGAAACCCGACAGGATGAAGGTCGGGAGCAAGGTCGTCAAAACCGCGATCAGGAAGGCCACCTGCTGCGTCCGGGTGACCGCCGAGATGAGGATCCCCTGTCCCAGCGCCCCGGTCAGGAACAGGGCCATGGCCAGGAGGAGGAGCGGATAGCTGCCCCGGATCCCGACACCGAAGAGGATCTCTCCGAGGAGGAGGACGAGGTGGGCCGAGGCGAGCGAGATCACGACGTAGGGGATGACCTTGCCGAGGATGAGCTCCAGCGGGCTGATCGAGGACAGCCTGATCTGGTCCATCGTCCCCCGCTCCTTTTCGCGGACGACCGAGAAGGCCGTCGAGACGGTGACGATGACCATGAGGATGAAGGCCATCAGGCCGGGCACGAGGAACCTGGCGCTGCGGAGCTCGGGGTTATACCAGATCCGGACCTCCTGGGAAAGCGGGACCGCGAAGCCCGCGAGGCCCCGCCGCTCGAGCGCCTCCAGGGTGATCCTTTGGGAATAGCTCTGGAGGATGGCCCCGACATAGCCCGCGGCCGTCGTCCCGCTCATGGCGTTCGAGCCGTCCACGATGACCTGGACCGAGGGGCTCCGCCCGGCCAGGAGGTCCTCGGAGAATTGCGGGGGGATGACCAGAGCGGCCCGGATCGCCTCGCGGCCCATGAGCGGGTCGATCTCCCGGGTCTTGCCGAGGACGGCCTTGAGGTCGAAGTATTCGGTCGTCCGGAACTTGTCGACGAGGTCGCGGCTCGTCCGGCTGCTGTCTTCGTCGACGACGGCGAGCGGGATGTGCTTGACGTCGAAGTTGAGGGCGTAGCCGAACATGAGGAGCATGAAGGCCGGGAGGAAGATCATGAACATGAGCGAGCGGGCGTCCCGCCGGATCTGGCGGAATTCCTTCTTGATGACGGGCCGCAGGCAGCGGAGGGAAAGCGGTTTCACGGCCGCTCCTCCCCGGCCCCGGCGGCGCCGCCGTGCTCCTCGATCTTGTGGATGAAGACGTCCTCGAGCGAGGGCATGATCCGGTCCACCCGGAGGACGGCGATCCCCTCCCCTTCGAGGCGTTCCCGGACGAGCCGGCGCCCCTCGGCCTCGTCCCCGACGCTGACATGGAGGGATGTGCCGAAGATGGACGTTTCGAGGACCCACGGCTCCCGCTGGAGGACCTCCATGGCGTCGATGACCCTGTCGCTCGACACCTCGAGGATGGGGTTACGGATGACCGTCGTCTTGAGCTCCTGCGGGCTGCCCCCGGCCACGATGCGGCCGGCGTGGATGAGCCGGATGTCGTTGCAGTATTCCGCCTCGTCCAGGTAGTGGGTCGTGACGAAGACCGTCACACCGCTTTCCGAAAGCTCGTTGATGAGCTCCCAGAAGCGGCGCCTCGAGGCCGGGTCGACGCCGCCCGTGGGCTCGTCGAGGAAGACGATCCGTGGCTCGTGGAGGACGGCGCAGCCGAGGGCCAGGCGCTGCTTCCAGCCCACCGACAGCGTCCGCGTCAGGCTCCGCTCGCGCCCCTCGAGGCCGGCCATCGACAGGAGCCAGGGCAGCCGGGCATCGAGGGCCTTGCGCGTCAGGCCATAGGCCCCGCCGAAGAAGCGGATGTTCTCGACGACGGTCAGGTCCTCGTAGAGCGAGAACCGCTGGGACATGTAGCCGATGACCCGCTTGACCTTCTCCGGCTGGCGGCGGATGTCGAAGCCGCCGACGGAGGCCGTTCCCGACGTTGGGTCGAGGAGGCCGCAGAGCATCCGGATGGTCGTCGACTTTCCGGCCCCGTTGGCCCCGAGGAAGCCGAAGATCCGGCCGCGCTCGACGGCGAAGCTGACCGCGTCGACGGCGGTGAAGTCCCCGAACTTCTTGGTCAGGGCCTTCACCTCGACCGCGTATTCGGGCACGGTCCTATCTCCTTCCCCTCCCGTTCACTGTCCCAGCGCCTTCTCGAGCCTGGCCTGGGCCAGGACGAGGTCGATCGCGGCCTGGGTCCGGACCATCTTCGCCTGGAGGAGGAAGACCTCGGCGTCGAGGACGTCGGCATTCAGAGCCACGCCCTGCCGGAACCTGTCCCGGACGAGCCTGAGGTTCTCGTCGGCCTGGGCGACGGCCTGCCCGGCCACCTTCAGTTTCTCCCGCGCCTGGGTCAGGGCCAGCCGGCTCTGCGTGACTTCGAGGACCGCCTGGTCCTCGAGGAGCTTGCGGGCGTCCCGGGCCTGGGCCAGCTGGGACCTGGCCTGCTCCGTCTGGCTCCTCGTCAGGCCCCAGTTCCAGACGTCGAGGGAAACGGCGACGCCGACGTCCCAAGTCCCGTAGAACTTGTCCTGTGCCGGCATGAGCCTCGCATTCGGCCGCAGGTAATAGTAGTTCGCGGCGAGGGCGACCTGAGGGTACCAACCCGCCCGCGCCGCCTTCACCCCGGCTTCGGAGGCCTTGATGCGGAAGTCGGCCGATTTGAGCTCGGGACGGTTCGCGAGGGCCGTGTCGAGGAGTGCCTGCGCCGCGGTCCCGCCCGGGGCGGCGCCCTCGGCCTCCGGGGCGCGGGAGGCGAGGCTTTCGGCCGAAGTGGTCAGCTCGAGGTCGGTCGTGATGGGCAGGCCGATGAGGCTGTTAAGGGAGGTCCGGGCGACTTCGACGGCGTTGCGGGCGTCGATCGCCATGATCTCCGTGTTCGAGAGCTGGAGCTCGGCCCGCAGGACCTCGTTCTTCGTGAGAAGTCCCTGGTCGAAAAAGGCCCGGACGTCCTTCAGGTGCTCCCCGACCTGCCGGATGTTCTCCCCAATGACGGCCTCGAACTCCCGGGCCCGCGCCAGTCCCCAGTAGGCGTTCTTGACGGCGAAGATGAATTCCGAGCGGTCCTTCTCGAGGTCCTGGGCCGACGAACGCTCGATCATCCGGGCCGACTCCGTCCCCGCCTCCAGCCGGAAGCCCGTAAAGACCGGCTGCTGGACCGAGAGCCTCAGGTTCCAGTTGTTGAAGTAGTTCTGCGAAACGACGATCGGGTTCGGGAAGACCGGGAGCGAGACTTCGAAAGGCGGGACCTGGCTGAGGCGCATGTAGCCGCCGCCAAAGCGCAGGGCCGGCAGCCGCCCCGCGACGACCTCGCGGGTCTTCGCGGCCGAGGCATCGAGCTTCATCCGCGAGGCGTCCAGCGCGGGGCTCCGCTCGAGCCCTGCGCTGATGGCCTCGTCAAGGGAAAGCGGCCTTTTCTGGGCCAGGGCCCCGAGCGGGATAAGGAGAAGGATGAGACAGACGGTCGCGCATCTACGCATGGCCGGCCTCCGTGGACGCAGATTGGGTGACGGAAATGAAGACGTTCTCGAGCGACGGCGCGAGGGCCCGCGTCTGCAGGACGGGGATGCCCTCCGCGGCAAGGGCCCGCCCGATGAGGGGGACGTCCCGGGCGGGGTCCATTACGACGACGTTCAGCCGGTCGCCGAAGAGCTGCACCTCGGCAAGGCCGGGGATCTTCTTCAGGATGGCGAAAGCCCGGCGGATCTCCGGGCAGACGACCTCGACGACCGTGCCCCGCATCAGGCGCTTGATCCCCTCAGGCGTGTCTGCGGCGAGCAGCCTCCCCTCTCCCAGCAGCCCGACCCGGGAGCAGCGTTCGGCCTCGTCCATGTAGGGCGTCGTCATGACGATCGTGATCCCCGAGCGGAGCAGGCTCGACAGGATCTTCCAGAAGTCGCGCCGCGAGACGGCATCGACGCCGGTCGTCGGCTCGTCGAGGAAGATGATCCGCGGCGTGTGGATGAGGGCGCAGGCCAGGGCGAGCTTCTGCCGCATCCCGCCCGAGAGCCGGTCGGCCAGCCGCCTGCGGAAGGGCGCGAGCCGGGTGAACTCGAGGAGCTCCTCGCGGCGGGCCCGGAAGTCCCGGACGAGGTGGATCTCGGCGAAGAACTCGATGTTCTCGTCGACGGTCAGGTCGCCGTAGAGGCTGAACTTCTGCGAGAAATAGCCGATCCGGCTCTTGAGCTGCTCGGCATCCTGGACGACGTCATAGCCGAGGACCGAGGCCTGCCCGGAGGTGGGCTTGATGATGCCGCAGAGCATGCGGATCGTGGTCGTCTTCCCGGCGCCGTCGGGCCCGACGAGCCCGAACATCTCCCCCTCCCGGACCTCGAGGTCGAGCGAGTGCACGGCCTCCACGGTCTCGAAGGTCCGGCCGAGGCCCCGGGTCTCGACGGCCAGGTCCGCCACCGTCCGCCCTCTCCCCTACTTCCCGTTCCCGGCGACTCGGATGGCGGCGTCGGCCGGGAGCCCGGGCTTGAGGAGACCCTCCCTGTTCTCGATCTCGACCTTGACGCCGAAGACGAGCTTGACTCGGTCCTCCTTGGTCTGGACGTTCTTCGGCGTGAACTCGGCCTCGGGCGAGATGTAGGTGACCTTGCCGGGGAAGGCCCGCCCGGGGAAGGCGTCGATCCCGACCTCGACCGTGTCGCCCAGCCGGACCCGGCCGAGCTCCTTTTCCGTGACATAGATCATGACATAGACGCTGTCGAGTTCCGACAAGGTAACCACGGTCGAGCCAGGCGAGACGAGTTCTCCTCTTTCGACGGCCTTGTGGGTCACGATCCCGCCGGCGGGCGCGGTGATGGTGCAGTCGGCGATGGTCTTCTTGAGCAGGTCGGCCGCGGCGACGGCCTGGGCCAGGCGGGCCTGGGCGGCTTGAATCTCCTCGGGCCGGGCGAGCCGGCGGACCTTGCGCAGGGCCTCGTCCGCGGCGCTCTGCTGGGCCTGGGCTACGGTCAGGCGGGCTTCGGCGTCGTCCTTCTGCTTCGGGGTGACGCTGCCGTTGCGGGCGAGCTCCCGCATCCGGCGGGCGTCGTCCTCTGCGACCTGGAGGTTGGCCCCGGCCTGCTTCAAAGCCGCCTCGGCCTGCTGGATGTCCTCCGTCCGGGCGCCGTTCTGAAGAAGGACGAGCTGGGCCCTGGCCAGGTCGACCCCGGCCTCGGCCTGGCGGAGCTGGATGTCGAGTGTCGCATGGTCGACGACGGCCAGCTTGTCCCCCGGCTTGACCCTGTAGCCTTCGTCCACGGCCAGTTCCTCGACCTCGCCGGAGACCTTGGAGGCGACGTTGACCTCGATCGCCTCGATCGTCCCCGACGCGGAAATGACGCCTTTGGCTCCGTTGCCGGAGCAGGAGACGAGGGCCGTCAGGAACAGGCCAAGCGAAATCGTTCGGATTTTCATGACGCGCTCTCCTTTCGGGGCTCGAACAGGGCGGGGGTCCGAATCGAAAAATCCCGGCGGCCACGGTCGGTCAGGATGCCCTGGAAAAAGACCTTGATGACCGTCTCGAAGGCCTCGGCCGGCGACCGGCCGGACCTCAGGATCGCCTCCGGGTTGACGAACTCCCCGATCAGGAAGGTGAACATCCGCAGGAGAAAGTCCTCATCGACGTCGCCCCGGAAAAGGCCTTCCCGGCGACCGGACTCGAGGATGCTCCTGAAGTTCTTGTTGATCTTGTCCCGGCGGAAATCGTCGATCTCCTTCCAGACCCGGGGCGCACTTTTTTGGATGTCCCGGACGAGGTGCGGCCCGAACTCGGAGATTCGCCGGCCGACATGCCCGAAAAGGGCGGCCAGCTTTTCGGGAAGGCCGAGCCGCGAGTCGGCCAGGAGCTCCTCGACGCGGGCGATGATCTCGGTCATGATCTGCCGGGTCACGGCCTGGAGGATCGCCTCCTTGCTCGGGAACGACCTGTAGAGCGTGGCTTTGCTGATGCCGAGGTGGCGGGCGATGTCGTCGGCCGTGACGCGGACGAAGCCGCGGACAAGGAAAAGCTCCCGGCCCGCCCCGACGATCCGTGAGCGCAGAGCCGCGTCCCCGCGCCCTTCGCATGCGGAAACTCTGAAAACTCTTTTGGTTTTCATAGTTTTATGATAAGCCCGAAGCGGAGGCTTGTCAAGCGCGGTCGTCGGTGACCCCGGGGCCGTGAACCGCGGCTCAGGCGGCGCCGGCGGCGGCCGGCTTCTCTTCCATGTACTGGATGTAGAGCTCGGTCAGGTCGTCGTGGGCCAGCTCCCCGGCGGTCTTCATCATGACCAGCTTCCCCTTCTTCATGAACCCGATCCGGTCGGCCATGAGCTTGGCCCGGAAGATGTCGTGGGTCGACATGAAGACCGACTTCCCCGCGTCGCGCATCTGGACGAGGATCTCCAGGAACTCCCTCCCCGACTGAGGGTCGAGGCCCGAAGTCGGCTCGTCGAGCAGGACGTTCGGGGCGTCCTTGACCAGGGCGATGGCGATGCCGAGCTTCTGGCGCATGCCCTTGGAGAAATTCTTGAGGCGGCGGTCGAAGGCCTCCTTCTGGAGTCCGACGCGGCCCAGGACCTGGGCGTAATCCTTTTTCGTCAGGGTCCGCTTGCCGGCCAGGCGGCTGAAGTAGTCGAGGTTCTGGATGGCCGTGAAATTGCCGTAGAGCATGACGTTCTCTGAGACGAACGAGACGTGCTTCTTGGCCTTGAGCGGGTCCTTGGCGACGTCGATCCCCTCGATGAGGGCCGTGCCCGAGGTCGGAGGGATGAAGTTCAGGAAGAGGTTGATGGTCGTCGTCTTCCCCGCCCCGTTGGCCCCGAACATGCAGAAGATCTCGCCCGGCTCGACCTTGAAGCTCAGGCCGTCCAGGGCGAGTTCGCCGTCCTCGTATCGCTTGGTCAATTCGATCGCTTCGAGCATGTCTGACTCCTTACCTTAGCGCACGTCGTAGCGCAGGAACGAGACATAGGCGCCGACGAAGAAGATGATGATCATGATGACCATCAGGACGTAGTCCGGCAGGGTCCGGACGAGCGACTTCCCCAGGCTCTCGGGCTCGAGCGTGAACTGGGGCATGTCGTCGATCTTGATGGTGCTCTGCTGGCCCGTCTGGAAGTTGATGCTCTGGCCGAGCTTGGAGTTGACCCACTTCGTGTAGATGGGCTTGAAGCTCCGGACGGCCGCAAGGAACCGGTCGTACTCGTCGACGCCCGTCCGGGCCAGGGTCATCGAGCCGAAGGTCAGGGCCGAGGCCGGCGAGATGCGTGACATGTTGACGGCCAGGTTCTGCTGGGCCTTTTTCCTCAGCTGGTAGTCCCGCTCCAGAGCGGCGTTGTTCTCGTCGATCTTGGAGGTCAGCTCCTGCTGGTAGTCCTGGATATACTGCCTGAACTTCTCCTGGAAGACTTTGGGGTCCTCGCCCTTGGCCGGCTGGTTCTTCACGGCCCACTCGCGGATCCCTTTCTGCCCCTCCACCTGCACCTGCTGGAGGAAGGCATCCTTCTTGGCCGTGATCTCGTGGACCGAGGGGATGGGCCTGACCTGGCCGGCCGTGATGACGGCGACCTTCGGGATGACCATGACGAAGACGACCCAGATGAAGAGGAGGATGAGGAAGCTCGTCGACGAGCGCGACGTCCGGGCCGAAATGAAGAGGCCCAGGCTAAAGAAGACCGAGAGGTAGAGGAAGAACATCAGGAAGATGAGGAGCAGGCGGCCCCAGTCCTGGCCGCTCAGGGCCAGGTTCGGGGCGACGAGAAGGATGATCAGGCTCAGGACGAGCGGGACGAGCAGGGGCATCAGCAGGCTGATGTAGCCGCCGATGGCCTTGCCCAGGATAAGACGGTCGCGCGGCACGTCGTTCGACAGGGCCAGCTTGAGCGTCCCCTTCTCCTTTTCGCCGACGATGGTGTCGTAGGTGAAGAGGATGGCAAAGAGGCTGAGGACGATCTTGACGATGAACATCAGGTCCAGGGAGCCGAAGACGGCGAAGACCGGGTTGCTGCCGTACTTCGACTCGATGAGGTTGGGGTCGGCGGCGATGTTGACCGGGGCGACCCGCCCGACGTCCTCCTCGATGCCGGTCACAACGGTGCCCAGGACCTGGGGCGCCTTGTTGACCTTGATCCCAATCCCGGCTAGCGAGGAGTAGTTCGGCTGGCTCTCCAGGTTCTTCTTGTTCAGCGCCACGGCCGCCGTGTACTCCTTCTTCTCCGCCCCGTAGTTCGCCACTCCGGTATAGACCGAGAGCAGGATGAGGACGGCGCAAAGAAGGAACGTGAAGACGAATTTCGGACTGGTGATGTTGTCCAAGATCTCTTTTTTGATGATGTCTCTGAGCATGGCCTCCCTCCCGCTGCGGGAACCCCAGGCCATGGTTCCGGAAGCCGGGTTTTCCGCCGCTTTCTTTATTATACGGGAAACGGCCCCTCGGGTTTAAGGGTATTTTTCCGCCCTTGACTCCCCCGCCGCGCGGGGTATATAAGGCGGACAGGCGCGGCGTCCCGATGACGCCGGCAGCCGGAGGAGGACGCAATGAGAAGACACCGCGCATCGACGGCGGGCATGGCCGCGGCCGCCCTTGTCCTGTTTTTCGCAGCGGGGGTCTCCGGGCAGGCGGTCAAGGGCGGGGACGCCGGGACGGCTTCCCTCCGGGCCGGCCGGAACCTGATGGCGACGCCGGTTTACTCCGAAGCCGAGGACCAGAAGGTTCTGGCCCTGTTCAAGGGATTGCGGGTCGCGGACGTCGTCGACGGCATGGACGCCGTCGGCTTGAAGAACATAGGCACGATGGACGCCTCGATCCACGCCCTCTGGCGCGACACGCAGAACCTCGCGCACCGCTTCGCCGGCATCGCGGTCACGGCCCGCTATGTCCCGACACAGGCCCCCCCGGCGGGCAAGATGACCGCCGCGGCCTACGACGCCTGGGCCGGCGACTGGTACGACAAGCGCTCGAGCGAACTCTATGCCGACCTCATCCGCAAGGGCACGGCCCTCGTCATCGAGGACGTTCCGGGCGCCGACGTCGGCTCTATAGGCTCCTACAATATCCTCGAGTGGAAAAACCGGGGGTGCCTCGGCGTCGTGACCTGCGCCACGGCCCGGGACACCGATGAGATCACGATGGAGCGCGTCCCGCTTTATTTCAAGGGGCCCGGACGCGGCATCCGGCCGGGGCGCAACGAGCTCGAATCCGTCAACCGGCCGGTCGTCTGCGGCGGCGTCCTCGTCATCCCAGGCGATATCGTCGTGGCCGACGGAGACGGCGTCGTGGTCGTGCCGAGGGCCCAAGCCGAGGCCGTGACGGCCTACGCCCGCAAGATCATGGAGTCGGACCAGGACGGGCGGCGGACCCTCTACAGGAAGGCCGGCCTCAAAGAGGACGTGTCCGTCAGGAAGTAGACCCGGCTCAGGCCGTCAGGATTTCGTGCGAATGGAGGAGCCGTGCCCGCACGCTCAGGCCGTGGGGGCAGGCGCGCTCGCAGGGAGCGGCGCAGGCCTCGCAGCCGAGAGGCTTGCTGCCGTCCGGAAGCTCAGCGTAAAAGTCCGTGGCCATCCTCTCCATCCCGTAGTTTTCGTAATACATGGCGAAGCGCAGGACGTCGTTGACGGCCACGTTCTGCGGGCACGCGGACAGGCACTCCGTGCAGCTCACACGGCAGTAGGTATCTTTAACCTGTTCCTGGTAACTCGCGATCAAGCCGAGCGCGGCGCGGTCGAGCGTCTTGCCCGAGGCCGCGACGTATTCCTCGACATGCGAGTAGCTACTCATGGTCGGGATGCAGGTGTCGAAATCCGGGTTGCTCAGGACCCAGCGGATGGCCGCCTGAGGGTAGCTCGTGTCCGGGCCGACCATGCCCTTCAGGTTGCCCTGGGCGCCGCCGGCGAAGATCTTCATGGCCACGGTGCCGATGCCCTTGGCCCGGACGGTCTTGACCAGCGGTTCAATCTCCTTGCCCTCCATGTGGTTGTACATGACCAGGATGACCTGGGGAAAATCCGTATCCATGGCCTGCTTCAAGGTGAGCTTGGCGTTGTGGCTCGAAAAACCGGTGAAGCGAACCTTGCCGTCCTTTTTGAGCTGATCGTAGGCGCCAAGCACCTCTTCGTTTTTAAGGAGGGGCGTGAGGTCGTCGATGTTGTGGACCATGGCGACGTCGACGTAATCGGACTGAAGCCGCTTGAGGCTCTCCTCCATCCGCTTGATGACCGCCGCTTTATCGATCTTCTGCCTGAGATTCAGGCCGTGCTTGGTCGTGATGACGACATTGTCGCGGACACCCTTGAGTCCCTGGCCGACATAGGCCTCGCCCTTCATCCTCAGGTAGCTCTCGGCCGTATCGAAATAGGTCACGCCGCATTCGTAGGCATACCGGAGAACGTTGGGTTCGAAGAGGGAGATGGCCCCGCAGCTGACGTCCGGGACCTTGAGGCCCGTCTTGCCGAGCTCCTTATATTTCTTGATCTTGGGGGCGTTCGCGTCCTGGCGGCCGGCGGGCGTGCCCGGGCCCGGAGTCCCGGCGCCGAGTTTCCCGGCGACGCCGAGGCCGACGGCGCCGGAAGCGAGCGATGTGATGAACTGTCGTCTTTTCAGACCTGACATGTGACGTTCTCCTTCAATTCCCTGTTTTCTTGACGGAAATGGGGGCCAACACCTTGAGCTTGGCCTGGAGGCCGGAGTCCCCGCCGATGATCAGGACCGAGAAGGCGTCGCCGCGGGACGCGGGCGCGAACAGTCGGACGCCCTTGGCCAGCTCGTTCGGGGGTGGGACTTCGCTGGATTGGCCATAGAACTCAAGCTCGTATTCGTCCTCATCCACGAGCAGGATCACCTTGTTCCCCGTTTTGAATCCGGCCTTCTCGACGTCCTTCCTCGTCCAGTTGGTGGCGATGGCCAGCCCGAATGGCGAAGAGTTCACGTCGAGGACGTTCCCCTTCATTTCGCCCGGCGCGGCTTCGGTCTTCCCCGCGTTGATCCCGAACGTCGTGAAGAAGTCCTTGGCCAGAGGCTGGTTCGTTTTGAGCTCGGTAACCTCGGCCAGATTCCCCCGGGTCCCGACCTGGGAGGCGAACCAAGTCAGTGGGATGCTCAGTCCTTCGGACTCCTCAAAGGGCGCGAAGTCGTAGTTGGCCTCGTACTTGTCTCCTTCGGGGGTCGTCCCCTGGAAGACGAGGCGCTTCAGGCGGAAGTCGTCGGAATTAAGATAAAAGTGGACGGCGACGGTCCCGCCCTGGGCCTTGGGCGTCAAATGATAGAGCTTGGCCGGCCCGAAGCTTTTCAGTCCGTCGAGCTTGAGCTGACCATCGAACTTGGTGAGGGTAAAAAGGCCGGCGTAGAGCTTGGCCAGGGTCAGCTGGACGGTCTTTTGGGGCTCGGTGACCTCGCTCGTCACGTTGAGCGAGTTCCTCTGGACCTTGTCTCCCTTGACGAGGACGACCTCGGTGACGACGGGGTCTTTGCCGGTGAGGATCTTCAATTCGCCGGCGGCCGAAACGAAAACCCGCGTCCCGCCCGTCTTGAAAGACAGATTCTTGACCTGGCTGAGCTTGGCCTTTCCGCCCGCGGCCTCGAGATTCTTCTTGAGAATGTCCTTTAGAGAAAGATCGGCCTGGGCCGAAACGAGGCCGGACGCGGTCAAGAAAACGATGATGCCGGCGGCGGCGCGCCTCCCGGTCGTTCTCAGCATGCGTCCCTCCTTCGAATAAGTACGAGGAACCATTTTAGCGGAAAGAATGTCCGCGCGCCAACCCGCTGAGGCATTGTTCCCGCGCGGTTTCTTTGATAAGGAAATCCAGCTCGGGGTGTTCCCTCCGTCAGGGCTCGATGATCCCCAGCGGCGGGTTCTTCTTCCAGAGGCCGCGCGTGAAGTCGGGGATGGCGACGGGCCGTCCCTTGGCCGCGACGCTCGCGCAGCTCGCCCCGACGATGGCGCTCCAGGCGGCGGCGTCGTAGACGTCCTGGTCGAGCGGCTCGCCCCTGCGCAGAGACTGGATCAGCCGGTAGTCTTCGATATAGTCCATTCCGCCGTGGCCGCGTCCCTCGCCCTTCGACGCGACGGCCTTCCACAGCGGGTGCTCGAACTCGGCGGCGAACTTCTCAAAGTCGTCCCATTCGTGGGGCTTGGCGGCCTTGCCCTCGATGTAGATCCGGTCGGGCCACTTGTGGGCCAGGCCCTTGGTCCCCTGGACGAGATTGATCCTGGTATAGGGCCGCGGCAGGTTCGTATCGTGGATGAGGATGATCGTCTTGCCGAGCTTCGTCCGGATGAGGCTGGTGTTGACGTCGCCGAGGACGTATTTCTCCGCGGCTTGGGGCGAGTCCGGGCCGAACTTATCGACGGCGTACTCGTGAAGGCCGCGTGTCGGGCTGCTCAGGGACACGAGGAAATCGAACGCGTCGCCCCGGTTGACGTTCAGGCACTGGGCGACAGGCCCGAGCCCGTGCGTCGGATAGAGGTTGCCGTTGAGCTTCTGCGACCAGGCCCGCCGCCAGAGGCCCTCCCCTTCCTTCGAGAACTTGACCTCGCGCAGGTCGTGGAGATAGCCGGCCTCGGCGTGGAGGACCTCGCCCAGGACTCCCTTGCGGACGAGGTTCAGCGTCATGAGCTCGATCCGGTCGTAGCAGCAGTTCTCCATCATCTGGCAGTGCTTGCCGTATCTCTCGGCCGTCTCGACGAGCGCCCAGCAGTCGTCGAGCGACATTGCGGCCGGCACCTCGGTCACGGCGTGCTTGCCGTTCTTCATGGCCGAGAGGCAGACGGGCACGTGCCATTCCCAGGGCGTCGCGGTCATGACCAGGTCAAGCTCCTCGGTCGCGCACATCCGCTCGAAATCGCGCGGCCCCTTGGAGTAGCCGGACGGCTCCGGCTGGCCCGCCGCGACAACCCACTTCTGGGCCCGGGCGACCTTCTCCGGGACGATGTCGCAGATGGCCTTGACCTCGACGCCTTCGATGTTGAGATAGTTCTGGACGTGGGCCGAACCCATGCCGCCCACGCCGACAAAGCCGACCCGGACGGTCGGAATGGGGGCGACCTTGAATTGAGACCTGGCCGCGCGCGAGCCGATGCCTTGTTCCCGGGCGCCGAGCTCGAGCCCGGCGACGGCGGCGCCGAGACCCGCCGTGGCCCCGATCTTGAGGAAATCCCTCCGGGTCTGCCCGTTATCGTGTTCGCTCATGGGCCCTCCAAATATCGATCGCTCCGTAACCGCCCCTGTACGGCGCGGCCGCCCCGGGCGGACCTTCATTTAAGCAGATAACGCCGGCCGGCGCAAGACGATGAACAGGAGAGGGCGTCCCCTCCCGGGGGCAGTCCCCTTTTGTTTTCGGACCCGCCGTTATTTCGCGGCCGCGGAGGCCTGCCACTTGGCCCTGAGGGCCGGGTCGGCCAGCATCTTGATAAGAACGCCGCCGACGACGGGACGGGCCTGGAAGCCGGTCTTCTTGCCGCTGTCCGTCCAATACCAGTCGGTCATCGGCACGCGGTCGGGCGTTTCGACGAGAAAAGCGAAGACGGTGTCGGTCAGCCGGGCGAACGTCGCCGCGTCGTCGGCCAGCGTCGCCGTCCAGAAGACCCAGTCGAGCTTGGTGTAGGCCCTGCGGTTATCGAGGGGCAGCCCGTACTTGAGCTGGGTCCTGAGATAATAATCGAGTTCCTTGCGGGCGACGGCCGGCGGAAAGAGCCCGAAGCCGAGGATCCTGTCCCAGACGAGGTTGTATTTCTGGCTCCAGGTGCCGGGGCGGTCGAAGGCCAGCCGGAAGTGGTCGCCGTCGTCGGCCTTCGTTACCCAGTCCCTGGCGAATCTCTCGGCCAGCCGCTGATATTCTGCGGCCGGGCCCTTCTTCCCCGTTTCTTCGCAGAGCCGGGCATACGACCGCAGGGCCAGGATGGCCTTGAGGGACAGGTTCGTATTGTGGGCCAGGTGCCCGGCGAAGTCGTCCGTGCAGAGCTGGTTTTCGGGGTCGAAGCCCTTGTCCTTGAGGTAGCCGGCCCAGCGCGCCAGGAGGTCCCAATAGCGGACGGCGAAATCCGGCTTCCCCTCGGCCTGGGCCAGCGCCGCGACAAGGAGGATCAGGTTGCCGCTCTCCTCGACCGGCATCTGGTCGTCCTGGGTCTTGTTGCCGCCGCCGTAGACCTGGCCGTTGGCCTGGGGATAGGTCCCGAGGTCGTGAGGCGCGAACGGGAACGGCCACTGCGGGCTCTTGGCGTAGTCCATGACCGGGACGAGCATGGCCCGGACGAGGGCTGGATTGAGCAGGAGGTACTGCGGTGCCGCGGGATAGATGACGTCCACGGTCGAGATGCAGCCGTTGCTGAAGTTCTCGCGCGGGAAGAGAAGCGGTGTGCCGTCGATGTCCGCGGCGAGCTTGCAGGCGGCGATGGACTGGCGATAAGCGAGGGACGCGGTGAAGGCGTATTTCTCACCGCCGGCCTTCCTCATGTCGGCCACGAGGTCGGCGTCGAAGACGCGGCAGCGTTCGAGGAGCGAGGCATAATCCTTTTCGGCGGCCGCCAGGAGATCGCGGGCCTCCCAGCCGGAACGGCGCCAGTAGGGCCTGAGCTTGCGGTAGAAATATTCGATGGAAAACCGGTCGTCGTAGGCGAGGATGAGATGGCGCGCTACGGCCGTCCCGCCGACCGGCCCGAGATCGAGAACAGCGGCCGCCGCAGTGTCGTCATCGGCCGGGCGCGGCATCTCCGTGTCATCGGCTTCGGGCAGGCGCCCCGACGCGGCGAACATGTCGCGGCAGGCGTAGGCCGGGGCCAGGACTGTCGCCGAGGCCTCTCGCTTGGGAACCGCCAGGTAGAGCCGGCCCCAGTCGATCCGCAGATCGTCCCCTGTCTTCTCGAGGACCGGCTGGTCCTTCGAACCGATCCCCATGACCTCGAGCCCGGGAACTTGCGAGCGCCCCCAGACGACCTTCTGGTCGGGCGTGTTGACGGCGAGCGAGGCCGGGGCGTTGAAAAAGAACGATACGGCGTGCGGGACCTCGTCGGTGGCGCGGAACGAGGCCGTGATGTAGGTTACGGGACGGGACATGACGTCCAAGTCCTTGATGAGGAGCGGCGAGGTGAAGGTCAACCGGAGCTCGATGCCGGCGTCGGCGAAAGCGTAGACCGTCTGCGTGGGCGTCACGTCGAGCCCGGTCTGCTTTAGCGCGGGCACGCTCCGGGGGCTCGGCCCCATGACGCGATAGGGCTTGCCATCGATCCGGGCCAGGGCCGAGAGCCCGTGAACGGTCCCCGTCCAGTGTCGCGGCCAGTCGTCCGTGAGCTTGTCCCTGACGGCCCAAATGCTGAAATAGGGGTCGTGCGTCACGAGCGGGACGGCCGGCGGCCGGGGTCCCGGAGTTTCGGCCGCGGCTGCGAGAAATGAGCCGGCCGCGAGGATGGCCAACGCGGCCAAGACCGACAGAAATGTCCGTTTCATGCGTCCTCTCTTTCGAGCCTCGCCAGGCGCGGGACGGTCGTCGCCTCGCGCCGATTTCAGCCGAGGAACTTCCGTTTCTTCATCCACCGCTCGCGCAGCCGCACGGAATCGAGGCCGAGATAGTTCCCCTTGGAGAGCGGGTTCCGGCCCAGGCATTCGAACCGCAGCGTGTGCTTGCCGGGCACGAACTTGAAGCTTCCGAGATAATGGTCCTTGACCTCGAGCGTTTTCGAATACAGGCCGTAGTCCTGGATCTTCTCGCCGGCCATATAGTCCTCGGGCTGGCGGACGTTCTTGCCGTCGAGGAAGATGCGGTAGATCCCGTAGTCCTCGGCGTAGGTCATCCTCAGGATGAGGCCGCGGTATTCCTCTTTCTCGACGCTGAATTCCATCTCGAGCGCGGGCTGGTCGGAGGCCGGCATGAAGAGGAGCTGACCCTCCCCGGTCCAGTCGAAGCCCTTCTGGAGCTCGAGGACGCCGGGCGAGTGCTTGGCCGTCGGGAGGAGGGTCTTCCCCTCGACGACGAGGTCGAGGTTCGGCAGGAGCCGCGCTGCGAGAGGAGGCAGTTTCGTGAACCTCTTCGGCTGCCCCTCCTGGTACCAGAATGCGACCGTGGCGATATCGTCCTCGCGCTCGACGTGGCCTTCGATCTTGCCGCTCTCGGTCTCGTCCGCCGAGATCCACCCCGTGTGCTCGAAATCGAAGCGGAGGGACTTTGAGAAGCGGATGGCATCGGCGATGTGCCAACGGTACATGCAGTACTCCGTGCCCAAGTCCTCGAAGTCGTTGCTCATGAGCGTGCACCCGAAGTACGGGAAGAGGGCCGGGTTGAGCCCCCAGGCCATGAGGAAATAGTCCTCGGTGCCCGTGCCCTGGATGGACGGCTTCTTGTCGCCGTCGACGTAGATGCGGGCATCGCCCTCCCCGAACCAGAGGGGACTCCGGGAGCGGACCGACATGACCGTGCCGACATAATGGCCTTTCCCTTCGAGGTCGGCGATAAGGTAGTCCGAGCCGAGCTTTTCCGGGAAGGCCTGGTTGTACTGGGCGCAGAAATAAGCGGCGTCGGCGGCGAGGGCCGGCTCCTCGTTGTAATCGATGTGGTAGTAGAACGAGCGGACGTTCTTGGCGCTCTCGTTGGTGATCGTGACGAGGCCGTGCTTCGAGAACGGCATGGGCCAGTAGCAGTTGTAGCCGTCGCCGCTCTCGACCTGGACGGGCACGGAGCGGAGCTCGAGGCGCCGGCCGAACCCGGCCCCGAAGAAATCCCCTATGGGCGCTTCGACGGCCGGCTCTTTCGCGTCGTCCCAGTACATCCTGAGGACGATCTCGTTCGGGGCGGCCGACCCCCCGGCTTCGAGCCAGTTCGGGCGGGCCTCGTTGAAGGTCAGCCAGATATGGCGGATGACGGCCGGGCCCTTGACGTCGGCCAGGACCTTGGTTTCGCCGGGCACGACGTACCTGATCCGGTCGGCGTTGCTGGCGAAGTTTGGGTCGGAGGAGGTCACGGCCCGGGACTTCCCCGGCTTGATCTTCATGAGCGAGTCGAGGTCCTGGGCGGAAAGCCCGCGGACCAGGGCTGCCGCCAGGACGAGCGGCAACGCGAAGCGGATCGCGAGGCGCAGGGTCTTCTGGTTCATGTCTGCCCCTCCATATCTCTTGGGATAGAGGCAGGTTTACCACATTTTCCCGGGCGAAGTAAATGACGGGCCGGCAAGAACGGAACCAAAAAAGAGACTGTGCCCCCCGGGGGCTGGTCTTCTTCACGGAAAGCGCTTGACAGGACCCCACCGCGCTTCTATAATCCGGCGCATGTTGGAACGTGTGCTTTTCGAGACGCCCCGCGCTGCGCGGCACACGTCCCTCCTTTCCTGGCTCTGGTGGGCGGTCCCGACCGCCCGCTAAGTCTGTCCCGCGCCCCATTTCCCCTTCTCAGGGAGACCCGCGCCGGAGATCACGGCGTCGGCGCCAGGTCCCTGGATCCGAGAACGAAACGCCAGCCAAGAAAGGAGAAACCAGCATGCGCTTCGCATCCCGAAAACCGGAATACTTGCCGAAGAGCTTCTACAACATCAAAGCCGACCTGCCGGAGCTTCCGCCGCCGCCCCTCCATCCCGTCACGCGGGAGCCCCTCAAGCCCGAGGACCTTGAAGCGATCTTCCCCCGGGGCTTTATCCGCGGCGAGGGCTCCCTCAGCCGTGAAGTCCCCATTCCCGACGAAGTCCTCGAGTCGTACTCCGTGTTCAGGCCGACGCCGCTCATCTACGCTTCCGCCCTCCGGAAATACCTCGGCACCCCGGCCCGCATCTTCTACAAATACGAGGGCGTAGGGCCCGTGGGCAGCCACAAAACGAACACGGCCATCATGCAGGCCTACCTGGCCGCTCAAGAGGGCGTCACCGCGCTGACGACCGAAACCGGCGCCGGGCAATGGGGGTCCGCCCTCGCCTACGCCGGCTCGCGCTTCGGCATCCGGGTCCGGGTCTTCATGGTCCGGTCGAGCTTCCGCCAGAAGCCCGGCCGCCGCGTCCTCATGGAGATGTTCGGCGCCACCGTCCTCGAAAGCCCGAGCAACGCGACGGCGTCCGGCCGGAAGTTCTTCAGCCTCGACCCGGACCACCCGGGCAGCCTGGGCATGGCCATTTCCGAGGCGGTCGAGACGGCGGCGAAGGAGCCGGGGGTCAAATACTCCCTGGGCTCGGTCCTCGACAGCGTCCTCATGCACCAGACGGTGATAGGACTCGAAGCCGAGAAACAGATGGCCGAGCTCGGCGCCTTCCCGGACACGGTCGTCGGCTGCGTCGGCGGCGGGTCGAACTTCGCCGGCCTCGCCTTCCCGTTCGTGCGCAGAACGCTCAAGGAAGGCCGCGCGGTGCGATTCATCGCCGTGGAGCCCGACGCCTGCCCTTCGCTGACGGCGGGCACGCTCTGCTACGACAGCGGCGACAGCGTCGGTCTCACGCCGTTTCTCTACATGTATTCGCTCGGGCGTGAGTTCGTCCCTCCGCCGCTCCACGCCGGCGGCCTCCGCTACCACGGCATGGCCCCGCTCGTCAGCCATCTCGCCCGGCTGAACATCGTCGAGCCGCGGGCGGCCGACCAGCGCTCGGTTTTCGACGCGGCCTCGCTCTTCATGCGGACCGAGGGGATCCTGCCCGCGCCGGAGTCGTCTCACGCTATCGCCGTGGTCATCCAGGAAGCCCTTCGGGCCAAAACGGAAAACCGCGAGGTGGTCATCCTGTTCAACCTCTCCGGGCACGGCTTCCTCGACATCAGCGCCTTCAACGGCAGCGGGAACGGCCGCAAGGGGTGAGGGGTCTGGACACCGCGGCCCTGGGGAACCCGAGCGGCCCTTTTCCCGTATAATAAGTATGGATTTCGGAGAAGAACGTCCAGGGAGGTCGAGAGATGAACGCACCACGCTTTAGATTGGCCGTCGGGGTCCTGTTTGTCGCCGGGCTGTTCGCGGCCTGTGACGAGCCTATTTCTCTCCAGACGGACAACCAGTCGGTCGCCCCCGGCGGGGCCAAGAAGGCCGAGGTCGAGCTCCGGATGGGGGCGGGCGAGCTCCGGCTCTCCGGCGCCGCCCAGGAGGCCCTGCTCGAGGCGACCTTCAAATACAACCGGGCCCGCCTGCGTCCCGAGGTCGATTACCGCGTTTCCGGGGATACGGGAGTCCTCAGGATCGGCGCACGGCGCTCGAGCGGGATCCACTTCGGTCGGGTCCACAACGAATGGGACCTCCGGCTGGCCGATTCCCTCCCGACCGACCTCAAGGTCAACCTCGGCGCCGGCGAGAACCGCCTCGACCTTCGCGGCATGGACCTCTCCCGGCTTGAAATCGACATGGGCGTCGGCGAGGTGACGCTCGACCTGCGCGGCCCTCACGCCAGGAGCTTCAGGGTCACGATCGACGGCGGCGTCGGCAGCGGCAAGATCTATCTCCCGGTCGAAGTCGGCGTCCGGGCCCGGGTCCACGGCGGCCTCGGCTCCGTCAACACGCGCGGTCTGGTCAAGGAAGGCGGCGTTTACACGAACGAAGCCTACGGGAAGAGCGCGGTGACCATCGAGGTCGAGGTCAGCGCCGGCATCGGCAGCCTTGACCTCCGCGTCGGGCCCGACGACCACGGCAGGATTTAATAAGATAAAAGAGGGACAGTTCCGAGCCAGGATAGTCCCTTTTTTTTATATCTCTTCGAGGCGCGCCGTGAAGTGGCGGAGGAACGGCGACTCGCGGACGATCCTCAGGCCCCGGACCTTATCCCGGTTCCTGTAAAGCTCCATCAGCGCGTCGGCGACGGTTTGCAGGTGCGAGGCCGTGTAGACGCGGCGCGGGATGGCCAGGCGCACGAGCTCGAGCTCGGGGTAGGTCTCCTTATTCCCGCTCCCTTTCTCCTTGCGTCCGAACATGACGCCGCCGATCTCGACGGCCCGGATGCCGAACTCCCGGTAGAGGGCCACGGTCAGCGCCCAGCCCGGATACTGGGCCCGGGGGATGTGGGGCAGGAAACGGTCGGCCAGGAGATAGACGGCGTGGCCGCCGAACGGCTTGAAGACCGGGATGCCGGCGTTGTCCAGCAGTCCGCCGAGGTAGGCGACCTGGGCCGTGCGGTGCTCCAGGTACTCCTCGTCGAGGGCCTCGTTGAGACCCCGGGCCATGGCCTCGAGGTCCCGGCCGGCCAGTCCGCCGTACGTCGGGAACCCTTCGCTGATGATGAGGAGGTTCTTGACCTTCTCGGCGAGCCCATCATCGTCGAAGGTGACGAACCCGCCGATGTTGACCAGGGCGTCCTTCTTGCCGCTCATGGTGGCGCCGTCGGCGTAGGAAAACATCTCCTGGGCGATCTCGAGGACGCTCTTTTTCGCGTAGCCCGACTCCCGCCGTTTGATGAAGAAGGCGTTCTCGGCATAGCGGCAGGCGTCAAGGACGAACGGGATCTCGTGACGGGCGCAGACCTGGCTGACCTCCTTGATGTTCTTGAGGGACACGGGCTGGCCGCCGCCGCTGTTATTGGTCACGGTCGTCATCACGAGCGGGATGCGTTTCGCGCCCTTCGCTTCGATGAACTTCTTCAGCCGGGCGACGTCCATGTCGCCCTTGAACGGCAGGTCCGAGTCGGGGTCGTAGGCCGCCGGCCGGACGAGGTCCACGGCCTCGGCCCCCAGGAACTCGATGTTGGCCCGGGTCGTATCGAAATGGATGTTGCTTGGGACGAGATCTCCCTTTTTGACCATGGCCCCGAAAAGCACACGCTCCGCGGCCCGGCCCTGGTGGGTCGGGATGACATGGGTGAAGCCGAAGATCGTCCGGACGGCGTCTTCCAGATGGTAAAAGTTCTTCGCCCCGGCGTAGGACTCGTCGCCCGTCATGAGGCCGGCCCATTGGTTGTCGCTCATGGCGGACGTTCCGGAGTCGGTCAGGAGGTCGATATAGACCTTCTCGGCCGGGATGCCGAAGACGTTGAAGCCCGCCTGGCGCAGGAGGGCCTCCCGTTCCTTGCGCGGGATGGAACGGATCGGCTCGACGACCTTGATCCGGAAAGGCTCCACCGGGGCTTTGAGTTCCGCCATAACCTTCCTCCCATGTTCCGCCGAACGGCCGCCGTTCGCCCGGCGGCCGGTCCCTTCCCCTAAAACGACATCAGTCTCCGGAATTCCCGGAACCGGCCCTCGACCGCCGCCGCATCCAGGGTGCAAAAACGGTCGATCCCGAAGTCTTCGATCGCGAACGAAGCGAGAACGCTCCCGTACACGGCCGCCCGTCGGATGTTGCGGCGCACGAGCGAGCCCGCCCGGTCGAGGTAGCCGAGGAAGCCTCCGGCGAAGGCGTCGCCGGCCCCCGTCGGGTCGATGACATGCGGGCAGGGGTGGGCCAGAACTCCGAAGACGAAGCTCCGGCCGAAGACGAGGGCGCCGTGCTCCCCCTTTTTCAAAATGACCAGGCGCGGCCCGTAGCCGACGAGCGCCTGCCCCGCGGCGATGAGGTTCTGCTCGCCGGAGAGGAGCCGGGCCTCTTCGTCGTTGGCGAAGAGGAGATCGATCCGGCCGAGCTCGCGGCGGAGCGCTTCCCTTTTCGTCTCGATCCAGAAGCGGATGGTATCCATGGCCAGGAGCCTCGGCTTCCGGAACTGCCGCAGGATGAACTCATGGCCGTCGGGGTCGATGTTGGCCAGGTAAACGATGTCCGCGCCGGCGTAGGCGGCCGGGACTTCGGGCCGGAAGTCCTTAAAGACATTGAGCTCGGTCCGGACCGTCGTCCGGAGGTTCGGGTCTTTTTCGTACCGCCCTTCCCAGTGGAAGGTCTTCCCGGGCCGGACCTTGAGTCCGTGGAGGTCGACGTGGCGTGACTTCAGGAAGGCGATCGCGCTACGCGGGAAATCCCGGCCGACGACCCCGACGACGCGCGGCCGGGTGAAATAACTGGCCGCCAGCGAGCAGTATGTCCCCGAGCCGCCGACGATCCGCTCGCGGCGGCCGAACGGCGTCTCGATGGTGTCGAAGGCGACGGAACCGACGATGACCAGGCTCATGGCGCGACCCGGCGATCAGTGCTGAAAATACTTATCGACCAGGAGCCGGAGCCTGTCCCGGGTCTCGGCCGGGATGAGCGACGGCTGGGTGACGATAGTGTTTTTAAGGGCCCGGCCGCAGCCGCAGGCGTCGCCCTGCTCGGGGCCGAGGCCGGCGATCGTGCGCTTGATGACGGCCTTGGCGTTCCCGACGTTTTGCCACAGGTTCTGGAGGATGAGCTCCACGGACACGGCCTCCTCCTCGGCGTGCCAAACGTCGTAGTCGGTGACGAGGTTCATCGTGGCGTAGCAGATCTCGGCCTCGCGGGCGAGCTTGGCCTCGGTCGCGCCGGTCATGCCGATGACGTCGCAGCCCCACGACTTGTAGATCATGGACTCGGCCCGGCTCGAGAAGGCCGGCCCTTCGATGCAGATGTATGTCCCGCCGGAGTGGGCCGGGAGGCCCAGGCCGACGGCGGCGTCGTAGACGGCCTTGGAGAGCTCCGGACAGACGGGCTGCCCGAAGCTGATGTGGGCGACGAGGCCGCCGCCGAAAAAGGTGTTGGCCCGGCGCGTCCGGTCGAAGAATTGATCGGCCAGGACGATGTCTCGGGGCCGGATGTCGGCCCGGAGGGAGCCGACGGAATTGACGGAGATGATCCGCCCGACGCCGAGCATCTTGAAGCCGTAAATGTTGGCCCGGTAGTTGATCTCGGCCGGCAGGAGCCGGTGGCCGCGGCCGTGGCGGCTGAGGAAGGCCACCCGCTTACCCTCGAGAGTGCCGACGACGAAGGCATCCGAGGGGTCGCCGAACGGCGTCCCGAGGCGGATTTCCCGGACGTCGGCCAGGCCGTCGATCTCATAGAGCCCGGTGCCGCCGAGGATGCCGATCGTAGCACGCGGCAGGTTCTCTTCGCCGTTCTTCGGGACCATGGCTCCTCCTCGCCCTCATATACCTTTTCGACGAGGACAAGTCAAGCCGAGCGTAATGCTTTGATTTTTGCCGGCGAAAGCGATATCCTAAGGGGCGAATTCCGCGGGCCGCGCTCCGGTCCCGCGAAGGATGACACCCCATGAAATACGCTTATTTTGACGGCTCGGCCGGGATGAGCGGCGACATGGTCCTCGGCGCCCTGCTCGATCTCGGCGTCGAACCCCGGCTGTTCCGGGACAGGATGGCCGGGCTGCGCCTGCCCGTGGACATCAAGGCCCGCCGCGTCCGGCGGGGCGGCCTCGGCGCCCTCAAGGTGGATGTCGCCGTGCGCCGAGCCGACGAGGTCGAGCGGACGTTCGCCGACGTCGAGCGCCTCGTCCTCCGGAGCCGGTTCTCAGGCGCCGTCAAGGACAGGGCCGTGGCCATCTTCCGGAAGCTCTTCGAAGCCGAGGCCAGGGTCCACGGCCGCCGCTTTCGGGAGACCCACCTTCATGAGGCCGGGGCGGACGACGCCCTCGTCGACATTGTCGGCTGCGCCTTCCTGGCGGAGGAACTTGGCATCGGCGAGTTCTACGCCTCCCCGCTCAACGTGGGCTCGGGCTGGGTCAAGACGTCCCACGGCGTCCTGCCGGTCCCGCCCCCGGCCGTGGCCGAACTCCTCAAGGGTGTGCCGGTCTATTCCGCCTGGGTCGAGTCGGAGCTCGTCACGCCGACCGGGGCGGCCATCGCGGCGACACTCGTCCGGTCGTTCGCCAAGTTCCCCGAGCTCGTCTACGACCGCGTCGGTTGCGGGGCCGGGAGCAATGATTTCCCGGGTTTCGCAAACGTCCTCCGTGTCTTCTCCGGCGACGCCCGCCGGTTCGAGGCCGGGAAGCGCGTCTTCCTCATCGAGGCGACGCTCGACGATGCGTCCCCCCAGCTCCTGGCCCACTTCCTCGAGAGGGCCTTCGACGAGGGGGCGCTCGACGCGACCCTCTCCCCCGTGGTCATGAAAAAGAACCGCCTGGGGACCAAATTGACCCTGCTCGCGGCCGCTGATAGAATGGACGCTCTTATCGAGGCCGTTTTCCGGGAGACCCCGTCCATCGGCGTCAGGTATTTTCCCGTCGAACGCCGGGTCCTCGAGCGCCGCTTCGAAAAGGTCCGCGTCGCGGGCCGGACGGTCGGGATCAAGGTCGCATCCCTCGGCGGACGGGAAGTGAACGTCCAGCCGGAATACGAGGATTGCGTCGAGGCTTCCCGGAAGAGCCGGCGGCCTTTGAAAGAGATCTCCCAGCTGGCGGTCCGGGAATATTTCCGGAAGCGCTAGAGGGGGGCCGGCGGGAACGGAGGAGCGAGGATGGACGTCAAGAAGATCGAGAAAGGGGTCAGGCTTGTCCTCGAGGGCGTCGGCGAGGACACCCGGCGGGCCGGGATCCGGGCGACGCCCCAGCGGGTGGCCCGGATGCTGGCCGAGATCCTCGGCGGGACCGAGGCCCGGGCCGCCCGTACCCTGCACGTCATCCAGGGCGAGAAGCACGACGAGATGGTCCTCATCCGGAACATCCCTCTTTACTCGATGTGCGAGCACCATCTCCTGCCGTTCGCCGGCGTCGCCCATGTGGCCTACATCCCCAAGGGCGGCCGCATCGTCGGATTGAGTAAGATCGCCCGCGTAGTGGAGGAGCTTTCCCGGCGGCTTCAGGTCCAGGAGCGTCTGACGAAACAGATCGCCGACCTCCTCGACCGGCACCTGAAGCCCCTGGGCGTCATGGTCGTCATCGAGGCCGAGCACATGTGCATGTCCATGCGGGGGGCCAAGAAGCCCAAATCCATCACCGTGACCTCGGCCGTGCGCGGCTCCTTCCGGACCAACGCCGCGACCCGGGCCGAGGCCATGATGCTCATCCGAGGAGGACCCATCGGTGGAAAAGAAGTCTAGACCGACATTCTACATAACGACCCCGATCTATTACGTCAACGACGTGCCCCACATCGGGCACGCCTACACGACGATCATCGCCGACGCCCTGGCCCGGTTCCAGAAGCTGGCCGGCAAGGACGTTTTCTTCCTGACGGGCACCGACGAGCACGGCCAGAAGATCGAGAAGGCGGCCGCGGAGAGGGGCTTGACGCCCAAGGCGCTGGCCGACTCCGTCGTCGGGCGGGCCCAGGAGCTTTGGAAAGCCCTGAACATCTCCCACGATTTCTTCATCCGGACGACCATGGACTTCCACGAGCACGGCGTGCAGAAGCTCTTCCAGAAGCTCCTCGACCAGGGCGACATCTACAAGGGCGAATACAAAGGCTGGTACTGCGTTTCCGACGAGAACTTCCTCCCCGAGGACGTGCCGTGCGGAGCGGACGGCGCCAAGACCTGTCCCGACTGCGGCAAGAAGGCCTCGGTTGTGGCCGAGGAGACGTATTTCTTCCGCCTTTCGGCCTACCAGGAGCGGCTCCTTGCCCATTACGCCGCCCACCCGGAGTTCGTCCGGCCGCCGAGCCGGATGAACGAGGTCGCGAGTTTCGTCCGGGGCGGGCTCAAGGACCTCAGCATCACCCGGACGACGGTCAAGTGGGGCATCCCCGTGCCGGGCGACCCGGCCCACACGATCTACGTCTGGTTCGACGCCCTCCACAATTACGTGACCGGGATCGGCTACGACTGGAACATGCCGCTCTTCGAGAAATTCTGGCCGGCGACGATCCATCTCGTCGGCAAGGACATCCTGCGTTTCCACGCCGTCTACTGGCCGGCGTTCCTGATGGCCTCGGGCCTGGCCCTGCCGGGCACGGTCTTCGGCCACGGCTGGTGGCTCAAGGACGACACCAAGATGTCCAAGTCCAGGGGCAATGTCCTCGACCCCCAGGTCCTGCTCAAGACGTTCGGGCCCGACCCCATCCGCTATTTCCTCCTCCGGGAGATCCCCATCGGCCAGGACGGCAATTTCTCCCACGAGGGCTTCCTACACCGGGTCAACTCCGACCTGGCCAACGACCTGGGCAACCTCGTCCAGAGGACGCTGACGATGATCCGGAGCTATTTCGGGGACGGTGTCCTCGACCCCGAGTCCGAGTCCGAGAAAGACCGCGCGCTGCGGACCGACTTCGAGTCGCTCAAGGCAAGGGTTTTCGCCCTCTACGACGACTGCGCCCTGAACAAGGCCCTCGAGGAGATCTGGGCCTACATCGGCGGCGTCAACAAGTACTTGGCGGAAGAGGAGCCCTGGATCATGGCCAAGGACGCCGGCCGGAAGCGCCGGCTGGCCCGCGTCCTCCTGCAGGCCGCGGCGGCCATCCGCGGCGTGAGCTACCTCGTCTACCCGGTCATGCCGGGGTCGGCTGAGAAGATCTGGGAGTTCCTCGGCGAGGCAAAGAAACCGTCCGAGGTGCCCTTCGCCGAGCTGAAGTTCGAAGACCTTGGGCCGGGCCGCAGGATCCTCGAGCCGAAGGCCCTCTTCCCGAGGGTCTCCTTGAAAGACTTCCTCGGGGACGAGGCCCCGGCGGCCCCGAAACCCGAACCGAAAAAGGAAGGAGCACAACCGATGGACATCATCACCTACGAAGAGTTCAAGCGGATGGACCTGCGGGTTGCCCAGATCCTTACGGCCGAGCGTATCCCCGGGGCGACGAAGCTCCTCAAGCTCGAAGTCGACATCGGGACCGAGAAGCGACAGATGGTCGCCGGCATCGCCGAGACCTATGCGCCGGAGGATCTCGTCGGGAAGAAGCTCATCGTCATCTGCAACCTGAAGCCGGCCGTCATCCGCGGCATCGAGTCGCAGGCCATGCTTCTCGCGGCCGTGACCGCCGACAACAAGGCCATCATCCCCTTCTTCGACCGGGACGTCCCGCCGGGCGCCGTCGTCAAGTAGGGCCGGCGGAAAGCCTCAAACGCCGAGCGCAGCCCGGAGCCTCGCCTCGGGCACGGCGCCCTGCCTCAGGATGCGAGGCTCCGGCGACGTGAGGTCGAGGAGCGTCGAAGGCGCCCCTCCCGGGGTCGTTCCTCCGTCGACGATGAGCTCGATCTTTCCCCCAAAAGCGGCCGCGACCCCTTCGGGAGTCGAGTTCTCCGGCTCACCCGAGAGGTTGGCGCTCGTCGCCGTCAGGGGCTGGCTGATGTCGTAGGCAAGCTTCCGGAGCCACGGAAGGGGGGGGATGCGAACGGCGATCGATCCGCCCGCCCCGGTCAGGAAATCGGGCAGGGCCGGCGAGCCCCTGAGGACGAGGGTCAGGGGCCCGGGCCAGAACTCCTCGGCCAGGGTCCAGAAAAGAGGCGGCAGCGGGCCGGCGATCTTCCCCACCATGTCGAGGTCTGAGGCGATGAGCGGCAAGGGCTTGCCTGGGTTCCGTCCCTTGAGCTTGAAGACCCTGGAAACGGCCCTGGCGGAAAACGCCGCCGCCCCCAGCCCATAGAACGTTTCCGTGGGATAGGCCATGACCCCGTCCCTGGCGAGGAGGGAGGCAATATCGTCCAGGGCGCGGGCGTCCACGGCCGCCGGGTCGATCTTCAGGGTCCGGGTTTTCACGCTGCGTCCTTTCCCCCGGGGAGAATGGTAAGGGGGGGCGGGCGAAATGTCAATCCCGCGGCCGGCGAGAGGACATCTGACCTGTTTTCGCCACACCCCCGGGCGCCTTCTCCCCTGTCGTGCCCCATGCCCTTTCTGGCACAGTTTTTGCTATAATACCTTGGCGAGGAGAAAAAACATGAAAAAACTGACTGCCCTTATCGCCGGCCTTATCGTCCTTGTTCCCACCCTGGCTTTCTCCGACATGTTGACCATAAGGCTGGGCTATTACATGCCGAATGCTTTCGGCAGCTCCTACCTTTCAAGCCACCCGGACAGCCTTTTCGCCATCGAGATCAACCAGATGAGCTTTCTGGCCAGCGATTTCCGGGGCTCCATGCTGGGCGGCGGCTATGAGTTCTTTTTGAATAGGTATGTCAGCTTCGCCATTTCCGCGGACACCTTCACCAAGGAGAACGGGGGATACTACCGGGACTACGTGGGCGTGACGCTGAACTCGACGGACTTTCAGGGCGATTACGCTTTCCCCTTCCCGGCCTACAGCGGCGACTTTGAGATCCAGCATTCCTTTCATGTCGCCATGACCCCGATCCAGTTCTCCCTCAAGTTTACGCCCCTCGGCCGCAAGACCCGGATCATTCCCTACGTCGGCGGTGGTGCGGGGGTGTACTTCCTGAGCGCCAGGATCAGCGGGGAGATGCCCGATTTCAGCGCGGGTGTCCTCGTCAATGACGCGAACCACCCGGAACTCGGCGACTTCAACATCTACCCCGTCGTCTTCGTCAACGCCCATGAGACACGGGCCGTCCTGGGCGGCCACGCCTTCGCCGGGCTGATGGTCCCCATCGGCTACCGCCTGACCCTCGAGGCCGAGGCCCGGTATCATTATGCCAAAGCGAACTTCCGGAACGCCTTCCCGGCCATTGATTACGGTCCGATCGACCTGAGCGGCCTGTCGCTCAGCATCGGGCTCAACTACTGGTTCTAGGCGAAACGACTCGGCTGATTCTTCGCCGCTTTCCGGGGGTCGGCCGCGCGCCGGCCCCTTTTTTATTGCCGACCGGGCCGAGAAGGGATGCCGGCGCGATGGCGCCGGAGCGAAGGAGCGATTATTTTTCCGCGGGCACGGCCTGGGACTTGTCGAACCGGACGCGGAGCGTTCCCCAGGCGGACGAGATCTCGATCTCACCCGACAGGCGGCAGGGGACGGGCGGCTTCTGGAAGAGCTCCCGCGTCTCAGGGCCGGCCTCGAAGAAGTCCAGAATGAAGGGGAAGGAGAAGATCTTCTCGCCGGTCCGCGGCAGGCTCCTGTCCCCGGGCACAAGGCCGGCGAGGACCTCCTTGTCCCCGATGAGGAGCCGAAAGTTGAGCCGGGAGACGACGAGCTCGTAGGCGTTGGGGTTCCGGAAGCGGGCCTGGAAGACGAGGTCGGCCCCGCCCACGGTCAGCTCGTTGACCTTGAGAGGCAGGAAATCGATCTCGGGGTCCTTGAAGATCGGGAATTCGCCCGGATACGCGAAGCCGGCCTTCTCCTCCCTCTTCCGCTCATCGGCAAAGACCATCTCCCCGACGATGTCGCATTGGCCCCCGACGTCGACCGGCCCCACGGCCTCGAAGAGCAGGCCGTAAGTGATCTTCACGGGCAGGTCGATCATGGTCTCGCGTCCGGCGGGGACGGCCAGGGGCGGCTCGAGGCCGACGGCCATGTTGAGGAACTCCTTCTGGTTGATGACGACCCGGTAGCGGTATCGGACGAGCTCCCGGTCCGTGGCGCCCCTGTTGGTGACGGCGATGCGGAAAGCCAGCGTCAAGCCGGCCGAACTGAGGTCCCGGATGACCTTGTCCCGGAGGGTGAGCGTGATCGCCTCTTTGGGCGCCGCGACGGGGTTTCCGCCGAGGAGCCGAGGGCCGGGAAGCGGGAGGACGAGGAGCCCGGCCAGAAGGGCACCCCAGGCCGGCCTCGTCCTTCTTTTCGAGTCGCTCATGAGGGATTCCCAAGGATACACGAAAGGGCCGGAGGTGACAAGCCCGGGCGGGCCCGTCCTTGCGCTCACGGTCGGTGTCTTTTATAATGAGCCCTCGCCGGGGCGAAGGCATCCCCCGGGAAGGAGGCCCGCGTTGAAGAGAATCCTGCGAACGGTCAGCTTGGCGGCCCTGGCGTGCGCCGTGGTCCTCGGCCCGGCCTGCAAGCGGCAGGCCCCTACCAAAGGCGAGCAGGTCGCCGAGAAGCTCGGGCGTGACGAAGCCGTCTACATCAAGCGGACGGCGGGCGGCCGCGATGAGACCGTCCTGGCTATGGACTTCAGCAAGGTCGCGCGGCCGGCGAAGACAGGGGAATTCACCCAGCTCCTCCACCTCCCCCCCGTCCGGCAGGGCAAGACCGGCACGTGCTGGTCCTTCTCTACGGCCTCGTTCCTCGAGTCCGAACTGAGGCGCATGGGCAAGGCCGAGGTCAAGCTGTCCGAGATGTTCATCGTCTACTGGGAATACGTGGAGAAGGCCCGGCGCTTCATCCGGGAGAAAGGGGCGTCCTTCCTCGGCGAGGGCTCCGAGCCCAACTCGGCCATCGAGCGCGTCCGGCAGTACGGCCTTGTCCGCGAAGAGGACTACCCCGGCCTGCCGGCCGGGCGCACGGAACACGACCACGGCGCCCTTTTCCGCGAATTCGAGGACTATCTTAAGGGCCTCAAGGCGCGGGCGGACTGGGACGAGACGAGAGGCCTGGCCGGTGTGCGGGCGATCCTCGACCGGCACCTGGGGAAGCCGCCGGAGGCGGTCACGGTCGACGGCCGCTCCGTGACCCCGAAGCGGTACCTCGAGGGGACGCTCGGACTCGTCCCCGGCGATTACGTCGCCTTCATCAGTTTCGCCTACGTCCCCTTCTATGCCAAGGGGGAATACCAGGTTCCCGACAATTGGTGGCACTGCGCGGATTACCTCAACCTTCCCCTCTACGAGTTCCCCCTGACCCTGCTCCGGGCCTTGCGCCGGGGGTACTCGGCCGTGCTGGCCATGGACTTCTCCGAGCCCGGCTACAGCGGGGAGAACGGCATCGCGATCATCCCCTCGTTCGACATCCCCCAGAACTTCATCGATCAGTCGAGCCGCGAGTACCGGTTCAAGGCCGGCGTCTCGACCGACGACCATACCGTCCACTGCGTCGGCTACAAGGAAGGCAAGGACATCTGGTACCTCATCAAGGATTCCTGGGAGAACGCTTACTGGAGCGACCATAAGGGGTACTACTTCTACCGCGAAGACTACGTCAGGCTCAAATGCCTGATGTTCATGGTCCACAGGGACGCCGTCAAGGAGGTCCTGGCCAAGTTCCGCTAAGGCCTCGACGGCCGAGGCCGGGACCAGGCGCGGGCGAAGAATGACGAAGCTCAAGATCGACTTCCCCGAGCGCCGGCTTTTCGTCCGGCTCTTCGGGGGGGACGTCTACGCTGTCGGCGGTGCGGTCCGCGACATCATCCGCGGTAGCCCGTCGCCCGACGTCGACATCCTCGTCGCCCGCCACACGATCCCGGACATCGTCCGCCGGCTCAAGAAGCACGGCCGCGTCGGCCTGGTCGGGCGGAGCTTCGGCATCATCAAGTTCACGATGGCCGGCCGGACGTACGATGTGGCTTTACCGCGGAAGGACGTCCCCCGGGGCGGCGGCGCCAAGAGCCATAAGGATTTCCTCATCGCCGCCGACCCCGCCCTGCCCATCGAAAAAGACCTCGGGCGCCGCGATTTCCGCGCGAACAGCATGGCCCTCCGGCTCGAGGACGGCCGGCTCGTCGACCCCTTCGACGGCCGGGCCGACACGCTCCGCAAAAAGATCCGGCTGACGGACCCTGCCGCCTTCCCCGACGACCCCTTGCGCGTTCTCCGCGTCGCCCGGTTCGCCTCGGTCCTCGGCTTCTCCGTCGACCCCGCGATCTACGGCATCGCCCGGGCGGTCGACCTCCGCGGCCTGAGCGTCGAGCGCGTCAATGAGGAGCTTTTCAAGATCCTCCTCCGCTCGCCGCGCCCGTCGAAGGGCCTCGAGGAACTGTTCAAGCTCGGCGTCCTCGAGCAGCTCTTCCCGGAGCTCGAGGCCCTGGCCCTCGTCATCCAGGACTCGGTCTTCCATCCCGAGAAGGACGCCTTCGGCCACCATACGGTCTGGCATCACACCAAGCTCTCCGTCGACCAGGCCGCGGCCGTCATCCGGATGACGGGCCTGGTCGAGCCCAAAGCCCTGACCCTGCTTCTCGCCGCCCTCTACCACGACCTCGGCAAGCGGGGAACGACGCGCTGGGAGTACAAGCGCGGCCGCATGGCCATCACTTCCTGCGGCCACGACATCCTCAGCGGCCGGATGGCCGAGAAAGTCCTGGCGCGGTTCCGCATCCATTCCTGGAACGGCTACCCGGTCGGCCGGATGGTGCCCCTCCTCATCCGGGGCCATCACCGGGCGGCCGAGCTGTGGCAGAACCGGGAGTCCGTGACGAAGAAGGCCTTCAACCGGCTGGCGGCCGACCTCCACGGGGAGATCGAGCTCATGATCGACCTCGACGCGGCCGACCGCGCCGGCCGGCGCGAGCGGCTCGTCCGGGGCCTGGACCGCGAGGCCCGGTGGCTCATCCGGAAGTTCGAAGAGCTCCGCGTCAACAGGGAGACGATCAAGCCTCTGATCATGGGGCGCGACCTCATCGGCCTGGGCGTCGCGCCCGGCCCGGGCATGGGCAAGCTCCTCAAGGAGCTCTACCGCGCCCAGCTCGCGGGAGGGTTCGAAACCCGGGCCCAGGGTCTCGCGAAGGCCCGGCGGCTCATCGAAAGGACAAGGCCATGACCATCCTCGTCGCCGGCGGCGCCGGCTACATCGGGTCCCACACGGTCAAGGAGCTCGCCCGGGACGGCTTCGACGTCCTCGTCTTCGATAACTTCTCGAGCGGCCGCAGGGAGTTCCTCAAGGGCAAGCCTTACGTCCAGGGCGACCTCATGGACAAGGAGGCCGTGCGCGGGGCGTTCCGGGGCCGGCCGATCGAGGCCGTCCTCCACTTCGCCTCGCTTATCCAGGTCGGGGAATCCTACGCCGACCCCCGGAAGTACTACACGCACAACATCGTCAGCAGCCTCAACCTCCTCGACGCGATGCTCGAGTCGGGCGTCCGCAAGCTGATCTTCTCCTCGAGCGCGGCTGTTTACGGCGTCCCCCACGAGATCCCTATCCCCGAGTCGCACCCCCTCGACCCGGCCAATCCTTACGGACAGACCAAAGTCATCGTCGAGCGGATCCTCGGGGATTACGACCGCGCCTACGGCCTGAGGTCGATCTCCCTGCGCTACTTCAACGCCGCCGGCGCCGACGCCGACGGGGAGATGGGCGAAACGCATGACCCGGAGACCCATCTTGTCCCGAACATCCTCCGCAGCCTCCTCGGGAACGCCCCCCGGCTGGGCGTCTTCGGCAGCGACTTCCCCACCCCGGACGGGACGGCCGTACGAGACTACATCCACGTCACCGACCTTGCGGCGGCCCACGTCCTGGCCCTGAAGGCGCTCCTCGGAGGTGGGCCGAGCGACACGATCAACCTCGGGACCAATACCGGACATTCCGTGCTCGAGGTTATCCGCAAGGCCGAGGAGGTCACGGGCCAGAAAGTCGACTTTGATTTCCGGCCGCGCCGGAAGGGCGACGTGGCCGTCCTCCTGGCGTCCAAGGACAAGGCGGAAAACCTTCTCGGGTGGAAGCCGGAACGGTCCTCGCTCGGCACGATCATCGAGACCGCCTGGAACTGGCACCGAAAGATATGTTGACTCTTTCTGCGCCCCGTGCTAGAACTATGTGTTAATAATGAAGATAAGAAACAGCGCGTTCCTCGGATCCCTAACCCTGGCCCTCATTCTCTCCCTGGCTGTCTGCTCGTCCCCGGCGAGGACGGCCAGGACGACCCCGAAACCTGCCGCCAAGCCTCCCCAGAAGACCGAACCGGCCAAGCCCGCCTCTTCCGAGACCGACAAGCCGTCGACGCGGCCGGCTGAGCTACCCGTCCTCGGCAAGGACGATATCAACGGGGACGCTCAGGCCCAGGCCGACAAGAACGGGGAAGCGGACAAGGAGGCCTCGGCCCTTCTCGAGGAGGGGTTCGCCGCCTACCAGGAGGCCCTGGCCGCCATCGACCGGAAGGACATGGACGCCGCCCTGTCCAAGCTCGATGACGCCTACGAGACCCTACCCAAGATCAAACTTCCCCCCGACTCCCCTCTTCTCCGAGAAAAAAACGGCCTCCGGATCCTGATCGCCCAGAGGATCCAGCAGGTCTACGCCTCAAACCAGCAGATCAACGCTCCCCGGATGACAACCGTCTCCTCGATCAACAACTCCATCCCTCTCGTCGAGAACCAGTGGGTCCAGAAGGAGATCTTGAGCTTCCAGAACGGAGAAAAAGCCTGGTTCCTGGAGGCCTACAAGCGGTCCGGGCTATACAAGGATATGATCACCGCCGAACTCCGCGGGGCGGGGCTCCCGGACCAGCTCGCTTGGGTCCCGATGATCGAGAGCTGGTTCAGGGTCCGGGCGCTGTCCACCGCCCGCGCCCTGGGCATGTGGCAGTTCATCTCTTCGACGGGGTACCGGTACGGCCTTAAGCGCGACAAGTACGTCGACGAGCGGATGGACCCCGTGAAGGCCACCAAGGCGGCCGTCCAATACCTGGGCGACCTCCACGCGATGTTCGGCGACTGGACGACGGCCCTGGCGGCCTACAACTGCGGTGAGGGGTATGTCCAAAGGGTCATCCAGGCCCAGAGGATCGACTATCTCGACAACTTCTGGGACCTCTTCAACAGCCTGCCTTGGCAAACGGCGCGGTACGTGCCCCGGTTCATCGCCTCCCTCATGATCATTTCCAACCCGGCCAAGTACGGCTTTGAACTGCCGACGCCCGATCCGCCTCTGAGGTTCGAGACGGTCCGGGTCGGCACGCCCGTCAAACTGGCGGGGCTCGCCCAGTCCCTGGCCCTCGACCCCATCGTCCTGACCATCCTCAATCCCGAGCTCCGCTTCGATTCAACGCCCAACTACGACTACGAACTCCGCGTCCCCGAGGGCTACGGAGAGAAATGCCTGGCCTGTGTCGCGACGCTTCCTCAGTACGTCCCTCCCGACGTCATCACCGACCGCTATCGAGTCCTCAAGGGGGATACCCTGGGGGCGATCGCCCGCAAATTCCGGACGTCCGTGGACATCCTGATAAGGCTCAACGGCCTAAAGAGCCGGACGCTCATCCGCGAAGGCCAGGTCCTGCGCATCCCCGTAAGCGGACTGCCGGCGACCCCCGCCCCCTCCGCCCCGCCCGTCGGGGTCAAGGCCGGGGACACGGTGACCTACGTCGTCAAGACCGGGGACACGCTGTTCAACATCTCCAAGATCTTCAATACCACGGTCGACAGGATCAAGACGGCCAACAACCTGACGTCCGATGAGCTCGTCGTCGGCCAGAAGCTCACCATCCAGGTCGGACGGTCGTAGGGCCGGACCCGCCCGGCGGAAATCCGGCCTTCCCCCCAGTTACCAAACGCTGCCTTCGACGCCAAGTCCGGACTTATCGTTAAGGACGAGCTGGTCCTTGACCGTCCGGACGCCCCGGAAGGGGTCGGTCGCGGTGAGGAGGTTTCCGTCGAGGTCGGCGTCGTCGAAGAGGGGGGTGATGGCCGCGGCGGCCGAGATCGCGAGCGAGGTCTCGACCATGCAGCCGATCATGAGCTTCAGGCCCAGGGCCCGGGCCATGGCCACCATGCGCACGGCCTCCTGGACGCCGCCGCATTTCATGAGCTTGATGTTGAGGCCGTGGAAGTACGGCGCGATGACGGGGATATCGGAGGCCTTCATCAGGCTCTCGTCGGCGAAGATCGGCAGCTTCGAGCGCTCCTTGAGCCAGGCGAAGTCCTTGAGCATCGCGGCGGGCATGGGTTGTTCGACGAACTCGACCCCCAGCCCGGCCATCCAATTGATCATCTCCAGGGCTTCCTCCTTTGTCTTCCAGCCCTCGTTGGCGTCGACCCGCAGAGGTTTCGACGTCACCGCCCGGATGCCCTCGATGATCTTCCGGTCGTCCTTGCTGCCGACCTTGATCTTGTAGACGCCGAAGTCGGGGGACTCGCGGACCTTCCGCTGCATGACGGGGACCTTGTCGATGCCGATGGAATAGGTCGTCGTCAGGGCCGCGTTGCGGTTGAGTCCGAGGAGCTTCCAGAGGGGCACGTTGAGCTTCTTTCCGACCCAGTCGAGCAGGGCCATGTCGAGCGCCGCCTTGGCGGCGTGCTCCGTCGGGGCCAGGGCCTCGAGCTCGTTCCAGCGGACGGCGTACTCCCAGAGGTCGCGCTCGAGGACGGCGCGGGCCTTCTCGATGAAGGCCGCGGCGCCCTCGGCGGTCTCGTTATAGCGGGCGATGGGCGCGGCTTCCCCCATCCCCACAATCCCGTCGCGCTCGATCCTGACAAAGGCGTTGCGTCGCGTCGTCCACGTCCCGCGCGAAAGCCCCCAGGCATAGCGGAGCTTGAGGTCGAGGAGCTTGACCGAAACCCGAGTCCTCCCTCCCCCGCTCCCAAGGGCCTGGGCCAGCCCGGACCGGAGCGAAACTAACGAGGCGGCCGCGGCCGCGCCAGACAATCTCAGGAAGTCTTTTCTTTTCATGTCTGCTCCTCTCGCCATCCATTATATGAAAACGGCCTTCTCCATTTCCAGCGCATTCGATGGGATTCCCTTGAAAGGCATGGAAACGGCCGGCCTTTCTGATTATAATATTCCCTTTAGGAGGTCGGACCATGAAGAATCTCGCCGCCGTCATTCTGGCAGCCGCCTTGATGCCCGGGCTCTCCGTCGCGTCGACCGAACAGCCGGTCATGCCGCAGGCGGGCGTCGTCATCAACACGGCCGAGAACATGCACAGCCGATCGAACACCGACACCGACGTCGTCAGCCAGGCCCTCCTCGGCATGAACGTCAAGATCCTCAAGGCCGAGCGGAATGCGAAGGGAGAGGACTGGTATGATATCGAGACGCCCGACACGTACAAGGGGTGGGTCGTCGGGTCTTCGCTGCGGCTCCTGAAGCCCGGCGATAAGCCCTACGCTTCGACGGGGAAGGTCTTCCTGGTCATGTCCCTCTTCGCGAACACCTACCGCGAGCCGGATGTCACCGAGCACCGGCCGGTCAAGGTCGTGCCCATCAGCTCCGTCCTCGAGCTCGTTCGCGTGGCGGACGACCGTTGGCTCCAGATCGCTCTCCCGTGCGGGACGAAGGCCTGGGTCCAAGCGGGCGACGGCGAGATCCGCGAGGCGCCGTGGTCCTGGCCGAGAACGACGCCCGACGATATGGTCGCCTTATCGAAGCGTTTTCTCGGCGTCCCCTATCTCTGGGGCGGAACGTCTCCCCTCGGCCTCGATTGCTCGGGCTTCGCCCAGCTCATCTACAAGATGTGCGGCCGCTCCATCCTCCGCGACGCGGACATCCAGTTCGAGGGGAGCGGGCTCGAGCCGGTCGCGCCCGGGGACGAACGGGCCGGGGACCTCGTCTTTTTCGGGCGGGCCAAGGACAAGATCAGTCACGTGGGGATGATGATCAGCACCGAGGAATTCATCAACGCGACGACGCACGAAAAGCCGGTCGTCCAGATCTCCCGGCTCAAGGACGCCTACTGGCAACACATCTACCAGGGGGCGCGCCGCGCGAAATAGGCGGGGACAAAAAAAGGCCGGCGAGGGCCTGGGCCGGCGGGAAGCGGAGTCTTCGAAGCGGCCAACAAAAGTGCCGCGGGGTGGCTCGAAGCGACACTCTTAGGAAATATCCGGAACGATAATGAAAAAATGGCCCGGCGAAGGCCGGGCCTCCTTAATTAGCTCTTACTTCCCGGCCGGCTTCTTGGCTTCCTTTTTCTTCTTCTTCTTAGCCTTCTTCTTGTACTCGGCGCCGACGAGCTCGAGCATGGCCATGACCGACCCGTCCCCCATTCTTCGGTCGAGCTTGACGATCCGCGTGTAGCCGCCCGGCCTCTCCGAGAAGCGTGGCGCGACGTCGTCGAAGAGCTTCTTCGCCGCCGATTCCTTGGTCAGGTAGGCCAGGGCCTGCCGCCGGGCGTGGAGTGTGCCGCGCTTGCCGAGCGTGATCATCTTCTCGGCGATCGGCCGCGCGTTCCGGGCCTTGGCCAGGGTGGTCGTGATCCGCTCCCTCTCGAGGAACGACGTCACCAGATTGCGCAGGAGGGCCCGCCGGTGGGCCGTGTTTCTCCGCAGGTATCCCTTCTTGACTTGATGCCTCATTCATCCAGCTCCTTGCCGGCCTGGGCCTCCTTGATCTCCGCCTGGATCCGCTCGATGAGCTTGGGATGGAGTTCGAGGTTCAGGCCGAGGTTCAGGTTGCCCAGGGTTTCCTTGATCTCGGCGAGCGACTTGCGTCCGAAGTTCTTCGTCTTGAGCAGGTCCTCCTCGGTCTTCTGGACGAGCTCGTAGATCCTCTCGATGCCGGCCGCCCGGAGGCAATTATTGGAGCGGACCGAGAGCTCGAGGTGGTCGATCGTCTTGGCCAGGACGTCGGCCTGGCCGAGGAACGGAATCTCCTTTGTCGTCGGCGCCTGCTCTTTCTCCAGGGGCTCGTCGACGACGTTGAGGAAGATGCCGAGGTGGTCCCGCATGATCTTGGCGGCCTGGGACAGGGCGTCCATCGGCCGGATGGCGCCCGTCGTCCAGATCTCCAGGGTCAGGCTCTCGTAATCGATCCGCTTGCCGACGCGGGCCGGCTCGACACGGTAATTGACCTTCAGGACGGGCGAGTGGGAGGAGTCGAGGGGGATGTAGTCCAGGCTCAGCTCCTCGTCAAGGTTCTGGTCGGCGGGGATATAGCCCCGGCCGTTCTTGACGACCATCTCGACCTCGAGCGTCCCGTCGGCGTCCAGGGACGCGACGAGGACGTCCCGGTTGAGCACCTCGATGTCCGCGTCGTGGACGACGTCCGAGGCCAGCACCTGGGCCGGGCCGACTTTCTTGACGGTCATCCGTTTCGCCTCGTTAACCCTCAACTTGAGGGGGATGCTCTTGAGGTTGAGGATGATATCGGTCACGTCCTCGACCACCCCCGGGATGGTCGAGAATTCGTGCAGCACGCCGTGGATCCGGACGGCGGTAATGGCCGCCCCGGTGATCGACGACAAGAGGATCCGGCGCAGGGCATTGCCCACCGTGACGCCGTAGCCCCGCTCGAAGGGTTGGGCCTGGAACCGGCCGTACTTCTCGGTCAGCGTCTCGAAATCACACTCCAAATATTTCGGCCTTTGAAAATTCGCTTCCGTCATGTGTCCTCCTTCCGGGTGTCCTCGGGGTTCCTCGGGTGTTATTTGGAGTAAAGCTCGACGACCAGGTGTTCCTCTACGGGGATGGTGACATCCTGGCGCGTGGGCACGGCGAGGACCCGGCCCTTCATGTTCTGCGCGTCGACTTCGAGCCAGCCGGGAACCGACTTGCTCTTGCTCGCGGCGACAACGGCCTTCATCGTTTCGTCCTGGGCCGTCTTCCCCTTGAACTCGATGACATCGCCCGGCTTAACGAGGGCCGACGGGATGTTGACCCGACAGCCGTTGACCCTGAAATGCCCGTGCCCGATGAGCTGGCGCGCGTGGCCCCGGGACAGGGAGAAGCCCATGAGGTACACGGCGTTATCCAGCCGCCGTTCGAGCATGGAGAGAAGGTTCTCGCCGGTCACGCCCTTCTGGCGCTCGGCCCGCTCGAAAAAGAAGTGGAACTGCTCCTCCGACATCCCGTAAAACCTCTTGAGCTTCTGCTTCTCCCGCAGTTGGATCGCGTAGCCCAGGATCCGCTTCCTGGTGCGCCCGTGCTGGCCGGGCGCGTAAGCCCGCCGCTCGAGGGGGCATTTGTCCGTCAGGCACTTGTGGCCCTTGAAAAACAGCTTGTTCTTCTCGACCCGGCACAGCCGGCAGTCAGGTCCTTGATATTTCGCCATGGTCCTCTCCTTCGGGCCTCAGACCCGCCGTCTCCGGCGGACGCGGCAGCCGTTGTGCGGGATGGGCGTCACGTCCTTGATGGACCTGATCTCCAGCCCGGCCGCCTGGAGCGCCCGGATGGAGGATTCGCGGCCTGCCCCGGGCCCCGCCAGCCGGACGTCGACGTGCCGGACGCCGTACTCCCGGGCCTTCGTCGCCGCGTTCTTGGCGGCGAGCTGAGCGGCGAAGGGCGTGCCCTTCCGGGCCCCTTTGAATCCCGACGTCCCGGCGCTGGCCCAGCAGAGGGCGCTGCCCTGATGGTCCGTGATGGTGATGATGGTATTGTTGAAGGTGGACTGGATGTGAGCCACTCCGTACCCGATCTCCTTGCGGACTTTCTTCTTCTTCGTCTTGGCTTTGGGCATGGGCGCGTCCCCTCCTTAGGCTTTCTTTTCCTTGAGTTTCTTGATCCGCGAGCCGCGGACGCCTTTCCGGGTCCGGGCGTTCGTCTTCGTCCGCTGACCCCTCACGGGGAGCTTTTTCTTGTGGCGGAGGCCCCGGTAGCAGCCGATGTCGATGAGCCGCTTGATGTTCATGGTGACTTCCTTGCGGAGGTCGCCCTCGATCTTCTCGCGCTTCTCGATAATCCGGCGGATCTTATCGACCTCGTCCTCGGTCAGGGCCTTGACCTTCTTGTTCTTGTCGATCTTGGCCTCGGCCAGGATCTGGCCCGACTTCGAGCGGCCGATGCCGTAGATGTAGGTCAGCCCGACCTCGATCCTCTTCTCCGGCGGGAGGGTGATGCCTGCGATTCTTGCCATGTTGACCTCGCCTTATCCTTGTCTCTGCTTGTGCCGAGGGTTGGTGCAGATGACCCGCACGACACCTCTGCGCCGGACGATCTTGCAGTTCCGGCAGATCTTTTTCACGGAGGCTTTGACTTTCATCGTCCTGTCCTTTTATTTGTATCGGTACGTGATACGCCCCTTGGTCAGGTCGTAGGGGGAGAGCTCCACGAGGACGCGGTCGCCCGGCAGGATCCGGATGAAGTGCTTGCGCATCTTCCCCGAGATGTGCGCCAGGATGACGTGCTTGTTCGAGAGCTCGACCCGGAACATGGCGTTCGGCAGCGTCTCAAGGACAACCCCCTCGGCTTCGAACATGTCCTGCTTAGGCATCGGGGCCCTCCTTCCCAGGACCTGACCGCGGCGGCGCGGCTTCCGTTTCCCGGAGGCTCAGGATCTCCGGCCCGTTCTCGGTCAGGGCCACGGTGTGCTCGTAATGGGCGGAGAGCCGCCGGTCCTTGGTCACGGCCGTCCAGCCGTCCTCGAGGACCTCGACCTCCCAGCCGCCCGCGGCGATCATCGGCTCGATGGCCAGGGTCATCCCCGGCCGCAGCTTCGGCCCCCGCCCTGGGGCGCCGAAGTTCGGGATCTGGGGCTCTTCGTGGAGGGCGCGTCCGATGCCGTGGCCGACGAACTGGCGGATGACGGAGAAGCCGTCGTCCTCGACCGACCGCTGGATCGCCGCCGACATGTCGGACAGCCGCTTCCCCTCCCGGACCTGCTCCAGGCCCTTGAAGAAGGAGCGCCGGGCCGCCTCGATGAGCCGCCGGGCCTCGTCGCTCGTCCGGCCGACCGGCACCGTCAGGGCCGAGTCGGCGAAAAAGCCCTCGAAAAGGACGCCGAAGTCCAGGCTGACGATGTCGCCCTCCTGGAGGAGGCGGCCCGAGGGTATGCCGTGGATGACCTCCTCGTTCACGGAGACACAGGCCGAGGCCGGGTAGCCGCGATAGCCCTTGAAGGCCGGCACGGCGCCGAGCTCGCGCGTCCGCTTTTCCGCGTAGAGGTCGAGGTCGCGGGTCCGGATGCCCGGCCGGACGAGGGGTTCGAGCTCGCCCAGGACCTGGGCCACGATGCGGCCTCCCTGCCGCATGAGATCGAGTTCTGCGCTGGACTTGCAAATGATCATGGCCGCGCCTGAGATTCCTTCGCCCGCCGCAGGCTGTCGTCGAGGATGTCCCGGACAGACTGGAAGGTCTCTTCGACCGTCCCGTTGCCCTCGACCCGGTGAAGGACGCCCTTCTCCTGGTAATGGGCGATGAGGGGCTCCGTCTTGGCGTGATAGGTCCTCATCCGCTCCTGGATGACGTCGGGGCGGTCGTCCGTCCTCTGGACGAGGGACGCGCCGCAGACGTCGCAGACGCCCTCGCGGGTCGGCTTCCGCGTGATGACGTTGTAGATCGCCCCGCACGAGGGGCAGACCCGGCGCGTCGCGAGCCGCCGGATGACGACGTCCTCGCGCGTCTCGATCAGGAAAACAACCTCTGGCTGGCCGCCGTCGAGCCCTTCCAGGCTCCGGGCCTGGGAGAGGTTCCTGGGATAGCCGTCCAGGGTGTAGCCTTCCCTGCAGTCCGGCCCGGCCAGACGCTCCTCGAGGAGCTTGAGGACGATGGCGTCGTCGACGAGGCCACCCTTGCCCATCTGGGTCGCGGCCTCCTGCCCGAGCGGCGTTTTCTTCTGGACCGCCTCCCGCAGGAGATCCCCCGTCGAGATCTTGGGGAAACCGTAGGCCGACCGGACGAGGTCGCCGACGGACCCCTTGCCGCTGCCTGGAGCGCCGAGCAGGATGACCCTCATCCCCTTCTCCCCCTGATCCGGCTACGGCGCATAAAGCCGTCGTAATGGCGCATGACGAGCTGGGCCTCGATCTGCTGCATGGTGTCCATGGCCACACCGACGACGATGAGGATCGAGGTCCCGCCGAAAAGGAAGTCGATCCCCAGCCCCTGGGTAACGAGCTTGGGCAGGTTGGCCTCGAGCCACGGCCCGATCCAGGGCAGGGACTGGACCTTGAGGCCGGTGATGAGGAATTCCGGGAGGATGGCGACGACGGCGAGATAGATGGCGCCGACGAGCGTGATTCGCGACAGGACCTCGTCGATGTAGTCGGAGGTGTTCTTCCCCGGCCGGATGCCTGGGATGAAGCCGCCGTACTTGCGGAGGTTGTCGGCCACGTCGACCGGGTTAAAGATGATCGAGATGTAAAAATAGGTGAAGAAGATGATGGCCGCGATGTAGAAGAGGTTGTAGAGGGGCATGCCCATGCCGAACTGCTGGGCGATCGTCTGGATCACGGGGACCTTCGTCAGCTGGGCGAAGGTCATCGGGATGGTGATGACCGAGGCGGCGAAGATGATCGGGATGACGCCGCCCGTGTTCACGCGCAGGGGCAGGTGCGTGCTCTGGCCGCCGTAGACCTTGCGGCCGACGACCCTCTTGGCATAGGAGACGGGGATGCGCCGCTGGCCGCGCTCGACGAAGACGATGAAGGCGATGACGGCGACCATCAGGATGCCCAGGCCGATGACCTTCAGCGGGTCCATGCTACCGCTCCGCAGGTTGCCGAGCATGCTGTTGAGGCCGGAGGGGAAGCGGACGACGATCCCGGCGAAGATGATGAGCGAGATGCCGTTGCCGATGCCCCGGGCCGAGATCTGCTCGCCGAGCCACATGACGAAGACGGTCCCTGTCGTCAGTGTCAGGACGGTCAGGAGCCGGAACCCCCAGCCCCCGTGGGGCACGATGAGGGCGCCTCCCGGGGCCTTGAGGCTTTCGAGGAACACGGCGATGCCGAAGGCCTGGATGAAGCAGATGCCGATCGTCCCGTAGCGGGTGTACTGGGTGATCTTCTTCCGGCCGAGCTCGCCCTCCTTGGACAGGCGCTCGAGGTAGGGCCAGACGACCGTCAGCAGCTGAAGTATGATCGAGGCGCTGATGTAGGGCATGATGCCGAGGGCGAAAATCGTCATGCGCGACATGTAGCGCCCGGAGAACAGGTCGATGAACCCGAGGATGTTCCCCTTCTGCTGCGCCCAGAATTCCGCCAGGGCCGAGGCGCTGATCCCCGGGTTGGGGATCTGGCCGCCGATCCGGTAGACGGCGAGCAGGAGGAGGGTGAAGATGACCCTCTTCCGGAGTTCCGGGATGCTGAAGATGTTACGGATACTATCTAGCATGGGCGTTACCCGATGACGACGGCTTTGCCGCCTTTCTCCTCGATCTTTTTCAGGGCCGAAGCCGAGAACTTGTGGGCGTGGACGGTCTTCGCGGAGGCGAGGTCTCCCCGGCCCAGGATCTTCACTCTCTCCGAGTCCCTCTGGATGAGCCCGGATTCGACGAGGTCCTTGAGGGCGATCTCCTTCTTCGCGATCCGGGCCAGGCTGTCGAGGTTGATGACCGTGTATCCGACCCGGAACACGCTCGTGAAGCCCCGTTTCGGGATGCGCCGGACGAGGGGCATCTGCCCGCCTTCGAAGTCGCGCTTGCGGGAGTAGCCGCTGCCCTGGAGCTGACCCTTGCTGCCGCGGCCGGCCGTCTTGCCCCAGCCGGAGCCGGGGCCCCGTCCCACCCGCTTGCGGTCCTGTCTCGATCCCTTGGCCGGTTTCAGGTTGCTGAGGTTCATGGCTTTTCCGAGGCCTCCACTTTCAGGACATGGGAGATCTTCCGGACCATGCCGAGCGTTTCGGGCGATTCCCTACGGACGACCGAGGACTGGGTCTTCCTCAGGCCGAGCCCCCTGGCCACGAGCCGCTGGCTGCCGGGAAAGCCCACGAGGCTCCGGACGAGGGTGATCTTGAGGTAGCGCTCCGGCGCGGCCTTGTCCGCGTGCCTGCGGATCTTCTCCGGTTTCGTCGCTGTGTCCGTCATTGCCCACCTTTGGCCTTCCCGCGGCTCTTGGCCACGTCTTCGGGGTTCCGGACGCTCCTCAGAGCCGTCATGGTCGCGTTGGCGACGCTGATCGGATTGGAGCTCCGGATGGATTTCGTCAGGATGTCGCGAATCCCGGCCAGCTGCATGATGATCCGGACGGCGCCGCCGGCGATGACTCCCGTCCCCTTTGCGGCGGGCCGGAGGACGACAACACCGGCGCCGTCGATGCCCTTGACGGCGTGGGGCAGCGTCGTTTCGGACAGGAACACCCGAATCATGTTCTTCTTAGCCGCCTCGACGCCCTTGCGAATCGCCTGGGGGACTTCCCGGGCCTTGCCCTTGCCGATGCCCACGCGCCCGCGCTCGTTGCCCACGGCGACGAGGGCCGAGAAGCTCAGGTTCTTGCCGCCCTTGACGACCTTTGTGACCCTGCGGATGGAGATGACCTGGTCCTTGAGCTCGAAGCCGTCCTCGTCGAGGACGACGACCTTATCCATTCTTCGATCTTGCACTCTTTCGCCTCCTTCGCCGCCCGTTCCCCTAGAACTCGATGCCCGCTTTCCGCATGGCTTCCGCCAGGGTCTTGATCCGTCCGTGATAGGGATAGACGCCCCGGTCGAACACGATGCGGCCGATCTTCTTGGCCTTCAGCCGCTCGGCCAGCACGGTGCCGAGCTGGGCGCTGGCCTTCTTGTTCTTGCCGTTCTTGGATTTCTCCTGGAACGCTTTTTCCAGCGTCGAGGCCGTCAGGAGGACGGTGCCTTCGGCGTCGTTGATGACCTGCGTGTACAGGTACGTGTTGCTCTTGAAGACGTGGACCCGCGGCCGCTCAGGCGTCCCCCGGACCTTCTCCCGGATGCGCTTTCGGAGCCGGTCGTCCCGAACCCGCTTGGCGACGATCTTGTTCTTAAGCACTGGCCACCCCCGCCTTCCGTTCTTTCTTGATCAGCCGCTCGCCGAGATAGCGGACGCCCTTCTGCTTGTACGGGTCCGGCAGCCGGAAATGCTTGATGTCGTCCGCCACTTGGCCGACGAGCTGACGGTCTATGCCCCGGACGGTGAGCAGGGTCGGCTTCTCGGCCACGACTTCGACGCCGGCCGGGAGCTCGTAGACGATCGGGCGGGAATAGCCCAAGCTGATCTCGAGCCTGCTCTTTTCGACCTTGGCCTTGTAGCCCACGCCCACGATCTCCAGCTGCTTGGAGAACCCTTCCGTGACGCCGAGGACGGCGTTCCGGGCCAGGGCCCGGCAGAGACCGTGGAGGCTGCGGGCCGCTTTCGTCTCCTCGGACCGGGTCAGGGTGAGGGCACCGCCGTCCAGGCCGGCTTGGATCCCGGCGTACAGCGGGGACGAGAGTTTCCCCTTCTTCCCCTCGAAATCGATCCGGTCCGGCTGGATCGTCACCTTTACGCCCGCCGGTATCGTGATGGGTTTTTTCCCGACTCGCGACATCTTGACCTCTCTTTGTTCTTACCAGACGCTGCAGAG
>Ga0315280_10000163_pt1 | contig 124867 bp, 121 predicted proteins | sample YL17G06_40_MG_FD_203697 | JGI IMG/M metagenome (GOLD analysis project Ga0315280, IMG submission 203697) | Sediment microbial communities from Yellowstone Lake, YNP, Wyoming, USA - YL17G06_40 | ecosystem: Environmental > Aquatic > Freshwater > Lake > Sediment | place: USA: Wyoming | collected... | reverse complement strand
CTGCTTGAGCAGGCTTTTATAATCCTGGTCAACCCCAATATGGGTGCGGTGCATTATCTCAACAATTTCTCGGTCTATGCCCCGGGGAGCAACCCCCTGCTTGCGCCATAACTCCTGGCGCTTCAGCGGCGCCCTCTTCAGGAAGAGGAGCTCTCCCTCCTGCCGGCCGAACTCGTTCAGGGCTATATTCCCGATGTCAACGGCAATCTCCTGGTTGCTGCGGTCGCCGATTTCCACCCCCCAGTCCAGGGCTACCTGCAGTAATTTTTGCTCGTCCTTTATCTCATAGCCTGGAGCCTCCCCCTTGGCGACGGCAAGGAAGAGCTCAGCCACCCCCCGACCATGGTCGGAGTGAGCTGCCGCCCCACCAGCCACCATGCGGATGAAGTTACGGGCGGCAATCGTCTCCGCGGTAGCCCCGCAGACGCCCCTTCTCTTTCGCTTTTCCTCCGGCGTCTCTTTCTTCCCCTTGGGTAAGGGCACCCGGCATGGCCCCATACTGCAGTTCTTGCAGCAACTACCGACCGAGCCTATGGGACAGGGCTTCATCGTCTCCACCCGGTCAAAGGCGGTATTAGCTCCGTCCTTGGCCGCCTTCTCAATCATCTCAACGCTGGCGCTATCAACGCTCTTGGTCTCTTCTGCCATCGGCTTATCCCCTTTCTATCAACTCAGCTATCATCTCCCGAACCAGCTTTATTGCCTCGGGGTGCCTCATAATGAGCACATCTCCCCCCGCCAGGAGCAGGACCATGGCTGACATTGCCTCCAGCAGGATTCCCCGCTTCCTGGCATCCCCCATATTAAGCTCGCCATCAGCAAGATGTGCTTCCTTGGTCTTCCACACCTCTCGGGATATATTGCAAATGAGAGGGAACTGTAGCTTATCATCCTGCTGGGTCAGCCCCGCCATCCTCATCCTCTCCATTACCGAGTAGCAATACTCAATGCCATAGCCGATGCAGCTGACGGTAGGGTCGACGACAATCAGCTCATCGGGGATGCCAAGGTTACCCAGGAGGATATTAAGCTGCTTAGCCAGGTTTATGTCTATCGGCGTTGAGGCAATTATTGTATGGTGGTAACCGATAGCGGCGGCGCCAATCTTCTTGTGGTCGCCCTCTTCCGCCGGTCCGATAATCAGGTTTTTCCCCTGGCAGACCTCAGCTACCTTCCTCAACACCTCGGTATCTTTCTCATGATTAGCCGTTCCCCAGACGATTAGGGGGACAGTGATAGCATCGGCTACCCTTTTTACCACCTCGGTGGCTTCATCTGCCCCCCGGTTAAGCCCATTGGGGTCGGTGCTAACCAGCTGAAGGGCAATCATTTCCGCCCCGTAGTCTTTAATACACTTATTTGCCCAGGCTACCGGGTCATTGGTTACCCCGGCAAAGGGCTCAAGGGCAGCCTTAGCCCAGTCATCGGGGGGCATATCCCATACCTCCATGGCTATCCGGGGCGGGTGGGGCATCTCCCCTTCAAAGAGATAGAAGGGGTAGCATGTCTCCCCGCCAACCGTTACCGCTTTGCCGCCGCCACCCAGCTTTATTTCCTTAATCCTGCCGGTATAAGACGTCTTCGGAATTTCAAACGCCATCCTTAAAACCTCCTCGCTCAAGCCGGTTTCTTTCGCTTCTCGCTGCCGTACCACTCTTTGCCATACCAGTACCGCTCGCCGGCCTGTAGATACTTGAGCCTCTCCTCCCTGCTTTCCAGTTTCTGCCGCCATTTCCCCAGCTCCTCACCCTCAGGTTTGCCCTTCTCAAAGGTGGCTCCCAGCACCTCTACCTCATCCCTGCCCGGTGCCTTCTTTTTCTCAACCTCATATTTCATCCCTTGCCTCCTAGGTAACGGCGGCGGCTATCTTCGCCGCCCTTACTGTGTTCAGCATAAGCATGGTTATGGTCATCGGTCCCACCCCGCCGGGGACCGGGGTGATAGCCTTAGCCTTCTCCTTAACGGTATCAAAGTCAACGTCACCGGCGAGGATTCTCTTGCCGTCTGGCGTCTTGCCAATCTCGTTGACGCCGACATCAATCACCACTACCCCTTCCTTGACCATATCGGCGGTAATAGCCTTGGGCTTGCCGGCGGCTACTATCAATATATCCGCCCTTCTGGTATGAAAAGCCAGGTCCCTGGTCCCGGTGTGACAGATGGTTACCGTGGCATTAGCCCCCGGTCTCTTTTGCAGCAGGATGTTGGCTATTGGCTTGCCCACGATATTGCTCCTGCCGACGACAACCACCTCCGCCCCGTCAATCTTGGTGCCGGAGCGAATCAGAAGCTGCTGGATGCCGGCGGGGGTGCAGGGTATATAGTCCGGCTCCCCAATCATCAGCCTGCCCACGTTCACCGGGTGAAAGCCGTCAACATCCTTCCTGGGGTCAATAGCGTAGAGGACTTCCTCCTCGTTCAGGTGCTTGGGCAGTGGGAGCTGGACAAGGATACCGTTAATCTTGGAGCTCTTGTTAAGCTTCTGCACCAGGGCGATGAGCTCCTCCTGGGTGGTATTCTCCGGAAGGTCGTGCCTTTCCGAGTAGATGCCGAGCTCCTGGCAGGTCTTCTCCTTGGCACCAACGTAGACCTGCGATGCCGGGTCGCTGCCGACGAGGACAGTAGCCAGCCCCGGCACGACGTTACGGCTTGCCTTGAGCTCAGCAATCTCCTTTTTCAGTTCTTCACGAATCTGGGCGGCGACCTCGGCGCCTTTAATCAGTTGCGCGGTCATCTCTACCCCCTTTTCATCTGGATTTTCTCGGTTTTAAGCAGCTTATCCATTAAATCACCAACTGCCGTCACTGCCTTTGAGGCATCGGGCAGGTCAAGGAGTGGCTTCAGCTTGAGGTCATACTGGTATACCTCTTCATCAAAGGGAATGGTGGCGGTGGGGCTGATTCCCAGCCGGTTCAGCTCGTCAACAACGAGCGGGTCCAGCTTTGGCGGGACATAATTTACTACCACCGATTGCCTCTTCACCGCTAGCTTGAGCTCAGTGACCAGCTCTATTATCCGCGCCACCGTCCTGACGCCCTTCACCGAATGGTCGGAGATGATGAGCAGCTCGTCAATATCCCTGGTTGTTCCCCGGGACAGGTGCTCCATCCCCGCCTCATTATCCATCACCATATAGGCGTAGTTTTCCGAGAGGGTGTCCACGAATTTTCTAAGGACAGTATTAGGGTAGCAGTAGCAGTCCGGACCCTCCCCCCGGCCCATGGTCAAAAGGTCAAGCCCCTTAGTTTCCACCATAGCCTCGTTTAGCTTATACTCCAGGTAAGCCTCCTTGGTCATCCCCGGGGGAATGTTTATCTTTTCCCGCTGGAAATCATAGAGTATCCCGCCCACCGTTTGCTTTATGTCAAGTCCCAGGCTCTCCCCCAGGTTGGCGTTGGGGTCGGCGTCAACGGCTAAAATAGGTCCCAGCCCAGCATTCCTTAAATAACGAATGATAATGCTGGCAATAGAGGTCTTCCCACTACCGCCCTTTCCGGCTACCGCAATATTAAAGCTCAAAATAACATCCTTTGCTCTGCTTCTAGTCTACTTCATGCAGTCCCTTGACCTTCCCCGTCTTGACATCAACATCAACCTTCCTGAAAGCCGGGTCGGAGCCGGTTCCCGGCATCAGGCTGATGGCTCCCGCCATGGGGCAGAGGAATTTAGCTCCGGAATAGATTAATATATCACGAATGGGTAGCATCCATCCCTTGGGAGTACCCTTAATGGACGGGTCATGGGTAAGGCTCAAGTGAGTCTTGACCATCATGGTGGCGTATTCATCATACTTGGGGTCGGCCTCAAAGGCTTTCGCCTTGACGGTCGCCTCTGGAGTCCAGGACACGCCATCGGCGCCGTAGACCACCCTGGCAATCTTATCAACCCGCTCCCTCAGCTTCATCTCCATGGGATAGAGGAATTTAAAATGGTTCTTCTCCTTGCAGGCTTCCTTGACGGCGTCAGCCAGTTCCAGGGCACCGGCACCGCCGTTAGAATAGTGGCTGGAAACGGCACAGCGGGCACCTGCCGCCTCAGCCGCTTTGCGAACGATGGCAACCTCCTCCTTGGTGTCGGTGGGGAACATATTGATGCACACCACCGGGTTAATGCCCGATGTCCTGATGGTATTAATATGGTGCAGCATGTTGGCACAACCCTTCTCCACCAGTTCCGGCGCCGCCTTCTTATAGGCGTCAGGCAGGGCGACACCGGCCACTACCTTGGGACCACCGCCGTGCATCTTCAGTGACCTGATTGAGGTGGTGAGTACTGACACATTAGGCTTGAGTCCGCTGTAGCGGCACTTGACATTCCAGAACTTCTCGAAGCCGATGTCAGCGGCAAAGCCGCTCTCGGTAACGTGGTAGTCAAACATCTTTAAGCCGAGGCGGTCAGCAATAATTGACGACTGCCCGACGGCAATATTGGCAAAAGGACCGGCATGCACCATGCAGGGCTGGTACTCGGCGGTGCAGCAGAGGGTGGGGTTGATGGTGTTGCGCATCCAGGCGGTCATGGCGCCGGCTACCTCAAGGTCAGCCGTGGTAATCGGATTTCCCTTCTTATCAAAAGCCACCGTGATGTGGTTCATCCTTTCCCGCAGGTCAGCCAGGTCGCGGACAATGGATAACATTGCCATCAGCTCCGAGCTTACGGCGATACCGAACTTGGACTCCATCAGGAAGCCGTCCATACGTCCGCCGATGCCGATGATTATATTGCGCAGGCTCTGGGCGCAGAAGTCCATAATCCAGCCCATCTCTATCCGGGTGGGGTCAACGTCGAGGCGGCGCATCTTACTGAGCCTGGCGAGCTGGTCATCATCATAGTTGCGCTCATGCTGCATCCGGGCGGTAAGGGCAACCATCGCCAGGTTGTGGGCATTCATGATGTCATTAATATCACCGGTAAGACCCATTGAAAATTCGGTGTGGGGGATAAGTATGGCGTTGCCGCCGCCGGCGGCGGTGCCCTTGACATTCATCGTCGGACCGCCTGAGGGCTGGCGGATGCAACCACCAACGTTCTCCCCCTGCTCACCCAGCCCCTCCATAAGACCCATGGTGGTCGTTGTCTTGCCTTCGCCCACGGGGGTAGGGGTAACCGCCGTCACCTCAATGTACTTGCCGTCTGGTTTATTCTTTAGCCGCTCTATTATCTTCAGGAAGTCGAGCTTGGCTACCTTACCATAGGCAAGCACCTCGTCCTTTTTTAGACCAAGCTTCTCCCGCCACTCCTCTGGCGTTGGCATGTGCTCTGCCGCCGCTTCAGCAATCTGCCAGTCCGCCATCTTTGACACGTCGTAAGCCACAGAAGCCTCCTTAGATTTTTATTTGTCCTTTAATCTACCTGCCATTGCCGGTAATAAGCCGTTATAGATTTTCTTCACTTCATTAATAACCTGCTGGCTGGCATCGAGGACCGGACGATTATTAACGTCGGCCTCAACTACTGCCTGGTCGTAGGGGATGAAACCGAGGAATTCAAAACCGGAAAGGCTGGAGGTCAGGAATTTCTTATCTGATTGGCTGCGGACCTTGTTGGCGACTATGGCGATATTCTGCAAGCCAATCTCCCCTGCCAGCTTATTGATTCTATAGGCGGTCTCAACACTTGTTCTGCCCGGCTCCACCACTATAATCAGCTTATCCACCGCCCTGGCAGTGGCCCGCCCCAGATGCTCCACCCCGGCCTCCATGTCCAGGATAACCACCTCATCCCGTTCCAGCAGGAGATGGGTAATCAGGGCCTGGAGCAGGGCATTCTCCGAGCAATAGCAGCCGGTGCCTCCCCTCTTAATCTGCCCCATCACCATCAGTTTGACGCCGTTGTGCTCCCGAAAGTATTTTTCCGGCAAATCATCAACCTTGGGATTCAGCTTAAAAAAGCCGCCAGACTTGCCGGGTGGTACCCCCGTCCTTTCCTCAATGAGGGCGCGCATCTCCGATATCGGGGTTATCTCTTCAGGATGGGGGAAGCCGAGGGTAGCCGCCAGATTAGAATTGGGGTCAGCATCGATAGCTAAAACGGAGTAGCCAGCCTCAGCGAATGTCCGGGAAAGGAGGGAGGCTAGCATGGTCTTCCCTACCCCGCCTTTACCGCTAATAGCAATCTTCATTGGAATCTTGTTTTAGGCACAATTAGATAGAGCTAAGACTTTAGGGAGAAAACTCTCAAGCTTAGCTCCGTCTGTTGCCCGCTGATAAGCGTATGTTACCGCTGTTAGACCTTCAGCCCTTGAACCGTAAGTAGTATAGCTTATCGGCAAATGTGAAGTCAAGGGATTGCCGTTGCCCCCTACTTAGTCCCCGGCTCCTGGATAAGCCTCTCCCCGTACTCAATCAAGAGCCTGGCTCGTTCCGGGGCTGTCTTCTTTGATTCCAGGTAAGCCTTCAGGGCGTCAAGGGGGGTTATCTCCTCCGCCGTCCACTTCCCCAGCCTGAGGCGGGTCTCCCGCTTGATATCCTTGGCAATGGTAAGGTAGTGGGCATCCTTCAGGGCGTCCCTGATTTCATTGTCCCTCAGCCCGCCCTCGCCCCCCGCCGGCAGGCTGATGCTCAGCCGAACGATGGCGTCCTTCACCCTGTCTTTCTGCTCAGCGATAGCCTTGAGCACTATTGCCGTCGGGTCATCCTCCGGCTTAATATCGGCACTGATGGTGAGAAGGCGCCGCCCATTCACCGGGTGGGGGTCAAAGGAAATAACCCTTCTCCCCCTTTTCCTGCTGGGGTCAAGTTCCACCAGATAAAAGCCCTTTTCATCCTTCTCGTCGCTGAAGTCAATCCGCTCCAGGCTACCGGGATAAACCACCGGCGGGTCGCTGCTCAGAACCTGGTGCTGGTGAATATGCCCCAGGGCGATATAATCAAAGGCGGGACAGGCAACATCGCTCAGCAACAAGGCATGCTCCTGCCCGATGGTCATTGACCTCTCCGAGCCGACCTGGGCGCCGGAGACCCAGACATGGGCCGCCAGTATCGCCGGCAGTTTCGGGTCAAGCTTTGAGGCATTGGCGGCGATGACACTGCTCAGTGCCTGCTCCAGCCTCTGGTTTATCTGGTCGAAGGTTAGATTCTTGGTCTCTTCTCTGGTCAGCAGTGCGCCGCGCCTCAGCCAGGGCAAGGAGGCTATCTGAATTGTCCCGCTATTTGTCGGGATGCGGTAGACTTCAGGGCGGTTGGAGACATAGACGTTTTTCACCGCCAGGGTATCGAAGATTTCGGTGGTGGTCGCCCGGCCGATGGCGTTAGGCAGGTCGTGGTTGCCGACTAATAGGAAGATTGGGATGCCGCTGGTGGAGAGGCGGTTGATTCTTCTGGCAAATTCCCGCTGGTGGGTCTGGGTTGGCTCGCGGCTTCTATAGGCATCACCACAGAAGAGGACGAGGTCTACCTTGTTCTCGATGGCAAAATCCACCACCTGGTCTAAGACATTTAAAAAATCAAGCAGGCGCGAGGATAGTCCGGTAGCCGGGTCAAGACGCCCGTAGGTCTCAACGCCAAGGTGAAGGTCGGCAAAGTGGAGGATTTTCAAGCTTTCCCCCTATTATTAAAAAGAGGGGCTTCGTCCCTCTTAAACTCCCTACTCTTTAGATGCTTCCCCCTCTTTCCAAATCTTGCCGCCGGGGGGAAGGACAAATAAATCTTCCCCCTCCAGCTTGGCTTGAAGGGTTGCTTTTAGCTCAGCGATGGGGACTCTTATCTGGTTCAGGCTATCCCGCTCACGGATGGTGACCTGCTTATCCTCCAAAGATTGAAAGTCAACGGTGACACAGAAGGGGGTGCCAATCTCGTCCTGGCGCCGGTAGCGCCGCCCGATTGACTGGGCATCGTCATACTGGGTCATAAAGTGCCGGCGCAGGTCGGCATGTATCTCTTTAGCCAGAGAAACCAGATTCTCCCGCCGGCTCAAGGGCAATACCACCACCTTGATTGGTGCCAGCTCGGGGTGGAGGTGGAGCACCACCCGCAGCTCGCCCTCAACCACATCCTCACTATAGGCATCACAGAGAAAGGCGAGGCAGGAGCGGTCAACCCCCGCCGAGGGCTCAATGATATAAGGGGTGATATGCTCCTTGGTCTCTTCATTATAATAGCTCAGAGCTTTGCCGCTAAAGCTTGAGTGCTGCACCAGGTCAAAGTCGCCGCGGTTGGCAATGCCCTCCAGCTCAGCCCAGCCCATAGGGAAAAGATAGTCAATGTCATAGCACTCCTTGGCGTAGTGAGCCAGTTCTTCTTTGGAATGCTGGCGGAGCCTGAGGTTTTCTTTTTTGATGCCCAGCTTTGTATACCAGCCAGTGCGCTCCTCAAGCCAGTAGTCAAACCACTGCTTGGCGCTATCTGGCTTAACGAAGAACTCTATTTCCATCTGCTCAAACTCACGGCAGCGGAAGATGAAATTGCCGGTGGTAATCTCATTGCGGAAGGCTTTGCCAATCTGGGCGATGCCGAAGGGCAGCCTCTTTCTGGTGGTATTGACCACATTCTCAAAGTTGACGAACATCCCCTGGGCGGTCTCCGGGCGCAGATAAATGACGCTAGCCTCCTCTTCCACCGGACCGATAAAGGTCTTGAACATTAAATTAAACAGGTGAGGCTCGGTCAGCTCGCCGCCGCAGGAGGGGCAGCCGTTACCCTTTACTTCATCACGGCGCCAGCGCAAATGGCAGCTCTTGCACTCAACCAGGGGGTCGGCGAAGCCCTTAAGGTGCCCGCTGGCTTCCCACACTTCGGGGTGCATCAGGATGCTGGCATCCAGACCGACAATATCATCGCGCTCCTGGACCACCGCCCGCCACCAGGCTTGTTTTACATTCTGCTTCAGCTCCACACCCAGGGGTCCATAGTCCCAGCAGCTGGATAGTCCCCCGTAGATTTCACTGCTGGGGAAGATAAAGCCCCGTCTCTGGCACAGAGAGACGAGCTTTGCCATGTCAACCAGTGCCGGCTCAGCCATGACGTCCTCCTCTCACCCTTGAGAAAATGTAGACCAGAAATACCCCCAGGGCAATGGTAACTAGTCCCAGGATAACCAGGGGAAATACCCACATCGGCATGATATGCCCTTGGTACAGATTGTAGCTGAAAATATCAACCATTGCAAAGCAGAGCAGAAGCTGGGGCAGGGCAATGAGGTTGCCCATGAATAGGACTACCTTTTCCGCTCTTACCCCGCTGCCCTTTATCTGCCCGAAGCGGCGGCTGAGTCTGGTCACCCCGAGAGCAATACACCACGCCACCAGGACGAAGACAAGCTGGGGGAGGAGCATCCAGAGGGTGGTCACCTCACGGCTTAGCCACCTATCCGGGGTACCATCAAGCTCAAAGTGGCAGGCAAGCTCTTCGGGAAGAAGGTGATAAAAATAAGCGGCAAGGGCCAAAGACAGAAGCAAAACGGCTAGCGGCCCTATAATGTAGCTCAGGCGCATATCAATTTTCAATTCAGAGATACGGGGCTAATACCCTCATTGGCGATACAATGTTCCGCGACAGAGCCAGGGCGTCAGGCTTGATACCTAAGGCGACACCGACCAGTTGAGTAAGGAAGAGGACGGGAAGATTATACTTGGTCTTGAAGAGGCGGTTGACCTGGCTCTGATAGACATCAAGGTTAATCTGGCACAAGGGGCAGGGGGTAACCAGACATTGGGCGCCATTCTCCTGGGCATTGCGCAGAATCTTATTAACCAGCCCCAGAGCCACCTCTTGCTCCGGCATAACCAGAGAGCTACCGCAGCAGTGGACCTTCATTTGCCAGGGGACGACATCAGCCCCAAGGCTGGCTACCAGCTCATCCAGCGAGTGGGGGGATTCCGGGTCATCAAAGCCGTTGGGACGAACCAGCTGGCAGCCGTAGTAGGAGGCTACCCTCAGCCCCTTAAGGGGTTTGGTTACCTTAGCCCCGATAACCTCGGGGGTAATATCGCTATATAAGACCTCAGCCAGGTGCCGAACGCGGACTCCTCCCTTATAGCCCAGTTTAGCCACCGCCAGTGCCTTACCTACCTGCTCTTTGAGAGCCGGGTATTCCTTAAGGTTATCGTTGGCTCCATCAAGGACAACATAACAGTTGGAGCAGGGGGTTACCAAATCAAGCCCCGTCTTCTCCGCCAACGCCAGGTTTCTGGCGGCAATGCAGGTCGCCTCCAGCTTGTCTACCGAGCCGTAGGGGGTGGAGCCGCAGCAATTCCAATCCTCAAGCTCAACCAGGTCCATACCCAATTCCTTAGCCACCGGCAGCACCGAAATACCCAGTGGTGAAGCTGTAGCCTCGGCGGAGCAACCAGGAAAATAGGAATAATTTTTCACTTGGCACCTCCCAGGGCTTTAGCCTTATTCAGGATAGCCTTAAGGTCGCCTGTCTCCTTTATTCGGCTCGGCTTTAACGGCAGGCGCCGATGCAAAAACATTCCCAGTCCCACCGGTGCCAGCTTAAGGGCGGCAAAGGGATTGGTTTTCAGGAAGAGCTTGAGCATCATGCCCAGCTCATAAACCCGCCCATTGCCCTTAGCCGAGTCAACAAAGCATTGATACATCACCGGTGTTCGGCTTCGCCGGGTGCTCAAGCCGTGCTTGATTGCCAGGACCTCCAGGGCATGCATAATATCAGTGGGTTTAATGTCCCGCGGGCAACGCACGGTGCAGGCATAGCAGGAAGAGCAGAACCACATTGAATTGCTAGAAAGTAGCTCATCCCTCAGCCCCGCCCGCACCATGGCAATAGCCTGCCGCGGCGGGTAGTCCCATCTAGGGGCAGTAGGACAGGAGCCGGTGCACACACCACACTGAATACAGGAGCGAATAGCTCCGCCGCCGGGTACGGAACACACCTCATCAATAAAGCTTACCTCAGCCATTTAGACTCCTCCTTCTTATACCAACACTCCCTCTATCTCCGCCAAAAGCTGCTGGGTGGTAAAGTGCCTGCCGGTAATGGCACCACTGGGGCAGGCAGCGACACACACCCCGCAGCCCTTGCATAGCGTATCGTTAATGTGGCTGACCTTCTTTTCCTCATCAAAGGAAATGGCGTGGAAGGGGCAGAGGTCACTACAGGTCTTGCAGCCGGAACAGAGTTCTTCGTCAACCACGGCCGTTATCGCCTCAACCTCTATCTCGCCAGCGGTGATGGTGGCTAAAGCCCGGGCGGCCGCCGCCGAAGCCTGAGCCACGCTCTGGGGAATATCCTTGGGCGACTGGCAGCAGCCGACAACGAAGATGCCGTCGTTCATGGTAGCCACCGGGTCAAGCTTGGGGTGCTTCTCCAGGAAGAAACCATCGGCGCTGCGGCTGATGGAGAATAGCCGGGCGACCTCGTCAGCCTCTACCCTCGGCTGGAGAGCCGAGCTCAATACCACCATATCAACCGGGATGCGGCGCTTGCGCCCGATGAGGGTATCCTCAACAACGACCATAAGTTTGCCCTGCTCCTCAGGACTCTCGGCGATATTGGTCACCTCACCCGGACGCCCGCGGACAAATATCGTCCCTTCATCAAGAACGCGGTTATAGAACTCCTCAAAGGCTTTGCCCACGCACCTGAGGTCAATATAAAACTCATAGACCTGGGTGCCGGGGAGATGCTCCCTTATCTGGTGCCCAAACTTCATTGAGTACATGCAGCACACCTGCGAGCAATACTCATGATAATTCTTGTCCCGGCTGCCCACGCAGTGGACGATGCCCACCGTCCTGGGGTGGGAGCCGTCCTTGAGAAAGACCTCGCCGGCGGTCGGTCCTGAGGCATTAATCATCCGCTCAAACTCAAGGGCAGTGACAACGTTATCAAGACGCCCGTAGCCATACTGGTAGAGGGGAGCAGGGTCAAAGGCGTCATAGCCAGTAGCCAAGATTATGTTGCCCACCTCCACCTCCGCTACCTCCTCCTTCATCTCCTGATTGATTGCCCCCGCCTGGCATACCTTAACGCACTCCATACACTCCGAGCACACGCCGCAGTTTAAGCAGCGCTTGGCTTCCTCAATCGCCGCCTTTTCATCAAAGCCGAGCTCAACCTCGGCAAAGCCCTTCCGCTTCTGAAGGTCAAGGGTGGGCACAGGATGCCTTGCCCTGGGCACTACCCCCTTCTTTGACACCTCCTTCACCCTGGTGATAGGGGTTGGTCTCCCCGCCTTCAGGTCAACCCCCCTGAGGTAGCGGTCGATTGAGATGGCAGCTTCCTTACCGGCAGCAACAGCAGCAATGACATCGGCAGGACCGGAAACCAGGTCGCCGCCGCCAAAAACACCCTCAATGTTTGTCTGCAGGGTTACCTGGTCAACCGCCAGGGTCCCCCACGCCGTGTATTCAAGCCCCTCGGGAAGCACTGTCTTGTCTATTGCCTGCCCGACGGCCATAATTACATTATCAACATCCATCTCAAATTCCGAGCCCTTAATCGGCACCGGGCGCCGCCGGCCACTGGCATCGGGTTCCCCCAGCTCCATCCGGATACACTGGATACCGCTTACCCGCCCGTCCTTAACGAGGACTCTCGCCGGCGCTGACAGGACGTGGAGAGCTACCCCCTCACGCTTCGCCTCATCCACTTCGGTGGTAACGGCGGGCATCTCCGCCCGGGAGCGCCGATAGACAATGGAGACCTTCTTTGCCCCAAGACGGTGGGCTACCCTGGCGGCGTCTACCGCCGCATTGCCGCCGCCGATAACCGCCACCCTCTCTCCAAGGTTAACCTTAGCCCCCAGGTTCACCCGCTTTAAAAAGTCCAGGGCATGGATTACACCCTTGGCGTCTTCACCGGGTATCCCCATCTTCAGGCTTTCCCCGGCGCCGCTAGCCAGAAATATAGCTTCATAGCCCTGACTAAATACGTCCTCAAGGTTCTTCACCGGGGTATTGGTCTTTATCTCCACCCCCAGCTCTTCAACATAGCTAATTTCATTATCCACCACCTTCTTCGGCAAGCGGTGCTCCGGGATGCCATAGCGCAGCAGACCACCGCTCCTCGGCGCCGCCTCAAAGATGGTAACCGGATATCCCTGCCGTATCAGGTCATAGGCACAGGCCAGCCCCGCCGGACCGGAGCCAACAATGGCTACCCTATCCTCCTTCGTCCGTTCAATCGGGGTCGCCTTCTTTCTGCCCACCTTCATCTCGTAATCAGCCATGAAACGCTTTAGAGCGCGGATGGACACCGGCTCATCAACCTTCCCCCGCTCGCACTCCAGCTCACAGGGGTGGGTGCAGACGCGCCCGCAGACGCCGGCAAAGGGCATAGTGCGCCGTAGCACCTCAAGGGCTTCCTTGAACTTGCCCTGAGAAATAAGGGCGACATACCCCTGGGCATTGACCCCCGCCGGGCAGGCGGAGCGACACGGCGGGTAGCCCCGCTTATCAATGGTAAAGGCACTGGGCACCGCCTGAGGGAAGGGCCTATAGATTGCCTTTCTCTGGCCCAGCCCGAGGTCAAACTCATTCGGTACCGTAACCGGACAAACATTGGTGCACTCGCCGCAGCCGGTGCACTTGTCAACATCAACATATCTTGCCTTCTTTTTTATCTTGACCTTGAAATTGCCAACATACCCCGAGACCTCTTCTACTTCACTGTAGGACATCAGCTCAATATAGGGGTGAGACCCCACCAGGCTCATCTTGGGGGTTAGAATACAAGCCGAGCAGTCAAGGGTGGGGAAGGTCTTGTCTAGCTGAATCATGTGCCCGCCAATAGAAGGCTCCCTCTCCACCAGATAGACCTTATGCCTGGAATCAGCAATCTCCAGGGCAGCCTGAATACCGGCAACACCCCCTCCCACCACCAGGGTATTGGGGTTGACCGGGACCTTCTTGGTCTCCAGCGGCTCCTGATAGGCAACACGCCTTACCGCGGCACTGACCAAGGCCTTGGCTTTCTCGGTGGCGGCGGCGCGGTCTTCAGTTATCCAGGAGCAATGCTCCCTGATATTAGCCATCTCAAAGAGGTAGGGGTTTAATCCTGATTCCTGGCAGACCCGCCGGTAGGTTCGCTCATGCAGCGTCGGCGAGCAGGCAGCCACCACCACCCGATTAATCCCCAGCTCCTTAATATCCTGCCGGATAAGCTCCTGCCCCGGGTCAGAGCACATATACATATAGCGGCGAGCAATGGTCACAAAAGGTAATTTCGAAGCAAACTCGGTAACCGCTTCAACATCCACCGTGCCCGCAATGTTGGTCCCGCAATGGCAGACATAAACACCAATCTTAGGCTCCACTTTGCCCTCCTATGGCCAGCGCAGATTATATCAAAGGGGTTAGTTGTTAAACCAGACTATATTAGCATAGGAAGCTGTCGCGGTCAAGATATCACCACCACCAGAATTTGACAAATTTCTTGACATTTCCCTATCGCCATAGTAAAATTTTTATACAGGAGTCGTCATGCCAATGGAGCAAAGGCAGTCCCCCGAGATGAGGCAGGAACAAAGACAAGTCCTCAGAATGGAGCAGGCAACCCTGCTTGAGATGCCTGAGGAGGAGTTTCAGAAGTTCATTGCCGAGATAGAGCGGAGTCCCCTCTTCCAGAGGCTGTATCAGCAGGAGAGGGTAATCCGCCGCCAGAGATTCCCCCGCACTGATATTGCCCCCAGTTTCTATCAGCTTAAAGCGGAGCTAGTTGCTGATAACACCCCCCTTGATATTGAGTCCCTTATGTTCGGCAAGAAACACCTTATTGAGCAGATACAGGGGCTGGGGATGGATAAATTCAAGCGATATTTTCTATTCCCTGAATCGGGGATGAGCGAGGAGGAAATCGCCAGGGAATGCGAACTGGCCGTCTCCGAGGTGCAAAAGATCAATCGCCTCATTGACGAGTTCTCCATCCTGAGCGAGTTTTATCACCCCTCAGCTCTCAGCTCAGGGGAGGTCTACTATACCAAGATTGCCTCGGTGGAGAGAGACCGGGATGGCTTTATCATTGGCTACTTCTCACCCTCCCTCGCCCGGGGGAGGTATGCTATTGATTATAAAAGGTTTGAAGAGTTAAAGGACAGCCTCACCGAGGCTGAGAGCAAGCAAGCCAGGCAGCTATTAAGGAAGGTGGAGCTCATCAATACCCGCAAGGACACACTGACCCAGATACTGCAAGCCGTTGTTGAGCGCCAGGCACTCTACTTTGGGTCTGGCGAGCTGAAGGCGCTTCTGCCCTTCAGCCAGAAGGAGCTAGCCAAAAAGCTCGGGCTTGCCCCCAGTTCAGTAAGTCGCACCATCAGGGGGAGAAGCATTGACACCCCCTGGGGCGAAGTCCCGCTCAAGCACCTTTTCCCCAGGCCGAGGAGTTTCCGGAAGGAGCTCTTAAGGCAGCTACTTGAAACCGGGGAGGGACTTCTCACCGACGAGGCAATCAGGGCAAAGCTGGAAGAGAAATTCGGCGTTGCTATCTCCCGGCGCTCGGTAGCCAACCTGAGGAAGGAACTGAAAATCTCACCAGGGAGGAGATGAAATGAGCATAGTTTATACCGACCGAGAAAAATGTAAGGGGTGCTACGCCTGCATCCGCACCTGCCCGTGCAAGGCAATCAAGGTGGAGGAGGGCTTGGCTCAGGTGATAAAGGAACGCTGTATCGCCTGCGGCACCTGCCTCCAGGTCTGCGTGTCGAAGGCAAAGCAGGTGGAAAGCGACATCGGGGTGGTCTGGCAACTGCTAACCCAGCATCCCAATGTCATTGCTGTTCTTTCCTCCTCCTTCCCCGCCGCCCTGCTCAAGTGCAGCGCCGGACAGCTGGTATCTGCCCTGAAAAAACTTGGCTTCAGCGAGGTTATGGAAGACTCCTTCGGCGCCGAGCTTGTCGCCAGGGAATACGCCCGGCTTATAGCTACCGACAGCGGCAAACCTATCCTCTCCGCTAACTGCCCGGCAGTGGTAACCTACATTGAGAAATACCATCCCTCGCTCATCAAAAATCTGGCGCCCATTGTTTCCCCGATGATTGCCATGGGCAGGCTGATTAAAAAGCAGTATAAGCCCAAGGCTAAGGTGGTCTTCATTGGCCCCTGCGTCGCCAAGAAGGCAGAGGGCAGGGATGAGAGGGTAGCCGGGATAGTCGACGGCGTGCTGACCTTCGCCGAGCTGAAGGAGATGTTCACCGCCAAGGGGATTAACCCTGAGACCGAGAAGGAGGAGCAATTCACCGGCCCCAAACCCGACCTTGGTCGTCTTTTTCCCCTGTCAAAAGGACTATTCAGGGTGGCCAGACTATCTGACGATATTGTTAAAAATGACACCATAAACGCCCATGGCAAAGACTACGTGAGGAAAATCCTGCGAGAATTCGCCGAGGGAGAAATCACCGTCAGGCTTATCAATTTGCACTTCTGCCACGGCTGCATTGATGGACCGATTATTGATAACGACCTGAGCGGCTTCAGGCGCAAGGAGCTTGTCGCCAATTATGCCCGCCGCCAGGCGAACCCGGCTCAGACCGAGAAGGACGTCAAGGAGTACGCCGGCACTGACCTCAGCCGCAAGTTCACCACCCGGGGTGTGGGGCTGGCCACCCCGAGTGAGGAAGAGATCCAGGGTGTGTTAAAGAGGATTGGCAAGGAAGAGCCAAACCAGCTAGACTGCGGCGCCTGCGGCTATAGCACCTGCCGGGAGCTGGCGACCTCGGTTTGCCAGGGTATAGCTGAGGTTGAGATGTGCTGGCCATATGTGCTCCAGACGCTAAAGACTACCCAGGAAGGGCTAATCCAGGCCGAGAAGCTGACCTCCCTGGGCCAGCTGGCAGCTTCAGTTGCTCATGAGATTAACAACCCTCTGGCTGGAGTCCTCGTCTATACCCAGCTGCTAGCCAAGAAGATAAACAGCGACACATTAACCAAGGAAAGCGCCACTGAATATCTGTCAAAGATGGAAACCGAGCTCACCCGCAGCTCCAGGTTAATCCGGAACCTCCTGGACTTTGCCCGGCAATCACCGCCGCGGTTCTGGGAGGTGGACGTCAACGAGGTCATTAACCGGAGCTTTGAGCTTGCCTCTCATTCGGCGCAACTACAGCACGTCCAGGTGACAAAAGAGCTTGACCCGGCGCTGCCCAAGATTTCAGCTGATTTTGACCAGCTCCAGCAGGTCTGCACCAATCTTATTATGAACGCTATTCAGGCAATGCCGGAGGGTGGCACGCTGACCATACGCACCTCGGCGGATAAAACCCAGGTCAAGATAGAGGTCCGGGACACCGGTGTTGGCATCTCTCCGGAGAATATGCGCAAGCTCTTTACTCCCTTCTTCACCACCAGGCGGGAGGTGAAGGGGGTGGGGCTGGGTCTGGCGGTGTCCTATGGAATTGTCCAGCGCCACCGGGGAAGGATTGAAGTTCAAAGTAAGGAGGGAGAGGGCACCACCTTTACCGTCTACCTGCCACTGCGCCATGAAGAAAGCTAAAATCCTGGTTGTTGATGATGAGGTTATTATCCGCGACTCGCTTCGTGACTGGCTGAACGACGCCGGCTACGAGGTGTTCACTGCGGAAAACGGGCCCAAAGCCCTGGAGACCATCAAGCGGGAGAGACCAAGGGTCATTATCGCCGACTTAGTCATGCCGGGGATGGATGGCATCGAGCTGATGAAGCGAGCCAAGGAGATATCCCCTGACATTGAGGTTATCATCATTACCGCCTACGGAAGCATCCCCACCGCCATCACGGCGATAAGGGAAGGAGCCTATGACTACATCCAGAAGCCATTCTGCCCGGAAAGGACTGAAATATTAATTGAAAAGCTGGTGGAGCGCCAGAGGCTAATTGAGGAAAACCTTTCCCTGCACCAGAAATTGGAGGAGCGCTACCGATTTGAGAATATCATCGCCAAAAGCTCCAGGGTGCAACAGGTGATTGAGGCAATTAAGGTGGTGGCGGCAAGCAACGCCACGGTACTGATTACCGGCGAGACGGGCACGGGGAAGGAGCTGGTGGCACGGGCTATCCACTCCCAGAGCCAGCGCCGTGGCAAGCCCTTTATTGCCGTCAGCTGTGCCGCCCTGCCCGAGACCCTCCTTGAGAGCGAGCTATTCGGTCATGAGAAGGGCGCCTTTACCGGGGCTTACGCCCAGAAGAAGGGGAAATTTGAAGTGGCTAACCACGGCACCCTGCTTCTGGATGAGATTGGCGAGATGAGTGCTAATATCCAGGTCCACCTGCTGAGGGTGCTGGAGGAGAAGGAATTCACCAGGGTTGGCGGCAATGAGCCAATCAAGGTTGACGTGCGGGTTATTTCCGCCACCAATAGAGACATAAAGGAGGCGGTAGCCAAGGGGCAATTTCGGGAAGACCTTTACTATCGGTTAAACGTGGTCAACATTGAACTGCCCCCCTTAAGAGAGAGGAAGGAGGACATCCCCCTTCTAGCCCAGCATTTTCTGAAGAAGTTTGCCCTGGAGAATAAAAAAGAAATTAGCGGCTTTTCCCCCGAGGCTACCGATTTTCTATTGGGGTACAATTGGCCGGGCAACGTCCGGGAGCTGGAAAACGCTATTGAACGGGCAGTCATACTGGCTAAAAAGCCGGTAATCGAGATTGATGACCTGCCGCAGCAAACCCTGGCGGGTCGCTCAATCCCAGTGGGGAAAAACCTGAGGCAGGTGGAGAAAAACCATATTATGAATGTCCTGGCTCAAACCAAGGGGAATTATACCAAGGCAGCCAAAGCCCTGGGCATCTCAAGAATGACCCTCTATAACAAAGCCAAGGCATATGGAATAAATGTAAAGAAACTAGACAGAAGCGGTAGCTAAGCCTCTCTTTAACTCTCTACTTTTGGGGGGCGGCTTTGGCAAGAAAATTGCATCTCGTGAGAGTGGGAAGCAAGCAACTGGAGGTAAGGAAATGAAACCGATACTGGTCGTAGAAGATGAGGCTATCATGAGGGAGTCACTCCGAGACTGGCTTACTGACGAAGGCTATGCGGTAGAGACCGCGGAGCACGGGGAAGAGGCGTTAAAGGCAATCGGGGAGCAGGACTTCAGCCTCCTCATCCTTGACATGAGGCTGCCGGGAAAGAACGGGCTTGAGGTACTAAGGGAAGCCAGGGCGCAAAGACCAAAAATCAACGGTATCATCATTACCGCCTACCCCTCAGTAGATACCGTCGTTGAGGCAATGAAGCTGGGCGCCGTTGACTATCTAACCAAGCCGTTTTCGCTTGATGCCCTGGAAAAGCGGATCCAGCAGACCCTGGGACCGGTTCAACTGGAGATAAAGCCAAAGGCTGCCCCCAAGGAAGCTAAAGCCCCACCGGCGGAAGAGCCAAAGGTTGAAGAAATTATCGCCATTGCCCCTGAGGAAATCCCCCTCCACCTCAGGCAGGGAAAGGAGCACTTTGAAGCCGGTCGCTTTGCTGAAGCACTAAGGGAATTCGAGTCTATCCTCGCCGTTGCCCCCGCCAACATTGAGACCCGGGTCTGGATTAGAAAGACAAAGCAAGTCCTGGCCGAGCCAAGGATTGAGGGAGTTGCTATTGTTACCGAAGCCAAGCCCAAGGAGTGCCTCTGGATGAAGATGGGGCTGGTGGCTTACCGCATCTGCACCCGCGACTACGACTGCCTCACCTGCGAGTTTGACCAGACGATGCAGGAGAAAATGGCGTCCGGGGAAACCCCCGAGCTTGACCAGGCGCTGGAGCGGTTCCGGGAGCTACCAGGTAGCCAGCGGCTCTGCCGCTATGCCCTCAAGGGCGATGTCTCCCACCGCATCTGCTCCCGCCTCTTCCAGTGTTCCGTCTGCGAGTTCGGGCAGATGATGGAGGACGCCCTCCAGCAAAAGCTAGCCAAGCTACAGGCACGGCGGGAGGCACTGCTCAAAAAGGAGCAAAAGGCTAAAGCCTAGCCCAAAGACTGGTGGTATTTAATCAAAGGGTATGCTAAACTATGGCGGCATACCCTTTGGTATAAAAAGGAGTAAAACAATGGCCGCCAAGAAGAGAAAGATTCTGCTCGTAGAAGATGAGACCGTATTGAGGGAAGCTCTACGGGACTGGCTTACCGAGGATGGATATGACGTTGAGTGCGTTGATAGTGGCGAGAAAGCCCTGGACAGGATAAAGAAGGAGCAGTTTGGCGCCATCGTCCTTGACCTGAGGTTGCCCGGCATTGATGGCTTGCAGGTTTTCGAGCAAGCCAAGGAGCTCAAGTCAGAGGCTAAGGGGATAATCATTACCGCCTACCCGTCAAAGGAAACGCTGGATAAGGCAAAGAGGCTGGGACTCCTCGACTATCTGGTCAAGCCGTTTAAGCTCGAGGAGCTGGAGAGGATAATCAGAGGGGCACTGGGGGAGGTCGAGGAAAAAAAATTAGGCAAGGAGCACCTCTGGTTAGAGCTAGGGGCTGTTTCCTATCGCCTCTGCGACCGCAACTATGAATGCGGGCACTGCGCCTTTGCCCAGGACATACAGGATAGGTTTGGCACGATAGCCGTTGTCGGCGATGATGAGGTTGCCAAGCTGAAGCAACTGCCCGGCAGCCAGAGACTGTGCCGCTATGCATCGGTGCACTTTATTAAGAAGGAGAAGCCAGGCCTAGCCTGAGCCAGCGCCTCTCCGCCGTTTATCCCTAGAGGAATCTGCCAGCTTATCCGCCAGCTCCTTTTGCCCCATAGCCAGCGTCAGATCACTGCGCGTCTTCTCCAGCACCCCGCGAACCATGTCGGTAGTACGGCGCAGGCCGCCGGTGATGGCGTCGGGGAAGTCCATGGTTACCAGGGTATTGTAAATATCGTCCATGGCGGACAGAAGCTCCTCCCCCGGGGACAGGTCACCCCGCCTCATGCTATCCAGCAGGTAGCGCCTGAGCTCGCCGACAGCTTCGCCCATTCCATTGAGGTAGGCAGCGGCGTCAACGCCCAGCTCATCGGGGTCGGGAATACGCTTGCCGGTTACCAGGGCAAGGGTAATACCAGCCTCGGCAAACTCCTTCTGCGCATCCCGGACAAAGCCGGTATAGCCAAGTTCACCGGCACCAGAGATGCCCGGCTCAACCTCGGTTAAGCGGCTACGGGCTGATTTAAGTAATTCTTCAGCCCGGTCAAACTCCTGGCGGTGGATAGCGCGGATGGCATGGCCGCAGTGGCGAATTACCTCACGGCAGAGGGGTATCACCCTCTCTCTGGCGGCATCCCTGGAGGAGAAGGTCTGGCGGATGCGGTTAGCAATTGACTCCAGGTTATCGGTCAGTCCGCTCATTTTTCTGTCCCAAAGGCGGCTATAATCTGCCGGGTTGCCTCCCCCACCTCCCCCGCCTTGAGGATGGCACTGAGCACTGCCACCGCATCAGCGCCGGCAGCCAAAACCTCAGCCACATTGTCTTTATTGATGCCGCCGATAGCCACCACGGGCAGGTTTACCGCCTGCTTAATCTGGCTCAGTCCTTTTAACCCAACCACCACTGCCCCCTCCTTGGACGATGTCGGGTAGATTGAGCCGACGGCGATATAATCAGCGCCGGCAGCCTCAGCGGCTATCGCCTGTTCTACGGTAGTTACCGAGCAGCCAATAATTTTGTCAATAGGTAGTAGCCGGCGGGCTACTGAGACCGGCAGGTCTTTTTGACCAAGGTGCAAGCCGTCAGCATCGGTAGCCAGCACCAGACCAATATAGTCATTGACGATAAAAAGCGCGCCGTGCTGGGAACACAAGTCTTTCAGCCCCTGGGTTATTGACAGGCGCTCGCTTTTGTCCCGACTTTTATCACGAAACTGGATTATCTTAGCCCCACCCCGGATTAGCTCTTCGGCGACCTCAATATGACGGCGACCGCCCAGGGCATCGCTATCGATGATGGCATAGAGCCCGGTTAATTGCCCCGCTTTATCCTGACGCAATAATTTAGACAGCAGCTTCTGCTCTATGGTGTAGAGGGCAAAGCGAGCCTGCTTGAATTTTTGGGGGTCTAACTTGGGGGTGGCGTCCGGGATTTTGGCTAGCTCCTCCAGGGTTCTCAGCGATTCCTGAACCCTTCTGGCGTTAGCCACCACCGTTATCGGCAGTTCCCTCCCCTTCGCCTCGCCGGGGGCTTCAATCTCAACCCCGACGTCAGCTTCCGAGTCGCGGGACTGGACAAGCTGCTGGTTAAGCGCCCAGTCGCCCCTCAGGAGCTCGTGGCGTATAGTCTTTAGTTGCTGGGTGAGACCGCCGTCATTGAGCATCAGCCGGGCAACATCTTCAAGAAGGTGGAGCCCCTCCCCGGCGCGGTTCAGGTTGGCATCAATGACGCGCCGCCTTGCCCTTGACACTGCTTCTGAAGCCATAGCTAATTCTAGCATAGCCCGATTGAGAGAGCAAAGGCTTCAGGCTTCACCAACCGCATTCTCAATCAGTTCAATTCGCCATGGCTTCCCCTTCCGGGTCAGCTCCACAGCGACAACGTCAATGCGCCATAGCTGGGGGAGGTTATGGTGGGTCTGCTGGTAGTGAGCGGCAACCGTTCTCAACCTTTCCTTTTTAGTCGCTGTAATTGACTCTTCGGGGGTGCCAAACTCCTGGCTTCTTTTGGTCCTCACCTCAACAAAGACCAGAAAGTCTTTATGCCTGGCGATAAGGTCAACCTCACCCCCAGGGCAGCGGTAGTTAGTCTCCAGGATACGGTAGCCCCGCTTCCTGAGGAAGTCCCCAGCCAGCTTTTCACCCAGGATACCGGTGTCTCTGCGCTTCACTTTAGTAACCCCATCCCCTTTATCCCCTTCCCCTTATCAAGGGGAAGGGGAAATAATTATATAAGAGAGGCTTCGCCTCTCTTTGACTCTCCTTTCTTAATCCTTCCCCACAAGGGGAAGAGATTTTAGAGAGGGGGCTTCGCCCCCTCTCCTACTCTACTCCCCCTTCCCTTCAATAAAATAATAAGGGAAGGGGGTCAGGGGGATAGGTTTCCAAAAAATCCCCCTATTATCTCCCTCACTGGCTTAAATGACTGGCGGTGGATGGGGCAGGGGCCAAGCCTAATCAAGCAGGCAAGGTGCTCCCTGGTGCCATAGCCCTTATGCCGAGCCAGCCCGTAGCCGGGGTAGATTTCATCGAACGCCACCATAAGCCGGTCTCGTGCCACCTTGGCAACGATAGAGGCGCAGGCTATGGAAAAGCACAGATTGTCGCCCTTGGTTATCCCCTTCTGCGGCAGCCCGACCTCGGGAAGGCGCATATAGTCAATAAGCAAGGACTCAGCCGGCGGCGAAAGCTGCTCCACCGCCAGTTTCATCGCCAGGCGTGTCGCCTTAATTATGCCATGAGCGTCCACCAGGTAATGGGGGGTTAGACCAATGCCTATGGAGATGGCTATCTCATGGATGCGGTGAAATAGAAGCTCCCTTCGGGCGGGGGTCAACAGCTTGCTATCCCTCACCTGGCTAAACCATGGGGCGTCTATGTGACGCGGTAAAATAACGGCGGCGGCTACCACCGGACCGGCTAAAGCACCCCGCCCGACCTCATCAATGCCGGCAATGCGCTGGTAGCCCCGGGCGGCCAGCATTTCTTCTTCAGCAAAGGACGGCATCTATTATTCCCCCACCCAGGACAACATCGCCCTGGTAGAATACCACCGATTGCCCCGGGGTAATCGCCGACTGGGGCATGGCAAAGCGAACCTCAGCTAAACTATCACTAAGATGAAGTTCAGCGGCTACCTCGGCTGCCTTATACCTGACCTTAGCCGTTATGGCGACTGGCTCTCCAGCCGTTTTCCCCGATACCCAGCTTAATTTGGTGGCCGTAAGCGCGTTATGTAAACCCTGTTCTCTGGTGCCCACCACCAAGCGGTTGCTGGCTGCATCCAGCCTGAGCACATATAGCTCTCTGCCTGAGGCAAGCCCCAAGCCATGCCTCTGCCCCACCGTGTATCGCGCCAGACCACCATGCCTGCCCAGGACTTTACCCGTTATGTCAACTATTTCCCCACCCCTGAGCGGGATGTGCCCGCTTATAAACGAGCGATAGTCATTACCGGGGATAAAGCAGACATCCTGGCTATCGCGCCGACTACTGACAGGCAAGCCAAGCTCGGCAGCCAATCTTTTGACCCTTTCCTTATTGAGCTCGCCCAGGGGAAAGAGCAGGTGCTCAAGCTGGCGCTGCCCCAGGGTATAAAGGAAATAGGACTGGTCCCGGCTCCGGTCGGCTGCCTTGAGCAGGCGGTAACCTTCCGCCGAGCGCCCTACCCGGGCATAATGTCCGGTAGCCAGGCATTCCGCCCCCATCCCCAGTGCCCTATCAAGGAGAAGGCCAAATTTTATATGCTGGTTGCAGGCAACACAGGGGTTGGGCGTCCGCCCATGGCTATATTCACGGCAGAAGTAGTCAATGACCAGACGGTGAAACTCCGCCTCAAGGTCAAGCTTGTAGAAAGGTATATCTAAAATCCGGCAGGTACGCTCTAAGTCAGATATGGTTTGCGCCAGGTCAGGGTCAGACCAGAGCTGCATATAAACGCCGAAGACGTCATCGCCAGCCTGTTTTAACAGGGCGGCGGCCAGTGACGAATCCACCCCGCCACTCATGGCGACGGCAACTCGCATCTATTAACCTCCGGTTAAAGTAGCTGGCTTACCCTCTGCCATATAATCTGGGCTATTTTCTCTTTAGGCTGCTTGGCATCCACCACCAGCCAGCGCTGCGGCTCATCGGCGGCGAGCTTGAGGTAGCCCCGCCGCACCCGCTGGTGGAAGGCTAATTCTTCCTGCTCAAAGCGGTCTCGGCTTTTAGTCCTCTTGCGGGCAAGCCCGTCCTCAGCTGATATATTCAGCAAAATAGTAAGGTCAGGCTTCAGTCCCTGGGTGGCAGTATTATTAGCCGCCCTGACCATTTCCAGGCTCAGCCCCCGCCCGTAGCCCTGATAGACAGTGGTGGAGTCGGTATAGCGGTCACTGATAACCACCTTCCCTTTATCCAGGCTGGGTTTGATTACCTCGGCGACCAGCTGGGCGCGGGAGGCATTAAAGAGCAAGAGTTCAACAAGCGGCGATATATCCGTGCCCTGAGACCACTTCAGCCAGCGCCCGAGCTTGTTGCCAAAGGGGGTGCCGCCAGGTTCATGGGTCAAGATTGCCGGGATAGCTAACTTCAATAGCCTCCTGTACAGCGCCTTCGCCTGGCCGCTCTTGCCGCTCCCCTCCCCTCCCTCAAAGGTGATAAATAAGGACATGATTTTAAAACTCCTCACCCTTTATCCCTCTCCCCTTACCAAGGGGAGAGGGAAGGAAGTTCTTAAATAGCGAAGCCGCTAGAAGAGGACTACAGCGCCAAATACGAGAAGAATGCTTACAAAGAGAGCAAACAATATAAGACCAATAACCGCACACCCCATACCCTGTTGGACATCCCAATATCGCTTTATATTGTGGTTAAGAAGGTATCTTAGCTTACCTTTAGAATAAGATCCCGTTATCCAATCGCCAGCTCTCGCTTCGATATCCTGCCTGGAATCGAACTCTAAAAGTGTCTCATCGCGGTCTGGTTCTTTCGCCCTTATGGAGTAGCGTTTGATACCAGATCTGCGATCACGTCGCCCACCTTTGGCCCGCACTTCATATGTCCGAACATCATAAACTGTTGAGCACGACTTACATGTAACAGTAGCCTTCCCATCTCGGTCAACCGTATGTTCGTTCTGATGCTGGCATTTAACGCATACCGAGGCAACGTCCATAGACACCCCCCCGATTGCTTGAACTATAGCACATTTTCTGGTGCCGGAGAAGCCTCTGAGCTATACTTTCTACTTATAAATCGTCACCCGTCGATGGGGGTCTTTGCCCAGGCTTTTTGAGAATACGCTGGCTTTCTCGGCGATGAGGTGCTGCAACCGCCGGATATAGGCGTTCTGGGGGCTGAGTTCTACCACCCCTCGCCCGTTTTTCACCTGCTCGACGGCTTCCTCAGCCTCGCCAAGGGCAAGCTTGAGGCGGTCGGCTTTGCCGGTGCTAACGCTGGGATAGATATTATCCAATAGCTGCCTGACCTGAGCCGGGGTATTGCTCCTGAGGACGTAGATGGGCAAGTTCGCGCTTTCCGCATCCTTGACCCTCTGCGGCTTGCGCCGATAGTAGCTCTTAGAGGTTACAAGCAGGCTGGCATCCTTCAGGTTATTGACTATATCCAGGCTCAGTCTTAGCTCTTTTGCCGCCTGTTCTATTCTCCCCCGGTTTACGCCGAAGAGGTAAAGGCGGGGCGGTTCACCCTCCCTGGTCTGCCTTCTTCTAGCAGCCTTCTGCATTGTGGGCACGGGGGCTTGTTTTTCTATCCTGACCTCCCCCGACTCATCCAGCCACCGAACCTCAGTGGCTACCGGCTGGCTGCGCAGGACGGCATCAACCGCCTGACCGACGTCAGGGTGAATGGCTACCCGGTCCCGCTCCTGAATTTCAACGACAATGTCAAAGGTCGGCGGTGATTTCCGCTCCAGTATTGACTTCTGCGTGCCCCGGCGTTTCGCCTCCTCATCACCCAGGGTTACCGACTGGATACCACCGATGAGGTCAGCCAGGGTGGGGTTCATCATCAGGTTTTCCAGGGTATTACCGTGGGCGGTACCGACAAGCTGGACGCCGCGCTCGGCGATAGTCCTCGCCGCTTGAGCCTCAAGCTCGGTGCCAATCTCATCAATGACGATGACCTCGGGCATATGGTTTTCTACGGCTTCAATCATTACCGCATGCTGCATGGTCGGCGTCTTTACCTGCATCCGCCGGGCGTGCCCGATAGCGGGGTGGGGAATATCACCGTCACCGGCAATCTCGTTTGAGGTGTCAACGATGACCACCCGCCGGTTGAGGTTATCCGCCAGCACCCGGGCGACCTCACGGAGCATGGTTGTCTTGCCCACCCCGGGACGGCCTAAAAGCAGGACGCTTTTGCCTGATTGAATGAGGTCTTCTATGACCTTTATCGTGCCGAAGACGGCTCTGCCCACGCGACAGGTAAGCCCGACAATACGCCCCTTGCGGTTACGAATGGCGGAGATGCGGTGCAGGGTGCGCTCAATACCGGCACGGTTGTCATCGCCAAAGCTGCTGACACGAGAAACCACATGCTCTATGTCCTCCTGGTCAACCTCCTTGGAGTTGAGGACTATCTCCCGCTGGGGGAAGCGGGCTTCAGGGGGACGACCAAGGTCAAGGACCACCTCCAGTAACTGGCTGATATCCTCCTGCTGAGAGAGTAGCTGGCGGATATGCGGCGGCAAGATGTTAAGCAGGGCATCTAAATCATCAGTGATTACCTTCTGCAATAACGCCTCCTAAACAATATCCAGGAAATAGCGGTGAAACCTCAGGTCGCTGGTCAGCTCAGGGTGAAAGGCGGAGACCAGAATCTTTCCCTGCCGGGCGGCAACGCCGGTGCCATTACCCAGCCTGGCCAGAATTTCCACGTCGCTATTCGCCTGTTCAATTACCGGCGCCCGGATAAAGACACCAGGGAAGGGTTCTTCCCCCAGCACGGGTACGGCAAGCTCGGCTTCAAAGCTCTCCCGCTGCCGGCCAAAGGCATTACGTCTGACCGTAATATCAATAAGCCCCAGTGGTTTTGTCTCCGAGTCTGAAGTCCGGCGGGCGAGGAGAATCATGCCGGCGCAGGTGCCGAATATGGGAAGGCCATTTTCCCCCAGAGCCTTTAATTCGCTCACCAAGTCGTAGTCCCGCATCAGCTTGCCGATTGAGGTGCTCTCCCCACCGGGAATGATTAGCCCATCCAAGCCGTTAAGCTCGGCGGGCAGGCGGATGGGCAAGGCTTCTACCCCGAGATGGCGCAATACAGCGATATGCTCAATAAAGGCTCCCTGCATGGCAAGGACGCCAATTTTCATCTTACCACCCTCTGGGTGCCAGCAGTTCTTCAGATGGGATTTGCTTTATATCCAGCCCGGGCATGGCTTCTCCCAGGTTCTTGGAGACCTCGGCGATGATTTTGGGGTCCTGGAAGTGGGTGGTTGCCTTGACGATAGCCTTGCCTCTGGCCTCGGGGTCTGAAGACTTAAATACGCCTGAGCCAACAAAGACACCGTCAGCGCCCAGCTGCATCATCAGGGCGGCATCAGCCGGGGTCGCTACCCCACCGGCGGCAAAGTTGACCACCGGCAATCTCCCTGTTTCGTGCACCTCGACCACCAGCTCAAAGGGCGCCCCTATTTCCTTGGCAATCGCCATCAGCTCATCCTCAGGCGTATCTGCCAGCTTGCGTATGCCGCCCATCACCGCCCGCATATGCCTGACCGCCTCGACAATATTGCCGGTGCCGGCTTCGCCCTTGGTTCTAATCATGGCTGCCCCCTCGCCGATACGGCGCAGGGCTTCACCCAGGTCCCGGCAGCCGCAGACAAAGGGGACCTTAAAGTCATGCTTCCAGACATGGTGGGCTTCATCAGCCGGGGTAAGCACCTCAGACTCGTCGACAAAGTCTACGCCAAGAGCCTCAAGCACCTGAGCCTCAACGAAGTGCCCGATGCGGCACTTAGCCATTACCGGGATAGAGACCGCTTTCATGATGGCTTCAATAATCGTTGGGTCAGCCATACGGGCTACCCCGCCGGCAGCCCTGATATCGGCCGGGACCCTCTCCAGCGCCATCACCGCGCAGGCACCCGCCGCCTCGGCAATCTTAGCCTGCTCCACACTGACGACATCCATAATCACCCCGCCCTTCAGCATCTGAGCCAGCCCGGTCTTAACCTTCCAGGTGCCAGTTTCCATATTTTTCTCTTTACTTTGACTTGAGCTCATTATTTATTCCTCCGCGGCAACTTCTTCCTCTGTTGAAAGCCGGTGGATTTCCTCCCACCTTACCATATTAGCCTCAACTAATTCTTTAATCCTTCTTTCCCGAGGGGTAAGCCTGCCAGAGCGGCCACTTTTAACCTCAATGAGCACAATTTCCCTCGGCTCACCCTCCGCCAGCCCTGGGAAGACTACGAGGTCAATCGGAGTCCCGATGAAACGTGCTTCAGTAGGGTCATACTTGAACTCAGGTAGATACGGAGCCATCTGTTCGGTAAATTTGCCCCCCAGAACTGCCCTGCTTTGTTCAATTGCTTGCTTACGAGCTTCAGCCAGCCTCTCTTCTTCCTCTTCCCTCCACTGCTTAAATTCTCGTCCTGCTTTGGATAAACGGTACATAAGCGCAATCACAATAATGAGAAGGATTACACTAACAATAATCCATACTATAGTCACCTAACTTTCCCCTTACCTAGAGCCATCACCTCTTATAAGTGTATTTTACTACTGCTCGGATAGTTTATCAACCTCACCCCCTTTATCCCCCTCTCCTTGCCAAGGAGAGGGGGAAGAATAGTAAAAAGAGGGGCTATCGCCCCTCTTAAACTGCCCTAAATAAACGACTCCCTAGAACTATTGCCTGTCATCTAATTGATAATTATAATGAACATTACTAACCCTGATTGGTCAACAGGAATAGGTACACTTGTACTTGCTGAATGAAAAGGACAACTCTAAATGTCAAAAGTGGCGAAGCGCCGTAGAGGAACGGCAATAGTTGAAACGGAAGAAGGCATTCTTGTTACTGCTGGCAGAAGCAAAGTCTTTTTGCTTCCTGGTGGTGGGGCAAATAGAGGTGAGTCCAGAATTAAAGCCGCAATGAGAGAGCTGAGGGAAGAAACAGGCTTAAAACCGTATTACGTAAAATACCTGTTCAGACATGTCGGGAGGGTTCACAAATCACACGGGCATGGATATTTTCGGGACTACCATACCGTTTGTCTGATTAAAGCTGCTGGTGATATTAGGCCCCGTCATGAAATTAAGCACATTGCCTATTACAGACCTGGCTCCGGAGTACGGATTTCAGGCGTGACAAAAGAAATTATTGAGAGGTACTATGCCTACAAGAAAAGAGGCAGGATAAAACAGAAGCAAACAAGCATAGTACACAGGATATTGGAATGGCTGGCTTTTTAGTTGAATTTCGGCTGCATGGATATGCAAAAGATTATGCCAAAGAACTGATATATTCGGTTGCTAAGAAATTTAGAGTCAAGGGAGTTACTAGAAAAAGGGTAGTACCCCATATAAGTTTGTATGGGCCTGGTGAAATTAAAGATATCAGAAGAGTAGTTTCGGCGGTAGAAAGAGTAGGCCGAAAGTACACACTAGTTCCTTTTATGATTAAAGGTTTTGGTTTTTTTGATAAACCAAAAAAAGTTATATACCTTGATATAAGTCCGTCTGAGGAACTTGAGGAATTAAGATGGGAACTATCTCAGGAATTAAGAAAAGTCTCCAGTTGGCAGCCTTGGGATACTCACAGAAATTTCGGGTTTCACAGTGCCATTGCATTTAAAGACATTGATGATAAATTCAATAAAATATGGCCTGATATTAAGAGCAGAGAAGAACCTGACATTAGGCAATACCTTCTTAGGATTACTGTTATAGCTGCCCACAGCAGAATTGTATGTGAATACGATTTAGTTCTTAAGAAATTACTGAATCGCGAGCAAGCGTTGAGCAGGTACTGGTGGCGGAAAACGATAAACAGGTTAAGGGAGTTACAGGGGCTACCTCCGTAGCTTACAGGAGCGGTCTCTTTGCCGGTATGCCCGGGCGGCGGGGGTACTTCGGGGGCGTCGGCGAGACCTTATCAATCACCACTAAATAGCGCTTATCGCCGAATTCGGGCAGGTCAATAGCCTTTATTTCCCGCAATCTTCCCCCCAGTATGTCGATTGCCCTGGCGGCGTTGCTTACCTCCTCACCAGTAGCCCCCTTTTTCTGGGCAATGAAGCTGCCGCCGACAGCACAAAAGGGCAGGACCAGTTCAACGACGGTGGGGAGAGGGGCAACCGCCCGGGAAAGCACCAGGTCAAATTTTTCGCGATACTCGCTCAGGTGAGCCACCGCCTCCGCCCGCCCGACCACAATTTCAACATCATCCAGCCCGAGTTTTTGGTTTATGTGACGCAGGAAGGCGGCTTTTTTGGCTACCGCCTCAAGCAAAACCAGCCTTAGAGCGGGGAAGGCGATTTTAAGCGGAATTCCGGGGATGCCAGCACCAGTACCGACATCAATAAGGCGCAAGCCCTTATTAATCGGCTGCCAGGCTAAAACGAGCGTCAGGGAATCAAGGAAATGCTTGAGCTGCACCTCTTCATAGTCGGTGATGGCAGTAAGGTTTACCCGCTTATTCCACTCCACCAGCTCCTGATAGTAGGTTTCATACTGGCTAAGCTGGCTCGGCGTAAGATGAAGCCCCAGTTTCTTAGCTCCGAGACTGAGTTTTTCCATAGCAGTTTCATTATATCACGTAATTTTAACCTCACCCCCTTAATCCCCCTCTCCTTGACAATGAGAGGGGGAAAGTATTTATAGAAGAGGGGCTAGCACCCCTCTTAAACACCCCACAAGAGAGTCAAAGAGAGGCGAAGCCTCTCTTATACAACTATTCCCCCTTCCCTTACTAAGGGAAGGGGGTCAGGGGGATAGGTTACTAAACAAGCTCGCAAATTTGCATTTTAGACTCCCTTGTGTTATATTAGATAGGTAAACTTAATAATTAACCGCTAGGGGTGCTCAAAGGCTGAGAGGCATTTTGAAGCCAACCCTTGGAACCTGAACTCGGTAATGCGAGCGTAGGGAAGCGGCAATGACTTGGACCAAGGGTTTAGAGCGAGCCGAGCCCTTGGTTTTATTTTTGTAGAGGTGGAGATGACGCAACTGGAGCTGGCAAGAGAAGGGACTATCTCCCCCCAGATGAGCTTGGTGGCAAAAAGCGAGGGGGTGGAGGCGGAGTTTGTTCGGCGGGGGGTGGCTGGGGGGACGATAGTTATCCCCGCCAATATTAACCACAAAAACCTCGTTCCCGGCGGCATCGGGCAGGGGCTCAAGACCAAGGTCAACGCCAATATCGGCACCTCCTCCGATTTTGGCAATCTAGACACCGAGCTGGAGAAGCTGCGGGTGGCTACCCGCTGCGGCGCCGATACCGTCATGGACCTATCAAGTAGCGGCGATATATCAGCCATCCGGCGGGCGATTATTGACGCCAGCCCCTTGCCCATAGGCACCGTCCCCATCTACCAGGCAGGGATTGAAGCCATCGCCAGACATGGCGCCATCGTCAAAATGACGGTTGATGAGCTGTTCTCAACGATTGAGGAGCATGCCCGCGACGGCGTTGATTTCATGACGGTGCACTGCGGTGTCACCCAGTCAGCCATTGCCCGCCTCAGGCAACAGGGGAGGGTGGCCGATGTGGTCTCACGGGGTGGAGCCTTTTTAATCGGCTGGATGCTCCACAATGAGCGGGAGAACCCCCTCTATGAGTATTACGACCGCCTGCTGGAGATAGCCCGGCAGTTTGATGTTACCCTGAGCCTTGGCGACGGCATGCGCCCCGGTTGCCTGGCTGACGCCACTGACCGGGCGCAGGTGGAGGAGCTAATTACCTTAGGGGAGCTGGTGCCGCGAGCTCATCAGGCTGGCGTCCAGGTAATGATTGAGGGTCCGGGGCACCTGCCATTAAATCAGATTGAGACTAACGTCCGGCTGGAGAAGGCCATCTGCAAGGGAGCCCCCTTCTATGTACTGGGTCCGCTGGTGACCGATATTGCCGCTGGCTATGACCATATCGCCGGAGCCATCGGCGGGGCTATTGCCGCCGCCGCCGGCGCCGATTTTCTCTGCTACGTAACACCCGCCGAGCACCTGTCGCTACCCGACCCTGAGGATGTAAAGCAGGGGGTTATCGCCTCGCGCATTGCCGCCCATGCCGCTGACATTGTTAAAGGGGTAAAGGGTGCCCAGGAGTGGGACACAAAGATGTCCATAGCACGGAAGAAGCTTGACTGGGAGGAGCAAGCCAGACTCTCCCTGGACCCCGAGCGCTCGCGCCTGGTTCACCGCAAGCACGCCTCGGCGGGAGGCGCTTGCAGCATGTGCGGTAAGTTCTGTGCCATGGAATTAGTGGAAAAGTATTTAGGCATCTCGGCAATCAGGTGTTAAAAGGAGAAAGAGGATGACGCTACTGCACCCGGTAAGAGAAGGGGAAGTAACCAGGGCTATTGTCACCAGCTTCCTGCATCAGCTTGAGGAGTATATTGAGAGCGATGTCATTATTGTTGGCGCCGGCCCCAGCGGGCTGATAGCGGGCAGGGAGCTGGGCAAGGCCGGGCTTAAGGTCATGATTATTGAGCGGAATAACTACCTTGGAGGCGGCTTCTGGATTGGCGGTTATTTTATGAATAAACTCACCCTGAGGGCGCCAGCCCACGAGATTCTTGATGAGCTTGGCGTGCCCTGCTCCCCAGCCGGCAAAGGTCTATATGTGGCTGACGCCCCTCATGCCTGCGCCGCGCTCATTGCCGCCACCTGCGACGCCGGGGCCAAGTTTCTCAACCTGACCATTGTTGAAGACATAATAGTCCGTGAAGATAATAGAGTCGCCGGGGTAGTGGTCAACTGGAGCCCGATAGTTCACCTCCCCAGAGAGGTCTCCGCCCTTGACCCCGTCCCCCTGGAGGCAAAGGTGGTGATTGACGCCACCGGTCATGATGCCAGCGTGGTCAAGAAGCTGGTGCAGCGGGGGGCGCTCAAGATGGCGGGGGAGGGAGCGCTGTGGATTAACAAGTCGGAGGAGGCGGTAGTTGAGCATACCGGCGAGGTCTACCCCGGCTTAATCGTCACCGGCATGGCGGTTGCCGGCGTCTTCGGGCTACCCCGCATGGGTCCAACCTTTGGCGGCATGCTTCTATCGGGGAAACGAGCCGCCGAGGTGGCGATAAAGATTGTACAAAAGTCAGCGGTCTCCTAACGCGCAAACTATATTAAAGGGTGAGTAAAAGTGGGTGGCAGCCTTAATCTAGGCAAGATATTCGGCATCCAGGTTAGACTACACTATAGCTGGTTCATAATATTCATGCTGGTAACCGTCACCTTAGTGTATCCTCACTGGTCACAGTGGTTTAGCTGGGTGATGGCTATAATCACCAGCCTTCTCTTCTTTGTCTCGGTGTTAGCCCATGAGCTAGCTCACAGCCTGGTGGGTAGGGTTAACGGCGTCCCGATAAAAAGCATAACCCTGTTTATCTTCGGTGGTATGGCCCAGATGACCAGGGAGGCAACCAAAGCCGGCGCCGAGCTAAAGATGGCAGCCGCCGGACCCGCCTGCAGTCTGGCAATCGGCGGCTTCTTTGGCCTGATTTGGTTTTTAACCCGGGGTACCCTTGAGCCTATAGCCGTCATGACCGGGTGGCTGGCTCTTATAAATGTGGCACTGGCGGTATTCAACCTGATTCCGGGCTTCCCCCTGGATGGCGGGCGTGTCTTCCGTGCTTCAATGTGGTACTTTTCCGGCAACTACAGACGCTCAACACAGGTTGCCACCCGTCTGGGTCAAGGCGTAGGCTACGCCTTTATCGCCGGCGGTATCGCCATAATGTTCCTCTTCAGCGAGTGGTTAAATGGCCTGTGGCTGGCATTTATCGGCTGGTTTCTCCAAAGTACAGCTTCAATGAGCTACCGTCAGGCGCAATGGCGTGAAGCCCTCAGCGGGCTCACCGCATCCCAGATGATGACCTCAGACTACATCACCGTCCCGCCAGGTACCACCGTTAACCAGCTGGTTCAGGAGCATGTCCTGCCTAAGGGGCACCACCTTTTCCTCATAACCGAGGGGGAAAGGCTTAAGGGGATGCTGACACTGCAAAATATCAAGTCCGTTCCTCAGCCAAAATGGGCTACGACCCAGGTGGAGAAGATAATGGTCCCCGCCGAGCGGCTGAAGGCAGTAAGCCCTGACCAGGACGGCTTGAGCGTAGTTGAGCAGATGGAGGAGAACGAGCTAAACCAGATGCCGGTAGCCAGCGAGGGCAGGATTATTGGGCTGGTCACCCGGGACAACCTGCTGAGATTTCTCCGCACCCGCGCTGAGCTGGGGATAAAGGGCACCTCCCACCCCCGGAGGCAAGGATGAGTAGCGGCAGTCAGAGTCCAACCCTGGGCGAGGCAGCCAGCGGTTTTCTCGCCAGCCTCTCCGCTGAAGAAGGGGGAAGAAGCCAGCAGGCAGTATACGGATTTGTCCGGTGGTACGGCTGGGGGCGCCCCTTTGCCCAACTCACCGCCCACGAGGTGGCTAATTACGCCGAGCGGTTGTCGCTGACGCAGACCAGTTATGCCCAGAACCTGGAGATAATACGAGCCTTCCTGGTCTATGCCAGGAAGCAGGGCTGGGGCAAGGCTAGCCTGGCGCCCCACCTCAAAATCAAGAGGGTGAAGGTGAAATTGCCCTCTGCGGCAAGGCGGGATTTGCCACCGCCTACCTCGTTAACGCAACAGGGGTATGCCAAGCTGAAGGCTGAGCTCGCCGACCTTAAGAATAAACGCCACCAGCTCATTGATGAGATGCGCCGGGCGGCGGCAGACAAGGACTTCCGCGAGAATGCGCCCCTGGATGCCGCCAGAGAGCAACGAGGCCATATCGAGGGGCGGATTATGGAGCTGGAAGAAGCCCTGAAGTCAGCCACCATCATTGAGGAAAGACAGAAGCCCAGCCTTAAGGTCAGCGTCGGGGACAGCATTCTCCTGAGTGACGTCGTTTCCGGCGAGGAGCTGCGCTACACCATAGTCAGTCCCCGGGAGGTAGACCCGACCAGGGGCAGGATTTCAAGCAATTCACCCACCGGTAAGGCGCTGGTGGGGCGAGCCCGGGGGGAAATAGTGGAGATAACGGCACCACTGGGCAGGCTGAAATATCAGATTAAGCAGATTGAACGCTGAATGATAAAAAATGGTCGGGGTGAGAGGATTTGAACCTCCGACCTCAGCGTCCCAAACGCTGCGCGCTAAACCAACTGCGCTACACCCCGCAAGGGGGAGTATAGCAAAGCCCCTAGACAAGGTCAAACCAGGGGCTAGCCCCGGCAGTCGGGGCAGTTATCAAAGGCGTCGGGGGGCAGATTTACCTTTTTAATTATATAGTCCAGCTGCTTTTCTGGAGCCCAGTATTGGCCGCAGGTCTGGCACTTCTTCAGCTTGAACTCCATGCCATTCTTCGGCCAGCGAATGTACCTGGTGTCACCAGCGTCCTCAAACGATATCGCCCCGGTAGGGCAGATATAGGCACAGGAGCCACAGCCGATGCAGACATCCGAAGGCTCGTAAAAGGGGGTAGCCATCTCCCGCTCAACCCCCCGATTAACCAGGCTGATTGCGGAGACACCGACAACCTCGGTACAGGCGCGGACGCAGAGGGCGCAAAGAATGCAATGGTTGTCCTCAAGCCTAAAGCTTGTCCCCTCAACGCCGAGCTTATGAGCTAAATCCTTTATTTCCCTGTTGTTAGGACACCGGGCGAGCAACAGCTCCATGAGCATTTTGCGGTTACTTGAGATTCTCTCCGAGTTGGTCCTTACCTGGAGACCTTCCTCCACCTCATAAAGGCAGGAGGCTACCAGCCTTTCCTTTTTTCCCTTGCTAATCTCCACCAGGCACAGGCGGCAGGCGCCGTAGGGCTTCACCGCCTCATTAAAACACAGGGTCGGTATATAGATGTTATTATCCCCCGCCACCTCCAGTATGGTTTTCCCCTCCTCTGCCTGCACCCTTCGTCCGTCAATCGTCAGTGTAACCATCTCTCCCGCCTTCATTTCCTTATCACGGCATCAAGCTTGCAGACATCATAGCAAGCGCCGCACTTTATGCACTTCTCCTGGTCCAGGACCACCAGCTTCTTCTTCCCCATGGAGGTTATCGCCTCCACCGGGCAGGCTTTAACGCACAGCCCGCAACCGGGGCACTTCTCCTCGTCAATAAGGTAGGTGACCAGCTCCTTGCAGACGCCAGCGGGGCACCGCTTATCTTTAATGTGGGCTTCATACTCGTCCCGGAAATAGCGCAGGGTGGTTAATACCGGATTAGGGGCGGTGCTGCCCAGGGCGCACAGCGAGGTGTCAACCAGCGCCGCCGAAAGCCGCTCCAGCAAGCCAATATCCCCCTCCTTCCCCCTGCCCTCAGTGATGTCGGTTAATATCTGGCTCATCCTTTTTAACCCCTCGCGGCAGGGGACGCACTTGCCGCAGGACTCGCCCTCAAGGAAGCTGACAAAGTATTTGGCGATATCCACCATACAGGTATTCTCATCCATGACAATCATCCCCCCCGACCCCATCATCGAGCCAACCCTGTTGAGCTCATCAAAGTCCACCGGCAAATCCAGCATACTCTCCGGGATACAGCCGCCGGAGGGACCGCCGGTCTGCACCGCCTTGAATTTTTTGCCCTCGGGAATACCGCCGCCGATATCGTAGATAATCTCCCTCAGGGTTATCCCCATCGGGACTTCAACCAGCCCGGTGTTGTTAATCTTGCCCACCAGCGAGAATATCTTTGTTCCCTTGCTGCCGGCGGTGCCTATCTTTGCGTACCAATCGGCGCCGCGGTTGATTATCAGCGGGACATTCGCCCAGGTCTCAACATTGTTAAGATTAGTCGGCTGCTCCCATAAGCCCTTCTCCGAGGTGTGGACATACTTTGCCCTGGGCTCACCAACCTTGCCCTCCAGCGAAGCCATCAGCGCCGTTGACTCCCCGCAGACAAAAGCTCCCCCACCCCGGCTTATCTTAACGGCGAAGTCAAAGCCGGAACCGAGGATATTCTTCCCCAGAAGCCCGTACTCCTCAGCCTGCTTGATGGCTATCTCGGCGTTTCTTACCGCCAGCGGGTACTCATTGCGGACATAGATATAGCCTTCGTGACCGCCGATAGCATAGGCGCCAATGAGCATCCCCTCCAGAACGCTATGGGGGTTCCCCTCCATAAGGCTCCTGTCCATAAAGGCGCCGGGGTCACCCTCGTCGCAATTACAGATGATATATTTAGTGTCGCCAGGCGCCCGACGGCAGGTCTCCCACTTGGCGGCGGTGGGGAAGCCGCCACCACCCCGCCCCCGCAGCCCCGATTTCTTGACCTCCTCAATTATCCCCTCAGGGGACATCTTAAAAAGGGCTTTACTCAGGGCGCCGTAGCCGCCGAGAGCCAGATAGTCCTCAATCATGGTGGGGTCAATATTGCTATTGTTGCCCAGGAGGAGGCGCTTCTGCTTTTTATAGAAGGGCACCTCATTCTCATGGGTTATTTTCTTCCCGGTACCGGGGTCGGTGTAGAGCAATCTATCAACAATATTGCCCTTGACCGTCGCCGAGACTATTTCGGCAACATCCTCGCCTCTCACCTGCTGGTAAAGGATATTTTCCGGCTTGACTACCACCAGCGGACCCCGCTCGCAGAAGCCGGGGCAGCCGGTTACCCTGAGGCTTACCTTGCTCCCCAGCCCGCGTTCTTTTAATTCTCGCCTGAAAGCGGCGATAACATCCCCGGCTCTCAGCGCCAGGCAGCCGGTGCCGCCACAGACAACGATGCACCTCTGGTTAGGGTCTCTACTTTTAACTATTGATTCTCTTAGAGCCTCAAGCTCCTGTGGCGAGCCCAGCCGTTTCAATATCTGTTCCTTTCTCATGATTACCGGTAGCTTCCCAGTAAATTTTTCACCTTATCGGTCTTCATCTGCCCTGAATACTCACCATCAATTATCACGATAGGACCCAGGGCACAGGCGCCAACGCAGTTGACCGTCTCCAGGGTGTATTTAAGGTCTTTGGTTGTTTCGCCGGCTTTGATACCCAGCCTCCGCTCAATCTCCTCCAGGATTCTAACCGCCCCCCTCACATGGCAGGCAGTACCCAGGCAGACATTAATCAGGTGGTGTCCCCTCGGTTTCAGGCTGAACGCCTTAAAAAAGGAAGCCACGCTATAGACCTGGGTCAGCGGTATATCCAGACCCTGGCTAACCTCAACCAGGGCTTCCTTGGGCAGGTAATTATATTCCGCCTGGACATCCTGCAGGATGGCTACCAGCATGCCACCGTCGCGCTGATATCTCTCCAGTACCGATTTTACCTTCTGCTTCGCTGGCTTTGCCTTCAACCTGCCTTCTCCTTGAGCCGGGCGTAATCTCTCTCCACCCTCTGCTGAATCTGGCTGATTATATCCTCAGAAAGGTGGCGGAACCGCCCCTGCAGCTTCATATAATCAGCCACCGGTCTGAGCTTGGGGAAATCAAGGTTTAGCTTATAGGCGCCGTTCTCCACTTCATACAGCGGGAATATCCCCGTCTCCACCACCAGACGACCTATCCTGATGGTCAAATCAGTGGGACATCTCCAGCCGGTGGGGCAAACCGACAGGATATGAACATAAGCCGGACCCTCGATAGCGGCTCCCTTCTCCACCTTAGCCATCAGGTCAAGGGGATAGCTGGGGCAGGCGGTGGCGACATAGGGGATATCGTGGGCGGCGGCAATCGCCGGCATATTCTTCTTCCAGGTAACCTGCCCGATGCTCACCTTGCCCGCCGGGGAGGTGGTGGTGGAGGCGCCAAAGGGGGTGGCTGAAGAGCGCTGAATGCCGGTATTCATATAGGCTTCGTTGTCAAAGCAGAGGTAAAGGAAGTTGTGCCCCCTCTCCAGGGCGCCAGATAGCGCCTGGATTCCGATATCGCTGGTGCCCCCATCCCCCGCCATAGCCACTACTTTAATATCCTTTTGGGCGATTCTGCCCTTCTTCATCAGCATCTTCAGCCCGGCTTCTATGCCTGAAGCCACCGCGGCGGTATTCTCAAACAGGGTATGAATCCAGGGAACGCGCCAGGAGGTATAGGGCAGCGGCGAGGAAACTATCTCCATACAGCCGGTGGCATTGGCAATTATCACGCTCTGCCCCAGCGCCTTGCAGGCAAGCCTCACCGCCAGCGCCTCCCCGCAGCCGATACACGCCCGATGACCGGGGGCAAAGTTCTCCTTTTTCGTTACCAGTCTGGGGACATAAACGGCAAACTTTTCCATTATTCCCTCACCCCGTATATCTCAAACTCCTGGTCGCTTCCCTTCTCTGAGATTTCTATGCCCTTATTAACTATCTCCTCAAATTCAGCGGGGGTAATATCCCTGCCCCCCAGCCCGCCAACAAAGCCGATGACCTTTGGCTTCTTATCTTCACCATATAAGGCAGCTTTGACCTCGGAGCAGACCGGGCCGCCGGGACCGCCAAAGGAGATTGCCCTGTCCAGGACAATAAGAACCTCGGCATCCTTAACCGCCTGGCGAAACTCGGCAAAGGGGAAGGGACGCCACAGGCGAATCCTTACCAGCCCCACACTTCTGCCCTCCGCCCTCATCTTATCCACGGCGGTCATCGCCGTTTCAGAAAAGCTGCCCAGGGTTAAGAGCAATACCTTAGCATCCTCACTGTGGTAGCGTTCTACCGGGGAGTAATGCCGCCCGAAGAGCTTGCCGAACTCCCCCCAGCACCCAAGGACAACCTCTTTAACCGCTTCCAGATTTACCTCCTGGGCTTTCTTTGCCTCGGAATAAATAACGGGCATGGCGAAGGCTCCCATCGTTAGCGGCCTGTCGGGGTGAAGCGGCAGGGGGTACTTGAACGGGGGAAGAAATTTATCAACCTGGCTTTGCTCCGGGAAGACTACCGCCTCAATCATGTGCGACAGGTAGAAGCCGTCAAGGTGGACCATAACCGGAAGCAAAACCCGGGGGTCTTCGCCGATGCGGAAAGCGCAGAGGACATTGTCCACCGTCTCCTGCCCATTCTCAACAAATAGCTGAATCCAGCCGGTATCACGCACCGCCATAACATCGGACTGGTCGCCCCAGACGCTCAGCGGCGATGACAGGGCACGATTAGCCACCGCCATAACCATCGGCAGCCTCATTGATGAGGCAACATACAGGACCTCATGCATCAGCTCCAGCCCCTGGCCGGCGGTAGCGGTAAAGGTCCGGGCGCCGACCGCCGACGAGCCAAGACAGGCGCTCATCGCCGAGTGCTCGGACTCAACCGGAATATAGGCGGCGTCCAATTCACCGTTGGCTACCAGCTCCGCCAGGTGCTCCACGATGTGGGTCTGAGGGGTGATGGGATAGGCGGCGACAACATCAGCATTAGCCAGCCTAACCGCTTCACCAATTGCCAGCGAAACCTCAATACCAACCCTTTTCGCCATCACTCTTCCTCCGGCACCATATTAATGGCTCCGGGCCAGCACTCGCGGGCACAGATGCCACACCCCTTGCAATAAAATAGATTGGCTTCAAAATAACCCTCATCATTCTGCCCAACGCACCCCTCGGGGCAAAAGATATAGCAGAGGCCGCACTTTATGCACTTACCAGAATCAAATATTGGCCTTTCCGACCGCCAGTCACCGGTCCGGTACTGACTGGCATTCCCCGGCTCGGTGACAATCGCGCCGATTTCCAGGTCCCTCCAGGTCAACTCACCCTCAGGCTTGGTCATCCCCTCACTCCTTTACCTCAGTCTCATCATAGGCTCTCTGCATCGCCTTAATGTTCTTTTCCGCCAGGCGGCCAAAGCGCTGCCTCAGCGGTTCAACCACGGATTCCAGCTCAACCACGCCGGTGGCTTTCAGCAAGGCGCCAATCATGGTGGTATTGGTTATCGGAATCCCCAAAACCTCCCAGGCGATAGTGGTGGCATCAACCTTAGCCAGTTTACACTTAGTCTTCAGCCGGGCTCCAATGTCATCAAACGAGCCTCGGGTATTAATCACCAGCACCCCGTTTTCCTTGAGCCCGGCGGCGACATTCACCACCCCAAGCAGCCCCGGGTCAAGCACCACCACCACATCGGGGCGGGTTATCTCCGCCCTTATCCTTATCGGTTGCCGGCGGCTTATCCTGACAAAAGCCAGTACCGGTGCCCCCCGCCTCTCCGGTCCAAAGCTGGGGAAGGCGTGGGCATACTTATCCTCGCTTATTGCCGCCTTTGCCAGCAGTTCGGCGGAGGTAACCGCACCCTGCCCGCCACGGCCATGCCATCTAATTTCAATAAGCTGATTTTTTTCTACCACCTCAGCCTCCTGGCTAATACAGCAAACGCCCCTGGAGCGACTCGAACGCTCGCACCCAGCTCCGGGGGCTGGTGCTCTATCCACCTGAGCTACAGGGGCGAATACAATTTAATATCATAACCGATAGCAAAAGATGATGCAAATAGCTACTGCTTTCCCCCCCCCGTTGCCCTGACCGCCAGAACCGGTATCTTGCTCGCCTGCACAATCTTACTGGCAACGCTGCCAAAGACCCACTTCTCAATGCCTGAGTGCCCATGGGCAGAGATGGCAATCAAGCTGGCTTTCGCTTTATCGGCAAATCTGATAATCTCCCCGGCAATATCATCACCCACCTTGAGCTCGACCCGCAACGCCCCCTTCCTGTCTTTCAGGCGCCGGTAAACCCGGTCAAGGTATTCCCTGGCTTCTGCCTTAACCAGCTCCAGCTCCGCCTCTGGGTAAAGAATATAGTCCAGACCGCCAACGGTGCGGACATGCTGCCCCGCCGCCACCACTCCGAAAAGGATAACCTCCGACCCCAGCCGCTCGATAAGCTTCTTAACATAGGGCACTGCCACCTCACCCCTTTCCGAGCCGTCGAGGGGGAGAAGAATCCGCTCCAGCAGCCGCTTGCGGGGCGCCTTCCGGGGAGGCTTGCTCACCCTGATAAGCAGCACCGGCACTTCTGTTGTCTGAAGCACATTACTGGCGACACTCCCCATCACCCACGCCGTTATGCCGGAGCGACCGTGAGACGCCATAATGATAACGCTAACCTTATTTTTCTCGGCATAGTTAATAATTTCCTCAGCCGCTTCGCCAATGAGAAGTGCCGTCTTAATCCGGGCGCGCTTCTTGACATGCTCCCCCACCCGCTTTGCCACCTCTTCCAGATAAAGCTGGTGCATGGGGCGATACTGCTCTTCCTTAGGCTCGCTGACATAGAGCAGGATAACCTCAGAATTGAAGGCGGTAGCCAGCTCCTCGGCATAGGCGAGGGCTAGCTCAGCCAGGTTAGAACCATCCAGCGGAACAAGAATCCTTTTCCACATTTCTCTCCTCCCTCCATTAAGCGTATCTTAGCACCAGGAACAGCCAGCACAGGGCAACCACCAGAATCATCGCCGGCAAAGCGTACTTGCAGAACCTCCCCCAGGTGATGTGATAGCCCTCCCTTTCGGCAATGGCTATGCCGACAATATTAGCCGATGCCCCGATAGGGGTAGCATTGCCGCCGATGTCCGTCCCCAGGGCTAAAGTCCAGCCCAATGTGGGCAGGGCTAAACCATGTGACTGCGACAGGTTGGCAATTACCGGCACCATGGTGGCGGCAAAGGGGATATTGTCAACAATGGCTGAGGCAAAGGCAGAGACCCACAGGATAAGGGGTATCACCAGCATCAGGCTTCCCCCGGATATGTCGCCGATAAAGCGGGCAAGCATCTGCAAGACCCCGGTTTCCTCCAGCCCGCTAACGCAGATGAACAGGCCGACAAAGAAGAGCAGCGTGCGCCAGTCCACCCTCTTAATAATGTGCAACGCCCCCCGGGCGGCAACCAGCAAGGTGAGAGCGGCGGCAATAACGCCAATCAAAGCCAGCGACAAGCCGGTCTGGGCATGGGTAATGAGCAAAAGCACCACCAGAACCAGGATGGCAGTATTTATCCCGAAGAGGCGGGGGTTGACAATCGCCTCCCCCGGTTCGGGGTACTTATTGAGGGGCATACCGGACTCACCCTTAGCCGGAGCGAGAATCTTGCGGAAGGCGAAGTAGAAGAAGCCCAGGCTTAAAAGCATCCCTCCCCAGGCAATGGGACCGGTATTAATGGCAAAGTCGGTAAAGGTATAGCCGAAGGCAGTACCGATGATTATGTTGGGCGGGTCGCCACACATGGTGGCACTACCGCCGGTATTAGCGGCAAAAATCTCGGCAATTATTACCGGGACGGGGTCAAACTTAAGCAAGCGCGCCAGCTCAATAGTTACTGAAGCCATGAACAGCAAAACGGTGATACTATCAATGAACATTGCCAGGAAGCCGGAAAGGAGCATGAAGGCAATCAGGATAGGGATGACGCGGTAATTGACCATCCTGGCCACATAAAGGCATAGCCAGCGGAAGAACCCCACCTCCCCCAACCCCTCCACCATGGTCATCATGCCACCAATAAAGATAATGGTCTGCCAGTTCACGCCATGCGATACCACCCCCTCCTGCCCCGGTACCCAGAACTTTAACTGTCCAAGCTGCTCAAGGTTCAGTACGCTGAGAACTGACCCCGGACTTTTCATGATGATAAGGAAGACGATTGCCAGGGTAAGGGCGGCACCGATAAGAGCCGGAATAAAGCGGTGCACCCTGCCCATAATAATCGCCACGAACATGGCAACGAAGATAGTGATGGCAAGGATTTGGCTTAATGTCAGCACCTATTCCAAAGTCCTTTGCAGTAAAAACTATGGACATTATAACAAAAAAATTGGGCTATGGTATAATTACGGTAATTGGAGAGGTGTCCGAGTGGTTCATGGTGCCGCTCTCGAAAAGCGGTCTCCGCGCAAGCGGAGCGTGGGTTCGAATCCCACCCTCTCCGCCATGGAGAGGTGCTGGAGTGGACTATCAGGCACGCCCGGAGAGCGTGTGTAGCCCAAAAGGCTACCGCGGGTTCGAATCCCGCCCTCTCCGCCAGCTTTTTTGAACCCTATCCCCTTTATCCCCTTCCCCTTAGTAAGGGGAAGGGGAATTATACTTTACAAGAGAGGCTTCGCCTCTCTTTAACTCTCTTACTCTTGGAGCGTCTAAGAGGAGCGTCAGCCCCTCTTTTTAGATTTCTTTTCCCTCCCCCTTTGAAGGAGAGAGGGGATAGAGTTAGATGAGTAAACAGGTTTGGTGGTATTGTCATAAATGTAAACACGAATGGCAGGGAATTCGACCTTCTTTAAGAAGGAGGCGGCGAAGTAAGTGGCTTTGTCCTCACTGTGGCGCTTGGGAAATAACCCCAGGTTTGGAGAATACAAAGTGGCCCGAGATAAGCAGAGCAGTTCGGGATAGAGACAATAACAGGTGTGTCTTGTGTGGTGCTCATGCCCAATCAGTTCACCACATTGACCCTATATCTGAAGGCGGTGAGAGTTTTGACAACAATTTGGTTTCTTTATGCTATAGGTGCCATCGTAAATTCCATTATGGTCTGGGTTGGTGGTTTTTGCTGGCGTTGGTGCCAGTGCTAGGCTGGATTGGATTGTTGGTGTACCTCATCGTTTTGGCAATACGACAGCACAGGCAACGGCAAGAACTTCGAGCGATCGCGAGACAGCACAGTGCCATTTACCGAAGGGAGTGAACATCAGACATCAGCCCTCCTTTCTTCTCTTCCCCCTCTCCTTAAAAGGAGAGGGGGATTAAGGGGGTGAGGTTACCACAAGAAATCCAGGTTCCCTAAAAAATCTGTGATTTTTCAGGGTAATGTTGACAAATTTTAATTGTCAGTAGTTTGCCCCTGTGCTAGAATTGCCTTGGAAATGACCGCTAAAGAAATTAAATACTGGGTCGGCTTTAGTCTCATCCCCCGCATCGGGCGGGTGAAACTGTCGCAGCTTGAAAGCCATTTCGGTAATCTGGAAAAGGCATGGCAGGCAACGCCCTCTGAGCTGAGACACGCCGGGCTGGACAGGGGCGCAATAAACGCCGTCACCTACTGGCAGTCCAGAATCTCCCTGGATGAGGAGATGGAAAAGCTGGAGCGCTACGGGGTAAGGGTGCTCACCTTTCATGACCCGGATTACCCATCCCGGCTAAAAGAGATATACGATTACCCACCGCTAATTTATGTCCGGGGTTCAATACTCCCCCGGGACGAGTGGTGTCTGGCGGTGGTCGGTACCCGCCGGGCTACGGTCTACGGCCGGCAGGTGGCGGAGGAGATAGCGACTGACCTGGCGCGAAGCCAGATCACCATTGTCAGCGGACTGGCTAAGGGGATTGACTCCATCGCCCACCACAGTGCTCTTGAGGCGGGGGGTAGAAGCCTCGCTGTATTCGGCTGCGGGCTTGATATCGTTTACCCCGCCGAGAACGCCGCCCTTGCCCGCGATATTATCCAGCACGGGGCAATAATAAGCGAGTACCCGCTGGGCATCAGACCCAGGGCGGATAACTTCCCCCGGCGTAACCGAATTATGAGCGGGCTGAGCCTCGGGGTGCTGGTGGTTGAGGCTGATGAGACCAGCGGGGCGATGATTACCGCCCGCCTGGCGCTGGAGCAAAATAGGGAGGTGTTCGCCGTTCCCGGTAGCGTCCTTTCCCCCACCAGCAACGGAACAAACCGCCTCATCCAGGAAGGAGCTAAGCTCGTCCGCGACTACACCGATATCCTGGAGGAATTGAACCTGACGGCGGTAGCCCAGCAGATGGAGCTTAAAGAGGTCATACCCGCCTCCGATACCGAAGCCCTACTATTAAAGCAACTGAGTGCTGAGCCGACTCATATTGACGAGGTCTGCTGCAGCACCGGCCTGCCGATATCAACCGTCAGCAGCACCCTGGCGATGATGGAACTAAAAGGCCTGGTAAAGCAGGTAGGAAACATGAACTATACCCTCTCCCGGGAAGCAAGAGAGGCCTACAAGGTAAAGGTAGACTGATGAAGAAGAAGCTGGTCATCGTCGAGTCACCAGCCAAAGCCAGGACGCTGGAGAAGCTCCTGGGTCAGGACTACAGCCTTAAGGCGTCAATGGGTCATATCAGAGACCTGCCCCGGAGCCAGCTGGGGGTAGACATTGAAGAGGGTTTTGCCCCCAAATACGTGGTGCCCAGGGGAAAAACAAAGGTTGTCCTTGAGCTCAAGCAGGCAGCTAAAACTGCCTCTGCCGTATATCTCGCCACCGACCCCGACCGCGAGGGGGAGGCTATCTCCTGGCACCTGGTGCAGATAACAAAGACCAACCGCAAACCATACCGCCGCGTCGTCTTCCACGAGATAACCAAGGCAGCCATCGAGCGTGCCTTCGCTCACCCCCGTTCCATAGATATGCAACTGGTCAACGCCCAGCAGGCGAGGCGCATCCTGGATAGGCTGGTCGGCTATAAGATTAGCCCGCTTCTCTGGCGGAAGGTGAGAAGGGGGCTATCCGCCGGCAGAGTGCAGTCGGTGGCGGTGAGGATTATCGTTGACCGCGAGCGGGAGATTGAGAACTTTGTCTCGGTAGAGTACTGGACGATTGAGGCTGAGCTCGCCAAGACTGCCGATACGCCAACCTTCAGAGCCATGTTAGTTGGTCTCAGCGACGACACCAAGCTTGCTATTCACAACGAGCAGGAAGCGACTGAAATCGCCGGTGAGCTGAAACAGGCCGCCTACAAGGTGCTCAAGGTCGGCAGCAAAAAGGTGAGCCGCCAGCCGGCGCCACCGTTTATCACCAGCACCCTGCAACAGGAGGCGTGGCGCAAGCTCCACTTCCCGGCCAAGCTAACCATGGAGATAGCTCAGGAGCTTTATGAAGGGCTGCCCATCGGCGACGAGGGCAATGTCGGGCTCATCACCTACATGCGCACCGACTCCACCAGGGTCGCCCGCGCCGCCATCGCTGAAACCAGGGAGTTTATTACCACCAAGTATGGCTCCCAGTATCTTCCCCCCCATGCCCGTTCCTTTGCCACCACGGTGAAGGGGGCGCAGGAAGCCCACGAAGCCATCCGCCCCACCAGGGTCTGGCGGGAGCCTTCCCTGCTCAAACCCTACCTCAGCGCCGCCCAATTCAAGCTCTACCAGCTCATCTGGAAACGGATGGTAGCCAGCCAGATGGCAGCCGCCATCTTTGATAATACTACGGTTGATATTCAAGCCAGAGGCCGCTATGCCAAAACCGACTATCTATTCCGAGCCTCAAGCTCGGTAAACGTATTCCCCGGCTTTATTATTCTCTACAGCGAGGGGAAGGACGAGGCTGAAGAAGAGAAGCCAGCCCCCACCCTCCCCCCGCTGGCAAAGAGCGACCGGCTTAAGCTCATAGAGCTCTTCCCCGAGCAGCACTTCACCCAGCCCCCGCCCCGCTTCACCGAAGCCACCTTGGTCAAGATGCTGGAGCAATGGGGCATCGGGCGCCCCAGCACCTATGCCCCCATCATCTCCACCATCCAGGAGCGGAGTTACGTCACCAAGAGCGGCGGCAGCTTTCAACCGACAGAGCTCGGTATCGTGGTCAATGACCTGCTCAATAAATATTTTTCTGACATCGTTGATATTGAATTTACTGCCCACATGGAGGACGAGCTGGACAAGATAGCCAATGAAAGCAAGGACTGGGTGATGGTGGTTCAGGACTTTTACACTCCCTTTGAGAAGAGCCTCAATAACGCCACCGAGCTCATGGAAAAGGTAAAGCTGGAGGAAGCAACTGAGGAAATCTGCCCCCAGTGCGGTAAGCCGCTGGTAATCAAATTCGGGCGCTACGGCAAGTTTATCGCCTGTAGCGGCTACCCTGAGTGCAAATATACCAAGCCCTTCCTGGTCAAGGTCGGGGTTAAATGCCCCCAGTGCGGCGGCGAGATTATAGAGAAGCGAAGCAAAAAGAAGCGCACCTTCTACGGCTGCAGCAATTACCCCGACTGCCACTTTTTCCTGAACACCAGACCCCTCCCCAAACCCTGCCCTAAGTGCGGGGGGCTGCTCACCATATACCGTAGGAACTGGACAAAATGCACCAAGTGCGAGTATAAAGGGAGGCTAACTAGGGAAGCCAAGAAACCAGCACTTCCTTCTGGTCTATCAAGAAATAAGGAAGCCAAAGAGAGACCTTTGGGTGCAATGACTTGCCCCATATGCAATGGGACAGGATACAGGATGGTTAAAGAAGGTCCTCGCTCTAGCGAAGCTACAATAAAAATAATGTGCTCACAGTGCCTAGGCAAGGGGTGGGTAACCGAATCGCAGATTCAAAGGAGGCGGGAAACTCTTCGTTGAATCTGAATGGTATTAAAGCAGGGGTAAATTAAAGGAGACTGTAAGGAAACTTTTTAGTAACCTATCCCCCTGACCCCCTTCCCTTAGCAAGGGAAGGGGGAGTAGAGTAAGAGAGGGGGCTTTGCCCCCTCTCTAAAACCTTTATCCCCCTCTCCTTAAAAGGAGAGGGGGATAAAGGGGGTGAGGTTAAATAGCCTAAGTAAGGGGTTCAGGAACTCGTGGATAGATGGCTACATGAAACCTTAGACATTATTATTTGGGGAAGAAGCTATTGGTGGCTACATAAGGAGATTGACAAGCCAGCAAGAGAGTTGGGTGTATACCATCGTATTTATAATCATGACTGGTATCAAGAATTTAAAAAGAGTTGGGACTGGAAAAATCCTTTTCCCAAAAAGGAGCTTAGTAAAGAAATTCTTGTTGCGATTCCAAATGGGCTGAAGGAAACCTTTAACAAGTTAGTTAACAAAGAGACGAGGTTATCAGGAGAGAAAGGAATAGTTAAAGAAGCTTTTCAAGCATATATTACTCACTGCTTCTTTGATAGGATGTGGGATGAATCATCGTTTGAAGACAGAGAGCACATTGAGAGACTTTGCACGGTATGGATTCTTAGCCCCACGCTACTTTCGGAAAAAGCTGGTGTAGATATCAGAAATTGGAAAATCAGGGTGAGAAGAAATGGCGAAGTTTGGGAGGATAGCCCTAGGCTAGAAACAGATTATACAAATTTGGTGATGTTTCTCATTAAGGAAGGTGTCGTGGAGAGATTGTTTGGAAGACGCTAAAGACCACTGACGGATAACTTTGGCAGAGGTTAATTCTATGCAAGAAATTTTTAATAAATATATCTCCTACCTTGAACTGGAGCGGAATGTCTCGCCCTATACCATCCGCAACTACACCACCGACCTCTGCGGCTCAAAGAAGGTAAAGGGCTTCTTTACCTTCCTTAAAGAGAAGGGCATTAGCTCGCTGGGGGAGGTGGATAGGGCTGTTCTTCGCGATTACCTGGGCTATCTGGTGGAGCAGGGCATTGTCAAGGCAAGCATCGCCCGCAAGCTCTCCGCCATCCGCTCCTTCTACCGCTACTTAGTGCGGGAGGGAGTATTACCCGCCAGCCCCGTAGAAAAAACCTCTTCGCCCAAGCTGGACAAGCGCCTGCCCTCATTTCTTACCCTGGACGAAGTGGAGCGGCTGCTCAATACCCCCGACCTCTCCACGCCGCAGGGACAGCGCGACCGGGCTTTGCTTGAGCTGCTCTACGCCTCCGGCCTCAGGGTAAGCGAGCTGGTAAACCTAGACCTGGGGGAAATTAACCTTGATACCAACGAAATCCGCGTCTGGGGGAAGGGCTCAAAGGAGAGGATGGTGCTGATGGGCAAGCCCGCCAGCGAGGCACTGCGTAATTACCTCGAGCAGGGCAGACCCAGGCTCCTGGGAGACAAAAAGAAAACTAATGCCCTACTCCTCAACCGCTATGGGCAGCGCATACCGGAGCGAAGGGTGCAAAAAATGTTAGAGGACTACGCTAAAAAAGCGGGCATAGAAAAGAGGGTCCACCCCCATATACTACGCCACACCTTCGCCACCCACCTGCTTGATGGCGGGGCTGATTTGAGGGTGGTCCAGGAGCTCCTGGGGCACGCCCAGCTATCCTCAACCCAGATTTACACCCATGTCACCAAGAGCCAGGCAAGGAAGGTCTATTTATCCGCCCACCCCTTGGCAAAAGAAAAAGACGATGAACCTGAAAAATAGAATACAGAAGCTGCGCCAGGCGCTAACTGAAAAGGAGATTGACGGCATCCTTATCTCGCAGGCGGAGAACCGGCGTTATCTTTCCGGCTTTGATGGCTCCTCAGGCTTTCTCTTGATTACGCCCAAAAGTAAGATCTTAGCCACCGATTTCCGCTATACGGCGCAAGCCAGAAACCAGGCACCTGATTACGAGATTTTCTCAGCAAACGATGATATAAGTAACTGGTTTCCCAAACTGGCGGCTGAGCTAAAAATAAGAAGGCTGGGGTTTGAGGCGGGAGATGTTAGCTTCGCCCGGCAGCGGCAGTTATGTGATATACTGAATAAAGGCAAATCACCGCTCAAGCTTATTCCGGTAGAGGGAATGGTAGAATCCCTGCGAGCAGTAAAAGAGCCGGCGGAGATTGAGCTTATCACCAGAGCCGCCGGGATAGCCGATGCCGCCATTGAATACATCAAGGATAAGATTCAAGCGGGCATGACGGAAAAAGAGGTCGCCTGGGAGATAGAGAAATTCATGCGGGAGAAAGGCAGCCAGGCCATACCCTTTGATGTTATTGTCGCCTCGGGGAAAAACTCGGCACTGCCCCACGCCCGACCCTCAACGAAAACGATTAATAAAGGCGAGCCGATAATGATTGATATCGGCGCCCGGGTTGAAGGTTACGGCAGCGACCTGAGCCGGACTATCTGCCTTGGCACCCCTGATGATACCTTCAAAAGGCTCTATGACATTGTTCTCGGCGCCCAGCTCGGGGCAATGGCGATAATTAAGGAGGGGATGACGGGCGCTGAGGCTGACAATCTAGCCAGGGTGATTATTGAGGAGGCAGGCTACGGCAAAGCCTTCGGGCACGGCCTGGGTCATGGCATCGGGCTTGCCCCCCATGAGCCGCCGCGCCTCGGCCCAAACTCCGCCGACAAACTGGTTGAGGGCATGGTATTCACCATTGAGCCCGGCATCTATCTTGACGGGTGGGGCGGGGTGAGGATTGAGGACCTGGTAATAATGGAAAAGGGAGGGGTCAGGGAGATTTCAAAGGCCAAGAAATAACACCACGGAGCCTAGCATGATAGACAGCGGTGAGCTAAAAAAGGGGATTATCATTGAGCTTGAGGGGAAGCTCTATCAGGTTCTTGACTACCAGCATATTAAAATGGGGCGCGGTAGCGCCCAGGTCAGACTTAAACTTCGCGACATCCGCAGCGCCCACACCATTGAGCGCTCCTTCCAGGCCAGTGAAAGGTTTGCCCGGGTGCGCCTGGACTATCGCACCATGCAATATCTCTATAATGACGGCGGGCTATATTACTTCATGGACGAGGAAACCTTCGAGCAGACGCCACTCACCGCCCCCCAGCTCGGCAACGCCCTCAACTACCTAAAGGAGGGGATGTCGCTGGAGGCATTATACCACAAGGGTGAGTTGGTGGGTGTGGAGATACCGATTGCTGTCGAGCTTCGGGTGGCTGAGACCGGACCCGGTTTCAGGGGGGACACCGCTACCGCCGGCAATAAACCGGCTAAGCTGGAGACCGGCATCACCATTCAGGTCCCCCTGTTTATCAATAACGGGGATACGGTTAAGGTTGACACCCGCACTGGTGAGTATCTAGAGAGAGTTAGTTGAAACAAGTTGCTAAAAGCTGACCTTCATGTTCATACTGAATACTCCGTGGACTGCAATACGCCGCTGGAGAAGATAGTTAGTCGCTGCCTTGAGACCGGGATAAACTGCATTGCTATCTGCGACCATGGCACTGCCGAAGGGGCACTAAGGATGCGGGAAATAGCGCCTTTTACCGTAATCGTCGCTGAGGAGATTATGACCCCAGACGGTGAAATTATGGGCATGTTCCTTAAGGAGACCATACCCAGCAGACTGCCGGTAAAAGAGGTAATATCTCAAATCAGGGCTCAGGGAGGACTAATATGCATACCCCACCCCTTTGATATACTGCGCCATTCTGCCCTGCACAACAAGGTGATAGAGGAGATAGCTGACCAGATTGACATTATAGAGGTGTTCAATTCACGGATTTTCTTTCCCCAGAATTCGGCTAAAGCCCTAGCCTTCGCCACCAAATATGGCATCCCGAAGAGCGCCGGCAGCGATGCCCACACCCTCGGCGAGATTGGCCGCACCTATATAGAGATGCCCGAGTTCAGGGGCAAGGACGACTTCCTCGAGGCTCTGGAGAAGGGCAAGATTACAGGGCATATAACCAACCCTCTCATTCACTTCGCCAGTGCCTGGACAAAGCTGAGGAAGCGAAGGCGAGAATAGTGCCGATGTATAGACTTGGCTGGTTTTCCACGGGCAGGGATAAGGCAGCCAGGGACCTGCTGACCGTGGTGCAACGGAGCATCGCTCTGGGTGAGATGGAGGCTGAGATAGCCTTCGTCTTCTGCAATCGCGAGCCCGGGGAAGCAAGAGAGAACGACCTATTCTACAGACTGGTAGAGAGCTACGGCTTACCTCTCGTCCCCTTTTCCTACCGCAACTTTAAAGCCGATAAAGGGGCGGGGTGGCGGCTTGAATATGACCGAGAGGTGATGAAGCGGCTGCAAGGCTTCCACCCCGACCTTTGCGTCCTTGCCGGCTATATGCTTATCGTCGGCGAGGAGATGTGCCAGAGATACAATATGATTAACCTCCACCCGGCGGCTCCGGGCGGACCAAAAGGGACCTGGCAGGAGGTAATCTGGCAGCTGATTGCTAACAAGGCTGAGTCGACGGGGGTAATGATGCACCTGGTAACCCCGGAGCTGGACATGGGACCGCCGGCAACCTACTGCACCTTCCCCATCAGGGGCAAGCCGTTTGATAAACGCTGGCAGGAAATAGAGGGACGTCCCGTAGCCGAGATTAAAAAGGGTCAGGGTGAAAATAACCCCCTGTTCAAGCTCATCCGCCGACATGGTCTGGCTAGAGAGTTCCCGCTGATAATCACCACCCTCAAGGCTTTCAGCCAGGGCAGGGTTAAAATAGAAGGGGGCAGGGTGGTTGATACTGAAGGAAAAGCGATTAAGGGGTATAATCTAACCGATGAGATTAACCAGCAAATTCATCTGCTTTGACCTTGAAGGACCGCTGGCGCCTCAAGACAACGCCTATGAGCTGATGAAGCTCTTCCCCAACGGCGACCGGATTTTTGAGGTTATCAGCCGCTATGATGACCTGCTGACGCTGGAGGAAAAAAAGGGCTACGAGCCGGGTGACACCCTGGCTCTCATTGTCCCCTTCCTCATCCTCCACAATATCTCGGAGGCTAATATCTCCACCCTGGCCGCCGAGGCCAGCCTGACCGGTGGCGCACATAAGCTTATCTCCCAGCTCCAGCATAGCGGCTGGAGGATATTCTGCATCAGCACCAGCTATGAACAATACGCCATCCACATTACCCAGAAACTGGGAATTTACGCCCATAATGTCGCCTGCACACTGTTTCCCCTGAATAAGCTCCGGACAACTTTATGTCAAGAAGACCAAAAACTGCTGCAGCAGGCTGAAGCCGATATACTGAAGATGCGCCCGGTTGCCGATGATAAGCGGATTAAGCAAAGCCTGGATAAACTCTTCTGGCAGAAAATGCCGGCTACCGACTTAGGTATGGCAATAAGCCAGGTGAAGCCGGTTGGGGGGAGACGCAAGGTAGCCGCCCTAACCAGATTTGCCGGGGCTTATGACCAGCCGCTATCCGGCTGGGCGGTGGTGGGCGATAGCATCACCGACTTCAGAATGCTCCAGGCAGTAGAGGCGGCTAACGGGTTAGCCATTGTCTTTAACGGCAATGAGTACGCCCTGCCCTACGCCACCATGGGCTTGGCTTCTACGCTCATCAGTGATTTAATAGAGGTGCTGGAGGCATGGCAGAAGGGCGGGCGAGACGGGGTGGAGAAACTGGTAAGGCAAAAGGAGAAGGCTGGTGGGGCGGGGGACAGGGGCTACTTCCACTGGCTATCGGGCAGGAAAAATATTGACGAGGTCATCAAGATTCATAAAAGGATAAGGAAGCTGGTCAGGGAGGAGGCTGGTAAACTAGGCTGAAGCTAACATACACAAAGGGGAGTTTTAGAGGGGCGAAGCCCCTCTTATAAAATATCCTCCCCCTTCCCCTTAACAAGGGGAAGGGGGATTAAGGGGGATAGGGTTCAAATGATTGAAGTAATCGGGCTGGGAGCACTGAATATAGACCACATTAAGATGGTCGAGCGCATCCTTGAGGATGGCGAGGCGATTGTGCTGGACTCTTGCTCATCCCCCGGCGGCTCGGCGGCTAACACCATCTACGGCCTGGCAAGGCTGGGGGTGAGCACCGCCTTCTGTGGTGTCGTCGGCGATGACGATTACGGCAAGATACTGCTCCAGGACTTTCAAAAAGCGGGGGTGGATACCAGCCGAATCAGGGTTAAGCGCGGTGCCAAAACTGGCACGGTGTTATGCCTCAGCGACCGGCTGGGCAGGCGCTCACTCTACGTCGTGCCTAGCGCCAACAACCTGCTCACCATGGATGACCTTGACCCTGCCGATATCAACCAGGCAGGGATGCTCCACCTCGCCTCCTTCGCCGACGATAGGCAATTCAAGGTAGTGCTGGGACTGATGGAAAAGCTGGATTCGTCAGCCAGACTCAGCTTTGCCCCCGGAGCGTTATATGCGGTCAAGGGGCTTAAAAACCTCGCCCCGATACTGAGTAGAACCTACATACTGTTCCTTAACCAGAGCGAGCTGCGGCAACTAACGGGGAAGGATGTCATCGCCGGCGCTGAAGGCTGTCTCCGGCAGGGCTGCCAGAAGGTCGTGGTTACGCTGGGGACGGGGGGAAAACTGGGAAAAGCGACCGCCGTCGGCTATATCAGGGACGCTGAGCATGAATATATAATTGAACCTCTTAGCCGGGATATAGGGGCAGAGGTGGATACCACCGGCGCTGGAGATGCCTTCGCCGCCGGGGTTATCTATGGTCTACTTAAAGGAAAAGGTCTTAAAGAATGCGGACACTTGGGAAACATTGTCGCCCGGTTCTGCATTACCAAAATGGGGGCCAGGGCGGGCTTACCCACCCTGAAGGAACTGGCTCAGCGCTACCAGGACAAGCAACAGCTTTAGGGTCTATTTCTTAGCTTCTTTCACCGGCTTGATCAGGATTTCATCGACAATGCCGTACTCCACCGCCTGCCCCGGGTTAAGGTAGAAGTCCCGGTCGGTATCATGGGTTATCTTCTCCAGCGGCTGACCGGTGTGCTTGGCTAAAATATTACGGATTAGCTCCTGCATGCGCATAATCTCCCGGGCGGCAATCTCAATATCAGCCGCCTGCCCCTGGGCGCCGCCAAACGCCTGGTGCAGGTGTATAGTCGAGTTGGGCAGGGCGTAGCGTTTGCCTTTAGCTCCGGCACAGAGCAGTACCGTTGCCATACTAGCCGTCATCCCAACACAGATAGTTGAGACGGCGGGTTTTATAAGCTGCATGGTGTCATAAATAGCCAAGCCGGCACTGATAATACCACCGGGGCTCTGAATATACATGCTGATGTCTTTATCCGAGTCTTCGCGCTCCAGATAAAGTAGCTGAGCGATGATAGTATTAGCCACCGGGTCAGTAATCGGTGTGAATAACATAATTATGCGCTCTTTTAGCAGTAGAGAGTATATATCCCAAAATCTTTCACCCCTTGGCCCACTCTCAATCACGCCGGGGATTATATTCATCGGTTCACTGTTCATTTCTCTCCTCCCCCTGTTAAAATCATTATAACTCATTACTCAACTTTTCTCACCTGGCTGGGGACCGCCGGCTATTTCCACCAGTCGCTGTATCGCTTTTCGCCGGGTTAATAACTGCCCAACCGAGCTACGGGCGCGGGGAGAATTCAGCCATTTCTGCACCTCGCCCTTATCACCGCCAATAGCTGGCGCCAGTTTCTCCAGCTCGGCACTTATCTCGGCATCGCTGACCTCAATCTTTTCCTCCTCGGCAACCTTCTCCAAAACCAGGGAGCGGGTAACCCGCTTCGTTGCCAGCGGACGCATCTCCTCCCGCAGTTCCTCCCCGCTCTTATTAATCCGGCCACCGCTTGCCTGCTGGTCAAGGAGCCGGGCAATCTCTATATCGACCAGAAGCGGGGGGAATTCCACCTGGCTTTGCTCAACCACGCCGTCAACCAGCCGCCCCTCAAACTCCTCCCTGGCTTTCTCCTCAGCCCTGAGACGCAGGCTTGCCGAGACTCTCTCCCGGAGCAAGTCCACTGTCTTTAGCTCAGGGTCAACCAGGGCGGCAAAGCCGTCATCCAGCGGGGGAAGCCTCAGCTGCTTCACCTCGTTGACCCTTACCTTAAAGTGGGCTTCCTTCCCCGCCAGCTCAGCCCGGGGGTAATCCTCAGGGAGCTTGAGGGTAAACTCCTTCTCCTCGCCACCCTTCACCCCGGGCAGCTGCTCGGCAAAGCCGGGGGCGGGGGCGGGGTAGTCAGGGAGGACCTGGTATTGAACCCCCGCCTGGTTTATAAACGGCTTCCCCTCTACATGGCTTTCAATATCCAAGGTCACCAGGTCATCAAGGTTTACCTCGCGTTCCACCGGCTCCCAGGTGCCGTGCTGGCGGCGCAATTGCTCAATCACCGCGCTAACATTATCCTCGGTTACCTCCACCGCTTCCGGGGTGAGCCGAAGCTGACGGTAGTCGCCAAGCTTGACCGCCGGTCTCAGCGGGACAGTCGCCGTAAATACCACCGGCTCAGTCTGCTCTATTTCAATAGACGGGGTGGCGATAGCCTCAATCTCCTGCTCCCTAATCGCCTGCTCACAAGCCCGGGGAAGCAGGCGATTCAGCGCCTCCTCAAAAAGGCCCTCTTTGCCGATATGGCGTTCCAGTACCTCCCGCGATGCCCTCCCCTTGCGAAAGCCGGGGATGCTGGCCTTATTAACCAGGTGGTGATAAGACTCCTCCAGGTACTTCTCTACCTCAGCCGCCTCCATCTCCACCCTGAGAACCACCTGACGATTTTCCTCTTTTTCCCGGCTTACCTTCACTCTTCCTCCCGCAGACGCAGGTGCAACTCCTTTAGCTGCTCTTCGCTAACCGAAGAGGGGGCATTAAAGGTCAAATCCATAGCGCTCTGGTTCTTGGGGAAGGCGATAACCTCCCTGATTGTCTCCTCACCCGCCAGCAGCATCACAATGCGGTCAATGCCGGGGGCAACACCGCCGTGGGGAGGGGCACCGTAGTCAAAAGCCTCAAGCATATGCCCGAAGCGCTCGTTAATTTCATCATCGCTATAGCCCAGCAAGCGGAATATCTTCCGCTGAAGCTCGCTGGTGTAAATCCTGAGGCTGCCGCCAGCAATCTCATAGCCGTTGAGGACAAAGTCGTAATGCTTGCCCCTCACCTTCTCCGGGGCGCTGTCAAGCAGTGGTATATCCTCGTCCCGGGGGGCGGTGAAGGGATGATGCATCGGCTCCCATAGCCCGGTCTCTTCATTCTTATCCAGCAAGGGAAAGTCCACGATGAAGGCGAAGGAAAGCAGGTTGGGGTCGGCGAGCTTAAGCCGGCGCCCCATCTCCTGACGCAGCCCGCTCAGCGCCGTATCAACCAGCCTGGGCTTTCCGGCAACGATAAGCAGAAGGTCTCCCACATTTGCCCCCAAACGGTTACCCATCTGCTTAATCTGGTCTAAAGTTAAAAACTTGGCGGCAACGGATTTGACCATTTCCATGTTCAGCCCCTCCAGCTTGCCGCCCCCGTTGCCCAGCGCAATGGTTACCAGACCTCCGGCGCCGAGGCTCTGCACAAACTTATTCAGTTCATCAAGCTGGCGGCGGGTATAATCCCCACCGCCGGGGGCACACATACCCTTCACCCTGCCCCCCTGGTCAATAGCAGAACGAAAGACAGAAAAATCAGACTGAGCGGCAATATCGGTCAAATCCTTAAGCTCCAGCCCAAACCTCAGGTCGGGCTTATCCATACCGTAACGCTCCATTACCTCGGCGTAGCTGAGACGGGGGAAGGGCTTTATCAGCTTCATCTCGGGCTTAATCGTCTCCACCATGGCGGTGAAAAGCTCCTCCAGCAACTTAAGGATGTCCTCCTCCTCAACAAAGCTCATCTCCAGGTCAAGTTGGGTGAACTCAGGCTGGCGGTCAGCCCGGGTGTCCTCGTCGCGAAAGCACTTGGCTATCTGAAAGTACTTCTCCAAGCCGGCGACCATCAGTAGCTGCTTGAGCTGCTGGGGCGACTGGGGGAGGGCATAGAACTTCCCCGGGTGCAGACGGCTGGGCACCAGGTAGTCGCGAGCCCCCTCGGGGGTGCTCTTAATCAGGATCGGCGTCTCTACCTCAACAAACCCCCTGGCACTCAGAAAATCACGCATAAATTTCACCACCTGGTGGCGGAGGAGGAGGTTCTTTTTCATCCGCCCCCGGCGCAGGTCAAGGTAGCGATACTTGAGCCTGAGGTTTTCTTCCACCTCAATATCTTCATTGATATAAAACGGCGTTGTCTTTGACGGGTTAAGTATGGTGGTATTATCAGCGATAACCTCAATCTCACCAGTGGGCAATCTGAGGTTCTCCGTCCCCTTTGGGCGGGGGGCAACCTTGCCGCTAACCCTGACCACATACTCGCTGCGCATCTCGCTGGCTATCTTATGGCACGACTGGGATATCTCCGGATTGAATACCACCTGGACTATGCCCTCTCTGTCGCGCAGGTCAATGAATATCAGCCCCCCGTGGTCCCGGCGGCGGTCTACCCACCCCGCCAGGGTCACCTCGGAGCCGACATCCTTTTTGCTCAGCCCGCCACAGCTATGAGTCTTAAGCAAGACTGCCTCCGGATACCTTACCCCCGATTATAGCCGATGGCAGGGCAGGCTTCAACTTGGGAGGTTTAGAAGGAGTTGCCTAGTTTTTAGGCTGGTGGTATGCTCTAGGGCGTGAGAGCTTTCTTAGTATTTTGGAGAATCACAATAATTAATGCTGCCAAGACTATTTATTGGTGGATAGGCTTAGTTTTTACTATTGTTGGCTTGATTCCCTTTCCTGCAAGTTGGTATGAAGAATGGGGGCGTTGGCTCTTTCTTGGGGTTGGTTTAATAATTGTGTTTCTTTGGTCTCCATTCAAAGCATGGAAGAAGGTTAAAGACGAACGAGACCGACTTCAAGCTCAGATAGACAGCAAGCAATCAAATGTTGAATTAACTAATTTTGACCATGAGCTTGAATATAAAATAATGACAAAGGGCAGCCAGCCAGTAATTGCAATTCGCCTACTAGGAATCTTAAGAAATACATCTATGCAGAATCACGGCAGCCTAGATTTCTTTAGGATTGAGATTCCAACACCTCATGGTTCTTATATAGCAAAGTCTGATAATCCCCCTTTAGGTTATAAATTTGAACCAAACTCCATATATTCTACTCAACATTTCATTTTCTGTGGTGAGTTATCTGAACCGAACCTTAATATCCAATCTTGGGAACCTTATGTCAAAGGGGCAGAGGGGAAAATTGTTTTAGATATTCAAGGGCAGAAAATTAAGACTTATCCTATTAGGATTGCTGATGAAAAGAGATTTAGAAAATGAACTGTGAATTCTGCCCCATTTTTCTATGGCGTTGACCCTATCCCCCTAACCCCCTTCCCCTGTAGGGGAAGGGGGAAGTAGTTTAAGAGGGGGGCTTTGCCCCCCTCTTTTTATTCCTCCCCCTCTCCTTTTCAAGGAGAGGGGGATAAAGGGGGTGAGGTTAATAAATGGGTAAATTGACAAGCCCGTGGTTTAATACTATCATCTTGAGGATATGGCAAAAACAATTGAAGAGATAAACGAGAAGATAAAAAAGGGCACGGCGGTGGTGGTCACCGCCGAGGAGATAATAGGCATTGCCCGGGAGAAGGGTGTCAAGAAGGCAGCCCAGGAGGTGGATGTGGTTACCACCGGCACCTTCGGCCCGATGTGCTCCTCCGGCGCCTACCTTAATATCGGGCACTCCAAGCCAAGAATCAAGCTCGGTGGCGGCAGAGCATACCTTAATGACGTCCCGGCTTATACCGGGCTGGCGGCGGTAGACATATTTATTGGCGCCAACGCCCTCCCCGATGATGACCCCAGAAATAAGGTCCACCCCGGCGAATTCAACTACGGGGGCGGGCATGTGATTGAGGAGCTTGTCGCCGGCAAGGACATCAGGCTGGTGGCAACTGCCTACGGCACCGATTGCTACCCGAGGAAAAGGCTTGAGACCTGGATTAATATAAAGGATATAAATGAGGCGATACTGTTTAACATCAGGAACGCCTACCAGAACTATAACGTGGCGGCAAACACCTCAGATAAAACAATCTATACCTATATGGGTGTACTAAGGGCAAAGCTGGGCAATATAAATTATGCCACTGCCGGGCAGCTCTCCCCCCTGCTCAATGACCCCTATTACCAGACCATTGGCATCGGCACCAAGATATTCCTTGGGGGTGGAACCGGCTTTGTCGCCTGGCACGGCACCCAGCACAACCCAAACGTGCCCCGCACCGAAAAGGGAGTCCCCAGAAGGGGTTCGGGGGCGCTGGCGGTAATCGGTGACCTGAAGCAGATGAGCCCCAGATGGCTGCTGGGAACCAGCATGCTCGGCTACGGCTGCACCCTGACCGTCGGCATTGGCGTACCCATCCCCATACTCTCCGAGGAAATCCTCGGTTATACCACCGTAACTGATGAGGAGATTTTGGCCGCTATCGTTGATTATTCCAACGCCTACCCCAATCTGAAAGCGGATATCCTTGGCGAAGTCAGCTACGCCCAGCTTAAGAGCGGCAAGGTCAAGCTCAAGGGCAAGGAGGTGCCCACCGCCTCCCTCTCCAGCTATCCAAGGGCACTGGAGATTGCCAATGTCCTAAAGGAGTGGATAAAGTCCGGCAAATTCTTACTAACCGAGCCGGTAGCACCCCTGCCCGGGGTAGAGTCAGGGATAACCATTAAGCCGCTCAAGGAACGCCCGCTAGAATAAAAGGGCAAAAAAGGAGAAAAGATGGCTGTTTCCCGAAAAATCGTCTTGCATTTCCCCAGGCGAATCGTGGAGCGGACTATAGTCTGCCGGCTGGCTAAGGACTACGACCTTGAATTTAATATCTTAAAGGCGCTGGTCACCCCGGAGGAGGAAGGGCTGCTGGTGCTGGAACTTAGCGGCGAGCAGAAAGAATATGACAAGGGCATCAAATATCTGACCGAGACCGGGGTGAGGATAGAATCGCTGAGCCAGAATTTTATCCGCAACGAAGAAAGGTGCACCCACTGCGGTGCCTGCGTCACCGTCTGCCCCTCCGGCGCCTTTGAAGTTGACCCCGCCACCAGACTGGTCAGCTTTGACGATGAAAAATGCGTCGCCTGCGGGCTATGCATAAAGGCTTGCCCCCCGCGAGCCATGGAGGTACATTTCTAGCCAATGTACCAGCCTAGGGTCTATCGCCACTGGGTTAAAGATAAAGACCTGACCCCTTTTAATGTGGTGGTCAAGGAGACTGATTTATATATCCGCGCCACCACCAACCTGGAGCAAAAAGCCCTCAAGCTGGTAACGAAATATCGCGACCTGCTGGAGCGGTATATTGAGCGGCATCTCTCATTCCTCACCTCCCTTGAGCCCATCGCCGTTGAGAATAACGCCCCGGCTATTGTAACCGGGATGGCGGAAGCGGCAAGAAAAGCCGGGGTTGGTCCCATGGCGGCTGTCGCCGGGGCTATCGCCGAGTTTGTTGGCCGCGAGCTTCTCGCCCTCTCCCCGGAGGTTATCGTTGAGAACGGCGGCGATATCTACCTCAAGAGCCTGAAGGAGAGACTGATAGGAATCTATGCCGGCCAGTCGCCTTTAACTGGCAAGGTTGCCCTGGAAATCAAGGGGGGGGAGACGCCGATGGGCATCTGCACCTCCTCGGGAACGGTGGGGCATTCCCTGAGCTTTGGTAAGGCTGACGCCGTCGTCGTGCTTTCCAAATCAGCTACCCTGGCTGATGCCGCCGCCACCGCCATCGGCAACCTCATCATCCAGCCCGGTGACATCCCCCTGGGGATTGAATTTGCCCAGAGAATTGATGGGGTGAGGGGGGTAATCATCATCAAGGATGATAAAATGGGGCTGTGGGGCGAGGTAAAGCTCCGCCCAACGTCCATTAGAAAAGGGGGTAGAAATGGCAAAACGACGAGTAATGTTCACCTTTCAACCCAAGGTAAGCTCCGAGCCAATTATCTATGAGCTTGGTCAGCAGTTCCATTTAGTAACCAATATCCATCGGGCGAACGCCGCCGAGGATAGAGGCTGGATAGAAGTGGAGCTTGAGGGCGAGGAGAAGAACATTGAAGCCGGGATTGGCTGGGCTGTCTCCAAGGGGATAAGGGTTGACAAGATTAATAACTTTGCCGGGGTCTAATCAACCGCTCAGGTGGCGCGATTTAAGCCATTTTTGCTTCTGGCTGAGCCTGAGCCGCTCATCAGTCGGCTGGTAACTGGCTAAAAAACTATCCTTGAAAGCAACGAAGGTGCCATCCTGGATGGCACCTCTTATTTTATTCATTAAATTACTAATGAAGCTCAGGTTATGAATGGTAGCCAGTCTATAGGCGAGCAGCTCCTCGCCGGAAAACAGGTGGTGAAGGTAGGCGGCGGAGAAATTACGGCAGGTATAGCAATCGCAGCCGGCGACAATAGACTGCTCCATCTGGCTGAAGGCGGCATGGCGAATGTTCTGCCTCCCCTGCCAGGTAAAGAGGGCACCGTTCCTGGCGACACGGGTGGGCAGGGCGCTATCAAAGATATCACACCCTTGAGCTACCGCCTCAACAATATCCTCGGGGGAGCCCACCCCCATCAGATAACGCGGCTTATCTTCAGGCAGCCGGGCTACTGTTTCTTCAACCATGGCCAGGGTCACCTTCTTCGGCTCACCGATGCTCAAGCCGCCAATAGCATAACCGGGAAAGTCTAACGAAGTAAGGTACTCCGCCGACCAGTGCCGGAGCTCAGCAAAAACGCCGCCCTGGACAATGGCGTACAGCGCCTGGTCGCGCCGCTTCTGAGCCTTCTGGCACCTCTCCGCCCAGCGATGTGTCCTCTCCGTTGCCCGCTTCACCTTCTCAAAGCCGTCGTCGTGTGCCGGGCACTCGTCCAGAGCCATAATAATGTCGGCACCGAGGCTCTCCTGAAACTGAACAATTAGCTCCGGGGTGAGATGATGCTCGCTGCCGTCAATATGGGAACGAAATGTAACCCCGTCATCATCTAACTGGCGCAGGCGGGCGAGGGAAAATATCTGATAGCCACCGCTGTCGGTGAGAATAGCCCTCTCCCAACCCATAAACTTATGTAAACCACCCACCCTCTCAATTAGGCTGATGCCCGGTCTCAGGTAGAGGTGGTAGGTGTTAGCCAGCACCATAGCCATGCCGATGCCCTTGACCTCTTCCGGGGTCAGCGTTTTAACGGCTCCCTGGCTCGCCACCGGCAGAAATACCGGCGTCGGCACCACGCCATGGGGTGTCAGCAGCTCTCCAGCACGAGCCCTGCTCTGGAGGCAGGTCTTTATTAAGCGGAAGTCAGTCACTTCTGAATCAAATAATTAGCGATAATACTGCGCTGTATCTCCGAGATGCCGACATATATCTCGGTCATCTTAGCATCCCGGTATAGTCGTTCCAGGGGCATGGTCTTCATCGTGCCGTATGAGCCGCCAATCTGCATCGCCATGCTGGTGACCTCAACTGCCAGCCGGGAGGCAAAGAGCTTGGCTACCGAGGTCTCATATTTAACATCTAATCCCTGGTCACGGAGGAAGGCAGTGCGGTACACCAGCCACCTCCCCGCCTCTATCCGGCTCGCCATCTCCGCCAGGTGCCACTGGATAGTAGCTAGTTTGGCGAGCGGTCTGCCCAGGGCTTTTCTCTGCTTAGCATAATCCAGGGAGATTTCTAATGCCGCCTGAGCCACCGCTATACCCTCCACCGCCACCCCCAGCCTCCCCAGGGATATCGCCTCAAGAAGGATATCAAAGCCCCGCCCCTCCTCCCCAAGGAGGTTCTGCTGAGGCACATAGACCTCGTCAAGATATACCACCGAGGTGCCCAGCCCCCTCATACCCATGGTCTCACACGGCTCGCGGAGATTATACCCCGAAGAGGCGGTATCAATGATAAAGGCGTTTAACCCTTCCCCCTCCCGCTTGGTAAAGACCAGGGCTAAATTAGCCGCCGGGGCAAGGGCGACAAACTGCTTCTGACCGGTGATGACATAGCCATTACCGCTTTTCCGGGCAATGGTGGTAACTAGCTGCGGGTCGGAGCCGGTCTCAGCCTCGGTGAAGGCAATACTGCCCAGCAACCTGCCCTGAGCTAAGGGGGCGAGTAAGGTTTTTTTCTGCTCCTCACTGCCAAAGCGAAATATTGCCTCCTCGGGGACGGTATTTACTGCCATAATAGCGCCAACGGTCATTGATGCCTGGCAGAGCTGCTCCAGAGCGAGGGCATAGCTTAGGTAACCAGCCCCGCCACCCCCGTATTTAGCAGGATAGGGCAAGCCCAAATATCCCCGCTTGCCCATTTCCCTGACCAGGTCAAGGGGAAACTCACCGCTTGAGTCAATCTCAGCGGCTCCGGGCTTGACCAGCTTGGCGGCAAACTCCTTTGCCGCCTTTTGCAGCATCCTCTCCTGTTCACTAAGATTAAAGTCCATTTACGGCGACCTTAGCTCACGCCCTTCATCGAGATAACCCTGCAGGATGAGAGCGGCGGCTTGAGCATCATCCCTGGTTTTTCCAGTCTTTTTGCCACCAGCCGCCCGTCTCAGGCGCTCCGCCATTACCGTGGTCAAGCGCTCGTCCCGGTATTCCAGGGGGACCTGAAGGCGGCTAGCCAGCCTCTGGGTAAAGGCTTCCACCTTTTCTGCCTGACTGCCCAGGCTGCCGTCCAGGGAATACGGCAGACCGACAATAACCCGCCCCACCCCCCGCCCTCTGATGATGTCAATAATAGCCTCTATATCCCAGCTCTCGTCCCGGCGGTTGATAATAGCAAGCGGGCTGGCTAGTATCCCATCAGGGTCGCTCAAAGCCACCCCAATCCTCTTATCACCGATATCAAGTCCCAGGCTACGCATTATATCAAGCTCTTCACCAGCTTGAGGGCTTCGTCCAGCCTTTTCTTATCCTTGCCCCCCGCCTGAGCCAGACCCGGCTTTCCCCCACCACTGCCGCCGGTAACCTCAGCCACCTGCTTGACTATCTCCCCGGCGTTATAGCCCTTAGCCACTAAATCCGGGGTTACTGCCGCCAGAAAGGCCGGCTTTTCTTCATAGACCGTGCCCAGAACCACCACGGCACTTTTTAGTTTATCCCTGATAAAGTCGCTCATCTCCCGCAAAATCTCCAGCCGTGAAGAAGGGACTTTAGCGACCAGCACCGTTACCCCGTTGACAACCTCAGCCTGAGCCAGTAAAGATTCAGCTCTGAGCTTAGCCAGCTCCCTCTCCAGGGCTAGAACTTGCTTCCGCTCCTTCTCTAGCTCGGCCTCTAGATTGTCGGCAATCTTCTGCAAATCTGACAGGCGCTCATTAAAATACGTTTCAGCCCCCCTGCCGGTAACGGCTTCAATGCGCCTCAGCCCGGCGCCAATGCTGCTCTCGCTGATAATGTGAAAGAAGCCTATCTCCCCGCTTGAAGCGACATGGGTGCCGCCGCAGAGCTCGGCACTAACCACTGCCTCACCGATTTTTACCACGCGGACCTTATCCCCATATTTCTCGTCAAAGAGGGCGATAGCCCCCTCGTCTATCGCCCTCTTATAGGGCATATCCTCAGCATATACCCTCAGGTTGTGGCGGATTTTATCGTTGACGATACGGTTTACCTCGGCTATTTGCTCCCTGGTCAGCGCCGTCAGGTGAGAGAAATCAAATCTGAGGCGGTCGGGGGCGACCAGCGAGCCCCGCTGCTGGACATGCTCACCCAGCACCTGGCGCAAAGCCGACTGGAGTAAATGGGTGGCGGTGTGGTTGCGGGCAATATCAAGCCGCCGCTCCTCATCTACTATAGCCTCCACCTCATCGCCAACAGTTAGGCTGCCTTCAGCAACCCTGCCCTGGTGAACAATAAGGTCTTGTAATACCCGAATAGTATTAGTGACCAGAAAGCGTCCTGCAGGGCTTCGTATCTCACCGGTATCACCGACTTGACCACCCATCTCGCCATAGAAGGGGGTTTCCGAGAGGATGATACCGGCTTTTTGCCCTTCAGATACTGTGTTTACCGGCTCGTCAACCACAAGACCAGAAATAACAGACCTATGCTTCAGGGAATCATAGCCAACAAAATTGACATCAGTAATAGATAGGTCGGGTTTTCCGGTTATTACCTTTACTTTGAACTCGTGACTGGCTCTGGCTTTCTCCCGCTGTCCCTCCATCGCCTTCTCAAAACCTTCCAAGTCCACAGAGAAGCCACGCTCGGCGGCAATCTCAGTGGTCAGCTCCGCGGGAAAGCCATAGGTATCATAGAGCTTAAACGCCTGCTCGCCTGAGATTTTATTCACTCCCTGGGCTGAGGCTTCCTCCATAATCCTGTCCACTAGCTCCAGCCCGGTGCTGAGGGTGGCACTGAACCTGGCTTCCTCAAGCTTGGTTACCTGCAGGATGAAGTCCCGCCTCTGGACAAGCTCGGGGTAAATGTGCCCCATATGCTGGATAGTAGCCCGGGCTATTTCGTCAATAAATGGCTTATCCAGTCCCAGCCTCCGCCCGAAAAGGGAGGTGCGCCGCAAGAGCCGCCGCAGCACATAGCCCCGCCCCTCATTGTTGGGAATCACGCCGTCAGTGATAAGAAAGGCAATCCCTCGCCCATGCTCAGCGATAACCCGCATCGCATTATCCATAGCATGGTTAGAACCGTATTTCTTTCCGGCAAGCTCGGATACACGCTCCAGCAAAGGAGCAAAGAGGTCAGTTTCATAGACAGAGGTCTTGCCCTGGACGACAGCCGCCGTCCTCTCCAGACCCATGCCGGTATCAATATTAGGCTTGGAAAGTTGAGTGCGGCGCCCATCCCTGTCCTGGTTATACTGGGTAAAGACCAGGTTCCATATCTCAGAGAAGCGAGCGCAGCCGCAATTCGGGGCGCAGGACGGCTTGCCGCAGCCAACCTTTTCCCCAAAGTCATAGTGGATTTCGCTGCATGGACCGCAGGGTCCGGAATCACCGGCTGGTCCCCAGAAGTTATCCTCCTCGCCAAACCTCAATATCCTTTTCTCAGGGACACCCACCTCCCGCCAGATACGGAAGGACTCATCATCGTCAAGGAAGATAGTCACCCACAACCGCCGGGGAGAAAGTTTCAGGCGCTGGGTAACAAACTCCCACGCCCAGTTAATCGCCTCACGCTTGAAGTAGTCGCCAACGCTAAAGTTGCCCAGCATCTCAAAAAAGGTGAGGTGGCTGGGGTCGCCCACCGAGGTAATATCGGTGGTTCTAAAGCATTTCTGGCACGACGTCAGACGGGGGCGGGGCGGCACTGCCTCCCCCAGGAAGTAGGGCTTGAACGGCACCATGCCGGCGCTGGTAAGCAGCAGGGTCGGGTCGCCACGCGGTATCAAAGAGGAGCTGGGAATAACCTCATGCCCCTTTTCCTCAAAGAAGCTCAAAAATGCCGTGCGGACTTCGTCGCCAGTCATAATTAATTACCTACGATTTTAGTTTAACCGATACCAGCTGTCAACGAATAGGCGAAGACAGCCCCACCAAGCACCCCACCGTCATCGCCAAGCTGGGTGGGAACGATACGCACCACCCCGCTCGCCAGCTTAAACGCCCTCTCCCTGACCACCTGCCGCGCCGGCTCGAGCAAAAGCTCGCCCATCTTCGCCACCCCGCCGCCAACGATAATCATCTCCGGATTAAAGGCATTGACCAAGCTCACCATGCCGATACCCAGATAGGTTGCTGCCCGGGAAATAACCTCCAGGGCGAGAGGGTCCCCCTCCCGAGCCGCGGCCTCAATCTTCTCCGTGGTGATTTTCTCTATCTCCCCCTTAACCATCTCAGCGAGGATAGACCCCTCCCCACCCCTGATACGAGCCTGCGCTTCCCTAGCCATTGCCCTGCCGGAGGCGAACATCTCCCAGCAGCCGATATTACCACAGCTACACCTCGGCCCGTTAACATCAATGGTGGTATGCCCTATCTCTCCGGCACTGCCGCTTGCCCCGGTATATAGCCTGCCATTGATAATAATGCCACCACCAATGCCAGTGCCAATGGTAACGAGGATAAGACTATCTACCCCCCTGCCGGCACCAAGCTCATATTCGCCTAAAGCCTCGGCATTAGCGTCGTTGATAAGGATGGTATTAACCTTATACCTCGCCCTTACCATGTCTCTCAGCGGGACATCGCGCCAGCCGGGAAGATTGGGCGATGAGGTCACCAGCCCCCGCTCAGGGTCTATGGCGCCGGCAGCGGCAATGCTTATGCCATGCATCTGAGAGAGGACTATATTCTGAGCGCCCAGGAGGCGGTCTATAGACGAAAATATCCTCCCCGTTACCGCCTCCAGTCCTTCATCAGCCAGCGTGAGCGAGTAATCCCTGGCTACTATCCGAGGAGGGTGGGAAATAATAGCCGCCACTATCTTGGTGCCACCGAGGTCGATGGCTAAAACCGGTAGTCTATGCCCTGCTTTCATATTAAACCATCACCCGGCTACCCGCCGCTGCTGGCACAGCTCGGCAATCAGCAGATTGAGGGCAAGCCCCCCTTCGTATTTTCCGGTCTTAATTGCCAGGTCAGTTTCCAGAAGTTTATTATATACCTCCCTGAGCCGCTCCAGGGGATACCTCTGGGCCTGGTCTAATGTTTTACGCAGGGCAAACTCCGAGGTCAAACCCAGCCTATCCTGAATCTCCACCTCAGGTCTCCGCTGACGCCTTAACGCCCCGGCCTGAACAATCAGCCGAACCTGCCGCGACAGCATAACCAGAAGATAGGCAGTAGAGGCGCCTCTCTCTAGTAACTGCTCCAGCAGTTGCTCCGCCACCCCGGCCTTAAAGTCAAGAATAGCATCAACCATGGCAAAGACGCTGGTCTCCTGCGCCGAGCTAACTACCGCCCTGATATCCTCCACCTCAATACGCCGGCCGGAGGCAAATAAGGCTAGCTTAATTATTTCATTGGTCATAATCCACAGATTGCCCCCCACCAGTTTAGCCAGCAAGTCCACCGCCTCCGGGGAAATAGTGGCGCCCTGCTCCGCCACCCCCTGCCTGATCCACTGCCGTAGCCTCTCCTCTTTAAGTAGGGGGAAAGACATTACCTTTGCGTGAGGTGAAAGCTGCTTGAGCAGCGGGTTACCGCCCTTTATCTTGCCATCTACCAGGACCAGAACTGTGCCATCAGGAATTTTAGTGAGGTAGTCAGCGAATAACTTATGTTCCGCTTCCCTTTCCGCCAGGGGGGCTGCCTTCTTCCGCCGGCGGGGTTTGCCCCCCGCTTCAAAGCGCCCCAGCAGCCCCTGGACAATGACCAGGCGCTTCTCCGCCAGAAAGGGCGCGGTCTCAGCGACCGCCCTTAACTGGTCTAAGGTCACCTGTTGACCATCAAGGATAGTGGTATTAGCCGCCAGGAGAGAGCGGTCACCTAAACCCTGCTTTATCTCCTCAAGCGACCTGGTCAGGGAAAAATCGTCCTCACCCCATAATATATACAGCAAAGTCCGCCTTTAATATTTATAGGTCTCCCTATTTTAGCACAAGTTCATGTGGTAACCCTATCCCCCTCAGCACCCTGAAAAATCCCTGATTTTTCAGGGAACCCGCTTTAGCTTTATGTAGTAACCCCACCCCCTTTGTCCCCCTTCCCCTCTAGGGGAAGGGGGAAGTAGTTTTTTAAGAGGGGGGCTTCGCCCCCCTCTTTTTTATTCCTCCCCCTCTCCTTGACAAGGAGAGGGGGATAAAGGGGGTGAGGTTAATAATAAATAATCCCTATTGAAGTATGCTCACACCGGAGTTAAAATAAAGGCAACTGACAGGAGCCCACCTTGATAACCAGGCTCAGGACTGAATGATGAGCATTGATATTGGCATCACCGGGCTGGCGGAGAGCGGCCGGACCACCATCTTCAACGCCTTGACCAAGGGTAAAGCCGATACCAGAAGTGCCGCCCCGCATATTGGCATAGCCAAGGTCCCGGAGCCGCGCCTCAAGGTGCTGGCTGATATGCTCCATCCCAAGAAGGTGGTGGCGGCTGAGGTGAGCTACACCGATATCGGCGCCTCGGTCAAGGCCAGCGGCAGCCAAATCCTGAATCAGCTCAGCAATGCCGATGCCCTGCTCAATGTTGTCCGCGCCTTTACTAGTGACAGCGTCCCCCATGTTGAGGGCAGCATCGACGTGGATAGAGATATTACCACCAACAACCTGGAGCTGGCTGTCTATGACTCAGGCATTATCAACCGAAGGCTGGAGAGAATAGAGACCTCGCTGAAGGGGGCTAAGCCGGCGGAGCGAGGCGGTCTTCTCCACGAGCAGGAATTGCTAACCAGGATTAAGACCGAGCTGGAAAAAGAGACGCCTGTCCGCGAACTAAGGCTAAGCAGCGACGAGCTTAAGACCATCGCCAACTACCAGTTCCTCACCGCCAAGCCGCTGCTGATAGCGGTCAATATCGGAGAGGGGCAAATACCCCAGGCGCCATCTCTGGAGACAGAGCTTAATTCCCGCTACTCAAGGCCAGGGTCGGGCGTTATCACCCTCTGCGGCGAGTTGGAGATGGAACTAGCTCAGCTTGATGATGATGCCGCCCGTAGCTTCCGCGCTGACTTCGGGCTCACTGAATCCGGGCTTGACCGCGTTATCAACTTGTCCTATGAACTGCTGGGCTTGGTCTCTTTCTTTACCATAGCCTCAGGTGAGGTCAGAGCCTGGTCAATTCAAAAGGGCACCGCCGCCATAAAAGCCGCCGGCAAAATCCACTCCGATATGGAACGGGGCTTTATTCGGGCTGAGGTAATCAGCTACCACGACCTGGTGAAATGCGGCAGCCTGGCTGAGACCCAAAAGAGAGGACAGCTCCGACTGGAGGGTAAAAGCTACCTAGTCCAGGATGGGGATGTAATCACCTTCCTCTTTAACGTCTAGTCGCTTCAGAGGTGCTCTGCCACCTCGGTAAGGCGGTGGACCCGGGGACAATCGGTAATTTCCTCAAAGAAGCCACCGCGGTCTAAAAGAATGCCGAGCATGCCCACCTTATTAGCCCCAACCACATCAATCTGGTACTGGTCTCCGACATAGATTGCCTCTTCAGGCTTAACCCCCGCCTGTTTCAGCGCCGCCAGGAATATCTCAGGGTGAGGCTTATTAAAACCAACTTCCTGAGAGGTGACCATCACCTGAAGCCAAGCGGAGAGCCCAAGCCCCTGATAAAGGGGAGCGATATCACGGTCAACATTGGAAATAAGCCCCAGGACTAGCCCCCGCTCCCTGAGGTGGGTCAGGGCAGGGATGACATCGTCAAAGAGCACCATCTTGAAATTAAAACCCATCCATTTGCCCAGTATGCCGGCGATGACCTCCCGGGACGCCTCCAACCCCGCCTCCTTGAGAACCATCCCGTGATACTGACTATAAAGAGCTATCTTCTCCTCTTCAGACCGCTTACTAATTGAGAGACGGGCGTGCTCCTGATAGATAAAGTCGTCGGCGGTCATTATCGGACGGAGCAAAGCCTCCGGGCTCACCTCAATGCCAAAGTCCTTGAGCACCTTTGCCTCAATCACCTCCCGGGGCGGGTCATAGTTAACCAGGGTATTATAGAGATCAAAAAAGACGGCTTTAATCACCGGCGTTCCTTTCTTAAAACAAGCGCAGGTGGCGAGTCACAGTATTGTAGCCGAATCAGCGGCGGGTGTAAAGAAGCGGGGTTGCCAATCCCTAGCCGATAGAGACCAAGCCTTGCTTTATCGCCTCTACCACCGCCTGGGTGCGGGCGTTGGCGTTCAGCTTGCGCAGGATTGAGGTGACGTGATTCTTAACCGTTTGCTCGCTAATCTTAAGGGTAAAGGCAATCTGTTTGTTGAGATAGCCCTGAGCCATATAGGTAAGGATTTCACGCTCCCTCGGGGTGACCGGGGCGATAATCACCTCAGCCCCCTTCCCCAGGGAGAATTCCTGAAAGTGGTGCAGTACCTGTTCCGCCACCTTCGGGCGGGCAGCAAGGCTTTCATTTATCGGGTGTTCACCGTCAGCCGTCCGCCTCACGGTATTAAAAAGCTGCTCCGCAGTAACCTCCTTGCTCAGATAGGCGGCGGCTTGAGCCTTAATCGCCTGAAATAGCTGCTCATCTTCGGGGGTGGAGGTGAGCACAATCACGCCAATATTGGGCAGGCGCTGCTTTATCTTGCGAGCCAGTTTCAGACCGCTCTCCGCCGGGGCGTCAATATCAACCAGGACGATATCGGGCAGCAAGCTCTCCATATCCGGCAACACCTCATCGGTGACTTCAGCCTCGCCCGAGATTTCAATCCCCCTAGCGCCATCCAGCGACTGCCGCACCCCCTGCCGAAACAGGGATTGGGAGCTGAGTATAAATACCTTTGTTTTCTCCATAACCTTCCTTCTCCTTAACATAGTCTAATTTAACCCGATTCCTGAGCGGTAACAAGAGCCATAGTCTGGGCGGCGGGGATGAAAACCTTGACCAGATTGGGGTCAAATTGCTTGCCGGCACCCCGCTTCAGTTCCTCCACTGCCTCCTCGCCGGAGAAGGCAGCACGATAAGGTCGAGCCGAGGTCATAGCGGCAAAGGCATCAACTATACCCAGGATGCGAGCATCCAGGGGGATGGCTTCGCCCTTCAGACCCGCCGGGTAACCACCGCCATCGTAGTGCTCATGATGATATAGGATACCCGCCAGACAGGAAGCCAGCTCAGGAACATTGCTGACAATATCTGCCCCCAGTTGGGGGTGAGACCTGATTATCTCCCATTCCTCCGCGGTAAGCTTAGTCGCTTTGTTAAGTATCTCGTCGCTGATGCCAATCTTGCCAATATCGTGAAGCAGGGCAGAGGTGCTCAGCCGGGCGATATCTGCCGGCGCCAGCTCAAAGCTTGTAGCCAGGGCGACGGCATATTCCCTCACCTTCTGCGAGTGCTTGTAGGCATAGTGGTCTTTGGCATCCACGGCAGCCGCTAGAGCACAGATGAGGTTAAAGGCGCTCCTGTCCTGCTCAACCCCAAGCTTGGTCAGTGGCTTGGGCGAAGGTATCAAAATCTCCGAAATAACATGACTCTGGTTGCCACCGCTTTGCTTAGCGTAATAGAGGGCGATATCAGCCGCCGCGATAACCTCATTTATGCGTACCCCATCCGCCGGCCAGCTAGCCAACCCAAAGCTAGCAGTGACCGAGACGTCTTCCACCTTGATCTCCGAGGTAATCCGGTCACGAACTCGCTCGGCTACCTCGTAGGCATCCCTGAGGGTAGTCTGCGGCAGAAGGATAGCAAACTCGTCACCACCATAACGAAAGGCCTCATCAATAGTCCTGATGGCATCCTTCATAACGGCGCCGAGTTGCTTGAGGAGCTTATCCCCAGCCAGGTGACCATAGCTATCATTGAATGCCTTAAAGAAGTCCAGGTCAAGAATGATTACCGAGAAGGTGCCACCATAACGAGAGTGGCGACCAATCTCGACCTGAATTCGCTCCTCAAGGTGGCGGCGGTTCCACAGACCGGTAAGCTGGTCAATGCGCGCCCTCTGCTCAGCTTCAGCGTAAAGTCGGGCATTCTCAATCGGCGTAGCAATCCGGGAAGCCAGCTGGGAAAGAAGCTGCACCTGACTCTGAGTGTAGGCATTGGGGTGGCGGCTGCCCAGGCTCAGACTGCCAATAACCTTATCGTTCGCTATCAGGGGAAGAAAGACCATCGATTGTATCCCCTGTTTGAGGTGATGCTTGACCGTCCAAAACCGGCTTTCCTCGGCCAGCTTGGGCTCAATCAGGGGTACTTTATGAGTTGCCACCCATTCGGTAGCGGTGCCTTTGAGCGGTAATTTATCTCCTGTCTGCCATGCCGCGTTTCCCTCCGAGGATAAGGCTAAAAGGTTGAGCTCCTCCCCTTCAATCAAGGCAATTATTGCCAGGTTAACATCAACTACCTTACCCAGCTCCTTAACAAAGTTGTCGTATATCTCGCGAATGTCCAGGCTAGAGGTCAGAATTGCCGCCAGATGGCTAATCACGGATAGTTCTTCCTGGCGCTGCCTGACTTCCTCATGGAGGTACCCCCGCTCCAGGCTCACCGCCACCCGGCCGGTAATGTCCTCCAGCAAGCTAATATCTTCAAGCAAATACCTGCCTGATTGCTTCTTGCTCAATATCAGAATACTTGCCAGATTACCCCGGCTTATTACCGGCATAAATAGCTCTATCTCGGCGGTTTTAATCTCCCTCCTCTCCTGCTCCAAGAGGGCATTAAATTCGGACATGTTATCCAGGCTCTGGATAGTCAGTAGCCGGTGCTTTCGGCTCAAATAGCGGACGATGGGATTATCGTGCCTTAACTTCAGACTTGAGAGGGGATTATCCTCTTCTTGAGGCTCAACAAAGCGGGGGATGAAGTCTCCACCCTTACCTTCGGGGAAAAGCAAACATGCCCTTCTACATTTTATCGCGCCAACAACAAGCAGTAATAGCTCGCCACTCAGCTCCCTGAGGCTAAAAACATTATGTATCCGGCCGACAAAGTCAAGCAGCTTATGGCGATTATCATAGGTCTTTCGATAAAAGAACTTGTCTATCCTCTCCTGCAGAATTCCCCGGACTGAGTAAATGATAGCACTAACTAGAGCGGCTACCCCCAGTCCCACAGTTAGGGTGAGAAAGTGGAACTCAAAACCCAACCATAAGTGGAGGAAGAAGAACAAAAGCACATAAATACCGATGCCACTAGCGACCAACATCAGCCCGCTCAACGCCCGGCGCAGGACAAATCTGATGTCCACCAGCTGCTGCCTGATAGTACCGTAGCCCAGGATGAGGGCAACGATAACATTGCCAAAATGACTTACGGGAAACTCCTTGCCCCAGGGGATGAGGACAGCTAAGGTAAAGATAACCCAGACGGATACACTAAGTACGAGAGAGGCTATTTGATTAGAGAGCACCGGATTGTCCAAAACCTTCAGTCTTTTCCAGAAAAGGTAGAGGCCTCTGCCAGCCAGGGCGAGGAGGGGAACAGTGGCTAAGGCGATTTCCATTCCGTAACCAAGATAAAACCGGTCACCGCTGAAGGTAAGCTCTCCGGGGATATAACCTGTTAACACCAGGGCGATAGTTGCTGCCAGCGTGGCATAGGCAACCGGCAACCATCGCCTCTCACCCGGGGCAAAGAAAGAGGAGACAAAGCAGTAGAACTGCACTCCTACCAGGGTATAGGTAATAAGGATAAGCTTAAGCAAGAGAGGATTATACTGCGGGAAGAAATCGCCGCGTAAGAAGAAATCAATGAAGCCAAAAATCGTGGCCGGAACGAGAAATAAGATGAAAAGTCCATGCCGCCTCTGCCAAGGGCGGCTGCCAATGGTCATAACCAGCAGCGGAATATAAGCAATTATAACAATTAATGGAAGTAGAGCATAAATATTCATATCTGGGGCAATTATCACCCCAAATATGAAAACTGTCAAGCAAGCCCAGAGTAAAACTAAAGTAAGTGAACTAAAGGGGGAAGACTAAAGTACTATCTAAAACAAGCCCAGATACCAGCTGAGAATATTACTCCCCCAAAGCAAGGTAACTATAGCGGCCAGAGAGAGGAAGGGGGCAAAGGGGATAGCCTCCCGCCGCCTCTTTACCTTAAGGGCAAGGAGAAACCCCGCCACCAGACAGCCAACAATTACCGCCAGAAGCAGGGCAACAAATATCAGGGGAAAGCCGGCAACCAGACCGATTAACGCCGCCAGCTTAACATCCCCCCACCCCATCCCCCCTCTTGAGACAATAACTACCAGCAAAAATAACACCAGACCAATGCCACCGCCAATAGCCGCCTCCAGAATTCCAGGCACAATCTCTAGCGGTGGCAAAAAGAGGCGGAGGATGCTGAGGAGCAAAGCCAGCGCCATCGCCGGATAGACTAACTTGTTAAGAATAAGCCGGTGCTCCAGGTCAATGACCATAAGGACAATAAACAGACAGCAGTAGAAAGCAGCAACCGCCAGCTCAATAGCCGAACCCTGGTGCCAGACCATATAGTGCCAGTAGAGGTAACCAAATAGGGCGCCGGTGCCAATCTCCACCCATAGCAACCGCTGGGGGATAGGTGCCCGGCAGTAGCGGCAGCGACCGCGCAGCCACAGGTAGCTGAAAACCGGTATCAGGTCTCTAGCCCGCAGGCGACGCTGGCACGCCGGGCAATGAGATGGAGGATAAACTATCGACTCCCCCGCCGGCAGGCGGTCGCAGCAGACATTAAGAAAGCTAGCCACCACCATCCCCAGCAAGATAAAGATAACGATAAAAGCAACTTCCATCTTGGTCTATATTCTGAAGGCTTCGGCTAATACAGTCAATAACCTGCTGGCGATGCCGCTTGATTGAATGCTATAATAGATGGCACCACCGATGCTGGAGGGAAATCATGGCTAGCTTAGATGACCCTGCGATTTACCGGCAGATTGATAGTTCGGGGATGCTTTCCCACCTGCATGATTTCCCCGGGCAATGCCAGCAGGCGTGGGAAAGGATTATGCGCTTTGACCTCCCCAGAGAATATAAGGGGATAGAGCGGGTCATTATTCTGGGGGTGGGTGGTTCAGCTATCGGCGGTGATATTGTCCGCCGTCTCGCCCTGGCAGAAAGCAAAGCGCCGGTGTGGGTACACCGCGATTACGGCTTGCCCCCCTTCCTCGACGAGAACACACTGGTCATTGCCTCAAGCTATTCAGGGGACACCGAGGAGACCACCTCCGCCTTCACCCAGTCCCTAAAGACCAGGGCAAAAAAGCTGGTGCTTACCACCGGCGGCAAGCTTAAACAGCTAGCGGAAAGGGAGAGTATTCCCCTCTTTGTTATTGACTACCAGGCACCCCCCAGAACCGCCTTCCCCCACAGCTTCATCCCCCTAGTCGGCATTTTCCAGAAACTTGGCCTGCTTGGAGATAAATCGGCGGAGCTAAGAGAAGGGCTACAGATTCTGGGTAAGCTATCCCGCGACCTGGTTGAGACTACTCCGCTGGTGTCTAATCCAGCAAAGCAACTGGCGACCAAACTCTACCGACATGCAGTGATAATCTACGGGGCGGAGCTCCTCTCCGAGGTAGCCCGGCGCTGGAAGACCCAGCTCAACGAGAACAGCAAGACCATGGCCTTCTTTGAGCTCTTCCCCGAGCTCGATCATAACGCCGTCGTTGGCTATGACTTTCCCCCCGAGGTAAAGGAGAGGGTATTTGTCGTCTTACTGCGCTCCGCCCTGTTAAATTCACGAAACCAGCTTCGCTATGAGGCTACCGCCCAGCTACTGGCCAAGGCGCAGATCAAGCATCAACTGGTGGAGGCCATCGGAAAAACCGCCATCGCTCAGGTGATGAGCCTGATTCTCTTCGGTGATTACGTCAGCCTCTACCTGGCGATATTAAACAGGATTGACCCCACGCCGGTGGATTCCATAGACTTTGTTAAGAAATACCTGGCGCAGGAGAGGCAATGAAGGCACTGGTCCTATGCGGTGGCAAGGCAACCAGGCTCAGACCGCTCACCAATACTACGACAAAGCACCTCCTCCCGGTCGCCAACAAGCCCGTACTGTTCTACGTCCTGGAGCAGATTAAAGAGGCCGGAATTACCGATATCGGCATTATCATCTCCCCCGACACCGGTAACTGGATAAAAGAAGCCGTTGGCGATGGCTCAAAATGGGACGTTCACATCACCTATATTGTCCAATCAGAGCCGCTCGGTCTGGCTCATGCGGTAAAGATGGGGCAGGGCTTCCTCGGCAATTCCTCATTTCTTATGTTCCTGGGCGATAACCTCATTGAGGGCGGCGTCAGGGAATTTGTCAAGCGGTTCAATACCCACCTCCCCGATGCCCTTATCCTCCTCAAGGAAGTGTCCGACCCGCGCCGCTTCGGGGTGGCTGAGGTCAATGAGAAGGGGGAGGTCGTCCGCCTTGTTGAGAAACCGAAGGCGCCAAAGAGTAACCTTGCCCTGGTCGGAGTTTATCTCTTCACCCCCCAAATCCACGAGGCGATTGCCCGCATTAAGCCCTCAGGGCGGGGCGAGCTTGAGATAACCGATGCCATACAGAAGCTCCTTGAGATGGGCAAAAAGGTCAGAAGCTATATCCTGCCGGGGTGGTGGTTTGACATTGGTACCAAGGACGACCTTTTGCTGGCGAACCAGGTTATGCGTGATAATCCGTCAACTTGCCAAACAACTAAAGACGGAATATAATACCGCAAAATGGTAAAGGGTTATATTCTCATCAAGCTAGTACCAGGACTGGAATCCAGTGCCCTGTCCCAGGTTCGCGCTACTCCCGGGGTTACCGAGGTAAACATCGTCTTCGGGCAGTGGGACGCAATAGCCGCCGCCGAGGCCAAGAGCCTCTTTGAGCTAGCCAAGATAATCGTCAGCGAGGTGCGCAGTATCCAGGGTATCCAGGACACGACCACACTGGTGCAAGGCGAGCTATAGATTCCCTCGGTAGCAGGCATGCCCCATTACAGGTATCATAGTGCAGTGAACAAACGTGGGAGGGCTAAGAGCAGGCAGGGCACCTTTTACGGCTGGATTATCCTGGGCGTAGCCTTTATCACCGTAGTCCTCGGCTACGGTGTCAGGAACAGCTTCTCCGTTTTCTACCCTACTATTGTGGAGGAATTTGGCTGGGGGCGGGGCAGCACGGCACTGATGTTCTCCATCGCCGTCATCGTCTACGGGCTAGCCGCGCCAGTTGCCGGCAGCCTGGTTGATAGATTCAAGCCAAGATTAATTCTACCGCTAGGAGGTTTTATTCTGGGAGGGGGTGTTGCCCTGTGCAGCCTAGCCACCGCTCAGTGGCAATTCTTTATCTTCTACGGGGTTATTGCTGCCATCGGCTTGAGTCTAATCGGGGTAACACCACTCAACACCATAGTCTCCAGCTGGTTTGTTAAGAAGCGTGGTTTAGTCTTTGGCATCATGTCCGCTGGCTTCGGCACCAGCCTGCTATCAGCTCCCATTGCTCAGCTTCTCATTTCCAGCTTTGACTGGCAAAAGGCTTATATCATTATCGGAGCCTTCTCAATTGCCATTATCGTCCCGCTGTGCGGCTTTCTAATACACCGCCGGCCCCAGGACAAAGGGCTTCTGCCTGACGGTGAGACCCGGAAACCACCCCCGCCTAAAGAGCCGGTTGAGCCTCAGAGCGGGAAAAAGGGATGGGCGGCTACCACCTGGACACTTCCTCGGGCGATTAAGAGCTATCAATTCTGGTTACTCTTTCTGATTTCCTTCTGCGTCCTTGGCCTTGCCGAGCAGATAGTAATCGCCCATCAGGTTTACTTCCTCCGGGACGTCGGTTATAGCCCGATGGTGGCGGCCAATATCTACAGCCTATTTGGTATTGCCTTCACCGTCGGAACCCTGTGCAGTTTCCTCTCCGACCGCATCGGGCGGGAAAAGGTCCTCATACCGAACTGTCTATTAAGCGCGGCGGCGGTATCCCTATTATTCCTCATAGGGGACGCTTCTCAGCTCTGGATGCCAATACTATTCGCCGTCTGTTTTGGTCTTGGGCTTGGTCCTATTGGACCAGTATTCTTCGCCACCGCCGCCGACCTGTTTCAGGGGAGGCACTTTGGCGCCATCTTTGGCGTTGTAATCACCGGCTTCTCCCTGGGTGGCGCCATCGCCCCATGGCTTGCCGGCTTTCTCCATGATGTAACCAATAGCTACTTCTCGGCATTTTTCATAATCTCGGGCGCATTAATCGCTACTGCGGTGCTGATGTGGCTCATTGCCCCCGCCAAGCTAAGACCGGTTAAGCATTTATGATATAATTTGGGGGATGGGTACCGCGTTAACCAAGTTGGTCGTCCTTATCAGAGGGGGCGGGGAGGTAGCCAGCGGGGTTGCCCACCGATTAGCCCGCGCCCAGTGCCGGGTCTGCCTGACCGAAGCCCCCCAACCCCTAGCAGTAAGCCGGGGGGTTGCCTTCTCTGAGGCAATCTACGACGGCAAAAGGGAGGTTGAGGGGGTAGTCGCCAGGCATGTCACCTCTTTCCCGGGTATTACCAAGGCGTGGCAGGAAGGCGAGATAGCCATCATCATTGACCCCGAGGCATCAATAAGGAGCACCCTTAACCCCGAGGTGCTGGTTGACGCCATCATGGCAAAAAGAAACCGGGGGACAAGGATTACCGATGCCCCCCTGGTAATCGGGCTGGGTCCCGGATTCAAGGCGGGAAAAGACGTTCATATGGTGGTGGAGACAAATAACAGCCAGAGTCTGGGCAAGGTAATCCTCAGCGGGGGGGCAGAAAAAAACACTGGAACTCCCATCGCCATCGGCGGCTTGACCTCGGAGCGGGTGCTGCATTCCCCGAAGAATGGTCTATTTCAGGCTGACAAAAAGATAGGGGACACCGTTGCCGCCGGCGAAGAGATTGCCACCGTAGCCGGACAGCCTATCAAAGCTGAGATAGGCGGCGTCATTCGCGCCCTGTTGCGCAGCGGGACGAAGGTAGTGAAGGGGGCAAAACTGGGTGAAATAGACCCTTCGGGGGATAGAGACGCCGCCTTCACCATCAGAGACCGGATAAGGGCGATTGCCGACGGCGTTTTAGCAGCGATACTGATGCGCTATAATGTTTAAGATGACTGATATCTACCAGGAAATAGTCAGGATTAGAGCCGAGGGTGAAGAGGCGGCGCTGGTTACTATCATCTCCGCCACCGGCTCCACCCCCAGGGAAGAGGGAGCCAAGATGCTGGTCAGGGCTGACGGTAGCATCCTTGGCACCATCGGTGGCGGTAGCCTGGAAGCCCGGGGCATTAAGGAAGCGATTAAGGTAATCGGGCAGGGCAAGCCGAAGCAGCTCCGCACCGGCCTGACCGCCAAGGAGGTGGAGGCGGATGAGATGCTCTGCGGCGGGGAGGTGGAGGTCTTTATTGAGCCGATTCTGACCCCACCCACCCTGTATATATTTGGCGGCGGTCATATCTCGCTGTCACTAGCCAGGATGAGCAAACCCCTCGGCTTCAAGATTACCGTCATTGATGACCGGGCTGAATTTGCCAACGCCGATAGATTCCCCGAAGCCGATAACATCCTCGCCGAGGACTTCAGCAAAGCATTCCCCAGGCTAAGGATAGATAAATCAAGCTACATCGTGATTGTTACCCGGAACCACCAGTATGACGATATGGTGCTGGAATGGGCGGTGGGGACAAAGGCGAAATACATCGGCATGATAGGCAGCAAAACCAAGACTAAGGCGATATTCTCCCACCTCTCAGCTAAAGGGATAACCAAGGAGCAACTGGCCAGTGTCCATGCCCCCATCGGCCTGGAAATAAACGCCCAGACGCCGGAGGAGATAGCGGTCAGCATCCTGGCGGAAATAGTAAAGGTTCGCCGCTCCCCCTAGCCCCTAGAGGCAATATCTGCCGTTCATACCTTTCCCGCTCATCTCCGGTAAGCATGGCTAACCCCCGCCCTATTTTACCTCTCTGCTCAGCCACTCCAGATAGTCCTGATTGCCACCGATAATGGGTAAGGCAATTACCTCAGGAACATCATAGCCGTGATGCTTCTTAACTAAACTAACCACCTCATCCAGCGCCGATGCCCTGGTCTTGACGATGAGAAGGCTCTCCTCCGCCGAATCAAGTTTGCCCTGCCACCAGAAGTGTGAGCCAACCTTGGGCACAATATTTATACAGGCTGCCTTCCTTTCGTTCAGCAGTACATCAGCTATTCGCTGCGCTTCCTCAGCATCAGCCGTGGTAATAAAGACGACGATATCGGCAAACTCCCTCAAGCCACCACCCTCCGCTCATTGGTGTAGATGTTCATCTTTCTTCCCCGGGCAAAGCCGATGAGAGTCATGCCCAAATCACTAGCTAACCTCACCCCCATACTGGTGGGGGCAGATTTGGAGACAAGCAGAGGAACATCCCTTTTCGCTACCTTGAGTAATATCTCTGAAGAGACGCGGCCGCTGGTGATTACTAAACGCCCGGCGGTCGGAATGTCCTTCAGCAGACATTCGCCGAAGACCTTATCAATGGCGTTGTGCCTGCCGATGTCCTCATTAAAGACCAGAATGCTCTTGGTCTCACACAGGGCAGCGCTGTGAACACCACCGGTTGCCTTAAACAGTGCCGAGCGCTGACCAAACTCATCCACCAGGGCAAAGACCTCACCGACCGATATTTTAATATCGGATTTCACCTTTGCCTGAGCACGGTGGTAAAATGAAGTCCCTCTCCCCCCTCCCGAAGCTATCAGCCGCCTGGATGAAGGCAGGCTAACCTTTTTAGCCTCCACCCGCACCACACCCCTCTCGCCATCAACCTTTATCCCCTTAATATCGTCCTTAGTTTTTATTAATCCTTCGGAGAAAAGGAAACCAACGGCCAGATACTCCAAATCTGTCGGCGAGCAGAGTAAGGTCACCACCTCACGTTTATTCAGGATAATAGTAAGAGGCAGTTCCGTGACCACAGAATCGAGAGCGCTACTCTTGCCCTTCTCACTAACCCGTGAGATAGGCAACCTCTCCACATTGTCTATCATCCCGCCCCTTATTTATAAAAGATGGACGAGGTTAGAGCTCTTTCTGCAGTATCTTTTCTTTAAGGGTCTCCCACTGCGGCTTAGTGAGAGTGCAGGTGTTACCCTTCTCCCCGATCTCCACCCGCGCCTTCATCACCCTAACCGCCGGGCAACATGAACCTTCCTTGCACAACCTTACAACCTTCATCTCCCTACACCTCCTCTATTATCAATTATAGCCCTCGTTAGCTCCACTCACAACTCCCTTTAACCGCTAGCCCGCTTGTTGACTAAAACCGCCAACAAGGCTACACTATCATAAAGAATCGAGAGGCGTCAACAGATACAAAATGGCAAAAAGCATATTAGAGCTGGTTGGAAATACACCGCTGGTGAAACTGGCAAAGATAAACAACACCAGCTCCACCATCCTGGCTAAAATGGAAGCCCTAAATCCAAGTGGCAGCATCAAAGACGTGATGGCTCTCTACATGATGGAGATGGCGGAGAAGAAGGGGCTATTAAAACCGGGGGGGATGATTATAGAGGCTACCAGCGGCAACACCGGCATAGCATTCGCCATGCTCGCCCCGCTAAAAGGCTATAAATTTATCGCCGTCATGCCCGAGCACATGAGCAAGGAGAGAAAGCAGATGATGCAAGCCTTCGGCGCCGAGATTGTCCTCACCCCGGAAAAGGATGGCTTCCCCGGCTCCCTGAAGAAGGTGGAGCAGCTAGGCAGGGAAAACAAAGACGTCTGGCTGCCGAGGCAATTTGACAACCCGGATAACATCGCCGCCCACCGGGAGATTACCGCCAAGAGGATTCTAGAAGAGGTAAAAGACAGAATCGATGCCTTTGTCGCCGGGGGTGGCACCTGGGGAACACTGATGGGGGTGGGCGAAGCATTGAGAAAGGTCTACCCCGAGGTAAAGCTCATCGCCGTAGAGCCAGCGGAATCAGCGGTAGTGAGCGGGGGAAAGCCCGCCTCACATATAATACAGGGAATCGGTCCCGGATTTATCCCCAGCCTGCTCAACATGGACCTCGTCGACGAGGTGATTCAAGTAAAGGGCAGCGACGCCGTGGATATGACGCGGAGGCTGATAAGAGAAGAGGGGCTTATGGTTGGCATCTCCTCAGGTGCCAATGTCCTGGCCGCACTGGAGATTGCCCGAAGGTCAGAAAAGGGCAAAACCATCGTTACCGTCCTGCCCGACCGGGGTGAGAGATACCTCAGCATGGACTTATTCTAATGGCAATGGAAACAGAACAGGATAAAACCCTAAAAGCGCTGCAGATTGCTATTCAGATGGAAATTGAGGGCAAGGAGTACTACCTGAAGGCAAGCCGGGAAAGCAGCCACCAGGCGGGCAAGAAACTACTGCAGTCGCTGGCCGGGGAAGAAGACGTCCACCGCCAGAAGTTTGAGCAGATATACCGGGCAATACAGGCTCAAAAGGCATGGCCGGTGACCGATTTTCAACCTGACGGGGGCAAAAGGCTGAGGACCATACTGACCAGGGCAGCCGGGGAAACCGGGACAAAAGCCCCTGCCACCGAGCTTGACGCCGTACAGACAGCCATGACCATGGAAAACAAGACCTATGACTACTACCAAAGGCAGGGGGAAAACGCCACCTATGACGCCGAGAGAGCCTTTTACCACACCATCGCTAGTGAAGAAAGGGAGCACTACCTAATCCTGCTCGACTATTACGAACATCTAAAAGACCCGGCAGGCTGGTTTGTCACCAGGGAGCACCCGTCTCTGGACGGGGGCTGACCCGGAGAAAAGGAGGCAGTCAGGATGGCGAAATACAAGTGCACCGTTTGCGGCTATATCTATGACCCGGAGGCAGGCGACCCGGATAGCGGCATAAAACCGGGAACGCCCTTTGAAAAGCTACCTGATGACTGGGTATGCCCCATCTGCGGGGCTCCAAAGAGCGATTTTGAAAGGATTGAATAAGATGAGAGAGATAAGACCTAAGATATATTGGGTAGGGGCGATTGACTGGGACCGGCGGTTATTTGATGCCCTGGTACCACTGCCCGACGGCACCAGCTATAACTCATATCTAATCAAGGGCAGTGAGAAGACAGCGCTTATTGATACCGTAGACCCCACGATGAAGGCTGTGCTGATAAATCACCTGAATGAGCTTAAGGTTAAGAGTATAGACTATGTCATCGCCAATCACGCTGAGCAAGACCATTCCGGTACTATCCCTCAGGTTCTGGAGAAATACCCCGAGGCAAAAGTGGTCTGCACGCCCAGGTGTAAGGACATGCTCATCGACCTGATGATTATTCCAAGGGACAGGTTTATAACCGTCGGTGACAAAGAGACCATTTCGCTGGGGGATAGGACGCTGGAGTTCATCCACGCCCCCTGGGTGCACTGGCCGGAGACAATGCTTACCTATCTGAGGGAGGACAGGATACTGTTCCCCTGCGATTTCTTCGGCTCCCACCTCGCCACCACCGACCTTTATGTAACCGATGAAGGGCAGGTCTACGAGGCAGCCAAGAGGTATTATGCCGAAATCATGATGCCCTTCCGCACCACCATCCAGAAGAACCTGGAGAAGATAAGGGACTACGAAATTAGCCTTATTGCCCCCAGCCACGGGCCTATGCACGACAAACCTGAGTTTATCGTGAAGGCGTATAATAGCTGGGTCTCCGATAAGCCAAAAAACATCGTGGTAATACCCTATACCTCAATGCACGGCAGCACCCGCCAGATGGTGGAGTACTTCGTCGAAGCCTTAGCCGAGAGGGGGGTTACGGTGCAGCAGTTTGACCTCACCGTGACCGACATCGGGAAACTGGCGATGGCGCTGGTGGATGCGGCGACGGTGGTTATCGGCACCCCCACCGTCCTGGCTGGTCCCCACCCCAATGCTGCCTATGCCGCCTTCCTGGCTAACGCCCTGAGACCCAAAGTGCGATTTGTCTCTATCATCGGCTCCTACGGCTGGGGCGGCAAGACGGTGGAACAACTGGCGGCGATGATTCCCAACCTGAAGGTGGAGGTACTGGAACCCGTGTTATGTAAAGGCTTGCCCAGAGAAGCCGATTTCAGGGCGCTGGATAATCTGGCCGATACCATCGCCCAAAAACACAAAGAGCAGGGCTTCGCCTAATAAATAATAGCCAAAGGAGGGGTAATGGACGAAAAGAAAATCGCTGAACTGCTAAACCAAGACCTTGAGGGGGAGCACGGCGCCATCATCCAGTACCTCACCCACGCCTATGCCATGGGCGAGGGCGAGATGGCTTGCGAGATTGAAGCCATCGCCAGGGAGGAAATGCGCCACCTTGACTTTCTTGCCGAGGCCATAGTTGGACTGGGTGGTGTCCCCAGCCTGAAGCGGGGGAAGATGCGCATGAGCGGTAAGGCGGTGGCGGAGTGGATGGGCAACGACGTGCTACTGGAGGGAGACGCCGTCAAACAGTATAAAGAGCACATCCAGGCTATCAGCGACCCCAAGATAAAGCGACTATTAAAGCGCATCCTCTCCGATGAAGAATCACACCGCGGCAATTTCAAGCACTTCGTGGACAAGGCGAAGAAGGAAGGGGCTAAAGACCTGAGGGGCAAGCGGCAGGATAAGGTCACTAAAGTCCTTAACTGGGGCATTGAGCACGAGTACACCGTCGTCCTCCAGTATCTACTTCATTCCTACCTGACGCCCAATGAGGAAGCTAAAGAAGAACTAGGGGACCAGGCTATCAACGAAATGCAGCATTTAGGCTGGCTGGCTGAGGAGCTGGTCGGTGGCGGGGGCAGCCCCAAAATCGAGCACACCAGGGTTGACCACTCCACCAGAACCGCCGATATGCTCCGGGCTGACATCAAGATAGAGAAGGAAGTAACCGAGGCCTATGACCGCGCCGCCAAGGAGGTTAAGGAAAAAGACCTGAAGCAGCTTTTGCTCCGCATCCGGGACCACGAGATATACCATACCGAGGTCTTCACTGACCTGCTGAAGGAAGAGAAGGAATAGGTGATAAAATGTCTATCTCTTTTTCTGGTAGTGAGCTTATCAATATAGCCATCAGCATTGAGCGGAAAAGGACTCAATCCTCTTCTACTACGAGATGAGGGAGATAATGCCCCGGCAAGCACAGGCAACGGTAAATAAGATAATTGCCGAGGAAAAATCGCACCTGAGGCAACTCTCCGAACTCAAGAAAAAGCTGGCCGGCTTATAACCTATTGATTGATTTATTTAGCGCCGGGTGCTAATATATTCTTTTACTAATAGCGAAAAGGCAAGGAGAAAAAATGGAGCAACTACGTATCCCTGGACCTACCCCCTGCCCCAGAGAAGTCCTGCAGGCAATGAGCCAGCAGATGATAAATCACCGTGGTTCGCAGTTTGCCCAGATACTCAACGATGTCACCGCCAAGCTGAAGGAGCTCTTCCAGACCAAGGGAGACATTTTTCTGCTCACCGCCTCGGGCACCGGAGGAATGGAGGCGGCAATCGTCAACACCCTATCCCCCGGCGATAAGGTGCTTTCGGTATCTGTCGGCGTCTTTGGCGAGCGCTTTGCCACCATCGCCGAGCGATTTGGCGCTGAGGTAATCCCGCTGCGCTTTGAATGGGGCAAGGCGGCTGATGCTGACGCCGTCGGCAAAGCTCTCAAGGCTGAGCCCAAGATAAAGGCGGTGCTGGTTACCCATAATGAAACCTCTACCGGCGTTACCAATGACCTGGAGGCAATCAGCTCCGTGGTAAAGCAATTTGATAAGCTGCTGCTGGTCGATGCCATCAGCAGCCTGGCTTCAATCAACCTGCCGGTGGATGACTGGCACTGCGATGTTGTCATTACCGGCTCCCAGAAGGGGTGGATGGTTCCCCCCGCCCTGGCTATGGTCAGCGTGAGCCAGAAGGCATGGCAGGCACATGCCCAAGCCAAGATGCCCCGCTTTTACTGGGACTTCACCCTGGCCAAAAACTATCTGGAAAAGGGACAAACGCCATGGACGCCGGCGGTCTCAGTATTATTCGCCCTAGCCGTCTCGCTGGATATGATGCTAAAGGAAGGTCTAAATAATATCTTCACCAGACAGGCCCGGATTGCCCAAGCTGCCCGAGACGGCATAAAATCGCTGGGGCTATCACTCTTCGCTGATGAGAAATATGCCTCCGATACCGTTACCGCGGTCGCTGTTCCCGACGGGCTTGACAGCAAGAAGATGCTCAAGATTCTGAGGGAGGAGCACCAGGTCATGCTCTCCGGCGGGCAGCAAAGACTGGACGGCAAGATATTCCGCATCGGGCATCTGGGTTGGATAAGAGAGGACGACATTAAACAGGTAATATCAGCGCTAAAGGTAGTGCTGCCGCAAGCCGGGTTCAGGAGCTAAAATGAAGGTCTTAGTTGCCGACCCCGTTTCTGAAGAAGGGCTAGAGCTTTTACGCCGCCATGCCCAGGTGGATGTTAAAACGGAGCTTTCGCCCAAGGAACTGGCATCCATCATCGGCGACTACGAAGCCCTGGTGGTACGCAGCCAGACCAAGGTCACCGCCGAGGTGATAAAAGCGGGCAAGAAGCTCCAGGTCATCGGGCGGGCGGGCGTCGGCGTGGACAATATCAATGTTGAGGAAGCCACCAAGTGCGGCATCATCGTGGTTAATGCCCCCACCGGCAATATCATCTCCGCCGCCGAGCATACCATTGCCCTTATGCTCGCCCTTGCCCGTCACATCCCCCAGGCTAATGCCGTGCTCAAATCCGGGGTATGGCGACGGGGCGATTTTATGGGCACCGAGATAAGAAACAAGACACTGGGTCTCGTCGGGCTGGGCAAGGTGGGGACGGAGGTAGCCAGACGCGCCCTGGGACTGGAAATGAAGCTGATTGCCTATGACCCCTTCATCTCGGCTGACCACGCCCGCAACCTGCAGGTAGAGCTCGTCCCATTAAAACAGCTACTCAAAGAAGCTGACTTCATCACCATGCACACCCCGCTAACGCCCCAGACCAAGGGGCTGATTGGGGCTAAAGAGCTGGCGCTGGTCAAGCCAACCGTCCGCATCATAAACTGCGCCCGTGGCGGCATCATTGACGAAGCGGCGCTAGCTAAGGCGGTGAAGGATAAAAAAGTGGCCGGCGCCGCCATAGACGTCTTTGCCACCGAGCCAGCCACCAAAAGCGTCCTTTTTGACAGCGACAACATCATTGTTACCCCGCACCTGGGGGCTTCCACCGCTGAAGCCCAGGTCATGGCCACCAGGGATGTCGCCGAGCAGGTTATCGACGTGCTTAGTGGGCATCCCGCCAAATACTCGGTTAACGCCCCCTTCATCCCGGCGGAGATGCTAACCGTGCTGGCGCCCTTCATAGAGGTAGCCACCACCGCGGGCAGGCTACTAGCGCAGATTGTCGAGGGACAGGTAAGCGCGGTGCGGATTAAATATGAGGGTGAGATTTCCAACTATGATACCAACGCCCTCAAAGCCGCCACCCTGGGAGGACTGCTCGAGCAGGTAAGCGAGGAGCGAATCAACCTGGTCAATGCCAATATAATCGCCGCCAGACGCGGTCTAAGCGTTGTGGAGCAGAAAGAGCCAACCTGCGAGAACTATGCCAGCCTTATTACCATAGAAGCCACCACCAGCACCGGGGCGACCACCGTCGCCGGGACGATGATGCGCAAGGAAGTGCACATTGTCCGGGTCAATAACTACTGGTTTGATATTGTGCCCACCGGGGGCTACTTCCTATTCTGCGACCACCTGGACCGTCCCGGGCTAATTGGCGCCGTAGGTAAGATAACCGGAGACGCCGATATCGATATCAGCGCCATGCATGTCAGCCGCCTCAAGCCCAGAGGGCAAGCCTTAATGATACTGGCGGTGGATGAACCCCTGTCTGAGGAACAGTGCCAGCAGCTACTAGCCATTCCTGATATCTACACCGCCAAGGTGGTCAAGCTATAACCAGCCACCCACCCCAGGCGATAAGTTCTGCCTTTACAAAGCCGATTTTCGGGGGTAAAATAGCTATGATTTTGGGCGGTTAGCTCAGTGGTTAGAGCGCTTGCTTCACACGCAAGAGGTCACTGGTTCAAGTCCAGTACCGCCCACCATACTGTACGGTAGGTAGAGCTCCTTCTGCACAAAAGCCTCTTTAGTGATATGTGATAACCTAGCAGGTATGTCGGTAATCCTCCTCGATTAGGCTATTGAAGAAGCCTACCGAGAGGAGCGAGGTTCTAAAGACAAAGATACCCTTTGCCTCGCGACAAAGAGCATTGGAAGCTGGTTATCTTGGAAGTCAGCGGTCCTGTGGCACTATTACTTGAATGGGTATTATCAAGTCATCGGGGGGACAAGCCAATTTTACTGTCTTATTACTACACTCGTTCACTGTCCTACGTAGCAAACATTATCTCGAGATGCCCGTTGTTTCTATTCAACAGGCATCTTCAACAAATGAGTAAGCCCGGCTTGCCGCCGGGCTTACTTGAAAGGAGAGAAGTGAAAAAGAAGAACTATATAGCATATTTAGTCTACCATATTCTGACCAAACAATTCAAGCAAATATTCCATTCGCTGACGAGCAACTTTGACGGCAACCCAAAAGGTTTTGTATGATATAGCCAATCTTGGGCTGAGGAGGTCAAATGATAGCCGATTTTGAGTATTTTGCCCCCAAAACAGTTAAGGAAGCCTTTTCTCTATTTTCTGAGTACAAAGAAAAGGCTAAAATCATTGCCGGTGGGCAGTCGATACTGGTTATCATGAAGCAAGGTCTGTTCGCCCCCGAATACTTGATTGACATCAAGGGCATAGCCGCTCTGGACTATATAAAATACGATGAGGGGAAAGGCTTGAGAATTGGGGCATTGAGCATACATCGAGCCATAGAGAAATCTCCAGTTATCCAGAAGCATTTCAGAGTGCTCAGCGAGATGGAGCGAAATCTGGCTACAATCCAGACTCGAAACTGGGGTACCATCGGGGGCAACCTCTGCCACGGTGACCCGGCTGGCGACCCGGCTCCGGTCCTCATCGCATTAAAGGCTAAGTTAAAGCTGGCTAGCTTGAGAAGGGAACGCATTATTGAAGTGGAGGAATTTTCCAAGGACTATCTTGAGGTTGACCTTCAGAGGGGGGAAATGCTCACTGAGATTCAGGTGCCAACCCCGCCACCTCATACTGGCACCGCTTATGAGAAGCTTATGGTGATGAAGGGGGATATGGGAATTGTCGGGGCAGCGGTATCAATCACCCTGAGCCCAGGCGATGGCGTTTGCCGGGATGCCCGGATAGCCCTCGGCAGCTGTGCTCCCACCCCGCTAAGGGCTCAAAAGGCGGAAAGGCGATTGATCGGGGAGGTGGTTACCGATGCCCTGCTTGCCGAGGCTGGTGAGGTAGCCTCAACAGAAGCCAATCCTCCTTCTGATGTTCATGGTTCCGCCGAATATCGGAGGGAGATGGCGAAGGTCTTCGTAAGACGGGCGGCGATAAAGGCTCTGAAAAGAGCCAAGGCAGCGTCATAGGAGGTATAGCGTGAAAGGCGAAGCGAAGGAACTAAAATTAACGGTTAATGGGAAGCCTTATGAGCTAATGGTGAAGCCAAATACCCTGCTTGTGGACGTTTTGAGGAAGGATCTCAAGCTGACGGGGACCAAGGTAGGTTGTCTCGAGAGCGCTTGTGGTGCTTGTACCGTTCATATTGATGGTAAGGCGGTCAGGTCCTGTTCAGTACTGGCGTTGCAGGCTAATGGCCACAAGGTTACCACCGTTGAAGGGGTGTCTGATGGGGACAAGCTTCATCCCATTCAGGAAGCCATGGTCGAGCACGGCGCAATAGAATGCGGGTTCTGCACACCAGGGATGGTAATGTCGGCTAAAGCCTTGCTTGATGAGAACCCTAACCCAACCCGTGAGGAAGTAAGAGAGGCGATACAGGGGAACCTGTGTGCCGATGAAGGTTACGTTAAATATATCGAAGCCATAGAAATTGCGGCTAAAAAGATGCGAGGAGGCCAGTAGAATGGGAGAGACCTTCGGGAATTATTCGGTTATCGGAAAACAAATGCCCCGGGTGGATGCCAAGGCCAAGGTTACCGGGCAGGCGAAGTACGCCGCCGATATTGAACTGCCTAACATGCTATGGGGGCAGATAAAGAGAAGCCCGTACGCTCATGCCAGGATACTAAATATTGATACCAGCAAGGCGGAGAGGTTACCCGGGGTAAAAGCGGTGATTACCGGCAAGGACTTCGGCGATTTCAAATGGGGCTGGAGCCGGGAGACCCGAGACGAGGAGCCCCTTGCCACCACCAAGGTGCGCTACCAGTATGAGGGGGTGGCGGCGGTAGCCGCTACTAGCGAGGAGACTGCTGAAGAAGCCTGCGACCTCATTGAGGTAGAGTATGAGCCACTCCCCGGTGTCTTTGACCCCTTTGAGGCGATGAAGGAAGGGGCACCCCTGGTTCATGAGAACCGCCCGGGGAACATATGTGTTGAGTACCACTGGAGCTTTGGTGATGTGGAAAAGGCTTTTGCCGAATCTCATCTTGTCCGTGAGGACACCTTCCAGACCCCCCGCATGGCCAAGGGATATCTTGAACCACCGGCAGTAGTAGCCTACTGGCCTGACCCCAATCATGTAGTCTTTGAGGGGGCGAAGGGAAGCCCGTATTTCCCCTATAGAATTCTCTCCCGGTGCTTTAACCTGCCCCTGAGCAATGTGCGAATAATACAACCTTTTATCGGCTCTGACTTCGGTGGCACTAAGAATGATATGGTACACTGCGATTTTGCCGCCCCCATGCTGGCCAAGAAGACGGGCCGGCCGGTGAAGCTGGTTTATACCCAGTTTGACGAGCTTACCACCTGTCTCAGGCGCCATCCCATGTGGATTACCATAAAGACGGGGGTCACCAAGGATGGCATACTAACAGCTACCTACCTCAAGGTTATCGCCGATGGGGGTGCTTATACCCGGATGAGCCCGCTTACCATGTTTCTTGTCGGGACCTGTATGACCATGCCCTATAAGCTACCTAATTTCAAATATGACGCCTATAACTACTTTACCAACAACCCGAGTTCGGCAGCGATGAGGGGACATGGACTATACCATAGCCGTTTCGCCGCCGACGTTCAGTTAGACATGATAGCTGAAGAGCTCGGCATAGACCCGGTGGAAATCAGGCTCAGGAATGCTATTGAAAACCCCAAGCCGGGTAAGATTTACGAGACAATCAACGAGGTGCACGTGGCGAGCTGCGGGGTAAAGGAATGCATTGAAAAGGTTGCCCAGGCCACAAACTGGAAAAAAGTAAAGGGGCGCCAAAAGGTAGAAGGTAACAAGGCCTACGGCATGGGTTTTGCCGCGGCAACATATAACAGCGGGACGAAGCTGAGTGCCCACAACGCCTGTGCCGCCATTATCCGGGTATGTGAGGACGGTAGTGTCAACTACCTTACCGGGGCTTCTGATGTAGGGCAGGGTTCAGACACAGTAACCTGTGCCATCGCTGCCGAGGTACTCGGCATAGGGCTGGAGGACATAGACCTGAAGAGGGTGGATACTGCATTTACGCCGGTCGACCCGGGCAGCTATGGTAGCCGGGTCACGGTGCTTGCCGGTCAGGCGGCCAGAAATGCTGCCCTGGATGCCAAACAGCAGCTCCTCGAGGTCGCCGGGCAGCAGTTTGGCGTAAAACCGGAGGATATGGAGATTAAGAATAAGCAGGTCTTTGTTAAGTCGAACCCCCAGAAGAGCATGTCTTGGGAGAGGCTGGTGAGGATTGCCTGCTATGACACACCAGGCAAGGTCATTATTGGCCGTGGCTATTCCACCCAGGGAATATCGCTATTAGGCTTGGCTGATTTCAGTAGAGGGGTGGGTGATATCGGGACTAATTATAGTTTCACCGCTCAGGCAGCCGAGGTGGAGGTGGATGTGGAGACGGGGGTGGTAAAATGCACCGATAATAGCGTGATCGCCCATGACTGTGGCTTCCCGCTGAACCCTCAGGCAGTAGAGACTCAATGCCAGGGTGGGTCATATCACCAGGGGGTTGCCGCCGCCTTATATGAGGAATTTAAGATGGACAGAGGGCAGACCCTTAACCCCAATCTTATTGACTATAAGCGTCCCCGCGCTTGCGAAGCGCCCATGACGCGAGTAGAGCATGTGATAACCAATGACCCCTATGGCCCATTTGGGGCGAAAGAAGCAAGCGAGGGAAGTTGCTGTTCGGCTCCCCCGGCGGTGATTAACGCCATTTACAATGCTACTGGAGTATGGATCAAGAACCTTCCCGCCCAGCCGGAGAAGGTCTTCTGGGCACTAAAGAAAAAGAGGGAGAAAGGCAAAGGGAAAAAGTAGAACTCCTTAGCCAGTGTACAGCGGGGAGCAAACCGGGCAGCCTTCGTTTCTCCTTATCTCGCGCACCTGGAACTTCATATCATCACCGTTGAAAAGTAGCAACTTGCCCGCCAGTGACGGACTATGGCCGATAAGTAGTTTAATCGCCTCCAAAGATTGCAGGTTGGCTATTATTGCCGGAGCTACACCGAGAACCCCGAGTCCCCCGACACCCTCAGGAGAAAGACACGCCAGGCAGGGCGTTTTTCCGGGGATGATGGTGGTGACCATGCCTCTCAAGCGCGAGACACCGCCATAAATGTAGGGTATCTTCTGCTTAACACAAGCCGAGTTTACCACCAGCCGCGTGGCAGAATTATCTAGACCATCAACTACTACCTGAGCCCCGTCGATAATGCTAAGGACATTTTCCTCTGTTATTTTGTTAAAGATAGGGGTGATCTGGATTAAGTGATTTAACCGGGACAATTTTCTTTTGGCTACGATTACCTTCTTCTTCCCTACATCCTCTTCCCAATAGAGGATCTGCCGATTCAAATCAGGTAGTTCCACGGTATCGAAATCAACGATGGTAATGTGTCCAACGCCAGCCGCAGTTAGATAAGTTGCTGAAGCACAGCCCAGCCCACCCATGCCGACAACTACGACACGGGAGTCTTTTAGTTTTCTTTGCCCCTCTTCGCCAAAATCAGGGATGACGATTTGCCGCTTGTATCTCGTAAGTTCGCTTTGGTCCAGCATCTCAACCGTCCCAGCGCCAGAGCATCCTAACCTTCACGCTATCATCATCTTTCAGCTTAGCATCAAGGCCGCCAGCTAAAGCTACATAATTCTTGCCATTAACAAAGACATCGTAATCAAAATCAAGGTCATTAGTCGCCGGGTTAATTGGCTGAAAATCAACATTCGCTGCCTTATATTGAGCTGACAACCCCGCAAGCAACGCCCTTAACGTGTCGCCATCTATTTCCGTTTCGATAATGCCTTTCTCCCGAGCGTGTGGCCAGGGTGCATAAAGCCAGGGCATAACAATAGAGAGCATTCCCTCCCGACTCACCTCCCAGGTAGGATTAACTATGATTATCAATTCTGAAAAGCCTGGCATTACCACCGCTTTCACACCCACCTCCAGCGTAACTCACCTTTGCCAGTTGTCCCGCAACCTGCTCTCAGAGAAATATTACCTCACCACGTGTGATCTGTAAAGACTCTGAACCCTCCCTACCTCTATAAGTATTAGTAAGAATATTTTTGCAGGCTATCCTGTTGACAAAGCTAGGACGGTTATGTATACTCACAGAAGGCTAAGGAGTCACTACATGCCTCGGATATTTTATTATTGGCAAGAAGGGTTTTCCGCAGCGCAAAGCATATCTCACAAGCTTATTAAGCTACCAAAGCTGATATTATAGTGAAAGGAGGGACGGCTATATAAGATTTAAGCTAACAAGACATAACACAGTTTGAAATCTTAGGAAGTGAGGAGGAATATAGTGAAGAAAAAAGTAATTTTTGGGGCGATAGCGTTAGCACTAGTAGTAGCGTTAGTAGTGCCATTGGTTACCGCTTGCCCCGCACCACCAGCAGCCAAAGACAAAATCGTTATTGGTGCGGCCAGACCCCTCTCCGGCCCACTAAAAGCTATCGGAGACTATGCCTTCGGGCCAGTCATGAACCTGTGGGTGGAAGAGGTCAATGCCGACGGCGGGCTATATGTGAAGGACTATGGCAAAAAACTACCCGTAGAGCTGAAGGTATATGATGATACCAGTGATTTGGGCACGTCGACGAGATTGATTGAAAAACTGATTTTAGAGGATAAAGTCGACTTTCTGTTCCCCAACTGTAGCACCGCTTTCCTCTATGCCTCCGCCCCTCTAGCCAATAAGTACGGGTATGTATACCTGGGAGCCGAGGGTGGTTGTACTACCCTCACCGCTATGCTTCCTGAACTACCCTACGTCTTTGCCATCTTGAATTACTCCGACCACTACCAAATACCGGTTCTGTGCGAAATTTTAGACGATGTTGGCGCGAAGACGGCGGCGATAATCTACATCAACGACCTCCATGGCGTAGAGTATTACCATACAGCCCTCAGCGAATTCCTGAAGCATGGTATTAATATACTTATGGCTGAGGCTGTTCCGCCTTTCGCTGCGGACATAGAGCTACAATTGAAGGCGGCCAGGGATACCGGAGCCGATGTCCTTTGCTCTTTTACCTATCCCCCTACAAGCCTGTCAACTGTCGGTCAGTCAATAGGGCTTGGCTATAACCCAAAGGCCATGATAATCGGCCCTGGGGCCTGTTTCCAATTCTTTTATGACGCGTTTGGTCCAGCGACGGAGGGAGTAATGGGTTTTGGTGCCTGGAACGCCAAAAGCTCTCCCGCAGCCAAAGAATTCGCTGATAAATTCATCGCCCGCTGGGGTATAGGACAATCTGATTGGTGGGGAGCTATACACTACTATGCTGGGCTACAATGTTTACAGCAGGCTATAGATAAGGCAGGTACTCTTAACCAAGCAAAGATAAGGGATGTAATGGCTACGGAGCATTTCACTACGGTTCTGGGGGATACCTGGTTTGACATGAGCGCTGGAGGTGCCGGTGGCGGACTTCTGGCAGTTCCATGCTATCTCGGGCAGATTGGTCAGTGGCAAAGTGGCACATTTGAAGTCATCGACACTGGTGCGAAGCGTACCGCACCACCTATCTACCCCAAGCCGGCGTGGCCAGCACCAGCGGAGTAAACCTAGGGTACTAAGTAGTATATATAATAGTAAGCAGGCTGTCTGAAGGGTGTAAAGGTAACAACTCTGGAGAGAGAGGTTATTTTCTCCCAGGACTTATCCTGCACCTTTGAGATAGCCTGTGCCCATAATTGCTAAAGCTAGGAAGCTATCATTATGTTGGTGAAAACCCTGGACATAGTGATTGGTGGTTTATTGATGGGCGGCATCTATGCCCTGATTGCTATGGGCTTGAGCTTGCAGTACGGTGTTGCCCGGGTGCTGAACATCGCTCACGGCGAATTCATTATGCTCGGTGCTTTCTCCACCTTGGTGCTGTACACAGCATTTGGCATTAACCCCCTGATTTCTCTGGTTATTGTCGGTCCTCTTATATTCATCATAGGTTTTCTACTTCATCGGACTTTGTTCCGGAGCCTCTCAAAGTCGGCACCATCATTAGCTGCCTTTGAAGGCAGTTCCCTATTAGCCACCTTTGGCCTCCTCTACATCATTCAAAATATAGCTTTAATAATCTGGAGTTCTGCCTCACAAGCGTACTCCTTTTTAGCTTCTCCGGTCAATTTATGGGGAGCGATATTTGCTGCCAATCGCCTGGTAACCCTTGGCTTTGCCGTAGGCATCGGTTTAGCCTTCTATATCTTTTTAATCCGTACCCGCCTGGGGAAAGCAATGAGGGCGGCGGCTCAAGACCCGACGGCGGCGGGACTTATGGGGGTGAACATTGACCAGGTGCTGGCTTTATGCTTTGGTCTTGGTACTTTAATGGCTGGTTTTGCCGGTGCGCTTTACAGCATGTGCTTCGCTATTCAAGCGACTATGGGTCTCCAATATACCGTAATTGCCATCATTGTGGTTGTCCTGGGTGGGTTGGGCAGTATTCCGGGCAGCTTTCTCGGGGGTTTTATGCTGGGTATTATTGGCAGTGTAGTAAGCTATTTTGAGCCAAGCTTATCACTGGCTGCCTTTTATACCATCTTCATTCTCCTGCTCCTGGTAAGACCAAAAGGCATTATGGGGAAGTAAAGGCAATGAATATGGCAAGGCTTATGTCTAAAAAGTATTTTTTGCCGGGGTTACTGGGCTTAATCCTGGTCCTATTAGCTACTCTACCCCGCTATGCCTTAGGTTATACTCCCATACTGATGACCAGCATCTTTACGTATATCATTCTTTCAGTGAGCTGGACTCTTTTTTCCGGCCCTACCGGTTACATATCACTGGCGCCGGCGGCATTTTTCGGAGTCGGTATATATGCTGCTGCCATACTGGGGAAATATGTCCCCCTGCCTGTCTTCATTGTTGCTGGAGGGCTTGCCAGTTTCATAGTTGCCCTCCTTGTTGGTGCCTTAACCCTGAGGCTGAGGGACATATATTTTGCTATCTTCACCTTCGGCCTCGTTATGCTCATCATGCAACTTCTCGCGTTCTGGGAGCTTCAGGTAATGGGCATACGTGGCCGATTCGTTGTCGTCATAGATTACAACACTATTTATTACGCCATGCTAATCATTTTTGTGGTATTAATGCTTACTGTCTACTTTATCAAACGCTCTAAATTTGGTTTAGCCCTGCAGAGCATCGGTGAGAATGAGGAGGCGGCGGCTCACATGGGCGTAAATGTAACTTGGGTGAAGGTTATCACCTTTGCCGTGAGCGCCTTCTTTATGGGGGCCGCCGGGGCAACCATAGCCACAAGATGGACATACATTGACCCATACATTGCCTTTAATGTGCTCTTTTCTTTTTTGCCGGTTTTAATGGCTATCTTTGGCGGCATGGGCCAGCTTTACGGTCCGGTAATAGGCGCCGTTATTTTTACCTACCTACAAGAGGTCCTAGTAACCAAGTTTTCCGAATTATATATGCTAATTTTCGGCATTGTATTAGTGGCGGTTATATTATACCTGCCCGATGGACTGGTAGGATTGGTACAAAAAGGGTGGAAACGAGTTTCAGGAGGTCAACGGGCGAGTACCTGAAGGAGATGCCCTGACCCTGGAATGCCCCCTCTATTTGTATACGCCGTATTCCTTGGTGAACTCTACCATAGTCCTGACATTCTCCGGCTTTACATCATCAAAGAACGCACAGTTAGCCATGATATAAGCGCCGCCTTTGCCACAATTATCAATAAGTTTCTTGGCGTAGTCTTTCACCTGCTGGGGCGTACCAACGGTCAACAAGTCCATAGGCATGTTGCCAGCCACGCAGGCAACATCACCCATTACTTCCTTGGCTCTAATCATATCTACTGAGTCGAACAACCATGCCGTCTTACCTTAAGGCATCAGCGCCGGTATATTTTCTTACTTCTTCGGTAATCTGACCACCGCCAATCATGACCTTTACCTTGTCTCTTAAGCCAGCAGCCTTCATGGCCCAGAGCACTAGAAGGTCTATGAGGCAGGGCTTAATAACCGCCAGTTAAATCTCTGCCTGAACCTCTCCAGTATAGCTATCGTCTTTGTGCCCAGGAGTCCCAAGAAAAGAGCGTTGCCGAGAGCATGAAGGGTATCAAACCAGATGCTGGTAAGCTGATAGGCAAAGAAAGTCCTTGGGGTGAGGGGATAGATGAAAGCAACCCAGTACCAGACATTCATTATCCAGCCATAGAGATAACCCCAGATAATCCCGAAGATAATTAGCCATGCCCTTCCCCCCAAGCCAAACCGCCGGATATAGGCAGCGGAAACTCCAGCCAGACCCCAGGCAAACATCTGATATAATGTCCACGGCCCCTGGCCAAGGAAGATGTTAGAAACAAGCGCCGTTACCGCGCCGACCATAAACCCAGCCACCGGCCCGAAGACATACCCGGAGCAGATTATCAAGTAGGTACACGGTTGCACATTAGGTATGGCAGCAAAGGGTACTCTTAACACGGCTGATATTGTCCCCAGCATGGCCACCAGTGCTATCTCCTTTGAACTTATGGCGGCTGACTCAAACTCAAAGAAGAAAGCGATGATAGCCAGGGTAACCAGAATGGTCGCTATTAGCCCCCAGTTCGCAAATTCTTGTAACGGCGATTCTGGAAGCAGCGGGACAGTAAAAGCGCCCACTCCTATAACGAGTATCAGGGCCAGGAAAAAGTAACTCTTTCTCATTTTAGCGTCTGCAAAAGCTCATCAGCAGTCAATATGTCATGGGGCACGCCGTATTTATAGAAGGCTTGAACCAGACGGTTTATCTGGGGGGAGAAGAGCAGCGCTTGTGAGAGGACGCCGCGTTTCTTCCCGTCTACTACAATTTCCCCCTCGCTCAGCAGTACCACCCTATCAGCATGCTCGGCTACCGTTTCCACATCATGGGTAACCAGAATCACGGTGTTACCCTGGCTCGTGTATTCCCGCAGAAAGCTCATCAAGTCGCTCTTAAGCCGATACTCCATTCCCCTGGTAGGCTCATCTAGAATTAGAATCTTCGGCTGAATCGCCAGGACGGACGCCAGGGCTACCCGCTGTCTTTCTCCGCCACTCAAGGAGCGAGGGTACTGCCCTCTGTAGTCTTCCAGGCTAAACCTGCGTAGCATTTCATCAACTCGCCGTTTTATCTCTTCATCCTTAAGCCCTTGATTTTTTAAGGGAAAGACTATCTCCTCCTCAACAGTATCGGCAAAGAGATGGTCGTTGGGATTCTGGAAAACAAAGCCGACTTTCCTGGCTAGCTCAGCGACGGTAGCCTTCCGGGTATCAATGCCATCTACCACCACCACGCCCCTCGTTGGTTTCAGAAGACCGTTGAGGTGCTTGACCAGTGTCGTTTTTCCCGAGGCGTTCCTCCCCATAATGGCCAGGAACTCGCCCCTGCCTACTCTCAGACTTATGTTCTTCAAGGCAGCGGGTCCCTCCGGATAGACGTACCAGAGTCTTTCCATGTTAATTATTGCCTCGCCAGGACTTTCCCCGTCGGGCTGAGGGGGTGATTTAAAAGGCTTCTTAAAAACCCCGTTGAGCATTATCCTGCCCTCTTTGACGGTGAGTGGCATACCGTTGACATTAATACCAGCCTTTTTCAGCCCCTGAGCCAGCTTCATTATGGGGGGCATACCAACACCAATCTTGGTTATTTCCTGATAACTACTGCTCAGAACGTCCCTGGTGTTACCATCGGCGGCAACCCTGCCCCCATCAAAGACAACCAGCCTGTCGACATGTTGAATTACCCTGTCCAGCCGGTGCTCGATAAGTATCACCGTGATACCCAGTTCATCATTCAATCTTTGTACCATCGCCAGCACTTCCTCAGCGCTTTTCGGGTCCAGCTCGGAGGTTGGCTCATCCAATACCAAAATTTTGGGGTGTAAGGCAAGAACGGAGGCAATAGCCACTTTCTGTTTCTCGCCGCCTGATAGTTCGTGCACCTGCCGGTGACGAAGGCTGGAAATACCCAGGGTGTCCAGCGATTCTTCCAGCCGTTTTGCCATCAGCTCCCGGGGGAAGGCGAGGTTCTCCAGCCCAAAAGCAATTTCCCTTTCGACATCCATGGTCACCAGCTGGTTTTCCGGGTCCTGGAATATCACGCCTACCTTAGTGGCCAGCTCCTTGGTCGAATTTTTCAGGGTATCAAGCCCCTCCACCTCAACCCTGCCGGTTACCTTTCCACCATAGAAATGGGGTATCAGGCCATTGAGACAGCGGCAGAGGCTTGATTTCCCGCCGCCTGACGGACCGGTCACCAGCACAAATTCGCCATCCTCAATCTCAAGATTCACATCCTTCAGGGCGGGCTTTTGCGTACCGCTATAGTAGAAGGTAAAATCTTCTATCTTAATCAAGTTCAATCCTCTTCTTGAGTAGTGCCAAAGGTACAATCATACACAGCAAGAAAGCGAGCAAAACCAGCATTGAAATTTCAAAGCCGGACAGGCTTATCTTTCCCAGCGTGGGATAATACTGATAATCCCCCTGCCCCCAGCACCGCATGAGGATGCCCTGAGCTAAAGGGAGGAAGCCTAATACCAGCAGCGGAGCATCAAGCCCACTCAGCTTTATCTCTTTGTAGAAGCTTCTTTTTTCTCCGGAGCCAAAAGCCCTGGATTCCATTGCCTCAGCTACCTGAACGGTCCTATCGAGAGAGTTAGATAGTAACGGAATAATAATCGCCGTGCGTCTCCTTATTTTCTGGGCGAGATTGCCCCGCTCAAGCTCCAAGCCACGCGAGCGCTGAACATCACTGATACGTTCCACATCGTCAATCAGTGTGGGAATAAATCTTGTCGAGAGTGAGGTTACCAGCACTGATTTATAGGGCAGTTTCAGCCTTATCATCGCCAGCATAATATCATCCGGGTGAACAGTAGAAGTAAGTATGGCAAAGGCTGAGATTATGGCGAGCAGTCTCAGCGACATACTCAAGCCGAATAATATAGCCTCAAGGGTTATTACCGGAACACCCATCGGGGGGATGCGAAAGGAAGCCTGCCACAGGACATGTGAACCATGATAGCTGACCAGGACATTGATGATTACTATCGCCAGGCAAAGATAGAGGGCAAACTTCATGATGGAAAGCCACTGTCTCCATACCGCGGCGGCTATCACCAGGGGCAGGGTGGACAGGAATAGCAGAAGAAGGTAAAGGGGGTGATTAAAGATGAGGCTGAGGACAAAGATAGTCGCCACCCACGCCAGCTTGATAAAAGGGTTGAGCCGGTGGACAGCAGTCCCCTTCTCCCGATATCTAAAGCTTATCACTGAGGCACCCTGATTACTTCTCCAGCGGCAATGACCACGCCGCAGGCATATTTGAAATCATTATCCCGGGAAACCAGAATATTTACCGCCTCCTTCACCCCGGCCGCATCCGAACCGGACACAATCCAGACTATATTCTCGCATGCCCCGATACCCCTCACGTTCCACGGATTCTGGGTTGCCTGGATGAGCCCAGCCCCAGCCCCGTAGTCGGCGGCTGGCTCCCCTGCTGAGTCAAACGTTTTGAGAACACCATCCTCAAAGTGGGTAAAAAAGCCCAGTCTTCCCCAGACCTGATTTAACTCGGCAATGAGGGGAAAGTCAGGCGTACCGAGCAAGATTAAATTGCCGGATTCTTTCTCATCGTCCCCCAGCTCGTTGATACCCCTGATAGCAGCGCCTTTTATGCCGAGGCAGTCCAATCTATCGGCTACACGCCGGGCATCTTCCTCCCAGCCTTCCTGGTAGACGATTATGTTAGCATGGCTAACCCCGCCATAGCCGTTGCCAAAGGGTTCGGGAAAGTCACCAACGATAGCCGGGATGGATTGACGAAAGCTCCAGTCATGGAAGTCCCAGTGCTGTATATCGCCGTCGTGCAATTTATAGTCGAGCGCCCCGCTATTGGACTGGATGCCATTGATATAGAAAAACCAGTCTCTTTTACTGGCTCCTTCGTACTCAGAGCTAATATCGTTGATGCTCTTAACAAAGCCTCCCCCGTACGCTGTCTCCACATCGGCAACCCTTTGTAAGACGTCCATAGCACTGGTGTTTGCCTCGATTTCCACTGTTTGTTCAAGCAATACCTCTTTAGCAAAGTCCTGCGTGATTACCACGGTCACTTCTGAAGTCAGCGAGCTGCCGTTGTCTCCTGCTGGCGGATTCGGGACTGGGCAGCCGCAAAAAATAGTTGCCAGCAGGGCAGTTAAGGTGAACAGGCACCGCTTCTTAAGCATGGCGCGCCCTCCGCCTTCGCCAGACTATCACTGCCGTAACCAGGGCAACGGCAAGAACAGCAGCGACTAGCCACCATTGAATTGCCATTAAGGGAAGCCCCAGTAGCTGAACATGGGCGGCTACCCTTGCCCCGGCTCCAAGATTCAGGTCATAACCAGGTGTTAGTGACACCACGCAGACAGAGAAGTCATGATGCTCAGTGGCAATAAAGGTGGTGAGGGGCGGCGCTACCGCAACTTCTATACCCCTGCTCTCCTGAGGACCCAGAGTGAACTCGCCTGGCGTAATCCTGAACCATTCCTCATGCTCACCCTCAACGTATACCATAAATTGCGATTCTTCATCCGACGGATTAACAACACTGAGAGTCTGCGCCTCTATGCCGCCGGGACGGACCCTGAATTCCATCTTGCCCGGCGTCACGCCAACACCCACTGCCAGTGCTGACGAAGAAAACGATAGCAGGACAATGATTGATAGCAGCCATATTAAGGGTTTTAGCGATCTGTATAGCATAGACGCCTCCTCCGCCACCGAGCCGGGGAGAGGCTATCCTGTCTCTCCCCGGCAGGGTAGCTTTTATCTCTTGGACCGGGTTATGGTGCTTCCTGTGCCCAGAAGACGAGCGTGCCGTTTTGGCTGCCCGTAAGCGTATAGGTCTCCGGAACGGTAAGGGTGGCTTTGCAATCTTCCGTTTTGTCTCTTGAGACCGTCATTTCGAACTCATCCCGCTTCATGTTATCGAGCTTGAGGCCATCAACATAGAGGTTTTGCGCTGTATCCGTCACCTTTGCCGTGATGAGTAGCTCCCAAGCCCCCTTATTGGTCAGGTTAATGGTAACCGGGGCGCTGGTGTCACGCGGGCCTAGCGTGCCAAAGTTGATACTGCTGGGGCTGATGGAGAAGCTTATCGCCGGGATAATATCGGCTTGCAGGCTGACCTTCTGGCTGTCTCCGAGGTGGTCACCGCCCTCACCTACCTTAACGCTAACCCGGTTGCTGCGTATGCAGCCGTCCTTCTCCGCATAGACCTCGACGGTCATGTCACTGTCGATGGTAATGTCTACCGTGCCATCCTGACCTGTGGTATAATCCTGGTCGGCGTGGACGGTAGCATTGTCAGTTGTTAACCAGGTACCGGTATTATCGTCGTACTCGGTCACAGTGACAGTAAAGTTATCGCCCACGCCTGGTGTTATATCGTCCACCGCAACCTTCAGGGGTGCCTGTCCCCACTCGGAATAGGCAAACAGGACTTCCTGGTGTGGCAGGGGGGGCGGTGTCGTCTGGCCAAGGATAAAGTCGGCAGCACCTACCATCAGGCTGTAGTAGTCAATGCGGTACATCCAGCCCGCCAGGCCAGCCGGCTCTTCACCACTGACTGAATACAGGTAGAGACCATAAGCTGTATCCTGAACCACATAGGGGAAGCCTCCAAGCTGGGACGCTTCGTCCAGAGCGCCGAGCGCCGTGGGCTGGTCAAGTTGATGCTGGACGCCCAGGTCATCAATAATGGTGGAATCGTTTACGGTTACGGTGCCACTCCAGATGGTATCGCTCTGCCCCTCAATACGGATATCAATGGCAACACCTTCCCCTGGCGGCAATACTGCTACCGGATATGGTGTGCCCAGCAATGCGGTGATGGCGTATGAAGTCATCAGCGCCTTATTGGAGGGAGATGCCGATGTCCAGTTGAAAGAGCCGTCGGCGTTCCGGAAGGTCAGCAGGTTGTCAACCGGGTCTTTTCCCCCGCCGCTCTTCCAACCGGCGCCGGTGGGGTCCTGTCCGGCGGCGACGATACTGTCAATGCCCCAGGAATCGGTTGCCGAGCTGATCTTACCCCAGGACTTAAAGCCGCCGTTGCCCATCTGGGTGGATTTGATGTAGGCGAGGGCCTTAGTGATTGGCGCTGAGCCGGCAGGCTTACCGGCGGCGATGAGCGCCATGATGGCAGCCGCCGTATCGTCAACATCGCTGTCAGAGCCAACGCCCCAGCTCCAGCCGCCGTCAGCGTTCTGGTTAGCGATAATAAAAGCCATGCTATCCTGGATGGCGGCTGATGCGGGGTCTTCACCGGCAGCGACCAGCGCCATGACCCCCCAGAAGTCATCATTGAGCAGTGAGCTATCGCCGATTTGCGTACCGTCATAAGCAGCCTGTAGCAGTGACAGGAAGTTCCTTCCGCCGAAGCTGGTCGGGTCTTCGTCAGCAGCCGCAATGGCGAGTATCATTCGCGAATAGTCATTAGTAGCCGAGGCACCGCCGGCATTGGCGGCTAGATAATCAACGATGGATGGATTAGAGCTGACCTTCCAGCTATGCGGGTCTTCACCGGCGGCAGCGATGGCCATAACTGCCCAGGCGGAAGTGGCAAAATCGCCAATCTTACCGTCAGTGCCCTGCTGCCCACGGAGGTAGTCCAACGCGCCGGATACCTCGGTACTACCGGCGGCATGGGGATATCCGGCTGCCATCACCGGCGTCGTAACCAAACAGGGCAGCAGTAGAGTGAGTATTAGAAGTATGCTGAGAAACTTTGATTTGAAAATCTTTCTTATCAAGGCTGGTTGTATCTCCTTTCTAGATTTATAGAGGCGCCTGCCGTCGCTAAGCTGAAGCTATCACCCCCCTTCGCCCGTCGTAGTAAAGTGCACTTGATTATAATCTACTAGGGTTGATTATAACGAGGCAAAGGGTTGCTGTCAATACTTATCAGGGAAAAAATGTGATTTCGGGGCAAAAAAATTTAGGAAATCGAAATCAGGGGGAATGTACCTTACTAGCGACGCTGGTCGCTGACAAGATCAAATAGCTCGTAGCTAATTTTTTCTTCTTCCAGTCTCTTAATTAAGGCAGAGGTCTCATTCTCGACGCAGACGACGAGGGGGTTAAGACCACTCTTGGCCGCTTCTATGGCAGCCTCTGTAGAACCATACATGTAGAATCCAGCCTCAGCCTTCCTTAAGGCAACATAGGACTCAATGCCGAGGGCGCCAATAAAGGGCCTGCCCCTGGCTTCCCTCCGCAGCCGGTTCAAATTGACCTTGCGGGAGCCACCCTCCTGGATGCCGGGTATTCTCAATATGGTTACCCGGCCTATTTGTAGCGCCACTATTCCCTCAATGTTAGTAATGCCTACATCCTCATTCTTATTGGCACTGGTTACTGCAATCCCCGTCGCTCCCTCGCCGAGCCGGTCGGTAGCGAAAAGCAGCCCCTCTTTCATTCCCAGCCCGACTTTTTGCCCTTTACGCAGCTTGCACTCCGCCACTGCAGTACATACGGAGATATTGGTAACGGCTTTCTCAATAAAGGTGCTGTAGTTGCTGAGCTCTTTCAGGGCCTTGATTATCCAGTTCACGCCTTCATTGGTGAGCCTGTAGCTTGAGCGACCTTCAGAGATGAGCATCCCTTCTTTGATTAGCTGGGCTATGTAGTCAGATACTGCCTGTGGAGTGATATCCAGTTTCCGGGCAATGTCTCGCTGCTGGACATTGGGGCCACTATCAGCTATTTCAACCAGTATTTGAAATCTTGTTGTCAGATTTTTATTTCGCAATATTTCTATCATACTTCACCACGATTGATATATAATCAAGTAGAGTTGACTGATGCCATTATAGCACTTTTATGCAGCAAAACAACATCGCCGGATAAACTGAATTGAACAAAACGCTACTTTGTGTAGTATCTCACTGGGATGGAGCGGGAGACGAGATTCGAACTCGCGACTCTCTGCTTGGGAAGCAGATGTTCTGCCTCTGAACTACTCCCGCTAAAGTCATATCAATTCTAGTCCAAAAATACCTAGCTGTAAAGAGATGGTGCTTTTGATATATGTATTGATATAAAGGATAGCGGCAGGCAAAACTGCTTTAGACCCACATCTTCAGGACCTTAGACCCCCGAATCTTTCCCCTTTTTAACTCAACCAGCGCTTCATTGGCTTCCTCCAGCCTGAATTCCTGAATCTCGGGTTCAATCGGCACCCGGGCAGCCAGGGCGAGGAACTCCTCCGCATCTTTTCTGGTTACATTGGCTACCGTTTTAATCTCCTTCTCCAGCCAGAGATGCCGGGGGTAATCCAGCTTCAAGAGGAATTCTTTGTCCGTCTCCTCTTTCCTAATCAGATTGACCACCAGCCTTCCTCCCCTCTCCAGATTCTCCAGGGCTTTAACTGTCGGCTTCCAGGCGGGGGTGGTATCAATGGCACAATCCAGCTTTTGCGGAGTCTCATCCTCAATCTCACCCACCCAGTCAGCGCCCAATTTCTTAGCCAGTTCCCTCTCCACCGGGTTTCGGCTTAAAACAAACTTCCTGGAATTGGGAAATTTGAAGTTCGCCATCTGGATTACCAAGTGGTGCGCCGACCCGAACCCATAAAGCCCCAGGGTCTTGCCATCCTCCATCCCGGTAAGTTTTAGAGAACGATAACCAACTATCCCTGAGCACATCAGGGGAGCCGCCCGGGTCAGGTCGGTAAATCTCGGCGGAATCTTATAGGCGAAGTCCTCAGAAATTACCATGTACTCGGCATAGCCACCGTCAGCGTCGCAGCCGGTCCCCTTAAATTGCTCGCAGAGGTTTTCCTCACCCCTCCGGCAGAACTTACATTGCCCGCAACTGGAATATATCCAGGCGGCACCAACGCGGTCACCGATCTTAAATCTGGTTACCCCCTCACCCCGGGCATCAACTACCCCCACCGGCTGGTGACCGGGAATCACCGGCAATTTGGGCGGGGTAATTCTGCCCTCTATCTGGTCAAGCTCGGTGCGGCAAACACCGCAGGCTAGAACCTTAATCAGAACCTGCTCCGGTTTGGGCTCCGGCACCGGCAAATCAACCAGTTCCAGGGGCTTTGCCCCTCCCTCAGCCTTAATCTGGCGAATTTCCTTCAGCACCATTGCCTTCATTTCTTAACCCCCCTGCCAGCGGACAACCTGTCTTTATTATAATACATACTGTACTGCCGCCATCACCAGCCCGGCAAATAGGGGCAGGGTCAGGTTATCATTTATGGGTAACGGCATGGCTTCAGCGATAGTCGCCCCTAAAGAGCCGGCCAGGATAGTGAGCAAAGCGATGTCCAGACCAGCGTAATAACCGATAAGGCCTACTATGATGCAGGAGATGAGGCAGACCAGGCTTCCCTCAAGTGTCTTGCCCAGAAATCTCGTTTTCCCTATCCGCTTACCAACAATGGTCGCCATGGCATCACCCACCGCCAGGAAAATGAGCGCCAGCACGGCAATATCCCTGGGGAAAACCAGAAATGCTATCAAAGAGGCAATGAGGGAATAACTGGTGCCGGTGAAGCGCGATGCTTCTTCTTCTCTCAGCAGCGGCTTGAAAACCGAGAGGAACCACCGGTTTACCCCCGGAGCCTTAAGTCTAACGAGCTCAAAGGCAACGACAATGAAGGTCGCCACCCCGAGGGATATCAGTAAGGTTGTCCTGGACAGAAACAAGCCAGTTACCGCGATAGCCAATACGCCAAACAGGTGAAACAGCCCTCGCTTCAGGGTGCCCGATACGCTCAAAGCCCTTCCTTCGTCTGCGCCTGGATATGGCAGCCGGTGGCAAGGATTAATAGCCGAAGCCCGTCTCTTTCCTCAGTTCGGCTTCATCAATATAAGCGACCAGCCCGCGAAGAAACGGGGTCGATGCCTCGGTGTAAAGCCACTCACCGAAGCGAAAACCTTCCCTTTCCAGCCGCTCAGCACTCAGCCCAGGCGTTTCCTCAAGGATGAGACTTATTTGCCGCACAGGACGGCTGCTGGCTATTTTATACTTGATTTCCTTTTCCCGTTCCATCAAGACACCCAGCCTAAACCCTCTCCACCCTGACCGCGCAGACCTTATATTCCGGTATCTTGGCTACCGGGTCAACTGCGGGGTTGGTCAGCATGTTTGCCGGGCTCTCGGCAAAGTGGAAGGTCATGAATACCACCCCCGCCGGCGATGCCTCGGTTACCCTGGCTTTGGCTTTTACCTCCCCCCGGCGGGAGGCGACCTTCACCACCCCGCCATCCTCCACCCCCAGCTTCGAGGCATCCTCGGGGTTTATCTCCACCTCCCCTTCCCCCTTTAAGATATTCAGCCCCTCTACCTTCCTCGTCATGGTGCCGGTGTGATACTGGTAGAGGCTACGCCCGGTGGTCAGCACCAGGGGATATTTATTATCGGGGAGCTCCATCGGCGGCTTATACTCAAGGGGGATAAACTTACCCTTCCCCCGGGTGAACTGCCGGGTATGAAGGATTGGCGTGCCGGGATGGTCTTTGGTCGGGCAGGGCCACTGCAGCCCGCCGCCCTCAAGGCGCCGGTAGCTAATGCCGCCATAGCTCGGGGTAAGGCTGGCAATCTCTTCCATAATCTCAGAAGGTCGGCTAAGGTCAAAGCCCTTCCCCAGCCTCTTCCCAAGCTCACAGGTAATCCACCAGTCGGGCTTGGAGTTGCCTACCGGCGCTATTGCCTTTCTTACCCTTTGTATCCGCCTCTCGGTGTTGGTGAAAGTCCCGTCCTTCTCGGCAAAGCTCGCCCCGGAGAGGACGACATCAGCCAGTTTTGCCGTCTCAGTGAGAAATATGTCCTGGACGACCAGAAATTCAAGCTTTTCCAGCGCCTGCCGGGCATGGCTGATGTCAGGCTCGCTCAAGAGCGGGTTCTCACCAATAATGTAGAGCGCCTTGAGCCCGCCGCGGTAGGCGGCATCAAAGAGCTCGGTTATGGTCAGACCGGGGGTTGGATTCAGGCGGCATTGCCAAGCAGCCTCAAATTTCTTCTTGATATCAGGGTCGCTGACCGGCTGGTAGCCGGGATAGACCTCAGGCAGGGCGCCCATGTCGCAGGCACCCTGGACGTTGTTCTGGCCACGAAGCGGGTTTACCCCGCTGGAAGGCTTGCCGATATTGCCGGTGAGCATGGCTAAATTGGCTAAGGCAATGACGTTGTCGGTGCCGTGGGAGTGCTCGGTGATACCCAGGCAATAGATAATCGAGGACGGCTTTTCGGTGGCATATATTCTAGCGGCTTCAATTATCTTCTCTTTTTCTACGCCAGTTACTTCTTGGGCAAACTCAAGGCTGAAGCCCTTCAGCGAGCGCTTGAAGGCGTCAAAGTTTTCACACCGCTCCTGAATAAAGTCGCGGTCAAGCAGCTTTCCATCGACGATAACCTTCGCCATCCCCATGAGCAGGGCAACATCGCTCCCCGGTCTGTGCCGGAGCCAGAGGTGGCTGAAGCGGACAAGGTCAATCTCCCTGGGGTCGGCGACAATCAGCTTTGCCCCATTGTTTACCGCCCGCTTTACCTCAAGCCCGACTATGGGGTGGGCTTCGGTGGTGTTGGTGCCGATAGCCAGGATGCAGTTTGCACCCCTGATTTCATTTATGGAGTTGGTCATCGCCCCGCTGCCAAAGCTCTGCGCCAGCCCGGCGACAGAGGGGGCGTGGCAGAGGCGGGCGCAGTGGTCAACATTGTTTGTCCCCAGAACGGCACGGGCAAATTTCTGGGCGATATAGTTTTCCTCGTTGGTGCACCGGGCTGAGGTAATCACCGCCACCTCGTCCGGTTTATAACCCTTAAGCCTCTGGGCAACAAGCTCTAAAGCTTCATCCCAGCCTGTTTCGGCAAATTCACCGTTTTTCTTGATGAGGGGGGACTTCAGGCGGTCGGGGTGGTGAACAAAGTCGGTAATGCCGAAGCGCCCCTTGACACACAGGGAAATCCCGTTGACCGAATCCTCCGGGCAGGGGCTTACACCAAGAATCCGCTGGTCTCTAACGCTGAGGTAGAGGCTACAGCCGCACCCGCAATAGGGACAGACGGTCTTGACCTTGCTCGCTTCCTTCCCCAGGTTTCTGGTTGATTTATCGGACAGGGCTCCCACCGGGCAGAGCAAGACGCAGAGTCCGCAGGAGACGCAGGCTGACTCCGCCAGACCCCTATCCTGAAAGGTGGCTGGCTTGAGGTCAAAGCCACGGTAGGCATAATCAATGGCGGTTACCCCTTGAATCTCGTGGCAGGCTTTTACGCACCGTCCGCACAGGATGCACTTGGTCAAATCCCTCTCAATAAAGGGGTTGCTGTCGTCAATGGGGTAAAAATGCCTCAACCTCTTGAAGCTAACCTGGGAGATTTCAAGGTCACTGGCAAGCTTGCGCAGTTCGCAGCGGTTACCCTTATCGCAGACCAGGCACGAGTCAGGGTGACCGGCCAGAAGCAGCTCAACGAAGGTCCTGCGGGCACTGATTACCGTCGGTGAATCGGTCTTGATTGCCATCCCCGGAGCAATCGGGGTGATGCAGGAGGCAATTAAGCGGCCACTGTTCTCGTCTTCAACGACACAAACCCGGCAGGAACCGCTGGGGGTAAGCAGGGGGTGGTGGCAGAGGGTGGGAATGGCGATGTTATTCTCCCGCGCCAGGTCAAGGATGGTCGTCCCGGCACGACCGTCCACCCGGGCACCATTTATGGTTAAGCTTATCTTCCCCATCCTCGCCCCAAATCTTAAGCTATTTTAACCCCATCGTCAATGCCATAAAAAGCTCTTTGACAGCCTACGGGCGGCGTGTTATCATAACTCTCTGATTCTGCAAAGCTAACTCAGCACGAAGGTAATAGCAATGCCTCCCATAGTCTCAATTATAGGTAAATCAAGGTCAGGAAAGACGACCCTCATTGAAAAGCTAATTGGGGAGCTGAAATCACGGGGCTATAAAGTGGCTACCATAAAGCACACCAAGCAAAACCTGACCTTTGATGAGCCGGGCAAGGACAGCTGGCGCCACACCCAGGCCGGGAGCGAGGCTACCATCATCAGTTCCCCGGACAAGATTGTGCTCATCAAGCCGGTTGCCACCGAGTCCAGCCCTGAGGAGATAGCCCGCCTCGCCGGTGAGGACTATGACATCATCCTGACCGAAGGCTTCAAAGAGGGTAATATGCCCAAAATAGAGGTCCATCGCCAGGAAGTCGGTCCACCCCTCGCCGACAGGAAGCTCATCGCTATCGTCAGCGATGAGCCGGTGGCAACCAGGGCCAGGCAGTTCTCCCCCGATGATATTAAAGGGCTGGCTGACCTCCTGGAGCAGGGCTTTATAACGCCGCAGAGGAAATCCCAATAATGCGCAAAGCTAAGCAAGGCGCAACACCAGCCAACGAGGTACACCTTCGCCGGCTCACCATTGATGAGGCACTGATAAAGCTCGACCAGTACCTGCATGACGCCTTTATGGCTGGCCGCTATCAGGTGAGAGTAGTCCACGGTAAGGGGACCGGCACGCTGCGCCAGGCAGTCCGTGAGGAGCTTGCCAAACACCCGCTGGTGCAATCATACCGACCCGGCGGTTATGGGGAGGGGGGTGAGGGGGTTACCATTGTAGAGCTTGCCCCAAGGTAATCATTGAAAGGGGAGGGGCTTTTTAGCTATAATAGCGTTGTTACCGGTGGTGAGTGTAGCCCAGAGGTTCAAGGCGCCAGGTTGTGGCCCTGGAGAACGAGGGTTCGAATCCCTCCACTCACCCCAGCAAGCGCCTATAGCTCAGCGGATAGAGCATCGGTCTTCGGAACCGAGGGTCGTGGGTTCGAATCCCTCTAGGCGCGCCAGTTTAGGCTAGGACCTCCCCCCACACCCCATCGCCCTTAATCTCCATTAGCCTTACCGGCAGGAGCTTATTGGTTAAATCCTCGCTGCTTTCAGCATACACCTTAATGTAGTTATCGGTAAGACCAGTCCAGACGCCACCAGCCTGCTTCTCCCACAATACCACCATCGTCTTGCCCAAGAATCCCTTTCTGAAGCTCCGGGCGCTCTCTTGAGCTAAAGCCAGCATCTTATGGCTCCGCTCCCACTTGACCCTCTCCCCCACCCGCTCTGGCATCCCTGCCGCCTGAGTCCCGCTACGCGGCGAGTAGGGGAAGACGTGAATCCGGGCAAACCCCATCTGCCGGCAAAGCTCATAGCTATCATTAAATTCAGCCTCGGTCTCACCGGGGAAGCCGACGATAATATCGGTGGTGATAGCCGCTTCGGGCACCATATCCCTGATTAAGGCTACCGCCCGCTGGTAGCCATCAATAGTATATCCCCGCTTCATCCGGCGGAGTACGCCGTCACTTCCGCTCTGCAACGAGAGGTGAAAATGGCGGCACAGCCTCTTATCATGCCATAGCCCGATAAGCTCAGGGGATATCTCCCTGGGCTGGAGCGAGGAAAGCCGCAACCTCTCAACGCCGGTCTCGGTTAGTATGCGCTGCAGTAACCCCACCAGGTTAACACCATCATGGCGATATAAGCCAATCTTGGTGCCGGTTAGTACCACCTCTTTATAACCCTCAGCCACCCTCTGCCCGACCTCGCCAACAACCTGGCCAGCGGGGATGCTCTTTTCGCTGCCCCGCACCAGAGGGACGATGCAATAGGCACAGGAACTATTACAACCATCGTGGACCTTAATAAAGGCGCGAGTGCGGAAGTCGGCTATAGTTGCCCCTCCCTGGCTATAGCTGGGGCAGCTCAGATACCCTGACTCCTCCAGCCGCCGCACTAGGTCTGATTTTTCGCCGTTGCCCAGGACGAGGTCAACCCCCTCAATCTGCACCAGCTCGTTACCCGCTCGCTCAGCATAACAGCCGATAGCCACCACCACCCCGCCGGGGTTGCGGCGATGAGCCAGCCTGAGCCGCTGGCGGCAGCGGCGGTCGGCAACATGGGTAACGGTGCAGGTATTGAGGATATAAACGTCAGCCTCATCATCGGCAGGTACCAGCCGGTAACCCGCCCCGGCAAACTGCCGCGCTAGGAGCTGGGTCTCAGCCTGATTGAGCTTGCAACCCACCGTGTCCAGGGCGACCCTTGGGATTTCTGAACTTCTGAACATGGTACACTGGCATTATATTTTGCTATTTTCAGCCAGTCAAACGAAAGTCTCCTTGCGCGCCAGCCGAAATTGTGGTAAAAATATCTAGTTAAAATTTACCCCCTCCTTAATATTATGTCAAACGAAAATAGTAGAGTAGCGGTCACTGGCATCGGGGCGCTGTCTCCACTCGGGCTGGACGCCAGCACCATGTGGCAGGGTCTCATTGCCGGCAAGTCCGGCGTTGACCGCATCACCCTGTTTGACGCCGCCCAATTTGAGACAAAGATTGCCGGTGAGGTAAAGGGCTTTGAGGCTACCAATTATATGGGCCCCAAGGACGCCCGCCGCACCGACCGCTTCGCCCAGCTGGCGATAGCCGCCAGCCTTCAGGCGGTGGAGCAGTCGGGAATAAAAATCAGCGCCACCAACCAGGACAGCATCGGTATCATCATTGGCAGTGGCATTGGCGGTCTAACCACCCTATTTGAGCAAACCAAGACCCTGCTGGAAAAGGGAGTAGACAGGGTAAGCCCCTTCCTAATCCCGATGATGATGCCCGATATCGCCGCCGCCCAGGTATCCATCACGCTGGGGGTGAAGGGACCAAACCTGTGCACGACATCAGCCTGCTCCAGTGGCTCGGATGCCATCGGGATTGCCTATGAGACAATAAAGCGCGGTGATGCCCAGGTCATGATAACCGGCGGCAGCGAGGCGATAATCAACCCGATAGGCATTAGCGCCTTCAATGCCATGAAGGCGATATCAACCAGAAACAGCGAGCCGCAACTAGCCTCTCGCCCCTTCGATGCTGAGCGTGACGGCTTTGTCATCGGTGAGGGGGCGGGCATCCTCATTCTGGAAAACCTCTCCTTTGCCCGGAGGCGGGGGGCTAAAATACTGGCTGAGATTGCCGCCTATGGAGCCACCGGCGATGCTCACCATATTACGGCGCCGATTGAGACTGGGGAGGGTGCCGCCAAGGCGATGCAGATGGCGCTGGATAAAGCCGGGCTCAAGCCTGATGAAATCGACTACATTAACGCCCACGGCACATCTACCCAGCTAAATGACAAGATGGAGACCAAGGCGATAAAGACGGTATTCGGCGCTCACGCCTACAAAATCCCGATAAGCTCCACCAAGTCAATGATGGGGCACCTCGTGGGGAGTGCCGGGGCAGTTGAGGCGGCAATATGTATCCTGACTATCCGTAATGGCGTCATCCCGCCGACGATAAACCTCACCCACCCCGACCCTGAGTGCGATTTAGACTACGTGCCCAATGTTGCCCGCCAGGTCAAGGTCACCACCGCCATGTCTAACTCCTTCGGCTTTGGCGGTCATAACTCGGTACTGATATTCCGAGAGTACGCTGAGGGGTAAGATTGAACCGCTACCGTTGGAACCTGCTGCCGCTGGCTCCGGAGAGGCATCTGGGCAATAGCCCAGGGTTCCCCCCGTTACTAGCCCAACTCCTCTACAACCGTGGCGTCAGAGAGACTTCCCAGCTAGAGCCGTTCCTTACCGCCGATAAACGCCTCTCCGCCGACCCCTCCCTCCTCCCCGACATGAGCCTGGCGGTAGGCAGGGTTTACCGGGCGCTACTTTCCGGGGAAAACATTGCTGTCTACGGCGACTTTGATGCTGATGGTATCACCGCCACCGCCCTGCTGGTCAAGGGGCTGGCGTCCCTTGGCGGCCGGGTCATCCCCTACATCCCACACCGCCAGACCGAGGGCTACGGGCTTAGAACCGCCGCCCTGGAAAACCTGCGCCGCCAAGGCGTCAGCCTGGTCATCACTGTTGACTGCGGGATTACCGCCCTGGCTGAGGTGAAGCGGGCAAAAAGGCTGGGGCTGGACATAGTTATCACCGACCACCACACCCCCCTTGCCGAAATCCCGCCCGCCGTCGCCATCGTTAACCCCAAGCGAGCCGACTCAAGCTACCCATTTTCCGAACTGACCGGCGCCGGGGTAGCCGTAAAGCTGCTTCAGGCGCTACTTGAAAGCCTCGGCAAACAGGGGCAGCTGGATGAAATGCTGGACCTGGTCGCCCTGGGGACAGTAGCCGATATGGCACCGCTATCCGGGGAGAACCGGTACTGGGTCAAGCAGGGGTTAAAGCTGATTAACACCAGCCCGCGCCTCGGCGTCAGGGAGATTATCGCCCAGGCGGGACTGACCCCTGGCGGCCTTGACGCCGAGAGCATCTCATGGATTATTGCCCCCCGGCTGAACGCCGCCGGCAGACTGGCTCATGCCATGAGCAGCTACAGGCTACTGACGACAGACTCCCAGCCGGAGGCAAGAGGGCTGGCGATATGGCTGGAGCAGAAGAATGAGGAACGGCAAAAGCTGACCAGCAAGGCGCTGAATAAGGCTAGAGCGCAGATAGCGGCTGAGGGAATCTCGCCCCTCTTGATTGCCAGCGATAGGGACTATCCGGTTGGAATCGCCGGGCTGGTAGCCAACAGGCTGGCTGAGGAATTCTATCGCCCGTCTATCGTCATCAGAACCGGAGAGCTAATAAGCAGCGGAAGCTGCCGCAGCATCCCCGAGTTCAATATTATCCTCGCCCTCAACCAGTGCCGCTCACTTCTGTCCCAGTTTGGCGGCCACTCCCAGGCAGCCGGTTTCATCCTGCCCACCAAGAACCTGCCCCGCCTCAAGCAGTACCTCAACGAGCTGGCAACCGCTCACCTTGCCGGCGCTGACCTTCGCCCCCAACTGGATATTGATGCCGAAGCCAAACTCCCTGAACTCAGCGGCAATACCTTCAACCTCATTCTACAGCTTGCCCCATTCGGGCGGGGTAACCCGGCACCCGTCTTCCTCACCAGAGGGGCGGAGGTGATTGATTGCCAGGCTATGGGCGGCAATGGAGAGCACCTGAGGCTTAAACTAAGGCAGGGCGGCGTTATATGGGATGGGGTCGGCTTCAGGATGGGCAGCTACCGGGCTGAGGTAGCTAACAACCTTGACATCGTCTATAACATGGAGATAGACCGCTGGCGCGGGGAGGAGAGGCTGAGGCTCAATATCCTAGACTTTGCGCCGGCGAGGTAGTTTCCGCCCTACCCACCGAGTCCTCAACGCCAGTATAGGAATAGCAATGGCTAATACGATTATGCCTATTACCTGAGCCTGGTGCAAGCCCAAGAAGAAGGGCGTCCCCTGCCGCAGGAAGTCAATGCCAATCCGCCATAGTGAGTAAAGGCTAAGGTAGATGAGAAAGAGAGAGCCGTCGGGCTTAAACCGCCCCCTTAAACTGAAGATGACCCCGAAAATTATAAGTAGATATGCAATCTCATAAAGCTGGGTGGGGTGAACGGCTATCCTAAGAGGGGCATAGCTCTGCGGGTTGGTATAGACCACCCCCCACGGTAAGGAAGTTGGTACGCCGTAACAACAACCGTTTATCGTGCAGCCCACCCTGCCCACCGCCTGAGCCAAGACAACCCCTGGTGCCACCAAATCGGCAAAGTAAGCAAAACGGAAGTTGCTGAACTTACTGTAAACCCAGATACCCAGGGTAGCCCCGAGAATAGCACCGTAGATAGTCAGCCCGCTACCGCCAATTATCTGCCCCGGATTCTGGCTATAATAACCCCACATATCAATAACATGCAATAGTCTTGATATTATCACCCCGGAGGGAATGGCAATCAGGGCGGCGGTAAAAATGGTATCATAGGAAAGTTTAGCCCCCCGCCTTACCTCCCACATCACCCACAACACCACTACCACCACCGCCAGGGCAACCATAATGCCGTACCACCTGACATTCCAGAAGGCTATCGGGCCTATACCTATGGTAATCAATATCTACCTCCAAAATCAGGAAAATAGCGCCTCAACGAAGTCCTCGGCATTAAAAGCCGCCATATCCTCCAGCCCATCGCCAGTACCGATGAACTGGATTGGTATCTTCAGCTCATCACAGATAGCCAGCACTATGCCCCCCTTAGCCGTGCCGTCCAGCTTGGACAGAAAAACGCCGGTTACCCCCACCGCCTCGGTGAAATACCTAGCCTGGGTCAAGCCATTCTGACCGGTGGTGGCATCAAGCACCAGAATCACCTGATGGGGGGCGGTGGCGTCAATCTTAGCCGCCACCCGCTTAATCTTCTTAAGCTCCTCCATCAGGTTAAACTTGGTGTGCAGCCTGCCGGCGGTGTCAATGATTACCTCCTGAGCGTGGCGACTGCGCGCCGCCTCCAGCCCGTCAAAGACCACCGCCCCGGCATCAGCCCCGGGCTGATGGGCAACAACGTCAACGCCAACCTCCGCCCCCAGCTTCTTAAGCTGGTCGACAGCCGCCGCCCTGAAGGTATCAGCGGCCACCAGTATAACCCCCCTCCCCTCTTTCTTAGCCTTGTAGGCAAGCTTGGCGATAGAGGTGGTCTTACCGCCGCCATTAACCCCCACCGCCAGCATAACCTTGGGCGGCGACACTGCGCCTGCCACCGGAGCGTCAATCTCCAGCATGCTAACCATCTCTTGCTTAAGGGCATCACGCACCGATGAGCCGTCAAGCTTCTCCTTGGCAGCCCTCTGCCTCACCGTTTCAACAAGCTTTTCCGTGGTGCTAACGCCGACATCAGCCGAGATAAGCAGCTCCTCAAGCTCCGCCCAGACCGCCTCATCCACCGTGGTGCGGTCAAACAGGCGCACCACCCGCTTGAACCAGGTATCGCGGCTCGGCTTCAGCGCTTTTTTAATGTCTGTCAACCTCACCCCCTGTATCCCCCTCTCCTTTCAAGGAGAGGGGGAGGTAATTATGTAAGAGGGACTTCGTCCCTCTTAAACTCCCTACAATATACTTCGGGGCTTCGTTCCTCTTCAAGTCTCTTCCTGAAGGGCGGGCGGGTGGGAAAAATCAAGCTATTCCTTTAGCAAACCCTCCAGCAAGAGCTGGGCTGCCTTCTTATCCAGCGGCTTATTATTATTGCCACACTTCGGCGACTGAATACAACTGGGGCAGCCCTCCTGGCAGGGGCATTCCTTAATCGCCCCCAGTGTAGTCTGCCACAACTGCTCCACCAGGTCAAAGCCCTTCTCGGCAATGCCAATGCCGCCGGGGCAGGCATCATAGATGAATACCTGCGCCCTTCCCGTGTCCGGGTGGAGGGGAGTGGATACCCCGCCGATATCATTGCGGTCGCAGAGGGCAAACAGGGGAAGGATGGCAATAGCAGCATGCTCGGCGGCGTGCAGCCCGCCGGCAAAGTCCAGTTGCTCCCTGTCCACTCGAGCCACCACCTCGGGCGGCAGGTCAAACCACAGGGCAACGGTGGGGAAATGCTGCGGGGGCAGGTCAAGGGGCTCCTCCCCGATTACCTCCTCGGTGAACTGCGCCTTCTTCTTGAAACCGACGACGGTAGTGGTAACCTCAACCTCGCCCAGGTATACCCTGGTCTGCCGGCAGCTCTTATCACGGAGCACGCGCACAATACGGAGGTCGGTAAGCTCCTTCGTCTGGGTATAGTAGGTGGCCGAGGTCGGTGCGGCATAGGCGGTGCGCCCGGCCAGGTCAAGCTCATTTACCAGATAAGACTCCCCCTGATGGAGGTAGATAGCGCCGGGATGGATTTGGAAAAAAGCCACGCTCGCCTCAACGGTCTCCAGCAGTGAGCCGGTTGAGGTATCAACAATGGCGAAGTTTTCCCCGGAGGTGGAACGGATATTTACGCCCTGAGCCGGGTAGGCAATCGCCGGTAAAAGGTACCACTTCCCCTCCTTGCGCTCCCGGAGCAGACCCTCCCCCTCCAGCACCGCCCTTTCCCGCTCAAAGGCGGAGCCAAAGACCTCCTCATCCCTGCCGGTCAGGGGCAGCTCCCAGGCAGCACACAAGAGGTGGGCTCTCAGGATATAGGGGTTATCCGGGTTAACCAGGGCGTTTTCAACGCTCTTGCCAAAGAATGAATCGGGGTGGTGCATAAAATACTGGTCAAGGGGATTATCCACCCCGATAAGGAAGCTGATAGACCTATCCCCGCTCCGCCCACTCCTGCCCGCCTGCTGCCAGGTGCTGGCAATGCTCCCCGGATAGCCGGCGAGCACCGTCGCCTCCAGGTCACCGATGTCTATCCCCAGCTCCAGGGCCGTGGTCGCCACCACGCCGGTAAGCTTACCGCCAAAGAGCTCCTTCTCTATCTGGCGGCGTTCCTCAGGCAGGTAGCCGGCACGATAAGCCTTGATTTTCCTTGCCCGGGCGGGACTGGTTTCAGCCAGCCGCTTTCGGGTGTAGTTATAGATAAGCTCGGTCAGGCGGCGGGTGCGGGCAAAGACGAGACTGCGGATGTTGCCATTCACCAGCTCGGCGAACAGGCTTGCCGCCTCACTGTTAGCGCTGCGCCGCACGCTCCTTGCCTCATCTATAATCGGCGGGTCCCAGAAGACAAAATCCTTACCGCCATAAGGAGAGCCATCGCTGGCAACCACCCTGAATGGCAGACCCACCAGCCTCTCGGCATGCTCCCCGGGGTTGGCTATCGTCGCCGAGCAGCATATGAAGCGGGGGTTTGAGCCGTAGTGCTGGCACAAGCGGCGCAGGCGGCGAAGGACACCGGCGACATGGGAGCCGAAGATTCCCCGATAGATATGGGCTTCGTCCACCACCACGTACCTCAAATGTCGCAGCAGCCTTGACCACGACTGATGGTTGGGCAGTATCCCGATATGGAGCATATCGGGATTAGTAAGCAGCACTCTGGCATTCTTTCTTATCCCCGCCCGCTCCGCCTGAGGGGTATCACCATCAAAGGTGGCTGCCTCCCGCAATAGAGGGGGGTAGTCCCTTAAAGTGCGAAGCTGGTCCTGAGCCAGGGCTTTGGTGGGGAAAAGATAAAGGGCGCAGCTAGCCGCCTCGGTTAAGAGCGACTCCATAACCGGGATGTTATAGCACAGGGTCTTACCACTAGCTGAGGAGGTCGCCACCATCACATTCATGCCCTTCCGGGCATAGTTTATGGCTTCCGCCTGATGGGTGTAGAGGGGTAACAGCTTGTGCTCCCCAAGGTAATGGCGAAGGCTTTCCTCCAGAGGTTGCTCAAGCTCCCCGTACTCAGCTTCACGGTGGGGAATATGCTCGATATGAACTATCTGGCCACGGTAAGCGGGCTGAGCCAAAAGAGCATGAACAAAGGCTGAGGTATCCATCATCGCCCCGGTCAGGAAACAGCCAGAACCTCAATCTCGTAGTCCAATATCTCTACCTCAAAGCGACCATTAATAATGAAGTCAGCCACCTTGGACAGGACCTCGTTGGTGTAGCGGCTGTCATTGCTCACGCAGCAAACGCCGAGGGTGGCTAACTGCCACAATTCATGGTCATCAACCTCAGCCACGGAGACATTAAACCGGCTTCTGAGGCGAGTGGTAATGGATTTCAGTATCTGCCGCTTACCCTTAAGCGAGAGGTTTTCCGGGAAGCGAAGCTTAACCCGACAGACCCCAACATTCATGCTCTTTGGCAAATAAGATAAATCGTAACCTTAGCCAGAGTTTTTGTGCTTAGCGTAACATTCTTTGCAATAGACCGGGCGCCCTTCCTTGGGCTCAAACGGCACTGTGGTTTCTACACCGCATTCAGCACAGGTCACAGTAAACATCTGCCGCGGCTGACCGTAGCCACCGCTGCGCTCTCTCCGCTTGGTTGCCCGGCACTCAGGACATCGCCGAGGCTCATTCTGTAAGCCATGGGATTGATAGAATTCCTGCTCGTCAGCACTAAAGACGAACTCTTGCCCACAATCACGGCATACCAGGGTTTTGTCTGCCAGAGCCACTGCTGCACCTCCTTCTTTGCAATTGTGTTTCCCCTTGTCTTGGATACAGTCTCTTGGCTCCGCAAAACCCTCTGGATTACCCTACAGGGTTCCCTGCACAGGCAGGGGGTAAGCTTAGAAACGACACCAAACCAGGGTATCAACTACAGCCCAAACTATACCCCTTCTGGAATACAAAAGTCAAGCCGATTTACAGCCGCAGCCACTTATGCTATAATCGGTTATTTACAGCATAGCTGATATTGGCTAAAATAACTTCGGGAATAAAGGATTAAGTTGGACAAGGAAAAAAAGAGCGAACTCATAAGCAAATTCAGGCTCAATAAAAAGGACACCGGCTCAACCGAGGTGCAGGTAGCCGTGCTCACCGAGAGGATAAACCAGCTGACGGAGCATATGACGGCTCATCAGCACGATCACCACTCGCAGCGCGGGCTAGTTAAGCTGGTAGGGCAGAGAAGAAGGCTCTTGTCCTACCTGAGCCGAGAGGATGCTAAACGATATCGCAGCCTGATTAATAAGCTTGGATTACGCAAGTAAGGCTTAAGCGGGGGGGAGAGGTATTGATATCACCTAGTTCTTTTGAGCGCGAGGTTGGCGGCAGAAAGCTCACCATAGAAACCGGAAAGCTCGCTGGACAGGCGGCGGGGGCGGTAACTGTCCGTTATGGAGACACCGTAGCCCTGGTTACCGTTTGCACCAGCACTGAACCCCGCGAGGGTATAGACTTTCTGCCCCTGACCATTGACTACGAGGAAAGGCTCTATGCCGCCGGTAAAATTCCGGGCGGCTTCATCCGAAGGGAGGGGCGCCCCAGCCAAGCGGCGACCCTAGCCAGCCGGCTCACCGACCGCCCACTACGCCCGCTCCTGCCCAAGGGGTGGCGCAACGACATTCAGATTATAGTTACTGTCCTCTCCGCCGACCAGGAAAACGACCCGGACATCCTGTCAGTTATCGGCGGCTCGGCGGCACTGGCAATCTCACCGGTACCATTTGATGGGCCGGTAGGCGCCGTTCGCATCGGCTATATTAATGATGAACTGGTGCTAAACCCAACCCTCCTCCAGCTTGAGACCAGCCTCCTTGACCTGGTGGTGGTTAGCACCAGGGAGGCAGTGGTGATGGTAGAGGCCGGAGCCAGAGAGGCTTCAGAGGATATCGTCCTGCGGGCTATAGAACTCGGGCATAAGGCAAACCAGGATATTATCAAGCTCCAGGAGGAACTCCAGCAGGCCTCCGGCCAGCCCAAGACGGAAACCCCGGAAGGCGAGGTTAAACCCGAGGTAATTTCAGCCATCTCGCCAACGGTTGATGATAAGCTTGCCCCGGCACTGAGCCAGCCGGAAAAGCTAATGCGGGAACAGGCGCTCAGCAGCCTGAAGAAAGAGCTTATCGAGGCGCTGGGCGAGTCATTCCCCGAGGAAGCTCTAACCGCCGCCTTTGAGGCAAAGGTTAAAGCTAAAATAAGGGGCGACCTGCTGGAGACAGGAAAGCGGATTGACGGGCGCGGGCTGAGTGATATCCGACCCATCAGTTGCGAGGTGGGAATCCTGCCCCGCACTCACGGCTCAGCCTTATTCAGCCGGGGGCAGACCCAGATTCTAGCCATTACCACCCTCGGCTCCGTCGGCAAAGAGCAACGGCTTGATGGGCTGGGCATAGAGGAGAGTAAACGCTTTATCCACCACTATAATTTTCCTCCCTTCTCCGGCGGCGAGGTGAAGCGCATCGGCTCGCCAGGGCGGCGTGAAATCGGGCATGGCGCTCTGGTGGAGCGAGCCATTGAGCCGGTGCTGCCCAAGGACGAGGACTTCCCCTATACCATCCGCCTCGTCTCCGAGGTCTTGAGCTCCAGTGGCAGCACCTCCATGGCCAGTGTCTGCGCCTCAAGCCTGTCCCTGATGGATGCCGGAATACCGATAAAGGCAGCCGTCGCCGGAGCCGCCATGGGACTGGTCACCGGCGAGAAGGGCAACTATGTAATCCTGACTGATATTGAAGGCATCGAGGACGCCTATGGTGATATGGACTTCAAGGTAGCCGGGAC